>ERZ1370068.3962-contig-3058_pt1 | contig 199731 bp, 251 predicted proteins | sample MGYA00561227_ERZ1370068 | MGnify/ENA primary metagenome ERZ1370068 (study PRJEB38410, sample SAMEA6850437) | metagenome | study: Metagenomic assessment of the ecological functions of the soil: analysis of the soil microbiota associated with the...
GATCGTCTCGCGCGTTACGTGGCACGGTGGTCGGAGTGCGCCGTACCTCCGCAGATGGGCCCCTTCTCATCGCTCTAGCTCAGGCGATCATCCCGTCGAAGGCGGGCTGCCCTCGCGCCGTGTCGACCCCGGGAGTCGGTTCGCCAGCGGATGCAGGACGTCGAGCGCGTAACCCAGATCCAGGCGCTCGCCCAGCCAGGACGGGCACGCCGTCCGCGCGTGCACGCGGAGCCCCTGCGCGTCGTGCTGCGCGCGGAGCGCCTGGACCGGATCGGCGGGCACCGCTGCCGGGGCCGGGACGTCGGGGAGCAGCTTGCCGTCCGGTCGCCGGAACTGCAGCGCGCCGTCGGGCTGTCGCTCGACCTGATAGCCCTCCTCGTGCACCGCGCGGTGATGCCGGCGACAGAGCAACGCGAGGTTCGACAGTGTGGTTGGGCCGCCCTGCGCCCAATGATGGAGGTGATGGCCCTGTCCGAACGGCAGCCTGCAACCCGGAAAGCGACAGCCCTGGTCGCGATGGTGGAGCGCGCGCCGCAGTGCCGGCGGAATCGTCCTCGTCCGGGCCCCGACCTCCACGGTGCGCCCGTCCTCGTCGTGCCGCATCACCACCCGGCTCGCGTCGCACGCCAGGCGGCTGCGACGTTTCCGCGGGAACGCGCGCCCCGTCCTCGAGCACGGACTGGCCGGGCTGATCCGGATCGGCGAGCGCCGCGGCATCGACATGGACCACCACCCGGTAGCGCCTCGCCCGGCGCGCCGGGATCGAGCCCGTGGTCGAGGGCCGCCTCCGCGAGCAGGGCCAGCGCGTCGGCCTGCTGCTGGGCCATCGTCGGGCGCTCCGCGGAGGGATCTGCCGAGGGATCATTGAAGCGCGTGACCGCCCGTTCGCCCCGGCCCCGCTGGTACAGCGTCTCGCGGGCCGCGGCCAGCGCCTTCATGAACAGGGCGCCCACTTCCGGCTCCAGCCGCCCGCGGAGCACGACCGTGCCGTCCTCGTCCTGGTGGACGTGCAGCGCCCGGCTCGCGTGCTGGCGCTTGGTCTCCCGCGCCCTCGGCCTTGCGATCGATCCAGCGCCAACCGCGCACGATCCGCTCGACGTGCGCGGCCGTGCCGCCGCGCCCCACCCCGAGCAGCCGCGCTTCGGTCGCCGGGCGTGGCGACGCGCGTGCAGGGCGCGGACCTTGGCGTACGACAACTCCCCGCGCGCGAGCGCCTGGGCGAGCAGTGGCAGCGTCGCCAGGGCGCGCGCCACGCGGACCTTCTCCCGAGCCGTGCCGAGGTCGAGTCCGATCCGCCAGCTGAGCCAATCGGCGCAGGAGCGGAACCCGTTACACCAGCCCCCGCGGGCATCGAACTCGCGGATCAGGTCGAGGAGGCGCGCGGAGGCGGCCTCGAGATGCGCCGACAGCTCGGCGATCTGATCACCCAGCCGGTCCAGTTCCGCGACGGGGCCGAGGGTCATGCGGATGGGCGTCGAGTGGATCTCCATGGCGAGCCTCCTTCTACTGGGGCGACTTCTACACCCGGGTTTCGGAGCCTCTCTGGAGCGCTCAGGACGCGGCGATGCGGGCACGAGCGATGATTTTTCGTTCGGGCCTGCGCGGCCGCCAAGCACCGGGCCCGTGCGGGCCGCTGGGCCGGTATCCACCGAGCGCAGCCGACACTCGCCAAGCCACCGCGCCAGCGTTGTCAAGCGGAGAATGCAGGCGGGGCGCTTCGAGGACTTCCGGGAGCGCGGATCCGCCGCTCAGGCGGTGCCCGCACGACTATTCTCAGCCAACGTGATGCGCGCCCGCGAACAGGGCGCGGCTTGACACGCTCGCGGAAGCCGTCCATAGTCCTGCGTCATGAGTGACAACCCGCGCACCCCGCTGGCTACTGGATTGAGGCATTCGCGATCGGTCATCGTCACCGACGACCTGACGCCGGCGCATCTGCGCCAGGATGCGATCCGCGTCCTGTCCACGCCGGACATGATCCGGCTCGTCGAGCAGACCGCCATCGAGGCGGTGGCGCCCCATCTCGCGCCCGGCCAGACCACGGTGGGGACGCGCGTGGACATCGCCCACCTCGCCGCGACACCGGTCGGCATGACGGTGACCATCACCGTCGAGGCTCACCGAGGTCGATCGCCGGCGCCTGGCGTTCCGGGTCGAGGTGCGCGACGAGCTCGACGAGGCCGGCAAGGGCACCCACGAGCGCTTCATCATCGACGGCGCGCAGCGCCTGCCCCGCCTCGAGGACAAGCTGAAGCGCTGGAAGGCCGCTACGGGCCGACCTGCTTGAGCGCGTCCTCCAGGAAGGTCGTGTCGACGATCTTGTCCGAGGGGCAGGGTGCGCTTCATGAAGCCGTTGTCCACCCACCACTTCATCTGCCGCTCCACGTCGGGGACGAGCAGCCTGCCGTTTCGGTCCTGGTAGGGAAACCCGACCCGGATGATCTCCGGCCGGGCGCCGGTGTGCTTCGCGGTGATCTCGACGACCTCCTCGTAGTTGGGGCCCGGAACGACGCGCCCGTCCTTCTGCACGAGCGCCGCGTCGTAGTAGTAGCGGCTGGCTCGGACGTAGCCCTTCATGAAGGCGACGGCCTTGCTTCGATCCGCGGCGAAGGCCTTCGAGTAGAAGATCGCCGCGATCTGCCACGGGTAGAGATCGCCGGCCCACGCGAGGATCTTGCCGAAGCCCTGCGCCTCGGTGGCGCCGGGAACAGGCTGGGGCACGAGGATGGCGTCCACTTGCTTGCCCTTCAACGCCTCGACGGTGGCAGGCATGGCCTGGAGGGGCACGATCTTGACGTCGGCGAGCTTGAGCCCGTTCTTCTCGAGGATATTGCCGATGTGGTAGTGGAACGTCGAGCCGAGCTGGGTCACCCCGATGCGCTTGCCCTTGAGATCCGCGATCGACCGGAGCCCGCCGTCCCAGAGCTCCTTCTGCACGACGATGGCGACGAGCGGATAGCCCGGCCACTCGCGCCCCTTGTCCGCCACGATCCAGAGCTGCTCGCCGCCCAGGACGATATTGTAGAGCGCCGCCGTCAGGCCGGTGGCGCCCACGTCGAGCCTGGCCTGCGGCGAGCGCGGTGGCAATGAGGCGCCGCCGCCTGGAAGAACACCAGCTCCGGCTCGATGCCCGCGTCCTTGAAGAAGCCCTTCTCCACGCCCACGAAGACGGGGGCCGAGGAGGTGAGCTTGAGCACGCCGACCTTGATCTTGGCCGGCGCCTGGGCCGCCGGCGGGCGATGCGAGGCTCAAGACGGCGGCGGTGAACAGGACGAACAGGCAAGGAGCTATGCGCCGCATGAGTGATCCCTCCTTCGGAACGGGGCAAGATTTGGCGGACGGGGAAAGATTTGGCGGGACGAGGGAGATCGGCGCCTCACGTGCGGCGCCACGGGATGACAGCGCGCTCGAGCCGAGTCAGGCCCCAGTGCGAGAGCACGCCGAGCAGCGACAGGATCACGATGCCCACCATCAGCTTGGTCGTCTCCATCAGGTTCCCCGCCTGGAGCACGAGGAAGCCGATGCCGGAGTCCGCCCCGATCATCTCCGCCGCGACGAGCAGCAGGAGCGCCGTGCCCGCGCCGAGCTTGAGTCCGGCGAAGACCATGGGCAGCGCGGACGGGACGATGACCTTGCGGATCACGCTCCACCGCTTGGCACCGAAGGCCACGGCGGCGCGCAGGAGCAGGGGATCGGCCTCGCGCACGCCGGTCGCGGTATTGATCGCCATCGGGAAGAAGACGCCGAGGGCGATCACGGTGACCTTGGACATCTCGCCGATCCCGAGCCAGAGGATGAGGAGCGGAAGGAGCGCGATCTTGGGGATGGGAAAGGTCGCGGCGATCAGCGGCTGTCCCAGCGCCTCGGCGAGCGAGAAGAAGCCGACGAGCACGCCCACCGCGACGCCCGCCGCGGCGCCGATGGCGAAGCCCGCGAGGAGGCGCTCGAGGCTCGCCGCCACGTGGACGAAGAGCTGTCCCGAGCGCGCCATGTCGCCGAGCTCCGCCAACACACCCAGCGGCGACGGCAGGAACAGGGCGGGCACCCACCCGAGCCGCGTGAACAGCTCCCACAGCACGACGAGGCCGACGAGGGCGAGGGCCCGCACGGCGGGTGCTCGCGGCGCACGAGGAAGGCGGCGCGGTGGCGCACGGTGACCGCGCGCGACGGCCATCAGCCCGCCCCTCCAGCAGGGCCGACTCGCGCCTGCGACCGGATCAGGCTCCAGATGTGCTCGGACGTGGCCACGAAGGCGGGCTCGGCGAACTGCGCCTCGACCCGCGGACGCGTGAGCCCGCTCCGGACCACGTCCATCACCCGCCCGGGCCGGCGCGACAGCACGATGACCCGATCCGCCATGAACACCGCCTCCTGGATATTGTGGGTCACGTAGGCGATGCTCTTGCGCGTCCGCTCCCAGATCCCGAGCAGCTCCTCCATCATCAGGGTGCGCGTCTGGGCGTCGAGAGCGGAGAACGGCTCGTCCATCAGGAGCACCGCGGGATCGACAGCGAGCGCGCGCGCGATGCCCACCCGCTGGCGCATGCCGCCCGAGAGCTGGTGGGGGAACTTGTCCTCGAAGCCGTGGAGCTCGGTCAGGTCCAGGTAGCGCCGCGCGCGCTCGGCACGGTCCGCCGCGGGCAGGCCCAGCTCCTCGAGGCCGAACTCGACATTGCCGCGGACCGTGCGCCACGGGAAGAGCGCGAACTCCTGGAAGACCGTCGCGGTGAGCGGCGCGCCCGGCCGGCCCGCTCCCTCGAAGTGCACCGCGCCCCCGGTGGCCGGCAGGAGGCCCGCGATGATGTTCAACAGCGTCGACTTGCCGCAGCCCGACGGCCCGAGGATGGCGACGAATTCCTCGGGCTCTGACGGTGAAGCTCACCTCCTGGAGCGCCGGCACCTCCCGGCCCACGCCGTCGCGATACGTTAGATACCCCAGCGCCCCCAAACGCGCAACCGCGACGGCGGCGCCCGACTGAGCCTGTGCTAGACTGCCGCGCATGCGCGCGACGGCGATTCGCTTCCTCGGCCTGGCCCTGGCGCTGGGCTCTTTGTCCGAGTTGCACCAGCACGGGCCCCATCTCGGGCCAGCTCGTCCTGCCCGGACAGGCACCCCAGCGAGTCACGCTCACCTATGTCACCGACCGGTTCGACGAGGGAGGCCAGATCACGGGCACGCTGCCGAGCGGCGAGACGCTTCTGCAGGGCGCTTCGTGCAGGTGACCTCGACGAGCGCCATGGACTCCATCGGCCCGACGTTGTCGAGCTGGGAGTCGCCCATATGGAACGACTGGGGGCCCTTCAGCCAAACCTGGATCGGCGGACCCGCCGACGTGACGACGTTCCGCACGAACTACACCGGGACGGTCGTGGCCACGCTCTTCGGCGACCGCGGCACGGTCATGCGCTGTCGCTTCCGGCTCGTGAACCCGCCGGGCGGCATGCAGAACGGCGGCACGGGCGAGTGCCAGCTCTCCACCGGCGGCAAGCTCGACGCGCAGTTCTAGCGCAGGAGGCTGAAAAAGGCCCATCTGCTTCGTTGGCGCCCTCGGCAGCCGGCTCACGCTGGGCGAGCCGGAGCCAGGCGAGGCGAGCGAATCCGGAGGTCCTGGCGAGCGCGAGCGAGCCAGAGCGACTACGCCTCGCCGGCTGCCTTCGGGCGCCGCCTCGCATCTGGACCCTTTGAGCCTCCTGCGGCGTTATCAGCCCTCTGCTAGTCGAGAGCCGGGGACAACGGCCGCGGGTCCCCGTGCTATCCTCGGGGCCGCGCGATGCCGGACCTGACACCTTTCATCGCCCAGTGGGGCTACGCCGCGATCTTCGTCATCGTGATCCTCGGCAACGTGGGCCTCCCCGTTCCCGAGGAGACGGTCCTCACGGTGTCGGGTTATCTGATCTGGCAGGAACGGCTCAAGCTGCTGCCCGTGCTCCTGACCGCCATCGCGAGCGCGGTGCTCGGAGACAATATCGCGTACTGGATCGGGCGGCGGTATGGCCGGATCGCGCTGACGCGCTTCCTCAAGGTCAGCCCCGAGCGCATCGAGCGCATGCAGCGGCTGGTCCTGCGCTACGGAATGCTCGCGGTCTTCGTCGGCCGCTTCGTGGCGGGCCTCCGGTTCATGGCGGGCCCGCTCGCGGGCATCACCGGCCTCAGCCCGCTGCGCTTCTTCATCGCCAATCTCCTGGGCGCCATCATCTACGTGCCCTTCGCCGTCGGCGTGGGTTACGCGGTCGGCTACGGCCTCGGCGACCGAATCGAGCGCCTGCGGCGCTTCACCGGCGGGGCGGAGCACGTGCTGCTCGCGGCGATCGCCGTGGCGGCAGTCGGCATCTGGTTCTGGCGCGCGCGGCGCGCCCGCGCGTAGCCGACGCGCGTAGGGCCGATGTGGCCCGGTGCCCGACGCATGGTAGCGGGCGCCGCGATCGGGTAAGATTCGACGATGTCTCTCGATCGCCTCGCATGACTCGACGAAACCGCCTCGCGGACCTCTTGCGCTTCTACGGCGATCGGCCCCGTGCCGGCGACGCCCGCGATCCCGTCGAAAGCGAGCGCGACTGGATCGACGTCGACGCGGAGGACGACGGGGACGGCGATCCCGAGGCCGGACTGCCGCTCGCCCGCACGTTCGGGCCCGGCACCCGGCCACTGACGTGGAAGGAGCACCTGGGAGCCCTGCGGCATGCGATGGATTCCACGCGGGAGGACACCGCGCCCGACTGGCCGCCGGGGCGAGAGGTCCTCTACGTGGTCGACCCCGCGGCGACGATTGCCCAGGGCGCGCTCGTCCTCGAGGTGCTCGCGCGCGATCCGCGCAAGCGCGGCGGCTTCACCCAGCTCCGCCGGCTCGGCCTCCGGCGCACGCAGCTCGCCGCGCTCCCGGAGGCGGCGGACCGCGAGATCCTGGCCCTGCTCGGCGGCACCCGCGATCCGGATCGCCTGTGGCTCGACAGCCACCCGAGCTACGGCGCCGTGAGCCATCGCTACCTCGTCCCGCCGGACCTCCACGGCAACCTGATGCCGCTCCTCTGCCGAACCGGGCGCGCGTGGCTGCGCGCGTCCCCCGCCGAGACGGACATCGTTCCCCTCGGCTGGGACGACGGCCCCGCCTTCACCCCGTCGCTCGACGTGCGCGCCGATCCGAAGACCGGGTACTACGTCGTGACCGGATCGCTCTGCCGGGGCGCCGAGCGGGTCGAGCTGTCCGCGGTCCGGCTGCTCCTCGCGGGGGCCTGGTCTTCGCGGGAGAGCGCGTGGCGCGGGTCGACGACCGCGGCGCGTTCCCTGGCTCGCCCACCTGCGCCGGCACGGCTCGATGCGCGTCCCGCTGGCGCAGGGAGGCGCGTTCCTCGACGCGCTCCTCAGGCTCCCGCGCCTGCCCCGCCTCGAGCTCCCCGACGAGCTCAAGTACGAGGAGATCACCGCGCCGCCGCGGCCCCGCCTCCGGGTCCGCGCGGCGCCCAGCCACTGGGGCTCGCAGCGGCTGCGCGCGGCGCTCAGCTTCGACTACGACGGGGCGGTCGTCCGCATGGATCGGGACAGCGCGGGCGTCTTCCAGGCGGAGCGCCGCCGCTTCCTCCGGCGGGACGCGAGTGCCGAGCGGCAGGCCGCGGCGCGCCTCCGGCAGGCGGGCTTCGGCGAGCGCACCGTGTACGAGAGCGACCGGCCGCGCAAGGCATTCGACCTGCCCGCGCGAGACCTGGCGCGCGCGGTGGGCCAGCTCGTCAAGGAGGGCTGGCACGTCGAGGCCGACGGCAAGCTCTACCGGCAGCCGGGGGCGTTCAAGATCGAGGTCAGCTCGGGCGTGGACTGGTTCGAGCTGCACGGCACGGTGGACTTCGGCTCGGCGGTCGCACAGCTCCCGAGCTGCTCGCCGCGCTCCGGCGGCGCGAGAGCACCGTGCTGCTCGGGGACGGCACCTATGGCGTCCTGCCCGAGGAGTGGCTCCGGCGCTACGGAATGCTCGCGACCCTCGGCACGCCCACGGACGATCACGTGCGCTTCGGGCGCAACCAGGTCGGGCTGCTCGACGCACTCCTGTCGGCGCTGCCCGAGGCCAGCGCCGACGCCGCCTTCGCCCGCGCCCGCGAGGAGCTGGCGTCGTTCGAGGGCATCGAGCCGCGCGACCCGCCCGCGGGCTTCGTCGGGCGGCTGCGCGGTTATCAGCGCGACGGGCTCGGATGGCTGCACTTCGTGGAGCGCTTCGGCTTCGGCGGCTGCCTCGCCGACGACATGGGCCTCGGCAAGACGGTGCAGGTGCTGGCGCTGCTCGAATCGCGCCGCGCGCGCGCGAGGCCGCGGTGATCGACCAGAGCGACCAGGGGCCCGGGCCGTCGCTCGCCGTGGTGCCGAGGTCGCTCGTGTTCAACTGGAGGCAGGAGGCGGCGCGGTTCACGCCCAAGCTGCGGGTGCTCGATCACACGGGCGCCGGGCGATCCGCGCGGGGAGCACTTCGAGGACTACGACCTCGTGCTGACGACCTACGGCACGCTGCGCCGGGACGCGCCCTTCCTGAAGGACATGCGCTTCGACTACGTGATCCTCGACGAAGCCCAGGCCATCAAGAACGCGAGCACCGAGTCCTCCAAGGCGACGCGCCTGCTGCGCGGCGACCATCGCCTGGCGCTCAGCGGCACGCCGATCCAGAACCATCTGGGCGAGCTGTGGAGCCTGTTCGAGTTCCTGAATCCGGGGATGCTGGGCGCGGCGTCCGCCTTCGGCGCCGACGGATCGGCGGCCCGGAGCCTCGAACCCGACGCGGTGGCCGTCGTCGCCCGCGGCCTGCGCCCTTCATGCTGCGGCGCACGAAGGAGCAGGTGGCGCGGACCTCCCGCCAAGACCGAGCAGACGCTGCACTGCGAGCTGGATCCCGCTCAGCGAAAGCTGTACGACGAGCTGCGCGATCACTACCGCGCGGCGCTGCTCGGCAAGGTCGGGCGCGACGGGCTCGGGCGGTCGAAGATCCAGGTGCTCGAGGCCCTGCTCCGGCTCCGTCAGGCCGCCTGCCATCCCGGCGCTGCTGGACCGCGCGCGGCTCGGCGAGTCGAGCGCGAAGCTCGACGCGCTCGCTGCCCCGGCTCGCCGAGGTCCGGGAGGGCGGGCACAAGGCGCTCGTCTTCTCCCAGTTCACGAGCTTTCTCGCGATCGTGCGCGCGGAGCTGGACGGGGCGGGCATCCCCTACGAGTACCTCGACGGCCGGACGCGCGACCGGGCCGCGCGGGTGGAGCGATTCCAGACCGACCCCGACTGCCTCCTCTTCCTCGTGAGCCTGAAGGCGGGCGGCCTCGGCCTCAACCTGACGGCGGCGGAGTACGTCTTCCTCCTCGACCCGTGGTGGAACCCCGCCGTCGAGGCCCAGGCCATCGACCGCACGCACCGCATCGGCCAGACGCGCCCCGTCTTCGCCTACCGGCTCATCGCGCGCGACACGGTCGAGGAAAAGGTGCTCGAGCTGCAGGAGACCAAGCGGGCGCTCGCCGATTCCATCATCTCCGCCGACGAGAGCCTGCTCCGCACCCTGACCCGCGAGGACCTCGAGCTCCTGCTGTCCTAGTAACTCGGAGGGCTCCGCCCCTCGCTCCGATGCCTCCCCGGAAGCAAGCGAATTGCGCCGGCGACGCCTCGCGCTGCTCAACTTGCCAGCGTCACTCCGCACACGCTCCTACTTAGGATGCCTATGCGCGAGCCCGCGCGAGGCGCGCCCCGAGTTGCGTGACGAACCGGTCGGGCTCTGACGGGGAGATCACGATCACGCCCGCGGCGGTCTCGAGATAGACGAGGTCGCGGGTGTTCGTGATGGCGAGATAGTGCCAGCCCGTCCAGGGATTCCAGCGCCAGCCGTAGGAGCCGAACAGCCCGTTCAATCCCACCGCGCCGAGCCCGCCGATCCGCCGGGGCTCCCGGTGACCGCGCGCGATGACCCGGTACGGCACCAGGCGGCCCAGCCACCGGCGCTCGAGCCTCACGCCGTCCGCCTCGAGGCGCACGCCGCTCGGCGCCAGGCCCTGGATCATCCAGAGCCCGCCGAGGAACGGCAGCGGCAAGATGAGGAAGCTCGGATCACCGGATGTCGCGACGAGCGCGACGGACAGGAGAAACGGCCCGCCGAATCCGACGCCGATGCCGAGGATCCCGGCGATCAGGCGCTGGCGCGTCCCCAGCGGTGACGCGAAGTGGGCGTCGTCGCTCACGCCGGGCCCGTCAGCAGGAGCCCTCTCCCGCGCGGGGAGAGGGCGAGATCGTCACCGCGGATGGATCTCGAGGGCGCCGAAGAAGTAGGTGATCTCGAAGGCCGCCGACTCGGGCGAGTCGGAGCCGTGCACCGCATTGGCCTCGATGGAGGACGCGAAGTCCTTTCGGATCGTCCCCGCCGCCGCCTTCGCGGGGTCGGTCGCGCCCATCAGGTCGCGGAGGCGGGTGATCGCATTGTCCCCCTCGAGCACGATGGGCATGCAGGGGCCACCGGTCATGAACTCGCAGAGGCTGCCGAAGAACGGGCGCGCCTTGTGGACGTTGTAGAATCCGCCCGCCTGCCCCGGTGTCAAGTGCAGGAGCTTCGCGGCCAGGAGCTTGAGGCCGGCCTGCTCGAAGCGGGCGATGATCTGCCCGGTCGCGCCCTTGGCCACGGCGTCGGGCTTGATGATCGTGAGGGTGCGCTCGACGGGCATCGACGGAGATCCCTATCCTTTCTTGCCCACGACCTGGGCCACGGCGGCGCCCATGTCGGCGGGACTCTTGACGGTGTGGATGCCGGCCGCCTCCAGGGCGCGCATCTTCTCGGCGGCCGTGCCCTTGCCTCCCGCGATGATGGCGCCGGCATGGCCCCATCCGCCGGCCCGGCGGGGCCGTCTGGCCGCAGATGAAGCCGGCCATCGGCTTCGTCACGTGCGCCTTCACGAAGGCGGCGGCCTCCTCCTCGGCGGTGCCGCCGATCTCCCCGATCATCATGATCGCCTCCGTGCCCGGATCGTCCTGGAAGAGGCGGAGCACGTCGATGAAGCTCGTGCCGTTCACCGGATCGCCGCCGATCCCCACGCACGTGCTCTGGCCGAGCCCGCGCTGGGTGAGCTGATGGACCACCTCGTAGGTCAGCGTGCCGCTGCGCGAGACGACGCCGATCGGGCCTTCCTTGTGAATGTTCCCGGGCATGATGCCGATCTTCGCCTGCCCCGGCGTGATCACTCCCGGGCAATTGGGGCCGATAAAACCCGCAGTGGTGGCGCTAAGTGAAGGAAGCGCGCAACCGCTACCAGTCGCGCCTCACCTGGAACGCCTCAGCCTGTATCTGTGACCTGACGCGGGGAGAAGTACCTACCAAGATCTTTATATCTAGCTTTGAAGTGAGATAAGAATAACATGGGTATCAAGCATAAATACTGATACCTGATCATTATTGACTCCACCAAGGAAGAAGCTGCCTGTTAAGATGATTACTTCCTTTATAAAACGTGAAACACTAGCCAGATTATATCCACTTATTATACATATTGGGATCTTACCCCTATAAACTTGTATGAATTACCAGTTGCTGAGTCAAACGATCAAGTAGGATAACTCATGCATTTCACGAAGTGAAACGCCAGTTACCATTTACTCTTGGCTGTTTTCCACCACCTGCCATCTATGTCATGCAGGATGACAAGGAAGATAAACTGAAATTAGAAGAAGGTGAAACATCTTTCATTTACTCGCGGCGTTCGTACCTTTCATCGCTGCTGTTTGATCTTGCGCCGGAGCGAAGGATCTTCCACGCGATCAGCGTACCTCAGCCGGTATCGATCTCCTGCGCTGCCGGGAATACCGCGACCGTGGATGGAACCTTTTGCGCCGAAACGCTCGGGTCGGAGGACAGGATGCGGAAGGCGCTCTCGATCTGCTGCGGCGAGGCCCCGCCGCCCACGTCGAGGAAGTTGGCGGGCGCCCCGCCCGCGAGCTTGATGATGTCCATGGTGGCCATGGCCAGGCCCGCGCCGTTCACCATGCACCCGACGCTGCCGTCGAGCTTGATGTAGTTGAGCCCGTGCAGCGAGGCCTCGACGTCCAGCGGCGTCTCCTCGTTGACGTCGCGCAGGGCCAGGATATCGGGGTGGCGGAACAGGGCGTTGTCGTCGAAGCTCAGCTTGGCGTCGAGCGCCAGGACGCGCCCGTCCCCGGTGACGACGAGCGGATTGATCTCGGCGAGCGAGGCGTCGCGATCGAGATACGCGCGGAAGAGGTTCTGGATCAGCGCCACGGCGGACTTGAACTGATCGCCGGCGAGGCCGAGGCCGAGCGCGAGCGTGCGCGCCTGGAACGCCTGGAGCCCGAGCGCCGGATCGGCCCATTCCCGGATGATCTTCTCGGGATGGGTCTCGGCCACTTCCTCGATGTCCATCCCACCCGAGCGCGACGCCATGACGACGTGCGCCGCGCGCCCGCGATCGAGCGTGATCGACAGGTACAGCTCGGTCGCGATCGGGGAGGCCTCTTCCACCAGCACGCGAAGCACCTTGATGCCTTCCGGCGGCGTCTGCGGCGTCTTCAGCATCATGCCGAGGATCTGGCTCGCCGCCGCCTCCGCCGCCGCGGGATCATCCGCCAGCTTGACGCCTCCCGCTTTGCCGCGTCCGCCCGCGTGCACCTGCGCCTTCACCACCACCCGCCCGCCGAGGCGCTCCGCGACGGAGCGCGCCTCCGCCGGCGTCTCCGCGACCTCCCCTTCGGCACCGGCACACCGAACTGCCGCAAGATCTCCTTGGCCTGATACTCGTGAATCTTCACCGCCGGCTCAACGCCCCGTGAGCTTCCGCCACACCCACACCACGGGGTCGTGGTACTCGGTGACGATCCGCTCTTTGAGCGGGATCAGGGCATTGTCCGTGATGTGGATATGCTCGGGGCAGACCTCGGTGCAGCACTTGGTGATGTTGCAGAAGCCGAGCCCCGCCTTGTGCTTGATCAGCTCCTTGCGGTCGTGGGTGTCGAGCGGGTGCATCTCGAGCTCGGCCAGGCGCATGAGATAGCGCGGCCCCGCGAAGGCCGTCTTGTTCTCCGGGTGGTCGCGGATGACGTGGCAGACGTCCTGGCACATGAAGCACTCGATGCACTTCCTGAACTCCTGGCTGCGCTCGACGTCCGCCTGGTACATGCGCCGCGTGCCGTCCGGCTCTTTCGCCCGCGGCTTGAAGGCCGGGATGGTCTTGGCCTTCTCGTAGTTGAACGACACGTCGGTGGCGAGGTCGCGGTAGATCGGGAACGTCTTCATCGGCGCCACCGTGATGGTCTCGCCGGGCGTGAACGTGTCCATCCGGGTCATGCACATGAGGCGCGGCTTGCCGTTGATCTCGGCGCTGCACGAGCCGCACTTGCCCGCCTTGCAGTTCCACCGGCACGCGAGATCGCCCGCCTGGGTGGCCTGAAGCGTATGGATGACGTCCAGCACCACCATGCCCTCCTGCGAGGGCACGCGGTACTCCACGAAGGCGCCGCCCTTGGCGTCGCCGCGCCACACGCGCATCGTGACTTCGGTCGCCGCCATCACTTTCTCTCCTGGAGGAGCTGCTTGAGCTCGTCGGGCATCTCGGGCAAGGGCTCCTGGGCCACGGTGAGCTGTCCGTTCTTGCGCCGGATGACGACGTTGATCTTGCCGAAGCGGTCGTCGGCGAACGGATAGTCGTCGCGCGTGTGCCCGCCCCGGCTCTCCTTGCGCTCGATCGCCCCGAGCGTCACCGCCTCGGAGACGGACAGCATCGAATGCAGGTCGAGCGCCAGGTGCCAGCCCGGATTGAACTCCCGGCCGCCGCCCACGCGGACGCGCCCGAGGCGCTGCTTGAACACGGCGATCTCCTCCAGCGCCTTCCGCAGCTCGCCCTCGGTGCGGATGATGCCGACGAGCGCCTGCATGCACTCCTGGAGATCGGCGTGGATGGCATACGGGTTCTCGTTGCCCGAGCGCGTCAACGGCTCGAGCAGGGTCTGCGCCGCCGCCTCCGCCTGCCCTCCGTCGACGCTCACCTTGCCCGCGAGCGACTTCACGTACTCGGCGGCGGCGAGCCCGGCGCGGCGGCCGAACACGAGCAGGTCGGACAGCGAGTTGCCGCCGAGGCGATTGGCGCCGTGCATGCCGCCGGCCACTTCACCCGCCGCGAAGAGGCCGGGCACCGCGGTCGCCTCCGTGTCGGCGTCGACCCGGATGCCGCCCATGATGTAGTGGCACGTCGGCCCGACCTCCATCGACTCCTTCGTGATGTCGACGCCCGCCAGCTCCTTGAACTGGTGGTACATCGAGGGCAGGCGCTTTCTGATGTAGTCGGCGGACCGGCGCGTGTTGATGTCGAGGAACACGCCGCCGTGAGGGCTGCCCCGCCCGGCCTTGACCTCGGAGTTGATGGCCCGCGCCACCTCGTCCCGCGGCAGGAGGTCCGGCGTGCGGCGGTTGTTCTTCTTGTCCTCGTACCAGGCGTCGGCCTCCTTTTCGTTGTCGGCCGTCTCGCCCTTGAAGTACTCCGGGATGTAGTTGAACATGAAGCGCGCGCCCTCGGAGTTCTTCAGCGTGCCGCCGTCGCCGCGCACACCCTCGGTCACGAGGATGCCGCGCACGCTGGTCGGCCACACCATCCCCGTCGGATGGAACTGGATGCACTCCATGTCGATGAGGTCGGCGCCCGCGTCGAGGCCGAGCGTGATGCCGTCGCCGGTGCACTCCCACGAGTTCGACGTGAACTTCCACGCCTTGCCGACGCCGCCGGTGCTGAGCACGATGGCCTTGGCCTTGAAGAGCACGAGCTTGCCCGGTCGGCCGCCAGTAGCCGAACGCGCCGCACACCCGGTCGCCGTCCTTCAGGAGGCGCTGGATATTGCACTCCATGTGCACGTCGAGGCCCTTGTGCACGGCGTGCTGCTGGAGCGTGCGGATCATCTCGAGCCCCGTCCGGTCGCCGACGTGGGCGAGGCGCGCGTAGCGGTGGCCGCCGAAGTCGCGCTGCGAGATGAGTCCGTCCTTGGTCCGGTCGAAGAGGGCGCCCCACTCTTCCAGCTCGAGCACCCGGTCGGGCGACTCCATCGCGTGCAGCTGCGCCATGCGCCAGTTGTTGAGCATCTTGCCGCCGCGCATCGTGTCGCGGAAGTGGACCTGCCAGTTGTCTTCCTTCCAGACATTGCCCATGGCCGCCGCGATGCCGCCTTCGGCCATCACGGTGTGGGCCTTGCCGAGGAGCGACTTGCAGATCAGCGCGGTCTTGACCCCGCGGGCCGAGGCCTCGATGGCCGCGCGCAACCCCGCGCCGCCGGCGCCGATGACGATGACGTCGTACTCGTAGCTCTCGTAAGGCTCGCTGGTGGCCATCAGAAGAACCTCACGTCTCGGATGACGCCCATGGACAGGAGCCGCACGTAGACATCGGCTGAGTCCGACCCAGATCAGGCTGATCCAGGCGAAGAGCATGTGCCGCTCGTTGAGCCGGGTCACCGCCCGCCAGAGGCTGTACTTGGCCGGCCGGGCCGAGAACACGTCGAGGTGGCCGCCGCACAGATGCCGGCAGGAATGGCACGAGAAGGAGTACAGCGACAGCAGCGACGCGTTGACGACGAGGACGAGCGTGCCCAGCCCCATCCCGAACCGCCCGTTGAACCGAAAGGCGAGGATGGCGTCCCACCACAGGAAGGCGAGGATGGGCAGGGAGAGCCAGAAGAAGTAGCGGTGGATGTTCTGGAGCACGAAGGGGAAGCGCGTCTCCCCGAGATACCGCTTGGGCCAGTCGCGCACCGCGCAGCCCGGCGGCGATCCGAAGAACGACCGGTAGTACGCCTTGCGATAGTAATAGCAGGTGGCGCGGAACCCGCCGGGGATCCACAGGATCAGGAAGGCGGGCGAGAGGTTCCACCAGGACCCGATCAGCGGCAGGGTCACGTGCTGGCAATTGGCGGCCAGGCACGGCGAGTAGAACGGCGAGAGATACGGCGCGGCGTAGTAGTGGGCGTTCTGCAGAGCCGCCCACGTGGCGTAGACGCCGAAGCCGCCGAGGACGAGCACGACCAGGAGCTGCTCGATCCACCACGCGTCCGTTCTGAGCGTCGCGCCCGGGATCACCTCGCCGCGCTCATTGCCGAGAAGCGATTTCCTCATCTCACTCGGTCTCCCTCGCGTAGTGCCTTACCCTAGAGCTTCAGCTTGTCGACCAGCTCCCTCACGGCCGCCGCCGACTTGTCGAAGGCCGCCTGCTCCTCCGCGGTGAGCTTGATCTCGATGATCTGCTCGACACCCGCGCGTCCGAGCTTCGCGGGCACACCCACGTAGAGCCCCTTGGTCGCGTACTGGCCGTCGAGGTAGGCGGCACACGGCAGGATCTTCTTCTTGTCCTTCAGGATGGCCTCGACCATCTCCACCGCCGAGGCGGCCGGGGCGTAGTAGGCGCTCCCGGACTTGAGGAGGCTGACGATCTCGGCGCCGCCATTGGCCGTGCGGGTGACGAGCGCCTGGATCCTGTCCGGCGGCAGGAGATCGGTGATGGGGATGCCCGCCACCGTGGAGTAGCGCGGCAGCGGCACCATCGTGTCGCCGTGGCCGCCCAGGACGAAGGCGGTGACGTTCTCGACCGACACGTGGAGCTCCTGGGCGATGAACGTGCGGAAGCGCGCGGAGTCGAGCACCCCGCCATCCCGATGACGCGCTGGGAGGGAAAGCCCGACTTCTTCCACGCGAGCTGCACCATCGCGTCGAGGGGATTGGTGACGAGGATGAGGATGGCGTTCTTCGAGCGCGCCACCACCTGCTCGACCACCGAGCCGACGATCTCCGCATTCTTGAACAGGAGATCGTCGCGCGTCATGCCCGGCTTGCGCGCGAGCCCGGCGGTGATCACGACGATGTCGGAGTCGCCCGTCTCGTCGTAGGTATTGCTGCCGATGATGCTGGAGTCATAGCCGTGGACGGGCCCGGCCTGGGCCAGGTCGAGCGCCTTGCCCTGCGGGATGCCCTCGACGACGTCGACCAGCACGACGTCGCCCAGCTCTTTCTCCACCACGTACTGGCGCCACGCTGGCGCCGACGTTGCCGGCGCCCACCACCGTGATCTTCGGGCGCGGGTGCGTCACGCTCAGCACTCCGCCTTGCCCACCTGCAGCGCCGCCATCGGATCGGCTCCGCGGCCTAGAGCTTGGCCATGTTCTGGATGATGGCCGTGCCGAACTCCGAGCACTTGACTTCCTTGGCCCCTCCATCAGCCTTGCCAGGTCATAGGTCACCACCTTCTGCTGGATGGTGGTCTCGAGGCCGGTGATGATGCGATCGGCCGCCTCCGTCCACCCCATGTGGCGGAGCATCATCTCCCCGGAGAGGATCACCGAGCCCGGATTCACCTTGTCCTGCCCCGTGTACTTCGGCGCGGTGCCGTGGGTGGCCTCGAAGAGCGAATGCCCCGTGTCGTAGTTGATATTGGCCCCCGGCGCGATGCCGATGCCGCCGACCTGGGCGGCGAGCGCGTCGGAGATGAGGTCGCCGGTGAGGTTGCAGCACGGGATCACGTCGAACTCGTCGGGGCGCGTCAGGATCTGCTGGAGGAACGCGTCGGTGATGGCGTCCTTGACGAGGATCTTCCCGCCGGCGGCTTGCCGCCGCAGTCGTCCCAGCTCACCAGCTTGTCGGAGAACTCGCGCTTGGCCAGGGCGTACCCCCACTTCATGAACATGCCTTCCGTGTACTTCTGGATATTGCCCTTGTGCACGAGCGTGACGTTCTTCCGGTTGTTCTCGACGGCGTAGCGCATGGCCGCGCGGATGAGCCGCTCGGAGCCTTCCTTCGACACGGGCTTGATGCCGATCGAGGAGCTCTCCGGGAAGCGGATCTTGTCGACGCCCATCTCCTTCTGGAGGAAGGCGATGACCTTCTTGACCTCGGGGGTGCCGTCGAGCCACTCGATGCCCGCGTAGATGTCCTCCGTGTTCTCGCGGAAGATCACCATGTCGATCTTCTCCGGGCGCTTGACGGGCGACGGCACGCCCTTGAAGTAGCGCACCGGCCGGAGGCAGACGTAGAGGTCGAGCACCTGGCGCAAGGTCACGTTCAGCGAGCGGAAGCCCTCGCCCACCGGCGTGGTGAGCGGGCCCTTGATGGCGATCAGGTACTCGCGGATGACGTCGAGCGTCTCCTGCGGCAGGAGATTGGGCGGGCAGTCCGCCCCGTACACCGCCTGCGCCTTCTCGCCCGCATAGGTCTCCGCCCAGGCGATCTTGCGCCGCCCCTTGTAGGCCTGCTCGACGGCGGCGTCGAGCACGCGCACCGAGGCCGCCCAGATGTCGGGGCCGACGCCGTCGCCCTCGATGAAGGCGATGATCGGGTGGTCCGGCACCTGGAGCTTGCCGTGGCTGATGGTGATCTTCTCGCCCGCGGGGATCTTCACTCGAGCCGTCATGGTCATCTCCCAGAGTTATTTCAGCGCGTTCAGGGCGGAGCCCGCCTTGAACCAGCCGATCTGCTCGTCCGTCATGGTGTGATTCGTCTGGATCGTCACCGTCGTGTGGTCCGGCTTGTGGATCACGACGTCGACCGGCTTGCCCGGCGCGAGCTCGGCGAGCCCGCGCACGCTCACGCGGTCCCTCTGCTCGAAGAGGTCGTAGTCGGAAGGTCGGGCGAAGACCAGGGGCAGGAGCCCCTGCTTCTTCAGATTCGTCTCGTGAATGCGGGCGAAGCTCCGCACGATCACGACCTTGCACGCCGAGATAGCGCGGCGACATGGCCGCGTGCTCCCGGCTCGAGCCCTCGCCGTAGTTCTCGTCACCGATCACCACCCAGCCCATGCCCCGCGCCTTGAGGTCGCGGGCGATGGAGGTGAAGGTCTGGCCGCTCTCGCCGGTCACCGGGTTCACGCCCTTGCCCGCCTCGCCGGTGAAGGCGTTGAGCGCCCCCAGGAACATGTTGTCGCTGATCTTGTCCAGGTGGCCGCGAACCCGGAGCCAGGCCCCGGCGGGCGAGATGTGATCGGTGGTCGTCTTGCCCTTGGTCTTGACCAGGATGGGCAGCTCGATGAAGTCCTTCCCGTCCCAGCGCGGGAAGGGCTGGAGGAGCTGGAGCCGCTCGCTGTTCGGCAGGATGTCGACCGCGACGCGCTCGCCGTCGGCGGCCGGCGCCTCGTAGCCCTCTTCCCCTTGGCGAAGCCCTGCGCGGGCAGCTCCTCCGACTCGGGAGGCGTGAAGCGAAACGCCTTGCCGTCCGGCCCGGTCATGGTCCCGTGCACCGGGTCGAACTCGAGCGTGCCCGCGAACGCGAGCGCGGTCACGATCTCGGGGCTCGTCAGAAACGACAGGGTCGCCGCGCTGCCATCGTTCCGGCCCGGGAAATTGCGGTTGAAGGAGGAGACGATGGTATTGCTCTCCTGGCTGCCGACGTCGGAGCGCTTCCACTGCCCGATGCACGGCCCGCAGGCATTGGCGAGCACGGTGCCCCCGATCTGCTCGAAGGTCGCCATGATGCCGTCGCGCTTGATGGTCTGGTAGATGCGCTCCGAGCCCGGCGTGACCAGGAACGGCGTCTTCGCCTTGAGCCCGGCCTTGAGCGCCTGCATGGCGACGTGGGCGGAGCGCTTCATGTCCTCGTACGACGAGTTCGTGCACGAGCCGATGAGCGCCTGCTTGATCTCGGCGGGCCACCCTTCCTTCTTCACCTCGGCGGCGAGCTTGCAGATCGGGCGCGCGCGGTCGGGCGAATGCGGGCCCACGACGTGCGGCTCGAGCTCGGAGAGGTCGAGCGTCCACCACCTCGTCGTAGTACTTCGCGGGATCGGCCTGCACCTCGGGATCGGCCACCAGGTGCTCGCGGTTGTCCTCGGCCAGCGCGGCGATGTCGGCGCGATCGGTGGCCCGGAGATACGCGGCCATCCGGTCGTCGAAGTGGAACAGCGAGGTCGTCGCCCCGAGCTCCGCGCCCATGTTGCAGATGGTGCCCTTGCCGGTGGCGCTGATCGAGGCGCGCGCCCGGACCGAAGTACTCGACGATCTTGTTGGTGCCGCCCTTGACGGTGAGGAGCCCCAGCAGATAGGTGATCACGTCCTTGGCCGAGGTCCAGCCCGAGAGCTTGCCGGTGAGGCGCACGCCGATCAGCTTCGGGTCGAGCACCTCCCAGGCGAGCCCGGCCATGGCCTCGCCGCAGTCGGCCCCGCCCACGCCGATGGCGATCATGCCGAGGCCGCCCGCGTTGGGCGTGTGCGAGTCGGCGCCGATCATGAGGCCGCCCGGGAACGCGTAGTTCTCGAGCACCACCTGGTGGATGATGCCCGCGCCCGGCTTCCAGAAGCCGATGCCGTACTTCTTCGAGGCCGAGTGCAGGAAGTCGTAGACCTCGCTGTTCTCGGTGATCGCGCGCTTCATGTCCGTCCGCGGCGCCGGTCTGCGCCCGGATGAGGTGGTCGCAGTGCACCGTCGACGGCACCGCCACCTGCGGCTTGCCCGCCTGCATGAACTGGAGCAGCGCCATCTGCCCGGTGGCGTCCTGCAGCGACACGCGGTCGACGCGCAGGCGGAGCTGGGCTTTCCCCGGCTCCACTCCTGCTTGGCGAAGTCGTCCGCGTGGGCGACGAGGATCTTCTCGGCCAGCGTCAGCGGGCGGCCGAAGCGCCGGCGCGCCGCGTCGAGCTTGGAGGGCATGGATTCGTAGAGCCGCTTGACCTGATCGACCGCCATGGTGGGCCTCCTGACCGCTTAAATCCGCGCCGATTCGAGCGTATACAGAAGTATCGCCTCTCACCCGGCGCGGGCGAGAGGCGACCGTGTAAATCCGCGCTTACGCTAACACGGCCCCCTACCCGGTCAAGCAACCCCGGGGTCGGCGCGCCTCAGCCGTGGGCCAGCCCGGCCGCTTCGACGCCCGCGATACAAATCGCTTCGTCCTCGTCGCCGGTGCCGCCGCTGGCACCGACCGCGCCAATCACCTGGCCGGAAGCGTCCTTGATCACGACGGCGCCGGTCTGTGGCAGGAATTTGCCCTGCGAGGTGGCAGCCAGCGAGACAAAGAAGTTCGGGTTGTCCTTGGCACGCTGGCTCAGCGCACGGCTGGACACCCCCATGCCCACCGCGCCCCAGGCCTTGGCCCGCGCGATGTCGAAGCGGAACATGCTCGCGCCATCCTCGCGGGCAAAGGCCTTGAGATTGCCCGCTTCGTCGAGCACGGCGATCCCCATGGGCTTGTAACCGGCCTCCCTGGACTTGGCGAGCGCGGTGGTGAGGATCTGGTTGGCTTGCGCCAGTGTGAGTGCGGCCATAAGAAGCTCCTGTCTCTGACCTGCGCCATCGTGCGCCGGGTGCGCGGTCAGAAGTGGGTGAAGGGTGCGCCGCCGCGAGGTGGCGCGCGCGAAGAGCACCCAGCTCAGTATCACGCCGGCGGGGCCGCGCCGAAGACCAGCGTGTACGAGCCCGTCACGTCGTACAAGGAGCCGGCGACGGTGGGCCCCAGCGCCGCCCCGAGGCGCCAGCCCAGGGCAAGCACCCCCATGATCGCCCCGAGGGCCCGCATCCCGAACACGTCGGGCATGACTTTCACGGTCATCGTGTCCGCCGCCGCGAAGCCGATCCCGAACGCCACGAGCGACGCGAAGCGCCCCTCGGCGGAGGGCCACAGCAGAAGGCCGACGAGGCCCGCGATCTGGACGACGAAGGCGACACGGATGGTCGCCTCCGCGCCGATCCGGTCCGAGACGGCACCCGCGGCAAGGCGGCCGATCGCCGAGCCGATGCCGTACGCCGTGAGGGCCAGCGAGGCGACGGCGAGGCTCAGGCCCTTGTCGCGCACGAACGGCACGGCGTGGACGGAGATCATGAAGGCGAGGCCCCCTGGAGGAGCCACGAGGCGCTCAGATACCACTGGCGCGGATCGGCGAGCGCCTGGGCCAGGGTGGCGCCCGTCTCGTCGACGCCGGACTCGGGGCCGCTCCCCGCCGCCGAGCCGTCCAGCCGACCCGGCGCGACCTCTCCCTCCCGCGGCGACCGAACGGTCAGCGCGGCCAGCATCGAGAGGCGCCGCAGCCGCTCCCGATGAGCGCATAGGCCGCGCGCCAGCCGAAGACATCGATGAGCCAGGCCGCCAGCGGGCCGGCGGAGATATAGCCGAGGTTGAACCCGACGAGGACCAGGGCCAGCGCCAGCCCTCGCCGGGCGTCGAACCACCGCGCGATCGTCGTCGCGCTCAGCAGGTAGAAGCTCGACATGCCGACCCCGCCCAGCGAGGCCCACGAGGAGATAGAGCTGCCAGAGCGCGTCGACCACCGAGACGAGGGCGAAGGCGGTCCCGGCCAGGATCACCGTCACCACGAGGATCAGGCGAGGGCCATAGCGGTCGGCCAGCGCGCCCGCCGCGAAGCCCGCGACGCCGCCGACCAGCAGATTCATCGACAGCGCCGCCGAGATGGCCCCCGGCTCCACCCGAAGCGCTCGGCGAGGATGGGCAGGAAGACGCCGTAGGACGCGAGCGGCGTGGCCATGCTGAACGTGATCAGGAAGAGGGCCCCGACGACGAGCCAGCGCCGGCTCAAGGCGGCCTCCGTCGGCGACGGACCGGCTCATGCGCTGAGCCCCATCGCCGCCCAGATCGGCGACGGCGGCGCGGAGCCGCGCCGCGATGTCCGCCGCCTCCGCCTCGTCCCGATAGCGCCCGCGCGGCCAGAAGAAGCCCTTGAGGCCGTCCTTCGGCCGTCGCGGCACGACGTGGACGTGCAGGTGGGGGACGCTCTGGCTGACCCGGTTATTGACGGCGACGAACGAGCCCTCGGCCCCGAGCCCGCGCTCGACCGCGCGCGCCAGCACCTGGACGGCGGCGAAGAGCGGCGCGACCGCTGCCGATGGCAGGTCGATCAGCGTCTCCACATGCGCGCGCGGCACGACCAGCGCATGCCCGGGAAAGAGCGGCCGGTGGTCGAGGAAGGCCACCGTCAGCGCGTCCTCGTACACGACGTGGGCGGGGAGATCGCCGCTGACCACGCGGCAGAACAGGCACGGCGTCATGCCGGGCGCTGCCTTCGCTGCGCCCGCGCGGTCGCGCTCGTCCCGCTTCGACGCCATTGTCGAGGATCGCGGCTGCGCCGCCGGGTGTCAGCCGAGGAGCCGCGAGACCGCGCGACGGCGCAAGGCCAGGATGGAATCGGTCGGCGAGATCTCCATGGGGCAGACCTCGGTGCAATTGCCCTGGCCGTGGCAGCGGACGAGCGCGTCTTCCTCCAGGAGGCGGCCCTGCCGCTCCCCTGCCCGGCGTCGCGGCTGTCCTGCTGGAGCGTGAACACTCGGTTGAACGCGGCGGGCCCGGCGAATCGCGCATCGTGGGCGACCATGGTGCAGGCCGAGACGCACATGCCGCAGCCGATGCACTCGATGGCCCCATCGATGCGCCGGCGCTCACGGCTGTCGCCGCCGACTTGCGCGAACACCGGCCGGCCCCTCGTCGGGGACGAAGGCCGCGCCCACCGCGACCATCTTCTCCTTGAAGGGCGCCATGTCCACGACGAGGTCGCGGATCAGCGGGAAGTGATAGAGCGGGCGCACGGTGACCGGCCCGCTCCCCAGGCTGCGGAGCAGCGTCCGGCACGCCCACCGCTCGCGCCCGTCGATGACCATCGCGCAGGAGCCGCACATGCCGACGCGGCACGCGTAGCGGAAGGCGAGCGTCGGGTCGAGGCGCCGCTGGGCGTCGACGAGGGCGTCCAGCACCGTCATCCCCTCCTGGAAGGGGATCGCGTACTCCTGCAGCCGCTCGCGCGCGCCGGGCGCCCAGCGAAAGACCTTCAGTACCATCGCCAGCCCCAGACGAGAACGAAGAGCACCGCGCCGAGCCCGAGCGCCCCGGCGAGGAGCGCGCGATGCCAGCGCACCGGCAGCCCGAAGTCGAGCAGGATCGCGCGCACGCCGAGGAGCCCGTGGAGCAGCACGAGCCCGAGGAGGAGCGCCTGCACCGGGCGCACGAACGGGTTCTTGAGGTGCAGCGCGATCACCGCCACGAGGGCCACGGCGGCCGCGCGCTGGGCGAGCCACGCCCACATCCCGAGCTTCGTGTCGCGCCAGCCCTCGGCCTTGAGCAACTGCCGCTTGAGCACGCGCCGCTCGGGCATCAGTGCGCCGCCGTCATGCCCCAGCGGAGCACGGTGCGCCGCTCGAGCCACTTGAAGAGCAGGTTCTCGACGACGAGGCCGATGATGATCACGGTGAGGAGCCCGGCGACACGAGGTCCGTGTTCATCTCGAGCGGTTCCGGTGATGAACCGATTATTCAATCCGACCTCGACGGCGGCTGGCGCGGCCGGCGCGCCGGACGGGCGGAGTCGGCTGAGGCGCACCGGTTCCGTCCACACCCGGGGCCGGCCTTGTCCTCCGCGCGCACGTAGACGTTGTAGAGGTTGGGCGCGGGCGTGGGCAGATCGCTCCGGTGGTGCGAGCCCCGGCTCTCCGCGCGCTCGAGCGCGCTCCGCGCGATGAGCCAGGCCGCGGTCGCCTGGTTCCGGAGATTCAACCAGTCCTGCCACGCCAAGTTGTACTCCTGCCCGCCCGGCACCGCCGCCTCCTCCGCGCGCCGGCCGATCTCCTCGATCTCGCCGAGCGCGATCTTCAGTCCCTCGCCGCTCCGGATCAGGCCGACGCGGTCCCACATCACGCCGCGGAGCCGCGACTGCAGATCGTAGACGCGCTCGCCCTGCGCCCGGCCGAGAGGGGCGAGGACGCGCCGCGCGGCGGCATCCACCGCCGAGCGCGACACCCGCAGGCGGGGTCGTCCCGCCACCCAGTCGGCCATCACGTCGCCGGCGATGCCGCCGAAGACGGTGGATTCGGCGACGCCATTGCCGCCGAGGCGATTGGCTCCGTGCACGCCGCCCGTGTCCTCGCCGGCGGCGAACAGCCCTTCCAGATCGGTGTGGCAGGCGCTGTCGATCGCGATTCCGCCCATCATGAAGTGCGTGGTGGGTCCGACCTCCACGGGCGTGCGCGCCAGGTCATAGCCGAAGTCGCGGCAGCGCTTGACCATGCCGCGGAAGCTTCGCTCCACGACCTCGGCGCCGAGATGCGAGACGTCGATCCACACGCCGCCATGGGGTGTCCCCGGCCCTCGATCACCTCCGTGAAGCAGGCGCGCGCAACGAGGTCGCGCGTCGAGCGCTCCATGCGCTTGGGGTCATAGCGCTCCATGAAGCGCTCGCCGCGCCCATTCAGGAGCCGGCCGCCCGCGCCGCGCAGTCCCTCCTCGAGCAGGGCGCCCGTCATGAGCGAGTTCGGCACGATGAGCCCGGTCGGATGGAACTGCACCATCTCCATGTCGCGCAGCCGCAAGCCCGCGCGGAAGCCGATGGCGATGCCGTCCGCCGCCTTGTCCGCGGAGCACGCGATGACGCGGTACATCGTGGGCCCGCCCCCATGGCGAGCAGCGTCGCCCGGCTCGACACCGCGACGAGCGTGCCGCGGCGGAGGTCGAGGAGCAGCGCGCCGCTCACGCGTCCGCCATCGTCGCGCAGGAGATCGAGGGCCCGGTGCTCCTCGAAGGCGCTGATGGACGGCCGCCGCCACACCTGCTCGGTGAGGCGATTCATGATCTCGATGCCGGTGAGATCGCCCTTGTGGATCGTGCGGTCGTGGCGCTGGCCGGCGAAGGGCTTCTGGTGGACTTGCCCGTTGGGGTGGCGGTCGAAGAAGCAGCCGTAGCGCGCCTCGAGCTCGAGCACGCGGCCGGGCGCCTCGTTCACGAGCGTCCACGCGAGCTCCTGATCGTTGATCCACGCGCCGCCCTCGAGCGTGTCGAGAAAGTGCGCGTCGATCGAGTCGGGCGGTGTCAGCACCGCGTTGTACCCGCCCTGGACCATCCTCGTGCATCCGGCCCGGCCGAGCAGGCCCTTGACCGCCACGCCGATCGCGAGGTTGGGGAGCGGTCGGCCGCGTGCAGGGCGGCACAGAGGCCCGGCGCCCCGGCGCCCAGCACGAGGATGTCCGTCTCGACGCTGTCTATCGTGAGTGGATCGGTCATCGGCGGCTGCGGCCCGCTGTTCCGGTCTTCGGTCTCGGCGAGCCGACCCGACTATAGCGTGCGCAACCGCGCCGGCGCAATTCAGCCTGTCGGGAGTAACCCGGCTAGAGCGACGAGAAGGGTCCAGCTGCGAGGCGGCGCCCGAAGACAGCCGGCGAGGCGTACTCTCTGTACGTTGAGCCGGCTGTCGAGGGCGCCAACGAAGCAGATGGGCCCTTATCGTCGCTCTAGCGCGAGGAACTGGCAGCTCGCGGTCGAATCTCGTCAGTGCGCGGCACCCGCGAGCGCGCGCGCCCGCGGCCGCCCCGCCCATCGAGGGTTCCGCCGCCACTTGTCGCGTCCCCGTTGCACACCTGCGCCTGGCACAGCCGTTGCTCTCTCAGGGATGCATGATTATGCGATTCGCGATGATTTCCGGCATCGGCCTTCTCCTCTTATCCGCATCGCTGGCGCCGGCGTCCGCCGCGCCGGCAGCAATCAAGTGCGGCGCCACCATCACCGGCGCGGCCGTCCTGACCGCTGATCTCGTCTGTCCGACCGGGCATGGGCTCGTCGTCCGCAGCGGCGCCGTGCTCGATTGCGCGGGCCATCGCATCACGGGAGGCGACCGCACGGGGCAATACGGCATCTACGTCCGCGACGGCGCGGGCGCGGTGGTGAGGAACTGCATCGCCGAGCGCTTCGAGGTGGGCATCCGCGTGCGGGGCATGCAGGGCGGCGTCCTCGAGAAGAACGTCTCGCAGGACAACCTCCGCTACGGCATCGAGGTCACCCAGGGCTCGACGGCGATGCGCATCGAGAAGAACCAGGTGCTCGACAATGGCGACGAGGGGATTCACCTCTCGGGGCCCGACGGCGTCGATGCCGCCCACGAGATCCTCGGCAATACCATCGGCGGCAATGCCCTCGAGGGCATCTACGTCTTTCACTCCAACGGCAACCTGATCGCCGGCAATACCATCCGCGATCACGGCGCGGCCGGGATCTATGTCAAGGGCTCGAACCGGAACACGCTCGACGCCAATACCCTGATCAATGACCCGATTCACGTCGTCTACGGGTCGACCCAGAACGTCCTGACCGGCAACACCATCGTCGGCCAGCAGATCCGGTTCAAGGAAGCCTCCGACAACCACGTCTACGGCATGACCGTGCGCACCGAGGGCGGGAGGCCGAGCGTGGCCTACGAGCTCATGAGCTCCGCGCGGAACGTGATCGCCGACTCGCAGGTCACGGCGCCGTCGGACTACGACATCCGCGCCACGTCGGGCTCGACGGGCAATGTCTTCACGCGCTTCTCCGTGACGTCCACCCTCGACTGCTCCGTCGACACGAGCTCGAGCGTGCGCGTCAGCAACGGCAGCGGCGCCGCCCTCGCCTGCGGGAAGTAGGCGCGCGCCCGAGCCGTCCTCAGGGCGCCGCCAGGGCGGCGTCGAGCAAGGCCCGGCCGGGGCGGCTATCCCAGGGGCGAGTGCCCGTCGCACGCGCGAGCATCCGGCCGTCGCGGCCGATGAGCACGACGGTGGGCGTCGCCGTCACGCGATAGGCCGCGGCGACGGCGCCATCTCGGTCGAGCAGCACGGGCGGTGTGATGCCCTTGGCCGTCGTCCAGGCCTCGACCTTGGCGGGATCTTCCTGGATGTCGATGGCGAGCACGGCAAACTTCTTGTCCTTCAGCTCCCGGTACACTTTTTCGATCGTCGAGGGCAACTCCCTCGTGCAGTGCGGTCACCAGCTCGCCCAGAAGTAGAGGAGCACGACCTGGCCCTTGAAATCGGCGAGCGAGCAGCCGCTTGCCGTCGAGCGCGGACAGCGTGAAGGCCGGCGCGACCTGGCCGTCGAGCGGGTTCATCCGGAAGTCGATCGCCAGGTCCTGAATCGTATCGGCCGCCCCCGCGGCGCCGAAGCAGAAGACCAGAACGAGGACGGCGGCCCATCCGATCGCGGCCGCGGCTCTAGCCACGGCGCGCGCCCCTCGCTCGGCCTCATGGTCGGATATACGCATAGCCCTTCTCCTGGAGCTCCATCACCCGCACGACGCCGCTCGGGATGGGCGTGAGACCCTCGATCAGCTCCTCCGGCTTGATGCTCTGGCGCCGCATCGTGATCTGACAGGCGCCCATGCGCATGCCCCCGTCAGGAGCATCTCGACCTTGGCCTTCACCTCGGGATCGATCCCCTTGGCGACGAAGGGCCGGAGCCCGGGCCCGTGGACGACCAGCTCGAGCGCCTCGATGTTCTTCCACCCCACCACGTCGACGAAGTTCTGCACGTTGGTCAACACGGCGTTCGCCCGCTGCGGATCACTCTCCGTCAAGTGAAAGAACACCTTGTGCTTCTTCGGGTTCTCCGCCGAATGCGACGCCTCCGCCTGCCCCGCCCGACGCGACAACGACGCCACGGCAAGTGCTCCACCGACCATCCACGCCCTCACGCCCATCGTCACCCTCCTCGAAGGCAGACTACTGCACCACGCGCACGCGAGGTCGAGGATCGATGCGCACACGCCCGAGCCCCCGCAGATGCGCGGCGACGACGTCGAAGGCGGGCGGCCCCGGCGCCTCGGGCCCCGGGCTCGCCCAGCTCGCCGTCTTGTAGCGCCGCTCGCGCGCCAGCGGCGTGCCGCCGACCTTGATCTCGCTGATCCGCCGGCCCATCCCCTGCCGCGGCTCGATGACGTAGCTGAGCCCGCCGAGCCGCACCATGTCGCCGCCCTGCCGGTAGTACGGGTCGGGATGGAAGAGGTTGTCGGCCACGTCCTCCATGATGCGGTGGATCTCCGCCCCCGTCAGCTCGCGCGTCAGCGTATTCGGATACGTGATCCCGGTATGCGCATAGACGTCCTCGAGGGTGATGACCTGCCCCGGCACGATGGTCACGCCCCAGCGGAAGCCGGGGGAGAAGGCGACCTCGGCGTCGCTCTGCTTGAGGAGCGCGTCGAGGACGATCTCGTCGAAGCTGCCGTTGAAGTTGCCGCGCCGGTACAGCAGGCTCTCCGACACCGCCAGGCGCTCGCCGAGCCGCGCGGCCCACGGCGCGCGGATCTCGCGGATCAGCCGCGCCATCTCCGCGTCCTCGGCGACGTAGTTCGACAAGACGGGCACGAGCTTGTAGCGGTGCGCCCGCACCCGGCCGCCCGCGACGTCGAGGTCGAGCCGGCTCAGGAACTTGCCGTGCGCGCCCGAGTTCACGACGAGCGTCCGGCCGACGGCGATCGGCGCCGGCAGCCCGTCGTGGGTATGCCCGCCCAGGATCACGTCGATGCCGCGCACGCGGCCGGCCATCTTCACGTCGGTCGACAGCCCGTTGTGGCTCAGGAGCACGACGACGTCGACCTTCTTGACGTCGCGCAGCTCGTCGACGAGCCGCTGCGCCTGCGCGTCCTGGATGCCGAACGTGAGTCCGGGGACGAAGCGCGCGGGGTGCGAGACCGGCACGTAGGGGAATGCCTGGCCGATCACGCCCACCGCCACGCCGCCCACGGTGCTTGATCGTGTACGGCGCGAAGACCGGCTCGTCCCAGTTCAGCTCGCGCGCGTTGTGGCAGACGAAGTCGCCCTGAAACAGGCCGCGGCTGTCCTTGTCGCCGAACAGCTCCTTCACCCGCTCGAGCCCATGGGTGAACTCCCAGTGCGGCGTGAAGACCTCGACGCCGAGCTGGTTCATGACCCGCACCATGTCGAGGCCGCGCGTCCAGAGCGCCGTCGCCGAGCCCTGGAGCGTGTCGCCGCCGTCGAGGAGGAGCGTCCGGCCCGGCCGCGCGTCCCGGACGCGCTTGACCAGCGTCGCCAGGTGCGCGTAGCCCCCCATCCGGCCGTAGCGCGCGGCGAGCGCCTCGAAGTCCAGGTGGCTCAGCGCATACGCCTCGGCCGTTCCGCGCGGTATCCCATAGGCGCGCAGGAGCGCCTCGCCCGTCAGGAACGGCGGCTTGCCCGCCTCGTCGCCCACCCCGATCAGCGTATCCGGCTCTCGGTAGTAGACGGGGTTGAGCGTGGCGTGCGCATCGGTCATGTGGAGCAGGGTGACGTTGCCGAGATCCTGGAAGTCGAGCAGGCGCTCCGGCTCGAGCTGCTGCGCCAGCGCGCGCGGGGTGAGCGCGCCGAGCCCGCCGGCCACGGCGATCAGCGTGAGGAAGTCGCGTCGCGTGACGTCCACGCGGCTACAGCCTCTTCTCGCGGAAGAGCACTCGGCCCGCCTGCGGCTCGTACCGGCCATCCGTGAATCCGAGGCGGCCATAGAGCGCCAGGGCGGGCTGGTTGTGCTCCTGCACCTCGAGGGTGAGCTTCGAGCACCCGAGCGCGCGCGCCTTGTCCTCGACGGCTTCGAGCAGGCGGCGGCCGAGACCGCGCCGCTGATGCGTCGCCGCCACGTGCAGGTCGTGGATATTGATCACCGGGCGCGCGGAGAACGTCGAGAAGCCGGCGAAGCACGTGGCGATGCCGACGGGCCGGTCCGTCATCGAACGCGAGGAAGACGAGGGTGGTCGGATGGGCGCTGAGCCTGTCCACCAGGACCCGCTGCACGTCGTCCGGAAGATCGCGGCCATTGCCCATCGGATCGCGCGCATAGGCCCGCGTCATCTCGAGCACCGCCGCCCGATGGACGGGGTCACCCAGATCGGCCTCGACGACACGGCAGGAGTCGGACACCCACTACCTCGCGGCGCCGGCCCGGCGCTCTGTCGGCACATGTTCGAGCACGGCGCCTAGTGCCGGATCCCGGGCACGCTGAGCGGCTTGCCGACGTCGAACGACGCCAGGTAGAGCTCGAGCTCCGCGTACTCGACGGCGTCCGCCGCGAGCATGTTCGTGCCGAGCGGCGTCATGCACCACTGCATGCGCTTGCGCATGTCCCACACGTCGGCCTGGCTCGTGCGCCAGGTCGGGAAGTGCCGCGTGAGCCCCACCTCGACATCGGCGAGGAGCCGCCCGCCGAGGAACTTGTCGGCGCCCTTGCCGCCCTCCGTCGTGTGGCAGTCGGCGCACGCGTGGTTGCGCTGGCCGACGCGCCGGTAGAACGAGCGCTTGCCGCGCTCGAGGGCGGCGGCATGCTCCGGCGCGGCGAGGTCGAGCGCCACCGGCATGCCGTTCGAGGCCATCTTGACGAGCACGGTCAGGTCGAGATTGGCCGCGCTCTCGACGGGCAGCGCCGTCCCCGTGGTCTCGGGACCGTGCACGGCGAGGAAGTCCTCGATCGCCATCACGCGCCGATACGGGGCCACGTACCGGGGATAGCGGGTCGCCACGCCCTTCATCGCCGCCGCCGGCCCGCCCGCGTGGCAGTCGGCGCAGGCCTTGCCCGCCGGCCCCTTCGTCGCCCAGAGGTCGGCGGCGTCCTCGGCGCGGCCGACCGCCGGATTATTCGTGGGGTCGAGGTTGTCGCCGAAGCCGACCGGCCTCGGCCGAGTGGCCGGATTGCGCTCCGGGTTCGTCTCCGGGGGCAGCGGGCTCTTCTGCGTCTTCAGAAAGGCCACCACGTGAACGATGTCCTCCGGCTTCAGCACGCCGTCCGTGCCCCACGGCGGCATCAGGCTCTGGGGAAAGAGGTGCCGCGGGTCGTAGATCATGTCGAAGACGTATTGATCCCCCAGGTTCCGGTCGCCATACGCCGAGAGATCCGGCCCGACGCTGCCCGCCGGCCAGACGTCCTCGCCCTGGACCAGGTGACAGCCCGTGCACGGCCCCAGATTGCGGTCGAGGAAGAGCCGTCGCCCCTTCGCGGCATCGCCCGGACCCGCGGGCATGACGGCCTTGGCGGGGGCGGGCTCGGGCCGCTGGTCGTCATAGGCATAGGTGCGAAACCGCCCGAAGTCCTCGGTGCTCCACCCGCGATAGCGCACGGCCTGGCGGCGGCCGTCCGGCCGGGTCGTCACGTCTCCCCTGGCCTCGGCAACGCGCGCGCGAGACCCAGGGAGCCGGCGGCAGCCCGAGGGTGGGCGACCGGGCCGGCGCCACGGCGTCCCCTGGGCGCAGCCGGCCGTCACCAGCGCGGCGGCGATGATCCACGCGCTCCGGAGCGTTCGCATCAGGGCCGTTATCCAGGTAGGGGTTCAATTTGACTGGCACCGGGGCGAGTTGCGAGCCAGAGCGCTCGCAACGTGGCAGTTCGAGCTGAGCGGCTCGGCTGCGAGGCGAGCGGCCGAGTGGATATACCGAAGCAAATTGGCCTCCAGTGCCCTCAAGCGAACTTGATGTCGGCCGTGCCCTCGTACTTGCCGCCGTGCGTGTCGAGGAAGGTGACCTTGAGCGGGCCGGGCTCCGTCGCCCGCACCGCGAAGGAGAAGAAGGGGTTCTCGCTCACCGACTGGGAGGTCTCGAACTGGGCGATCTCCCGGCCGAGGTAGGTCGACGACGACGCGGTTGATGAAGTGGTAGTTCTTGTCGACGGGCTTGCCGTCCTTGCGCTCGACGATCTCCATCGGGTGCATGACGAGCACGCGGACCTTGATGACCTCGCCCGGCTTGATGCTCGACGGGATCCGGATGCGGACGCGTCCGATATCGGCCATGGTCAGGCGCCCCCTACCCGCCGCATCCGCCGACGGTCACCTTGACCTCGCGCTTGGCGGCGAGGAGGGTGCCGTCGCTCATCTCGGCCACCGCCCGCACGTCGGTGCTCTCGCCGAGGCGCAGGTTGGTCCCGACATAGGCGAGCCCAGTGGCGGGCGTCAGGTTGAACTTGGCGTTCAGCGGCCGGCGATTCTTGTCCGCGATGATGTAGATGCTCTTGACGTAGCTCTGGGGCGTCTGCGGCGACGTCACCTCCACCGCCACGGGCACCACCGCCCCGTTCTCGGCGATGAGCGGCAGGTCGAGCTTGATGACGGACGCGCCGTCCTTGATCGGCCGTCCGCCGAAGAGGCGCTTCACCGTCGCGTCCACCCCTTCCTCCGGTCCCAGGCTCGCGAGGTTCCCCTGGGCGAGAGCGGGGCGTGGTCCGGGGCCGAGCATGGCCGCGAGCCCTGACGCGCCGAGCCATCCGAGCGCGCGGAGCGCCGCGCGGCGAGTGATCGATGTTGTCATTCGTGATGATCCTCCTGTGTGCGGGGGTATTGTACCGCCTCGCGTCACGCACGCCCGAAACGCGATTGCCGGGAACGGGCTTGTCCTTGATAATGAGCCCGCCATGAAGCTGGTCGTCGACGATCGGCCGGTCGAGCTCGACCCCGGCGCCACCGTGCTCGATGCGGTCAACCGCCTCGGCGTCCCGCTGCCGCAGCTCTGCAAGGATCCCGACCGCCCGCCGCTCGGCGCCTGCCGGACCTGTCTCGTCCACGTCGAGGGCATGCGCGGCACACCCGCCGCCTGCCATCTGCCCGCCCGCGAGGGGATGATCGTCAGCACCACGCATCCCGAGGCCGCGCGCGTCCGCACCGCCGTCCTCGACCTGACCCGCTCGATGCTGTCCGACGGGGAGGGGCGGAACGGCTTCGGCCAGGTCGGCGCCGCCGCCGCGCGCCACGGTCTCGCGGGGCCGCGCTTCACCGCGCTCCACCACTTCGAGACCGACGCGTCCAAGTCCTTCTTCGTGCTCGACCGCGAGGCGTGCATCCTCTGCGGCCGGTGCACCACGGCCTGCGACGACGTGCAGAAGATCGGCGCCATCTCGATGCTCGGGCGCGGGCATGCCATGAAGGTGGGCGTGGCCGGCGATGCGCTCATGTCGGCGTCGGTGTGCACCTCGTGCGGCCAGTGCGTGGCGACGTGCCCGACGGGCGCGCTCCGCCCCAAGGAGGCGCCCGCCCCCATCGCGCGGCGGGTCGAGACCACGTGCCCGTACTGCGGCGTCGGCTGCGGCATCACGCCTCAACGTGCGCGACGACCATCGCCTGGCCGTGATGGCCGACGACGTCCCCGCCAATCAGTCGAGCGAGGGGATGCTCTGCGTCAAGGGCCGCTTCGCCACCGGCTTCATCCACGCGCGCGACCGCATCGTCCGGCCGATGGTCAAGCGCGATGGCCAGTGGCACCCGGTCTCGTGGGACGAGGCACTCGACGCGGCCGCGGAGGGGCTCGCGCGCCACCGCGGGCGCTTCGGCGCGCTCGCGAGCGCGAAGGCCACCAACGAGGACGGCTACGTCATCCAGAAGCTCTGCCGTGTCGTGATGGACACCAATAACGTCGACCACTGCACGCGGCTCTGCCATTCCCCCTCGGTGGAGGCCATGCTGGTGTCGATGGGCTCGGGCGCGACGTCGAACTCCTACGTCGACTACGAGCGGGCGGGGTGCCTGATGATCGTGGGGGCGGACGCCTCCGCCAATCATCCGGTCATCGCCATCCGCTTCCGGCGAGCCATGACCCGCGGCGCCCGGATCATCGTCATCAACCCCAAGCGCGTGGAGCTGTGCGACCAGGCCGATCTCTTCATCCAGCCGCGCCCGGGCACCGACGTCGCGCTGTTCAACGCGATGGCCCGCGTCATCCTCGACGAGGGCCTGGCGAATCTCGACTTCGTCGCCGCGCGCACCGAGGGCTTCGAGGAGTGGCGGGCGTCCCTCGCCGAGTTCACGCTCGAGCGCGCCGAGGCGATCACCGGGGTCCCCGCCGCCGACATCGCCCAGGCCGCCCGCTGGTACGCGCGCCCGCCGTTCGCCGGCTCCTGCCTGATCTGGGGCATGGGGATCACCCAGCACACCAACGGCATCCACAATGCGCACTCGCTCCTCAATCTGTCGCTGGTGACGGGACAGCTCGGCGTCCCCGGCTCCGGGATCTCGCCGCTCCGCGGCCAGAACAACGTGCAGGGCTGCGGCGATGCCGGGTGCATCCCGACCAATCTCCCCGGCTATCAGCACTACGAGCCGGCCACGCTCGCCAAGTTCGAGCGCGCGTGGGGCGCGGCCCCGCCGCCCCGGCCGGGCCTCGTCGTCACCGAGATGGTGGAAGGGTGCCTCGACGGCGCGGTGCAGGCCATGTACGTCGTGGGCGAGAACCCGCTCCTGTCCGAGCCGGATCTCAATCACGCGACGAAGGCCATCGCCCAGCTCGACTGCCTCGTCGTCCAGGACCTGTTCATGCACGAGACGGCGGAGCTGGGCCACGTCTTCCTTCCCGCGGCGGCGTTCGCCGAGAAGGACGGGACCTTCACCAATTCCGAGCGCCGCGTGCAGCGGGTGCGTGCCGCGGTGCCGCCGCCCGGCGAGGCGCGCCCCGACTGGTGGATCACCGCCGAGCTCGCCAAGCGCGTGGCCCGGCGCGTCGGCCTCGACGTCGGCCGCCAGTTCGACTATCGGCAGCGCGTCCCAGATCTTCGACGAGATGGCGCGGCTCATCCCCTTCATGGGCGGCCTCTCCCACGAGCGCCTCGATCGAGAGGGCGGGCTGCAGTGGCCGTGTCCCACCGCGGACCACCCGGGCACGCCCTACCTCTACGCCGATTCCTTTCCGCGCGGCCTCGGCCGCTTCGTGCCCGCGCGCTGCAGACCGCGGCCGCCGCCGAGCTGCCCGACCCGGACTACCCGTTCGTGCTCAATACGGGACGACTGCTCTATCACTGGCACGGCGGCACCATGACCCGCCGCGTCGAGGGGCTGCTCGAGCTGGCCCCGCGCCTCGAGGTGGCCCTGCATCCGGCGGACGCGCGCCGCCTCGGCGTGGAGACCGGCGACCCGATCCGCGTCTCGTCGCGACGCGGCGATCTCGACGCGCTTCGCGCGCCTCACCGAGGCGGTGCGCCCGGGCGCCATCTTCGTCCCCTTCGTCAAGCTGGCCGACTCGGCGGCGAACTTCCTCACGAATTCCGCCCACGACCCGTCGTCGAAGATCCCCGAATACAAGGTCTGCGCGGTCCGCATCGAAGCGATCCGCGCCGCCGTCCGCAGCGGGCGGATAGCGGCCGCGCGACGACCTCGACAGGAGAGACGACTCCCCATGATGTCGGATCTCGAGATCGCGCAGCGCGCGCGCATGAAGCCCATCGCGGAGATCGCCGCCGGCCTCGGCATCGAGGAGGACGAGCTCGAGCTGTACGGCAAGCACAAGGCCAAGGTCACGCTGTCGCTCATGAAGCGGCTCGCGGGCCGCCCGAACGGCAAGTACATCGACGTGACGGCCATCACCCCGACGCCGCTCGGCGAGGGCAAGACGACGACGACCATCGGGCTCTCGATGGCGCTCAACCGCGTGGGATCGCGGACCATCGCGGCCATCCGCCAGCCGTCGCTCGGGCCGGTCTTCGGCATCAAGGGCGGCGCGGCGGGGGCGGCTATGCGCAGGTGGTCCCGATGGAGGACTTCAACCTCCACCTGACGGGCGACGTCCACGCGATCTCGCTCGCCCACAACCTGCTCGCCGCGATGATCGACAACTCGATCACCCACGCCAACAAGCTGCGGATCGACCCGCTGTCCATCACCTGGCCGCGCGTCGTCGACGTGAGCGACCGGGCGCTGCGCAAGATCGTGATCGGCCTCGGCGGGCGCGAGAACGGCCAGCCGCGCGAGACCGGCTTCGACATCGCCGTGGCGTCGGAGGTCATGGCGATCCTCGGCCTCACCACGAGCCTGAAGGACTTCCGCCAGCGCCTCGGCCGCATCGTGATCGGCCTCGACCAGGACGGCCAGGCCGTCACCGCCGAGCAGCTCGGCACCGCGGGGGCCATGGCGGTCCTGCTGCGGGACGCCATCAAGCCGACGCTGCTCCAGACGGTGGAGAACACGCCGGTCTTCGTGCACGCCGGGCCCTTCGCGAACATCGCGCACGGCAATAGCTCGATCATCGCCGACCTGATGGGCCTCAAGATGGCCGACTGCGTGGTGACGGAGAGCGGCTTCGGCGCCGACATGGGCATGGAGAAGTTCATGAACATCAAGTGCCGCGCCTCCGGCCTGGTGCCGGACGCCGTGGTGATGGTGTGCACGGTGCGGGCGCTCAAGATGCACAGCGGCCGCTATCGCGTGGTGGCGGGCCGCCCCTCGACCCCGGGCTCACCCGCGAGGATCTCAAGGCGGTCGAGGACGGCTGCGCGAACCTCGACAAGCAGATCGAGAACGCGCGCTCGTTCGGCGTGCCCGTCGTCGTCGCCATCAATGCCTTCGGCACCGACACCCCGGCCGAGGTCGAGGTGATCCGCCGGCGCTCGATCGCCGCGGGCGCCGAGGGCGCCCACGTCTCCGAGGTCTGGGGCAAGGGCGGCGCGGGCGGCGAGGAGCTGGCGCGCGCCGTCCTCGCCGCGGCCGAGAAGCCCAAGAGCTTCCGCTTCACCTACGAGGTCGACTGGCCGATCAAGCAGAAGATCGAGGCCATCGCGACCCGGATCTACGGCGCCGACGGCGTGGACTACCTGCCCCTGGCCAACCAGCAGATCGCGAAGTACACCGAGCTCGGCTTCGGCAACCTGCCCATCTGCATGGCCAAGACGCACCTGTCGATCTCCCACGACGCCGCGCTCAAGGGGCGGCCGAGCGGATTCCGCGTGCCGATCCGCGAGGTCCGCGCCTCGATGGGCGCGGGCTTCCTCTACCCGCTGCTCGGCGAGATGCGGACGATGCCGGGGCTGCCGTCCGAGCCCAATACGTGGAAGATCGACATCGACGACGACGGCAATGTCGTCGGGCTCTTCTGAGGTGAGCGGGGCGGTCGGTGGATCTCGACGGCGGTGGCGGTCGAGGACGACGCAGTCGGGCGCTATCTCGCGGACCTCGCGAGCGCCGCGCCCGCCCCGGGTGGAGGCAGCGCCGCCGCGCTCGCCGCGGCCCTCGGCGCCGCCCTCGTGGCCATGACCTGCCGGGTCACCGCCAAGCACGCCGGCGCCGCGCCGGAGGGCGCCCGCTCGGCGAGCTCGCCGAGGAGGCGGACGGCCTGCGCCATCGCCTCACCGCATTGGCCAACGACGACGCGCGCGCTTACTCGGGCGTGATCGCGGCCCGCCGACTGCCCGCCCCGGAGCGGGAGACGGCCGTGCAGGACGCGCTCAAGCGCGCGACCGAGGTGCCGGAGCGCCTGGCCGCCGAGAGCCGCAACGTGCTCGCCCTGTGCGAGCGGATCGCGCCATGCGCGCGCGCCAGCACCCTCAGCGACCTGGGCGTGGCGGCCATCCTGGCCCACGGCGCCCTGCGGGCCGGCGCGCTCACCGCGCGGACGAACCTCGCCGGCATCGCCGACGGCGACTTCACCGGCGAGACGACCCGCCGGCTCGACGCCCTCGTCGCCGAGGGCATGATGCTCGCCGAGCGGATCGAGACGGCGCTGGCCGCGCGCGGCGCTCGCGCATCCTGACCCGATGCGCGGCGAGGATCCGTCCCCGAGCTCATGGAGGCCCTCGCGCCCTTCCCGCGCGAGCGCACCTGGCTTCTGCCCGCGCTTCGGGAGGCGCAGGAGGCGCTCGGCCACCTTCCCGAGGCGGCGCTCGCCCAGGTGGCCGCGCACCTGCGCGTGCCGCTGAGCGAGGTCTGGGGCGTGGCGACGGGCTATCCCGAGCTTCGCCTGGCGCCCCGCGGTCACCATCACGCGCGCGTCTGCACCGGGGTGAGCTGCGCGCTGCTCGGCGGCGGCGAGCTCCTCGCCGAGGCGGCGCGGCGTCACGGCGTCGCGGTCGGGGATACCGGCGCCGACAAGGCGCTCACCCTCGAGAGCGCCGACTGCTTCTTCGAGTGCTCGATGGCGCCGATGATCGAGGTCGACGGCGCCTACCACGGACGCGTGACCCCCGGCGACGTCGCGCATCTCGACCGATGGTTCCGGGCGCACGCTCATCATCCGGCCGCGCCGCGCGGCCGCGCGCCCGCACGCGATCGACGCGGCACCCGCGGTCACGGCGCCGGCCGAATCGGCCGGAGGCCGCTCTGGACCGCCTCGTCGCGGCGGCGGACGCGCGGCGGCGCGGCCGACCCGCGCTGCGGCTCAGCGTCCAGATGGGAACGTGCGGCCGCGCCGTGAATGCCGAGGATCTCCTCGTCGCGCTCCATCGAGCCGTGGCGGCGACGCGGATCGACGCGGAGGTCGTCGCGGGCGCGTGCAATGGCATGTGCTACGCCGCCCCGTCGATCGAGATCACGCCACCCCGGCTGGCCCCGCGCCGTCCTCGAGCGCGTCACGGCGGCCGCGTTGCCCGCGCTTCTCGACGCCCTGGCCGGCGACGGCCCCCTCGGCGCCACGGGCATCGCGTGGAGCGAGACGGCCTGGCGCGGGCTCGTCCCCGCCGCGCAGCATCCCTTCTGGGCGGGCCAGGAGCGCGCGCTGCTCGCCCGCGCGGGCGCCATCGACCCCGAGAGCCTCGACGATGCGCTCCTGCACGGCGCCTACCGCGCCCTGGCGCGCGCGCTCGATCGGCCGCCGCTCGAGGTCATCGAGACCGTCAAGGCCTCGGGCCTCCTCGGGCGCGGCGGCGCGTTCTTTCCCACCGCCAGCAAGTGGGAGGCGTGCCGGGCCGCGGCCGGCGAGCCCAAGTACGTCGTGGCCAATGGCGAGGAGGGAGAGCCCGGCATCTTCAGGACCGCCACCTGATGGAGGGCGATCCGCACCAGCTCGTCGAGGGCGCCCTCATCGCCGCGTACGCGACGGGCGCGAGCCGCGTCATCCTCTACGTGCACGGCGAGGCCGATCTCTCGGCGGAGCGGCTCGGGCGCGCGGTCGCGCAGGCGGAAGAGGCCGGCCTCGTCGGCGGCCGTGTGCTCGGGCGCGACTTCGGCTGTGCCGTCGAGCTGCGGCGCGGCGCGGGCGGCTTCGTCCTCGGCGAGGAGACCGCGCTCCTCGAGTCGATCGAGGGGCGGCGCGCGCAGCCCCGCACCCGTCCGCCCTTTCCTGTCGAGTCCGGCCTCTGGGGCAAGCCCACGGTCATCAACAATGTCGAGACGCTCTCGGCCATCCCGTCCATCGTCGGGCGCGGGGCCGCGTGGTTCGCGGGGCTCGGGACGCCGAAGTCGCCCGGCACCAAGGTCTTCGGCCTCTCCGGTCCGATCGCGCGTCCCGGCGTCGTCGAGGTGCGCAGCGGCGTCACCCTGCAGGCGCTCATCGAGACCATCGGCGGCGGCCTCACCGGCGGGCGGGCCGGCCTGGGCGCGGTGGTCGGCGGGCCGTCGGGCAGCATCGTGCCCGCCGCGCTCTTCGACGTCGTGATGGAGCCGCGCGGTCGCGTCTCGCCCGGCACGGGCGGCATCGTCGCGGTGCCCGAGGGCGCATCCGTCGTGGAGATCGTCAAGACGCTGCTCCGCTTCAACGCGCAGGAGTCCTGCGGCAAGTGCACGCCCTGCCGCGAGGGCACTCCCCGGCTCCTCGCCCTGATCGAGGAGATGGAGCGCGATGCTGCAGCCGACGGGCACACCGCGCGCGCGAACGAGCTGGCCGAGGCGATTCAGCTCGCCTCGCTCTGCGGCCTCGGCCAGGCGGCGCCGCTGGCCCTGCTCCGCGCGCTCGAGACGTTACCCGAACGAAATGACGGGTCGCTCGTGATCGCCTCGCCGGGCGCGATCGCCTTCGAGCTGGGGCCGCTCACCGTGCGGTGGTACGGCATCCTCATGGCGACGTCCATCGGCGTCGGCTTCTGGCTGGCCCATCGACAGGCCCAGAAGGAAGGGCTCCCCGCCGACGACATCCTGCGCGTGGCGCAGTGGGCGGTCATCGCGGGGCTCATCGGGGCGCGCCTCTACGAGGTCGCGTTCAACTGGGACTACTACGGCCGCTATCCGTGGAAGATCCCCGCCGTCTGGGAAGGCGGCCTCGCGATGCACGGCGGCATCATCGTCGGCTTCCTCACGGGCGTGGCGCTGGCCATCCACTGGCGCGTCCCCGTCTTGCCGAGCCTCGACGTCGTCGCGCCGAGCATGATCCTGGGCCAGGCCATCGGGCGCTGGGGCAACTTCTTCAACGAGGAGGCCTTCGGCCGGCCCACCGATCTGCCGTGGAAGCTCTACATCTCGCCGCCGCACCGGCCGCCCGAGTACGCGAATGCCGAGTACTTCCACCCGACGTTCCTGTACGAGTCGCTGTGGAACCTCGCCGTCTTCTTCGCCCTGGTGGGCTGGCTCCGGCCGCGCTATCGCGACCAGCCCGGCGCGCTCTGCTTCTGGTATATCGGCCTCTACTCGGTGGGCCGCTTCGCCATCGAGAGCCTGCGCCTGGACAGCTTCTGGGTCGCGGGCTTCCGCGTCGCCCAGCTCGCGAGCGTCGCCGGCATCGCCGTGGCGATCATCGGCCTCGCCTGGACTCGGCGGCGGGCGACCACCTCCCCCGCGGGTGAGACGCTCGCCTCCTGATCTCCGCCGCGATGCACCTGCCCATTCGGCGGATGCCTGCAGCCCTTCGCCTCATGCATGCTGGATCGGACTTCACCGCATGAGGAGGATCTCAAATGGATACGCTGCTCTCGCTCTCGAATGATCTGGCCGGCGCCGTGGAGCGCACCGCCCCCGCCATCGTCACCGTGCACGCGCGCCGCCGGCTGCCGTCCACCGGCATCCACTGGCGTCCGGGCGTCATCGTCACCGCGGACCACACCGTGAGGGCCGAGCAAGACATCACCGTCACGACGCCGGACGGCCGCGCGCTGCCCGCCGTGCTCGCCGGGCGCGATCCCGGAACCGACCTCGCCGTGCTCACCGTGAAGGACGCGGGATCGGCCACCGCAGCCCTCGGCGATGACGCCGCGCTCAAGGTCGGCCATCTGGTCCTGGCGCTCGGCTATGGCCCGCGCGTGAGCTGGGGCGTGATCGGCGCGCTCGGCCCGCGCTGGCGGAGCTGGCGAGGCGGCGAGATCGAGCGGCTGGTGCGCCTGGACCTCACCCTCTATCCGGGGTTCTCGGGAGGCCCGCTCGTGGACGCGGCCGGGCGCGTGGTGGGCCTGAACACCTCCGGCCTCGCCCGCGACGCCCGGCTCACGGTGCCGGCGACGACGGTGACGCGCGTCGCCGACGAGCTCCTGCGCACCGGGCACGTCTCGCGTGGCTACCTGGGACTGGGCATGCAGCCCGTCCCGCTGCCCGAGCCCCTGCGCCGTCAGCTCGGCCTGACCCGCGAGACCGGCCTCATCGTGGTGACGGTGGAGCCCGACGGACCCGCCGCGCGCGCGGGCGTCTTGCTCGGCGACGTGCTGGTCGCGCTCGATGGCGCGCCCGTCAGCGACCTCGACGACGTCCAGGCGCGACTCGGCTCCGACCGCATCGGCGTCGCCGTCCCCGCGGTCCTGGTCAGGGCGGGTGCGCGGACCGAGCTGTCCATCACCGTCGGCGCGCAGCCCCGCCGGCGCGCCTGAGCCATGAGCACGGGCGGACGGGGCGAGGCGCGCCCCGGCTATGACGCGATGATTGCCGCCGCCGGCGTGATCACCGTGCTGGTGGCGGCCCGGCGCGCCGCCCGGCGCGCCCGGCTCGAAGCCCTGGTGGCCGGCTCGCGCGCGGTCAGGCTGATCGCGGCGCCGCCCGGCATGGCGCTCGGCGAGCAGGTCCGCACCTTGCGCCCCGACGTGGTGCTCGTGGACCTGGACGGCGAGCGGATCGACACCGCGCTGCACGGTCTGAGATCCGCCCGCGCCGGCGTCATCGCGCTCGACGACGATCCGCGCGCGGGTGCTCGTCGATGAGCCGGCGGTGCGCGGCCTCCTGCGGGGCGTGCTGCCCCGGGACGCGGGCGCGGGCGAAATCCTCGCCGCCGTCGAGGCGGTGGCCGCGGGCCTCGTGGCGCTCCACCCGGAGGCGCTCGACGCGCTCCGCCGGCGCGGGCCGGCGCGCCGCGGCGTCCGACCCGGCTCAGCCCCTGACCGCGCGCGAGCTCGAGGTGCTCGGCATGCTCGCCGAGGGACTCGGCAACAAGGCGATCGCCTCGCGGCTCGCGATCTCGAGCCACACGGCCAAGTTCCACGTGGCCGCGATCATGGGCAAGCTCGGCGCGCGGCAGCCGCACCGGAGGCGGTGGCGCTCGGCATCCGGCGCGGGCTGGTGGCAATCTGACTGCTCAGTGCCAGAGCACGTCCGCCCAGACGCGGATGGAGACGACGGCGATGAGGGCCCCGAGCACGACGCGGAGCACCGTGATGGGGGCTCGGTGACTGACCTTGGCGCCGAGCGGCGCGCCGGTCAGCGATCCCGCGATGACGGCGAGGGCCGGCCCGAGCGGGATCTGGCCGGTGATCGCCTTGCCGAGAAAGCCCGTGAGCGCGGAGGCGGTAATCATCGCGAGGGACGTGCCGATGCTCACGCGCACGGGGACCCGCAGAATGGCGATCAGCACGGGGACGAGGAGGAAGGCGCCGCCCGCGCCGACCAGGCCCGACGCGAGGCCGATCAGACCGGGCCAGGTCACCGCGGTCGCGCGGTTGAACGGCACGTGCGTCCCGTCGCCGCGCCGCTGCACCGTGTGGGGCGGGGCGGACGAACATGAGCGGCAGGGCCACCGACGTCATCACCGCGAAGATGGTCAGGAGGCCGCGGCCGCTCACGTAGCGCGAGCCGATCGCGCCGATCAGGGATCCCGTGGCCATGGCCGCGCCGCCCGCTGACGGCAAGCCGCCGGTGGACCATGGCGCCGCGCCCGTGCGTGATGGCGCCGACGGCCGAGGCGGCGAGCACCTGGGCCATGGTGATGCCCGCGACGTGCTTGATGTCGAGGCTGCCGACCCCGAGGACCGGGGGCACGTAGTAGAGGAGCGGGACCATCACGATCGCGCCGCCGACACCGACGAGGCCGGAGACGAAGGCCCCGACGAACCCGAGCACGATCAGGGTGACCGCGAAGGCCAGCGTCACGGCGTCGGGCGAGACGAGGCGCGCCGGCCTGCGGGCGCGCTACCGGAGGCTCGAATAGTAGCGCGGCGAGGTCCGTGAACGTCTCGTCGGGAATGGTCAGCATCAGCGCCTTCACCGCCTTGAGCGCGGGGTCCCCGGATTGCGCTTGTCCTGCTTGAAGAGCAGCATCTGCTCCCGGAGGAAGCCCGGGGGCTGGCCGGCGAGGCTCGGGCTCTGCATGGCGGCATTGCCCTTGCCGTCCGGCCCGTGGCAGGTCGCGCACTGGGCGGCGGCGGCGCGGCCGCGCGCCACGGCGCCGGCGTCCACGGCGATCGGCGTGGGCTGCATCTTCTGCTCGCCGAAGTAGCGCGCGACCTCGTCCACGCCGAGCACGACCACCATCTTGGCGTAGGGCTCCATCTCGGGCGAGGGCCGCTTGCCTCCCGGCATAGGCCTCGATCTGCTTCTTGAAGTACGCCGGGCTCATGCCCGCGATGATCGGCATGAAGTCGGACCGGCTATTGCCGGCGGCGCCGTGGCACGCCGAGCACGTGAGCGACTTGGCGAAGCCCGGATCATCGAGCGGCCCCGCCGACGCCATGCCGGCAAGCGCGCCGCAAGCAAGCCCGATGGTAACGGCAACGAAGCGCTTCATCGCTGGCATCGTTGGATCCTCCCGAGAATCTAAGAGCTTGTCGGAGAAATGCCAGCTAGAGCGATGAGAAGGGTTCAGCTGCGAGGCGGCGCCCGAAGGCCGGGCGCGAGGCGTACTCGCTGTACGTTGAGCGCGCGGCCGAGGGCGCCAACGAAGCAGATGGACCCTTCTCATCGCTCTAAGCCGAGCACGTCGTTCCAGATGCTCTGGGCCCAGCCGAGCGAGCGCTGGGCCACGCCCACGCTCTGCGCGGGGGTGAGCTTCTGCTCGATCTGGACCACCTTGCCGTTCTCGATCTTGTACGAGTTGACGACGGCGATGGCCTCGCGGTCGCTCACCCAGCTATAGCAGGTATTGCCCGGCGGGATCGGCTGCACCGGCTTGCCGGCGAGGAGCTGGACCACGGCGCTCGCGCAGATCTTGCCCATGGCATTGGCCACGTTGCCGGACTTGGGCACGGGCAGCCCCGTGGTCGAGTCGCCGATCACGTGGACGCCCTTCTGCTTCACCGACTCGTACGTGACCTGGTCCACCTCGCACCAGCGCTTGTCCGCGCCGACGAGGTCGGCCTGGACCGCGATGCCGCCGGCGCGCTGGGGCGGGATCAGGTTGAGCACGTCGTACTTCACGGTGTCGAACTCGGTCCGCACCGTGCGCGCGCCCGGGTCGACGGCGATGACCTTGTTGGACGCGCGGTAGTCGAGATTGGGGTAGGCCTTCCACGCCTCGCGGAAGAGAGCCGCCTTCGAGACGACGTTCTGGTTGGCGTCGAGCACGATGATCTTGGCGCGCGGCTTCTTGGTCTTGAGGTACCAGGCCACCTGGCAGGTGCGCTCGTAGGGGCCGGGCGGGCAGCGGTACGCGACGGGGGCACGGTGAGCACGAAGACGCCGCCGTCGGACATGGCCGCGATCTGCCTGGCCAGCTCGACGGTCTGCGGCCCCGCCTTCCAGGCGTGGAGCACCTTGTCCTGGTTCTGGGCGAGCCCCTCGACCTGATCCCACTGGAACTCGACGCCCGGGGACACGATGAGCCGGTCGTACTCGAGGTAGCCGTCGCCGACGCGCACGCGCTTTTGGTCGGACTCGATGGCGGAGGCGCTGTCGTGGATGATCTTGACGCCGTGCCGGGCGAGGCCGTCGTACTTGTGCGTGATGCTCGCCATCGTCCGGAGCCCGCTCAGCACGAGGTTGCTGAACGGACAGGAGATGAACTCGCGGTTCGGCTCGAGCATGACCACCTCGATGCCCGGGTCCTCGAGGCGCACGTATTTGGCCGCGGTGGCCCCGCCCCAGCCGCCGCCGATGACCACCACGCGTCGGGTCGTCTTGGGCATGAAGTCGCCCTTCACGCCGCTCGCGCACGCGTTGAGGCCCGCGACGGACGCGGCGGCGAGGCCGAGGCCGGTGCCCGAGCCGCTTCAAGAAGTCCCTGCGCGTGAACCGGTTCATCGGCTCCTCCTCCCTGGGCGCGCATCGACGTGCGCGCGCGTCGATCGTAGAGCATGGCGGCGGGAGCGACCAGCGAATTCGGTCAGAGGCCCATCGCCTGCTTGACGCGGGCGAGCACGTCCGCATCGCTGCCCGCCAGGTCGATCGGCGCGGGCATCGGGGGCGGCGGGTTCTTGATGCCGCAGCCGGTGAAGACCATCATCACGCGGGTGTCCGCGGTGACCACGCGCGCGTCCTTCATCTGGATCAGCGCGGCGACATTCGCGGCGCCCTCGGGCGAGGTCCAGATGCCCTCGAGGCGCGCAAGGAGCCGCTGGGCGTCGACGATCTCACGCTCGCTGACGGCTCGGCCGTGGCCGCCGGTGTCGCGGAGGATCTTGAGCATCTGCCGGCCGGCGAAGGGCCCGGGCACGCGCAGGCCCGGCGCATCGGTGACCGCGTTCTCCCACATCGTCGTGACTTCCGCCCCGTCCGTCCAGGCCTTGACGACGGGGCGCACCCTCGGCCTGGACGGCGACGAACGCCGGCTGCCGGGCCTTGATCCACCCGAGCGCGGCCAGCTCGTCGTACGCCTTCCAGATGCCGACGAGGCCGGTGCCGCCCCCGTCGGGTAGATCAGCATGTCGGGCGTCTCCCACCCGAGCTGCTCCGCCAGCTCGAGCCCCATCGTCTTCTTGCCCTCGAGGCGATACGGCTCCTTCAGCGTGGCGAGGTCGAACCAGCCGATGCGCGGCGCGATCCCCGCGATCAGCTTGCCCGCGGTGGCGATGGTCCCGTCGACGGTGAAGACGTGGGCGCCCGCGAGCAGCGCCTCGGCGATCGCGGCCTCGGTGGTCGCGCGCGGGACCACGACCGCGACGGGCAGGCCGGCGCGCGCGCCGTAGACCGCCGCGGCCCCGCCGGCATTGCCCGCCGAGGGGATCATCAAGCCCTTGACCCCGAGCCCGCGCGCCTTGGTCACGGCCATGCCGAGCCCGCGCGCCTTGAAGGAGCCGGTCGGATTCTGGCCCTCGTCCTTGGCCCAGAGATGCGTGAGGCCGAGATGCGCACCGAGGCGGGGCAGCGTCAGGAGCGGCGTGCCGCCCTCGCCGAGGAAGACGGGCTCTTCGCCGGGATCGAGCGGCACGAGCTCGCGGAAGCGGTACATGCCGGGCTCCCGCTGACGGAGGGCGTCCCGGGTGACGGCGGCGGCGACGCGGGGAGGTCATAGCGCACGGCGAGCATCTGGCCACATCGTTCGCAGACGGTGAGGAGTTGCCCCGCCTCGTGGCGGTGGCCGCAGACCGTGCACTCGATGTGGGTGACGAAGCTCGTCGAGCTAATGCGCCTTCTCCTTCTCGGCCTTGGCCGCGCTCACCACCTTGTCGGCGAGATGGGCGGGCACTTCCTCGTAGTGGGAGAACTCCATGGAGTAGCCGCCGCGGCCCCCGTCATCGACCGCAGGCTCGACTCGTAGGTGAGCATCTCCGACATCGGCACCTGCGCGCGCACGGACACGACCTCGCCCTCGGGCTCCATGCCCACGATGCGCCCGCGGCGGCCGTTGACGTCGCCGATGACGTCGCCCGCATGGTCGGACGGCGCCGAGATCTCGACGTTCATGATCGGCTCGAGCAGACACGGGCGCGCCTCCATGAAGCCCTTCTGCAGCCCCATCGACGCGGCGATCTGAAACGCCATGTCGGACGAGTCCACGTCGTGGTACGAGCCGTCATAGAGCGTGACCCGGAGGTCGACGACGGGGTACCCGGCGAGGATGCCCCGCTTCATGCAGTCGCGCACGCCCTTTTCCACCGAGGGGATGAAGTTGCGCGGGATGGCGCCGCCGAAGATGTCGTCCACGAACTCGAAGCCGCCGCCCCGCGCGAGCGGCTCGATCTTGAGCCACGTGTCGCCGTACTGGCCGCGCCCGCCCGTCTGCTTCTTGTACTTGCCCTGCACCTCCGCGCGCCCCTTCACCGTCTCCTTGTAGGGAATGCGCGGCGGCAGGAGCGACACGTCCACGTTGTACTTGCGCTTCATCCGCTCCACCACGACCTCGACGTGGAGCTGGCCGATGCCCGAGACGAGGAGCTGCTTGGTCTCCGGATCGAAGTGGTGGTGCAGCGTCGGATCCTCTTCCGCCATCGCGGTGCAGCGCCGTCGAGATCTTGTCCTCGTCGCCGCGGGTCTTCGGCTGGATGGCGAAGGAGATGGCGGGCTCCGGGAACGAGATGCCCGGCAGGATCACCGGATTGGCCTCGTCCGAGAGCGTGTCGCCCGTGAGCGTGTCCTTGAGCTTGGCCACGACGCCGATCTCGCCGGGCCCGAGCGCCTCGACGGGCTTCTGCGTCTTGCCCATGAGCCAGCCGAGATGGCCGATGCGCTCCTTGGCGTCGCGCGTGGTGTTGAGCACCTGGCTGTCCGACCGGAAGGTGCCCGCGTACACGCGGAAGAGCGAGAGCTTGCCGACATGGGGGTCCGTGATCGTCTTGAACACGACCGCGGAGAGCGGCGCCTTCGGGTCAGGCGCGCGCGTGACGGGCGTCTTCGTCCGCGGATCGACGCCCTCCACCGCCCCCTGGTCGGCCGGTGACGGGAACTCCTTCAGGATCAGCTCGAGGAGCGGCAGCACGCCGATGCCGCGCGCGGCCGAGGCGGCGAGCACGGGCACGATGGCGCCGTTCAGCACCGCCTTGCGCAGGGCCTCCAGCATCTCGGCCTCGCCGATCGAGCCCTCTTCGAGATACTTCGCGAGGAGATCGTCGTCGGTCTCGGCGGCGGCCTCCGCGAGCTTCTCCCGATAGGACTTGACCGTGTCCATCACCTCGCCCGGGATATCGGTTTCCGTGACCTTGCCGTCCGTGGTGATGAGGGCTTTCATGGCGATCAGATCGACGACGCCGGTGAAGCCGGCCTCGCTGCCGATCGGCACCTGGAACGGCGCGAGCCGCCCCTTGAGGCGCTTCTGCAGCGACTCGAGGGTGCGGTTGAAGTCGGCCCGCTCGCGGTCGAGGCGGTTGATGACGATCACGCGCGGCAGCCCGTACTCGTTCGCGAACTTCCAGACCTTCTCCGTCTGCACCTGCACGCCCGCCACCGCATCGACCACCACGATGGCGGCGCTCGCCACGCGGAGCCCGGCGCGGGCGTCGGCGACGAAATCACCGTACCCGGGCGTGTCGATCAGGTTGAGGCGATGGCCCTTGTAGTCGCAGAAGGCCACCGCGGTGTTCAGCGAGATCTTGCGCTTGATCTCGTCGGGGTCGAAATCGGTGGCGGTGGTGCCGTCGTCGACCTTGCCGAGGCGCGTGGTCGCGCCCGCGGCCAGGAGAATCGACTCGACGAGCGACGTCTTGCCCACCCCGCCGTGACCGACGATCGCGACGTTGCGAATCTTGGCGATGTCCTGAGCCATGCCTGCCCCTCCTTGATCCGACTTGCGGAGAAAACGGCGAACGCAGGAAGACGGATGATGTGCGCCGATGCTACCACAGCGCGACGGGGCCTTCCAGGGCCCGGCGTGATCGACGGAGGACTGGTGCGGCGAGACGGCGCCGCGGCCGGCGACTACGGTCGGACGACCTTGCTCGCGAGGATGCCGATGCCCTCGACCTCGGCCTCGATGCGGTCGCCGGCGCGGAGGAAGGTGCCGGTGGCCGCGCCCACGCCGTCGGGGGTGCCGGTGGCGATGATGTCGCCCGGCAGGAGCGTCATGCCCTGGGAGAGCACCTCGATGCACTGGGCCACGGGGAAGATCATCTTCGCGGTATGGCTCGACTGCCGCGTCTGACCGTTCACCCGAAGCGAGATGGCGAGCGCCTGCGGGTCGGGGATCTCGTCGGCCGTCACGAGCATCGGCCCCATCGGGCAAAAGGTGTCGAGCGACTTGCCCTTGAACCACTGGTTGTGGCGCTTCTGCAGATCGCGCGCCGTCACGTCGTTGATGATGGTGTAGCCGAAGACGTGGCGGAGGGCCTCGGCCCGGGAATGTCCCGGCCACCCGTGCCGATCACGACCGCGAGCTCGACCTCGTAGTCCAGCTCCTTGGTGATGGCGTGGTGGACGACGTCGTCGCCGGGGCCCACCACCGCCGTGCCCGGCTTGGTGAAGTACACCGGGTGGTCCGGAGCGGCGGCGCCGCGCTCGGCGGCGTGGTCCGCGTAGTTGCGGCCGAGACAGAAGACATTGCGCGCCGGCGCGGGAATGGGCGCGAGCAGGCGCACCCGCTTGAGCGGATAGGCCAGCCGCCGCGTCGCCAGCTCTTCGATGGCCTGCTGATCGACGAGGCCCTTGCCGTGTTCCCAGACTTCGCGGACCGAGGCCCACGTCGCCTCGCCGCCCTGGATCACCTCGAGCAGGCTGCGGGGAAAGCCGCCGCGTCCCCGCCTCAGCGTCCCCCGCTGGGTGGCCTGATCCTTGTAGAGCCCACCCAGGTCGAGTACACACTCGTGCCAGACGGCGCCCAGCTTCGGCTCTCCACGACCGCGGCGGAAGGTGACGAGCTGCATGGCGAGCTATTCCTCCTTGAACGCGGGCAGCCCGCTCCGGGCCGGGAAGGCCTTGCCGGCCTGGCGCGCGATGTCCTCGAGCTCGCGGGGCAAGCCGAAGCGCACGTCCTCCTCGACCACGCGGACCTCGCGCACCCGGGCGTCATGCCGCTGGCGGAGCTCTTCGACGACGTCCGACACGAGAAACTCCGGCGTCGACGCGCCCGCGGTGACGCCCACGCGCGCGGCATCCGCCAGCCATTCGGCGCGGATGTCGTTCTTGTCGGCGATCAGGTAGGACGGCGTGCCCATGACCCGGGACACCTCCACGAGGCGGTTGGCATTCGAGCTATTGGCGGCGCCGATCACGAGCAGGACGTCCACTTCGCCCGCGACGGTCTTGACGGCGGCCTGGCGGTTCTGCGTGGCATAGCAGATGTCGTCCTTGGCCGGACCGACGATCTTCGGGAAGCGCCGGCGCAGCGCCTCGATGCAATCGCGGGTGTCGTCCACCGACAGCGTGGTCTGCGTCAGGTACGCGACCTTGTCGGGGTCGGGAACCGCGAGGCGATCCACGTCCTCCGGATGCGCGATCAGGAACATGCGGTCCGGCGCCTCCCCCATCGTCCCCACCACCTCGTCGTGGTCGGCGTGGCCGACGAGGATGATCGAGTAGCCCTCGCGCGCGTAGCGGATGGCCTCGAGATGCACCTTGGTGACGAGCGGACACGTCGCGTCGATGACCCGCAAGCCGCGCCGCTGCGCCTCGTCGCGCACCGCGGGAGAGATCCCGTGCGCGCTGAAAATGACGGTGGCGTCGTCGGGCACCTCGCGCAGCTCGTCGACGAAGTGCGCGCCCTTGGCGCGAAGCGCCTCGACCACGTGGCGATTGTGGACGATCTCCTTGCGCACGTAGACGGGGTGCGGACACACCTCCAGCGCCAGCTCGACGATGTCGATGGCGCGGTCGACGCCCGCGCAGAAGCCGCGTGGCCCTCCGAGGACAATCTCCTGCAGACGCGTGGTGTTGGCCGTGGCTTCCGTCATGCGCCGAGTATAGCAGGCACCCGGGAACCCCTCAACGCGTTCGTACCCGGGTCGCCGCCATTCTCGGGTCAGTGGAAGAAGAAGGACACGCCGACGATGCCCGTATGGGCGTTGTAGCCGCGGTTGGGACGCGACGTATTGCCGTTCGAGACGTGCTGGAGGCGATAGCCCGCGTTGAGGGCCACCCCGGGCGCCACGAAGACCGAGGCGCCGGCCCCGGCCTCGAAAATGAAGGTGAACCTCGAGCGACTCTCCGTGATATCCAGATTGGTCCCGCCCGCGCCCGCCGTCCCTTCGAGATACGGGATCACCGGTCCGAGCCCGATCGCGTGCAGCCGGAGCGACGCCTTGAGGCCGCCGGCCACCGCCGTGTCCGGGTGCATGTAGTACTGCACCCATCCCTCCACACCCGGCTCGATCGCCGTCGCGTACCAGCGCGAGCCGAACGGCTCGAACGGCAGATACGAGAACCGGGGCTGGAAGCCGATGAAGTCGATCCCCGACGTCTCGGTCTCGTGCTGGATATTGTTCTGCACGCCGCCGTTGGCCTGTAATCCGAGGATCTTCGTCCCCTTGGCGAACGCTTCCTCGGCCTCGAACGCATTCGCCCTGCCGGGGCGCCCAGCGCCAGCCAGAGCGCGGCGGTGACCAGGGCCGCCATCATCCTCGTCGTCAACCTTCCTTGATCGGTCAGGCGCGCCGGGGACGCGCGTCCGGACGGCGGCGACCCCAGCGGGCGCGCATCCAGCAGGCGAGCGCGATCGCGAGCTTCCGGTACGCGGGCAACGAGACCCGCCGGCCGAAGACGCGGAAGCGCCGGGCTTCGAGGGCGCGCAGGAGCGCCCAGTACGTGCGCCCCATGATCTCCGCGGCAAAGAGCCCGGCCGCGTCCGCGGGGGCAGCGCGGCCCAGGCCCGCTCGTAGTACTCGCGGGCGCGCGCCGCCTCCCAGGCCATCAGCTCGACGAAGCCGGGCGTGTAGCGCCCGGCGGCCAGATCCTCCGCGGTGACGCCGAAGCGGCGGAGGTCCTCCTGAGGAAGGTACACGCGCCCGGCGCGCGCATCGGCCTGGACGTCGCGCATGATGTTCGTGAGCTGGAGCGCGATGCCGAGGTGCACCGCGTAGTCGCGGGCGCGGGGATCCCGATAGCCGAAGATCTCGATGCACGCGAGCCCGACCGCGGAGGCCACCCGGTAGCAGTACAGGTACAGGTCCTCGAACGTCTCGTAGCGCGGGTGGTCGAGATCCATCTCGACGCCGGTGATGATCTCGTCCAGCACCGAGCGCGGGATGGGAAACGCGCGGATCGCCTCCTGGAGCCGCTCCCCGGCGGGATGCGCGGGGTCCCCCATAGACGCGGCCGATCTCCTCGCGCCAGCGGGCGAGCTCGCGCCGCTGCTCGTCGCGGTCCTGGCCGACGTCCACGGCATCGTCGACGATGCGGCAAAAGGCGTACACGGCGTAGAGCGCGTCACGCTGCCCACGGGGCAGGCAGAGGAAGGCGTAGAAGAAGTTCGAGCGGCTCTTGCGGGTGAGCCGCGAGACGAACTGGCCCGCGTTCACGCCGCCCTCGCGGGGCGGGGCGCGTAGCCGTGCTGGACGAACCAGTCGACGGCATCGGCGAGCGCCATCTCGGGCGGGGTCTGGGAAGCCCGAGCTCGGCCACCGCCTTGGCCGCGCTGAAGAACATGCGCTTTCTCGCCATCCGCACCGCGGTGAGCGGGACCTGGGGAGGCCGGCGCGTCAGCGCGGCCACGCCCTCCATCGCCGCCGCCGTCGCCCAGGCGAGCGCATAGGGCACGCGGAAGCGGGGCGCGCGGATCCCGGTGAGCCGCGCGAGGACGGTGAAGATCTCGAGCAGGGAGAGGTTCTGGTTGCCGAGGATATAGCGCTCGCCGACGCGGCCGCGCTCGCCCGCCAGGATATGCCCGCGCGCCACGTCCCGGACGTGCACCACGTTCAGCCCGGTGTCGAGCGAGCCGAGCATCTTGCCCCGCAGGAAGTCCACGACCATCTGCCCGGTGGGCGTGGGCTTGACGTCCCATGGCCCGATGGGCGCCGACGGATTCACCGTGACCACGGGCGCCCCGCGCGCGGCGAGCTCGTCGGCGACGCGCTCGGCGAGGAACTTGGAGGCCTTGTACGGTCCCACCATGTCCGCGAGAGAGACGGGCGTCCGCTCGTCACCGGGGGTGCCGTCCTTGGGGATGCCCACGGCGCCCACGGTGGACGTGTAGACGATGCGCTCGACACCGGCCAGCGCGGCGGCCTCGAGCACGTGGCGGGTGCCGTCGACATTGGCGCGGTAGAGCGCGCGGGGATCGGGCGCCCAGAGCCGGTAGTCGGCGGCGACGTGATAGACGCGGCGCGCCCCGGCGACGGCGGCGCGGACGGAGTCGACGTCGAGGAGATCGCCCTCCGCGATGTCGACGGAGCAGCCCTCGAGCGCGCGTCGATCGCCGCCCTTGCGGGCGAGGACCCGCACGCGATGGCCGTCGCCGATGAGCTCGCGGACGAGGTTCGCGCCCACGAAGCCGGTGCCACCCGTCACGAGGACGTCCATCAGCGCCCCCAGTCACTCATCCGGGATTCCGACCGGAGGTGAGGGCCGCGAGCAGCTCGAGCCACCTTGCCGAGCGCGCGTCGCGTGGCGCGGCGGAGCTCGATGGCGCGCGGCACGACGGCGGGATGGGCGATGAGCGCCACGGCGCCGGCCACTCTGAGCCGCCCTTCCGGCGTGACCAGCCGGATCAGCTCGGGCGGAAGGGCGTCATGGGCAGCGTCGGAGACTGCGCGGACGACGAGGGACGGCAAGCCGGCGGCGGCGGCCGCGGCCAGGATCACCGACGACTCCATGTCCGCCGCGACGGCGCCGGTGCGCGCAAACAGGGCGGCCTTGGCTTCCGGCGTCGCGATCACCTCGCGCGTCGTGATGAGCCTGCCGGTGGGTGCCGATGGCGCCAATGCCGCGGCGGCCCGGTGATGAGAGGGCGTGACATTGGCGAGCTCCCCCGCGGGACCGAGGACACTGTCGGGCAGGACGAGATCCCCCGGGGCCAGGGCTGGATCGAGGCCGCCGCAGACCCCGGCCGAGATCACGAGAGGGTCGGCGAGACCGGTGAGGAGCGCGGGCCAGCGGGTTGGGAGGAGGCCCGCGCGGAGCCCGATCACCGCCACCCGCACGTCGCCCGCGCCGAAAGCAGGGACGGCGAGCGAGGACAGGGTGGGCAGCTCGAGCGCGCGGGCGAGGGCCTGAGCCTCGAGCTCAACCGCGGTGCAGATCAGGGTCGGCCGCACGAACCGGCGCACCGGACGGCGCCACCGCGCCGGCCTTCTCTCTCTCCCTGCGCTCTACCCAGGCCTTCCAGCTATTGCCCGCCGCGGTGTCCTTCCCGGTGAACTTGACGGTCGCGATCTCCGCGTACGGCAGGGTGAACGGCCCGCCGCCCTGCTCGTCGAAGAACTGGATGAACGGGACCGCCACCGAGCGATTGCGGTTGAACACGTAGCCCACCACCTCGGTGCCGTCGGTCTTGACGATCGTGGTATTGCCCCGGTAGTCGAAGGCGAACTCGATCACCTCGTCGAGCGCAAGATACGGCCCAATCTCCGGCACCCACCCCTCGAGCGTCATGCGCCCGCTGGCCGTGCTAGAGCCGGCCGGTCAGGGTGACCGCCACGGTCTCCCGGAACGCCTTGAGCGAGCTGAAGGTCTGGTCGACGGCGGTCGGCTCGTAGCCGCAGTGGACCATGCAGTCGCGGCACTTCTCGTTCCCGCTCTTCCGCCCGTAGCGCTCCCACTCGGTGGTGTCCATCAGCTCCTGAAAGCTCGACGCATAGCCTTCCTGAAGGAGATAGCACGGTCGCTGCCAGCCGAACATATTGAAGGTGGGATTGCCCCAGGGCGTGCACTCGTAGTCGTGCTTGCCCATCAGAAAGCGCAGGAAGAGGGGCGACTGGTTGAACTTCCAGTCCTTCTTCGGCTCGGCCAGCATCGTCGGCGAAGAGCTGATGGGTGCGGGCGCGGCGCAGGAAGTGCTCCTGGTCGGGCGCCTTGGCATAGCTGTAGCCGGGGAGACCATCATGCCCTCGACGCCGACCGCCATCATCTCGTCGAAGAACTGCCGCATCCGCAGGGGCGACGCCCCGTCGAAGAGCGTCGTGTTCGTGGTGACGCGGAAGCCGCGGCCGAGCGCCGCTCTGATCCCCTCCACCGCCTGGTCGTAGACACCGTCCCGGCACACCGACTCATCGTGGTCCTCGCGGAGCCCGTCCATGTGCACGCTGAAGGTCAGGTACTTCGAGGGCGTGAACAGGTCGAGCTTTTCCTTGAGGAGGATCGCATTGGTGCAGAGATAGATGTACTTCTTGCGCTTCACCAGTTCGGCCACGAGCCGGTCGATCTCGGGATACATCAGCGGCTCGCCGCCCGGGATGCTCACCATCGGGGCGCCACACTCCTCGACGGCCTCGAGGCACTGCTCCACCGTGAGGTGCTTCTTGAGGATCTGGGCGGGGTACTGGATCTTGCCGCAGCCCGCGCAGGCGAGGTTGCACCGGAAGAGCGGCTCGAGCATGAGGACGAGCGGATAGCGCTTTCGTCCTCGGAGCTTCTGCGTGAGCACATAGGAGGCGACCGTGAACATCTGCGACACCGGAACACTCATGAGCGACCTCTTCCTCCCGCCGACGCCTGACGGGCTCTGGTGGCGCCAACGGCTATATAGAGTAGCAGAAAGGTCGCGGCGTGAATCAGTATTCCCATCCCCAGGAGACCCATTTCGCCGATCCACCAGGTGATCGTCAGGTTGAACAGCAGCACTCCGTAGTAGAGGCCGACACCCACCTCCGGCCGGCCCGGGCGATCGCTCTTCCCCGCCACCGCGAGGTATCCGCCCACCGTCACCCATCCGACGACGAGCCAGCCCGCGAAGTTCGACAGGGGCACGCCGAAGTAGGCGCCCGCCTCCGCGTAGTAGAAGATGCGCCCGAGAAACCATCGATCGCCCCGGACCGCGAGGGGTCGATCACGACGTCGAGCAGCATCATGACGACTCCGGCGAGCAAGGTAATCCGCCCGCGATCGACCGGCCCGAGGACCTTCCGCGCGAGGCAGAAGGAGGCATAGGCGAGGAACGGAAACGACAGGGAGTCGAAGAACGGCACATTGCCGAGGTAGAGCTCGATCCCCCGCGTGGCGCCCGTGTAGTGGTAGAGGCCGAAGGGAACGCCCACCCGCGTCGAGGCGTACTCGGCCGCGAAGGCCACCGCGAAGCCCCAGGCCAGAAAGCCCAGCATGCGCAGGGCGCCGAGATCGCGCGTTGCGGCCCATGCGAAGACGGCGAGGAAGGCGAACACATAGGGCCGGAGGAGCAGGGTGCCCAGGAGGAGTGGGGCAACCGGGGCGAGCGAGGTCGGCATCGGAGGGCTAGCTCGCGGGCATCCTATTAGACCAGCAGGGTTTTTCAAGAACGGGGGCGGCACGCGCATGGCCCCGTGATAGTATCTAGCGATGTTTTCTGGGAGGATTGATCTGATACGCATGACCTCGTCGACGGCCGTGATCGCCCCTGTTGACTCCGCCATCGAGCGGGCACAGGCTTCGCTCCTCGCCGCCCAAGGTCCCGACGGGCACTGGGTCGGAGAGCTCGAGGCCAATACCACCATCACCAGCGAATACCTCCTCTTCTGCCATCTCACGGGGCGGGTCGACCGCGAGCGCGAGGGGAAGATCGTCACGTATCTGCGCCGCGAGCAGCTTCCCGACGGGGGCTTCAGCATCTACCACAAGGGCCCCGCCAACCTGTCGGCGACCATCAAGGCCTATTTCGCCATGAAGGTCGCCGGCGTGCCGGTCGACGACCCCGCGATGGCGGCGGCCCGCGCCCGGATCCGCGCGGCGGGCGGCCCCACCGAGGCCGACGTCTTCACGAAGATCCTGCTCGCGCTCTTCGGCGAGTACGACTGGTCGGGGATCCCGGCGATGCCCGTCGAGATCATGCTCCTGCCCCGCTGGTCGTACTTCAACCTGCTCGAGGTCTCGTACTGGTCGCGCACGGTCATCGTTCCACTCCTCGTCCTGATGGACGTCAAGCCCGTGATGCTCCTGCCGGAGTCCTGCCGGCTCGACGAGCTGTGGCTGGTGCCCCGCGAGCGGGCCAGCCTCCGATTTCCCGGGTCCCGCGCCCGTTCTCGCCCAAGACCTTCCTCTGGAAGAACTTCTTCATCGGCGTGGACGATTGCCTCAAGGGCTGGGAGCGCCTCGGGCCGCGGCCCCTTCGAGCTCGCGCGGTCGAGGCGGCGCGGCGGTGGCTCGAGGAGCGGCTCGCCGTGCCCGGCGGCCTCGGCGGGATCTTCCCGGCCATGACCAATGCCGTCCTCGCGCTGCAGGCGCTCGGCTATCCCGAAGATCACCCGCTGATCCGGGGTCAGATCAAGGAAATCGAGGCGCTCGGGGTCGAGACCGCCACGTCGCTGCACTACCAGCCCTGCGTCTCGCCCGTCTGGGACACCGCGATCGCCGTGAATGCGCTCGTCGACTCGGGGCTGCCCGCCGATCACCCGCAGCTGCAGCTGGCGGCCGAATGGATGATCGACAAGCAGATCACGGTGCCGGGCGACTGGCAGGTCAAGCGCCCGCACGTGCCCCCGGGTGGCTGGCCGTTTCAGTACGACAATGACTTCTATCCTGACCTCGACGACACGGCCATGGTCCTGATGGCTCTCCACCGGGTCCAGGGACTCGAGCCCGAGCGCCGGCGGCGCGCGATCGACCGGGGGCTCGCCTGGTTTCTCGGCATGCAGGGATCCGATGGGGGCTGGGGTTCCTTCGATGCCGACAACAATCGGCTCATCTTCAACAATATCCCGTTCGCCGATCACGGGGCCCTGCTCGACCCGTCCACGGAGGATCTGACCGGACGCGGCCTCGAGCTCCTGGGCACGCTCGGCGAGGATCCGAGCCACCCGCGGCGCGGCGGGCGCTCGCCTTCATCCGGCGCACCCAGGCCGACGACGGATCCTGGTACGGGCGCTGGGGCGTCAACTACATCTACGGGACGTGGTCGGTGCTGCGCGGCGTCGGTGCCATCGGCGAGGACGTCTCGCAGGAGTATGTCCAGCGCGCGGTGGCCTGGCTCCTCTCCCGCCAGAATCCCGACGGCGGCTGGGGCGAGACCCTCGGCTCGTACGACGAGGCCGAGCTGGCCGGGCGCGGCGAGTCGATCCCGAGCCAGACGGCATGGGCGCTCCTCGCCCTGTTCGCCGTCGGCCATGCCGAGGGACCGGAGGTGGAGCGCGGCATCCGGTACCTCTCCGAGACCCAGAGCCCGGACGGCACCTGGGAGGACCCGCTCTGGAACGGCACCGGCTTCCCGCGCGTCTTCTATCTCAAGTACCACCTGTACGCCAAGTACTTCCCGCTCTGGGCCCTCGGCGCCTATCGGAGCGCCCGGTCGTGACCGGGCCGGGAAGCGCGGCGCCGTACCCGCTGCCGCTGCGGGGTGTGGAGGCGCTCGGACGCCTCACCCTCGACGGCGTACAGTCCCTGGGCCGGTTCGGCCGCTTCCTCGTCCAGGCGCTGGTGCTGGTCTTCGTGCCGCCGTTCAAGCTGGGCCGCCTGATCGACCGCATCCACTTCATCGGGTCCCGGTCGCTCACCCTCGTGATCCTGACGGGGGCGTTCACCGGCATGGTGCTCGGGCTTGCAAATCTTCCTGACCCTGTCGCGCTTCGGAGCCGAGGGCTTCCTCGGCCCGGCGGTGGCGCTCGCCCTCATTCGCGAGCTGGGCCCCGTCCTCTGCGCGGTGTTCGTCACCGGGCTCGCCGGCTCCGCCCTGACCGCCGAGATCGGGATCATGCGCATCACCGAGCAGATCGACGCCCTCACGGTGATGGCGCTGTCGCCCATGCGCTACCTGGCGGTGCCCGCCATCGTCGCCGGCGTCATCACCTTCCCGCTCATGACCGCGATCTTCGACGTCGTCGGGATCTTCGGCGGCTACCTCGTGTCGGTGAAGCTCCTCGGCCTGTCCCAGGGCACGTACTTCGGCGAGATGCAGACCTTCGTCGACCTCTCGGACATCATGGTCGGCTTCTGGAAATCCCTGGCCTTCGGAATCCTCGTGCCCTGGGTCTGCACCTACAAGGGCTTTCACTGCGGCCACGGCGCCTCAGGGGTCGCGCGCGCCACCACGGCAGGCGGTCGTGCTCTCCTCCGTGCTCATCCTGGTCTGCGACTACGTCCTGGGGTCGCTCTTGCCGTGATCCGCGTGCAGAAGCTGTACAAGGCGTTCGGCGATCAGCCGGTGCTGCGCGGCCTCGACCTGGACGTCGCGACCGCCGAGATCATGGTCATCATCGGGCGGAGCGGCGGCGGCAAGTCCGTCTTGCTCAAGCACCTGATTGGCCTGCTCCGACCCGACTCGGGGGCGATCCTCGTGGACGGCACCGACATCACCCGGCTCCGCGGCGCCGCCCTCGATGAGATCCGGCGGCGCTACGGGGTCGTATTCCAGGGCGGGGCCCTCTTCGACTCGATGTCGGTGACCGACAACGTCGCCTTCCCGCTGCGGGAAAAGACCCGCCTGTCGGCATCCGAGATCAAGAGCCGCGTCGAGGAGAAGCTCGAGCAGGTGGGCCTGACCGGCATGGGCGACAAGAACCCCGCGGAGATCTCGGGCGGCATGCGCAAGCGCGTGGCGATCGCCCGGGCCCTCGTCACCGAGCCCGAGGTCGTCTTCTTCGACGAGCCGACCACGGGCCTCGACCCCATTCTCGTCAATACCATCCACCACCTGATCCTGGAGCTGCACCAGAAATTCCGCTTCACCGCGGTCGTGGTGAGTCACGAGATCCCCGAGATCTTCGGCATCGCCGATCGCGTGGCCATGCTGCATGAGGGGCTCATCGTCGAGTCCGGGCCGCCGGACGCCATCCAGTCGTCGGCGAATCCCGTCGTCCGACAGTTCATTCAGGGCGACATCGAGCCGGTCGGACGCGCGGCGGCGCGTGTCGCTCAGGGGGACGAACGTGAAGCGATCGGTGCTCGACCTGTCCGTGGGACTGTTCCTGATCATCGGCCTGCTCGCGGTGGGCTGGCTGTCCGGTCAGGCTCGGCCGGGTCGATTTGCTGGGCGGCCGCGGCTATGTCGTCACCGCGGACTTCCCACGGTGGGCGGGCTCAAGGCCGGCTCACCCGTCGAGATCGCGGGCGTCCAGATCGGCAACGTGGACGCCATCAATCTCGTGGACGATCAGGCTCGCGTGGTCATGTCCATCCGCTCCGGGATCAAGCTCCAGGACGACTCCATCGCGTCGATCAAGACCAAGGGGCTGATCGGCGAGAAGTACATCCGGATCAGCCCCGGCGGCTCCGACCGCTCCATCCCCCGAACGGGCGCATCAAGGAGGTGGAGCCGCCGGTCGACCTCGAGGAGCTCCTGTCCAAGTACGTGTTCGGCAAGGTCTGACCCTGACCCTCTCTGGAGAGCCCTCGATGACGCGTATCCGCCCGTGCGCCGTGATGCTGGCCGCCGTCCTCGCGATCCTGACCGCTCGCGAGGCGGCCGCCGGCCCTGCCACCGACCAGCTCAAGGGCGCCATCGACCGGGTCGTCAAGATCCTCGAGGACCCGAGCCTCAAGGGCGACGACCGGGTGGCCGAACGGCGGGCCGCGGTGCGGAAGATCGCCAACGAGATCTTCGACTTCAACGAGATCGCGCGCCGCGCGCTCGCCCGCCACTGGCAGCCGCTGACCGACAAGCAGCGCGCGGAGTTCGTCGCCCTCTTCAGCGATCTCCTCGAGCGCTCGTACATCTCGAAGATCGAGCTGTACGGCGGCGAGAAGATCCAGTACGTCGGCGAGCGCGTGGACGGCGACACCGCGACCGTGGCCACCCGCATCGTCACGAAGAACGGCACCGAGGTCCCCATCGACTACCGGCTGCTCAAGAAGGGCGACCGGTGGCTGGTGTACGACGTCAGCATCGAGGGCGTCAGCCTGGTCTCGAACTACCGCACCCAGTTCAACAAGATCATCCAGACCGGCTCCTTCGAGGACCTCATCCAGAAGCTCAGGACCAAGCAAGGCGAGCTCACCGCGGACGATCAGTCCAAGGGCACGAAGGGGACGCCCGCGAAGAAGTAAGCGCCCCAGTGCGCGCCCGCCGGGAAGCGCCGACTCCCGCGCGGCCTCGCGCCCGAATCGGTGCCTGTGCTAGACTTTCGGGGTTGCTTCGCCGCCGAGCACAGTCGGGTCCGGACGGTGCCGGCCACACGAGACACGAGAACAGGAGGCGCTGAGTGGGAGCGGTTCGAGTCGCTATCGTCGGGGTGGGCAACTGCGCATCCGCACTGATCCAGGGCGTCGAATACTACCGCCACGCGCCCGATGACGGGTTCATCCCCGGCCTCATGCGGCCGCGGGTGGACGGCTATCACGTGGGCGACATCGAGTTCTCCGCCGCCTTCGACATCGATGCCCGCAAGGTCGGCCTCGACCTGTCCGAGGCCATCCTGAGCGAGCCGAACAATACGGTGCGCTTCGCCCAGGTCCCCACCTCGGTGTCCCCGTCCATCGGGGCATGACGCATGACGGCCTCGGCCAGTACCTCTCGCAGGTGATCACGAAGGCCGCCGGTCCCACCGCCGACATCACGGGCATCCTCCGCGAGACGCGCACCGACGTGGTGGTGAATTTCCTGCCCGTCGGGAGCGAGATGGCGACCAAGTGGTACGTGGAGCAGATCCTCGACGCGGGCTGCGGCTTCGTCAACTGCATCCCCGTGTTCATCGCGCGCGAGAGCTACTGGCGGCGCCGGTTCGAGGAGCGCGGCCTGCCCGTGGTCGGCGACGACGTCAAGTCCCAGGTGGGCGCCACCATCGTCCACCGGATCCTCACCAAGCTCTTCATGGACCGCGGTGTGCACCTCGAGCGGACCAGCCAGTTGAACGTCGGCGGCAACACCGACTTCTACAACATGCTGGAGCGCCAGCGCCTCGTGTCCAAGAAGATCTCCAAGACCGACTCGGTGCGCTCCCAGCTCTCCCACGAGATGCCCGACGACTCCATCCATATCGGGCCGAGCGACTACATCCCCTGGCTCGCCGACCGCAAGTGGGCCCATATCCGCATGGAGGGCAGGAGCTTCGGCGATCAGCCCATCAACATCGAGCTCAAGCTCGAGGTGTGGGACTCGCCGAACTCGGCGGGGGTGGTGATCGACGCCATCCGCTGCTGCAAGATCGCCATGGATCGGGGCCTCAAGGGCGCGCTCCTCGCCCCGTCCGCCTACCTCATGAAGTCTCCTCCGGAGCAGTGGTCGGACGAGGTCGCGCGCACGCGCCTCGGCCAGTTCATCGACGGGGACGCCTAGGCCGGCTCGTTCGGCCGCCCAGCGCACCTGCGTAGCGCACGCCGGCATTTCTCAGGCCATCCGAAGCCCGTGTTACACTTTTCATCTCGCGGCATCCAACGTCATGATCGCCATTTCGCGTACCGGTCGCTTGCTGCGCCAGCTGGTTCGGGTGTCGTGTGCACGCCCGGTCCTGACGGTGCTGCTGTCCGTGCTCTTCGCCGTCGCGGGCATCGCCTATACGCTGCACGCGCTCACGTTCAAGACGTCCGGGCGCGACGTGCTCCCCCAGAGCGCGCCGTACGTCAAGCGCTACGTCGAGTACGCCAAGAACTTCGGCGAGCTCGAGGACATCGTCGTGGTGGTGGAGGCGCGCGTCCTTCGAGGGCGCCAAGGCCTATGCCGCCCGCCTCGTGCAGGAGCTGCGCGCCTCTCCCGTCAAGTTCGAGCGCGTCTCCTACCGGATCGACCCCAAGCAGTTCGAGGGCAATCAGCTCCTGTACCTGACCACGGACGAGCTCAAGGAGATCCGCGACAAGATCTTCGACCACCAGGAGTTCATGGAGAGCTTCGCGGGGGATCCGAGCCTGGCCCGCCTGCTCGAAGGCGTCAATACGCAGCTGGCCGCCGCCTTCGTCTCCAACCTCTTCGACCTCGGGCTCAACGACAAGGACCTGCCCGTCGACACGCGCTTCCTGCGCATGCTCCTCGAGCAGATCGGGGCGCGCCTCGATCAGCCCGCGCCGTATCGATCCCCGTGGGGCACCCTCTTTTCCTTCGGGAACGAGGAGCCGGACGCCGGCTACTTCCTCTCCGAGGACAAGAGCCTGCTCTTCATCCTGGTCGAGTCGCCCAAGGGGGACAAGGAAGCTTCCTCGGCGACCAGAAGTCGATCGAGGCCGTCCGCGGCGCCATCGCCAAGCTGCGCCCGAGCTTCCCCGCCGTCAGGCCGGCGTGACGGGCGGCCCCGCGCTCTCCAACGACGAGATGTCGGCGGCATTTCACGACAGCGGGATCGCCACCGCGCTCGCCTTCGCGCTCACCCTGATCGTGATGGGGATCGCCTTCGGCCGCGTGGGCAAGCCCATCCTCATGCTGATCGTGCTGGCGGTGAGCATCGCCTGGTCGATGGGTGTCGTCACGCTCACCGTGGGGCACCTGAGCATCTTCTCGGTGATGTTCATCTCGATCGTGGTGGGGATCGGGATCGACTACGGGATCTACTTCCTCTTCCGGTACGAGGAGGAGATGTTCCTGGGCCGGGGCCTTCGCGAAGCCCTCGAGCGCACGGCGGTCCGCACGGGGCCCGGGATGGCGATCGGCGCGCTCACCGCCGCGGGCACGTTCTACGTCCTCATGCTGACGGACTTCCGGGGGATCAGGAGCTCGGATACATCGCGGGCACGGCGATCCTCCTCGCCTGGCTCAGCATGATGACGACGTTTCCCGCCGTGCTCATGCTCGTGGACCGCCGCCATCTCGAGCGCGCCCGCGAGCAGCGGCCCCGCGCCCAGCAGATCGAGCGGCTCCACGTGCCCATCCTCGACCGCCTCACCCGCTACCCCGTCACCGTGCTCGTCTCGTCCGGAGTGGCGACGGGCCTCGCCATCTGGGCACTGCCCTCGATCAGCTTCGACTACAACCTGCTCAACCTGCAGGCCAAGGGAACGGAATCGGTGGTCTGGGAGCGGCGCACCCTCGCCGCCACGGGCCGCTCCGGCTTCAATGCCCTCGCCTCGGCCAGCACGCTCGACGAGCTGAGGGAAAAGCAGCGCGCCTTCGAGCGCCTGCCGTCGGTCTCCGAGGTCGACTCGGTGGTGCGGGTGATCCCGGATGGCCAGGCGGACAAGATCGCCATCATCAAGACCTTCGCGCCCCTGGTGTCCCCGATCCGGATCGGGCGCTCGAGCCCGGTGGACGTGGAGCGGCTTCGCCAGGCGCTCGCCGACATCCAGCGCCGGTTCGACGTGGTGGCGGCGGAGGCGGGAAGAGCTCCCTGCCGAGCTCGTGGCCATCCGCACGCAGACGGCCGCGCTGATCCAGCGGCTCAAGACCGTCGACCGCGACACGGCCGAGCCCGCGCTGAGCTACCTGCAGGCCCAGCTCTACCGGGATTTCGTGGCGAAGTTCTACAGCCTCCAGCGCAACCTGAACCCGCGCACGATCTCGATCCAGGACGTCCCGTCCGACCTCCGCCGCAAGTTCGTGGGGAGGACGGGCGCTTCCTCCTCCAGATCCACCCGAACGTGGACATCTGGGAGCGCGAGGGCGCCCAGCAGTTCGTGGGCGACCTCCGGAAGGTCGATCCCGAGGTCACCGGCGCGCCCGTCATCACGTACGAGGCAACCCGGCTGATGGAGCGCGGCTATCTGCAGGGCACGGCGTTGGCGTTCATCCTCGTCGGCGCCCTGACGATCTGGATGATTCGCCGGATCAAGGAATCGATGCTCGCCCTGCTCCCGCTCCTGATCGGCCTCTTGTGGACCATCGGCCTCATGCACCTGACCGGCCTCAAGTTCAACCTCGCCAACGTGTGGGGTCTCCCGCTCATCATCGGCACCTCCGCGGAGTTCGGCCTGAACGTCGTCCTGAGCTACATGGAGGGCCGTCCGCGCGGGGCCCGCTGGTGGCGCGAAGCACGGTGATGGCCGTCCTGCTGAACGGGATCACGACCATCATCGGCTTCGGGAACCTGATGGTCGCGACACACCAGGGCATCTTCGGGCTCGGGCTCCTGCTGACGATCGGTACGGCCTGCGGGCTCGTGACGTCGCTGGTCGTGCTCCCGGTCATCCTGAGGCTGATCACGAAACGGGCGGCGGCGCCGGCGGCGGAGTCGCTCAGGCAGACCTCCGCCGCCTGACCCGGGCTCGGATTCGCGCCCGATGGATGCCGCCGTCCTCTTCGACTTCGGCGGGACCCTCGACGCCGACGGCGTCACCTGGAAGGAGCGCTTCTTCCGGCTCTGCCTCGACGAGGGGTGACGATCGCGCGCGAGCGCTTCGATCCCGTGTTCTACGCCGCCGACGACGCCCTCGTCGGCGGCGTCCCGGACACGCTGTCGATCGAGGACACGATCGGCCGGCTCGCCACCGGGGTCGTGGGCGCGATAAGGCCCGGCGACGGGGCGCTCGCGGCGCGCGTCGCGACCCGGTTCCTCGATGCGGAGCGCGCCCAGATCGAGCGCAACCGGCCGATGCTGGCGCGCCTGTCCGCGCGCTATCATCTCGGAATCGTGTCAAACTTCTATGGCAACCTGCCCGGCGGTGTGTGCTAACTTGCACATTCGGTCATTCTTCCGCGTCATCGTCGACTCGACCCAGGTCGGGATCTCCAAGCCCGATCCGCGCATCTTCTTAAGAGCGGTCGAGGAACTGGGTGTCCCGCTCGCCGACGCCGTCTTCGTGGGTGATTCCCTGCTCGGGACATGGCAGGGGCACGGGGCGTCGGGATGCGCCACATCTGGGTGGCCGGGGAAGCGCTGCAGCACGCCGAGCCGTGCTGCCCAGGCGACCGCGTGGTGCGGTCACTCGAAGAGGTGGAGGCCTTGCTGTGACGGCGGTGCAGGCATCGTGAGCGCGCACGCGCGAAATCGGCTGACGGGCGGCATCATCGCGGCGGGCGAGGGCAGCCGCCTCCGCCGGGACGGCTTCACCGTCCCGAAGCCGCTCGTCGAGGTGGCGGGCGTCTCCCTCATCGAGGCCGCGATCCGGAACTTCGAGACGGCGGGCATCACGCCCCTCGTCATCATCGTCAACGAGCGAGAACTGGACTGCGTGGAGCGGGTGCGCGAGCGATTCCCGCACCTGCCCGTCCGCTTCATCGTGAAGACGACCGCGTCGTCGCTCGAGAGCTTTCTCGAGGTGACGGGCACGCCGGGAGGCGGGCGCATGCTCGTGTCGACCGTCGACGCGTGGTGCCGGCCGGCGGACTTCACGCACTTCGTCGAGGCGGCGATGGATCGGCCCCCGGGGCGACGGTGCTCGCCGTCACGCCCTTCGTGGCGGACGAGAAGCCCCTGTGGGTCGACCTCGACGCCGCCGGCCGCGTGCTGGCACTCGGCGGCAGCGCGGGCGCCTTCGTCACCGCGGGGATGTACCTCGTGCCCGAGCGCGTGCGGCGCCTGACGCCGCCGGGCGAGCTCGGACGGCTGAGGAGCTGCTGATGTGGCTGCATCGTCAAGGCCATCCGATGTACGGACAGGTGATCTCGAAGGTCGTCGACGTCGATCGGGCGGAAGATGTGGCGCTCGCCGAGGCCCTCGAACGGGCCGACTCATGATGAATCCGGGAGGAGACAGGAACCGATGAGCTCTCATTGCTGGGGAATCTTCCGCGAGCGGGCGCATTCGCCGGGGCGCGAAAACGACGACACGGAGATCCTCCGCCTGACCGGCAAGCATCTCGAGGCGCGTGGATACCAGGTCGACCTGAAAGATCCGGAGGACGTGAGTGGCCCCACCGCGGGGCGGCCGCGCGCGATCTTCCTGATGTGCGAGCGCGAGGAGGTGCTGGCGCAGCTCGCCGCGTGGGAGCGGGACGGCATCCGCATCGTCAATAGTCCCGCCGCCGTTCTCGCCACCTACCGCGAACGGATGATCGCCCAGTTCGATGAAGCCGGGGTCCCGTTCGTCAAGAGCCGGCTCGTCGCGACTCCGGGCCGCCATCCCGGCGCCCCGCCTTGCCCGTCTGGGTGAAGCGGGGCGACGTGCACAATACCCAGGAGGGCGACGTCGTCTTCGCGGAGACCGAGAGCCGCCGTCGAGGACGCGCTCGGCCGCTTCCACGCGCGCGGGATCGCGCGCGCCGTGCTCCAGCCCCACGTGGCGGGCGATCTCATCAAGTTCTACGGCGTCGGCCCGGGGGCGGTCCCGACGGCGGGCCGCCATGGTTCCGGTGGTTCTACCACAAGGATCAGACCCTGGCTGGGCATCCCCTCGACCCGCGGCAGCTCGCGCGCCTCGCCCGGCGGGCGGCGGGCGCGCTCGGGCTCGAGATCTACGGCGGGGACGCCATCGCGACGGCGGATGGCGGCCTCGTGCTCCTCGACCTCAATGCGTGGCCGAGCTTCGCCCTCTACCGAGAAGAGGCCGCGTCTGCCATCGCCGCCTACCTGGCCCTGCGCTTCGACGGAGGCGCCCGATGAGCGCGCACCGGGGCAATTGTTCGCCAGATCCACGCAGCTCCTCGCCTCGCAGCCGAGCTGCTCAGCTCGAACTGCCGGTGAGCGGCCCGGCAGCCCTCACCATGAGTAAGAGGCGCGAGGTGGGGCCGCGGTCGAAGGAGATCGTCGCGCGCGAGCAGCGCCACATCGCGCCGGGCTTTCAGTCCTTCGCGCTCTACTCCGGCCTGGCGATGGCGCGCGGCCAGGGCTCGACGCTCATCGACGAGGACGGCAACGAGTACCTCGACTTCATCGCGGGCATCTCCATCGGCAGCGTCGGGCACTGCCATCCGCACTACGTCGACGCGCTCAAGCGCCAGGTCGAGACGCTCACGTTCGGCAGCTTCACCACCGAGACGCGGGCCCGCTTCCTCGACCTGCTCTCCACCCTCACCCCCGCGGGCCTGACGCGCATCCAGATGTTCTCGGGCGGCGCGGAGGCCGTGGAGGCCGGGCTGCGGCTCGCCAAGGCGGCCACCGGGAAGCACGAGGTCATCGGCTTCTGGGGCGGATTCCACGGCAAGACGGGCGGCGTCCTCGGGCTCCTCGGCAGCGACTTCAAGCATCACCTGGGGCCCTTCCTGCCCGGCCAGCACCTCACGCCGTATGCGGACTGCTATCGCTGCCCGCTGCGCTTGACCTATCCCGACTGCGGGATCGCCTGCGCGGACTACGTCCGCGACGTGATTCGCTACCAGACCGCGGGCGAGATCGCCGCGATCATCGTCGAGCCCATCCAGGGCACCGCCGGCAATATCGTCCCGCCCGAGGGCTTCCTCCGCGCCATCGCGTCCATCGCGAAGGAGCACGGCGCGCTCTTGTTCTGCGACGAGATGATCACCGGCTTCGGGCGGACCGGCTCGATGTGGGGGCGGAGCACGACGGCGTGATCCCCGACATCATGACCGTGGGCAAGGGCATGGGCGGCGGCTTCCCCATCGCCGCCGTCATCTCGACGGAGACGCTCACCCAGAAGAAGCCCTGGTCCAATCCGAGCGCGAGCTCGTCGAGCTATGGCGGCAATCCCCTCGCCTCGGCGGCCGGGCTCGCCGCCCTCGAGATCATCCTGAAGGAGGATCTCGTCACCAACTCCGAGCGCGTGGGCCGGGTCATGCTGGCCCAGCTCGAGGCGATGAAGGAAAAGCACCGCGCGATCGGCGAGGTGCGCGGCGAGGACTGCTCCTCGGCGTGGAGCTGGTGAAGGACCGCGTGAGCAAGGAGCCGCTCGACAAGGAGGTCACGCGAGCGCTCTATCAGGAGTGCCTGCGGCGCGGGCTCGTCGCCATGACGTACTCGCCGTCGATCCGCATCAATCCGCCGTTGATCATCCGCGAGGACCAGGCGCTGGCCGGGCTCGCGATCCTCGACGAGGCCCTGACCGTCGTGCTGCGCCAGTACGGGCTCGAGAACTGAGTGGGGCCTCGCCGTGACCCCGCACACCCCCGGACGCTCGGGAGCGCCTCGGCACAGCCGTGGCGCTCCGACCGCGCGATTCGTTCCCGGGCGTGAGAGGCGCAATCGTCGGTCTCGGCAACGTGGCCGTCCACGGCCACCTGCCCGGCTGGCTCGAGCGGCCGGACGTCGAGATCGTCGCCGTCAGCGACATGCGGCCCGCCCAGCGCGCGGTGGGCGCCGAGCGCCTGCCGGAGGCCCACTGGTTCGACTCCGCCGAATCCCTCCTCGCCGACACGCGGCTCGACTTCGTCGACATCTGCACGCCGCCGTCGAGCCACGCGCGCCTGATCCGGGCCGCGCTCGAGCGCGGCGTGCACGTGCTCTGCGAGAAGCCCCTGGTGCGGTCGGCCGATGAGCTCGGTCCCGTGACCGAGCTGGTCCGGGCGTCGGGATGCGTGCTCCATACCGTCCACAACTGGCATCACGCACCCATCGTCAGGCTCGCCGCCGATCTCCTGCGCGCGGGCGAGATCGGCCGGCCGACCGGGTCGTGTGGCATACGCTCCGCACCCAGCCCGCGGCGGCGGGCGACGGACAGGGCGACAACTGGCGGCTCGACCCGGCGGTGGCGGGAGGCGGCGTGCTGAGCGATCACGGCTGGCACGTGTGCTACGTGATCCAGCGGTGGCTCGGCACCCGGCCGCTGGCCGTGCAGGCCCGCCTCGAGACGCGGCGGCACACCGGCTCGCCGGTCGAGGACACCGCGGCGCTGTCGATCACCTTCGCGGACGCCGTCGCGGAGGTGCTCCTCACGTGGGCCGCGGACGAGCGGCGCAACTGGGCCCTGATCGAGGGCGAGTCCGGGCGCATCGAGCTTCACGACGACACCTTGATCCTGACCGGGACCGGCGCCGAGCGGCGGTGGGCGTGCCCGCCGCTGTCCAATGGCTCCCATCATCCCGAGTGGTTCGGCGCAGTCGCCGACGCCTTTCTCTCCGAGATAACGGGCGAAGCGCCGACGGGGACCAATCTCGCCGAGGCCAGCCTCTGCGTCATGGTCGAGAGCCTCGCGCGCGAGTCGAGCCGGCGGGGCGGTGCGACGCTCGGCCTGTCGCCGTGGCCATCGCCGTCGATCGGACCCTCGGCGCATTCGAGGGCGACCTGAAGATCGCCGAGGACCCGACGGTGGCACGGGCGGCGGGCCTGCTCCTGATCGTCCCGGCGGGAGCCGGCGCGGTCGGCCCTCACACACCGGTCGCGGGCCTGCCGCTGCTGAGGCGCATCGCGCTCGCGGGAAGTCGCGCCGGACTTCTCCCTGTCCTCTGCGGAGGCCTCGGCGATGCGTCGCTGTGCGCGGAGGGAATCGCCGTCGAGCTCGGCGCCGACGGTGAAGCCGGATCTCCGGGCTGCCGGCGCATCATCGTCTGCCCGACCAATGTCATCGTCCAGGCTCGCTGGCTGCGCGCCTCGCGGAATCATCCGTGGAGCCGGAGACGCTCTCGGTCGATCCGTCGATGGTGGCCCTGGTCGACACCGAAGACCCCGGCAAGGTCCTCGCCGAAGCGGCGCGCGCGAGCACCGCCGACGATCTGATCGCGGCCCTCGGCGACCGGCTGCGGCGGCGTCCCGCCTCGTTCGACCCGCGCGGCCGATTCCCGCTGGCCGGATCCGACGACACGGCCGAAGCCGAGGCCTGGCTGCTGCGCAGCCTCGTGAAGGATAGCGAGGGCTTCATGTCGCGCCACTTCGAGCGCCGGATCTCCCTCGCGGTGACGCGACGGCTCGCGTGGACTCCGATCACCCCCAACGCGATGACCCTGGTGAGCCTCGCCGTCGGACTCGGCAGCGCTCCGTTCTTCCTGTCCGCCCGGCCCGCCTGGCAGCTCGTCGGCGCGCTCATCTTCCTCACGCATTCGATCCTCGACGGCTGCGACGGCGAGCTGGCGCGGCTCAAGTTCCTCGAGTCCCCGCGCGGGGCCCGCCTCGACTTCTGGGGCGACAATGTCGTCCACGTGGCGGTGTTCGGGTGCATGGCCGCTGGGCTGGAGCCTCGCCACGCACTCGGCGCTGCCGCTGCTCCTGGGCGTGGCCGCCATCGGCGCGGTGGCCGTGGCCACTGCCGTGCTGTCGGGCACTGGGCTGCAGCCGCGCCCCCGGGCTCCGAGGCGACGGCCCGGGTCGTCGACACCCTGGCCAACCGCGACTTCATCTACCTCGTGCTCGCGCTCTCGACGGTCGGACGAGCCTGGTGGTTCGTGGCCCTCGTGGCCACGGGCACGCCGATCTTCGTCCTCGCCGCGCTCTGGGCCAACCGCGCCCGGCCGTCGGCTTAGTAAGACCGCCATGGCGGGCTTCCTCGACGTCCTTCTCCGAGGCCTGGCCTTGTGCGGGCAGGCGCTGGTCATCGGCGGCGTGCTCTTCGCGCTCATCGTCCTGCGTCCGGCCGCGCGGGAACGGCCGGGTCTCTGGCCGCTCGTGCGGCGCTCGCGCCTGCTCATAGCGCTCGGGGCCGCGGGCGCAGCGACGGCCCAGGCGCTCTCGCTCACGACGCAGGTCAGCCAGCTCGCGGATGAGCGCGGCTGGCCGCTCCGCGAGATTCTCTCGACGAGCTACTTCGAAGCGAGCCTCGTGAGGATCGCGGCGTGCCTCGGCGTCATCATCGTCGCCTGGGCGTTCCGCCGCGACGACGGGCACCGGGGATGGGGGCCGCTCCTGGCCCTGGTCGCGGTGCTCGCCGTCGGCTCGGCCTTGACCAGCCATGCCGCGGGTCGCGTGGAGCACCGGGGCCTGCTCCTCACCCTCGACGGGCTCCACCAGGTCGCGGTGGCCGCCTGGGTGGGCGGGCTCGCGCATCTGACCGCGGTGGCCTTCAGCAAGGGCGCGGGGACCGTGGCCCGCCCAGGCCTTGCGCCGCTTCTCGGCGCTGGCGCTGACGGCGGTGACCATCCTGGTGGCGGCGGGCCTGGGCCTCACCCTGTACTACGTCGACGGGTTCTCCGCGCTGATCGGGACGGCCTACGGCATGATGCTCTCGACCAAGGTGGTGATTCTCGGAGGTCTCCTCGTGCTCGGCGCGCTGAACTTCACCGCCGTCCGCGGTCTTCGCGACACCGACGACGTCCTGCCCCTGCGTTTGCAGGCGCTTCGTCGAGGTCGAGCTCGGACTCGGGCTCACCGTGCTGTTCGCCGCCGCGTCGCTGACCTCACTCCCGCCCGCGGTGGACGTGGTCCGGGACCGCGCGACGCTCGCGGAGGTCGCCACGCGCTTCACCCCGCGAATGCCCTCCCTCAGCTCGCCGCGCCATCGCCGACATGCCGGTCGACGACCCGCACGCGCCGCGGACCGATGCCGACCGGGCGTGGTCCGAGTACAACCACCACTTCGCCGGCTTCTTCGTTCTCGCCATGGGCGTCCTCGCCGTCTGCCAGGCCGGCGGGGGCGCTGGGCGCGCCATTGGCCCCTCCTCTTCCTCGGGCTCGCCGTGTTCCTGCTGATCAGGAACGACCCCGGCGCCTGGCCGCTCGGCCCGCAGGGGTTCTGGGAGGGCTTCGCGCATCCCGAGGTGCTGCAGCACCGGATCTTCGTCCTGCTCGTCGTCGCCTTCGGCATCTTCGAGTGGGCCGTGCGCACGGGCCGGCTCCGCTCGCCGGGCTGGGCCCTGATCTTCCCCGTGCTGTGCGCCGTCGGCGGGGGCTGCTGCTCACCCATTCCCACGCCTCGCTCAACCTGAAGGACGAGTACCTGATCGAGGTCACGCACGCCGCTCGGCGTGCTCGCGATGATCGTCGGCTGGGGCCGCTGGCTGGAGCTGCGCCTGTCACCCCGCGAGGGGCGGATTCCGAGCCAGATCTGGCCGGTGGCCTTCACGCTGATCGGGGCGCTGCTGATCATCTACCGCGAGAGCTAGGCGCAGGATCCGATGAGGCAGACTCGGACGCCTCGACGTTCCCGGATTTCGGCGGGCCCTACATCTTCAGACCGTGCGGATGATGAGGGTGACGCCTGTGATGAACAGCACGGCGCCGATGATGCGGGCGATCACCGCTGGCGCCAGGCGCACGTGCACGCGATGGCCGGCCCACACCCCTGCCCACGCGACCGGGAGGAGGATCGCCACCGCGACCCAGAGCGCGCGGGAGACGAGCAGGCCGGCCAGGGCGAACGCCCCCACGCGCAAGCCGACGTTCAGGATCACCATCTGAGAAATCGTCGCGCGTTGTGCGGCCGGCTCGGCGATGCGGCCTGTGATGTACATGACGTACGGCGGGCCCCCATGCCGAACAGGGCGCCGATGACGCCCCCTGCGATGCCCGCGGGCGCCGCCCAGCCCCGGCTGAGTCGTCGCACCGCGTCGCGGCGGAACATCACGTAGAGCGCGAAGACGCACACGAACAGCCCCAGCGCGAACAGCGTCGTGTTCCGGGGCAGGTGGACGAGCAGCGTCACGCCCAACGTGAGACCGACGAGGGTGAACGGCACGAGCGCCGCGAGCTCGCGCGCGTCCGCCTGCCGGCGCGTGTGGAACCCGAGGACCAGCGCGGAGCTGAGGTCGAGGATCGCGGCCAACGCCAGTACGAACGTGAGGGGGAGGAGGTGGACGAGGACGGGAATGGTGATCGGCGACGCCCCGAAGCCCGTAACGCCGAACACCATGTAGCCGGCAAAAACCACGAACCCCACGAGGATCAGCGCCGACACAGGGACTGGCACGTCTGGCACGTCCCCAGACGCTAGCCCGACGACGCGATCGTCTCGTCAAGGCGCTCCATCGAGTCATTCACCGGCTTCGGCTGGACCACGCACATCGCGCCATCTCCGTCGGGTTCTCTGAGCACGGCAGAGTAGGTAGCGACCTATGGCGATGCCGGTCCAGTTCAGTAGGCGCGTTGGGGCTTCGATCTGCCGACCTCGAACGCCCTCGTGCAGCCGGCTCAACGTACAGCGAGTACCTCGCCGGCTGCCGTTCGGGCGCCGCCTCGCAACCGGACCCTTCTCGGCAGCCTGCGCGCCGCGCCAGGCTGGAGAAGAGCCGCTCAACACCTCGCCGTATTGAGCGGCCCCTCAGAGCGGACTACTTGGTGACGGTCTTGGCCTCGGCGAGCGGCTGTGGACCGGGCAGGCTTGCGGTCCGGAGCGCGATCTCGCAGGCAGCCGCGAGCTCCTGAACGCGGTTCCTTGTTTCCGGGCATGGTTGAAAAGCCAGCCTTCTCGATGATGTCTCGCTGTGTGTACGAGGAGGTGTCTGCTTTGAGCAGAGCCAGCTGCTTGGCCGCGTCGGGTTGTTTCATGTAGTTCGCGACGCAGAATGGAGTGAGCGCGGCGATCACGGCCGATTCACTGCCTTCCGCCACCAATCTCGTGGTGGTTCCGCCGAGCGTCCACCCCATCCAGGAAAATCCGACGATCATGATCCCTACCGCGCCGACGACGGCGCCCCAGACCGCTGGTTTGATCCACACTGGCACTTGCATAGGACGCCTCCTCGGTGACGTGAGCTTCGGGGATACCTCACGTTGAGTGTGCCGCCCATGGTCGAATTTCGGTAGTGGACCAAGGTCTACTGCGATCACCTCGCGGAAGGCAGAATGGCCGAAAGGGCGTGGTCTCGTTCTGGAATAGTGCACGCACGTGGGAGCGCGTCCGGAGGGTAACCGCCGTTCGAGCGCCGGCTTCGACGGCGCAATCCGCTGTTCGGGCGAGGATTCGAAGGGGGCCGAGCCCTCCGAGTTTCCTAGAGGGTGGCCAGCACGTCGTCGGTGAGGGAGTCGAGGTTGGGGAGGCGGTGGGCGGCGCCGGTGAAGTCGTTGTCGAAGGTGAGGTCGCTCGGGACGGCGATGACGCGCATGCCGGCGGCGAGGCCGGCGCCGAGCCCGCGCGCGGTGTCCTCGACGACGAGGCACCGCGATGGGGGAGCCCGAGGTCGCGGCGGCGGCGAGATAGGCGTCGGGCGCGGGCTTGGATCGAGCGTAGTCCTCGCGGACGATCACCGCGCGCAGGAGCGCGTCGATGCCCAGATGAGCCGTGATGATAGCGGCATCCGCGCGCACGGTATTCGTGGCGATGGCCAGCGGCCGCGCCCGGCCGAGACGCTCGAGGGCGGCGCGGGCCCCCGGCATCGGCTCGACCCCGGGCTCGATCAGCGCCCGGTAGAGCACGCCCTTGCGCGCCCGGACCTCTGTCGGGGTGATCGGGAGCGCGTAGGCGCGCACCGCGTACTCGGGCCCGCCGTCCGCGGCGATGAAGTGGCGGCGGTACTCCTCGAGCCCCATGTCGACGCCGTACTCGAGCAGCACCGTGCGGTACGCCTGCCAGTGCAGGCGCTCGGTGTCCGCGAGCGTGCCGTCGAGGTCGAAGAGGATCGCGGAGATCAGAACGCGTCGGGGGCGGCGGCGATCCGGTCGAGGTCGGCGCGCGTGTAGGAGCCGAGGCTCCGGAAGTCGAGATCGCGGTAGCTCTTGATCCAGTGCATCGCGATCTTGACCGCCTTGCGATAGCGCGCCTCGGCCTCGGCATAGCCGGCGCGGCCGCGTTCGTCGGTTGCACCGGCCCCGAGCCGGGCCAGGATATCGTCGCACTCCTCCCCGAGGAGGGTCTTGACGAGGGCGAAATCGTGGACCGCGGCGGGCCCCTCGGTGGTGGGAGCGCGATGGCGCACGCGCTGGGCGATCTGCGCCACCGACATGCGCCCGGTGGCGAGGTCTTCCATCAGCGCGGGATGCACGCCGGGCTTGCCCGCGAGGCTGTCGATTCCCTTGGCCCCGCGCCCGTTGAGCCAGCCCTCCACGTACTCGACGACCATGCGCGCGTTGCGCCGGGTCCCCTCGAGGCGTGATCGGCCCCGCGGGCACCTCGATCCGGATCGGATAGCCGGTCGGGATCGAGCATCTCGGGCCGCGGCGTCCACCTCGAGCCCGGCGCCGTGGAGCTTCCGGAACGGATCGGCCGCGGTCTTCATGTGGAAGATGTGGGCGACCCAGGCGCGGATGAAGCCCTGCTCCGCCTCCCACACCTTGTCGTTCCTGATGGACTCGCCGGCCACGCGGTTGACCTCGGGATCATTGCTGGGCAAGCGCCGTGGCCATGCCGCCGATGGGCACGGCCCCGCGCCGCAGGCAGACCGCGACCAGACGCCGGAAGATGTCGGCGAGGAACGGCGTGGTCTTGATGTCCACGCCGAAGCGGTCGGGCCAGACCGACTTGGGGTCGGCCATGACGAACTCGAAGATGCTCGCCTTCAGGTCCCAGCGGGCGGCGTTCAAGCCCGCGGCATACGGCCCGAGCGCGTGGAGCATCTCGTCCATCTGCCAGACCGCGGGCAGCGACTCGACGAGGGGGATGCCGCGGATCACCGCGGTCTTCAAGAAGGGCAACGGCCTCGCGGCTCGCGTCGAAGAAGTCCCGGTACCACACGCACTCGGCCGCGCCTCGAGCTTGGGCAGGTAGAAGTAGATGCCCTGGCCGCGGTCGGCCTGGGCGCGCCCGGGTAGTAGAGCGTGAGGGCGGTGCCGAGGATGGCGGCGGGGATCGGCGCGCCGTCCACCGTCACCTCGGGCTCGTCGAGGTGCAGTCCGCGCTCGCGGTGCATGAAGAACGGCAGCTCGCCGTCGGCGATCTTGTACTCGCGATTGCGCTCGCGGTCGACGAACGCCGAGCTCGCGGTTCACCGCGGCCAGGCGGTTGTGGCAGGCGCGCACGGTGTCGACGAGCCGGTGGCCGGCCGAGTCCTCGTCGTCGTCGAGATCGCCCTCCGCCCGCTCGCCCTCGGGGCCGGGATTCAGGGCATTGATGAACATGCTCGTGATCGAGCATGGCCCCGAGATCTCGATGCCCGGCTTCCGCAGATCCTCCGGCACCGGCGGCACCTTCCAGTCGCCTGCCGCGCGAGCGCTCTCGGGCGCCGGACCGGGCATGATCCCCTGCTCCAGCGCCCGCCGCAGGACCCGGTCGCGCTCGACGCGCAAGGCCTGCGCGCGCGGCGTGAAGGCGTCGTGCATCCGCACGAGATACGCGAGAAACGCGGGCGTGAACAGCGTGTCGGCGCCCTCGACGGGCACGACGCGAACGCGATCGGCTGCGGAGCTTCCTTGCCCGGCAGGAGCGGCCATGGCGGTATCAGTCCTTTCTCGGGGGTGCCGGCACGAGGACCTAGGGTAGCATACGTCTACGCGCGGAAACCCGTTCCACCGTCCGAGGTACGTAAGTCAAATGAGGGCTGCCAGGGCATCGCAACGTGGCAGTTCGAGCTGAGCGGCTCGGCCGCGAGGCGAGGGCTGAGTGGATCTGGCGAAGCAAATTGCCCCAGCGCCCGGTATAGTTCGGCAATGCTCGCCTGGCTGCGCCGGCTCCTCCCGTTCCAGGGTCGGGACGCGCAGCGCCTCGCCATCCTGTTCGCCGTGGTCTATTTCGCCCAGGGCATGTGGTACCTGCCGAATCAGGTCTTGACCATCGTGCTCAAGGAGCGCGGCCTGTCGGCGGGGCAGGTCGCGGACTTCTTCTTCATCAGCACGATCCCCTGGCTCATCAAGCCCGTGTACGGCCTCGTCTCCGACTTCTTCCCGCTCTGGGGGCGCAAGCGCAAGAGCTATCTCCTGCTCACCTCGGCCCTGGCCGGGGCCGCGGGCCTGGCCCTCGGCTCGGCGTCCCGCACACCTATGCCTGGCTCGCCGGCCTCTTCACCGTCATGGGGCTCGGCCTCGCCTTCACCGACGTGCTCGTCGACGCCGTCATGGTCGAGAGCGGCAAGCCCCTGGGCCTCACCGGCGCGTTTCAGTCCGTCCAGTGGGGTGCCATCCAGATCGCGTCGATCCTCGTGGGCGAGGTCGGCGGGTATCTCGCCGAGCGGCGCGCGCTCGACAGCGCCTTCCTCCTCGCCGCGAGCTTTCCGCTCCTCTCGCTCGCGATGACGGCCGCATTCGTCCGTGAGGCGCCCGCCCGCGCGGACCGCGCGGTGCTGAAGGAGACGCTCTCGTCGATCCGTCGCGCCCTCGCCGAGCGCGAGATCTGGATCGTCGCCGGCTTCATCTTCTTCTTCAACTTCAGCCCGTCCTTCGGGCCGGCCCTCGTCTTCTACCAGACCGACGTGCTGCGCTTCGACCAGCAGTTCATCGGTCACCTTGGCGCCCTCGCGTCGATCACGGCGGTCGGCGGCGCCCTCGCCTATGCGCCGCTGTCTCGGCGGATGCCCCTGCGCCGGTTGATCAACCTCGCCATCGGGGCGGGCGTGATCGCGACGCTCGCCTACCTCGGCTATCGCGACGCCTGGTCGGCGCTCGCTCATCGAGGCGGCGTTCGGCTGCGTCGGCATGATCACCCAGCTCGCCTTCCTCGACCTCGCGGCGAAGGCGTGTCCCCGCCACGTCGAGGCGACGTTCTTCGCGCTGCTCATGTCCGTCTTCAATGGCGGCACCCAGCTCTCGCAGAACGTGGGCGGGCGACTCTACGACTGGTATGGCTATACGCCGCTGGTCCTGATCTCGGCGGGCTTCACCGCATTGGCGTGGGCGCTGGTCCCGCTCGTGCGCATCGACCGCATCGAGGCGAGGGCCCGCGAAGCGGAGAGCTGACCCAAGCGTGAATCCTCCAGCCGACCGCTTGTTGAGGCCCGCCGTAGGTGGTTGGCGCCGTTGGCGGAGCGGAAGCGGGCGGCGAGAAGGGTCCAGATGCGAGGCGGCGAGGCGCGGCAGCCCGAGGCGTACTTTCCGTACGTTGAGGGCTTGCCGCGCCCTCGCCGTACCTCCGCAGATGGGCCCTTATCGCCGTCCGCGGCGGGTCAGCGACGCTCCTCCCGCTCGACCGCGACGAGGGCCGCCTGGTAGGCGCGCCGCAGCCAGCGGATCGCGCGCCCCACGTCGCGCGTCGTCTCGACCGTGCTCTCCACCCATCCCGACGAGGCCAGCCGCCGGTGCGGGACAACCCCGGCCGTCGCGAGAGCGCGGCGCTGGTCCTCGGGCGCGAGCCGGATCCACAGGTCCCTGTCTTTCTCGCGCAGCGGGAAGCATCCGAAGAGCCGCGGCCCCACGAAATAGCTCCAGCGTCCGAACATGGGCGTGATCTTCACGCGGGGCCAGCCGCCCACCGCCTCGTTCAGCTCGCCCGCGGCGCCCGTCCCTCCGCGCTCGAGGCTCCGTCGGGTCTTGCGACCCGCCCCCAGGCCACGCACACGGGCGGGCGCTCCTGGCTTCGCCGTCCTCCGCCCTCCAAGCTTCCGCCCGGTCACGAGCCGACCACGTCCGGATCAGGCCGGACCGCGTCAGCAGCGCTCGCGCTCCGACACCTTGCCGAACCACCGTCGCAGTCGCGCTGCAGATCCTTCAGGGAAGTGATAGCGGCTGATGTGGAGGTGGACGCCGTGCGAGGACGCCGGCTCCACCGTGACCTCTCCGGCTCCCACCAGCGTGGCCGCGCGGGCGCGCTCGAGGCGCTCGATCAGCGGCGGCATGTCCGGGGCGACCATGGACAGCGCGACCAAGCCCTCGAAGCCGCCGACCTCGCTGGCCGGCACCATCAGGAGCGTGCCACCGCCCGCCCACCCGAGCATGGCGCGCGGCCCGCCATTGACCTCGACATCCGGGAGCCCGAAGAGCCCGCGGAAGGTGGTCGCGGCCTCCTGGGTCGATCGGCAGCCGATGACGATGCGCTTGAAACGCACCGGGGACTCCACCGCGGCCTCCGCGGCCACCGGGGTGGCGAGCTCGACCAGCACGCCATGGCAGGCGCTCGGATGCAGAAAGGCAATGCGCCCGGCCAGCCCCTCGCGCGACGCCACGTCGAGCAGCGGGACGCTCTGGCGCCGGAGCGCGGCGAGATCCTGATCCACGCCCGGGGTCCGGAAGCACAAATGATGCAGCCCCTCACCCCGCTTGGCGAGGAAGCGCGCGACTCCGGAGTCGGCGGTCGTCGGCTCGAGCAGCTCGATCTCGCTGTCGCCGGCGGCGAGCAGCGCGGCGCGCACGCCCTGATCGGCGATCTCCGCCTCGCGGATGAAGCGGCAGGCCAAGCGTGTCGCGCCAGAAGCGATACGCCTCGCGGAGATTCTTCACGACGATGCCGACGTGATGGATATCGGTGACCATGTCCGCCGTCACACGCTAGCCGACAGGGCGGCGATTATCAAGGGCTTTCACGCCCGCGCCGAGCCGGGGTGGGACGGCCGGTCAGCCTTCGCTGAACAGCTTCTTGAACTGGTCCCACGCGAGCGGCGGCACCGCGCTCACCCGGGCATTTTCCTCGACGTGGACGGGCTGCTTCATGCCGACGAGCGCCGTGCCGACCCCGGGCGTCGAGCGGACGAACTGGAGCGCCCGCTGGGCGTCGGTCTCGAGCCCGGGGAGGAATTCGCCGATGATCGGCGGCAGGTTGCGCGCAAGCTGCCCCTGATAGATGGACGCCGAGGTCATGACGTAGATGTCGAGCCGCCGGGCGGCCTCCATCAGGCTCACCGTCTCCCCCCGACCGCCTGGTTCTCACTCGTAAAGGCTTCGGTCATCGCGAGGTTGTAGGGGACCTGGACGACGCGGAAGTGGTGCCGATCGCCCGCGATCTCGCGGGCGATGCGCTCGAGCTCCGCGAGTGACAGGTAGTCCCGCGCCGATGGCGGCTGCCGATAGCCGTTCCAGGTCGCGGTGCCGTACCACCGGATCTTGCCTTCTCCCACCACCGCCTCGAGGAGCTGAAACGCCGCGCGCATGCGCCCGAGGAAGGTCGGTCGGTCCACCGCGGTGAGCTGCATCTCGGGGTTGTGCACGTAGTAGACGTCGATGGTCTCCGCCCCGAGGTTGGCGCGACTCCGATCGAGCTGGCCGGAGAGGAAGCGCGGCGTGAGGCAATGGCTATCGGCGACGATGTCACGGGCGGCGCAGATCCCGGGCCGCACGTACGGTGTCCGCGACGTAGGCGCTCCAGTCGGCGGGCATCGCGCCGTCGGACGGGATGAACCCGCCCTTGGTCGTGAGCAGCACCTCGCGGCGCTCGCTGATCCCGCCCGCGATCAGCGAGCGCAGCGCGGCGCCGATGCTGCGCTCGCTCCGCTGGTGGCGATAGTTCACCGCCGAGTCGATCACGTTGAGGCCTCGCTCGACCGCGCGCATCACTGCGTCGTGATACGCCCCGTCGGTGGCGCCGTCCTCCGCGCCGAGATACGTGCCGAGGCCCACCGAGGAGATGCTGAGGCCACCCCAGGACCGAAAATGCCCTTCGACGGCGTCCGGGACCACGCGCGCGCGGTAGCGGGCCGTCGCCTCCGCGGTGGCGAATCCCGGGGTCAGACCCCCACCGCGTCAACGCCAGTCGTCGAGCACGAGGTCGGCGGCGTCCTCGTAGTCTTCCTGCTTGCCGCGCTTCATCCTCACCATCATGAAGTCCAGATGGTATCCGCGCTCGAGCAGTGTCTGATAGGCGGTCCAGTAGTAGGTGTACACCGGCGCCACGACCTGCTGGAGCTGGGCCGTCGCGGCCATGTCTTCCACCGATGCCAGGAGGGCGTGCAGATGCTCGGGCTTCTTGTGGCGCCCGTCGATGGCGAGAAACTTCACGTAGGCGGCGCCGTGCGGCGCCTCGCTGTTCGGCGGCATGTGGCAGACGGCGAAGCCGATCACCTCGCGCCCCTTCTCGAGGAGCAGGGTATCGCCGAGGGCGAGCCCATCGACGATCTCGATCTCCTTGGCCACGTCCATCCCGCGCCAGATCGCATTGGTGATGCGGCGGATCTTCTGCATCACCGGCTTCTTCTTCGCCTCTTCGAGCGAGGAGTAGCGGCGCACGCCGAGGCCGGGCTTCGCGGGCTTGGCCGCCGCGTTGATCGACCTCTCGCCGGTCCAGGTGCTTGGCGGTGATCACCACCAGGCCCTTCGGCTTGTACCCGAACTTCTGGTAGAGCACGAGGTGCCGGGGGCTATAGGCGTACGTGCAGACGCCTTGGAGCGTCGCCTTGTTCTCGTCGAAGAACTCCTGGCACGCGGCGAGGAGCTGCTGGCCGATGTCCTGGTTCTGGTAGCTCGTGAGGACCGCGATGGGACCGACGAGTCCCAGCGTGCCCCACATCACCGCCACCGCGGCGCCCACGATCTTGCCGTCGCCTTCCTCGGCGACGAAGCATCCCCATGGCTCCATCAGCCAGCGGTGGTGGACGTACTGGGCGCCGCCGAAGACCTGGCGCGGGCGCGTACCCACCTGGCGCTCGAAGAAGTCGCCGAACGCCTGCTCGATGACATCGCGCACCTTGGACAGATCGCCCTTGCGCACGCGCCGGATCTTGATGAGGGGCGAGCGCCCCTGGGAGTCGAGCCCCGGCCGGTCCACCGTCGCCCTCATGCCTGCTCCGGCAGTCCCGCGAGCTCCTCGATGAGCGTGATGACCCCGGAGTGGTCGAGGCTGCCCTTGCCCTTCACCCGCATGGCGTTGAACAGCTCCTGCACCACCGCCGTCGTCGGCAGCGGCACGCCGAGGGCGCGGGAGGACTCCATGATCAACCCGAGGTCTTTGAAGTGCAGGTCGATCTTGAACCCCGGATTGTACGGTGCCGGCGACATAGTTCGGCGTCTTCTGCTCCAGGCACTTCGAGCCCGCGAGCCCACCGCCGAGGGCCTTGAGCGTGAGTGCGCGGTCGAGGCCGGCCTTCCTGGCCAGGGTCAGCGCCTCTCCGAGCGCGGTCAGGTTCACGGCGACGATGATCTGGTTGGCCAGCTTGGTGAAACCGCCCGCGCCCAGGGGACCCAGATGCGTGATGGTCTTGCCCATGGCCTGAAACACCGGGAGCGCCGCGTCGAAGTCGGCCTGCTCACCCCGACCATGATGGACAGCGCGGCGTCGATGGCGCCCTTCTCGCCTCCGGAGACGGGCGCGTCCAGCATGCGGACGCCCTTGGCGCCGAGCGCCTTGCCCACCTTCTGAGACACGAGCGGAGAGATCGTCGACATATCGAGGTAGAGCAGCCCCGGCTTGACTCCCTCGATGAGGCCATCCCGGCCGAGGGCCACCAGCTCGACGTCGGGTGAGTTCGGCAGCATCGTGATCAGCACGTCGACCTGACCGGCCACGTCCTGGCGGAGCCCGCCGCCTTGGCGCCGGCGCTGACCAGCTCCTGGACGGGCCCCTGGCTCCGGCTATGGACGACGAGCGGGTAGCCGGCCTTGAGCAAGTTCTTGGCCATGGGGCGGCCCATGATTCCGAGCCCAATGAATCCAATGGTTTGCGCCATGACGCCCTCGTGAGGACAGAGATATGGGAGGAAGCGAATATAGCCCGAATGGTGATTAGCACAGGTTGGCGCGTCGAGTCAAGCCGGAACTACCGGCACGCGTCTTGCCGTCGGGACGATCGCGAGCCGCCTCCGTGCTGAGAATTCGCGAGCTTGCTCGGGTGACGCCTGACAGTACACCCGCGTCGATCGCAACGCGATCCATCACGTCGAGGAGGCCGCGCGTCGTCGTCGACTTCGACAAGGCTGACACGGACAAGGACGGCAGTCTGACCTTCGAGGAGATCGAGGTCTATTCGCGCACCACCGGCCGCTGAGCTGGCAGCGGCCGCGCACGGTCAACGGCCGCGGGAAACAACGGCGTCGCACGAGGAGCGTTCGGCCCCTCGTGCGGCTCAGCCGGTGAAGCGCGCGGCTGCCCATCGCCCTCGATGAGGGCGATGGCGATGCCTCGGCTACTTCGCTGCCTTCCACCTCGCACACCTGCAGGTCAGCCATGTACGTGCCGCCATGGGCGTCGCACATCGCAGCCGCCTTCTTGCCGGTCACGGCGGGCTGGTCACAGGTCTGCGCCGCTGCCGAGTAGGTGCCGCCGGCGGCTTTGCACATGTTCGCCGCGCTCAGCCGCGTCTTCCCACCACACCCGGCCAGCGGGATCGTGAACGCGGCAGCCAGCGCAAGCCCCATCATCAGCTTTCTGCTCTTCATTCTTCCCCTCCTTGTTCCGACGGCTTCGTTTAGAGAGTGGCCCACCAAAGACCGGGACGATCCCCGCCAGCGTGGGTAGCCAACCGAAAGGGCAATGGGCGTCTCACCTTCGAGGAGGACGCCAACGCGTTCTCTGATCGCCTTCGACAAGGCGGACTCCGACAGGACGACCTGCTCAGCTACCTGGAGATCGAGACCTGCTGGCGCAGTTCCAGCCGGTGACGGGTTCACCCGGTCCGCTGAGCCAACACGGCCGCACGGCGCTTTGAGCGTCCGTGCGGCCGGACCGGGCTCGAGGAGCAAGAACGCCGAGGACGACCTCGGGCGCTGCCTGTCCTCGAAGGAGATCGCGGGAAGCCCCGCCAGCTAGTCCAGTCCTATCCCCTCGCAATTCCCGGTCGACTTCTCGTACGCGCCGCCATGGGCCTGGCACATCGGAAGCGGCCTGCCTGACGTTCGCAGCGGCGCCATCGCAGGTCTCAGCGCTCGCGTTCCACGTGCCGCCGGCGCCCTTGCAGAGCTTCGAGATGTGAATTTTCCCCTTCCCCCCGCGCATCCAGCGAGCGGCATCACCGCCGCCACCACGAGCGCCATCCCTACCAGCCACTTGCTCTTCATCCTGCTCCTCCTTTTGCCGACGGCTTCGTTAGAGGAAAACCCACCAACGCCCGGGACCGATCACTGCCAGTGGGTAGCCGCCGAGACGACCTGGAGGGCGGCATGCGAACCCGCTACGGAATACTACACTGCGCGAGCATGTGTCAAGTTTCTCCATTTGGGGAACGCCGCTTCCAGACGAGGGCGGGCGGTGGCTCACCCTCCCATGAACTGGCCGAGCAAGGTGATGCGCTCACCGCCGTCGAGCCGGGTATCGAGGTGGTGAGCCACTCCCAGCACCGCGTCGTTCACCAGCACTTCGATGTGTTCTCCCAGCTCGGTCCGGGAAGCAGTCCAGAGCGCCGCGTCCAGCTCCGGGTAGCGGGCCGACCACCGGCGCAGGACCTGGCGCAGGGTGTCACCGGGCGCGAAGCGCTCCACGAACACGCGGCTGCCCGTCCCGTCGCCGCCGGCGAGCTTCGTCACCCAGGTGGTGACCTCGACGGTGGCCTCAAGGATCTGGGACGCCGTGCTCACCGCCCCCGCCCTGCGCGCGCCCCCTTCCACAGCTCCTTGCTGAGCGCGTCGAGTCCGAGTTTCTCGAGCGTCTCGGGCTTGGGCCGGCCCGTCGCGCGGTCGTACCCGACCGTCTCGTACCACACGTCGAGCATCCGCTCCCACTGCGCCATGACGATTGTGGTCCTTGGCGGGGCCGTCGACGGGCTGGGAGCCGTAGCGCTCCGACGGGTACTCGACCTCCGGCCCGATGCCGCAGCGCAGGTTGAACGCGCGCAGGATGGCCGCAGTCCGCCGGCCGAAGCGCAGAGCATCCTCGAGCTGGTAGGTCCAGCCCGTCGCCGCCGAGAGCGCCCGGGCCAGGTTCTCGATGCGGGTCCGGAACGTGAACGAGCACCCGCCGAGCGAGTCCTCGAAGTGCCGCCGCCCGAGGATGCCGCCCGTGAGCCGTGCCACCTGCTCGCCGTCGAACGGCTGGATGCGCGCCGGCTGCCCGATCTCGGTCGGGAATGTCGGATTCGCGCTCTCCATCGTGCCGTTGGAGGACGTGCACGTGTCGAGCATCTCGTCCCAGCGCCCGCGATGGTCGTGGCCGCGCGGGGAGGCCCCCTTCTTGGTGTAGACGGCGCACTTCGCCGCCTCGCCGCCGACCTTCTCCGACGCGCGCTTGACCCCTTCGGCGAGGACGTCGCCGAAGCCCTCCCGGTGGCTGATCATCTGGAGCAGGCGGTAGGCGCCCTCGGCATCGCCGAAGGTCAGGCGGAAGCCGACCTGCTCCTCCGTGAGATAGCCCTTCTCCATGCACTCCATGACCCAGCCGCACACCCAGCCGAACTCGTTGACGTCGACGCAGGCCCGGTCGATGCGCGTATTGAGCCAGGTGATCGCGTCCTTGTCGGTGAGGCCGATCGTCCAGCCCGCGCCCGACCACCCCTCGTATTCCGGCTCGTCCACGCGCTCACCCTGCGTGCGGGCCGTTCCGGATCACCTGGATATGGCAGTGGCGCATGCCACAGGCGCTGCACTGGTGCCCGCGGTGGTCGAAGCCCTCGCGCAGCTTGGTCGGCTCCCAGTCGGACATGTCCATGCCGGTGACGTTCGTCGTGTAGTTCTTGATCGGCAGCACCCCGAGCTTGGAGAGGTTCAAGACCCCGGGCAGGGTGCCGTAGTTGTAGAGCGTGGAGGTCGAGGGATCGGTCTTGAGATCGTGGGCGATGTCGTCGGCGGCCTGGACGAGCCCGCGCGCGTCGTGGGCGCTCAGGCTCTTCGTCCCGCGGACGATGCACACCGCCTTGAGCTTCTTCTTGCCCATGACGGCGCCGCAGCCGTTCTTGGAGGCGACGTGCCCGTAGTCGCCGTGGATCGCGGCGAAGCGGACGAGGTTCTCCCCGCGGGACCGATGCCGTACACCGACATGCGGTGACCGCTGAGCCCGTGCTCCGTCTCGAGCGCTTGCTGCATTTCCCACGTGTCCTTGCCCGCCAGATGCGCCGCGTCCCGGATCTCCACGGTGTCGTCATTGATGTAGAGATACGAGAGCTTCTTCGCCTGTCCCTGGAGCACGATGGCGTCGTAGCCCGAGTACTTGAGGCAGGCGCCGAAGAAGCCGTTGGCCTGCGTCGACGTGGCGCCCCCGTCAAGGCCCCGCGCGTGATGACGGTGAGCCCGCCCGTCCCCCAGACGGGCAGCCCCGCCAGCGGCCCCGTGGCGAGGATGAGGCGATTGTCGGGATGGTCCCAGTGCACCTTGGGCCCGACTTCGTCGTAGAGGATCTTGGCCCCGAGGCCGATCCTCCGAGATACTCGCGCATGTCGTCGGGGCCCCAGGGCTCGGTCCAGACCTTGCCCGTGGAGAGATTCACGCGCAAGAGCCGGCCCGTGTAGCCGCCGGGCAGTGGCGTGGAGGGCGTGGTCTTCTTCTTCTGGCGCTCGGCGGTCGCAGTGGGAGTCATTTTTATCTCGCCTGAATGTGGATGACGTCGGTTTGGTGGCGGGGCCTCTTCGCGCGACAGCGCTCATCGGATCACCCATTGGGGTAGCTCGGGAGAGCGGCTGGGTCGCCCGAGGATGGTCTGGGGCAGGAGGCGCGCGGTCGTGTGCGTGGCGAGGAAGGCCGGCTTGACGTCGAAGGGATTGCGCTCGAGATGCGCCTTCCAGGCCGAGAGGTCGACTTGCGTCGAGACCAGTCCCTTGAGCATGCCGACGTCATTGGTCGTCCAGATGTCGCTCGCGGGTCCGCAGATGACCGCGCCGGCGAGCCGGCCACCGTGGAAGAGGAGCTTCCGGTACAGGGAGCGCTCCGGCCGCACGCCCGTGTAGACCTCGGCCGAGGGTCTTCCCACTGGCCGAACGAGGCCACGTCGAGATGACAGACCTCGACGATGTTCATCACGAGGCTGCCCCGATAGGCGACGTCGCGGCCGGCCATGTTGGCGCCCACCACGCGCCCGTGCTCCTGCGCCGTCGGCTCGATGGCGTGGACCTCGGGCATCCCGGTCAGGAGATTCGCGCCGCGCGCCACGTCGCCGCCGGCATAGACGGTCCTGGCGCTCGAGCGCAGGTGGTCGTCCACGACGATGCCGCCGCCCGGCTCGGCGCTCCGCGCGACGTCCGCGCCGTCGAGCCACTCGAGATTGGCGCGGATGCCCGTCGCCATGATGACCACGTCCGCGGTGATCGGAGCGCCCTGAGCGAAGGAGAGCTTGCGCTTGCCCCGCGACTCCTCGATCCCCGTCAGCGTGGCCCCGGTCCTGAGGGTGACGCCGTTCTTCGTGAGCCACCCCGCCACGATCTCCGCGCACGCGGCATCCACCATCCGCGGCAGGATGCGCGGGGCGACCTCGACGATGGTGAGGGAGGCGCCGCGGGACAGGATGCGCATTCAGGATCGTGAAGGCGATGAAGCCCGCGCCCACCATGACGACGCGGCTCCCCGGCGTGACGCCGGCGATCACCGCGCGCGCCTCGGCGAGCGTCCAGAAGCAGTGCACGCCGGGCCCGTCGGCGCCGGGGATCGGCGGCTTGGCCGCGCGCGAGCCGGTCGCGATCAGGCAGTCGTCGAACTCGACGGTGGCGCCGTCATCGAGGGTCAGTGTGCGGCTTGCCGACGTCGAGCCGCTCGAGCCCGGCGGCCGAGCATGGGCTTGACGTTCCAGGCCGCGAGCGACGCGGGCGTGGCCGTGTAGACATGCGACTCGGCGATGGTCTGCCCGAGGTAGTACGGCAGGACCATGCGCGAATACGGCCGCTCGGCCGCGACGAGCGTGATCTCGGAGGCGGCCTGGCCACCCTCCTCTTCTCGAATCGTCCGGATGCAGTTGAGGCCCGCGGTGCCGCCGCCGACGATCAGATGGCGGGCCGGCATCACGCCGCTCCCGCGCGAGTGGCGGCGAAGACGTCGGGCGCTTCCATCTTGAGGACATACGCCGTGCGCTCGGCGGCGAAGTCGCCGATCCAGTCCGCGGTCTCGGCTTCCTCGTAGGTGATGGCCTGCGTCGGGCACATCTCGGCGCAGGCCGGCGCGCCGCCGCAGAGATTGCACTTGTAGGCCTTGGCGGAATCGGGATCGTAGAACATGGTGCCGTAGGGGCAGGCGATGGTGCAGAGCTTGCACCCGACGCACTTGTCGTCGATCACGTCCTTGGCCCCGACGGCATTGATCTGGATGGCCCCGACGGGACAGGCCGTCATGCACCAGCCCTCGGCGCACTGCGTGCACGTGTACGGCGCGTACGAGGTGTAGCCCTCGAGCGGCGACACGCGGATGACCGACTTCGACGGCTGGAACGTCCCGGTCTGCATGTACGAGCAGGCCAGCTCGCACCGGAGGCAGCCGGTGCACTTCTCGGGATGAAGGGCGAGGATCTTCACGTCTTGCGGCGCCTCCGTGCCTGTCGGCCAGGCTTGCCCCGTTGCTGCAGGCGACTGATGAAGGTGTCGAGCGGAATCGCGGGCATGGTCATCATGCTCACGGTGCCGCGCGCGCCCATCTCGATGGAGATGGACGACACGGTTTCGTTGTCGGGAGCCTCGAGGATGGTCACGAAGTCGTACGGACCCAGCACGGCGTATTGGGCCCGGACCTTCGCACCCAAGGCCTCGAGCTCGAGGTTGACCTTGCGGATCCATCCCGGCCGCTGTCGCAGCACCTTCCGGCCGGACTCGCTCAGAGAGCTCAGCATCACGTAGAGAGCCACGATGCGCCTCCTCGGGTGGGCAACAACAATGCGCGCATTATAGCAAAGGCCGATCAGCCGTCGGCGGGGACGATGGTGAACTCGACGCGCCCCTGCCCGGCCTCGGCGGGCGCGGACGGCGCGGGCGGCGCCGACGCCACCACGCGCGCCTCCGGGATGCCCTGGGTCTTGACGAGATTGTCGCGCGTCGCCTCGATCCTCCGCTCGACGAGCTGTGCCAGCCGGCCCTCGGGCACCGGCTCCCGCTCGGCGAGGAGCGCCATCTGCTCTCCCACCGCCTTCGGCAGGGTCACGTCCGGGAGCTTCTGCTGGTAGTACGCCCGGAGCGCGGCGGCCTGGTCGGGCAGCCGTTCCGCCTGGCGGAACGCTTCCACGCGGGCGGCGACCTCCTGCTCCTTCAAGCTCGCGATGTCCGCGGCGGTCACGACGGGCGCCAGGGTGAGCTTGATATTGGGCGAGCGGCGGAGAAACTCGGCGAGCTTGATGAGCTGCGCCTCCGTCGAGGGCGCGATGACCGCGCTGCCCGGCGCGAAGGCCACGGGGTCGATCTCGAGCTTGTCGACGCTGTCGTCGCTCCCCTTGAAGAGCCGCCCGATGGCGCTGAACGGCGACAGCAGGACCTTGGCGAGGACCTGCTTCACCCCCGCCCAGATCGCCTCGCCCCAGTCGAAGCTCCGGTCGCTGAGCGTGCCGCTGAGCGGCAGCGAGAAGTCGATATTGCCATTGCTGTCCGTGAGCAGCGCGACGGCCAGGCCGAGGGGCACGCCGATCTTGCGCTTGGCCTCGTCGGACGAAGCCGCGGACTTCTGGACCGCGAGCTTGTTGAACGCGAGGTCGTGCTCCGCCGTGATCCGGTCGCCCTCGACATGGTAGTGAATCTTCGCCTGCAGCTTGCCGCGCTGGACGGTCCACGAGGTCAGCGTGTCGGCATAGGGATTGGCGGTCGACAGCGAGAAGTCGCGCAGCTCGGCCACCAGGTCGGCGCGCAGCGACTCGCCGAGCCCGGAGAGATCGCCCCGCATGTCGAGGGCCCCGTCGCTCCCCACCAGGGCCTGCAGGGTGAGGGTCGTGCGCTCGGCCCGCCCCATCACATTCGACAGGCTCTTGATCGTGAGGGCGAGGCGGCTGATGTCCTCGGAAAACGGCGGCTTCGTGGTGTGGTCGATGAAGCGCGCGAAGCCGTTCTCGATGTCGATCTCGTTGAAGTCGATCACCATCGTCTGGGCGGGGCCACCTCCGCCGGGGCCTTCTCTCCGTCCGTCCTGCACGGTCGGCTCAGCGCCCGCGTCCGGCGACTTGGACGCGGCGACTTCCGCGGCCGGGGCCACGGCGTCACCCTTCTTCTCCGTGTCCGGTCGCGGCGCGAACAAGGCGCGGAGGTTGATGGCGCCCTCGGCGTCGCGCTCCACGCGAATCTGCGGATGGGTGAGGACGACGCGGTCGACGAGCGCGTAGTTCGGCCAGGAGAAGTCGAGATCGCGGATGACCATCGCGTCCAGGCGCACGACGTCGTCCTGCGCGCCCGGGGCGCGCACCGCGAGATTGCTCGCCCAGGCCGTGCCCCGCGACGCCAGGATCAGCTCCCCTTTCGGCCCGCGCTGGATCTCGCTGAGGCTATCGCCGCTGAACAGCCCGGCGAACCGAGCGGCGAAGGGGAAATAGGCCTGGTAGGGCTCGATGGGCGCCTCGCGCGTGGAGAGCGTGACCTGCACGTTCAGCGGCTCGAGCACGACGGTCCCCTTCCCGTCGGTTCGCCCGCCGCCCGGCATCGCGGCCGCCAGCGAGAAGGTCGCCGGTTTCGTGAAGGGCCACGCCACCCGCTGGGCCTCGATCGTCACGTCGCCCAGGGTGAGGGTCGTCGCCGGTGAGATCTCTCTGTCCTCGAACGTGAGGGTGCCCTTGGCGAAGGTGAAGCGATCCAGGCTGAGCTTCCATTGCGCCGCTGCCGGAGGCGGGGGCGGCGACGGCTTGGGGGCGGCGGCGCGCCAGCTGAGCCCCGTCCGCGCCTTGACCACCTCGATCACGGGCTCCGCCGCGGGGGCCAAGCCGAGCAGATCGATACGGCCGCCCGCCTCGCGCACGACCCGAAGATCGGCCCCACCCACCTCGATCGCGCCAAGCGCGATGGTCTGCGCCACCGCGTCGGCCTGCGTGAGTCCGACGGTGAGCTTGGGAATCCGGAGGAACGGCCCGGGTTGGCCGCGCTGAACCACCTGGAGCGCGTCGAGGCGCACGCTGCCGGACGCCACGGCGCGAGTCAACTGGCCATTGCCGTCCCGCGCGACCCCGACCTCGAGGGCCAGCGCGACCGCGCCCTCGGGCACGACGGCGGGGACCGACTCCGGCCAGTAGGGCCGGATGGTGGCGAGCGCGAACCCGTCGACGCGGACGCGCGCCGATGCCGCGAGCGGCGCCAGGCGAACCGAGTCGGCGTCGATCGGCGAGCGTCGCGGGTCGTCCCCGGCCCGGCCGCGCGGTGACCTGGGCCCGAACCCCGAGCTTGCCCGCCGGATCGTCGGGTGACGTGCTGAGTCCCGCACCGTCGACCGTCACGCCCTCGAGCTTCCACTCGCGCCCGGGCGCGACGCCCTCGTCGCCGAAGGTCACGGTGCCCGACTTGAGCGCGAGCCGCGCGAGCTTCACCCGGCCGAGCGCGGGGCCGGCCGGCGGCCCGCGCGGCGAGGCGGGCGGCGCCGCTCCCACCCCGGCCGGCGGCGATGCCGGATCCGCGGGCTTCTCGGTGGCCGCGGCACCGGGGGCGGTCTCCGGACGGCGGAGCAGGGCGAGCACGTCGATGTCCCCCTGCTTGTCGCGCGCGGCCCTGAGGCCGAGGCCATCGATCTCGACGGCGCCGAGCAGCACGTCGCGCGCCAGGAAGTCCATCCGCTCGATCGCGACGGTGAGCCGGTCCGCCGTCAGAAACGGGGCCGGGCGGTCGCGCTGGACCACGGACAGCGCTTCCAGCTTCACCTCGCCGGACACGCTCGACTCGCCCAGCGCGTCGCCCGCCCTCACCCGCTCGAGCTTGAGGGCGAGGCCGAGCTTGCCGGTCTCAGGAATGGCGGGGAGGTCGGGCGGCAGGTAGGGTCGCGTCCGCGCCAGGTCGAAGTCGGTGAGCGCGACGTCGAGGAAATGCTGGCCGGCGTGAGATTGACCGACCGCGACGTGAGCTCGAGCCTGGCATCGCCCAGCCGGGCGCTCATCCGGAGGCCGCCGGGCGACTGATCGCGCTTCGTCGTGATCCCGGAGGCTTCGACGTCGAGCGGCTCGATGCGCCACTGGACGCCAGGCGAGAGGAACGCGTCGTCCATGACCACCGTGCCCGTCCGTGACCGACGAGCCGGCCCAGCGAGAACGTGAAGCGGCTGGGCCTGGCGTCCACGACCGGCGCGGTGAAGAGCTGGAGCAGATCGGCAAAATCGAAGTCGGCCGGCCCGGTGCGCGTGATGCGCACGGCCGGCCGCGCGAGGCTCAGCTCGGCGAGGCTGATGTCGAAGCCGAAGAGCGCCGGGAGCGCCACCCGGCCGGCGAGCCGGTCGAACTCGACGAAGGCCTCGGGTCCATGGCCCGGCCGGCGCGCCATCCGCAGGCGGTTGACGGCGAACCGGCCCGTGAACAGGTTGAGCTCGACGCGCTCGATGCTCGTCTGGCGACCGCTCAGCTCGGTCAGCTTGCCGACGGCCACGCGCCGCACGATCTCGGGCAGCGCCCACGGCAGCGCGCCGGTCAGCAGCGCGAGGACGAGGCACAGCGCGACGAGGATCTTGAGCCGGCGACTCAACCGATCCTCCGCTTACTCGCGACCCGACAGATCGGACACGCCCGCCGCCGCCGTCATGTCCTGAAGAGTGTACGGCGGCCACAGGGGCGGGCAAATCCGCGGCCAACCAGACTGGGAGCCCGTCAGGAGAAAAGCCATGCGAGACGCCCCGTTCGAGCGCTGGCTTCGCCGGCGCGATCCCGCTTTCGTTGGGGAGGGCTCGGAGGGCCGTCGAGGCCCCTCCGATTTTCTAGACCGGCGCCTGATCGGAAGACGGCTTGAGCAGGGTGTACACGCTCGTGAAATCCTTCCGGCCGAGCCCGTGGGAGGAGGCCAGGCGATACACCTGCTGGGCGGCGGGCGCGGTGAAGACGGGAATCCTGAGCCCCCGCGCGGCGTCGACGGCGAGGCCGAGATCCTTGCACATGAGGTCGGTCATGAAGCCGGCCTGATAGCCATGGCTCGAGGCCGCCCGCTCGACCATGCCGGGGACGGGATGCATGTGCTCCATCAGGAAGGTGTGGCCGGAGGACTTGGAGATGACCTCGGTGACGACCTTGGGATCGACGCCGAAGCCTTCCGCGATCCGGAACGCCTCGCTGACGGCGACCGCCGCCACGCCGGCGATGAGGTTATTGCAGAGCTTCACGACCTCGCCGCTGCCCACGGGGCCCACGTGGATCACGTTGGCGCCCATGGCTTCGAGCGCGGGCCGCGCCTCCTTCACGTCCTCCGCCGCGCCGCCCACCATGATGGCGAGGGTGCCGTCGGTGGCGCGGGGACGCCGCCCGAGACCGGCGCGTCGATGAAGCGCACGCCGCGCTCGCGGGCCGCCGCCGCCACCCGCCGCGACACCGCGGGGTCGATGGTGGACATGTCGACGCAGAGCGTGCCCTTGCGCGCCGCTGCGAGCACGCCGCCGTCGCCCGTGTAGACCGACTCGACGTGGGGCGAGGAGGGCAGCATGGTGATCACGAGATCCGCCGTCGCCACGGTCTCCGCCGCGGACGCGGCCGCCGTCATGCCCGCGGCCACCGCCGCCACGACGGCCTCTCTGTTGGTGTCGAACGCATTCACGGCGAAGCCCTTCTTCACGAGGTTCTTGGCCATGGGCAATCCCATGGTGCCGACGCCGATGAAGCCGATCCGGATCATGACGCGCCTCCTGGTGCCGTGTGAGTCGGTGGAGAGTACCGTGGCCGGCGGGCCGTCCGCCGCCCTCATCGTGTGCGTCTCGTATACTACCCGGGCCATGCGCCTCGGTCTTCTGTTCATCGGGCTCGCGGCGATCTCATGGGGCACCACCGGCGCGACGATGACGGTGCTCGCGCGGGACGCCGACCTCGGCCCGCTCCTCGTCGGCTGGGCGCGGCTCGCCGTCGCGGCCCCTGCCTCTTCATCATGGCCGCCGCGGTGCCGCGACGTCGCGCGCGGCCCGGCCCGCCGCCGCTCGTGCCGTCCGACGCCGCCGCCTACGCGCTCCTCGGTCTCGCGATGGCCGCCTATCAGGTCTGCTATTTCCGCGCGGTGACGCTGACCGGCGTGGCGGTGGCGGCGCTCCTCGCGATCTGCTCGGCCCCGCTCATGATCGCGATGCTCGCCGCGCTCGTGCTCGGCGAGCGCATCGAGCCGGTGGTCAAGGCATCGCTCGGCATGGCGGTGGTCGGCACCGCGCTCCTCGTGCTCGGCCCGCGCGGCCTCGGCGAGATCGCCGGGCGCTTCGGCGCCGGGGCGCTCCTCGCCCTCGGAGCCGGGACTGTCGTATGCGGTGTACGCGGTCACCGCCAAGCGCGTCCTGTCGCGAACGGCCCCGCTCTCCGTGGCCGCCATCACCTTCGGGCTCGCCGCGCTCTTCCTGGCGCCCGCCCTCGCCCTGGAGCGCGCACCCGGCCATGATCTGATCCGCGCCGCGCCGCTGCTCCTCTATCTGGGCCTCGGGCCCACCGCCATCGCCTACGCGCTCTTCACGTCGGGCCTGAAGCGCGTTCCCACCACCGTCGCGGGCATCGTGGGCTTGCTCGAGCCACTCACCGCGGCCACGCTGGGCGTCGCCGTCTTCGGCGAGTCCCTCGGCACGGCCGGCGCGGTCGGAGCCGCGCTGCTCATCGCCGCCCTCGCCCTCCTGACGGCATCCCGGCGAGACCCTCCCGCGACTAGCGGGCATGACCGGTGAACGCCCAATACGGTGATCGGGCGGATGGCGCGGCGGGAGCCGGGGATGGGTCGGTGACCCCTTCCGCGCCGCGCGACATGACACCGCGGCCCAGGATGGGAACGAGGTACGGCGTCGGCGGTGGTCGCAGGACCCATCCGCGGCTCCCGCCGCGTCATCCGCCCGCCGCGCGCGTGGTCCGTTCGCGAATGGTGCGCGCTGGACCCGGACCTCGTCCGTCGTCGTGAGCGGTAGACGTGCACGGGCTCCGCCACGTTGCGGAGACGGCGCTCGCCGAGGTCCTCGATCGGAAGCTCCCCCGAAGCTCCCCGATGCGATGCGCGCGCGCGTCTCCGGCCCGATCAGGACGCCCTCACCCGCGCCGAGCGCGGCCAGGCGAGCCGCGACATTGGTCACCGAGCCCGACGCCGTGTACGTCCAGCGCGTGCCCGCCTTGCCCTCGATCTTGGTGGCACCCACCGCGGCAACACCCGAGTTCACCCCGACGTGCAGCGCGATCGGCCCGCCGGCGCGATCGGTCTCGCGGTCGATCTCCCGCGCGCGCTCGAGGATGCGCAGCGCGGTCAGCGTGGCGGCGCGCGCGTGACGCCGCGGATCGTCGTCCCGAAAGATCACCATGAGCCCGTCGCCCGCCGTCTCGTTCACGTCGCCCCCGTGGCGGAGGATCTCGTCGAGGAAGGCGCCGAAGTAGAGCTCGACCAGCTCGTTCACGCGGCTTCCGTCCAGTCGCTCGGCCAGGCGGGTATAGCCGCGCGATGTCGACGAAGAGCACGGAGACGTCCACCTCCCGCTTGTCGAGCTCGGAGACTCCGGCGCTTCCTCGATCAGCCGCTGCACGGTGGCGGGTACGAACTTGGACAGGTTGGCGCGGATCGACTCGAGGATCTCGACGCGCCGGAGGGCCTGGCGCAGCTCGGTATTGGCCTGCTGCAGCGCCGTATAGGCCCGGGCATTCTCGATGGCGACCGCGCTCTGGTTGGCGACGAGGCGGAGGACGCGCAGGTCGAAGGTCGAGTACGCCGCCCCCGACAGCTTGTCCCCCAGCGCGAAGATGCCCGTGACGCTTCCGCGGAAGAGGATGGGCAGGGCGAGAGCTGGCCCCGAGCTCGTCCAGATCGGCCAGCGCGCCTGCGCGGTGCGCGGCGAGGTCCGGGCTCTCCTCGAGCCGCTCCCGCGTGAGAGGCACACGCCCCGCTCGAGACAGCGGCCGAGCCCGGAGTCGGCGCGAAGGGTCGGCGCGGCGAGGGCCTCGCCGGCGCCGATCCCCTGGTAGACCCCTCGCTCGGGATCGAGCACGAGGAGGCGCAGGCGCACGGGATGGAAGAAGTCGTCGATGGCGCCGAGGATCAGGGTCCCGATGCCGTCGAGGTCGCGCATCGTCGTCATGCTGTCGGACAGGCTCTCGAGGGATCGCTGGATGTCGCGGCGCTCCCGAAAGAACACGCGGTCGACGACCTTCTGGGTCCTGCCGTAGATCGGGTTCAGGAGCAGCACGACGATGAGGGCGAGGATGAATGCCGACACCACGGGCCCGGCTCCCACTCCGAGCGCCGCGAAGGCGATGTCGAGGAGCGTGATGACCCCGGCATACGCCAGGGCCACGAGACCGGTGACGACCCCATAGATCGTCCCCGTCCGGATCACCGCGCGCAGGTCGAAGAGGTCGTAACGGACCATGGCGTAGGCCACGGTGAGCGGGAACAGGATATTGAGCCGCCAGAGCAGGTTGAGGTGCGGCACCGACACGCGGAAGATCGCCTCCGTCGTCGTGCCGAGCACGGGCAGGAGCTGACCCACGGCGAAGCCCAGCATGAGGACCCGCGCCCGCTGGCGGAGCAGCGGAGTCGCTCCCATGAGGCTCGTCCGGCCGAGCGAGACGACGAGCAGGATCAGGGCGGCGCCCCAGTACACCGTCGCGAAAGCGGGCACGAGCAAGAGCCAGTCGGGAGAAGCGGGCGGTATCCAGCCCACGAGGGGCGGGACGATCAGCGCCGACAATCCGTAGGGCAGCCAGACGACGCTCGGGTGGCGCCGCACGATGCCCCGGCGCTGGGGAAAGGTGAGCGCGAGGTGGATCGACACCGCCGGCACCAGCGCCACGGCCGTGAGAAAGAGCGGCGAGAACCGATAGGTCGAGTGGGCGTCGAGATAGAGCGCGGGAATGCAGAACCACGTGAGGCAGAAGACGAGGAACAGGCGCGTCTCGGCCACCCCGGGCTTGAGCCAGAGCACGAACGCGCCGAGCGCCAGAAACAGGATCGCCGTCACGAATCCCTCGAGCAGGTAGCGCTCGAAGTCGCGCACGGTTCGCACCACGCTCCGGACGTCGGCCTCGACGAGGCGGCTGCCCCGATTGAGGATGTAGTGGAAGGTGGTGCCAGGCGGGCTCGATCGCACCGCGGCCTGGATCTCGCGCCCCGAGGTGAGCACGCGGCCGTCCATGACGCCGGGTGATGTCGAAGGGCTCGAGCCCCCGCGCTCGAGCCCGCCGACACCGACGATCAAGTTCTCGAGCACGCCGAAGCCGGGATGCGGTCGGCCCGTCTGGTTCCACGCGTCCCGGAGGGACTGGGCCGCGATGAGGCAGGCGAGTCCCAGGAGCGCCCAGCCGACGATCTACCGCCGTCTCACCGCGGGAGGCGACGGCCTCGCCTACGGAATTCGGTCGATGCGGCGGCTCACCGCTCGGCTGAACGTGCAGTTGGGCACGACGACGGAGTGCTTGCCGGACCCGCCCGCCACCATCACGAAGATGTCGTCCACCGAGAGCACCTGGGGCAGCATGACCGCGTCGTCCGTGGTCTTCTGCATCCAGATCGGCCAGTCGTGCATGCCCCACATGCCGCCGAGCTTGAGGCGTCCGAGCGAGATCCGCGCGTGCTCGAAGACGAAGCGCTGCACGTCGGCCTTGGCCAGGCCGTCCGCCGCGATGGTGGCGGCGTGCTCCGGCCCGAGCACCACCAGGAGCTGGCTCTGATTCATGTACCAGCCGACATTGGATCCGAGCGTGGCCGCGACGTCCGCGACATTGTTGAGGATGCCCGGCGCGGTGGTCGAGACGTGGTCGTTCACGTTGTGGGGCGCCTCGCCGCCATAGACCGTGACCACGCTCTCGTCGGCGGCGAAGCCGAGCCCGACGTGCAGCGGCTCCCACGGGCTCACGTCGTCGCGCTCGGCGATGGCATAGCTGAACTTCGCCGGGCTGCCCTGCGTCGCCATGTCATGCCGGCCCGGCCAGGCCCCTCCCACGTTCAGGAGCGTCAGGCGGATGGCGCGCCCGATCGTGGCGTTGGCGCGGAAGCCGGGTCCGAAGAGCCCGGATCCCGCGTGGAGCCCGATGGCCCGGGCATACGGGCCGGTGACGATCACCAGCGGCGCCACCGGATGGGTGGTCGCCTGCACGCCGTACAGATTGAACGCCGGGTCCAGCATGGCCTGCACGGCCGCGACGATGGCGGGAAAGTAGCTCGGGTGAGCGCCCGCCATCACGGCATTGACGGCGAGCGCCTCGAGGGTGCACTCGCGCCAGAGCGGCGGCATGAGCCCGAGCGACTCCGTCCCGTCGGCGCGCGCACCCGCCAGCATGGCGTCGACGCGCGCGCGGGTGGGCGCGATGAAGGGCAGCCCGTCGCACCACTCGCGCCGGACGAACTCCGGGTAGACATCGTCTTCTTCGAGCTGCACGGTCGCACGCGGCTGACTCGCACTCGTCCGCGCGGTCGCGCGCGAGTCCTGGCTGGGCGCGGCACGCTGGTCCGGCGTGCGCTGGCCGCTGGCGGCGAGCAGGCCGGAGAGCTGCTCGATCGCCTGGGCGACGCGCTGGCTGACACCGTCGAGGCCTTCACCGCCGAGCGGATGCTGGATGACCAGCACGGGCAGGCTCGTGGCGCCGAGCGCCGTCATCTCGGCCTGCGCCAGCTTCTGGAATACCGTCGTCGCGATGAGGCCGGCGGGCGTCCCAATCTTGATCAGCTCCAGCGAGTCGTGGAGACTCCACGACGTGCAGGACCCTCAGTCGGCGGACCCGGCGAAGACGAGGTCGCACTCCTTGGCCATCGCCGCCACGATCTCGTGCGACGCGCCCGTCGCGGCATTGGCCTTCTTCGTGTGGACGATTCGCTTCACGCCGAAGCGCTCCACGAGGACGGCGCCCATCCCCTCCACCAGCCGGTCGAAATTGTGCTTGGTATTGTCGAGAAATCCCACCGTCAGCCCGCGCAGATCGCCCGGCAGCGCGGGAACCGCCGTCGTCGCCGCGCCCTGCCCGCCGACCGGGCTCAGCACCGTGATCTTGGCCATCAATGCCCTCCGTTGAACCGAGTCGTCGAGGAGCTGCCCCCATGGCGCGCCCGCGATCCCTCGCCCGCAGCCGGCGCCGAAATACTGGCGTCCGCTGTGCGCGTCATGCTCGAATATACTAACGCACATGCGATCGACGGAAGCAGCGGAGATCCCGGCTCATGCGCATCGCGATCGGCTCTGACCACCACGGCCTGGACCGGAAAGGGGCGCTCATCGCGGCCCTCGAGGCGAGCGGCCACATGGTGCTGGACCTCGGCGCGTTCTCCACCGAGCCCGTCGACTATCCCGACTATGCGCGCAAAGTCGGCCAGGCGGTGCTGCGCGACTTCGTCGAGGCCGGCGTGCTCGTCTGTGGCAGCGGAGTGGGAGCCGCCATGGCCGCCAACAAGATCCGCGGCGTCCGGGCCGCTCCTTGCGCGGACGCGGCGGCCGCCCTCGAGAGTCGCCAGCAGCTCGATGCGAATGTCCTCTGCCTGTCCGCGCACGCGCTGGACGACGGCGCGGCGATCGAGGTCACGCTCACGTGGATCGGCGCGAAGTTTTCCGGGGATGAGGCCCATGCACGCCAGGTCGCCAAGCTCGCCCAGCTCGAGGCCGGACCGGTCCAGGAGCTGCGGCGCCACGCCCGACGTCCTCGCCGGCAGAGCCGCAGCGAGCGGCCGAGAGCACCCCCGCGGCGGTATCCGCCGCGGCGACATCCCCGGCAGCGACATCCCCGGCAGCGACATCGAACGTCGCGCCAACGCCCCCGCCGCGATCGTCACGCCCGCGGCCTCGCTCGAGCCGGCCCCCGTACGACGGTGCCGGCGGCGGCCGGCGCGCTCCCCTCACGCGCGATGCGCTCGAGCACCCCGTGACCGAGGAAACGCTCGCCTTCCTCGAGTCGCATGACTTCCTCGATCGCTTTTGGGTGAAGGATGCCTCGCTCTGGCGCGGGGACGCCGAGGCGGTGCGCAATCGACTGGGCTGGCTCACGTCGCCCACCGTGATGCGGGGCCACGTCGAGGAGCTGCGGACGTTCGCCAACGAGATCCGGCGCCTGCAGTTCAGTCACGTGGTCGTCCTCGGCACTGGCGGGTCGTCGCGCGCCGCGCGGGCCGTGTGCGGCGTGTTCGGCTCGAAGATGGGATTCCCGGATCTCTTCGTGCTGGACTCCCCGATCCCGCCGCCGTGAAGCACATCGCTGGACAGCATCACGCTCGGCCGGACCCTCATCGTCGTCTCCAGCAAGTCGGGGACGACGCCGGAGACCCTCGCGCTCTATGCGTACTTCCGAGAGCGAGTCGAGACCACGGCGCCGAAGTCGGGTCTGCAGTTCGTCGCCATCACCGACCCGGGCACGCCGCTCGAGGCACTGGCGGCGGAGACGGGCTTCCGGCGGACCTTCCTGAACGCCTCGTCCATCGGCGGCCGCTACTCGGCGCTGAGCTTCTTCGGCCTCGTCCCCGCCGCCCTCATGGGCGCCGACGTCAAGGCTCTGGTCGAGCGGAGCCAGGCCATGGTCGAGCGCTGCGGTGACGGCGGTGCCGTCCGAGACAATCCCGCTGTGCGGCTGGGCGCGGCGCTGGCCGGGCTCGCGCGGGCGGGCCGGAACAAGGTCACCCTGGTGACGTCCGAAGGCGATCCGCTCCCTCGGCCCATGGATCGAGCAGCTCCTGGCCGAATCCCTCGGCAAGGACGGCCAGGGCATCGTGCCCGTCGTGGACGAGCCGCTCGGCAGCCCGGCGGTCTACGGCGGGGACCGCGTGTTCGTCGCCCTGGTCCTCGACGGCGACACGCACTTCGACGACGCCCTCGCGGCGCTGGACGAAGCCGGCCAACCGGTGATCAGGATCGGGCTCGTGGATCCGCTCGACGTCGGCGCCGAGTTCTTCCGCTGGGAAATGGCGACGGCGACGGCGGCCGCCGTGCTCGGCGTGAACCCGTTCGACGAGCCCGATGTCGGAGCGACCCAGGAGAGGACGGCCGAGATCCTCTCGAGCTGGAAGACGCAGCGCCGGCTGCCGGTGTGGCCCGTCGCCGCCGAGGAGGCCGCCGTGGCGCTCCTGGCGCGGTCGAGCTCGCCCATCGCATCCGTGGCAGAGGGCCTGGCGGCGCATCTCGCGCAAGCCGGGGCGGACGACTACGTCGCGATCCTCAGCTACCTGCCGGATTCCGAGGAGACCGGGAGCCTTCTGCAGGCGCTCCGCGTCCTCCTTCGCGACCGGCTGCGCGTCGCCACGACGGTCGGTCTCGGACCGGAGTACTTGCACGCGACCGATCAGCTCCACAAGGGAGGCCGGAACAATGGCCTCTTCATCCAAATCACCGGCGAGGACAAGGACGACCTCACCATCCCGGGGTCGCGCACGGCTTCTCGACGCTCAAGGCCGCTCAGGCCCAGAGCGACCTCGAGACGCTTCACGCGTGCGGCCGCCGGGTCATCCGCCTCCGCCTCGCCGGGAAGGCCGCGCAGGGCCTGCAGGAGCTCTCTGCAGATCACGCGGACGGCGACGCGGCGGCTCTGAGAGCGAGGTCTCCCGATGGCAAGCACGTCTGCGGACGAGTCCTGTGTCCTCGTGATCTTCGGCGCCTCCGGTGACCTGACGCGCCGGAAGCTCGTGCCCGCGCTGTGGTCGATGTTCCAGGGGCGCGTCCTGCCCGAGCCCTTCGCGGTGGTCGGCGTCGGGCGCACCCAGATGGACAACGAGCAGTTCCGCATCCTCATGCGCGAGGCCATCACCGACTTCGCGCGCGTCCAGCCGCCGTCGTCCCGGGTGTGGGACCGCTTCGCCCAGGCCCTCTTCTACTATGCCGGCGACCCCGCCGACGCCGCGATCTACCCCGGCCTGGACGCCCACGTGCGCGCCGTCGAGCGCGAGCGCGGCACGGGCGGCAACCGGCTCTTCTACGCGTCGACGCCCCCGTCGCTCTACCCGCACCTGGTCGCGAGGCTCGGCGAGGCGGGGCTGAACCGCCCGCCGGAGGGCAGCCAGGGCTGGGTGCGCATCGTCATCGAGAAGCCGTTCGGGCGCGATCTGGCCTCGTCGCGGGCGCTCAACCAGGTCGTCGCCTCGGCGTGGAGCGAGGACCAGGTCTACCGGATCGACCACTACCTCGGGAAGGAGACCGTCCAGAACATCCTCGTCTTCCGCTGGGCCAATGGCATCTTCGAGCCCCTGTGGAACCGGAACCACGTCGACCACGTGCAGATCACGGTCGGCGAGAGCATCGGCATCGAGTCGCGCGGCGCGTACTACGAGGAGTCCGGCGCGCTGCGCGACATGATCCAGAACCACATCCTGCAGCTCTTGTGTCTGGTCGCGATGGAGCCGCCGGTGACCTTCGACGCCGATCCGGTGCGCGACGAGAAGAGCAAGGTCATGCGCGCGATCCGGCCCATCCCGGCCGCCGACGTGGATCGCTTCGCCGTCCGCGCCCAGTATGGCCCCGGCTTCGTCGACGGCCGGCGCGTCGCGGGCTATCGCGAGGAGCGGGGGTCTCGCCGCAGTCGATCACCGGAGACCTACGCCGCGCTCGAGCTCACCGTGGACAACTGGCGGTGGGCGGGCGTGCCCTTCTATCTCCGCACCGGCAAGCGGCTGCCCAAGCGGGCGAGCGAGATCGCCGTGCAGTTCAAGCGCACGCCGCACCTCGTCTTCCGGCGCAACCCGGATCAGCTCGCCGAGCCCAACCTCCTGGTCCTCCGGATCCAGCCCGACGAGGGCATGTCGCTGTCGTTCGGCGCCAAGCTGCCCGGACCGGAGCTGCGCATCAAGTCCGTGGAGATGGACTTCGACTACGGCCAGGCTTTCGGCGGCACGCCCCCGAGGCCTACGAGCGCCTGCTGCTCGACGCCATGAAGGGCGACGCCACGCTCTACGCGCGCGGCGACTGGGTCGACCTCGCCTGGGAGCTCCTCTCCCCGTGCTCGACCGCTGGGCCACGGCCGACGCCAAGCTCGCCACCTACGAGGCGGGCACGTGGGGGCCGCAGGAAGCGGACACGCTCATCGAGCGGGCAGGCCGCCGCTGGCGCAACATCTAGCCCGCATCATTCGCGTAGACCGCATATTCGCTAACGGACCACGCGCGGCGGACGGGTGACGCGGCGGGGGCGGGGGTGGGTCCTCCGACCACCGCCGACTCCGTACCGGTCACCCGTGGAGCCGTTCCCACTCTGGGCCGCTGTGTCGTCGTCGCGCGGGCAGGAAGGGCTCTGAGGACCCACCCCGGCCCCCACCGCGTCACCCGCCCGGTCACCGTATGCGCGTTCGCGATGATCGCGGGCCGTGAGATCGGTTGCCTCGGTGTCGTCCGAGCGCCGGCTTCGCCGGCGCAATCTCATCCTGGGGGAGGCATCGGAGGGGCCGTCGAGGCCCCCTCCGAGTGCTTATCGCAGGAGCGCGCGCAAGAGGATGGGCTTGATGCCCGGCTGGCGGAGGAGGGAGCGGATGAGCCCGCCGTGCCAGTTGAAGTGCGCGGTCCGGCGGATCTCCTGCTGGAGGTCGTCGGAGGCGAGGGCGGCGAGCAGCGTGTCGATCTCCTCGTCGCCGAGCTTGATGTACAGCCGTCTCAGATAGCTCGAGATCCTGAGGTGCGGATCGAGCCGCGCCTTCCACCGCCGCTCGTAGGCGATGAGCGAGGACGCGCCGAGCTGGTCGCGGCGCAAGGCCGGGACGAGCGTCTCCGCCGCGAGCAGTCCGGAGAGCAGGCTGTAGAAGATCCCGCCGCCCGTGGTGGGCTTGGTGAGGCCGGCCGCATCTCCCACGGCGAGCACGCGCGCGGCATACGTCTTGGCGAGTGGCCCCAGCGGGAGGAGCCGCCGCGTGGCCGCGCCCGGCCGGGCCGCGAGGCGCTCCGCCACCGCGGCGCGATGGAGGAAGCGGTCGAGATGGCCCTCGGCGTCGCCGCGCGCCATCAACCCGATCCGCAGGCGCGCCCGCCCGTCGCGCCGCACGGGCACGACCCACGCGAAGCCCTCGGGCGCGGTATCCCGTCCCAGGTGGAGCTCGACGACGGCAGGCGCGTCCACGGCATCCACCTCGAGCTGCGCCGAGTGCAGGAACATCGTCGGCAGGCCGAGGCCGAGCTGGCGCTGGAGCGCGTAGTTGACCCCGAGGCGAGGAGGCACACGCGCGCGGCGACGCCGACCCCGTGCGCGCTCGTGGCGATCACGCGCCAGGGCTCGATGCTCACGCGGTCGACGCGGAAGCCCGTCCGGATCTCGGCGCCCGCGCGGAGCGCGGCCAGACCGAGCTCGGCGTCGAATTGCGCCCGGTCGATCACGGCGATCTCCTCGTCGCCGCCGTCGATCCTGACGGCCCGGCCCGACGGCGAGACGACGGCGCACGCGGACGGGCGATTCAGGACGAGACTGTCGGGGACCTTGAACAGGTCGGACACCTCGTCGGAGATCACCCCCGTGCAGTGCGCGGGGGCGCCAACCGCGGGATGCTCCTCCAGGACGCCGACATCGAAGCCCTCCTCGGCGAGAAGGAGCGCGGCATAGAGCCCCGCCGGTCCGGCGCCGACCACCGCCACGTCGAGCGTGCGCATGTGCCGCCTATAGTAGCCCGACGCGGCACTCGGTGTCAGCTTGCGCTTCCCAGCGCCCAGTGCCGGAGTGCCCAATCGGCCCACTACCGCGCCGCGCCGAGGCGTCCGAGCGCTCGCCGGGCCTCCTCGTTGTCCGGCGCGATCTCGAGCACACGCTGATACTCGCGCACCGCCAGGCCGCGCTCGCCGGTCTTCTGATATGCCCGGCCGAGCGCGAGCCGCGCCTCGAGGCTGCCGGGGTCGGCCGCCACGACCGCCCGCCATTCGTTGATCGCCTGGTAGTACTGCTCGCTGTCCCACAGGCGAGCGCCGAGCGCCATCCGGTAGGGCGTGGCCGCGCCGTCGAGGGCCACGGCACGGCGCGAGTGCTCGAGGGCCTCGGCGGGCCGGCCGAGCGCGCCGAGCGCCGCCGCGAGCAGGAAATGTGCGCGGGCGTCACGGGGGCGACGGCGATCACCGCCTCCCACTCGGCCGCCGCCTGGGGCCAGAGCCTCCTCTCGATGAGCAGCTCGCCGAGCGCGCGGCGGTATCGAAGGACGCCGCGCTCACCCGGACCGAGCGCGCGCTCCGCGAATGCCCGCGCCCGCGGGCTTGCGTTGCTGAAGAGCGCCGCATCGACATGGGGCGTGGCGGCGCGCGCCTCGGCGCTCCCGAGCGCCGCGCGGATCGCGTCGAGCGCCGCCGGGTCCCGGCGGGCGGCGAGCACCGTCGCGCGCGCCAGGTGAAGCTCCGGATTGGCAGGGTCGAGCCGCAGCGCGATGTCGAGCTCGGCGAGGGCGCCCGCGGAATCGCCCCGCTGCGCCAGCGAGCGGGCGAGGGCGTGCCGCGCCAGCGCCTCGGTGCCCGGCGAGGCCAGCGCGACCGCGCGGCGGTACTGCGCCTCGGCCGCGCTGCCGAGGCCGGCCTCGTCGAGCAGCGCGCCCAGCTCGAGCCGATCGTCCGCCGTGTCCGGCACCACCTGCGCCCACTGCGCGTCGCCGAGCCCGAGCGGCGTGAAGCGGCCGGCCAGATCGGGCAGCAGCGACGGGTCGCGCGCGATCGCGCTCCGGGCCGCGCCGAGCGCAATCGGGAGGAGCGGCTCGCGCTGGCCCAGGGCGAGCGCGGCGAGCGAGCGGTAGAGATAGGGATTGTCCGGTTGCAACGCGATCGCCCGGCGCAGCGCGGTGACCGCCGCCGCCTGGCGCGCCGCGGGAGGCGCCTCGTCGATCGCCGCGGCACCGGCATGCGCCCAGCCGAGCGCGTCGTGAAGGAAGGGGTCGGAGGGCCGGGCGCGAAGGGCGGCGGTGAGGTCGAGGACGGCGCCGTCGAAGAGGGCAGCGCCTCGCGGCGGCGCTCGGCCCAGGTCGAGAGCACACGCCCGTCCTCGGTCTGACCCGACTCCCAGATCCGGCGAGCCGAGGCCACGCGAAGCCGCGCGCGGGCCCACCGGGCCTCGGCATCCGCGGGCGCCAGGGCGAGCGCCCGCTCGACCCTCACCGACGCCGGCACGCCCGTGGCCTCGAGGCTCGAGTCGACGAGCGGCGCCCGCACGATCGCCGGGAGACAGGCGAGTACCAGCACCACGCACACGGCGCGCACGAGCGCGGGCCGGAGGCGACCGCCGCCGAGCGGCAGCACGCGGACCGCGGTGAGCAGCCGTCCGCCCGCGCCGGCGAAGCGCGTGTGCAGCGCGACGGTCGCGATCCCGAGGCACGCGGCGGCCAGGAATCCGTTGGCGGGGATCCGCGCGCCGAAGTCGAAGGCGCTGTGCACGCAGAGGGCGAGGACCGCGGTCACGGCGCCGAGCCCGACGCCGACGCTCCAGGCCTCACCCCGCCGCGCCCCGTCGCGCTCCCCGCCCCCGACGGGACAGCGACCGCGGCCGAGCAGATGCGCCCCGATCAGATCGGCGGCGACACGCCACGCGGCGAACAGGCAGAGCGCCGTCCCCACCAGCCCCAGCTCCACGGCGAGCTGCAGCAGGTCATTGTGCGCGAACGGGAAGTACATCTTGCCGGGCGACAGCTCGGGCGGCTGGTACCGGAAATAGATATCCCGATAGGCGCCGAGCCCGACGCCGAACACCGGAAAGGACCCGAGCATGCCGAGGCTCGAGCGGAGCTGCAGGAGCCGGCTCGCGTAGACATCGCCCGGAAGCGATCGAGCAGCGGCTCGAGGCCGATCCAGGCGCCATAGCCCGCGGTGAGCGCCAGGAGCAGGCCCACGAGCACGAGGCTCGACCGCACGCGACCCGCGAAGCCCTGAAGCGCCAGGAGCGCGCCCAGCGCCACGGCGATGCTGACGATGCCCCCGCGGCTCAGCGTGAAGACGAGGGCGAGCGCCATGACCGCGATCGCGATCATGGGCAGGGAGCGGCGGATCAGCTGCTCGCGCGCCCGCCGCGACGACCAGGCCGCGCGCGCGTCCTCGGGCGGGCGCGACCGGGCGAGCACGTAGCCGATTCCGAGGCAGATCAGCATCTCGAGCCACGCGGCGAAATGGTCCGGATTGACGAAGGCGCCCGACAGCCGGGTCCGGCGCCGCGGGCTCGCCCCATCCGAGGAGCCAGGCCCGGCCGGCGAGGTAGTCGAGGAGCGCGAGAAACGACACCACCCCGCCGAGGAGCAGCAGCATCCGCAGCAGGCGGTCGAGCCCGAGGCGCGTCCGCACGAGATTGACGACGAGGACGTACACCGCGGCGTAGGTGAGGAAGAGGCGGAAGGATCGCGCGGTCTGAGACGGTGACACGGTCCCCACGAGGACGAGCGAGGGCAGCATCGCGGGAGCCTCGAGGTCGGACGCCGCGGGACCGACGGCCCAGGTCACCAGGGGCCCATGGCCGAGCGCGAGCTGGACGAGGACGAGCGCCGCCAGGAGCCCGAGCGGCAGGTCCAGCGCGGTTCGACGCCACTCGAGGCGGCGCTCCCCGTCATGCCGAGCACCCAGCACGCCAGGGCGGACACGGTCAGGATCTGCGCGATGGCGAGCGGCCATCCGCGATACGCGCCGGCGGCGAGCGGAGCCCAGACGAGCACCGCATGGAGTGAGGTGATGGCGCCGAGGTCGAGCCACCGTTTGCGCGCGAGACCGGTCGGCGCCATCGCCCGTCAGGCCCGCGCGGGCCGGGCCATCGCCCCCTCGGCTTCGCCGACCCGGCTGTCGGCCCTAGCAGGATGCTGAAGAAGCCGCAGGATGCTCAAAAGGTCCAGATGCGAGGCGGCGCCCGACGGCCGCACGCGAGGCGTAGTCTCCTAGGGGAGTGCGGGGCCATGTCGCTGGGCCCCGCAGACGAGAGTTCGTCGGTCCGATGATCTCGCGCGTGACGTGGCACGGCGGCCGAGGGACGCCGTACTCCGCAGATGGGCCTTTTTCAGCATCCTGCTACGGCGCGACGGGAGTGCTCGAGGTCCCCTGGGGCGGCGGCAACGTGGCCGATATTCACCCCGATCGTCGACGGGGGCGCCGGAGGAGCATCCCCTGGATCGGAGCGTGAAGACGACGGGGCCGCGGTCGGCGAGCCCGGGACGGACGGGACGGTGACCGGCACGGAGAATGCCGGGCCCGGCCGGATCGGGTTCTGGAGCGTGCCGACCAGGTTCGCATCGGGGAGCATGCTGATCGGAATGGGCGGCGTGCAGCCCGAGGTGCCCGAGGCCGACGTCGCGAGCCCCTCGCGGACCAGGACGTTCGAGAACCGGTCGTAGAGCGACAGGCACGAGACCAGCCCGGCCGCCCGCTGCGGATCGCTTCACGATGACGGCCACGCGCATGACGTTCTGCGTGGCGTCGTACACCACCTCGAAGACGGTGCCGCGCGCCGCCGCGACCGCCGTCGGCGTGGTGACCGCGAAGTTCGACTGGCGCGCCTTGACCAGGGTGATGGCGGCCTGGGACACCACGGCGCGCACCTTCCCCACGGCGAGGTGGACGAAGGACTGCCGGGCCTGACTCTGGGGATCGAACTCGAGCTTGCTCACCACGATGCGGCTGTTCTCGGCGACGAAGAGGGTGCTGCCGTCGGGAAGATCGAGGACCGCGGACGACGCGGCGTGCGCGCGGATATTGTCACCTTCCGCGAGCCGCGCGCCCGGCGCCGTCGAGATCCACTGGGCATCGTCCTTGCGCTGGACCTCGGCCCGGCCGGTCACGGTCTTGACCACGGCGGTGCCGACCCGCATCTGGGCGTCGGCAACCGCCGCCGCGAGGAATACGCCGAGGCCGGCGACGACCATCGCCAGCAGCCGCTCCATCGGTCGATGTCCACCCATGGCCCGCTCCACGCGCCCGAGCGAGCCGGACCTAGGAGCCGTCTCCCTTCGATGCCGGGGCGGACTCGGGCAGGACAGCGATGCGCGTCACCTGCTTGATGTCGTCGTAGGTGACCTCGAAATCCGTTCCCCGGACGGCGGCCGCGGCGGTCGGTGTTGAGATCGAGAATTGGACTGGCGGGCCTTGACCAGGCGCAAGGCGGTCTGGGAGACCACGGCCCTGACCTTCCCGACGGCCAGGTGAAACAGCGCCTCCCGGGCCTGGTCCTGCTGATCGAAGTCGAGCTTGCCGACGACGACCCGGCTGTTCTCGGCGAGGAAGATCGTGCTGCCATCCGGCAAGTCCATTCTTGCGGACGCCCCACCCCAGGCCCGGATACTGTCCCCCTCGACGAGCTTGGCCCCGATCACGGCAGGCGACCACTGCGCCTCGCCCTTCCTCTGCACCTCGACCTGGCCGGTGATCGCCTTGACCTCGGCGCTCCCCGTCTTGGCCTCGGCCGAACCCACCGGCCCGAGCGCCACCCCGACGAGGCACGCGAATACGAGCGGCGGCGATGCCGCGGAACACCCACCTACCCCATCGGTCACGCATGGCCCAACCCTCCCCGCAACCGGAGCGGCTCCGCGCCGGACATTCGCCCGAGTCATGGACCGGCAAGAGACGATCGCTACGCGCCATCACCGTAGCCCCTTTCCCCAAGATCCGCAATTGCCACCCTCACCCCGCGCATGATTCCCGAATGCGCACGCAGGTCACCCGCCCGCCGCGCGCCGCCCTTCGCGAATCATGCGCGCCCTCCGCTCGCGACCGCCGCCTCGCGCAGCCCGACCAGCTCGTAGATCACCACCGGCCGCGTCTTGCCCTTCACGAGCACCTCGCCGAGCCGCCGCACCTCGACCACGTCCTTCGCCGCCTCGTAGGTGCTTTCGCTGATGATGATGTGCCGCTTGGTCTGGTACTCCTTGTTGAGGGATTCGAGCCGCGCCCCGAGATTCACGCCGTCGCCCACCACGGTGTAGTCGAAGAGCTGCTCGGAGCCGAGATTGCCGACCACCATCTCTCCGGTATTGATGCCGATGCCCATGCGGAACGGCTCCCGGTCCTCCGCCACCCACTTGGCCTGGAGCTTGTCGAGCTCGTCGATCATCGCCAGCGCCGCTCGGCAGGCCTTCTCGGCGTGGTCCGGAATCGGCACGGGCGCGCCGAAGATGGCCATCACGGCATCGCCGATGAACTTGTCGAGGGTGCCCTGGTTGGCGATGACCTGATCGGCCATCGTCGTCAGGTATTCCCGCAGGATGTGGACGACTTCCTGGGGCGGGTGCCGCTCGGTATAGGTCGTGAAGTCCCGGATGTCGGTGAAGAGCACGGTGAGGTTGCGCACTTCGCCGCCGAACTGCAGCGCTGCCGGATTGCCCACGAGCTGCTCCACGACCTCGGGGCTGACGAATCGCTGAAAGGCCCGCTTGATCCAGAGGCGCTGGAGCTCTTCCGTGAACAGGCGATGGACGGTGATGGCGAGGAAGGCGAGCCCCATGCGCGAGGCTCGAGTAGACGAGCGGCAGCCAGAGGCCCTTGAGGAACGCCCAGTGGACGAGCCCGAAGTAGAGGCCCCAGAGTATCAGCACCGAGGCGGCGCTCGGGATGGGGCGGAGCCGGGGCAGCAAGAGCGCCAGCGCGAAGGGCCAGAAGACGATCCCCGCGGCCTCGAGCAGCTCCACCCAGTCCGGCCGCCGGAGAAAGCGCCCGGACAGCAGACTGGCCGCGACATTGGCGTGCTTTTCCACGCCGGGGAGCACCGCGCTGAGCGGCGTGACGCGCAGGTCGTAGATCGCGGCGGCAGAGGCTCCCAGGAAGACGACCCGGTCCCGAACCGCGTCGGGCCGCATCCGCCCGGCGAGGACGTCCACGGCCGAGAGGTAGCGGAAGGCGCCCGCGGGCCCCGCGTAGTCGATCAGCATGCGGTTGCGCGGGTCGACGGGCACCGCGACCGCGCCCATCGCGAGGGCATGGCCGAAATCGAGCTTGACGCCGCCATCGGGCACTCCCATCGCCAGCCGGGCGGCCTGCACCGCGAGCGACGGGTAGTAGTAGCCGCGATACTCGATGACGAGCGCCTCCCAGCGCGTGGTCCCGTCGGGATCGGCGACCATGTTGGCGTGGCCGAGGTCGCGGGCGGCCGCGCCGAGCCGCGCGATGGGCAGGCCGACGCCGCTCGCCGACAGTGGCGGGTACTGTCCGCGCTCGGCATAGTGGCCGAAGCTCACGAGCGCCGACTTGAGCGGCAACCCCGAGGGCTCGGGCGGGGCGGCGGGCGGGGCCGCGACGATCTCGAACATCGTGGGGAGCACGACGCGACCGCTCTCGCGAATCGCCTCCTCGAGCCGGCCGTCGTGGTCCGCCTTCTTGACGAGCGCGTCCATCTCCTGGTTGAGCGCCTGGCCGACGCCGCCGAGCGGTGACAGGCCGAGCGCCGTGAAGCGCTCCCTGAGCTGATCGGCGACGCGCAGCTCGCCTTCCACCTGCGGCTCGCTGAGCAGAATATCGAAGGCGATCACCTTGGCCCCGCCGTCGGACAGCGCGGTCACCAGCTCGGCGAGCACCGAGCGCGGCCAGGGCCAGCGGCCGAGGGTGGCGAGGCTCTTCTCGTCGGCGGCCACGATGACGACCTGATCTCCCGGGTCCCGCGCGCCCCGGAGCGCGAAGTGCAGGTCGTAGAGCTTGGTCTCCATCGTCGTGAGAAAGTCCGGCGCCCGGAAGAAGAGGCCGAAGACGGCGGCGACGACCGCGGCGGCGATCGCGCAGTTGCGGCCGGCCGGGCCGCTCAGGCGCGCGAGCCGCATCACCGCAATCCTCGCTCGGCACGCTCGAGGCGATCGAGGGCGGCGGGCAGCTCGCCGAGCGAAGTGATCACGGCGTCGGGCTTGACCGGGCCGATGGCGCGCCCGCCCGGCCCGACCTGCACCACGCGCATCCCCGCGTCGCGCGCGCCCTCGACGTCGAGCACCGGGTCATCGCCCACGTGGACGGCCTCCGCGGGAGGATCCCGAGGCCGCGAAGCGTGAGCAGGAAGATCTCCGGGTCGGGCTTCCGGATCCCGCACTCGTCGGAGAAGGTCAGCACCGAAAACGGCGCCAGAAGCCCCGAGCGGTCGAGCACCGCCTTCAGCACGCGACCCGGCGTCCGCATGGTATTGGACACGACGGCGAGCGCCAATCCCCGTCGGGCCAGCGCCGCGATGGCGGCCGGCGCCCCGCATCTGCCGCGGGCGGCACGCGCAGCGCGGGACACGCGTAGGCGTCGACCAGCTCGTCGAGGGCTCCGGCCGGGAGTCGGCCCGGCAGCTCTGGATCGACCGCCTCGAGCACGGCCGTGACGTGGCCGCTCACGTCGACGTCGCGGCTCTTCTCCCAGAGCCGCGCCAGGCGCTGCCCCGCGACGGTATAGGCCCGGTCGAGATCGCGCCCCGCGACCGCGATCCCGCGCGCGCCGAGCACCGCCTCCATCCCGGCCAGGCGCTGGCGCTTGTAGCCCTCGTCGGCGGCGGGGCCATCGAGGAAGAGCGTGCCCCAGCAATCAAACGTCACCGCGCGGATCATGCGTCGGTGGATTGATAGTAGCGGTAGTACTTGTAGTGGTAGCCGTCGCGGTCGAGGTCGACGTCGTTGAGCAGGACGCCCAGGATCTTCCCCTTCACCGCCTGGATCTGCTCGGTGGCGCGGCGGATCACGTCGTGGGCGACGACGCCGACCCGCACGATCAGGATCACGCCGTCGCACTGCGCGGCGAGCGCGACCCCGTCGGACACGGCGATCACCGGCGGGCTGTCGCACACGACGAGGTCGAAGGCGCCGAGCGCGCCGTCGAGCAGCTCGCGCATCCGCTTGCCTCCGACGAGCTCGGCGGGATTCGGCGGCAGGGGCCCGCTCGTCACGAGGAACAGGTTGGGGACGCGCGTCGGGCGCGCGACGTCCGCCAGCGTCGAGCCCTCCAGCAGCGCGGTGGTGAGCCCGCGGGTATTGTCGAGGCCGAAGATGCGGTGCAGGCTCGGGCGCCTCAGATCGGAGTCGACCGAGGCAGACGCGCGAGCCGGCCTGGGCGGACACGGCGCCGAAGTTGGCGACGGAGGTCGTCTTGCCCTCGCCGGCGGTGGCCGAGGTGACGACGATGCAGCGGCACGGCTGATCGAGGCCGGCGAACTGGATATTGGTCCGCAGCGCCCGGTAGGCCTCGGAGGCCGGCGACCGCGGGTCCGTCTCGGCGATCAGGCTCGCCGGGGCGTTTTGGCCGGCCCGCGCCGGCCGCAGCCTCACCGCCTGCCGCCGAACGCCGGAACCACGCCGATCACGGGAAGCCCGAGGAAGCGCTCCACATCGCCGGGGGTCTTCACGGACGTGTCGAAGTAGTCGATGACGAGCGCCACCACGAGGCCGAGCCCGAGGCCCGCCACGACGCTCAGGAAGAGGCTCCACGCCTTCCTCGGCCTGACGGGGACCATGGGCGCCGAGGCGTCCTCGACCACCCGGACATTGTTCGTCTCGAGCCCGCCGGCCACGCCGGTCTCCTTGAAGCGCTTGAGCACCGCCTCGTAGAGCTGCTGGTTCGACTCGGCCTCGCGCTGCAGCGTCGAGGCCTGGATCTCCTTCTCGTTCAGATCCTGCCCCTCGCGCCGGAGCTGGTTCACGTTGTTCAGCAGCGTCTCCTCGCGCGCCTTGGCCACCTTCGACTCGGTCTGCACCGCGCGGAGCATGTTCTGGATCTCGGCCTCGAGCTTCTGGCTCACCTGCTGGATGCGCGCGTCGACCTTGAGGATCTCCGGATGCCGATCCTTGTAGGTCTTGAGGAGCTTGGCCTTCTCCACCTCGAGCTCGGACAGCTCCCCTTGAGCTTCTGGATGAGCAGGTTGTCCGCCACCGTGAAGATGGTCTGGGCGCCCGCGGGATCGCTTGGCGATCTGGCTCAGCTCGCGGAGCTTGGCGTCCACCGTCATGCGCTGGGCCTGCGCCTCGAGATAGGCCTTGTTGAAGTCCATGATCTTCGCGGCGGTGATCTGTCGCTGCTCCTGCGTGCCCAGGATCCCCGCCTTGACGCGGTAGTTCTGGAGCGCCGCGGAGGAGTCCTCGACCTTCCGCTTGAGCGAGGCTGCCTCCGACGTCAGCCAGGCGAGCGCGTCGCGCGCGCCCTTGAGCTTGAGGTCCAGATTGTATTGCACGTACGCGGCGGCGACGGCATTGGCGACCTCGGCCGCGATGACGGGATCGCGATGCTCGTAGCGGATCTGGATGAGGCGCGTGTTCCGCTTGGGCTCGACGGAGAGAGAAGCCAGGACGGCGCGATGCGGCTCCCGGGCGCTGCCCACCTCGGGGAGCCGCGTTTTCAGATTCAGCGTCTCGATGGTGCGGGTGAGGACGGGCTTGCTCTTGATGATCTCGTACTGCGTCGGGTAGTAGTTGGGGTCCCATCCCGAGGTCCCCATCGGGGCCACTTCCTGGATATTGAGCACCTTGGGCGGCTCGGGATCGATCAGCACGGTCGCCGACGCCGAGTAGATCGGCACCTCGAGAAGGTCCAGATCGCCACCGTGATGACGGTCACGAGGAAGATGCCGGTGATGAGCCACAGGTGCTTTCTCAGCACCCAGAGGTAGTCCGTGACCAGCTTCCTCGTCTCGATCTCGTTCGGAACGGTCATGCGCTCATTTCGGGATGAAGTTCTTGATCTTGGGCTCCGTCTTCAAAAAAACTCTCGGGGACGACCACCACGTCATTCTCCTGGAGCCGGAAGGCCTGGTCCCGCTGCCCCCGCTTGATGATGTCGTTCATGTCCACGTCGTGCACCGTCTGGCCCGCCGGCGTCTTGCGGATCACCCGCGCGCGTCCCGGCGCGGCCTTGTCGGTGAAGCCCCGGCGATCGTGATGCCCTCGAGGATACTGGTGTCCCGGTCGAGCTGATAGGCGCCCGGCTTCTTGACCTCGCCGAAGACGAAGAACGTATTGCCCTTCGGCACGTAGACGGTGTCGCCCTCCTGCACGGCCACCGTCCGGTCCCGCGAGCCCGCGCTCGCGAGGTCGAGCGACACGGTCTCCTGCTCGCCGTTGGCGGCGCGGCGGATCAGCTTCACGCCCGAGGGCGCCGCCCGGTCGTTGAAGCCGCCGGCGAGCGTGACCGCCTCCTGTACCGACAGCGACTTGTCCAGCGGGAAGGTGCCCGCGCTCTTGACCTCGCCGAGCACGAAATAGGCGCGCGCCTTCGGGATGAAGATGACGTCCTGGTCCTCGACGCGGATATTCTCGGACGCGTCACCCGCCTGGATCTTGTCGAAGCTCACGCGCAGGATGGCATTGCCCGCCGCCGCGCCACCGGCAGCAGCGGGCTGGTGGCGGACGAGCACGAGCTGCTTGCCGGCGGTCTTGCTGAGGCCGCCCGCCTTGGACAGGACCTCGAGAACGCTGGTGGGCCCGGTCAAGTAGAAGAGCCCGGGCTTTTCGGCCTCCCCGAGCACCTGCACCTTCTGCGAGAGGTACTCCTTGACCGCCACCGACACCTGAGGATTGACCAGATAGTCCTTCTCGAGCAGCTCGGTGAGCCGCGCCGCGAGGCGCCCGGTCGTGAGCCCCGCCGCCTTGACCCGTCCGACCAGGGGAAAGGAGATGGAGCCGTCCTGGTCCACCGGAAAGTCCTTGGAGAGATCCGCCTGCCCCCACACCGTGATGGAGACGACGTCGCGTGGGCCGACGGTGTAGTCCTGGGCGAAGCTCGGCCCGGCCGACCCGGACCCAGCAGCAGTCCAGCTAGCGCGAGCAGGAGCAACCTGACAAGGCTCACCATGAGCGGCATCGTCCGAGGACGACTAGAGTACCGAGTCCCGCCGGCCTTGTCCACACCCCGGAGGTCACCTGACCTGCGACGGTTGCGACGGCTACCTCACGGGCCGCATTGTGTCGCGTTGTTGGTGAAGTTCGTCACGCTCACGTTCAGGACCGCGCTGATCGCCGACGCCAGGATGCCGTTTTCGCCGGAGCTCGTCACGCCCGCGGGCAGCGCCGCAGGTCGATATGTCAGCGTGGCGCCTACCTGGGCGCCGAGCGGCGCTGTTCGGGTCGGTTGGCGACGCTGTGCCTGAAGACCTTCCCCGTCACCGTTGGGGATCGCGGGATCCACGGTCATGATCAGGCGGTACCAGTTCTTCTTGCGCGTGCTGATCCCGTCCATGCAGGGAGACGCTCGCCAATGTCGTCAGCTTTCCCTTCTTCGCCGGGTCGCCGTCCACCGTGGCGAGGAACAGCGTGTCCGTGTTGCCGGCCTCGTGGATGACCAGCGCCAGACCTTTCTTGCCCGCGCCCTCGTTCAGCAGGGCGACCACGCCAGCCCCTTGATATTGTTGAACGGCACGATCAGCACGTCGGCGCAGAGCGTCTGGGCGCCGAAGATGGGGCCCGGGTCCGGATCGCGGGCGTGGCGTCGTACACCGTCAGCCAGGTGGTCGGCGTGCTCCCGGAGGTGCCCCTCACGTTCAGGGAGGTGTGCTCCGCGTCCCCGAGATCCTGGCCGGCGGTGATCTCGTTTCCCCGCAGCAGGTCGCGGAAACAGGCGCGAGTACGTATCCCCGCTGAAATCGACGTCGAACACGGATGGACACGTGGCGGCGACGACCGGGAATGCTGGCCCGTTCAGCTCGGTCGCTGTCCCCTCTGATGACCCGCAGCGGTGCCTGCATTGCTGCCGCTCGCGCGTCCGCCCGTAGACCGTGACGGCGTTGCGTGCCGAGGTTCGCCACCAGCACCTCGTCGTTCACGGCGTCCATGCCGAGACCGAGAGGGTGATCGCAGCTGGGTCAAATCGCCGCTGATGGTCCGCAGCGGCGCGACGTTGGCCGTCCGCGGTCCGGCTGTGGACCGTGATGGAGCTGTTGTTCGCGACCAGGATCTCGTTGTTCACCGTGTCCACCGCGAGACCGATCGGCTGAGCCAACTCCGTGGCTGCTCCGCTGATGCGTCCGCAGCGGCGCGACATTGCCGTTCGCGCAGTCCGGCTGTAGACCGTGATGGAGCTGCCGTGCGTCGCTGGAACCGATGTTTGCAACCAGGATCTCGTTGTTGACCGTGTCCACCGCGAGGCCGGCGGGGTTCAGCAATCCCGTCTGTCGCTCCGCTGATGGTCCGGCAGCGGGGCGACGTTGCCGTCCGCGGTCCGGCTGTAGACCGTGATGGAGCTGATCGTTCGCGACCAGCACCTCGTTGTTCACCGTGTCCACCGCGAGACCGATCGGCTGAGCCAACTCCGTGTCGACTCCGCTGATGGTCCGCAGCGGGGCGACGTTGCCGCTCGCCGTCAGGCTGTAGACCGTGATGGAGCTGATGTTTGCAACCAGGATCTCGTTGTTGACCGTGTCCACCGCAAGGCCGGCGGGGTTCGCCAACCCCGTCGCCGGTCCGCTGATGATCCGCAGCGGGGCGGCATTGCCGATCGCTCGTCCGGCCGTAGCGTCGTGACAGAGTTGCCGAGGAAGTTCGTCACGAACACTTCCGACCTGGGCCCAGGCCGCGCGGGGAGAGATCCCATCGATCAGAACGCCGGCACCGGTGAGCGCGGCGATCAGAGCGATCCACGCGAGCATGGGGATTCCGCGCCATCGAGTCATCTTGGAGCTCATCTCGATCCTCCTGCGCTCGGTCTCGTAGTCCGGTCCGGCCGATGCAGCGACAGCGCACCCGAGCCAGGCTCAGAACTGCAGGGTGACCTTGGCGGTGAACTTGTCGTCCTGGAAGTCGAAGGCGTTGAAGTTCGACCGGCGGGCGATGTGCGCATACTCTACCCCGACGGAGAGCCACGGCTGGATCTCGTAGTCGAGCCCGCCCCCGTAGGTGAAGAAGATGTCGCTGCGCCAATCGGTCTGCCCGTTCACGGTCTGCTTGCTCGGATACTTGTCCTGGCCCACCGTCGCGCGCAGGCTGGCCGTGAGCTTGTTCCAGAACAGGTGCTGGGCGCCCACGCCGCCGCTGGTGGTGACGTAGAAGGGCACGTCGCCGAAGGTGGATTCCTGCACACTCCGGTCCGTGAGCAGGGTCAGGATCGTCCGCTCGGTGGGCCTGAAGATCCAGTCGCCGCCCATGATGGGGCCGAGATACCCGGGCTGAAAGGACGAGTCGGGATCGCGCTTCTCGACGCCGATGCGAAAGGTCGAGGAGAGCTTGGCCGTCAGATCACCCCGCACCGCGAGCAGAACCTGGTGGCGGGTGACGTCGCGATCGGTCTGGATGCTGAAGCTCTTGGTGCCGTAGTTGTAGTTGAGCCTCAGATCGGCCTTGGGCCGGATCTTCCAGAACACCGACGCCCCGAAGAGGTGCTCGTCGCGGTCCAGATCCCCGGCGACGACCGGCTCGGTGGGGTAGCGCACGTGGGTCCACGAGTAGTTCGCGCCCAGTGACAGGCGCGTGGTGAGGCGGTACTCGGCCTCGGGCGCCAGCACATTGGTCAGGCTCTCGATCGGGCCGGTCAGCTCGGTATTGGGCGGGTCGCTCGTCTTGACGAAATCGTCGCGCAAGTTGAACAGCAGCTTGGGAAGTCCAGACGGAGCTGGGCGACGGCGATGTGGTTGACGGTGTCCTGATCGGTCAGCGTGACGTAGTTCAGGATCTCCGCGCGGTAGCCCAGCGTGGCGGCGTGGGGTCCGAAGGTATAGTCGGCGAGGAAGCCGGGAATGGTCTTGAAGACGGCATCGCCCTGGGAGCCGCTCGGGACCTGGAAGACGTTGGTCTCGTAGGTCATCCGCTCGGCGAAGAACGGCGTCAGCTTGAGCCCGGGGATCCACTCGCCGACGTCGAGCGCCGCGGTGGAGCGGACGGAGCAGAAGACGAGCGCCAAGAACCCAGTGCCGCCGCCAGCCGAGACGATCTCACGCGCTCTCCTGCTTCGAACGAGTCGGTCCCCGCCGCGGCGGACGAGGCGCCGCAGCGACCCCAGATGATCGGCCCGATCTCGCGACGATGTCAAGCGACACAGGAACCGCCGTCCGATGCCACGCACGACGTCGAGACCCCACCGTCCCCCAGGCGCAGCGGGCGCAGCGGATAGTAGAGCGCCCGAAGGCGTGGCCGGCAGCCGGATCAGGCGCCGCTCGGCCAGCGTGGGCACCAGGAGCACCCGGGCGAGATAGCGGACCTTCTCCGAGGGCCGGGCGAAGAGGCGCGCGGGGTAGAGCGCCCCCTGCCAGATATCGAGCGGATCGGGCGTGGCCGGGAACAGATCGAGCCAGCCGGGCAAGGCGCGTGCTGGCGGCGCTCGAGGGAAGCGGCGTGTCGAAGAGGGCCGCCGAGGCCTGGAGACTGATCTCGAGCACCTCCGTCAGACCGAACCGATCCGCCTTGGCGCGGACCTTCTCCCAGTCGAGCCCGCCCCGGCGACAGACCTCGTGGATGTCGACCAGCCACTTGAGGGACTCCCAGCGATGCCGCGCGGCGTGCACGGCGAGGTAGAGCAGCTCCCATTCAGGGCCGAGCGCGTGGGCCGGGGCGCCCCGGAAGGGCCGCGGGCGCGCGTCCGCCCAGAGGTCGGCAATGGCGGCGCGCTGTGCGGCCATCGCCAGGCAATGCCCCAGTGCAGCTCGACCGGGCATCCCGCCGCCTCCGGCGAGGCGAAGGCGTACTCGATGTTGCTCTCGAGGAGCAGGCCGATCTCGCTCGCCTCGACCCGCTCCTCGTGGTCGGCCATCACGTAGCCGAGCTCGCCCAGGACCGTCCATGCCCGGGCCACGCATTCCCGCGGCACCAGGATGTCGAGGTCAGCGGAGACTCGGAGGGCCGCGTCGCCGTACAGCGACTCCGACAGCGCCACTCCCTTCAGCGGGATGACCGGCACACCCACACGGCCCAGGCCTTCGAGCACCCGACCGAGGGCGCGCGCGACGAGCGCGTTCCGCGCGGCATTGATCCGGCGCGCGGCCTCGAAGGCCGCTCTCACCGGCGACGGCACATCGGGCCAGCCCAGCGCCGCGAGGCTTCGGGCGGCGAGGGCACGACACCATGCGCCTCGGCTCGATCGAAGAGGCGCGACCAGGAGACGTTGCCGATGAGGCCGCGCGCGCGATCCTCGAGATCAGCGGGAACGTCGCCCCGGAGCGAGGATCGGCAGCAACCGATCGGCGTCGGTCACCGGGCGTCCCGGCCGGGCTCGCCGAAGGCGCGCTCGAGCGCGTCGAGAATCGCCGCCAGGCCTTCGAGCCCGTCCGGGACGGCTAGCGCCACGACCGGCACGCGGGCCACCAGCGACAGATAGCGGTCGAGCATCAGCCGCTTGCGCGCCGGGTCCTCCAGGCTGAAGCAGTGGGCATTCGCCAGCAGGGCGGGATAGGCCTCCGAAGCTTTGAGCGGCGCAAGGATCACGGAGCCGTGGCGCCCCGCGCCCGAGGACACAGACGGCCTCGAGCGGCGCCGGAGCCCGTCCCACCGGCTCGCTCGAGTCATCCGGGCCGGCGAGCCGCGCCGCCCTCTCGCCCAGGCCGAAGAGGGTCGCGGTCGCCGGCCGCAGACGCACGTCGAACGGCAGGGGCAATGCCGTGATCGCGCGTTCGGTCACCTCGAGGGCGACGGCATCGTCGGCCCACAAGCGGTAGCCACGCCGGTGGAGACCGTAGGCGATGGTGGACTTCCCGCTCTTCGAGGCTCCGCAGAGGGCGACCACGCCGCGCGGCATCAGCACGCCGCTGGCGTGCAGCACCTCGCCTCCGCGCGCCTGGACCACCAGCGGCAGGGCGGAGTGCCAGTAGAGCTCGGCAACCGCGTCGGCGGCGATGCCGGGATGTGGCGCGGCGACCACGTGATCGCTCCGCTCGTCAAAGCAGAACGTGGCGAGTCCGGGCAGGTCCATCCAGTACCGCTCGCCCGAAGCCCGAGCATACGCGACGACGCCGCCCGCAGCATCGCGCCACGTCGTGGCGTCCGTGCTGCTCGGCGCGCGCGAGGCTCGACGGCTCCCGGCGAGCCGCGACGATCTCCAGCCGGGGCGCGATGGACGAGGACGGCCGGACCTGGCCCATCAGCCGATGAGGCGACCCTTGCGCGGGCTCGCGGGATCCGATTCCCCCTGGTCGCTTCCCTTCCCGCTCGCGTGAATCAGATCCTTCACGTCACCGAGCAGGGTGAGCGTGGGTCGCTCCCACGCGACCACGCCCTTCTCCCGCGGCACCTGATCGCGTTCGGGTGGAGTCATGCGGCGGCCTCCTGATCGTCGGACGTGAACGACACATCGGAGCGGGCGCGCAGCCACGCTTCGGTGCTGAGCACCAGCCAGGCCCCGAGCCAGGACGAATGGCGCCCATCGAAGTAGTCTTCCAGGAAGCGGTCGAGGCGGCCGACGTCGACGAGGCCGAGCTCGGCCAGCATGACCGGTCCGCCGCAGCTCCGCCACGCGCTCCGGCCGGCCGGGCCGCAGCATGTCGTGCAGGGCCTGGATGAAGTCGACTTTCTTGGCGTGCATGGTCACCGACGGCAACCGCGCGGCGATCAATCGGCGCAGCGGAGCCTTGTGCCGCCCTCCGGCGATCAGCTCGTCTGGCGGGATCCTCAAGGAGAGGTCGACCAGGTCCCGGTCGAAGTACGGATAGAGGAACGTGAAGCCGACAGACCTGGCCCAGGCATGCGACTGGTCCCGCTCGATGAGCAGGAGCGGTGCCTGAGCCAGCGTCCGGATGGTGGCCACGTAGGAGCGTTCGCCCCGCGCCAGCTCGACGGTGGCGGCGCTCTGGCGGCGCTGCTCGAGGAGCATGGCGAGATCCCGATTGCTCGGCAATGCCCAGGGCGGCGATGCGCGCAGGTGGCGGCGCCTTCGCACCCGGTCGAGCAGCGCAGGACTGACGCGTCTCAGGACCCGGCCGCCGAGCCTCAACAGCTCCGGCCGCGCCGCATGATCCCAGAACACGCCGCGGGCGATCCGGGACGCCCGAAAGGGCGACGTCCGCTGGCAGGCGCGACAGAAGCGCCAGAGCGCCGCCAGATCGAGGGCGGCGAGACGGTCGGCTGCATAGCTGCCATCGACATTCAGCAGGTCGTCGCCGCCTGTGCCCATCAGCAGGCGTCCGAGGCCGAGTCGAGAGGCCGAGTGAAACAGCCCGGTGTAGACGGACTGCCACGGACTGAGGACGGGGCTCGGGCTCGCGGAAGACAGGCGAAGAGCGGCGCCCACGATGGACTGACCTTCCAGCGTCTCGTCGAGGGTCCGGAGGAGCTGCGGCATTCCGAGTGCCCGCGCCACTTCGACCTGGGCCGGGCCCTCGTCGCACACGGTTCCCTGAAATCGCAGGGACACGGCATGGAGTGGAGCCTGCCCGCGCCGCTGTTCCGCGGCCAGCGTCGCCACGCTCACGGAGTCGAAGCCTCCGCTGAGCGCGATGCTGTCGCCGCCCACGGAGAGACAACGGCGCACCGCCTGCTCCAGCAGGGGATCGAAGCGCGCGATCTCCTCCCGGCTCGCCCAGGCGAACCCCGGCGGCACCGGATCCCAGTACCGCGACACCTCGAGGGCCCCGCGCGTGAGACGCAGCACGTGGGCGGGAGGCAGCCGGCGGACATTGTCGTAGAACGTCTCGTGAACCTGATGCGAGGAGATCTGGTTCTGCAGGTACTCCGCGATCACGGCCCGATGGAACGTGGCCCCGACCTCCCGCCGCGCGATGATCGCGTCGAGTGACGTCGGCCACCAGCAAGCATCCGGCCATTCCACCAGTAGAAGCACGGGGTGAGGCCCATGGCGTCGCGGCCAACCATGAGGCGCCGGCGCGCTTCATCCCAGATGATCACCGCGAAGGCGCCAGCCAGCCGCTGGACGAGCCCGTCCGGCCGGCGACCGTACGCGGAGGCGACGAGCGCCGCGTTGGAGACGGCCGGATCGGTCTCGTGGGAAGACCGGTCGAAGAGATAGCCATCGAAGACCACGAGGTCTCCTGACCGAGTCCGGCAGGCGGTCGCCTCGCCGGCCGGTGCGGGGACATGCAGCACCCGCGGTCTGTCGTCGGCGATCGTGTCCCAGCGCACCAGCCACGAGGGCCCGAGCCGGATGTCGAATGCGCGCCGACTGCCATCGCGCGCGCGCGCCGTGTCTGCGAACGACTTCGGCTCAGCCATCGCCGAGCTCTGTGATCAGCCGACTCTCGACCAGGGAGGCGATGAGGCCGCCGACCTCCGCGGCCAGGTCCGCGTGCGCGACGTCGAACTCCCCGGCCAGTCGCGACTCGATCTCGGTCCGGTCGAGCTCACCGCACAGGAGCTCCCACACGCGTGCCCCGGTGCGATTGAGGACGTAGATCTGGTCCGTCACGGTATGGACGAGGACGATCTCGTCTCCGACGCGGGTGGCGAGCGCATCGGGACTCGCGCGGAAGCGTAGAGCCATGGCGCAGGTCACGACCGCTGCCCTGCGAAGTCCGGCGCCGGCGCGTAGCCGGACGCCTCGCCGGTGTCGTCGAAGACACGGCCCTCGCTCTCGACCCAGGCATGTCCGCCGAGAACGCCCCCTCGCTCCTGACGAAGCCCAGGCGCAGGTGCGCGGAGTGGCCTCGCCGCACGAGCAGCGTTTGAACGACCAGAGCCCGCACGAGGCACGTCGCGCCGGGGACCACGGCGCGCGCGCGCGTCACCGCCCGCGCGATGCTCTCCGCCGCGTCTCGCGGGAAGAGGACGCGCCACCGCTGGGATGCGAGCGAGGAGCCCTCGCACGGTCCGAAGGGACAGGGCGGACAGAGCCAACCTGACCGCTACCGTGAAAAGCGCCGCCTCGAGCACGAGACGCCGCTCGGCCGGGTCGAGGTGGCGGAACCGGCGCGCCGTCCTGATCCACGCGAGCACGGGGCGATTATAGGCTGGTTCATCGGCGCTCACTACTGCCGAATCCGCGGGCACGACTGCCGAATCCGCGCGCGGGGTCAGACCTTCGGCCTCGATGCTCCCACTTCGGCTCGCACGGTAATCCAGAACGACAGCGCGATGAGCCGGAGGTCGAGCCAGAAGCTCTGCTTGCCGACGTAGAGCTGGTCGAGCTTGAACTTCTGGCGGCGCGGGATGTCCCGCGGGGCGTAGATCTGCGCGATGCCCGTGAGGCCGGGCGTGACGCGATGCCGCGCCTCGTACCCCGGGATCGCCTGAAGCGGCACGGGCGTGCCGTCGCCTCCGACCTCGATCTCCTCGGGGCGGAGCGCCCGCGGGCCGACGAAGCTCATGTCGCCCACCAGGATGTTCCAGAGCTGGGGCAGCTCGTCCATCGCCGTGGCCCGAAGCAGCCGCCCGGTGCGGGTCACGCGCGGGTCGTCCTCACTCGCCTGGAGCGCGCCGAATCGCCGGTCGGCGTCCACCACCATCGACCGGAACTTCCAGCTCCGAAAGCGCCGCCCTCCCCTGCCCACCCGCTCCTGGCCGTAGAAGACGGGCCCGCCGTCCTCGAGCTTGATCGCGGCGGCGATGAGCGCCCAGAGCGGCAGCGAGCCGAGCAGGCCGAGCCCCGAGAGCGCGACGTCGAACGGGCGCTTGAGCGCGGGCCGCGGCGCGAGGCCTCGCGCGGTGTCGCGGCCAGCTCGCGGAACAGCCGCGCATAGGCCTCGACCTGGATCGGGCGGTCGTAGCCGAGAGCGGCGCGCCGCGCATTGGCGCCCAGCTCGCGCCCCCGCGCGCGGTCCCCGTGAAGCGTCAGGATCTGGCGCGCGAGGCCCTCGGCGTCGCCGGGCTCCGCCAGGAGACCCGACTGATACTTCCGGGTGATCGCCGCCACTTCGGACGCTTCCTCGACCGCCGCGACGTACGGCCGTCCGGATGCCAGGATCCCGTAGAGCTTGCTCGGCACGATGTAGCCGGCGAGCCCCGCGCGAGCGAGACGACGAAGAGATCGGCCGAGGCGAAGGACTCGGCGAGGCGCTCGCGCGGTTGATAGGGCAGGAAGCGGACATTGCCGAGTCGAGCGCTCGCTGCACGCGGGCCTCGAGAGCCGCGCGCTTCACGCCGTCGCCGACGATGGCGACGACGATGTCGGGATATGCGGAGAGCCGCGCGGCGGCATCGATGAGGACGTCGAGATCCTGGGAGAGGCCGATATTGCCGGAGTGCATGACGACGAACGGCTCGGCCAGGCCGTGGGCGAGCGCCCACGGATTGCGCTTCGGTCCGGGGACGATGGCCGAGCAATCCGCCCAGTTGTGGATGACCGTGATGCGGCCGGGATCAGCATTCTTGCCGGCCACGAGCCGCTCCGCATCGTCTCGCCCACCGCCACGACGCGGTCCGCGCGCGCGATGAGCAGGCGCGTGACGCGCTCGAGCAGCCGATCGACCCGCTCGCTCCGGAAGTCGCCGAGGAGGCGCGCCACCTCGGGGAACACGTCCTGGCAGAGGTAGACGAAGCGCGCGCCGGTGCGGCGGGCGCACGCGAGGCGGCCAGGCCGATGATCGGCGGATCCGTCAGCGCGACGACCACGTCGGGCCGCGGCACCGCGAGCCCGGCCAGACAGGACGAGCCGAAGAAGCTCAGGTAGTTCGCCGCGCGCGCGGCAAAGCGCCCGGCCCGCAGCGCGGTGCCCCACGCGCGCAGGATCCGCACGCCGTTTCGTTCCTCGCGCCCGAACGGGAAGCGCTCGGCGCGCGCGCGCGGCCGCCGAGCCAGCGCGCCGCCCGAGCGGCGCCGACCTGAGCAGCGGGGACCGGCCACCACCCAGACCTCGTGGCGACCGTCGCGCGCGAGGTCCTCGGCGAGGTCGGTGAGGAGCTGGCCGGTGGCGCCCTGGTCCGGATGATACGAGCGGTTGAAGAAGCAGATCGCGGAGGCGCGGCGCGCTCCCGGTCGCCACTCAGATCTCCGGCCGCTTGACGATGACGGTCCGCCCCAGCGCCAGGGCGTCCATGCCGGTGCGGAGGAAGCAGTCGAGGGCCTCCTCGGGCGTCAGCACGATGGGCTCGTTCTCGTTGAACGAGGTATTGAGGAGCACGGGCACGCCCGTCAGCGCGCCGAAGGCGCGCAGGAGCTGCCAGTAGAGCGGGTTGGCGTCGCGGCTCACGGTCTGCAGCCGCCCCGAGCCGTCCACGTGGACGACGGCCGGGATCACCGCGCGCTTGTCCGGCGCGCACGGGGTAGACGTGCATCATGAACGGGTCGGCTGCCGCTCCGACGAAGTACTCGTCGAGCGCCTCCTCGAGGATCGACGGGGCGAAGGGCCGGAACGTCTCGCGGAGCTTGATCTTCGCGTTGATGATCTCGCGCATGTCCGCCCGCCGGGGATCGGCGAGGATGCTCCGGTTGCCGAGGGCCCGCGCCCCCACTCCATCCGGCCCTGGAACCAGCCCACGACCTGGCCCGCGCCGAGGCGCTCGGCGGTGAAGCGGCAGAGCGCCTCGTCGTCGCCGAGCTCGGTGACGTGCATGCCCTGCCGCGCCAGTTCCGGACGCCGCGCATCGAGCGCCCGCCGCACGGCCGCGGGGCCGAACGCCGGTCCCCAGTATCCGTGGTCCATGACGAAGCGCCGGGAGCGACCTGGGAGCTGGCTCCACACGTGAAAGGCGGCCCCGAGGGCCGTCCCATTGTCGCCGGCGGCGGGCTGGACATACACCTGCCGAAACGGCGTCTCCTCGCGGATCTTGCCGTTGGCGACGCTGTTCATGGCGCAGCCGCCCGCCAGGCAGAGCCGCGGCTGCCGCGTCCGCGCGTGCAGCCCCCGGAGCACGTGGAAGACGGCCCGCTCGAAGACGGATTGAAGCGATGCCGCGATGGCCTCGTGCCGGGACGTGAGGGCTCCGCCGGGTGCCGCGCGCGGCCCAGGAGATCCTCGAGCTTCGGCAGAAAGACTGGGTCAATGGCCGGCGCCCCGTCGTCCCAGGTCATGCGGATGCCGCCCGACGCGTGGCGAAAGTACGAGAGGTCGAGCGCGAAGCCGCCCCCGGCAGGAGGCGCAGGACGCGCGAGAGCGCGCCGGCAAAGTCGGGCGCTCCGTAGGGAGCCAGGCCCATCACCTTGTACTCGTCGCCATAGGACGTGAACCCCAGGTGCTGGGTGATCGCGAGGTAGAAGAGCCCGAGCGAGTGGGGAAGTAGACGCGATCGAGCCCATCGATCGATGCCCCGCGGCCGATGGCCCACGAGGTGCTGACGAAGTCGCCGAAGCCGTCGATGGCGCAGACGGCCGCCTCCTCGAAGGGCGAGACGAGAAAGGCGCTGGCGAGATGCGCCGGATGGTGCTCGACCCAGTGCAGGCGCTTGTCGACGCGCGCGCGGTCGATGCCGAGGGCGTGCGCGAGGGCCGCTGCCACGTTCTGCACGCGGCGGGCGCTCCGCGCGCGGTCCGAGACGAGGCGGAGGCTCGGCCGATGGGCGAGGGCGAAGCGCGCCTTGCGCCACAGGTTCGACCGCGGGTTCCGGCCGATCGCGAAGTGGTCCACGTCGGCGGGCGTCATCCCCGCCATGTCGAGGCAGCTCCGGATCGACTCGCGCGGAAAGCCCGCCCAGTGCTTGACCCGCGCAAATCGCTCCTCTTCCACGGCCGCCTCGAGCCGCCCGTCGACGACGAGCGCGGCTGCGGCGTCGCCGTGATAGGCGCAGATGCCGAGCACCGCGGTCACGGCGTGCTGGAGGCCCGAGGATGGCGCGGAAGCGGCGGCGAAAGTGCACTTCGGTGAACTGGCAGCCGAGGCGTTCGGCCCCCGCCCGTCCCATGCGCGCCCGCGTCTCGGGCTCGAGGAAGAGCCGCACGACCGCCTTTTCGACCTCTCCCTCGTCGGTGGCGTCGACCACGAGCCCCGTCACCCCGTCCTCGATGACCTCGGCGGCCGCGCCCGCGCCGCCGATGCATGCCTTCCCGGCGCGCATCGCCTCGAGGAACACCAGACCGAAGCCCTCGTCGCGGCTCGGCATCACGAAGAAGGCGCAGTCTCGATACAGCGCGTCGAGCGCCTGATCGGACACGCGCCCGAGGAACCGCACGCGGAGGGCCGAGCGCGGCGGCCTTTGCTTCGAGGCGCGCGCGGTCGTCGCCGTCTCCGGCGACGACGAGGCGCGCGTCGGGCACCGCGTCCCGGATCCTCGGCCAGAGGTCGATGAGCACATCATGACCCTTGTATCGCTCCGAGCCGGCGAGGCGCCCGACGATGAGGGCGAACGGGCCCGCGACGTCGCGCGCGCTCGCCGTCCGCGGATCGAGCGGCGTCGGCCGCGCCCACGCCGAGGTGACAGACGGCGATCGGCCGCCCGGAGAATCCCGGGTTCGCCTGGCGAAAGCGGCGCGCGGTGTGCTCGGAGTTCGCCACGAGCACGTCCGCGCGCCCGAGCGCCCACCGCTCCAGCGGGCCGAGCGGCTTCCACGCCTCGATCCCGTGCAGGAAGACGGCGAGCCGTCCCCGCGCGCCGGTCACGAGCCGGGCGACCGGGCTCAGGCGCAGGTGCAGGCACAGAACGTCGGACGGGCGCGGCCTGGCGAGAGCCCGGCGCAGCGCGAGGCCGATGAACCGAAGCTTCCGGCCGGCGGCACCGACAGCGCTATCCGCCCGAGCGCACCGATCATGGGCGCGCGTCCGCGGATCGCCCACCGAGAGCACTGCCACCGGCGCCGCCGTCCCAGCGCTCGGCGGCTCGAGCGCGCGCACGACGAGCCGCGATACGCCGAGCGATGCCATCGGTTCCGGTCACGCCCGGGGTGACGACCAGGTAGCCCGCTCTGGTCATCGAGGTGGAGACGCCTTGTTGCGCGCCACGACGTCCTCATAGTGCCCGGCCATGGCGCCGGCGATCGAATCCCAGGAGTACTTCGCCCGCGCCAACACCTCCCCTTCTGTCCCATCGCTCGCGCCCGTGCGGGCTCGTCGAGGAGGCGCCCGAGGGCGCCGGCAAGCGCGTGCGCATCATGGGGCACCGAGAATCCGCAGCCGGCGGTCTCGACCTCCTCCCATGGGCATGTCCGCGTGGCGACGACCGGCACCGCGGCCGCCATCGCCTCGAGCACGCTCAGGCCAAAGCTCTCCGAGTCGGAGCACATCACCAGGGCGTCGGCATCCGCCAGGAGGGCCCACTTGTCGGCCTCGCCGACCTCTCCGATCCAGTGCACGGCGTCGCGCACGGGAGCGAACAGCGGCTCCACGCGGCCCCGGTACCCGTCCTCGTCGGGCCCCGCGATGACCAATCGCGCCGTCCGGTGGCGCGCCCGCACCTCCGCAAAGGCGGCGGCGAGCAGATCGAGGCGCTTGATCGGGTGAAGGCGCCCGAGGAACACGATGAGAGGCGCGTCGGCGGCCAGGCCGAGCCGGTGACGAAAGCGCCCGCGAGCGAGGTCCTCGTCCGCGGGAGCGTCGACGCCGTTCGGGAGCATGGCGACGGACACGCTCGGGACGCGTCGCGCGAGCGTCGTCGCCTCGGCGTCGGACGCCGCGTGGAGCAATGCCGCGCCCCCGAGGTGGCGGCGCTCGCGCATCCAGTACGCCGCCTGCTTCCGCCACGCGTGATGGGCGATCGACCCGGCGTCGAGCATCCCGCGCGGAGAGATCACGTAGGGGATCGCGCCGCTCGCGCGTAGCGCGCCGCCGTCCACCCCGGCACGTTCCAGAGCCCGCATGAATGTGGACGAGGTCGTATCGTCCGGCTTTGTCCGCAGTCCGGCCCCGAGGCCGCGCGACGCCAAACATTCGACGGGGAACGCGCGTGGGAAATAGCGCACCGGAACGCCGTCGTAGCTGACGCTCTCCGAAGCAGAAGCGGGAAGATCCTCCAGGCCATTCGCGGCTGTGGAGAAGACTTCCACGTCGAGGCCCGGACGCGCCGAAGCGCCTGGCAGAGGCCAGAATGCTTCGTGGCGGGCCTCCATAGACAAAGGCAGGGGCAAAGTATGGACTGACGTGCAATACGCGCATGGCTCTTGGCTTGATATCGACCGCCTGCTCTGGTCACCTCCGAGGATGGTATCACGCCTCGCCCGATCGAGGTCGCTCTGCTCAATATCACCGGCGACTTGTTCGCGGTCCATGAGGTAGCGAGCGAGGGAAGTCGACCAAGAGACCCGGAACCCACGTCACCTGGTTGCGCGTCGCGACCCGAAAGTCGACTGGACCTCGATTGGGCACGAGACCGGTTCCCCCACTGGAACATGAGGCCGACAGTCCGAGAAGATCAGAGGAGCCAACAGCCAGGTGTGCAGGCGAAGCCGGGGCGCCTCCCGACGAACGGGAGCTTCGAGGCACCCGCCAGCATGGCGGCGAGGCCCTGACGAAGACGGGGGTGAGCGACACGAAGAACCGGTTGCCAAAGGCAGACTGGCCGTGCCGGTTCTCGTAGCTGGCCACCACATAGTAGTAGACGACGAACACGAGCGTCAGGCTCGCCGACGTCCAGCGATCTCGTCGCCAGAGCAGACCGAGTCCTACCACGCTCAGCAGCAGCATCGGCGTCAGAGGAACATCCCGTGCTCCGAGGCGAAGGCGACGTGCCAAAGGCGCGGCGAGGCCCAGAAAAAGTGATCCTCGTAGCCGGTCCTGAGCGGCGACCCATGGATGATCCACTTGATGATGAGTGCGGGAGCAACGCCGTCACCACGCCGAGTCCAAGACGACCCCTCGCGCCAGGATCGGACACGGCTGCCAGCGCCCCGCTCCCGACGCTGGAGCATCTCGCGGGTCAGTTCAGCGCCGGTACCGGGAGGCACACCGCATTGAGGTAGTAGACCTCGACCACGAGCCCAGCCGACAGACCCCACAGACCCCACTGGCCGGCCGTGCGGCTGACGGAGTTCGGAGCCAGTACCAGAGAGGAGGGCGACCGCGAAGGCGGGACAGCGCGTGGACGTGAAAGGGAAGGAAGTGCATGTACCCGGCATGGGCGAAGCGGACCAGATTCCCATCGTCGCGGCCGTGGCAATGCCTGGACTCACGAACTGCTTCGCCGTTGCCCAGGCGAGGGCCAACCCGACAAACGCGTAGGCCCGCAGTGGCGACGGCACAGAGCCAACGATAGGGGGCGAGTATCCGTCGGCAGGAACCGGCCACCCGACGGCATTCAGGCTCCACGCGAACCCGTGCCCGAGGAGAAAGGAAGGAGTCCAGAGTATCGACGGGCCCACTGCCCACTGATTACGCACATAACCATTGCCCGCGATCAGGTTCGCCGACACGCGACCATCTGGCCCGATGACGGACGCGACGAACGCCGGATCCCCCCGTCGGTACTCGTTCTCGAACCGCAGGTCGCCATCGATCACGACGGAGCGAACATAGGCGTAATACCCGTTCCCATCCCCCCTGATGTACGGGTTGACGAACGGCAGCGTGAGCACGAAGGCTCCCAAAGAGCAGCCATCCGGGTCCCGCTTCGCCTCGAGGTCCCTCGCGCTGATTGCGCCTCTGCCGATCCGAAGGCACGCGCCGTGACCGCCGGCGTGCTCTGATTCTCAGCGGGCAACCGGAGCTCGCGAAGGCGCCGGGGGCAATCACCGGGCCGCCTCGCGCGCTGCTTCGAAGTCGCAGGAGTATCCGATCGGCAAGTGATAGCGGCCCCGCCGAGGGTAGACCATCAGGGTGGCGAAGGTCCCGAAGGTCTTGGTCCACGACCGCTCGAATAAATGGAGGGAGAGCCAGAAGATCACCGTCACCACCGCCACCGCGAGCTCACGGTGATAGATCAGCCGCAAGAGCGCCTGATAGCCCACCCCGAGTATGATTCCCCAAAGCAGCACCGGGAGAAACATGAGTGGCAGTCCGAAGTCCACGTAAGACTCCGCGGCATAGCCGAAGGCAACGCTCGTGTTCTGCTCGGCTCCGGCCACCCACGCCCGAGTACCGGATGACCATCTCGCTGTCAGGAGGGCTGGATCCCTTTGTCGGGGAACAGCAGCCGGGGCTGCAACGTGTCGCGGAGGGCGCGCCAGAGAAGCTCTCCATCCTCATGTGGAAAGGACCGAGGGCACCCGGCTCACTGCGAGCGCGGGGTGGTACACGACCCACAGCCGCTCGATGGAAGGAGTCAGGTCATCCCTGAGCTCCCCGGCGTCACTCTTGACCCACGTGGAGGAGAGGTCCAACAACCGTTCGGCCCGGACCGCCCGCTGATTCGGCGAACACTTCGTCTTCGAACTCTTGACGATAGCCCGCCCTGATGCTCAGCCACATGAGGCCCGTCACGAACATCGTCACCAGCAAGAGCCCGAGCACGAACCAGTGCCTCAGCCGCCGAGCATCGAACACACCCATCAGCGCCACCGCCGCCATCATGAGGGCTCGCGAAGCCCTGCGTAGTACCCGGTGAATCCGAACACGATCTCCCCGGCCAGCAACAGCACGATCCGGCACCAGCCAAGCCGCCGCTGGGCGAGCCCCAAAACATCATGAACAGCAAGGCGAGGCGGAAATAGTTCCAACGCCAGGATCGCCTGGGTGAACTCGGGGAGCTCCCACGCGAGCGCCTGCACCGGCCCCGTCACGGCAAGCAGCACCACGTACAGGCTGATCAGCGCGGCCCAGCCGAACGGTTTCACCGACTCCTGCTGGGGAATCGGCGGCCACCAGCGCCCCGTGAGCATGCCGATCCTGATTCCGACCAGCAGGGCGATCAGGCAGCCCAGCCCGATGAGCACCATGGGCTGGTAGTCGCTGTGGTCCATGGCCGGCAATCTGCGTCCCGACAGGGCGTAGTAGTAGAGGCCGGCGGTGACCTGCACCCACTGAAAGGCGAATGCGAGGCGGAAGCACGGGCGGCCCTTCGGGATCCCGCAGCCAGTGCCAGCCGGCCCAGAGCACCCAGAGTGCGGCGGCGGCGATCCAGTCACTCGTCAAGAGCCATGCTAGGCCCGAGGCCGCCGCCGTCGCGACAATCGAGACCGGAAGCGCGACCCTGCCGCTCGACGATCGCGCGGCGTTGACGTGGCGCCGGGGGACAATGCCGTACACGGCCTCGGATGATATCACCGAGCCCTTGCCGGAAATCACCTGCCCGGCGAGGCGCGTCACGACCTGGCATGCGGCGACCAGACCCGCCGTCGCGCGGTCGAGGCCATGGTCCACGGCTCGCGCGCGACAAGCCGCCGCGTAATCGACACTGGCTTCGATGCCCGCGCGGATGCGCTCGATGGCAGCGGCCAGGGCACCGGCATCTCCCATCGGAAAGATGGCGCCGGTCTCATCCGCCCTCACCAGGTCCGGCCCGCAGCCGACCCGATCGCTGACGATGGCGGGCAGCCCGGTGGCGAGCGCCTCGTTCACGACCAGCCCCCACGTCTCGCCGCCGCTCGGCAGGACGAGAGCAGTCCGGCGACGGCGTACGTGCGGCCCAGCTCGCGACTGGTTGAGGAATCCCGCCCAGACGGCGCGGACCCCCAGCCGCTCGGCCTGCGCGCGGCACACGTTGTCGGAGCGGACCCGCGCCCACGACGAGGAGGCTCGCGCCCGGCCGGAGGCCCAGCCATCGCCGCGATCAGATCGAACGGGCGCTTCTTGGTCATCGAGCTTGCCGACGAAGGGGACGACGAAGGCGTGCTCGTCGAGCCCAAGCCGAAGCGCCGCGCGGCAGCCCGCCCCTCTGGGGTCTGGTATGGCGCGGCAGCGGGGCGAACAGAGCGTTCGTCAACCGCGTGCGGAGCATCGAAGACGCGGCAGGGGGTCGACGTGGAACCGGCTCAGATACTGGCGCGCGCGCGTCCCCACGCTCAGGTAGCCATCGAAGAGCCCGAGCAGGAGCCGCGTTCGCGCGACCCGCGTCGCCCCGCCAGCCCGAGGGCCGGGCGCCGAGATGACTATCGCCCCGGTAGAGGAGGGGAATCCTCGCGCGCCGGCATCGCCACGAGCGCCCGGACGAGCGTGACCGAATGCCAGCCCGGGACCAGCACCACATCCGGGACGACTCTCGCCATGGCCGCCCGGATCCGGGGACGTCGAGCCCCCAGAACCGCTCGCTGCTGAACGCTCTCGCCCGCCCGGGCGGGGCGCACGATGCGACAGCGATACCGTCCGCGAGCGGCGTGTCCCACTGAAATGCGACGCGCCGAACCCACGCCCCGCTGCGCTGGGGTCGGGTCAGTCGCGTAGAGGACCGTCAGGTCTACCTCCGGGCAGTGCGCGGCGATGTGACGGAACCAGGGGGCGTAGTACTGCACCGGATGCGTCAGCACGGCGGTGAGCCGGACGGGCTCGCTCATCACCACGAGCGGTCGGCCAGGAGCCCGCTGTCCCGGCGGGCGAAGATGACGATCGCCCAGGCGCAAGCGCAGGTCGCGGGGGCGCGGGGGAGAGACAGGCGACGTCGTAGAGCTCGAAGCCGCGCTCGCGGAAGAAGGCGTGCACGTCGCCGAAGCAGGGCCGGCCGTTGCCGTCGATCTCGAAGAACTGCACCTCCACCACGACGACCTCCGACGCTTCCAGCACGCGACGAGCGCCGCGCAGCGCCGGGAGCTCATGCCCCTCCAGATCGAGCTTGAGCAGCGCCCGGTCCTCGCGCGCGATGCGGTCGCCCAGCAGGGCATCGAGCGTGGCAGCCGCGCGCTCGACCGCCGTCGCTTGTCGTCGGGACCCGCAACTCGCGCGCCCGTCCCCGCGCCGATCAGGCAGACCCGGGTGACACCGGGCTCCGTCACCGCGACGCGGTGCAGGGTGAAAGCCCGCGCTGCGCCGCGCGAGCGCCTCGAGCGCGCGTGACAACCGAGCTGCGGCTCGATCAGGTGAAAGGACGACGCGCGTCGGGAAAGACCGAGCGGGCGAGGCCGGGTCCACGCGCCCGTGTGGGCGCCCGCGTCGATCACGACCCGTGGCCGGCAGCCCGCGCGGCGCAGCAAGAACAGCGCATCGCGCATGCCGTCGAAGCGATGGGCGGGCCAGCGGTGCACGGTGTGGCCAGACGCTCGAGGGCCGCGCGAAGACCCTGTCGCCACAACGTCGCGGGGAGCGAAGCCCGATCGGGCAGTGCGGCGAGGCGCCCCCGCGGCGCCTCGGCCGGGTGCCCCGCGACCACGCGGCCGTCACAGCGGCAACCGGATACGCCAGACGGGATGCGAGGATCAAGGCCGGCCAGCTCCGTGTAGATGCGTGGTCGCTCGCGTCGGTCACGGCACTGCCGTCCGAGTCAGGTGACCAGCCGCACCGCCGGCGGGGCGGCCGGCCCGATCGAAGGATCTCGACCACGCTGCTCGCCTCGTGAAAGACGGCGAGCAGCGGCCGCCGCGCCTGAGCAGTCCAAGGATACCAGCTTGCTCGCCGTGCCCAGTGAGGCTCCGTGCGCCCGATCATCGGGATCGCCGCCGCCGCCGTTTGCACGGCGAGGGCGTCGGCACGCGCCAGCCCGATGCGCGGCGCGACGTCCATCCGTGAGACAGTCCTCCACGCCCGGCGCTCGCGCCGCGGCGAGCACGCGCGGAAGAGGCAGCGTCGGGGCGTGGTCTACGGTTGCTCGTGCCGAAGGAAGTGGAACCGGGAGGCGGGCGTACAGGCTCCGGCCGGCGCCCGCGCGCAAGGCGCGGTGGCACCAGGCAGAACTCGCGCGGAGCGTCGCCGAGATCCAGTGGCGGGAGCTGATGCCGACGCCAGACCACGTGCGCGCGACCATCCGCGCCGAGGTCGAAAATAGCCATTCGTGCGCCGCCTTGCGTTGCCCCGGAGCCGGGACGAAGTCGCGCAGCTCGCCGCCGCACGGGGATAGCCAGGCACGGCGTGGCCGCGAGATCAGGACCGCGTCTCGAGTTCGGCCTCGTCATCAGTACTCGACACGCGGTGATGGCGTCGGCCGCGCGCACCGCTCGCGGCTCGAGTCGGGGGTCGCGATCGCGCGCGCAGTCGGCTCTTCGGTTCGCCCGCCCATTCCGCCCGGGCCAACCGTGCCCCCACGCCCCCACCATGGATGGTAGTCAAGGACGAACGGAATGGCGCGGCGGCAGCAGCGTTCCAAGCAGGCGGATGGTGGGGTGGGTCGATGAACGGGGCGTCGGCGCTCGCCGATCAGTGCGGGCCCCGCCACAAGCCACGAAGGCGCGCAGGCCGAGTCCACCCCGCGGCGCGCCAGGGTCACACGCGCCGGCCACGCGCGACAGATCCGGGCTCCCGGGCGGCTTCCGGTCAGCCAGCCGGGATCAAGCCGCTATAAATCCAGATCTGTTGGTGACGACAGTGGAGGCTCCCACCCGAAGGTGCCCAGATGCGAGAAGCTCAAGCGGAGCGCACGCGGTGGGCGAAGCGCCCCGCGTCAGGCGGAAGAAGTGCGGGCTCCAGCATCAGGACGCGCCTGCATCGATCGCTGCTCACCTGCGCGTGAGCTCCGCCGCAGATCCGCTCATCAGGCGAGCACCTCCTGTACAGCCGCTCATGGCGGTCGACGACCACGCGTCGCGGCGGGCTCGCAATCACGCGGGACTGCCTCTGTCGATGGCAGGAGCCGATGCGCCACCTCAACCGCCTCGTCGATGTGCGGGATTCACAGCCGTTCATGCCCGTCGCTTTTTGCCGTCTCCAGGCACGCTGCCACGGGCGAAGCCATTGGCCGGGGTGCCACACGCCAGCACCTCGCCATGGCGTGGGCTCGTCCCTCAGTGGGCGTCAGAGCGCGGCAGCCGATCCGAGCACCGCGTTCTTCCGGCGGTCGTCCGCCGCTCCGACATGTGACTTCAGGGGCCTCCGAGGTGCGGCGCGTGCGCGCGCGTCTCGCGAAGCCACTGAGCGCTCGCCTCCACCCGATTGCCCGCGATGACCAATCGCCAAGCCAGCCGCCCACCGCGATCGCGATCTCGCGTGTGCGCCACCGATCTGCTCGAGCACTTCCGAAACCTGACGGGCGTCGGCGCTTTGGACAAGATGGCATCATGCCGCCGTCTCGTACTGGTCGCCGATCGTTCTGCACCACCGTTGCCGTCCGCGCCACTCGGCGGCCCGCGCCATGCCAACCTATCTGAGGCTGGGCCAGCTGAAACCAGGCGAGCCAGCCGGCGGGCTGCCGCGCCACCTTCACGCCCCGCCATGGGACTGACGCGCTTCATGGCTCCTGGATCTTCAGGCGGGTACGGAAATTCAACGTTAACTGTCACGCCGAGGCGCCAAGCTGGCGGATCGGCGTCTGATCGGCTGGCGCCGCCATCTGGCCAACCCCGCAGTTGATATCCGAGCTCGTCGGCCGGACTCGTGTTTCGTGAGGCGGCGCCCCACGGAACAAAACCGCCAGGTGCGGCTTTCCGGGTGCGCGAACAGCCGTCCACAGTAGTGCCAGCGCAGGCCGAGAGTCCCCGTTACCAGTACGTATCCACGGCGCGCGTTCGATGCCGCCGTAGTGCCTGGGCGGCACCGGCGGCTCCACGGGTCAGCCGCGATCGGCGATGCGCATTCACCGCTCGCCGCGACGTGACGGCGAGCAAGGCCGCGCGCTCTTCCGGGTGCTCCCAGTGCCAGCGGCGCCGCGCGGCCTCCCGAGCTCGCCCGCCCGGCGCAGCGCGAGCTCGCTGCCGCGAGTCGTCGGATAGCCAGCGCTCGAGACCGCCCCGGCGAGCGCGTAGCGACGCCGCCAGGCGCGCAGAACGAGGACCCGCTAACGTCGCAGTCCGGTGCGATCGTTCAAGGTGCCGTGGCCGTCGGCGGCGAGGCCGGACGGGGAGACGCGCCGGCATGCGCGTGAGCAAAGCTTGTTGCCGGGGACAGAGGCGTCGTAGTTCAGGACGGCCGGCTCTTCGCTCGAGCGACAGTCCACGCATCGCCCGGCGCCGCCCGAGCGCCACTCATCCTGAGTCCGGAGGCTGCGGCGCGCATAGTGTTGGACGACCGCGGCGCGGTGCGGTCTCCTCCGCGAGCTCGGCGGAGCGCTGGAACCAGCCGTGCGGCACGATGGCTCGGCCGCGGAGGTGGAAGCTCGCCTGGAGCATGCCGCTAGCTCCTATGCCTCACTCACCGTCCCCGAGAGAACGCGCGTCCCGGCCCGATCGACTCTGGCATGAACCAAGCAAGAGGCGGAGGCGCGTGGCCGGCTCGCGGAGGCCGGGTCGGGAGGCCTCGAAAGGCAGGGCGAACGTCGGCCCAGCTGGATGGCGATCGGCCGCGACGCCATACTCCTGCTCGATCCGCGGCGGCGATGGGCGCTGCCTGCGCGGGTCAGAAACGCTGCGCCGGGCAGCACGGCGCGCTCGGGATGCGCTCCGCCACGCGCATGGGAGCGGCGAGCGTCGGGACCATCCGCTGGCCTCGGCCGTGTGGATCCTCGAGGTCGAGAGGCACACTCTGGGGCGCGCCGGCTGCCGACGTCCGGCGGCACAGCACTGGCCTGGCCTGCGAGGCGCCTCACGCTCGCCCTGCCGCCGTACAGCCAGATCGGCCGGGGCTCTCTCGAGCGCGGCGCGCAGCGCGAAACTGCCGGTGCTGCGCGGCCGTGAGCGAACGGCGAGCGGGAGGACCGAGCGGCGCGCAGGGCGCGCGAAGGCAGCCGGCGCAGGAGCCGCCCGTGCCGCACGCGTCCGAAGGCGCTGGTCGCGCCGCGCCCAGCTTTTGCGGGACCGCCCTGCCGGCGATGATAGTTCACCACGGTCCACGTCCGCCGGCGCTCCCGCGGCCGGCGCGTGTCGCGATCTGCCCCCTCATGGCCCAGTCCGTATGTGGCAGGTGCTCACCCAGACGCGAACCACGATAACCCGCGTCCGGCAAACGCATCGGCAGCCTTCTCAGCGTTCGCGGCGATGTCGGGGAGATGTGCACGGCCAGTCACGATCGCGATGCGCGCCGTCATCCTCGTCTCTGCCTCGGCGGCGGCTCAAGGCGCGATCATCCGTCGTAGCGCGCCATAGCTGTGCCAGCGACCTCGTCCAGCGGGGTGATCGTTCAACTTCAACCCGCGCACGGCCAATCGGCGTGGAGACTGACCCACTTCTATGCGACGGGCCACCTCGCGTCCTGCCATGATCGAATACGGGCGCCAGGGGCGCTCGGGAGGCAGGACGTCGAAGCGCAGCGCCTCCGCGATCACGTCGACGTGCTGCAGGTCCGGAATCCCCAGGAAGATGTCCAGCCGGTACCGGCCCGGCACGAAGGTCGGCGGAGGATGCAGACCTGGACGCGGCATGCCCGCCCCGCCGGAAGCTCGACTCCGGGATCGTCCACGTTCATGAGGCTCAGCAGAGGGTCGCCCGCCTCGGAGCAGATCATCAGCTCGAGGACGAGACCGCGCAGGCTGCCGCCGGACTTGCCCGTGTCGGTGACCTCGATCGCCAGCTCGAATCGGAGCGCACTGTCGCACGGCGCCGTCCCGCGGCGGGCCGATCGCTCTCGTCGAGGATCCTGCGCATCCGTGACCCGCGCCCAGCCGAGCCCGGTGCGGGCTCGAGGCTCGAAGCGCGCGGCCTCGCGCGGGGACGCGTCGTCGTCCAGGTACTGCTTCACCACCTCGCCGATCGGGCCCGCGGCCGCGACCATCCCGCGATTCAGGAGCACGCCGCGGCCACACAGGCGCTGGACCGCCGCCATGTTGTGACTCACGAAGACGATGGTCCGGCCCGCCTGTGCCACGTCGTCCATCTTGCCCAGGCACTTCTTCTGGAACTCCGCGTCCCCGACCGCCAGCACCTCGTCCATCAAGAGTATTTCGGTGTCGAGGTGCGCGGCGATGGCGAAGGCCAGCCGCACGTACATGCCGCTCGAATAGCGCTTGACGGGCGTGTCGACGAATGGCTCGACTTCCGCGAAGGCGACGATCTCGTCGAACTGCCGATCGATCTCCGCTTGCGCATGCCGAGGATGGTGCCGCTCAGATAGATGTTCTCGCGGCCCGTCAGGTCCGGATGAAACCCGGTGCCGACCTCGAGCAGGCTGCCGACACGGCCGAACAGCTCGACGCGCCCCGCCGTCGGCTCCGTGACCCGCGAGATGATCTTGAGCAGCGTGCTCTTGCCGGCGCCGTTCCGGCCGACCACGCCCAGCACCTCGCCGTGCTCCACGTCGAGCGAGACGTCGCGGAGCGCCCAGAACTCCTCCGACGCCGGCGGCAATCGCGCGAGCCGGCGGAAGGGCGCCGTCACGAGGTCGGTGAGCGCTTCGCGCAGATGGCCCGCCGGTCGCGACGGCGCGCCGATCCAGTAGCGCTTCGACAGGCCCTGGACGCGGATGGCCGGCGAGCCCATCAGTCGGAGGGGCCCCTGGCGAAGCCCGCTGGTCAATCGCCCCTCCGATGCCTCCCCAGGAAGCGGATTGCGCCGGCGGAGCCGGCGCTCGAAACGTCGGTCAAGGCGGTCGAGCATGGCCAATGCGCTCCCCGTCTCCTAGACCGGTATCCGCGAAGGCGCGTTCCATGCGCCGGAACTGCCAGACACCGAGCAGGGTGAGCGCGGCCGCGCTCGATGCCGAGATGCCGAGCGACATCCAGTCGAGCGGCCGGCCCAGCATCGCGGCGCGGAAGCCCTCGATGAGGCCGGCCAGCGGGTTGAGCGCCAGCAACGGGCGCCAGCGCTCGGGCACGAGGCTCGCCGGGTAGACGACGGGCGTCGCGAACATCCAGAGCTGCATGAGGAAGGGCAAGGCGTACTGGACGTCGCGGTACCGCGCATTCAGGGCACCCAGCCACATGCCGACGCCGGCGGCGGTGCACGCCGTCACGACGACGAGCGGGATCACGAAGAAGGCCGTGGCCGCCGGCGCCAGCCCGTACCAGGCCATCAGGCCGCCGAGCACGAGGAAGGCGATGGCGAAGTCGACGAAGGCGGCCAGGGTCGCGCTGATCGGCACGAGCACGCGGGGAAGTACACCCGCGTCAGGAGATGGGCATTGCCGACCAGGCTCGCCCCGCTGCGGGTGACGGCCGCGGCGAAATAGGTCCAGAGCAAGAGGCCCAGGTACGAGAAGACCGGATACGGGATGCCGTCGCTCGGCACTCCCGCCAGGGTCCCGAGGAACACGGTGAACACGACCATGCTCATGAGCGGCTGGATGATGGCCCAGAGGAAGCCGAGCACGGTCTGCTTGTACCGAACCGCCACGTCCCGCCGGGTGAGGAAGTAGAGCAGGTCGCGGTAGTGCCAGAGCTCGGCGAGGTCGATGGCCTTCGTCGCGTGCGCGGCGTCGATCACCATCCACGGATCCGCCGTGCCGCGTCCGCCGTCCGCCGCACTCGACACGGTGCGGCTCACGCCGCCGCCTTGTCCCGTCCCGCGGCGAAGCGCGCGAGCACGACGAGCGCCCATGCCCGCGACCAGTGGAGCCGGCCCGCCTCGAAGCCGTCCCAGACGCGCTCCACCGCCTTGCGCCCCAGACATCCTCCCTCGAGGCTCTGGGCCCGCAGCTCGGGCGCCCGCCGGCGGAGCCACGGGCGCGAACGGAAGGGTGAAGCCCATCTTGGGACGATCCCACGTCTCGCTCGGCAGGACGTCTCCGAGCGCCGCGAGCAGCAAGGGCTTCGGCGTGGCGCCGGCGAGCTTGATCCGGGCGGGCAGGCCGACCGCGTATTCCACGAGCCGGTGATCGAGAAAGGGAACACGGACCTCGACCGAATGGGCCATGCTCATCACGTCGGTGTCCTTCAGGAGCTGATCTTGCAGGTAGTGACGAAACTCCTCCAGTCCCAGCGCGTGGCCGGCCGCGCGCGCCCGGCGGCGCGCCGTCCGCCGCAAACGGTGGACCATAGGCGTCGAGCTCGGCCGCGTCGATGCCGAGCAGATCCCGCACCTGTCCCGCCCCGTAGAGGCCGCGGACCATCAGGTAGACGCCGGATGTCGAGGGTCGCTCGACGTAGTCGAGCCGGTCGAGCGCGCCGCGCGGCATGACCCAGGCGCCGCCATAGCGCGCCGCCCGCACGACCCGCGGCGCGCGCGCCCGGGCAGCGCCGCCATGACCCGTCCCGCGCCCTCGAGCCACGCGCCGTGGCGCAGATGGCGATAGCCCCAGAAGACCTCGTCTCCGCCCGTTCCCGACAGGACGGCGGTCACGCCCTCACGCCGGGCCGCGGCGGCGACGACGTAGGTATTGACGCCGTCCACGGTCGGCTCGTCCATCGCCCTGAAGAAGCCGGGGACGGCGTCGAAGAATCCCCGCGCATCCAGCAGGATCTCGCGGTGGTCCGTCTCGAACCGGCGAGCCACGCGTCGCGCGTGCGCGACCTCGCCGTAGGCGGGCTCGTCGAACCCGACGGAGAGCGTGGTGAGCGGCCGGTCCCTTCGCTGACTCGCCAGCGCCACCAGCGCCGACGAGTCGATCCCGCCGCTCAGGAAGACGCCGAGTGGCACGTCGCCGACCAGGTGAAGCCCGACCGCGTCCTCGAGGAGCGCGCGGGTCTGCGCCACCGCTTCGGCGCGGCGAGGCGGTCACCCGCCCCTGCGCGCACGGGGATGAAGGCGGTCAGATCCCAGAACCGGCGGATCTCCGGCGGCCCGGCCTCCACGGTCAGACAATGACCGGCCTCGAGCGCCATCACACCCTTGACGGTCGTCTGCGGCGCGGGAACGGAACCGAGCTGGAGGAAGCGGACGAGCGCCTCCGGATTCTCGTCGTCGGGCACGAGCCCGCTCCTGAGGAGCGCGCGGACCTCGGAGGCCCAGACCAGCCGCTCGCCGTCCCGGTAGTAGTAGAGCGGCTTGATCCCGAGGCGATCCCTCGCCAGCACGAGTCGCGGACGGGCCGGAGTGGCATCGAAGAGGGCGAAGGCGAACATCCCGCGCAGCCGCGTGACCACCTCGTCTCCCCATCGAGCATAGCCCCGCAGGATGACCTCGGTGTCGGTGGCGGAGCAAAACGGCGCCGCCGCAGAGGCAAGCTCCCGGCGAAGCTCGACGTGATTGTAGATCTCGCCATTGTGCGCGACCCAGAGCCGGCCGCGCACCTCGCCCATGGGCATGCGGCCGCGCGACGTCAGGTCGAGAATGGACAGGCGGCGCGCGCCGAGGACCGCCCCGGGCCGCACCCCGTCGTCGTCATAGGTCCGGACGTGATCGGGATCCCGCGCGGCGACCGGAAGTCCGCCGCTTTGGGCCAGGGAGCGGGGAACGAGGAGACCCCAGTCGTCCGGGCCGCGGTGCGCCTGGGCGTCGAGCATGGAGAGCACGGCGGCCACGTCCTCGCCGCTCGGGCGGCCGCTCCACCTCACCACCCCGGCGAGGCCGCACACCGCGTGGCCCTCACCCCGCCCGGAACTTGAACACGAAGCGGCTGGCCGAGGTGCCGACGATGATGACGTCGCCGTCGCGGAGCGGCACGGCGCCGCCCGCCTGCTTGCCACCCACCACCCGGCCCTCGACGAGGGTCCCGCACGCGCTCTGGCGATCGACGAGCACGTACTGCGCCCCGTTGTGCTCGATCTGGAAGTGCTCGCGGCTCACGTTCGTCGCCGGCTCGGGCTCGGCCAGGTACAGCTCATTGTTCGGTCGGCTTCCCGGGCGCCGGCGGTCCATGACGATCCGGGCCACCGCTCGCGTGGCGCCGCGCGACTCGAGCCCGACGCGGAACGGGAACTGGGTGACCGGCAGGTCCGCGCCGCCGAGGGCGTCCTTTGCTTCCGGCGTGAGCGCAGAGAGCCCGGCCTGCCCGGTCGAGGCTTGCGTCGGGGTCATGGGCGCCTTCCTCTGTCGCGGGCGCCGTCCACCGCTCTCATCACTCACCATTGTCGCCTTACCTCGCCGTTACCCGCGCGCCTGCTCACCGCCTCGAATCGTCGGCGACGCGAACCCCTGCCAATTTTCGGCAGTCCTCCGTGACAGAGACGGTTCCTCGACTCGACCACCGCGGCCGCTGCACGGTACACCATACTTGATTTCTTTGCCGTCCTGCGAAACCCGCGCGAGCCGTGGCGCTGGCTAGCGAGGTTGCACTCAGGTCGGGTGGTAGCAGAGACTCCTCCGGCGAACGGCGACGGATGACGGCATCGGGTCTCCGCGAAAGGGGACCTCGACATGCTCTTCCGATCCGATGGTCACGACCCCTGCTGGCGCTTGCGCTGTCAGGGTGTGGCGCGGCCGCCTTCAGCGTCCAGGATCGCAAGCTGTCCCCGTCGGGCGACACGCTGTACGTCCTCGCACGGAGCACCAACGTGAGCCGGAACTTCTGTGCAACCCTCGGCGGGGATGTCGCCCTTGCGGAGAGCCGGCTGGCCTCCGCCGACACCCGCACGATGCGCATCGGGCGGGTGATGGGGTGCCACACCGTGCGTCACATCATCGTCTGCTCCGAGGACGATACCGACTGCATCACCCATGAAGAGCGGCATCGCGACCACGGGAAGCTTCCATCGCTGACGCGCGCGGCCGGCGCCGGGCGGATGACCAGCCGGTGGCGGACTGCCCCCGGCGGGCCGAAGAACGCGCGGGTCAGCGGACCTGGGATGTCGTCGTGGGAGTGACGAGGCGCGTGGTCGACACCTCGACCCAGGTGTAGTAGATGCCCTCGTAGATCAGCACCTGCAGCGAGTTGCCCGATTTCTCGTAGACCTGCATGGTACCCTTCTCTGAGCTGGTCGTCGAGTTCAGGTGGTGCCAGCCATTGGCCTCGAGCGTGGTCCGGTACAGGACCCCGAGGCTGTCCAGCTGGATCCGCCCTTTGTAGACGAGGCGGGCGGCTTTCAGCGAGGGCGATTCGATCACCGTCGACTTGTTCCAATCGAGCGTCAACCCACGTGGGAACCGGGATGTCCTCGAACTCACTCCGCGCCTGCTTCGGCGGAGACGACGCACAGGCCGCGAGGCTCAAGGCGATGACGGACAGCAAGACATAACGCCGCATGGGTGATACCTCCTCGCCGTCATCGTATCGTCCCTCCGAAGGAGGGCCAAGCTTTGCGGCGGATGAGGGGCGGCTCCTGCCCGGTCTCGCCATCGCGGTGGCCGCGCTGACCTTCGCCCTCGGGGTGTGGCACGCACCGCTCCTGCAGGCGATGGGCACCTGGCTCCGGGTCGAGGATCGGCTCGAGCGCGCCGATGCCATCGTGGTCCTCGCGGGCGGCACTCCCCGCCGGGAGGCCACCGCGGCCGCGCTGTGGAAGGAGGGCTGGGCGCCCCACGTCATCATCTCGCGGCCACTCGAGCGCCCCGACCTCCGCGAGCTGATCGATCTGGGAATTCGCCGATTCGACCTGCAAGGGGAGTCGCGGAAGGCGCTGGAGACCTACGGCGTCCCGCCTGACCAGATCATCGCGATACCGGACATCTCCCGGACCACCGAGCCCGAGCTGGCGCTCGTCCGCGATGCCGCCCAGGCCCGCGGCTATCGGCGGTTGATCCTCGTCAGCTCACCCGAGCATACGCGACGGGTCAAGGTCATCTGGTCGAGACAGGCGCCCGGAGGACCGGAGGCGATCGTGGTGCCGGCGCGCGAGCCCTTCCCCTTCGAGGACTGGTGGCGGAACCGGCGGGCGGCGGAGTCGGTGCTGCACGAGTACCTCGGGCATCTCGCCATCGCCCTCGGCATCTCTCACCTGTTTCGGTAGCGCCGCCGCCGCCCGGAGGGGCGGTGCCCTCCGGATGATCTGGCGCGGGCGGTCTACTTCTCTGGCGGCTACCTTCGCGAGCTCTCCGTCGACGACTTTCTGGAACGCGGCGAGAGGCTGCGCGCCCACGATCTGCTTGCCATTGATGAAGAAGCTCGGCGTGCCCGTCAGGCCCAGGCCCACGCCCTCCTGGAAGTCCTTGTCCACCCCGGCCGCATGCTTTCCGCTGTCGAGGCATTGGTCGAAGGCGGCGGCGTCCAGCTTGAGATCCTGGGCGTACTGCTTCAAGTCCTGGGGCGAAATCTTGGGCGAGCGCTCGAAGAGCACGTCGTGGTACTCCCAGAACTTCGCCTGGTCGGCGGCGCAGCGGGCCGCCTCATGCGCCTTCGGCGCCTGCGGGTGGATGCTGGCGAGCGGATAGTCGCGAAAGACCAGGCGCACCTTGCCGGGATACTTGTCGAGCACCTGCTTGATGGTGGTCGTCGCCGTCTTGCAGAACGGGCACTGGAAGTCGGAGAACTCCACGATCGTGACGGGCGCGTCCTTCGGACCCCGCGAGAATCCCCGGTCGCCGCTCACGTCGTACCGGGCCGAGGTCGGCTCCTGGAGCAGCACGGTGACCTTGCCCTGGCCCCGCAGGCCTTGCACGTAGGTCTGCCGCTGCTCGTTCACCTTCTGCGACCGCAGGTGGTCCCACACCTTGAGCCGCAGCTCCTTGTCGTCCATCTTGGGTAGCCGGCCCTTGTTCTGAGTGATGAACGCCGTCACCTCGCTGTCCGGGACATCAGGCGCCTTGGCGAAGACCTCGGTCTTGAGAAGATCCTCTACCGAGACATTGCGCCGCTTGGCCTCCTGGGCGAGGAGCCGCTCGCCGATGAGCTGGTCGAGCCGCTGATCGAGGATCTCGTAGCGCTGCTCCTCGAGCTTGGCGAGCTGCGGCTTGACCGCCTGCTCCACTTCCTCGAGCGTGATGACCTCGTCGCCTACCCGCGCCGCCGGCGCCGGATTCTTGGCCGGGTCCTTTTGCGCCACGGCCGTTCCCGTCGCGATGCCCACGGTCAGGACCAGTAGGCCAATCCAACTCATGAAGCGTGCGTTTGTCATGCGTCTGTCCTCTTCCCGGGCGTGATCTTGGAGTGAGCCCGCCGCGATAGATGCCGGCTTCAGTCAGTATCCCACACATTCGTCATCCTGAGCGAGCGCGGGGTCGACGGGGTCCCGCGCGCTCCACGCCGTCGCCGAGCGCCTGGGAAAAGACGCGCCCGCAGATCGTGTGGTGCTCGGGTCGGCCAAAGGCCTGCGAGGTGGGGCAGTGCCCTAGACGAAGAGGCGCAGGCTGTTCTTACCGGATCAGGCGTCGGCCGGGCGCGAGGTCGACCGACGCGGCGCCCGCGACGGAGCGCGCCGAGCGCCCGCCGGCGCTCGCTGACGCCGCACGAAGAGGGCCAGGCGCAGCCGGTCCGGGACGCCGAGCTTGCGGAAGACGGAGGTGAGATGCGCCTTCACCGTCGACTCGGTGATGCGGAGCCGCTCCGCAATCTCTTTGTTGTTCGCTCCCGAGCCGACGAGGAGCGCGATCTCTCGCTCGCGCGGGGCGAGGAAGTCGAAGCGCCTCGCCAAGCGCCCTCCCGGCCTCGCGTCGGGACCGGCCGGAGTCAGCGAGGAGATCCGCCGGAGCAGGTGCGGCACGACGTGCCGGCCGATCCAGATCTCGCCTCGCTGCATGACCTCGACGGCCTTCTTGACTTGCGAGGGGGCGATGTTTCGATCGCAATAGCCTCGGGCGCCCGCCACCAGGGCGAACACGGCTTGCCGCTCACTCGGGGACGAGGCCAGCAGGACGAGTCGCGCGCCGGGATTCAGCCGCTGGATGTCCGGCACGCCGTCCAGGCCGCTGAGGCCCGGCAGCGCCAGGTCCAGAAAGACGACGGTGGGACGATTCGCGAGCATGCGCTCCTCGAGCTCGACCCGGTCAGCCGCTTCGACGGGAGCAGGCCAGCCCTCCAGCCCGGCCGCCCAGCGACGGCGCAGGGCCGCGCTCGAGGCCGCCAGGAGGGCGGTGTGCAGATCGGCGCACTGCGTGGTGCTCATGCGGTTTCGGAAGGACCCCCGATCCGAGCCTGCTGGTTACCCGCCATCGCCCCTGCCTGACCCGGGACTGCGGAGACCGGTCGTCATCGCCGGCCCTCCCGAGACATTGGGCTGGTGAAGAATAGACGACCGCGTGCCTCAGGGCAAGCGGCCGGCAACCGGCTGGCCGTCGTTCGCTCTCCCGTTTCTTGACGCCCTCTGGGGCGGCGCGCATAATCCACCTGGTATGGCGATACACAGGGCGGTCCCGGCCTCTTCGAAGAACCTCGGAGAGGCGCTGCTCGAGGCCGGTGTCATCACGCCCGAGATGCTGGCGCTCGCCGAAGCGCGCGCGGGCGATGCCCTCAGCGGATCGGCGATGCCCTGGTCGAGCTGGGCGCCGCCTCCGAGGACGATGTCCTCCGGGCGCTCGCCGCCCAGCGCGGGCTCGAGTTCCTCACCGCCGAGGATTTGCCTTTCTCGCCCCCGGTGCTGAAGAACCTCTCCCCCAAGTACCTGCGGCAGTACGCGGCATGCCCCATCACCCTCGAAGGCTCGACCCTGACCGTCGCGACCGCCGACCCCACGAATCCGCTCCTCGTCGACGAGCTGCGCCAGACCCTGGCGCTCAATATCGCGCTCTGCGTCGCGCCGCGGCAGGCCATCCTCGAGGCCATCGAGCGCACCTATGGCGCCTCCACCGCGCTGCAAAAGATCGTCGAGGGCATGGGGCCCACGGACGGCGACGGCGACCGCGAGGAGGACATCACCCAGCTTCGCGACATGGCCTTCGAGGCCCCGGTCGTCCGCCTGGTCAACCTCCTCATCGAGGAGGCCGTCACCTCCGAGGCCTCGGACATCCATATCGAGCCTTCCGAAGACACCTTGCGGGTGCGCTATCGCATCGACGGCATCCTCTACGATCTGGAGGCGCCCCCGGCGCCTGCAGGCCGCCGTCACCTCGCGCATCAAGCTGATGGCCGAGCTGAACATCGCCGAGCGCCGCCTGCCCCAGGACGGCCGCATTCGCATGACCTTGAACACCCGGCGGATCGACATTCGCGTGTCGAGCGTGCCCACCATCCACGGCGAGTCGATCGTCATGCGGTTGCTGGATCGGTCCTCCGTATTCATGCCGTTTGACAAGCTCGGGTTCAGCCCGGCCATCGGCTCCAGTCTTCGACCGTCTCATCAACCAGCCCAACCGCATCGTCCTGGTCACCGGGCCCACGGGTTCGGGAAGACGACCACCCTCTATGCCGCGCTCGACAAGATCAATGTAGCGGAGAAGAAGATCATCACGATCGAAGATCCCGTGGAATACCAGCTCAAAGGGGTCAACCAGATCGCCGTCCGGCCGAAGATCGGACTGACGTTCGCCAGCGGACTGCGCTCCATCGTCCGGCAGGATCCGGACGTCATCATGGTCGGCGAGATCCGCGATCTCGAGACGGCAGAGATCTCCATCCATGCGGCCCTGACGGGCCACCTGGTGTTCTCCACGCTCCACACCAATGACGCGCCGGGATCGATCACCCGTCTTCAAGATATGGGTGTCGAGCCCTATCTGCTCGCCTCCGTCCTGAGCGGTGTCCTCGCGCAACGGCTCGTGAGGCGGATCTGCCAGAGCTGCCGGGTTCGTCACGTGGCCGATCCCGCCGATCTGCTCGCGATCGGCGTGTCCGATGGGGACGGCGCCGAGCTGTACCGGGGCCAGGGGTGCGAGGCCTGCCGGAAGACGGGCTACAAGGGCCGGGTGGGCATCTACGAGCTCTTCCTGATCAGCGAGGAGATCCGAAGCCTCATCCTGCGCAAGGCTTCCACCAGCGAGATCCGCCGCCATGCGATGGAGACCGGCATGGTCACGATCCGAGAGGACGGCTGGGCCAAGGCGCAGGCGGGTCAGACCACGGTCGAGGAGATCCTGCGCGTCACTCAGGAAGACTGACGCCGGCATGCCGACTTTCGCATACCGGGCCGCGGACCGGCAGGGCCAGACCATCGACGGCGTCATGGAGGCGCCCGACGCCCGCGGGGTCGTCGAGCGCCTGCAGCGGGACTCCTACTTCCCAATCCACGTCAAGGCGCAGGAGGAGGGCCGGTCCGCATTCGGGTTGACGCTGCCGTCCCTCGGCCGGGGCCGGATCACCCGCGTCGAAGTCCTCACGCTGTTCCAGCAGCTCGCGACCTTGATCGAGGCCGGGCTGCCGCTCGATCGCGCGCTCGTCATCCTCGAGGAACTGGCCCCCAGCCCGCGCCTGCGAGCCATCGTCAGCGACCTCTTGAAGAGCATCCGCGGCGGCAACTCGCTCGCCGAGGCCATGGCCAAGCACCAGCCCCGCCCCTTCTCGCGCCTGGCCGTCAACATGGTGCGCGCGGGCGAAAAGGGGGCGTGCTCGAGCCGACGCTCAAGCGGCTCGCCGAGCTGCTCGAGGAAACGCAGGCGTTCAAGGAGACGCTCGTCTCCGCCCTCATCTATCCCATCATGCTCACGCTGGCGGGCATGGGGGCCGTGGTGTTCCTGCTCACCTTCGTCATCCCCCGCTTCGTCGAGATCTTTCGCGACCTCGGCCAGTCCCTCCCCATGGTGACGCAGATCCTCCTCTCGCTCAGCACGGGCCTGCAGCAGTACTGGTGGCTGCTCGCGCTCGGGATACTCGCCATCGTCTTCGCCGTGCGCGTCTGGTTGTCGACGGAGGGCGGTCGCGATCAATGGGACCGGATCGTGCTGCGGCTGCCCGTGATCGGCGACGTGATCTTAAAGAGCGAGACGGCGCGATTCACGCCGCGTGCTCGGCACGCTCCTCAAGAGCGGCGTCCCCGTGCTGACGGCCCTCGGCGTCGTCCGCGAGCTCGCGGGCAACCAGGTGCTCGCGCGGGCCATCGAGCGCGTGAGCGAGGGCGTTCGGCGGGGCGCCGGGATCGCGGCTCCCATCCGGGAGGCCCAGACCTTCCCGGCCATGGCCGTGCACATGGTCCGCGTCGGCGAAGAGACGGGCCGGCTGGAAGACATGTTGATCAAGGTGGCGGGCGATTTTGAATCGGAAGTCCGCCGGCTCGTCAAACGGCTCATGGGATTGCTCGAGCCGGCCATCATCCTGATCATGGGACTCATCGTCGGCTTCATCGTGGTCGCCCTCTTGATGGCCATCTTCTCCCTGACGGAGGTCGCCCTATGACCCGCGCCCGTCTGCTCGCGAGGGTCTGGAAAGACCATCGCGGCTTCACCCTCATCGAGATGATCGTGGTCGTGATCATTCTCGGCCTGCTCGCCGGCCTGGTCGGCCCACGGCTGTTCGGCCGCGTCGGGCAGTCCAAGATGGTTGCCGCCCGCGCGCAGATCGAGCTCCTGGGCGCCGCCCTCGATCAGTACAGCCTCGACGTGGGCACCTATCCCCCTCGTCGGTCGGCCTCGACGCACTCGTGCGGAATCCGAACATCGCCAGCTGGAACGGCCCGTATCTCAAGAAGAACGCCATCCCCCTCGATCCCTGGGGCAATCCCTATCAGTACAAGTGCTGTCCCGGGGACCACGGAGAGTACGATCTCTGGAGCGACGGCGCGGACGGCAAGCCCGGCGGCGAGGGCGAGAACGCCGATATCGCTTCGTGGACGCTCAAGTGAGCCGGCCACTGGGGCAAGTTGCGAGCGAGACGAGGCGCGAGCGCCCTGGCCGCCCGAGGCGTACGTGAAGGTTGGGCGAGTCGCAGCCGCAGGCGAGGCGAGCGGATATGGATACCCCGGGCGAGCGCGCGCGAGCCACGCTGAGGGCTGCCAGGGCGCTCGCAACGTGGCAGTTCGAGCTGAGCAGCGCGGCTGCGAGGCGAGGGCTGAGTGGATCTGGCGAAGCAAATTGACCCGGTGGTCGCGCGGCTTCACGCTGATCGAGCTGGCGGTGACGCTGCTGGTCCTCTCGCTCGCGGCGGCCGTGGTCGTACCCGGCCTCGGCAGGAGCATCGGGAGCGTGCGCGCGCGCGCGGAGATCTCGGGCTTCGCGGCCTACCTTCGGGCCGCTCGCGAGCAGGCCATCACGCGCGGCGAAGCCCAGTCCGTGCGCCTCGATCCCGAGACGCGCTCACTCGTGATCACGGCGGCGGGCTCGGACGCCGTGCGATCCTCGCGGAGCTTCACGTACCTGATGCGCATCGAGCCGGACCCGCCGGAGGCCCTCGCCGTCACGTTCGCCCCGCTCGGGTTCTCGAACGGGGCCACGTACCGCATCCTCGCCCCTGGGAACCGCCACTACCTCGTGACCGTCGATCCGCTGACCGGGCGCGTGTCGAGCCGGCTGGCCGATTCCTGATGGCGCGTGGCACCTTCGGTGACCGCGGCGGCTTCACGCTGCTCGAAGTGCTCATCGCCTTCGCCATCCTCGCGGTGGGCGTGGTCAGCCTGATCCAGCTCACGTCTCAGGGCCTGCGGCTCCTCAGGGTATCCGGCGATCACCAGCTGGCCGTGCAGATCGCAGACCGTCTCACCCGGGATACCCAGGTCAACGCGGAGGAGGAGACGAGCGAGCGCCACGGTCGAGACCGGCGAAGAAGGGGGCTTCACCTGGGAGCGCCGGGTGACCCGAGTCGCGCTGCCGGAGGAGCTGGAGCCCAAGACGCCCGTTCCAGGCAAGGAAGTGCCCGGCCTCTACGCGGTTGCGGTGGCCGTGCGATGGGGCCACAACCACATGGTGGAGGTGGCCACGCTGCGCGCGCCGACCGGTCCGGCCACGGCGCCCGCGACCAACCCCGCCGACCAGCAAGGGCAGACAGGCCAGGGCGGGGCGATTCCGGGGAGCCGCCGGTTCGGGCGGTACGGCGACGCCGGGCCGGAGCCAGACGGGGCCGTTCGGCATGGGCAGCAGCTCCGGCAGCGGCACCACAGGGACACCCACGCGATGAAGCGACGCGGTCAGCGGGGCTTCACGCTGCTCGAGCTGGTGCTGGCGCTCTCCATCGTCGCCGCCATGCTGGCCATCGTCTTCGGCGGCCTCCGCGTCGGCGTTCGCGCCTGGCAGCGCGGCGAGGAGCGCACCGAGTCACAGCAGCACGCGCGCAGCCTGAATGCGCTCCTCGCGCTATCGCTGGGCGGCACGGCGGCCTACCTCGGCCCCGCACCGGCCGGGGTCCAGCCCGAGGTCCTCTTCCAGGGTGCCGCCGACAAGGCTGTCGTTCGTGACGGTGTCCGCGCCATTCCCACTTCCCGCTCCGATCGCCTTCACGGCCGTGACCCTGCTCGATCGACGAGGGCGACACGCCGGGCCTGGCCATCCGCGAGAAGGCCCTGCCCAACGAAGATCCCTTCGAGGACGTGGCGCCGATCGTCGTCGATCCGTCGTTCACCGCCGTGCGCTTCCGCTACCTGCGCGACACCGAGGGCTCCTGGGAAGAGAGCTGGGATGGAGCCCAGGAGCGCGCCGTTCCCCGCGCCGTCGAGGTCACCCTCACGACCATGGTGGGCGGCCAGCCGGTCGAGCAGCCGCCCGTCAGCGTGTCCATCCGGGTCACCTCGCCATGAGCGCCGCGCCGGCTGCGGCGCACGAGGAGCGCGGCTCGCGCCACCTCGCCGTGAGCGCCCGGCGCCTGAGGCGCTGGCGCCACGAGCCGAGCGGCGCACGGGCGTTCGCCCTGCTCGCCGTGATCCTCGTGATGTCGCTCCTGGCGGTGGTGGTCACCGAGTTCGCCTTCTCCATGCGCCTCGAGGCCAGCATGGTCCGCGCCTACCGGGACGGCGTGCTCGCGCGCAACCTCGCGGAGGCGGGGGTCCAGCAGGCGATCCGCGAAATCCTGAGCGACGCCAATGTCCACGGCCTCGACGAAAGCGGCCAGGTCGCCTTCTACACGGTGCCGGCGGGCAGCACCGCGCTCAAGCAGCTGCCGTCGCTCGAGCGAACCCAGGTGCCCCTCGGCGCGGGCGCCTTCTCCTATCGCATCAGCGACGAGGAGGGGCGGCTGAATATCAACGGGGGTGTGCCCGACCGGATGCAACGGCTCTTGACCGCGATCGGCGTGGACAAGATCGAGCGCGACTCGATCGTCGACGCGATCGAGGACTGGCGGGATCCGAACGACACCAAGCGGGCCAATGGCGCCGAGAGCGACGACTACCTCCAGCTACCGGTCCCCTACCGCGCCCGCAACGGAAACTTCCAGGACACCGACGAGCTACTCCAGGTCAAGGGGATCACGCCGGAGATGTATTTCGGCCACGAGGACAAGCCCGCCCTCGCCGAGATGCTCACCGCGCGCAGCCGCGGCACCGTCAACATCAATACCGCGCCGGCGCCGGTGCTCTCCGCCCTGGGCCTGGCCGATGCCCAGATCACCGATATCGTCCAGGCGCGCACGAACAACCCCTATCCGACGGTGCAAAGCCGGGCCGGTTCAATGTTCTGGACGCTCGGATGACGGTCGGAAGCACGACGTTCCGGATCGATGCGGAAGGGATCGTGGGGGCGAGCCCAAGGCGCGCATCGTCGCGATCGTCCAGAAGTCACGCCGCGAGCCCGGGCACCCAGCCGACGGTCACCGTGTTGTCCTGGCGGCCCATGCCGCTGCGCAGCCCCGCGACGAAGGAATCGGGCAAGTCATGAACGTGGGGGTTCGGGCGGGAATCTACCTGGGAGGCGACCGGCTCACGGTGGCGGTCGTCGCACGCCGGGGCGGGGTGCAGTGTTTTACCGTAGAGCTGGAGGATCTTCCCGGCGCTCATCTCAAGACCGAGCTGGATGCCCGCCAGCTCCGGCTGAAGCGCATCCGCCTCGGCCTGGCGCGCCCGCTCGTCACCGTGAAGGCCCTCGATCTGCCGCGCGCGGAAGGCGGCCAATTCGCCGAGATGGTCGCCTTCGAGCTCGAGCGTCACGTGCCGTTCCCGCCGGAAGACATGCGATTCGACTGGACGACGTTGACCGGCACGGCCAAAGGCCCGGTGCGGATCCTCGTGGTCGCCGCCGAGCGCCGGACCGTGGAGGGAGCCCTTCGAGTCCTGGAGGAGCCGCGCATCAAGCCGGCCGCCCTCACCGTCGCGTGCCATGACTTGCCCGCGCTGCTCGCCCGGCGGTCGAAGGTGCGCTCGGCGATCTGGGCGCACCGGACGGGCGAATCGATCGACCTGCTCTGCCTGGCCCAGAGGCGAATCCAGCTCAGCCGCACCGTTCCCGCGGGCGACGGCGACGCGCTCGCCGCTGACGTCGCCGCGACGCTTTCGCTGCTCGGCTGGACGGAGTGCGACGCCATCTGGGCGTCCGGTGACGGCGCCGACGAGCTGCTCGCCTCACCCGCGCTGGAACGGCTTGCCGCCTCGGTGACGGCGCCCCCTGGAGTCCGGCGGTCGAAGCCATGCTGCCGAGCTTGCCCGCCGACGACAAGGGGCGCGCGACGTTGGCGCTCGCGGTCGCGCTCGGCTCTCAGCGGCCTGTGCTCAATCTCCTGCCCGTCGAGACCCGCCCCCGGACGTTCTCCTCCGGTCAGCTCGTGACGGCGGGAATGATCGCCATCACCGTGGCGCTCGGGGCCGGCCTCGTGCTCGCTCAGGCCTACAAGCAGCAGCGCTACGCCACACAGCTCTCCGACGCGCTCGGCAAGCTCGACCCCGACGTCAAAGCGATCGAGCGCCTGTCCGCCGAGGTGGCCCAGAAGAGGCGCTTGCTGGAAACCGTCCAGTCCATCGAGAAGGCCGATGTGCGGCCGCTCCCGATCATGCGGGAGCTGACGGAGCGGCTGCCTCCGGACGCGTGGCTGCGCACCTTCAGCATGGACAAGCAGGGCCTTGAAATCACGGGCCAGGCTGCCGCCGCCAATCAGCTCATCCCGCTGCTCGAGAGCTCCCCTCGCTGGTCCGGGTCGAGTTCACGGCGCCGGTGACGAAAGCGGGAGATAAAGAACAGTTCCGGATCAAGGCGGCGTGGAAATCGGCCGCGCCGCCGGAGGCACCTCAACCGACGCCACCGACCGGGACCAAGCCGCCCGCACCATCGGGGCGGGCCCCGATGCGCCCGGGCGCCGCGCAGAGTCGCTGACATCATGATGACGGTCAACAAGCGCGAGCAAAGACTGATCGGGGCCGCTCTGCTCGTGGGCGTCGGCCTCATCGTCTATTTCTATGGGGTCGAGCCGCTGCAGGAGTGGCGGCGGTCGGGCGCCGAGATGATTCCGAGCCGCGAGGCCCAGCTCGAGCGGCGCCGGCTCGTCGTCGCTCGCCGACCCACCCTCACGGCGGAATTGGAGAAGCTCAACCAGCAACTGCAGACCCGGGCGCCGCGGTGGCTGCAGGGACCGACCCCGCCGCTGGCCGCCTCTGAGCTTCAAACGCTGGTCAAGGATGTGGCCCTCAAGGCGGGCGTCGAGGTCCGCAGCGAGCGCATCCTCCCGCTGGTCGACCGGAGCGGCTTGCAAGAAGTGCCGATCGAGATCACCGTGGCCGGCGGGCTGCGGGAAACCGTGCGCCTCCTCCACGATCTGGAGCACACGACCAAGATCTTGACCGTGCAGGACGTGAAGGTTAGAGTGGTCGCCGTCGGCCAGCCCCGCGACCTGCTCACGACGTTCAACGTGTCTGGCTATCTCCTCCCGAGCGCATCTGCCCCGACGGTTGGCGGCACGACGTCGGGGGCACCCAAGGGATAAACCTCGTTGTCGAAGAAGATACTCGCGCTGAACGTGGTCTTGGCCGGAGTGGCGGTGTTCCTCGCCATCTGGCTCGTGCGGGATCTCGCCGCCACCCGGCCGCTGCCGTCACCCGTCGCGCGGAAGGCGGCAGGCGGTGCCGCGACCGAGAACACCGCTCCAGAAAACGCGGCCCAGGACCGACTGACCGCTTATAACGTCATAGTGGCCAAGTACCTGTTCAGCCCCTCCAGGACCGAGGGCGCGCCGGAAGTCGCAAAACCGGTCGTGCCGCTGCCTCCCAAGCCCATCCTGCTCGGCGTGGTGGTCGATGGGCCATCGAGCCGGGCGTATCTCGAGGATCCCTCGACCAAGCGCGTGTTCGGCTATCAGGTAGGCGATAGCGTGGCAGGCGGCAAACTCGAGAAGATCGCGGATGACCGCATTCAGATTTCCCGCTCCGATGGAGTGCTGGACGTCCTGCTCCGCGACCCGACCAAGCCTCGACCACCCGCGCCGGTCCAGGCGGCTCCGCCCGGCGCGCCCGGCGCGCCGCCGCCAGGCGCACCACCCCGGCGCGTGTGGACAGTCCTCCCGTGGCGCCACCCGCTGTGCCCGGGCGCCCCCATTCCTCCACGGTCGCTCCGCCGAGTGCCTCTGGAGCAGTCGTCATCGGATCAGTAGCAGCATTGGCCCATTCCGGTTCCCGCAAGGTGATCGCATTCGCTCAAGCGCTGCTGATGCTGTCCCTCTGCGCCTGCTCGAGCACCAAGGCGGCGAAGACGCCATTACCCGCGGACTACAAGGTGACGGTGAAGACCGAGGACGCGACTCCCGCGGCCCCGACTCCACCACCGGTGCAGAAGCCCGAGCCGGCCCCTGCGCCCGCTGTCACGGCCGCCCCGCCGGCCCCGGCTCCCGGGCCGGTCGTCGTCATTCCCGCACCGTCCGCGGCGCCGCCTCCCGGCACCGACAAGAGCCCGAAGGCCATCGCGGGCGCGACGTCGGATCCCGCCGCCCCGGCGCCCGATCGCGGCAGTCAGCCGGTGGTGCGCATCCGCCAGGCCCAGGCGCCTCCCGCCGGTCAACCCACACCTCAGTCGCCGGGCCGGCTCGTCGTCTTCAACTTCGACAATGCCGACATCGAGATCGTCCTGCAGGCCACGAGCGAGCTGCTGGTCTTCAACTACGTCTTGGCTCCGGGGGCGCGGGGCAAGAAGGTGACCGTCCAGACCACCGGGCGCATTCCGGTGGACGACATCTTCCCCGTCCTCCTCACGATCCTCGACGTCAACGGTCTTGCCGCCGTGAAGTCCGGCAACGTCTGGCGGATCATCCCCAAGGAGGGCGCGGTCCAGACATCGACGCGGACCATCGTCGGCCCGCAGCTCGACCCCGGTGTGCCGGGCGACGAGGTGATCACCCAGCTCATCCCGCTGCAGTTCACGAGCGCAACGGACGTGCTGAATCTGTTGCGGCCGTTCGTGCCGCCGCAGGGCGCGATCACCGCCACCCGCGACACCAACCTCCTGGTGGTCACCGACGCCGCGGCGAATATCCGGCGGCTCCTGGACATCCTGAAGCTGGTGGACGTCGACGTGGCGTTGAACGAGCTCCAGATCCTCCCGCTGAAGAACGCCGATGCCCAGGAAGTCGCGCAGATCCTGACCCAGCTCTTCGCGAGCGGCCGCTTCCGGCCGGCCGGTGCCCAGCTCCCCGCCGGAATCGCGCCGCCGGTGGCGCCACCCACCGCGCCGGGCGCGCCCCCGCCGCCCGAGGTCAGCCGCCGACGAGTCCGGACCAGGGCGCCGCGACCGCGCTCCGCTCATCGTGCCGGAGCGGCGCTCGAACTCCCTCATCGTCTACGCGCGCAAACAGGAGATGGAAACCATCGCCCGCCTCGTCGAGAAGCTCGACGCGGACATCTACGGCGGGCAACGCGTCTTCTTCTACTTCGCCGAGAACACCAAGGCGCGGGATCTCGCGGCCACGCTCGACGCCATCTTCGGGCGCGGCTCGGGATCGACTCTTCCTCCACGAGCACCACGACTCCGACGACCCGCCCGACGACGACGGGCTCGCCGGGCTTGCCGAGCCAGTCGAGCATCGCGGGATCACGGACCCCGCCCGTCGGCGCGACGGGCGGCACCGGTCGGGGTCCGAGCTTCCTCGAGGACGGCGGCCCGGTCGGAGAGACGCGCTTCATCCCCGACGAGGTGACGAACTCGATCATCGTCACGACCTACCCGAGGGTCTGGACCGAGGTCGAGGGCATCATCAGGAAGCTCGACCGGATGCCCCGTCAGGTCCTGATCGAGGTGCTCGCCGCCGAGGTCACGCTCGACGACAAGCACGAGCCTCGGGCTGCAGTGGGCGATCCAGCACGGCCGCTTCACCGCCAGCCTGACCAGCCGCACTCGGAGCGCGATCCTCCCGAGCCAGGCTGCCCGACCTCATACCGCCGTTCGGGATCGCGCGGCGTGCAGCGTCCGGACTCAACTTCTTCACGTTCGCCGCCGACGAGTTCCTCGCCGCCATCAATGCCCTGGCCACCGAGAACAAGGTCAACGTGCTGTCGAGCCCGTCCATCATGACCGCCGAGAACAAGAAGGCGGTGATCAACGTGTCCCGGTCGGTGCCGATCCTGACCTCCCAGCAGGTGCCGATCGGCGCCACGCCGTCGGCGCGGGAACCAACCAGTCGATCGTGGGCACGCAGACGGTCGAGTACAAGGACGCCGGCATCATCCTCACCGTCACCCCGCGCATCGGCGAGCAGGGCACGGTCGCCCTCGACGTCAAGCAGGAGGTCAACGACGTGGGCGACCCGGCGCCGCCGACGAACTCCCCGAGTTCAGGAAGCGCGAGGCCGAGACCTCGGTCGTGCTGCTCGAACAACCAGACGCTGGTCCTCGGCGGGCTCATCCAGAACCGGCGGAGCGTCGTCAAGGCCGGGATCCCGTTCCTGAACAAGATCCCGGTGTTCGGCTATCTCTTCGGGACGCACGACAGAGCAGATCGACGAAGACGGAGCTGATCCTGCTGATCACTCCTCGCGTGGTCGGCACGGCGCTCGATGCCGCGCGCGTCACCGACCAGATGCGGAACCTGACGCCGGAGCTCCGGGACTCGATCAAGGACAAGCAGTTCCCCTACCCGTCGTTCAGGCCGCCCGCCACGAGGCCGTAACGGGCGGCGAGGGGTTCCGCCTTCAGACGCGGGCTAGGAGTGTGTCGGAGTAACCCAGCTAGAGCGATGAGAAGGGTCCAGATGCAGGCGGCGCCCGATGGCCGCACGCGAGGCGACTTCTGTACGTTGAGCGTGCGGTCGAGGGCGCCAACAGCAGATGGCCCTTATCATCGCTCTAGGCGGTCTTCCCTGCCCAGATCGTCAGACCCGCGAGGCGATCCATGATCTTGGCGACCATCTTGCGTGGGACCCACGCTTCTCCCGCGTCGACGACACGGACGGCTCTTGCCAGGAACGTCGGCAGGAGAGCCTTGTCGAGGTAGCCGCGCGCGCCGTGAGACAGCGCCTCCAGCGTGCGGGCCTCGCTCGCGCCGTCGGTCAAGAGAATCACCCTGGTCTGCGGCGATTTCTGCCGCAGGGCGGGAATGAGCGGCATCCGCTGCGCCCGGGCCAATGCCAAGTCGAGCAGCAGAATCCGCGGCCGGAGGCGCCCCGTGGAGGTGATCGCCTCGAGCCCACTCTTGGCCTCGCCGACCACCCGAATGCCGCTCTCCGCCTCGAGGAGCCGGAGGCAGGCTGCTCGATCCGCAACCTGGTGCTCCGCGATGACGACCGTTATCTGTGAAGAGCATCACATCAACAACCGTCGTCCCTTTTGCCCTCGGCGTCAATTGAACTTTGGTCCAATAGCCTCGGGTTCACGGGCAGACCGCCCATGCTCGAGCGCGAACAGGGCGAGCTGAAGTCGCCCCGAGAGCCCGAGCTTGCGGAAGATGGCCGTGAGGTGAGCCTTGACGGTGCGCTCCGTCACGTTCAAGCGCTTGGCGATCTCCTTGTTACTCGCCCCCACGCTCAGCAGGTCGACGATCTGCCGCTCGCGCGGGGTGACACGCTCGAGCCGCTCGTCGCTTCTGGCCGGCGCGTCCCGCCGCCGCTGCTCGGTCAGCACCGTGAGCTCCTCGAGCAGGTGCGGGATGAGCTTGCGGCCGACCCAGATCTCCCCTTCAAGACCACGTGGGTGGCCTTCTCGAGGAGCACGATGTCGATGTCCCGATGACAGTATCCGCGAGCGCCGGCCTTGAGAATCGCGATGCCTTCGCGCTCGTCGGGTGCCTCGGTCAGCACGATGATCCTGGCGGCGGCCCGAAGCTTCTGGACGGACGCGATACCGCTCGCCCCCCGAGGCCGGGCAGCGTGATGTCGAGCAGCACGGCCGCGGGCCGGTGGCCGACGATGCCGCGCTCGAGATCCCCGCGATCGGCGCTCTCGTGGATGCTGTAGCCGTTGGAGAGGGCCTGCCGGCACCGCTTGCGCAGACCGGCCACCGCGCTGGCGATCATCACGAGCGGGGTCGGCTCGGTCTTGCCGGGACTATCGGGCATGCCTGGCGTCGCGTGATCCACCTGAGCGGCGAGCGGGCGTCGCCGGGAGCGCATCGGTCGGACCGGACCCAGCGCGAAAGCTCAGGTACCTCGTTCGCAAGCTCGTCCCTCTTGACCCCAACGGCATTCTACCTCACCTGATTCCCCGGCGTTCGGCCGGCCGAGACCGCCCGAGGAGCGCTCACGCGTGACGGGTTCCCCAGGGCGGACCTTCGCCCCCGGACGATGCGATCTCGTCCGTGGAGCGGCGCGCTACTGGCGACGAGCGCCCGATCCGGACGCGCCGCGCCGGCCCCGGGATTGCGCGGAGGTCGCCGCCGCCCCGCCGGAGTCGACGAGCGTCCAGTGGTACCGCGGCGAGGTGGTGACTCCGCTCCATCGGCGCGCCCATAGTCGTCCTGGCGGCGAATGATATCGTCCTCGCCGAGATACGGCCCATGCTGGACCTCGATGATGACCACCTGGGCCCGTCCGCGGTTTTCGATCCGGTGCCACGCGCCCTTGGGCACGGTGACCATCTCCCGTGCCTGGACCCGCCGCGCGCGCCCCGAGACGATGACTCGCGGTGCACCGCTGACCACGATCCAGCTCTCGGCGCGAAGCCGATGCCGCTGCAGGCTCAGGCGCCCGCCGGGCTCCACGACGAGGCGCTTGACCTTGTACCCCGGGCCTTCCTCGATCGTCTCGAAGCCGCCCCACGGGCGCGTCACGAACCCGTGCGCCTCGGCATCCAGCGGCGCGCGCCTCATGGTCCCAACCGGACGATGCGCGCGAAATCAGCTTCCACGGCCTTCTCGACCTCCTCCATCACCTCGTCGGGCACGTTCTCGTCGAGCAGCAGCACGACGATGGCCCGGCCCCGCTTGGTCCGGCGCCCCACGTGCATGGAGGCGATATTGACGTTGTGGCGGCCGAGGATGGAGCCGATCTTGCCCACCACGCCCGGCCGGTCCTCGTAGGAGAGCACGAGGATATGCCCCTCGGGAATGAACTCGATGTGCAGATCCTTCAGCCGGACGATGCGCGGGACGCCGTCGAACACCGTGCCCGCGAGGATCTTCTTCGCCGCGCCCGCCTGGGTCGTCACCGTGATCAAGTTGGTGTACCCCGAGCCGGCCTCCTCGTCGGTGTGCACGGCGATCTCGAGGCCGCGCTCCCGCGCCACCAGGCGCGCGTTGACGAGATTGACGGCCTGCGCCGTCACGGGCTCGAGCAGGCCCTTCAGCACCGCGCGGGCGATCAGCTCGGGGTCGCGGCGGGCGACCTGGCCGGCCACCACCACGTCCACGCGCTCGACGTTGTCCGGCTCGAGCTGCACGCAGAACCGCCCGAGCATCTCCGCGAGGGCCAGGAAGGGCCGTTGCGCCGCCATGCTCTCCCGGTCGCCCACCGGGACATTGACGGCGTGCTCGACCAGCTCGCCGTCCCGGAAGGCCACGAGCGCTCGCGCCACGTCGACCGCCACGTTGATCTGCGCCTCGTGCGTATTGGCGCCGAGATGCGGGGTCACGACCACCTGCGGATGCGTGACGAGGCGCTTGACGAGATCGGAGACGGGCGGCTCCTCGCTCCACACGTCGACCGCGGCGCCCGCCACGTGTCCCGACTCGAGGGCGGCCAGCAGAGCACCCTCGTGAACGATGCCACCGCGCGCGCAGTTGACGATGCGCACCCCGGGCTTCATCAGGGCGATCTCGCGGGCGCCGAGCAGGCTCTCCGTCTCATCGGACAGCGGTACGTGCACGGTGATGACGTCGGCCTCGGTGAGCACGGTGCGCAGGTCCGTGAGCCGCACGCCGAGCTCGCGGGCGCGGCTCTCCGGAATATACGGATCGTAGACGAGGACGCTCACGTCGAAGGCGCGCAGCCGCGTGGCGACGCGCGAGCCGACCTTGCCGAGGCCAAGGACCCCCACCGTCTTCCGATGCAGCTCGGACCCGTAGATGCCCCGGTCCCATTCGAGCCGCTTGAGCGCGTCATTGGCCACCGGGATCTTGCGCAGCAGCGCGAGCAGCATGCCCACGGTGTGCTCGGCCGCCGAGACCACGTTGCCGTAGGGCGCGTTGACGACGATCACGCCCTGATGCGAGCACGCGTCGACGTCGATATTGTCCACGCCGACGCCGGCGCGCCCGAGGATGCGCAGCTTCTTCGCACGGGCCAGGAACTCGGAGGTGACCGCGGTCGAGGAGCGCGTGATGACACCGTCGTAGTCGCCGAGGCGCCCGTACAGCTCGCCCTTCGCGAGCTTGTCCGACACCTCGTCGACCTCGATTCCGCGCTCGCGCAGATAGGCGACGCCCTCGGGCGCGATGGCGCCGATCACCAGCACTCGCATGGGACGATACTAGCACACGGTCTCATCATCGCTTTCCGCCGGGACGCAGGGCACTGGGCCAATTTGACTCACTACCGACGCACGCCGCCGATGGCCGCGACGCTGAAATCACTCACCTCGACGCGGATGGCCGCGACGTCGGGCAGGACGCGCACGTCCTCGAATCCCGCCGCCCCCAGGAGCGCCGTCCAGTCTTCGAGGCCGAGGAACCCGCCGCGGGGACGATGCCGCGGATCGAGCCGCGGAGACCGAAACGCCTCCGCCAGATTGAAGACGAAGTCCGCATAGATGGGCTCGGGCGGTGGCACGCATTCGGAGATGACGAGCCGGCCGCCGGGCGACAGCGCCCGGTGCACTTCCCCAACGTGAACCCGAGATCACGTGCGGCGTGGAGCGTATTCACGGCGTAGACGACGGACACGCTCGCGGGCGCCACCCCCTGCTCGCCGAACCCCTGGTTCATGTCGAGCGCGCCGAAGCTCAGGCCTGCCAATGCCGGGTACCGATCGCGCAGCGTCTGCTCCCCTCGGCGCAGGAACGCCGACACGGGCTCGGTGAAGCGGTAGCTCTGGACGTCGCGGAGACGGTCCCTCGTCTCGAGCTCCGCGAGCAGCGCGAGCGCGCCGCTGGCGAGCCCGCCGCCCAGCTCGAGAATCGAGCTGCCGGGCCCGGGCAGCCAGTCCGCGACGGCGACGGCACCGACGCGGTTGTTGACGGCGTAGAGGCCATTGTCGTTCGAGAAGTAGTCGACCCAGAGCCGGAGCCGGCGCGGAGCGAACAGCACGTCCTCACCCGCCACGTCGCCTCGGAGAAAGGCTGGGTAGTCGCGCGCGACCGCCTCCGCGAGGGCATACGCGGGCATCCACGACGGGTCCCAGCGCTGCTGCTCCTGCCGCACCGGCGACGCGTCGAGCACCGGCAGCTCGGCCGCGCGACCGATACCGGCGATTTGCCCCGTCCGGGACCTCCGCGACCCACCCGCGCGCGGCGAGGAATCGGAGCATCCAATCGACCGGCGCCCGCGCCTGCGGAGCCTCGAGGCCTGCGCGCGCCGCGATCTCCGCGGCGTCGCCCGGCGCGCCGAGCGCCGTGGCCATCCCGGTCTCCCGCGCGATCCCGAGGACGAGCCGACAGACGAACTCGCCGTACAGGATATGCGAGCGGATGAAGGCTTCGCCGAACGCGGGTCGAAGCGGACCGGGCAATGCCTCGCGCAGAAAGGCCGCGCTCCGGGCCGCCTCCTCCCGGCCGAGGGCGCCGAGCGCCTCCGCCGCCTCGCCGCCGGTCGTCACGCGGCGGGCGGGCTCCACACGTCGAAGAAGTTGAACCATTGGGTCGGGCGCTCGCCCACGATCCGCTCGAGGGCGGCTACCCAGGTGCGAGCCGCCTCTTCCTCGCCACCTCGCGCAACGGCCAGCGGCTCGGTCACCGTCACGGTGTACCGGTAGCTCTCATCGAGCACGCAGAACGCGGGGACGAGTGGCACACCGACGGCACGGGCGAGGACGAATGGCCCGAGCGGGAACGGCGCGGGCGCTCCGAAGAAGGGAGGAGGACGTCGCCACGCGTGCCGAGCGCCCGGTCGCCCTGCACGGCGACCACCTCCCCGCGCCGGAGCGCCGCCAGCAGCTCGAGGGAGACGGTCGGGCGCGACCGCGGCACGAAGCGCACGCCCTCGCCGTCACGCCGAACCCAGCGCCCGAGATCGAGGGCCTCGTCCTCGGCCACGACCACGTGCGTGGTCCGGCCCGCGCGGCCCGCGAGGCAGACGACCGGCCAGCTCCCAGTTGCCCACGTGGGCGGTGAGCGAGATGAACCCACCCTGGAGATGCGCGACACGCTCGGCGCCTTCCACGCGCGCCACGTGGGAGTGCAGTCGCGCCGCGGGCTGACGATTCGTGGACACGAGATCGCTGAAGCACATCGCGAAGTCCGTGAAGGTCCCGACGGTGAGCGCGTCGAGCCGGGAGCCGGTGGCGCCGGTCACGCGCGCGAGCGTGCGCCGGACGACGCCTTCCTCGGCGGGCATGAGCCGCGGCACCACCCGTCCGATGCGCCGCGCCAGGGCGAGCCTCGCGCGTCGCGGCAGCCACCCGAGGGCCGCCGCGAGCCGGTAGAGATCGGCGCGGTTATAGGCGTGCGAGTGCCAGCGCGGTCGCGGGACCGCGTGCTCGGGCGTCAGTGACCGTGGCATGCGTTCCACTCTAGCAGCCCGCTACGTCAGTCCCCGTCCACCGCCACGACCTGGCCGGTGACGTAGCTCGCCTCGTCGGAGGCGAGAAAGGCGATCACCGCGGCGACCTCCGCCGCCGTCCCCATCCGGCCGAGGGCGGTGAGCCGGACGATGCCCGCCGCGATGTCCGGCGACACGCCGCTGGTGAGCGCGGTGGGGACATAGCCGGGCGCGACGGCATTGACCGCGATGTTGCGCGGCCCGTATTCCTTGGCCATCGCCTTGGTGAAGCCGATGATGCCGGCCTTCGCCGCCGAGTAGTTGGTCTGGCCCGGGTTGCCGACCACGCCGGCGATCGACGTCACGTTGACGATGCGCCCGTAGCGCTGCTTCATCATCTGCCGCAGGACGGCCTTGCTGCAGTTGAAGACGCTCTTGAGGTTCTGCTGGATGACGCCGTCGAAGTCCTCTTCGCTCATGGCGGCGAGCAGCCCGTCGCGCGTCGTTCCCGCATTGTTCACGAGGATGTCGAGCCGGCGGTAGGCGTCGATGGCGGCTTTGACCACGCCCTGGGCGGCGGCGAGCCGGCTCACGTCGCCCTGCACGGCCCGGGCGTCTCCGCCACCCGCCCGGATCTCCTCGACGACGCCCTGCGCCGCCGTCGCGCTCGTATTGAAGTTCACGACGACGGCGGCGCCGAGGGTGGCGAGCTTGATGGCGCAGGCGCGGCCGATGCCGCGCGACGCCCCCGTCACGAGGGCGACCCGGCCGGTGAGCAGGCTCATGGACGGACCCGCGGCGCGCGTTACCGGCGGGCGCGGAGGAAGCGGAGGAAGTCGCGTCCCTCGCGGAGCCGCCGCCCCAGCACCTGGCGGTCCCCCAGCATCTCCGCGGCGAGCGAGATCATCTTGCGCGGCCGGAAGTAGAAGCGCCGGTAGAATTCGTCGAGCGATCGGAAGATCTCGGTCCGCGGGAGATGAGGATAGCCCAGGGCGCTCTGCTGGACGCCCGCCCCGTCCACGAGGCCGCCGTCGTCCTCGAGCCAGCCGTTCCGCTGCGCCTCCTCGTAGAGCGCGGTGCCCGGGTACGGCGCGGCGAGCGAGACCTGGATCGTGTCGGGATCGATCTCGCGCGCGAAGCGGATGGTCTCGGCGATGGTCTCGCGCGTCTCCCCGGCAGCCCCAGGATGAACGTCCCGTGGATGGTGATGCCGAGCGCCTTGGCCTCCCGCGTGAACCGGCGCGCCGCGTCGAGCCGCACGCCCTTCTTCACGTTGTTCAGGATCTGCTGGCTCCCCGACTCGTAGCCCACCAGGAGCAGGCGCAGGCCATTGTCCTTCAGCACCTTGAGCGTCGCGTGCGGCACCGTGGCCTTGGCGTTCACCGACCACGTGATGCCGAGCGGCCCGAGCCGCCGGGCGATGGCCTCCGCCCGCGGCAGGTCGTCGGTGAAGGTGTCGTCGTCGAAGAAGAACTCGCGCACCTGGGGAAACAGCCGCACGCGCCTCGGCCATCTCCTCCGCCACGTGCCCGACGCTGCGCGTGCGATAGCGCTGCCCGCCCACCGTCTGCGGCCACAGGCAGAACGTGCACTTCGAGCGGCAGCCGCGGCCGGTGTAGAGCGACACGTAGGGGTGGCGGAGATACCCGATGGCGTAGTTCTCGACGGTGAGGTCACGCTTGTAGACGGGCGTGACGAAGGGCAGCCGGTCCATGTCCTCGAGCACCGGCCGATCGGGCGTACAGGCGATGCGGCCATCGTCGCGGTACGCGAGCCCGGCGACGCGCGCGAGCGGCCGCCCCGGGCGATCTCCTGCACGGTCAGATCGAATTCGCCCCGCGCCACCCAGTCGACCGCCGGGCTGTTGCGCATCGAGGCCTCGGGCGCCACCGCCACCGCGGCGCCGACCATGCCGATCGACAGGCCCGGGTTCTCGGCTTTCAACGCCGCCGCGACCTTCACGTCGGCGGCGAAGGACGGCGTGCTCGTATGCATCACGCAGAGATCGTAGGCGCGGGCGAGCGGACGCACGTCGTCGAGCGAGAGGCCGTCGGGCGGCGCGTCGACGAGGCGGGAGCCCGGCACGAGCGCGGCCGGCTGGGCGAGCCAGGTCGGGTACCAGAACGATCGGATCTCCCGCCGGGCCTGGTACCGTGAGCCGGCGCCCCCGTCGAAGCCGTCGAACGAGGGCGGGTGCAGGAAGAGCGTGCGGAGGTACTCGGTCACGTGGGTCAATGACCCACTTCACACGGCGTGAATGCACACCGGCTCACGGTAGCGCAGAACGCGAAGGTCCGCAACCCGCGGCAACGGCGTCGCGCAGCTACGCGCCCGACGGCCACATTGCTGTAGAGCCAGCGGCCGTTCCCGACTTCCAGCAGATGCGCGGTGCCGGGGGCAACGATGCGACGGCGCTCTGCGTCGGGCGCGCGCGGCGTCACGAGGAAGACGCGCCGGCCGGACTGCCACGCGCGGGCCAGGTCGCGCGCATCCCAGAACGTCTCGGCCGCGTCCGGATAGGTGGCGCCGATGCCGAGGACGCTTCGCCGCGCGTCGAGGAGGGCAGGACGCCGGCCCGAGTACGAGCTCGAGCGCGCCGGAGTTCTCGATCGGCCCCTCGTGGACGAGGAGATCGCCCGGCGCCATCTCCCGCTTGAGATCCTCCGCCATCCTCGCCACCGCCCTCCCCGAGGCGACGAGCGCGGCGCCCCCGTCGCGAGCGGCATCACGGCGAGCATGGTGGCGAGGACCGCGGCGAAGCCGAGCCGCCCCGCCCGCGCCGCGAACGCGCCGGCGAGGACGAGCGCCCCCGCGCCGAAGATCATCGCCATGCGCGTCACCAGCGGTCCGAGCGCAGACCACGGGGGCAGCGGGGAGGCCTGGCCCACCACCGCCTCCTTCCGCGTGTAGACGTCCGTCGCCGAGAAGACGGTGTCCACGAAGGCGCGGCCGTCCCCCATCCCGACGAGAAAGGCGCCGACGGCAAGCGCGGCGAAGAGCGCCAGGTGGAGGCCGACGAGTCGCCCGCCCACCCGGTGAGCGCTCCTTCCAGAAGCGAACGGCGAGGAGCGCGATGGCCGGATACGCGGGAAGCGCATAGTGGGGCAGCTTGAAGGGAGACAGCGCGAAGAGGGCGATCAGTCCCGTCGCCCACAGCGCGAGCGCCACCCACGCCGTCTCCGCCGGATCGCGCCACGCGCGCCGCCGGACGAGCGCGATCACCTGGAGCCCGGCCGGGATGATCCACGGAAACGCGCCGAGCCCGCTCACCGCGAGGAACTCCGCGGAGGAGAGCGGGACGATCCTCGTCGGGGAAGTGCCGCAGCCGGAGCGCGTTCAGGACGTGGTTGTCGACCACCGTGTACCAGAGGAAGCCCGGGCTCCAGCATCGCCGCGACGAGATACCATCCGAAGCCCAGGATCACGAGGATGGCCACGCCCCGCCAGGGCAGCCGCGCCGACCGCCACCCTCGTCGGCCGCCGAGCGACAGGGCCAGGGCGATGGCCCCGAGCGGGCCGATGAGCCCGAGCGGATCCTGGCGAGCGAGGCGAGCGCGAGCCCGGCGCAGCCCACGAGGAGCCAGACGCGGCGCCGTCCGCTCTCCGCGGGGACGGCCAGGCCCAGCAGGAGCCCCGCCAGGCCCCATTGAATGGCGGCGACGAAGAGCGTCTCCGGGCGCACGTAGCGGCCGAAGACGACGAACAGCGCCGACGACAGGAGCGCGCCCGCCGCGCCGAGGCCGGCCCAGGGCCCGAGGAGCCGGGCGCCCAGGAGCGCCGTCGCCGCCGCCGCGAGCACCGCGCCCCCGAGCGGCACGAGCCGAGCCGCCCGCTCGCCGTCGCCGAAGAGCGCGAAGGCCCCCGCGGCAAGCCAGTAGAGGAGGGGCGGCTTGTCGAGGTAGCGGACGCCGTTCAGCCTGAGCGTGAGCCAGTCGCCGCTCGCCCGGATCTCCCGGGCGATCTCCGCGTGCTGGCCTTCCCCGGATCGTCGAACGGCGCGGCGCCGAGACCGGGCAGGAGCAACACGAGCGCGAGCGCGATGGACGCCATCACCGCGGCCGCGACGCCCGAACCGCGAGAGCCCATCACCCGTCCATCACCCGTCGAGACCGGCTGAAGCGTTCCAAGGTTCACGACTATACAGGAACCCGTCCGTCGGCCCCCACCAGCGGCACGCGCGGGCGCGGGCGCGCGCGCGGCCACGCTGGCACTTCAGCGCGGTCCGGTTGACCGCGGACCATGACTGAGGGTAGTGTCCACTGTCAGGATGCCGACCAGGACGGCGCAAGGCCCCGGATTCAGCCAGCCCGACGAGATCGCGGATGCCCTCACCACCTTCATCAACACCCAGCATCATGGCCCGCGGTCATCCGGTGAACCCGGACGAAGACCTCGAGGAAGCCGGCGTCGACTCCATGGCCTTGCTGAAGATCCTTCTGTTCATCGAGGCGGAATTCGGCTTCTGGATGCCGGACGAGGATCTCGTGGAGAGCACGGCGTCCGCCCGTGCCCTCGCGAACTACATCTGTCAACGCGGGAAGCCGTCGTAGGCCGAGACAGGGTGAACTACGACGTCGTCGTGGTGGGGGGCGGCGCCGCCGAAGGCCGCCGCCGCGGTCACGGCTGCGGATCGCGGCGCCGCACGGCGCTCTGGTCGAGCGCCACGGCTTCCTGGGAGGCATGGCCACCGCCGGGATGGTCGAGCACGATCTGCGGCCTCTACCGAACATCGGCGTCCGGGCCCGCGGAGCCGCTCAACGAGGGATTCGCCGAGACCTTCGCCCGGCGACTGATGGGCGCGCCCGGCTGCGGAACGCCGATTCGCCGCGGGCGGACCTTCGTCCTGCCCTACACGCCGTTCGCCTTCGCGTGCCTGGCGGACGACCTCGCGTCCTCGGTGCGGCATCTGGACCGTGTACCTGCACGCCTATCTCGTGCGCGCTCGAAGCCGCGAGACCGGCACATCGGACGCTGCGCGTCGCCACGTCGGGAGCGGCTCTTCGAGCTGGACGGCCGCGGACGGTCGTGGACACGAGCGGCGACGCGGTGGTCGCGTGGCACGCGCGGCGCCGCCACCGGAGACGGCGCCGCAGTGCAGAGCGGCAGCTTCCCTCCTCGTCTTCGTCCTCCAGCGATGTCGACAGCCGAGGCGCTTCGGCCAGGGCCGCGAGTGGCGCTGCTGCGGGCTCTGATGTTGGCCGAGCAGCAGGCGGACCTCTTGCCGAAGGGAGCCTCGAACCTGACGCTTGCGTCCCGTCGCAGCAGCCCGGAGAGGTGATCTGCAAGCTCACCCTGAGCGGGATCAGCGGAAGAGATCGGCGGGCCGCGATTTCCTGACGATGGCCGAGCAGGAGGGCCGCCGGCGCGTCCTGCGCCGTCACGGAGTTCCTCAAGACGCGGGCCGCCGTTCGCGCGGGCGTTCCTCTCCCACACCGCGCCGCAGGTCGGCGTGCGCGAGATCCGCCGCGTGATCGGCCGGTATCAGCTCACCCGTGAGGACGTCCTGACGGGCCGCAAGTTCGAGGACGGCGTCGTCCGCGCGGGCTGGCCCATCGAGCTGTGGGAGGACGGGTGCCTCGGCGCGTCCTACGAGTACCTGGACGACGGGGAGACGTACGACATCCCGCTCCGCTGTCTTCAGGCGCGGGACGTGGACAACCTCTTCGTGGCCGGCCGTTGCATGAGCGCATCTCACGAGGCCCTGGGATCGCGCGCGTGATCGGCACCTGCCTGGCCATGGGCGAGGCGACGGGGATGGCGGCGCGCCCGCCACGCCGGCGGAACGATAGGTCGGCCGCGTGAATCTGGCGGATTTCCTCGCATCAACGGCCGCCAGGTTCTCGAGCCGCGCCGCGGTGAGCGACGTGCGGTCGGGCGCGCCCTCACCTACGGGCAGCTCGCCGCCGAAGCGGAGCGGGTCGCCGCGTTCCTCATCGCCCAGGGCGTGGAGCCCGGCCAGCGGATCGGCGCTCATCGCCCCGAACGGCCTGGCCTACCTGCCCGCCGCCTTCGGCCTGTTGGCCGCCGGCGCCTGCGTGACCCGCTGGCCAGTGGCCTGACGCCGGCGGAGACCGCCCGGATCATGAAGGACGTCCAGGTAAATGGCTGCCTGTCCTGGCCCAAGGCGGAGTCACCGGCAAGGCCGGGAGAGCGCGACCACCGTGGCGGGGGCGTGTGCGACGGGTTCACGTTCCGGTGGATCGACCGTGGAGCCGGTGGCCCCGCGGGGTTCGCCGGGCTGAACCCGCCTTCGTCCGGTTCACGTCGGGGACGACCGCGAGCAGCAAGGGTGTCGTGCTGTCGCACGAGGCCACGGCGGCCCGCGTCCAGGCGGCGGACAGCGTGTTGCGCTTTCACGAAGACGATCGGATCCTCTGGGTGCTCCCGCTCGCCTATCACTTCGCCGTGACGCATCGTCGCCTACGTGAGGGCCGGAGCGCACGTCCTCATGTGTCCCGACACGCTTCCCGGCGCCATGGTCGATGCGATCCGGCAGCTTCATCCCAGTGTCCTGTACGCCTCTCCGCTCCACTTCGAGCGCATGAGCAACCTGGAGCCGGCAGGGCCGCTGGACAGTGTGCGGCTCTGCCTGTCGACGAGCGCGCCGATCGCGCCGGCCGTGATCGATCGCTTCGAATCGCGCTATGCGGTGCCGGTCGGACAGGCCTACGGGATCATCGAGGCGGGTCTGCCCTGCATCAACGCGCGGACCGGGGACGTGCCGGCCACCTCCGTGGGACGCGCCGTGCCGGGCTACGAGGTCACCGTGTTCTCGGACGCGGGCGCCGTCAGGTTCCGGGCGCGCCGGGCGAGATCGGCGTGCGGGGAACGGCCTCTTCTCCGCGTACTACATGCCCTGGCAGCTTCGCGAGCAGGTCACCCGGGACGGCTGGTTCCTGACGGGCGACATCGGCTGGCTGGATGAGTCCGGCGCTCTGTACCTCGAGGGTCGCAGGAAGACCGTCATCTTCGTCGCGGGGCTCAAGTTCTTCCCGAGGAAGTCGAGGGCTGCATCGACCAGTGTCCCGGCATCGTCGAATCCCGGGTGTTCGGTCGAGCGCACGCGCGCCTCGGCGAGGTGCCGTGCGCGGAGATCGTCGTCGACGCCGGCGGCTTCGACCTCGACACCCTGAAGGCGCACTGCGCGCGCGCCCTGTCGCCGTACAAGGTGCCCGTCGAGTTCACGGTCGTGGAGGCGGTCCCGCGCACACCGGGAGGCAAGATCCTCAGGCGGCCGGCGCGAGGTGATGCGGCCCGCGTGTCGGCCGACCGTCCCTGACGTGAGTGCCCTGCGACGAGGCGTGCGCCGCCTTCCCTTGCGGGGTGCGGATCTCGTCCTGATGGCGCGGCACCCGCGATGGAAGGGCACCGGGCTGAACAACAACACCCTTCTCGCGATCGAGCTGCGATGGCCCCATCGCCGCCCGGCGGATCAGCTGCGCCCTCGATCGGATCCTGGACGTCTGCCCATGGCCCGCGTCGCGCCTCCGACGTCCGTTCCCGTGGGGCCGGCTTCACTGGGCCGCCGGTCCGCGCGAGACGCTGAGCCGCCCGGTGGTGCGGCAGGCGGTCCTCACCGCGAAGGACCAGCTCGAACGGGTGCTGCTGACGGAGCTCAACACGCCCGTTGACCCCCGACGCGAGGCGCCGCTCCGCATCCTCCTGCTCGACGGCGAGCCGCGGCATGCGGGGGCGACCAGCGTCCTGGTGCTGACGTGGTTCCACCCGCTCATGGACGCGCGCGGTGGACAGAACTTTGTCGCGCACCTGCACCATGCCGATCGACACGAGGGCGAGATCCCTTGGGACGGCGCGTCTCCGGCCGTCGTGCCGGATCCGGACCGCCGCACGCTGAAGGAGCGCGGTCGTATTGCCAGGGGCAGCCTGAAATATATGCGGACGCTCGCTCCTGTGCCGCCGGTGTCCCTGGCGACGACGCTGGTCCCGCCGGGGCGAGCCTGCTTCGCGCAGCGAGCTTCGCCGGTCCGGACGCGGGCGACCAGCGCGCCACGCGGGAGATCACCTGGCGTCTGGCCGTGGTCGGCAAAGCCATGGCCGAGCTGTGGCAACGGCGGGGCCTCCCCGACGCTCCCTTCCTGCTTCCCATCTCGGTGGACCTGCGGCCGAAGGGGATCCGGGGCAACGTTCGGGAACCAGCTCGCGTTTCACTTCGCGCGGTTCCCGCCATCCGAGCCCGCGACGTGCCCGCACTGGCTCGTGCTCTGCGCCGTCAAATGGCCGATGCGGTCCGCGACGGTCAGATCGAAGCCAATGCCGTGGCCATGGAGTTCCTCGGTACCGCCCGCCCTCGATGATGCTGCGCGTGTTGCCGTGGACGGCAGGCGGTGAGCTGTTTTCGTTCAACTGCGCGGACCTCGCGGACTGGCCCCCGGCTCTCGAGCAGTGCTTCGGGCGCCGCGTCGTGAACGCCTATCACGTCCCCGTCGTCCCTCCCCGGCCCGGCCTTGGGGTATTCTTCAACCGCTGCGGGAACCGGAACAACGTCGTTGTGTCGTGGATGGAGGGCGTCGTGAGCCGGGACGACGGCCGCGCGAATCATCGAGGTGGTTCGCGAGGGGATGGGATGGACGAGATGACGATGAACAACGGAGCCGGACCCGCCGGGGCCCTGCGGATCGCCATCATCGGGGCCGGGCCCGCCGGGGCCGCGCTCGCGATCTTCCTCGCCCGTCAGCACGCCGACGTCACGCTCTTCGACGATGGACGGCGTCCGGAGCTTCTGGTCGGGGAGTCGCTCGTGCCTGCCGTGGTCCCGATCCTGCGCCGTCTCGGCATCGAGGAGAGACGGCGGCCTTCAGCTGCGTCAAGCCCGGCGTGTCCTTCATCTGGTCGCCCACGGATCGAGTCAGCGTCACATTCAACCGCTTCGCCCCCGCCGTCTTCCCCTACGCCTATAACATCCCGCGCCCGCGCTTCGACGACGCCTTGCTTGCCGGGCGATCGCCTCCGGCGTTCGCCACGTGCGCGCGCGAGCCCGGCTTCAAGCGGAGATCGCGCCGCAGACGCACGCGGAGCTGGCCCTCGCTCCTGAGACTTTGGAGGCGGCCGGGGCGCTCGGTGGGCACCTCCGCACCTCATCGTCGATGCCACCGGACGGGCCCGGCACGTGGCCCGCGCTCTGGCGATACCCGCGCGGCTCGGGCCTCGGAAGGATGTGCGCGCATTTCGCCCACTTCGAGGGCTACCGCTGGGACGACGCGCCGGGACAGGTGCTCATCGCGCGCGGCGAGGCGGGCTGGAGCTGGTGCATCCCGCTCCAGGAGCGGCTCTCGATCGGCGTCGTGCTGGGCCAGGACGACGCGGCCCGCCTCGGGCGCGCGCCGGAAGAGCGGCTCGAGCGCGCCATCACGAGCGACTCCTGGCTCTCCTCCATCGCCGGCGACGCGAAGCGGGTGACGAGCGTGGCGACCTACTCCAACTACCAGCTGATCTCCGAGCGCGGCTACGGGCCGGGCTGGGTCATGGTGGGAGACGCCTTCGGCTTCGTCGACCCCATGCTCTCGCCCGGAGTCTTCCTCGCGCTCCGCTCGGCCGAGCTGCTCGCCGACGCCCTGGCTCCGTGGCTCGGGCGCGCGCGCGATCCCGTCGCGAGCCGAGCTGGACACGGCGCTGGCGTCATACGCCGACCGCCAGCGCGCGATGCTGTCTGCCTGGCTGGAGCTCGTGGCGTATCTCTACGATGGGCGGCTGGTCGCGCTGATGCGGGCCGGGCACACCTGGATGACGCCCGGCTCAGGGTTCCTCAAGAAGTCGCGTCGGAGCACCACATCGCGCGCAGCGTCGGGGTCTTGGCCAGCGGGGCCGCGACGACCTCCCGGTACAACCGCGGCCTGCTCCGCTTCTTGAGCCGCCACGCGCTGCGGGGCGTCGACCCGAGGCATTCGCCATCCGCTGACGCGGTCGTGCGCCGAGCGGCTTCTACGGCCGACGGTTTCGCGGCCGAGGTATTCGCTGAGGACATCCGAAGAGGGTCCCGCGGTTGACGTCGACGAACCCACCGCGGCGCAAGACATCCAGGATCGTCTCCGGCGGAACACACCGGTCGATCGTGTCCCAGTAGTACTTCATGAGGAGCTGGGCCGGCTGGCTTCGCGTGCTGATTCGCGCCATCAAGGGCAGGATGTGCTGGAGATGGACCCGGATGAGCCAGCGGGATACAGGCGAGCGTGGTCGGGACACCTCGAGGAGAATCAGGCGCCCGCCCGGCTTCAAGACTCGGCGGTACTCCCGGAACGCGACGTCCATGTCGGGCACATGGCGCAAGGCGAAGCCCATGCTGAGCATGTCGAACAGGTCGTCGCGGAACGGCAGCGCCTCGGCTCTGCCCTGGACGAGGGGGCCGGACGAGCGCCTTTCGCGCTTCCCGCAGCATGCCGCGGCTCGGATCGACGCCGACCACCCGGCCGGGCTCGCCGAGGATGTCCACCGCGCCGTGCGCCACCAGACCCGTGCCGGTCGCGACGTCGAGCAGCCGCATCCCGGGGCGGAGGCCCGCGCGGCGAAGAGCCCAGCGGCGGTACCAGGGACCCGAGCCCAGGTCCAGCATTGTGCCGATGCGGTTGTAGTGTCGGGCCGCGCCGTCGAACAGCGCCGCCACGAACGACTGTCGGTCAGCGTCGCTCGGGTAGTACTTCTCGAGGACCGGGTGGGGCGGTGTCGATTGCGTCATGGGCGGGCGAGGATCAGAGCGCCGCGGCGATGTCGTCGAGGACCTTCTTCTCGGCGAGCTGGTCCGGCACCTGGATATCCTCCTCCTTGTCCATCCACAGGATGCGCTCCTGCCTCCAGACGCGCCGCTCGACCGTCACCTGCGTCCGGGCCGGGTCGAGCGCCTTCATGACGACGCGCAGCCGCTGGCGCGTGCCCTTCGGCATACACGCCGAAGTCCTCGCCCTCGAGGCGCCGCGAGTCGGTGCGGATCCAGCCACCCGCGCGGTCCTCCTTGTCGATGTCCCACCCGAGGCCCCTGAGCGTCGAGCGCGTCACGGTCCACACGCGGTCCAGCGGCGCATTGAACACCCGGACCCGCTCGTCGGCCTGGGCATCCGCAGCGGTCGGCATCAGGACGGCGCCCATCAGCAGTCCGAGCGCCAACGTCCATCCCAGAGATCGCATCACTGGCCACGTCATCGAGGTCTCCCTCATGTCAGCGTTCGAACTCGTCATGCGTGTTCGAGGCGTCCCGCCTCGAGCCGCAGCGCGCGGTCCGCTTCCGCCGCCGCCTCGGCCCGGTGTGTCACCAGGATAACCGACGTGCCGCGCTCGCGGACCAGGCCGCGAAGCTCGCCCAGGATGACCCGCGCGTGGACATCGTCGAGGCTGCCCGTGGGCTCGTCGGCGAGCACGAGCGGCGGACCGTTCAGCACCGCGCGGCAATAGGCCACCCGTTGCTGCTCGCCGCCGGAGAGCTCGGCGGGATAGTGATCCCGGCGGTCCGCCACGCCGAGGCGCTCCATCAGGACCATCGCCTCGCGCAGCGCCGTCGCGCGGTCGCGCCCGACATAGCGCGCGGCGAGCAGGACATTGTCGATCGCGGTGAGGCCGGAGACGAGCAGGAAGGACTGGAAGACGTAGCCGATGCGGGTGCCGCGCACCCGGGCCTGGGCGCGCCGGGACAGGTGGCTGACACGGACGTCGTCGAACCAGATCTCGCCGGCGTCGGGCGGCTCGAGCAGGCCGAGCAGGTTGAGGAGCGTCGACTTGCCCGAGCCCGACGCGCCCACGACGGCGACGAGCTCCCCGGGTGTGGCGTCGAGGTCGGCGGCCTCGAGCGCGCGCACGGGATGACCGGCCGCTCCGCGATAGCGCTTGGCAAGCCCGCGGGCCCGGACCAGCATCCGTCAGGTGCCGCGGCGGATCGCTTCCGCGGGCGACAGATGCGCGATCCGCAGCGTGGCATAGGCCGCGGCGAGCGCGCCGAGCACGACCGAGAACACGAGCGCGAAGAGCAGCAGGCGCGGCGAGAACAGGAAGACCTGCTGCCCGTCGCGCAGGATCTTCAGATCCACGAGCCAGCCGATGCCGAGCGCGATCGCGACGCCCGCCGCGCCGCCGGTGAGGCTCACGCCGAGCGCCTCGCCCAGGACCTCGCGCAGCAGGTGCAGGTCGGTCGCCCCGAGCGCGCGCTTGATGCCGAAGTCGCGGATGCGCTCGAACACCGCGGCCGTCACCGTGTTCGACAGCGACAGCCCCCGATCACCAGGCCCAGCGCGCCGATGCCCAGGAGCAGCGCCGAGAAGAACGCCGTCGACTCCTTGAGGAGCCGGCTCACCTCGCCGGGTATCGTGACGTTGACGCCCGCCACGGACGCCTGGATGCGGCGCGCGACGGCGTCGGGATCCTCCCGGGCTGCCAGGCGACCGCGGCCCCGGAGTTCAGATCCCCGCGCCCGAGCCCGCCCGCCCCGAAGAGCTGGACGAGGAGCGGATCGCGGCGCAGCCAGAGGTCGCGCGCGTCCTCGATGGTCACCATCGCAAACCGGTCCGGCGCCGTCAGCGTCTTGTCGAGCACGCCGACGATCCTCCACTCGAGGCCGGCCACCTCGAGGCGGCCGCCCACGCCGAGCTTGCGCGCGGCGGCGAAATCCGTTCCCAGCACCGCGACGCCGCGGTCACCCGCCTGGAGAAAGCGGCCGGCCCGGACGGGCAGCTCGCGGTAGTTCCGGTTGACCATGGGCACGCTCACGTCCGTGCCCAGCACCAGTTCCTGGGTGAGCGTGAGGAACTGCGAGGTCGTGGTCTTGAGCGGCAGCATCACCTGCGGCTGGGCGGCCGCCACGCCGGGGACCCGGGCGATCTCGGCAATCTTGGCGGCGCGGAGCAGCCCGCCCGCGGTGAAGCCCGCGCCCATCCCCATGCCCTCGCCGGCCACCGAGATCTGGCCGAGGACGAAGCGATCGCCGCCTTCGATGAAGCGCGAGATCCGCTCGGCCATCGCCCCGAGCGCCACCAGCCCCGCCACGCCCACCGCGATGCCGAGCACGGTGAACAGGTAGCCGCGCGGCAGGAGCCTCCTCATGGAGGTGGCGAGGGCGCGACGCCGGCCAGGCGCTCCTGGGAGTAGAACCGGCCGACGAAGGCGGCGATGGGATCGAGGCCGAGGCGCCGCAGCGCCGGCGTGGCGAGGGCCAGGGCCAGCAGCGCGGGCGTGGCGGCCGTCGCCACCGCCGCCACGCGCATGCGCCGCACCCGCGGATCGCGCAGCCAATCCCGCCATGTCGCGAGTGTACGGTCCACCGTGAACACGCCCACCGCCGCCGCCAATGCCGCCGGATGGTGGCGGTGGGACGCGGTGAACTCGGCGAGATCGCGATGCCGCGGCCGCCGTCGCGCCGCGGTGAAGGGACGGCAGAGCGCCCGGACGATCAGCCAGCGCTTCCCCGCACCAGCGCCTCGCGATCCTCGCCGCCAGGTAGGTGCCGACGGCGGTGCCATCGCGCACGGGACGGAAGCGGCTCCGTCGCTCGGCAAAGTGGATCGCCGCCACCGGCACCTCGACGAGGCGCCACCCGCGGGCGGCCGCGCCGACCAGCATCTCGGACTCGAGGACGAAGCCTTCGCGGCGCGGGCGCACGGCCTCGATCAGCCCGGCGGGGTAGACGCGAAACCCCGATTGCGTGTCGGAGATGGCGGCGCCGGTGAGCCAGTTGATGAAGAATCCGGCCACGCGTATCGCCGCGACCCGGCTGGAAGGAAGGGGCACCGCCGCCGCGTGCTGCCCGATCCCGCCCAGACGCCCGCCGATGACGAGCGCGTCCGGCGCCTGGGCGGCCGCCGCGAGGAGCCGTGGGAGGTCGTCGGGATCGTGCTGGCCATCGCCGTCCATGGTGACGACGCGCTGGGCGTCGCGCGCGAGCGCCTCGGTCAGCCCACGGCGGAGCGCCGCCCCCTTGCCGCCCCGCCGCGTCGAGCCGGATCACGTCCGCCCCGCGGACGCCGCCACCTCGCTCGAGCCGTCCGTCGAGCCGTCGTCCACGACGAGGACGTCGCCGTGGCGCGCGGCGCCCCGCACCACGTCGCCGATGGTGCCGGCCTCGTTGTGGACGGGAATGACGATCAGGTGATCACTCATGGTCCGGCTCGGGGTCCAAGGCGTCGGGGTCCAGGCCCCGACGATCAGCGCGGTCCGACAGCCGCCGCGCGCGATCCCATGGACGAGCACGGGCGATACGCCGCGCGCCGCGTCCAGCGCCGCCGCGGCCACGCGAAGCGCGCCCAGGCCTCCGTGCTGGCCGAAGAGCGGCGCCAGGGACAGCGGCGGGGCATCGCGCGGCCCGAGATCGCGCGCCAGCAGCCCGCGCTCCCAGTCGTCGACGCCGGCGTCACCGTTCCCGGCGCCGTACACGCGGCGGAAGCCGGGAACCGCGTGCGCGGCGAGCAGGCGGCCGACGGGCGAGCCGCGGTCCGCCCGACCCGGCCGCGCCGCGTGCGCCGACGCCGGCACATTCCCCCAGGCCTGCTCCACGAGCTCGGCGACGATCCGCGCGCCCCGCGCGCGCGCGGCGTCGAGGCTCTCGAGCACGAGAAACGTCGCGCCCTCGCCGAGCACCGGGCCATTGTGATCCGCCGCATAGGGCCGGCAGCCCTCGGGCCCCCGCCCCGCATCGGCGACAGCGCCCCGAGACCGCGGAGGTGGCGATAGACGAGGGCGCAGATCTCGTCCACGCCGCCGGCGACCGCCGCCTCCGCATTTCCGCGCGCGACGATCGCCGCCGCCCGGGCCACCGCGAGGTCGCCGACGATGGTCGGCTGGTTGAGCGTGACCGAGGGTGCCCGCGCGCCCACCGCGATGGCCGCCACCGAGGCCATCGTGTTCATCACGGTATTGGGGAAGATCATCGGCGAGAGTCCCGCGGGCCCGCGCTGCAGATATCCCCCGCGAACTCCTCGCTCGAGCGGAAGTCGCCGTGCTCCGAGCCGACGACGATGGCGAGCCCGGGCCCGGATCCGACCCCGCATCCTCCATCGCCAAGCGGCACGCCGCCACGGTGAGGCGGCAGATCCGCGAGAGCCTGCGGGCCTCGGCCGGATCGACGAGGGCGGCCAGCCGCGCGTCGTCGATCTCGGCCGCGAGCCCGCTCGTGCCCGGCTCCGGGACAAAGCCGCGAAGCGGTCCGATCCCCGATCGGCCGAGGGCGAGCGCCTCCGCCACCGCCGATGTCCCCCCGAGGTGAGCGCATTGACCGTGCCCATCCCGGTGATGACCACCCGCCGCCGCCGCGGCGGGGTTGGCTCGGACGAGCCCGTCATGAGCGTGGGGGCCATGTCTGGGCCCCCACTCAGTGGCCGAACCGGCTGAAGATCAGGCTCACGTTCTGCCCCCGAAGCCGAACGAGTTGGACAGCGCCGCCCCGAGGTCGGCCGGACGGGCCGCGCCGGGCACGCAGTCGAAGGGCACCGCGGGATCGATCTCGGTCAGGTTGGCGGTCGGGGGCACGAGTCCGTGCTCGAGGGCGAGGATGGTGGCGATGGCCTCGACGCTGCCCGCGGCGGCCATGGTGTGGCCCACGAGCGACTTCGACGAGCTCACGAGGACCCGGCCCTCCCCGAACACGCGGGCGAGAGCGAGGGCCTCGATGCGGTCGTTCTGGGGGTGCCCGTGCCGTGGGCGTTGACGTAGCCGATCTCGCCCGACGCCATGGCGCGCGATCCGAGCGCCAGCGACATGGCGCGGATCATCCCTCCCCTTCCGGATGCGGCGCGGTCACGTGATGGGCGTCCGTCGTCATCGCCGCGCCGGCCAGCTCGGCGTGGGCGCGCCCCCGCGCGCGCGACAGCGCCCGGCTTCCTCGAGGACGAGGAACGCGGCGGCCTCGCCGATGGACATGCCGCGGCGGTCGCGGTCGAAGGGCCGGCACGGCTCGGGAGCGAGCAGCTTGAGCGCATTGAAGCCCATGAAGCAGATGCGCGTGAGCGCGTCGACGCCGCCGACCAGCGCCACGTCGACCACGCCGTCGCGGATCAGGTCCGCGCCGAGCGCGATGGAGGCGGCACCGGATGCGCACGCCATCACCAGCGTCTCGCGCGGGCCCTCGAGCCCGAAACGGAAGGCCACCGCGTCGGCATGCGCGCGCGGCAGGACGGAGCGAAGGGCGCGCCGCGCCCGGGCGCGGGCCGCCCGCTCCGCACCTCATCCCAGTACCACGCCTCGGCCTCGTGCATGCCGCCGCCCACCGCCCCGACGAGGCAGGCCGCCTGGCGCCGATCTCGTCCGCTCGAGCCCCGCGTCGGCCATCGCCTCGGCGGCGGCCGCGAGCGCGAGCCGGTCGGCCCTCGAGCGCCGCCGCGACGCCCCGAGCCCACCGAGCACCTCCGCGGGCACCTCCGCGGCCACGCGGGAGCGCAGTCCCTCCGTCTCGATGGCGGTGACCGGGCGGATGGCGCAGGCGCCCGCGGACAGGCCCGTCCACAGGCTCTTGACGCCGGCGCCGTACGGGCTCACGACCCCGAGCCCGCTGACGACGACGCGCGGCGACGCGGCCCGGGTCATCCCTGCGCGGACTTGGACAGGACGAAGCGCGCCAGGCTCTGGAGGGACAGGAACTCGTCGCTCAGATCTTCGCGCTCGTCGATCACGAGGCCGAAGCGCTCCTCGATGCCCACGGACAGCTCGATGAAGTCGAGGGAGTCGAGCCCGAGCGAGCCGTCGACGCCCTTGGGCAGCGTGGTGTCGAGGGTCATCTCGGCGGCGCGAGCCGGATCGAAGCGCAGCCGCTCGACGATGATCGTCTTCAGGTCGTCCAGGACTTCCTTCTCAGTCACACGGCCTCCGCCAAGGGCATCATTGCTCCGGTCCAGAGCAACCGGGTGGATTGACCGCGCCAGCGGGCGGCCAGTTCCAGTGTGCCTCGCGTCGGGCTCTGACGCCAGAAATCCAGCGCGGCGAGGGGTTCGACGGAGAAGGTCTCGCCGAGTCTCTTGCGGAGGGCGGCATTGGGCCGGCGCGGTGGGCCGGGCTCGAGATGCAGCGTGCCCCGGCCGGGCTCGAGCCAGAGGCAGGCGGCGGCTTCGACCAGGGGATGGGCGGTCAATCGACCGGCGCGGGCGTAGAGGTCCGCGCATTCCTCGAAGATCTCGACGGCCAGGACCAGCGCGCGGTCGCACGCGCCGGACTCGAGGAGGACCGCGGCATGGTGGATGGCCCGGAGCGTCGTGGGCGGACCGCCGAGGAGGATGGCGTAGGGGCCGCACACGCCGAGCGCGATGGCCACCTCGGCGGGCACGATGGCCGGGGCCGTCTCCGCGAAGTGGATGCTGCCGCCCCGGCCCTCGATGAAGCGCCGGTTGGATGCGCCGTAGGCGGCCGCGGTCACGTAGACGAGCGCCGTGCGCGCGCCGGCGATGGCCCCCGGGCCCGCGCCCGCGTCGTCGAGCGCCGCCTCCACGGCGGCGACGGCGATCAGGCCCTCGCGCGTGGTGCGCCGCCATGCGTCGCCGTCGCGCGCGAGGCGGCCGAGGGAGAGCACCGGGCGTCCCGCCGCCGCGGCGCGCGCGTCCTCCGGCAGCGCGGCTGTGCCCCGGCCCCATCCGGAGATCACGCCCAGGCCGCGCACGACCGGCGCCCGCGTCACGGCGCGCCCTCGAGCACGAGGGCGGCATTGCAGCCGCCGAAGCCGAGCGAGGTGCTGAGGCTGATCCGCGGGCGCGCCGCGCGTGCTGCGCCGCGCACGTGGTCGAGCGCGCAGGCGGGATCGGGCTCGTCGAGGTGGAGCGTGGGCGGAATGAGGCCGCGGCGGAAGGCATAGAGGCACATCAGCGCCTCGAGCACGGCCGCGGCGCCCATGGTGTGACCGAGGCTCGGCTTGATCGAGTTGACGGGCACGGTGGGCGCGCGCGGCCCGAGGACGCGCCTGAGGACCGCCGCCTCGATCGGGTCGTTGAGCGGGGTGCCCGTGCCGTGGGCGCTGACGAAGTCGACGGCATCGGGGCCAATTCCGGCGGCGCGGAGCGCGGCGCGGACCGCGCGCTCGAGCCCCTGCCCCTCGGGATCGGGCGCCGAGATGTGCGCGGCGTCGCTGGCGCTGCCATAGCCGAGCAGCGTGCCGAGCCGCGGCCCCGCCGCATCGCGCTCGCGGCGCAGGAGGACCAGGGCGGCGGCTTCGCCCAGCAAGAGCCCGCTCCGGCGGCGGTCGAAGGGACGGATGTCGTCACGGGTCAGCGCCTTCAGCGCATCGAAGCCGCGCATCACGAAGCGGCAGAGGACGTCGTACCCGCCCGCCACCACCGCATCCGCCTCGTCCGACCGGAGGAGATCGGCGCCGAGCGCCATGGCCGTGGCCCCCGAGGCGCACGCCGTCGACACGGTGATGACTGGCCCCGCGCGCCGAGCCATCGGGCGAGGTTGTGGGCGGGCGCATCGTAGAGGGCATCGCGCAGGCGGCGGCGACGCGCATCACCGGCCAGCGCCCGCTCGCCCTCCTCGACGCCGCCGAGCGCGGTGCCGACGACCACCGCCAGGCGCGCGGGCGCCACCGAGCGAATCCCGCCCTGCGCGGCCAGCTCGCCGGCCGCCGAGACGAGCAGGCGCGTGGCGCGGCAGTCCGGCACGCGGCCCCACGCCTTGATCCGCGAGAGCTTCTTGATCTCGCCGCCGCGCCCCACGCGGAGATCGCCGACCGGGAAGCGCTCGATCTGCGAGATGCCCGACGCGCCCGTGACCAGCGCCGACCAGAAGGCCTCGAGATCCTGGCCGATGGGCGTCACGACGCCACCCGCCTCGATGACAATCCGTTCCGCGATCGCCACGGCCATGCCTAGAGCAGCGGCTGGTAGTACATGCGGAAGGCGCGGATCGGGCCCGGGTCCGTGTCGTAGAGCCGCGTGGCGAGGAAGCGGCGCTCCCGGCGGTCGTAGTCGATGATGCCCGGCGCGGACGGATCATTGGGATCGTAGACCACGAGCTCGATCACGCCGTCGTCGACGCTCCGGTAATCGTAGGCCAGGACCGTGTGATTCAGCTCCCAGGTCGGGAAGTTCGTCACGAGGAACTGCACGGGCCGCCCGGCGGCGAGCTCGGCCAGCGTCTCCCGCGCCACCCGCTCCTGCTGGGCGCCGGGCATCGGAAACACGACGCGCCAGTTCGTCCAGTGCACCCAGCTCCAGAACGGCGGAGCCGAGGCCGGCCTTGACCGCCTTCTCCTCGGCGCGCGACAGCTCGTAGAGCGAGGCGTAGCCGGGGATGACGACGCGATCGTCGGCGGGGAGCGGGTCTGCCCAGGGCGAGCGCGACACGACCCGGGCCACGCGGGCCTCGTATTCATCCGATGAGAGCTTCGTCCCGGCCGGATCGAAGCGCGCGAAGCGGTGGAACTGCGTGACCGCGCGCACCATCACGAAGCAGTAGTTGGCATAGAGGTCGGGCTTGCCCCGGTTCTTGCTCCGGCTCTCATTGGGAAAGGCGAAGGTGTCCACCCCGAAGCGGATCGCCGCGGGCGGCGCCGGCCGAGCGGCGACGGCGTCGATCGGCGGCACCGATGCACAGCCGAACAGGATCAGGGCGGAGAGCAGGAGCAGCAGGCGAGGAGCGCGCATGGGCTAGCTCATGATCGAATAGCCGCCATCGACCGGGATCGCCGTCCCCGTGACGTAGTCCGAGGCCCGGCTGGCGAGGAAGACCGCGACGCCCGCCATGTCATCGCCCGCGCCCCAGCGGCCTTCGGGGATGCGCGACAGCACGCGCTCGTGCAGGCCGGGCACCTCGCGGCGGGCATTGGTCGTGAGCTCGGTGTCGATCCACCCGGGCAGGACGGCATTGACCTGGATGTGGTGGGGCGCCCAGGCCGTGGCCATGGAGCGCGTGAGCTGCACGATGCCGCCCTTCGAGGCCGCGTAGGCCGGCGCGAAAGCCGCGCCGAAGATGGACATCATCGAGCCGATATTGATGATCTTCCCGCCGCCCTGCTTCTTCATCACCGGATGCGCGGCGTGGCTCGCCATGAACGCGCTGGTGAGATTGGTGTCGATCACCTGCCGCCATTCGCGAAGATCCAGCTCGTGCGCCGGCTTCCGGATATTGATCCCGGCATTGTTCACGAGCACGTCCAGGCGGCCGAGCCGCTCCACCGTCTGGGCCACGAGCGCCACCACGGAGGCCTCGTCCGTGACGTCGACCTCGATCGCCACCGCCTTCGCGCCGAGGCCTTCCAGCTCCGCCACCGCGCGCCGGCTCTTGTCGCGATTCCTGCCCGCCACCACGATGGCGGCGCCTGCCGCGGCCATGCCGCGCGCCATGCCGAGGCCGATGCCGCCATTGCCGCCCGTCACCACCGCCACGCGCCCGGCGAGATCGAACGCCCGCTTGAGATCGGTCACCTCCAATGCGCTCCCCTTATCGGGGCCAGCCTGGCCCCGCGCCTCGAATCGGTTCGAATCGGATGATTCGAGAAGTCTAACCGGGAAGATCCGGCCTGGGAAGCGGCGGCGCGGGCCCGGCGGCCGGCGCGCGGCCGTCGCCGACGAGCGCGGCGTACAGCCGGGCCTGGCGCGTCCGGAGATCGCCGTAGCGCTGGTGGCGCCGCGCATCGGGCTCGACGCGCACGCCGTCCTGGCGAGCCGCCGCCCCGAGATCGCCCAGCCGGCCGAGCGCGGCCGAGGCGAGCAGGGCCACGCCGCGGCTCGACGCCTCGCGCTCGCGCGCCACCACGAGCGGTCGGCCGAGCGCATCGGCGATCATCTGGACCCAGGCCGCCGAGCGGACGAGCGCGCCGCCGGAGGCGACGATCTCGTGGTCCGGCGCGGTGAGCGGCGCCAGGAGATCGTAGATGAGGGCGAGGCGAAGGGCCACGCTCTCGAGCGACGCGCGCAGGATGTCGATCGGCGTGGTGGCGAGCGACAGCCCGGTGATGGCGCCCCGAGCGCGCGCGCTCCAGCCCGGGCTGCGCTCGCCCGCGAGGAGCGGGAGCACCGCCAGCCCGTGCTCGATGTCCGCGTCGGCGATCAGCGCCCGCTCGATCGCGTCCGGCTCGCCGAGGTCGAGCGTGCCGGCGCACCACGCGTACACGTTGCCCCCTCGGACAGGGACCCGCCCGCGACGGAGCGGCGGGCGTCGAGCCGGTAGCGCCACAGCCCCCACGGCGGCGCCGCGCGCGGCCCATCGGTCACCAGCCGCATCGCCGACGACGTGCCGACATTGATCGCCACCCGCGTGCGATCGGTGCAGCCTGAGCCCACACTGCCCGCGGCGCCATCGCCGATGGCGGGATACCAGGCCGCGCCCTTGAGCTCCGCCCACCGGCTCGCCCAGGGCTCGCGGAGCGTCAGGCCCTCATCGAGGTCCGCGAGCGGGAAGAGCCGTCGCTCGTCGAGGCCCACGGCGTCGAGCATCTCGGGATCCCAGCCCTGACGCTCCTGATCGAAGAGGCCGGTCGCCGAGGCCATCGAGATGCTGGTGACGGCCCGGCCCAGCCACTCGGCGGCGAGCAGCTCGCCGATGGAGCCCCACCGCGCCGGGCGGACCGTGGACGGGCCCGCCGCGAGCCATCGGAGCTTGGCCGGCCAGTAGGACGTGTGCAGCGGGCAGCCGGTGCGCACGCGCACGGCTGCCTCGTCGAGCCGGCGGCCGAGCGCCTCGGCCTCGCCCGCGCTCCGTGTGTCCGAGTACATGTACAGCGGGGTCGCGGGCCGCCCCGCCCCGTCGAAGCCGAGGAGGCCGTGCCAGAACGTGGAGATGCCGACGGCCGCGACGTCGCGGGCCGCCGGGAGCACCGCGTCGATGCACGACGCCGCGGCCTCGAGCAGGCGCTGCGCATCGTGCTCCACGCCGCCATCCGCGGTGACGCGCGCGTGGTACTCGACCTGCCGCGAGCCACCCGGCACCGGCGCGCCGGCATCGTCGTAGAGCGTGGCGCGGGCCGAGGAGCTGCCGATGTCAAGGGCGAGGATCATGACGGGCGGCGAGGATAGTGCGCGCCGCAGCGCTTGTCAAACACGGCACGCCGGTAGTGTCTGCAGTTCCTGAGGCACGACCGGCGCGCCGGAGAGCAGGGCGTCAGCGAGGGGCGGCGAGGAACTCGCGCCAGGCCACGCGATGCCCGCGGAAGAAGACGGCCAGCATCACGAGGGCGGCGAGCAGGTTGCCCGCGAGGATGGTCCACCACGCCAGGGAGGCGAAGAGCCATTCCGCCAGCGCGGCCACCATCGCGAAGAAGAACACCTCGAAGCAGCAGAAGAGCATGACGAAGCCGAACAGGACCCGGGGCTCGCGGTCCGCGAGGGCGAGGAGGCCGGCGGCCACCCAGCCGAAGATGGCGAAGGCCAGCACGTGGACGAGCGTGTACTCCAGCACGCCTTTCCACGTGATCACGAGCGCGCCCGGATCGCGCAGGCCGTGGAAGAGCGCCGCGTCCAGGAGCGCCGGGGTGCGGAAGGGCAAGCCGGCGGCGAGATCGTAGAGCAGGAACCACGCCCGCGACGGCGGCCGCGCCCGCCACGCCCGCGAGCACCCCTTCCCGGGCGACGCGCGTCCACGGCCCGAGCAGCTCGCGCCCGAGGGCGCGGTGGCCCACGAAGAAATACACGAGCATGCCGAGCGCCGCGAGGGCATTGGCGCCGAGGATGCTCCACCAGGCCACCTCGCCGAGGACGGGACGGGCGAGCCAGACGATCACGGCCAGGAAGAAGACCTCGAAGCACATGAGCGCGATGAACATGATCAGCAGGCGGCTCGGCTCGCGCTGGGACGAGACGATGAGGTAGGCGATGAGCACGCCGATCATCGCGAACACGACGCCGTGGAGCACCGAGTACTGCACGACGAGGTTGGTCGTGACCGGCACGGCGGCGGGGTCGGCCACGCCCTGGAAGGTCGCCGCGCCGAGGAGTGCGGGCGTTCGGAGCGGGCGGCCCTGGGCCGCGTCATAGATCAGGAACCACACGGCGACGATGGCGGCTCCGATGAGCCCGGCGATGATGCCTTCGCGGACGTAGCGCGAATCGGAGGTCATAGCTGCCCTCCTCTGGCAGGCGGGCTGAACCGGGCCCGCTGCCTCGTTGGCGCCCATGCGGGGGCGACATCTCCGGACTACCACCGCAGACGCGCGCAGGCAAGGCGCGCTGCGACGAGGCCTCTAGCAGCGATGAGTAAGGGCCCATCTGCGGAGGTACGGCGCCCTCGACGCCGTGCCACGTGACGCGCGCGATAGCGAGCCGACGCACTTCGTCTGCGGAGCCCGACTGACACGCGCTCCAGCATGCGAAGTACGCCTCGCGTGGCCGCCATCGGGCGCCGCCTCGCAGCTGGACCCTTCTCATCGCTCTGAGCCGGGTCTGCTCCGACGGGCGCAGCGCAGTGATGCGGAGCTTAGCGTCGCGCTACGCGGACGCGAGGACGTTCAGGAGGTCGCCGCCGAAGAGCTTGGTGCGCCAGCGGCGGACGCCTTCGACCTGCTCGAGGCCGGCGAGGTCGCGCGGCGGGTCGGCGGCCAGCCGGTCGATCACCCGCTGGGGAAGAGCACGCCCGGATCGAGCGCCATGTCCTGCGCCGCCTTGGCCCGCCACACCCGGAGCGCCTCCGCGCGCCGCCGCACCGCCGCGGAGAACACGGGCCGGGGGCGGGCCGGCGCACGGGCAACTCGTCGGCGGCGAGGCTCTCGCCCCGCGCCACCGCGTCGAGGATGGCGGCGCCGGCGCGGCGCACGACACTCTGGCTGCACCCGGGCACGGCGAGCACGTCCTCCGCCGTTCGGGGACGCTTGGCGGCCAGCGCGACCAGGCTCTCATTGCCCACGATCATGAACGGGGCCGATCGAGCCGAAGGGCCATGGCCTCGCGCATCTGATACAGCTCGCGCAGGACGCCCCAGCCGCGCTGGTCGAGATCCTTGGCACCCTTGAGCTTGAGATAGGCGTCGGGGTCGATGACCCTCTCGGGCAGGCTCGACGCCGCGAGCGCCGCGCACTCCTCCTCGACCCACTCGAGGCGGCCCTTGGCGACGAGCTCGTCGATGAGCCGCGCGCGCAGGTCGCCCAGGTGCAGCACGTCGTTCAGGGCGTAGGCCTCCTGCTCGGCGCTGAGCGGGCGGCGCGACCAGTCGTCCTTCTGCCGCGACTTGACCGGCGTCAGCTCGAGGAACTGGGCGAGCAGACCGTCGAGGCTGAGCGCGGCCACCCCGAGCAGGCGCGCGGCGAGCGCGGTGTCGAAGAGCGAGACGAAGCTGAGCCCGTAGAGGCGCTTGAGATAGGCCAGGTCGTTCTCCGCCGCGTGGAGCACCTTGACCGTGGCGGGATCCGCGCAGAGCGGCCCGAGCGCGAGCAGCGAGGGCAGCGCGAGCGGATCGATCAGGTGGGCGTGCCCGCGGTCGGACGCCACCTGGACGAGGCAGAGCTTGCCGGGATAGTGGTGCAGGCTGTCGGCTTCGGTGTCGATGGCCACGGTGGCGGCGCCCTCGAGGGCGGCGGCCAGCGCGGCGATCTCCTCGGGCGTCTTGATCCACCGGGGCAGGTCCATAGAGGTCTGTTATACTACGCCGCCGACGGCCGACACCCGTCAGCAAACCGCTTGCTCACACGGGAGGCAGCATGAAGATCGCGGGCTCGACCACCCTCATCACGGGCGGCGCCTCCGGGCTCGGGCGGGCCACGGCGCAGCGGATCCGCGCGGCGGGCGGAAATGTCGTGCTGCTCGACCTCGCGAAGTCGCCCGGCGCCGACGTGGCCGCCACGCTCGGCGAGGGCGCCCTGTTCGCGCCGGGGACGTGACCAGCGCCGACGACGTGTCCGCCGCGCTCGACGCCGCGGTCAAGCGCTTCGGGAGCCTTCAGGGCCTCGTCAACTGCGCGGGGATCGGCACCGCCGACAAGACCTTCGGCAAGCGCGGCTCGGCCGACCTCGCCGGCTTCACGCGGGTCATCCAGGTCAACCTGATCGGCACGTTCAACTGCATCCGGCTCGCGGCCGCGCGGATGGCGAGCAATGCGCCGAATGCCGAGGGCGAGCGCGGGCGTCATCGTCAACACCGCCTCGGTGGCCGCCTTCGACGGCCAGATCGGCCAGGCCGCCTATTCCGCCTCGAAGGGCGGCATCGTCGGCATGACGCTGCCCATCGCGCGCGACCTGGCCGAGCTCGGCATCCGCGTGTGCACGATCGCGCCCGGGCTCTTCGACACGCCGCTGCTCGCCGGCTTGCCGGAGGCGGCGCGAGCGTCGCTCGGCAAGCAGGTGCCCTTCCCGTCACGGCTCGGCCAGCCCGCCGAGTACGCCGCCCTCGCCGCCCACATCATGGAGAACGCCATGCTGAACGGCGAGACGATCCGGCTCGACGGCGCCATCCGCATGCAGCCGCGTTAAAGAAACGGACGCTGCGATGCTGACCAACCCGCGCGCGGCGAAACACGCCGCCGTCTGAACGAGGAGCCGATGCACCCGACGATCTTCTTCGACCCGTCATTCGTCGCGAACATCATCGCGGGCTGGTTTCTCACCGCGGGCGGCGTCTGTCCTCTTGCTGGTGGCAGGCGTCTGGTCATCCGTCGCGGAGGACCAGTGGCTCCGCGGCACGCCGAAGCCCACGGCCTGGCGCGGGCTCTGCGCGGTCGGCTTCGCCGCCTTCCTCGCGGGCCTGCTGTGGCAAATGGTCGGCTACTACCGAATCGGCGTCCTCACCTTCTAGCTAGCGTATGAGCGATTGCGCCGAATCGTGGCTCGTCTGACGCGCGACTGCTCACTGGAAGCGCATCGCGCGCGCGGCAGCCCGCTGACTTGCGAATGCGCATGAGGTGATCGCGGGCGACGCTGCGGGGGCCGGGGATGGTCTCAGAGCCCTTCCGCCCAGCGGCCTGACACTGCGGCCAGGACTGGGAACGGCTCCCCGGTGACCGGTACGAGTCGGCGGTGGTCGGAGGACCCGGCCCCGCCGCGTCATCGCCCGCCAGCGCGTTGCGCTCGCGAATCATGCGCGCGACGCGCGATCAGCGACGCGTGAGCGGCTTGTAGCGGATGCGGTGGGGCTGCTCGGCGGCGGCGCCGAGGCGCTTCTTGCGGTCGGCCTCGTAGTCCTCGTAGTTGCCCTCGTACCACACCACCCGGCTCTCGCCCTCGAAGGCGAGCATGTGCGTCGCGATCCGGTTGAGGAACCACCGGTCGTGGCTGATGACGACGGCGCACCCCGCGAAGCCCAGCAGCGCGTCTTCCAGCGCGCGCAGCGTGTCCACGTCGAGGTCATTGGTGGGCTCGTCGAGGAGCAGGAGATTGCCCCCGCTCTTGAGCATCACCGCGAGGTGGAGGCGGTTCCGCTCGCCGCCCGAGAGGTCGCCCACCCGCTTCTGCTGGTCGGCGCCCTTGAAGTTGAACGAGGCGACGTAGGCGCGCGAGGCAATCTGCCGGGTGCCGAGCTGGAGCTGCTCCTGGCCGCCCGAGATCTCCTCCCACACGTTCTTGGCGGGATCGAGGGAATCCCGGCTCTGGTCCACGTAGGACAGGCTCACCGACTCGCCGACGCGCAGCGCGCCGCTGTCGGGCTTCTCCTGGCCGATGATCATGCGGAACAGCGTGGTCTTGCCCGCGCCGTTCGGGCCGATGACGCCGACGATGCCGCCCCGCGGCAGGCTGAAGGTGAGGTCATCGATGAGCAGCCGATCGCCGTAGCCCTTGCCGAGATTCTCCGCCTGCACCACGAGATCGCCGAGGCGCGGAGGCGTCGGGATGATGATCTCGGCCGTGCCGTCGCGCTCGCGCCGGTCCTCGGCGAGCAGCTCCTCGTAGGAGGCCAGCCGCGCCTTGGACTTCGCCTGGCGCGCGCGCGGCGACATCCGCACCCACTCGAGCTCCCGCTCGAGCGTCCGCTGCCGCGCCTTGTCCTGCTTGTCCTCCTGGGCCAGCCGCTGCTGCTTCTGATCGAGCCAGGAGGTGTAGTTCCCCTCCCAGGGGATGCCCGCGCCGCGGTCCAGCTCGAGGATCCAGCCCGCGACATTGTCGAGGAAGTACCGATCATGGGTGATGGCGACGACCGTGCCCGGATACTCCTTGAGGTAGCGCTCGAGCCAGGCCACGGATTCCGCGTCCAGGTGGTTCGTCGGCTCGTCGAGGAGCAGCATGTCCGGCTTCTGCAGCAAGAGGCGGCACAGGGCCACGCGGCGGACCTCGCCGCCCGACAGCGTCGCGATGTCGGTATCCCCCGGGGAACGCGGAGGGCGTCCATGGCGATCTCGACGGTGCGGTCGAGATCCCAGCCATTGGCGGCCTCGATGGCGTCCTGCACCCGGGCCTGCTCCTCGAGCAGCTTCTCCATCTCGTCGCCGTCCATCGGCTCGCCGAGGCGGGCATTGATCTCGTCGAAGCGCGTCAGGAGCCCCCGCACGTCGCCCACGCCTTCTTCGACGTTGCCGCGCACGTCCTTGGCGGGGTCCAGGCGCGGCTCCTGGGGCAGATAGCCGATCTTGATGCCATCGGCCGGCCGCGCCTCGCCGAGGAAGTCCTGGTCCACGCCCGCCATGATGCGCAGGAGCGTGCTCTTGCCTGCCCCGTTCGAGCCGAGCACGCCGATCTTGGCGCCGGGATAGAAGGAAAGCCAGATGCCCTTCAAGATCTCCCGCTTGGGAGGAACGATCTTTCTGAGGTCCTTCATGGTGAAGATGAACTGATGAGCCATGGATCTCCCCGAATTCGGTGCGTTGGGTTTCGTGCTCGACGCGGCCTGGGCTCGACCCGGGAACCGGGCCTGCCATCCCGCGATTATACCCAGGAAGTGTTCTTTAGAATTGACAAAAGACGGGACCACTCTCTATAAACTATAGGCCACGCGCAAGGTACACCACGCCGACATGCTCCCTCGGAGCGCTCGTGTCGGGGAGATCTGGAGGGCAATGGGGCCGCTCGCATCCACATCGCTGCTGGCCGTCCGCGACGTCACGATGCGCTTCGGCGGCATCGTGGCGCTCGACGCGCGTGTCCTTCGACATGGCCCCGGGGCACATCGTCGGCCTCATCGGCCCCAATGGCGCGGGCAAGACCACGCTGTTCAACTGCGTGAGCCGCCTCTACACGCCGAGCGCGGGCGACGTCCTCTTCGAGGGGCAGTCCATCGTGAGGGACACCCCGCATCACGTGGCCGCGCTGGGCATCGGCCGCACCTTCCAGAACCTCGCGCTCTTCCCGACGCTGAGCGTGCTGCAGAACGTGATGGTCGGCGTGCACGCGCGGACGCACAGCGACTTCCTCAGCAATGCGCTGCGATTGCCGTGGGTCAGCCGGGAAGAGCGGCAGATGCGCGAGGCGGCCATGGAGATGCATCGCCTTCCTCGATCTGGCGGCCGTCGCCGGGCATCCCGCGGCGGGCCTGCCGTTCGGCACGCTTGAAGCGCGTGGAGCTGGCGCGGGCGCTCGCGGGTCAGCCCAAGCTCCTCCTCGTGGACGAGCCCGCGGGCGGCCTGAACCACGAGGAAGTCGGCGCGCTGGCCGCCATCCTGCGCTCGATCCGCGAGCGGCGAGGCGTGAGCGTGCTGCTCGTCGAGCACCACATGAGCCTGGTGATGCAGGTCTCCGACCGCGTGGTCGTGCTCGACTTCGGCAGGAAGATCGCCGAGGGCGCGCCCGCCGAGGTGCAGCGCGACCCCGAAGTGATCCGCGCGTACCTCGGCAGCGAGAACTGATCCGTGCCCGCGATCCTCGAGGCCGACGACCTTCACGCGCAATACGGCAGCACCGTGGTGCTGCACGGGCTCGCGCTTCGCCGTGGAAGCGGGCGGCATCACCACCATCCTCGGCGCCAATGGCGCGGGCAAGACCGACCACGCTCCGCGCCGTCTGCGCCATGGTCAAGACCTCCGGCGAGGTGCGCTTCGACGGCCAGCGGATCGACGGGAAGACGACGGAGAACATCGTCCGCCTCGGCATCGCCCATACGCCGGAGGGCCGCGGCACCTTCGTCGACCTCACCGTCGAGGAGAACCTGCGGCTCGGGGCGTATGCCCGCCGCGACCGGTCGGGCCTCGAGGGCGCCTACGAGCAGGTGTACCAGCACTTCCCGTGCTCGCGGAGCGCCGGCGCCAGCAGGCCGGCACGCTGAGCGGGGGCGAGCAGCAGATGCTCGCGGTGGCCCGCGCGCTCATGTCGGGCCCGCGCCTGCTCCTGCTCGACGAGCCGTCGCTCGGCCTCGCGCCGCTGATCGTGCGCGAGATCTTCCGCATCGTGCGGACGATCAACCGCGAGGAGGGCGTGAGCGTGCTCCTCGTGGAGCAGAACGCCGCCCTCGCGCTCGACCTGGCCGACCAGGCGTATCTGCTCGAGACCGGCCGCGTGGTGATGTCGGGCCGGGCCGACGAGCTCAAGAAGGACGACGCCATCCGGCGCTCGTATCTCGGGTACTAGAGCGATGATAAGGGCCCATCTGCTTCGTTGGCGCCCTCGACCGCACGCTCAACGTAGAGCGACTACGCCTCGCGGCGGCCTTCAGGCGCCGCCTCGCAGCTGGACCCTTCTCATCGCTCTAGCTGCGTTTCTCGAGGCTACTAGAGCGCGGATGGACATCTTCGTCCAGCAGGTCGTCTCGGGGCTCGCCACCGGCGGCATCTACGCGAGCCTCGCGCTGGCCCTCGTCATGATCTACCAGGCCACCGACGTGGTGAACTTCGCCCAGGGCGAGATGGCGATGTTCAGCACCTACCTCGCGTGGTCGTTGCTCCAGGCCGGGCATGCCCTACTGGGTCGCGTTCTGTCGCCACGCTGGCCATCGCCTTCGTCGGCGGCCTCGTCATCGAGCGCGTGGTGATCCGCCCGTCGAGAACGCGCCCGATCCTCACGCATCGTCATCGTCACCCTCGGCCTGCTCGTGATCCTCGAACAGCGTCGCGGGCTGGATCTACTCCTACATCCAGAAGCCCTTCCCGAGCCCGTTCCCGAGCAAGCCCATCCAGGTCGGCAATATCGTCTTCGGCGCCCACGACCTGGGCGCGATCGGCGTCACCCTGGTCGTCCTCGCCCTGCTCTTCGCTCTTCTTCCGCTTCACGACGCTCGGCCTGGCCATGCGCGCGGCCGCCCAGAACCCGGTGTCGAGCCGGCTCTGCGGCATCCGCGTGAGCTGGATGCTCGGCGCTGGGCTGGGGGCTGGCCGCGGCGTTCGGCGCGGTGGCGGGCATGATGGTCGCGCCCGTGGTCTTCCTCGACCCGAACATGATGGGCGGCATCCAGCTCTACGCCTTCGCCGCGGCCACGCGTGGGCGGCTTCACGAGCCCGCTCGGCGCGGTGGTCGGCGGCCTCCTGGTCGGGGTCACCGAGAACCTGGTCGGAACCTACGTGAGCTTCATCGGCACCGAGCTCGAAGCTGACCGTCGCGCTCGCCATGATCATCATCGTGCTGCTCGTCCGGCCGAGCGGCCTCTTCGGCCGCACCGTGGTCCGCCGGGTCTAGCGATGGAGTCCCGGACGGCGCGGAACGGCGACGGAGCGGCAGCGGCCGGTCGCGACGCGTCGGCGGCGCGAGCCTCCGCGGTCGCGCCCTCGATCCATCGGATCGTCGTCGTCGTCGCCGTGGCCGTCGCGCTGCCGTTCGCGCTGTCCGACTTCCGCGCTGTTCCAGTTCACCCAGGTCCTGATCTACGCGATCGCGCTGCTCGGCCTGAACATGCTCACCGGCTACAACGGCCAGATCTCGCTCGGCCACGGCGCGTTCTACGCGATCGGCGCCTACACGACCGCGATCATGATCGACCGGTGGAACATCGGCGTATGGCTGGACCATCCCCGTCGCCGGCGTTCGTCTGCCTCGTCGTCGGCTTCCTGTTCGGGCGGCCCGGCCCTGCGGCTGGAGGGGCTCTACCTGGCGCTGGCGACCTTCGCGCTCGCCCTGGCCGTGCCGCAGATCTTGAAGTACTTCGAGCACTGGACGGGCGGGTCCCAGGGCATCGTGCTGCGCAAGCCCAAGGCCCCCTTCGGCCTCCGCCTCAACCGAGGACCAGTGGCTCTACTTCTTCACCCTGGCCATCGCCATCATCCTGTTCGTCGCTCGCCTGGAACCTCCTGCGCGGCCGCGTCGGGCGGGCCATCGTGGCGATCCGCGACAACCACATCGCCGCCGAGGCCATGGGCGTGGACAGCGCGCTCTACAAGTCGCACCGTCTTCGGCGTCAGCGCGGCCTACACCGGCATCGCCGGCGCGCTGTCCGCGCGTCGCCGTCGCCGTTCGTGGCGCCCGACTCGTTCAACGTCTTCCTGTCGATCACGTTCCTGACCGGGCATCGTGATCGGCGGGCTCGCGACCATCTCCGGGGCGATCTTCGGCGCGCTGTTCATCCAGTTCGTGCCGAACTGGGCCCAGGACATCTCGAAGGCCGCCCCGTGGGCCATCTTCGGCGTCTTCCTGATCGTGCTTCATGTACGTGATGCCGCGCGGCATCGCCGGCGTCTTCCGCGATGGCGTGGATCCGGCTGACCCGGCCGCGCAGTTGCAAGGGGAACCCCGGTGACCGGCGCCGCGTGCCGCCGGGCGCGATGCACCACACTCCACCCGAACGAGGAGGAACACCATGAGTCTGTCCAAGCGGTTCCTGGCCCTCGTCGCTCGGCCGTCGGCGTGTCGGCCTCGGTCGCCGGCGGCGCGACGGCCCAGACGGTCGTCGGCGTCACGCGCCACCGAGATCAAGATCGGCAACACCAACCCGTACAGCGGCCCGGCCTCGGCCTACGGGACGATCGGCAAGGCCATCGGCGCCTACTTCAAGAAGGTCAACGACGAGGGCGGCGTCAACGGGCGCAAGATCAACTTCATCAGCTACGACGACGGCTACAGCCCGCCCAAGACGGTGGAGATGGTGCGCAAGCTCGTCGAGCAGGACCAGGTGGCCTGCGCTGTTCCAGACGCTCGGCACGCCGCCCAACAGCGCCATCCACAAGTACGTGAACCAGCAGAAGGTGCCGCAGCTCTTCGTGGCCACCGGCGCCACCAAGTGGAACGACCCGCAGAACTTCCCGTGGACGATGGGCTGTCAGCCGAACTACCAGACCGAGGGGCGCGATCTACGCGGCGTACATGCTCAAGAACATCCCCGACGCCAAGGTCGGCATCCTCTACCAGAACGACGACTACGGGAAGGACTACCTCAAGGGCTTCGAGGACGGGCTCGGCGAGAGCGCCAAGAAGATGATCGTGATGAAGCAGACCTACGAGGTGACCGATCCCACCATCGACTCGCAGATCGTCAACCTGCAAGAACAGCGGCGCCAACGTGCTTCTTCAACATCACGATCCCGAAGTTCGCCGTGCAGGCCATCAAGAAGGCCAACGACATCGGCTGGAAGCCGCTGCACTTCCTGAACAACGTGTCGAGCTCGCTCGGCACCGTGCTCAAGCCGGCCGGCCTCGAAGCCTCCAGGGCCTGATCACCGCGCTCTACATGAAGGAAGTCACCGATCCGCAGTGGAAGAACGACAAGGGCTTCACGGACTGGGTCGCCTGGATGAAGAAGTACTATCCGGAGGGCGCCCTCGACGACCAGTCCAACGGCTACGCGCTACAACGTCGCCGATCCTGATGACCCAGGTGCTCAAGCAGTGCGGCAACGACCTCTCGCGCGAGAACATCATGAAGCAGGCGGCCAACCTCAAGAACTTCGAGCTGCCGCTGCTGCTGCCCGGCATCAAGGTCAACACGAGCCCGACCGACTTCGCCCCGATCGAGCAGGAGCAGCTCGCCAAGTTCGACGGCGAGCAGTGGGCGCTGTTCGGCGAGATGCATCGACGCCGTCAAGAAGTAGGTCCTGCCGTCGCCTCGGCCCTCTCCCTGTCACCAGGGTAGGGGGCCGGGCCTCAGTTTCTGCGCTGCGCGGCGCGGCGGGCATCCCCCGACCTGCGCGGATCGCGCCATCCCAAGGAGAGGCCCATGCGATCGTCCCCAGACGTCGCACCGTCCCCGCCGGATCGTCGTGCTCGCGGTCCTCTCCCTCGCGCTCCTCGCCGGCCCCATCTCGGCCCAGACGCCGGGTCCCCAAGAGACGCCCGATCGCGCAGATCGAGCAGGTCACGACTTCGACCCGGCCCTCATGAGCACGCAGGACATGGGCGTGCTCATCGACAACGTCTACGAGGGCCTGCTCGGGACGGAGCGCGACACGGTGCGACATCGTGCCCCGGCTGGCCGAAAAGTGGAGCGTTGAGCCCGGACGGCAAGAGCCTGACGTTCGCGCTGCGGAGAGAATGTGAAGCTCCACGACGGCACCGCCGCTCGACGCCGAGGCGGTGAAGAGTTCTCCATCGAGCGGGTGGAAGACGATCAACAAGGGCCCGGCGGTCTTCATCAAGGGCATCAGCGGGCGTAGATGTCGTCGACAAGTCCACGATCAGGCGTGCGCATCTCGGAGAACCCGCGCCTGGCCTACAAGGCGCTGGCGCTCATCATGATGGTGAGCCCGACGGCGCTGAAGGCCAACACGAGGGCGGTGACCTCGGCCAGAAGTGGATCCAGCGAAACAGCGTCGGCACCGGGCCCCTATCGGCTCGCGGAGGTGAAGCCCGAACGAGCGCCAGGCTCTAGCACGCGCTTCGACGACGTACTGGCGCGGATGGAGCCCGGGCCAGGCCGCGCGCGTCGAGTACATCGTGCAGCTCGATCCGGCCGCCGCGCGCCTGATGATCGAGCGGGGCGACGTGGACATGACGGCGATCTGCAGGCAACGACGCGATCGCGCCGCTCAAGGCGAATCCCCAGATCAACGTCTACACCGGGGAGTTCCCGCGCCGCAGTACATGATGATGAACACGAAGGTGAAGCCGCTCGGACGACGTCGCGTGCGGCGCGCCATCCAGCACCTGTGGAACCGCGCGGCGTGGAAAGGCGTCGCTCGGCGGCGTGGTCGGCGAGCAGTACGCGCCGGCGCCGATCGAGCTGCTGGGCGAGGACTACAGGCCCGTCGTCTACGAGTACAACGTCGCCAAGGCCAAGGCGCTCCTCGCCGAAGCCGGCTCACCCGAACGGCGGCTTCAAGATCACGCACTACTACCTCGAGGGCGACACCCATCAAGAAGTGCGATGGGCGAGCTGCTCCAGGACGAGCTCCGCCAGGTCGGCATCCAGATGGACATCCGCAGCGTGATCGTGCGCGCGCATGTTCGAGATGACCAAGGACTTCGGCAAGACGAAGAACCCGGCGCAGCCAGATCGACATGATCACGCTCGTTCACGCCCGCCCGCATCTTCGACCTGCACAACTATCTCGACTGGCACTTCAACTCGAAGGCGTGGGAGTACGGCCGGAACTTCATGTACTACGACAATCCGGAGGTGGACGCCGCGCTGGCCCAGGCCGCCGCCGCGCTCGACGA
>ERZ1370068.4353-contig-343_pt1 | contig 199152 bp, 309 predicted proteins | sample MGYA00561227_ERZ1370068 | MGnify/ENA primary metagenome ERZ1370068 (study PRJEB38410, sample SAMEA6850437) | metagenome | study: Metagenomic assessment of the ecological functions of the soil: analysis of the soil microbiota associated with the...
TTGTACTTCGTTCAGTTACGTATTACTCTTCTGGCGCTGCCGCGGGTCGGCGTAGGATCGGCGTTCGCTGGCCTGTCGGCTGAGGCCGCCGGTGTAGTCCCACCGTTTCCATTTCAGGAGGCAAACATGGGTTATCACCTCGAAGGGCGCCTGCTCGAAGTCTGCAACTGCCGCGTGCTCTGCCCGTGCTGGATCGGCGAGGATCCCGATTTCGGCACCTGCGACACCATCGTCGCCTGGCACTTCGACAAGGGAACGATCGACGGCGTCGACGTGTCCGGACCGGACGATCGCGATGATCGCGCACGTTCCCGGCAACATCCTGCAAGGCAACTGGCGGGCCGCCGTCTATCTCGACGAGCGAGTCATCGCCCGCGCAGGAGGCAGGCGCTGCTCGCGGTCTACACCGGCAAGCAGGGCGGCCCGATAGCCGATCTCGCGAAGCTGGTCGGCGAAGTCGTGTCGGTCGAGAAGGTGCCCGTCACGTTCACCGTGCAGGGCGGCCGAGGGACGATCAAGCTCGGCACCGCCGGCTACGCCGATCTCGTGCCGTACACGAGCGCCTCCGGCGCAGACGACGACGCTGACCGACACGGTGTTCTCGACGGTGCCGGGCGCGCCGGTGTTCGTCGGCAAGGCGACGAGCTACAAGCTCGAAGAACGCGAAGCTCGGCATCGATCTCGACATCAAGGGCCACAACGCGCTGCAGAGCACGTTCGTGTTCCACGCACTAATCGCGGCGCCGCGCCCGCGCCAGCTCCGGTCGGCGGGGCGGTCGGGCGCGGCTCAGGCTCGTCCGCCGCCCGTTCCGCCACCGCGCCCGGGATTGCCGCGCAACCCGGCGGCAGTCGCGCGCTGTTCTGGCCGCTCTTGTCGCTGCTCGTGGTCGCGTCGTGGGCCGTGCTGTTGTCTGTGGAGCGCGAGTCCGTACGGACGCCTGCTCGACCACGGCGGCTGGGGCGATGCCGGCCGCGCTCGCCGCGTTGTGCCGGGCGGTGCCACAGGGCGAGATCGTGGTCCCGGTCGTGCTGCACGCGGCCGCCTGGGTGCTGATGATCGCGGCGATGATGCTGCCGACCACCTTTCCGCTGCTGGCGATGTTCCGGCGGATCACGGGCGCGCGGCCCGACGCCGGACGGCTCGCCGCGCTCGTCGTGGCTCGGCTTCCTCGTCGCCTGGCTGGCCTTCGGGATCGCGGCCCACGTCGTCGACGCGGCCGTGCGCTGGGCCGCCGCGCGGAGCCGGGTGGTTCGTCGCCAACGGCTGGATGATCGGCGCGGCGGTGCTGGCCGGCGCCGGGCTGTTCCAGTGGAGCGCCCTCAAATACCGCTGTCTCGACGAATGCCGGACGCCGTTCGGATTCGTCGCCGCGCGCTGGCACGGCCGGTCGCCCTCGCGCGAGGCGCTGCGCATCGGCGTGGATCACGGCGTGTTCTGCGTCGGCTGCTGCTGGGCGCTGATGCTGACGATGTTCGTCGTCGGCATCGGCAGCGTGGGCTGGATGCTCAGGCTCGCGGCGCTGATGGCCGCGGAGAAGAATCTGCCCTTCGGACGCCGCCTGCGTACGCCGGTAGGGCTCGGGCTCCTCGCCGCCGCAGCCGCCATCGTGCTTGCGAACGTACTGATGGCCTGTCGCGGCCGATCCGATGGCGTAGGCCGGCACCGCGGAGATCTCGCCAGCCTGTGTCTTTCGTCGCGGATGCTTCCATCGTCGGTGGCGATCACCAACGGGCCGTCGGTCGGGTCGCTCGCGGCTTCAGGTGGCAGGAATGGGCGGCCGCTGTGGCGCAGGTCGTCAATCGCGATAAATTGAGATCGCGTTACGCATGGCATGACCGCGGCTCTTTCCGCGGTCTTCACCCCGGTTGGTCAGTCCTCCGCATCGCTGCGCAGCTCGTTTGACGCCGGCGGCGGGGGCGCGGTAAGCCGCTCCGCGATCGCGCGCTCAACAAAATTAAGCGACGAAACGCAGCAGAGGCTATCTCCGCCGGTCGGCGTCGGTCAATTCGATTGCCATGGTCGCTCCGCGTCAAGTCCGCCATCCACGACTCCGCTCTCTGGCGGTAGACTCAACCATATTGCCCCCGCTTCTGGTCGAGCGCAAAGTATCTTGCCGCTGGCGCTGAGCACCCCATCTCCCGTCAGTCGAGGACATGCGGCGATTCTCGCGTCGGTGACGTGTTCCGGTGCGCGGCAGCCGTCTAGCGAACATCCACGGCAAATTGGCGTCTTGTTGTTTCCATATAGATCGGTGCGGTCACAAGACGCGAGACCGGCGAAGGAGATTGCAATATGCATTCTCGCTGTGTCGGGACACTGGACGCGGGAACTTGCGCGCGTTCGTGCGTTGATCCAGCGCTCTCGCCTTCGGGCGCGGGAGCGAAAGCGCTCGGCGGACTGCAGGGCAGGTCAAGTCCAACGAGCAGCTCCAGGCACGCCCGAGGGCGTTCGCGGCTTCGCGCCGAGCTCGTGTTTCGGGCGCTCGAGGCCGGCACCCCGCGAGTTCCACCGCCAGCCGCGCTGCCAGCTCAAAGGTTTCGGTGCCGATGGTCAACCGCTACGGCGTGGCGGGCATGAGCTACGGCGCACTTTGCCGACCGCGCGTTCATCGCGCTGGGGCGAGAGCGGCCGGCGAAGATCCCGGGCCGACCTCTCCGCAGGCCGCTGTTCATTTTCGCCTGCACACGCGGACTACGACGGAGCGACTCCGCATCGCGCAAGGCAGGCGGGACGACGGTTGGTGAAGCTCGATGCCGGAAACCTGTTTCTTTACCCGTCGTGCATGCCGCATTTCGGTTTCGCACGCGGTGACGCGCGGCGCGCGGCTCCGCGATGCAATCTTCCGCAGAGTGCCGAGCGCCCGAGTCCGGGATCATGAGCGGCGGAGCACATCGTTTTCGAATCTCGATCAGGTGGTCGGTTCCCTGGCGGAGCGCATGCCCGGCTCGACCGAAGTGCAGGGATCTGTCCGGAACCGTCAACAGCCTCACGCGAATGTGGGGCGAAGTGGGTTGATTCGGCTCGCGCCGTCGTCTTTCAGAGGACGGTTTCAGCCGACAGAGTTGCGAGGGGATCGCCAGGTCGTCCGCATCGGTCACCATGGTCAACGTCAGCGCGTCGCGTCAGATGCTTGCCGTTGCCCTCCACCTTGAAGCTCAGCGCCAGCGCCTGCATGGATCCGCGCAGCGTTCCCTTGGCGTCGACAATGAAGGATAGGCGATCAACCACATGGCCACCGCCCATTGAGGTTGGGTCGGGCGAGTGACGCCGATGGCGGGCGGCAACCCAGGTGCAGGAACGCGGCCGGTACCCGCCGGGGTGCGCTCGCCCGGCGCTCGACTTCTGCCCCTCAAGCCCGCGTTCGGGTTGGGGCTCAGCGTCCGAGGTTGCGGCGCCGGTCGCCGTTGGCCACAGGGACTAGGGCGCTCGGCTAAAGGCGGTGGGGTGGATGCAGGTGTCGGTCGTGGGTGACAAGCGGTGGACGCTAGAAGCGGCGACTCGCCGGTCGCCCGTCCAGTCGCGCATGTGATCTGCGGCTGTGTCGTTGCCCACGCCTCGGCCGGCATTTTCGTAGCTATCCGCTGCGAATCGTCCCATAATTCGCGCCTTTCCAGCCCGCGGCGGCGCGGTTCGCCGCGTTGGCCGTCGGCCGCCTGAGCGCGGCCACGTCCGTCGATGCTTAGACTGCACAGGAACCTCGCCCCATGAAATTCCGCTTCCCCATCGTCATCATCGACGAAGACTTCCGCTCCGAGAACACGTCCGGGCTCGGCATTCGCGCGCTCGCCGCGGCGATCGAGAAGGAGGGCATGGAGATCCTGGGCGTCACGAGCTACGGCGACCTGTCGCAGTTCGCGCAGCAGCAAAGCCGCGCGTCCGCGTTCATCCTGTCGATCGACGACGAGGAGTTCACGCCGGGCCCCGAAGTCGATCCGGCGGTGCTCAACCTGCGCAAGTTCATCGAGGAGATCCGCTTCAAGAACGCCGAGATCCCGATCTACCTGTATGGCGAGACGCGCACGTCGCGGCACATCCCGAACGACATCCTGCGCGAGCTGCACGGCTTCATCCACATGTTCGAGGACACGCCGGAGTTCGTCGCCCGGCACATCATCCGCGAGGTGAAGGCGTATCTCGATTCGCTGGCGCCGCCGTTCTTCCGCGCGCTCGTCGACTACGCGCAGGACGGCTCCTATTCGTGGCACTGCCCGGGCCATTCGGGCGGCGTCGCGTTCCTGAAGAGCCCCGTCGGGCAGATGTTCCACCAGTTCTTCGGCGAGAACATGCTGCGCGCCGACGTCTGCAACTCGGTCGACGAGCTCGGCCAGCTGCTCGATCACTCGGGCCCGGTGGCCGCCGCCGAGCGCAACGCGGCGCGGATCTTCAACGCCGACCACTGCTTCTTCGTGACCAACGGCACGTCGACGTCGAACAAGATGGTCTGGCACGCGACGGTCGCGCCGGACGACATCGTCGTCGTCGACCGCAACTGCCACGTGTCGATCCTGCACGCGATCACGATGACCGGCGCGATCCCCGTGTTCCTGACGCCGACGCGCAATCATCTCGGCATCATCGGCCCGATCCCGCTCGAGGAGTTCACGCCGGAGAACATCCAGAAGAAGATCGAGGCGAACCCGTTCGCGCGCGTGGCGAAGAACAAGCGGCCGCGGATCCTGTCGATCACGCAGAGCACCTACGACGGCGTCGCCTACAACGTCGAGATGCTGAAGCAGACGCTGAACGGCTAGCATCGACACGCTGCACTTCGACGAGGCGTGGCTGCCGCACGCCGCGTTCCACGAGTTCTACAAGGACATGCACGCGATCGGCAAGGACCGGCCGCGCAGCAAGGACGGCGCTGATCTTCGCGACGCACTCGACGCACAAGCTGCTGGCGGGCATCTCGCAGGCCTCGCAGATCATCGTGCAGGAGTCCGAGAACCGGAAGCTCGACCGGCACATCTTCAACGAGGCGTACCTGATGCACACGTCGACCTCGCCGCAGTACGCGATCATCGCGTCCTGCGACGTGTCGGCGGCGATGATGGAGCCGCCGGGCGGCACGGCGCTGGTCGAGGAGTCGATCATCGAGGCGCTCGATTTCCGCCGCGCGATGCGCAAGGTCGACGACGAATGGGGCAAGGACTGGTGGTTCAAGGTCTGGGGCCCGGAGCGGCTCGCGCCCGAAGGCATGGGCAAGCGCGACGACTGGCTGCTGCGCGCCAACGAGCGCTGGCACGGCTTCGGCAATCTCGCGCACGGGCTTCAACATCCTCGACCCGATCAAGGCGACGATCATCACGCCGGGGCTCGACGTGTCGGGCAAGTTCGCGAAGACGGGCATCCCGGCGTCGATCGTCACGCGGTTCCTCGCCGAGCACGGCGTCATCGTCGAGAAGACCGGGCTCTACTCGTTCTTCATCATGTTCACGATCGGCATCACCAAGGGCCGCTGGAACACGCTCGTGACCGCGTTGCAGCAGTTCAAGGACGACTACGACAAGAACCAGCCGCTGTGGCGGATCCTGCCGGAGTTCGTCGCGAAGCAGCCGAAGTACGAGCGGGTCGGCCTGCGCGATCTCTGCCAGCAGATCCACGACATGTACAAGGCCAACGACGTCGCGCGCGTGACGACCGAGATGTACCTGTCCGACATGCAGCCGGCGATGAAGCCGTCCGACGCGTTCGCGTGCATGGCGCATCGCGAGATCGACCGCGTCGAGATCGACGAGCTCGAGGGCCGCGTGACGAGCGTGCTGCTGACGCCCTATCCGCCCGGCATCCCGCTGCTGATTCCGGGCGAGCGCTTCAATCGGACGATCGTCGAGTACCTGAAGTTCGCGCGCAGCGTTCAACGCGCAGTTCCCCGGCTTCGACACCGACATTCACGGCCTCGTCGAAGAGCCGGACGGCACCGGCAAGATCCGCTACTACATGGATTGCGTGCGGCAGCGGTAAGACGTTCGGCTCCGGGTCGGCGGAGCGTGCGGCTGCCGGGGCGATACCAGCGCCCGCGCCCTACCCCGACCTCGCGGCCTGCATCCAGGCCTCGCGCATGGCCTCCCACTTCCGCCGCCTGCTTCCGTTCCTCGACTGGCCGCGCTTCACGCGCGAGACCGCTGCGCGCCGATCTTGATCGCGGGCGTCACCGTTGCGCTGGTCGCGGTGCCGCAATCGCTCGCGTACGCGCAGCTCGTCCGGCGTGCCGCCGCAGTACGGGCTCTACGCGTCGGTCGTTCCCGGCGATCCTGGGCGTCGCTCTTCGGTTCTTCGCTGGTGCTCGCCGACCGGGCCGGTTGCGATGACGTCGCTGCTGACGGCGGCCAGCGTCGGTGCGCTCGTGCCCGCAGGCACCGGAGCAGTTCTACGCGTACGTGACGCTGCTGGCGCTCCTGTCGGGACTGTTTCAACTGGGCTTCGGCGTCGCGCGGGCGGAATTGCTGCTGAGCCTCGTGTCGCATCCCGTGTTGATGGGCTTCATCAATGCGGCGGCACTCATCATCGCCATGTCGCAGCTCCCGGGACTGCTCGGAATCTCGACGCGCCAGAGCGGGCACCTGCTCGCCGACACCTGGCACGTGATCACGCGGATGGACACGCTGCACGCCTGGTCGCTCGGCTTCGGCCTGGCGGCGATCGCGATGTTCGTCGCGTTCCGCAAATTCGCGCCCCGACTTCCCGGCGTGCTGATCAGCGTGGCCATACTGACCGTCGTGAGCGAATACTCCGGGATTCGCGGCGCATGGCGGTCGCGATCGTGGGCACCATTCCGCCGGCCTTCCCGGCGTCGGCGTGCCCGCGCTGGAATGGAACGCGATCACCGCGCTGCTGCCGGCTGCCTTCGTCATCGCCCTCATCAGCTTCATGGAGGCCATGTCGAGCTGCAAGGCGATCGCCAGCAAGACGCGCGTGCGGTGGGACGAGAACCAGGAGCTGGTCGGGCAGGGAATCGCCAAGATCGCGGCGGCGCTTCTGCCAGTCGATGCCGGTGAGCGGATCGTTCTCGACGGTCGGCGCTCAATCTCGCCGCGGGCGCGCGGACAGGCTCGTCGTCGCTCGTGACCGCGGCGTGCGTGCTGCTGACGCTGCTCTTCTTCACGCCGCTGCTCTACCACCTGCCCAAGCCGGTGCTCGCGGCCGTCATCATGCTCGCCGTGGTCGGACTCGCTCGATCTCGACGCCTTTCGCCGCAGCTGGCGCGCGAGCCGTGAGGACGGTATCGCGGCGATCGCGACGTTCGTCGCCACGCTCGCATTCGCACCCGAACATCCAGAACGGCATCCTGACGGGCATCATCGTTTCGTTGGCCGCGTACATGTACGGCCGCATGCGGCCCAGGATCGAGGCGCGGACCGTCACCGGCGAGCCCGACGATGGACGACGCGGGCGCCGGCGCCCGCCGACGCACGCGCAGATCGCGACGCTGCGCTTCGATGCCGCGCTTTACTTCGCGAACGTCTCGTTCTTCGAGGAAACGGTGCTGGCGCTCGAGCGAGGCAAGCCTGATCTCGAAGTACATCGTGATCATCGCGAACGGGATCAATGACCTGGACGCTTCGGGAGTCGAGATGCTGCGCCACCTGACGCTGCACCTCGCAGCAGAGCGGAATCACGCTGGTGCTGTGCCGACGTCAAGCCGCAGGTCCGCGATGTCATGGAGCGAACCGGTCTCCTCGGCGGTGCTCGGTCCGGAAAACATCTATCCGACCGCGGCGATGGCGATCGAGATCTTTGCGCGGCGCGCCGCACCACCGCGCCAGGGTTGAATCGCGCGCTGCCTAGACCTTGCCCTTCCACGGCACGACCAGGCGCTCGACGTAGCGCATCAGGAGATCGAACAGATAGGCGACGACGCCGATCACGACGATGCCCATGATCACGACGTCGGTGCGCAGGAAGTTCGACGCGTTCAGCACCATCTGGCCGAGGCCCACCGTGGCGGCGACCATCTCGGCGGCGACGAGCGTCGTCCAGCCGAACCCGATCGCGATGCGCATGCCGGTGAAGATCTCCGGCATCGCCGCGGGAATCACGACGTGCCAGATCACCTGCCACTTCGACGCGCCCATCGAATACGCGGCGTTGATCTGCTCGATCATCACGCTCTTGCACGCCGGCGCGGGCCGCCATCGCCAGCGGCGCGAAGCACGCGAGGTAGATGAGGATGACCTTCGCCGTCTCCTCGATGCCGAACCAGATGACGATCAGCGGCAGGTACGCGAGCGGCGGCAGCGGCCGGTAGAACTCGATCGGCGGGTCGAAGATGCCGCGCGCGATGCGCGAGACGCCCATCGCGATGCCGGCCGGAATCGCGGTGACGCAGGCCAGCAGGAACGCGGCGAACACGCGCATGAGGCTCGCCCAGAAATGCTCGAGCAGCGGGCGTCCGCCCTGGATGTCGCCCTTCCACGCGTCGGCGAAGCTGCGTGACGATCCGCTCCGGCGTCGGAAGGAAGATGTCGCGGATCCAGCCGAAGTGCGTCGCCACCCACCACAGCGCGAACAGCGCCGGCGACGGTGACGACGCTGATGAGCGTGCTGGAGCCTTCGCCCGGAACGCTGTAGCCGGTGACCGTGCGCAGCGGCGGCGCGCGGGGCGTCCGCGGTCGCATCGGGCTGGCGGTGCCGGTGCCGGCCCGAGGCGTCCGGCTTCGCTCACGGCACCAGCGCCTCGGCGTGCTCGGCGCCGAATGGATGAGCTGCAGGATCTCCTCGCGCAGCCGGATGAACTCGGGATCGGCCTTCACGGCGCGCGCGTCGCGGCTCTCGACGAAGCGGCGGCCGAAATCGACGCGGTAGCGATGCGCGATCGCGTCCCGGCGAGGGCGTCATCACGATGAGCTCGGTGGCGAGGAAGAGCGCCTCCTCGACGCTGTGCGTGATGAAGAAGAACATCTTCTTCGTCTCCCACCACAGCTTGAGGATCAGCTCCTGGATCTGCTCGCGCGTCAGCGCATCGAGCGCGCCCAGCGGCTCGTCCATCAGCATCACCTCGGGATCGCTCGCGAGCGCGCGGGCGAGGCCCACGCGCTGCTGCATGCCGCCGGAGAGCTGGTAGATCGGATAGTCGGCGAATTTCTCGAGGCCGACCTGCCGCAGCTTGTCGAGTGCGACGCGACGCCGCTCGGCCTGGTCGGTGCCGCGCATCCGCAGGCCGAACGCGACGTTTTCGGCGACGTTGAGCCACGGCATCAGCGCGTGCTTCTGGAACACGACGCCGCGCTCGGCGCCCGGACCGGTGACCGGCTTGCCGTCGAGCACGATCTCGCCGGCCGAGTACTCCATGAATCCGGCGATGCACGACAGGAGCGTCGTCTTGCCGCAGCCCGACGCGCCCAGCGCGACGACGAAATCGCCGGGATCGAGCGCCAGGTTGACGTCCGACAGCGCGTGCGTCGTCCGTCCGCCGCGGCCGGCGTAGCTGACGGAGAGATGGCGGATTTCGAGCTTGCTCACGCGAGTGCTTCGTCCTGCGGCACGAAACGGCGCGTCGAAGCGTCGGCGGGCCGACGCTCCAACGCGCCGAGTTATTGCGTCGCGGCGCGACGCAACAGCACTACTTCGCGGCGTCCGCCGCGTAGCTCGGATTGACCGCCACCGAGTAGTCGGGCAGCGTCTTCTCGATCTGCTTCTGCGAGAGCTGGAACGCCGCGGTGGCCGCAAGCGCCTTGGCCGCGGTGCTGTCTTTGCCGCCGCCCAGCCACTTCGTCGCCTGCTCGGACGCTGTCGGGAACTTGTACAGCGCCATGCCGGCGGGAACGTCCTCGGGCTTCGCGCCCGACCACTTGGCGACGGCCTTCACCTCGGCCGAATCCTTGGTCCACTTCGCCGGTGTTCTTGCGATAGTTGTCGTCGGCCGCGGCCATGATCTTCACGAACTTCACCATGAAGTCGCGGTTGGCCTTGGCCCAGTCCTTGTTCGACGACGTAGCCGTCGAACGTGGCCTTGCCGGTTTCGGCCGAGATCTGGCCGGAGGTGATGATCACCTTGCCGTCCTTCTTCACTTCGGCCAGCACCGGATCCCAGATGAACGTGGCCTGGATGTCGCCGCGCTGCCACGCCGCGCGCGCACTTCCGGCGGGCGCATGTTGAGGATCTGCACGTCGGCCGGATTGATCTTCGTCCTGGTCGAGCGCAACCATCGTGTGGAAGTGCGTCGTCGAGTTGAACGGCATCGCGATCTTCTTGCCCTTGAGATCGGCGACCGTGTTGATGCCGGAGCCGTTCTTCGCGACCAGCGCCTCCGCCGAGCCGATGTCGTCCAGGATCCAGAAGAGCTCGAGCGGCTCGCCGCGCGAGACGGCCGCCGCGATGCCGGCCGAGCCCACTTCGCCGATCTGCACGGCGCCCGAGGCCATCGCCTTGATCACTTCGCCGCCGCCGCCGAACTGCTTCCAGTTGACCTTGTAGCCGGTGGCCTTCTCGATTTCCTTCGCTTCCTGCGCGATCCGGTACGGCACGACCATGTCCTGGTAGCCGATCGTGACTTCCTTCTGCGCCCAAGCCGGCGCCGCGGCGACCGCCGCGAACAGCGCCCCAGCAACGATGCGTTTCATGCGAGCTCCCTCGTGAATGATGCAAATGCGAACACAGGCGGGTCCGGCTCGCACCGGCGCGCCCGGAGCCCGCTTGCGTCAAAGCGCCTTGAGCGTCCGGCGCAGGATGTCCGCGATCTCGTCGACGTGCTTCTTCTCGGCGATGAGCGGCGGCGCGATGATCGCCGAGTCGCCGGTCGTCTTGAGGTTGAGGCCGTTCGCGAACAGTTTCTTCTGGAAGAGCTGCCCGCGCTTGCCCGGCGCGCCGTCGGCGTGCACGTCGATCGTCGCGAACATCCCGTAACCGCGAATGTCCGCGACGACCGGAACATCGCGCAGCGCGAAGATCGCGTCGAGAAAGTACGGCGACAGCTGCGCGGCCGCGCTCGAACAGGCCTTCGTTCTTGTAGATGTCGAGCGTGGCGAGGCCCGCGGCGCACGACGCGGGATGGCCGGAATACGTGTAGCCGTGGAAGAGCTCGATCGCGCCTTCGGCGGCGGCGCCCATGATCGTGTCGTGGATGCGCTCGCTCACCGCCACGGCGCCCATCGGTTGCGAGCCGTTGGTGAGCCCCTTCGCCATCGTCAGGATGTCCGGCGTGACGCCGAAGCTCTGCGCGGCGAACGTCTGGCCCGGTGCGGCCGAAGCCGCAGATCACTTCGTCGAACACGAGCAGGATGCCGTGCGCATCGCAGATCTCGCGCAGCCGCTTGAGATATCCCTTGGGCGGCACGAGGCAGCCGCTCGACCCGGCGATCGGCTCGACGAAGCACGCGGCGATGTTCTCGGCGCCGTAGAGGGTGACGAAGCGGGCGAGATCGTCGGCGAGCTCGACGCCGTGCGCGCCCTTCGCCCTTCGTGAAGAAGTTTTCCTTGAGGTGCGTGTGCCGCATGTGCGCGATGCCCGGCAGCCCGGCGCCGAACTTGCGACGGTTGTTGACGAGCCCCGACAGCGCGACGCCGCCGAAGCCGACGCCGTGATACGGCGCGTTCGCGCGAAATGAACATGTTGCGCCCGCCCTGTCCGCGCGCCTGGTGGTAGGCGAGCGCGACCTTCATCGCGGTGTCGACCGACTCGGAGCCGGAGTTGACGAAGAAGATGCGGTTGAGATCGCCCGGCGTCAGCTCGGCGACGCGCGTCGCGAGCTCGAACTGCTTGGGATGCGCGCGCAGGAACGGCGCGCAGAAATCGAGCTCCCGCAACTGGGCGCCGACGGCGTCGGCAATCTCCTTGCGCCCGTGTCCGGCGGAGACGCAGAACAGCCCCGACGACGCATCGATGATCTTGTCGCCGCGGTCGTTCCAGCAGATACATCCCTTCCGCGCGGACGACCATCTGCGGATCGGCCTTGAATTCGCGGTTCGGCGTGAACGGCATCCAGTATTCGTCGAGCGAAATGCGCTTCGACTTGACCTGTTCCTGGATCGTGAGTTCGGCATGGCCCATCGTGGTCTCCTTCGTCGGGGTCCGCGCGGGTCGCGCGAGCGCGACGCCCGGGCGGCGTATGCTAGGATCAACTTCGAATCGTACACCTTTGCGACCCGGGATGCGGCACCCTCGGCGCCTTTCGGCGGAGTTCCCGGGCGCAATCCTCGACCTTCATAACTTTTCCGAGAACTTCCCATGCGCGTCGGCGTCCCCAAAGAGATCAAGGTCCTCGAAAACCGCGTCGGCCTCGTGCCGGGCAGCGTGCGCGAACTGGTGGCGCACGGCCACTCCGTGGTCGTCGAGCACAACGCCGGTCAAGGCATCGGCATGGACGACGACACGTATCGCAAGGCGGGTGCGACGGTCGTCGCCACCGCCGCCGAGGTGTTCGCCGCCGCCGACATGATCGTCAAGGTCAAGGAGCCGCAGGCCGCCGAGCGCAAGATGCTGCGCCAGGGCCAGATCCTGTTCACGTATCTGCACCTCGCGCCGGATCCCGAGCAGGCAGCCGATCTCGTCGCGAGCGGCGCCGTGTGCATCGCCTACGAAACCGTGACGTCGTCGTACGGGCGGGTTGCCGCTGCTCGCGCCGATGTCGGAGGTCGCCGGCCGGATGGCCGTGCAGGCGGGCGCGTACTACCTCGAGAAGCCGCACGGCGGACTCGGCATGCTGCTGGGCGGCGTGCCGGGCGTGGATCCGGCGAAGGTCGTCATCCTCGGGCGGCGGAGTCGTCGGCTCGCACGCGCTGCCACATCGCGCTCGGCATGGGCGCCGAGGTATGGGTGCTCGACCGCAGCGTCGACGTGCTCGCGCGCCCTGTGGCGGCAGTTCGGCCGTCCGCTCAACACCGTGTTCTCGACGCACGACGCCGTCGAGAATCACGTGACGAGCGCGGATCTCGTCATCGGCGGCGTGCTGATTCCCGGCGCATCGGCGCCCAAGCTCGTTTCGGCCGCGCTCGTGCAAAGCGCATGAAGACCGGATCGGTAATCGTCGACGTCGCGATCGACCAGGGCGGCTGCTTCGAGACCTCGCGCGCGACGACGCACGCCGATCCGGTCTACGTCGTGGACGGCGTCACGCACTACTGCGTGGCGAACATGCCCGGCGGCGTGCCGCGCACGTCGACGTTCGCGCTCAACAATGCGACGCTGCCGTTCGTGCTCGCGCTCGCCGGGCAAGGGCTGGAAGCAGGCGCTCGCCGACGATCCGCATCTCGCGCAACGGCCTCAACGTGGCGTTCGGGAAAGTGACATGCCAGCCCGTGGCCGAGGCGCTCGGCTACGCGTATGTGAAACCCGGCGAGGTCATGGGCTGACAGGCGCGGGATAGCACTTCGAGTCGCGCAGCACGGCCGGCAGCCACAACGCGAGCTGCGGGAACGCGAGCAGCAGCAGCAAGCCGACGATCTGCAGCACCATGAACTGCATCATCCCGGCGTAGATGTCCGAGAGGTCCCAGTCCGGCACGACACCCTTGAGAAAGTAGCGCGGACAGCGCGACGGGCGGCGACAGCCACGCGGTTTGCAGGCATACGGCCACCAGCGTGCAGAACCAGACGAGGTCGATGCCGAGCTTCTGGACGAGCGGCAGCATGATCGGCACGACGATCAGCACGATCGGCACCCATTCGAGCGGCCAGCCGAGCACGAAGATGATCCCGAGGATCAGGAGCAGCATCACCGTGGGCGGCAGGTCGAGCTGCAGCAGCGATTCGGCGATCAGCGTCGCGCTGCCAAGACGCGAGAAAGACGGCGCCGAAGTAGTTCGAGGCGGCGACGAGCAGCAGGATCATGCAGGACGTCAGCAGCGTCGAATAGACCGCCTTGCGGAATTTCTCCCAGGTCATGCGGCGGTAGAGGAGCTGTCATCACCAGCACGGCAAACGAACCTACCGCGCCCGCGTCGGTCGGCGTCGCGATGCCGGCGAGGATCACGCCGAGCGTCGCGAAGATGACGACCACGACCGGCGCAATGCCGAACAGGAGCTCGCGCACGACTTCGCCGATGGACTCGGCGCGCTCTTCGATCGGCAGCGCCGGTCCCAGTGCCGGATTGAGGTAGCTGCGGACGAGCGTGTAGATGATGTAGAGCAGCGCCAGCACGAGGCCCGGGATGACGGCGGCGGCGAACAGATCTGTCGCGGGCACACCGACCACGGGCCCCATCACGATCAGCATGACCGATGGCGGGATCAGGATGCCGAGCGTGCCGCCGGCGGTGATCGCGCCGGCCGACAGCCGGATGTCGTAGCCCGAACGCTTCATCGCCGGCGCCGCCATCACGCCGAGCAGCGTCACCGACGAGCCGACGATGCCCGTCGCCGCGGCGAAGATCGTCGCCGTGACCAGCACCGCGAGGTAGAGCGAGCCGCGCACGGACGCGAACGTCAGCTGCACGCCGCGAAACAGGCGCTCCATCAGGCCGGACTGCTCGAGCAGGAAGCCCATGAACAGGAAGAACGGCACCGACGGCGAGCGTCGGGTCGCGCATCACCGAGAAGACCTGCAGCGTCATCGAGGTGCAGCGCCAGCGGGCCGAGCATCGCGTAGCCGCCGATCGCCGCGACCGCGATCAGCGTGAACGCGATCGGGAAGCCGATGAAGATCGCGACGAACAGCACGCCGAGGAGCAGGATGCCGAACCATTCCGCTCATCGCTGAGTTCCAACGTTTGCGGCGCTCATGTCGTGATCTCGCCATCGCCGCCGGCCGGCATGATTGCGATGCCGTCGTCACCGGGTCCGAACGCGCGACCCCAGCACTTGATGAATTCGGAGATGCCCTGCAGCAGCAGCAGCACGGCGGACAGCGGCATCATGAACTTGAACGGCCACACGATCGGCAGCCAGGGGCTCGTGACGATGCGCTCGTTCTGCCCGAAGGACTTCAGGAAGAATTCCCAGCCGAGCCAGGCGAAGATCGCGATCGCCGGAAAGAAGAAGACGAGATAGCAAGCGAGGTCGACGCGCGCCTGCGTGCGCGGCGACCACTTCGAATAGAACGAGTCGGTGCGGATGTGCCCGCCGCGCTGCAGCGTCCACGCGGAGCCGACCATGAAGAACGTGCCGTAGAGCATGAACGTCATGTCGTAGGCCCACTCGGTCGGCGCGTTGAAGCCGTAGCGCGCCGTCACCTCCCAGACGAGGGAGAGCACCATCGGCAGGATCAGCCAGGCGACGGCCTTGCCGACGAAGAGGACGACGGCGTCGATCGCGCGTACGAGACGCGCGGCCGGGGAATTCGGATGTGACCATCAGGACTCTCGCGTGGACAACGCAACCCGGCCGGGTCGCGAGCGGCGACCGGCCGGCGCTGCGCGGGGATGACGTCAGAACGGTTACTTCGGCGGCGCGGCGAGGGCCGCATTGCCGAGGTTCGAGTACAGGTCGTTGATCTTCGTCCAGTACGGGACGACGGTCTTCGCGAAATTGCGCTGCGAGTCGAGCACCTGCTTGAAGAACGCGTCCTTCGCGGAGTAGCGATCGAGCACGACGTTGGTCGCGCGGACGAACTCCGGGAAAGAAGTCCTTCGGCGTGTCGTGGATCTCCACCTTGAACTCGTTCTTGAGCCGCACGATCGCCTGGGCGTTGCGGTAGACGTTGAACGTGTAGGTTTCCATCATCGACGCCATCGCCGCCGTGCGGATGATCTCCTTCAGGTCCGGCGTGAGCTTGTCCCAGACCGTCTTGTTGATCAGGATCTCGCCGATGTCGGTCGACTGGTGCAGGCCCTGCAGGTAGTAGTGCTTCCACACGGTTTGCAGGCCGAGGTTCATGTCGTCGGCCGGGCCGATCCATTCGGCGGCGTCGATCACGCCGCGCTGCGCCGAGCCGGCACGATCTCGCCGCCCGGAAGCGCGACGGCGGCGACGCCCATCTCCTTGAAGATCTCGCCGGTGATGCCCGGCGGCGCACGGTATTTCATCTTCTTGAAGTCGGCGGTGCTGTTGATCGGCGTCTTGAACCAGCCGAGCGGATCCGGCCCCATCGGCTGCACGAAGATCGGCTCGACGTTGACCTTGAGCACGTCCGAGTAGAGCTTGCGGTAGAGGTCGTAGCCGCCGCCCTCGAAGATCCATGCGACGTGCGAGAGCTGATCGAGACCCACGCCTGCGCCCGCCATCGGATTGGAGAAGAGCCCCGCGGTCGGATTCTTGCCCGACCAGTAGTGCGTCCACGCGTAGCCGCCTTCGACGATCCCCTTGTCGACCGCATCGAGGATCTCGAACGCGGCAACGATGGCGCCGTCGGGCAGGAACTCCATCTTCACGCGCGCCGTGCCGACATCCGGTCGATGCGATCGCCCATCCGCTTCAGCAGCTCGAAATAGATCGATGCGGACGGGACCGCGGTCTGGATACGCATCCTGACGGGTGCCGCCGCGGTTTGCGCGAATGCGGTTCCGCAGAGCAGAAATGCGGTCGCCAACGCGACAGCGCGCGCGTGAGAAGCCAATGCCGATTCATGAATCCTCCCTTGAGTTGTCGAGTCCGACGGCCGCAGTCGCCACGCGTGGCTCCGCGTCGCGCGTCTCGCGTCGTCCGCGATCGCGCGCCCGCCGAATGTAGACGTTCGCGCGCTGCGCTTGGCAATGTCGGGCACGCGCTTGCAAGCGGCGCCGCCGCTATGAAAAACTGGCGTCCCCGAAGTGCAACCGAGTGCCAGGAGCATGCAATGAACAAGCCCACCGAGCTGCCGACGCCCGTCACCGGCAAGCAGAAGATGACGCCGTCCGAGGCGTTCGTCGAGACGCTGGTTGCGCAACGGCGTGAAGGACGTGTTCGGCATCGTCGGGTCGGCGTACATGGACGCGCTCGATCTCTTTCCGCTCGCCGGCATCCGCTTCATCTCGGTGGCGCACGAGCAGGGCGGCGGGCACATGGCCGACGGCTATTCGCGCGTGTCGGGCCGCCACGGCGTCTGCATCGCGCAGAACGGCCCGGGCATCACGAACTTCGTCACGTCGACGGCCGCTGCGTTCTGGGCGCATTCGCCGGTCGTCGTCATCACGCCGGAAACGGGCAGCGGCACGCTCGGGCCTCGGCGGCTTCCAGGAGACCGAGCAGCTGCCGATCTTCTCGAAGATCACCAAGTACCAGGCGCACGTCAACAACCGCGCGCGAATGGCGGAGCTCACGGGTCGCGCGTTCGATCGCGCGCACCTCGAGCTCGGGCCCGACGCAGCTCAACATCCCGCGCGACTTCTTCTACGGCGACATCGAATGCGAGATTCCGCGGCCGATCGCGATCGAGCGCGGCGCGGGCGGCGCGCGAAGCCTCGACGCGGCGGCCGAGCTGCTGGCAAGCGCCAAGTTCCCGGTGATCCTCTGCGGCGGCGGCGTCGTGATGGCCGACGGGCAGGCCGAAGCCGTCGCGGCTCGCCGAGCTGCTGCAGGCGCCGGTGGCCAACAGCTATCTGCACAACGATTCGTTTCCGGCGAAGCATCCGCTGTGGGTCGGCCCGCTCGGCTACCAGGGAAGCAAGGCGGCGATGACGCTGATCGCCAAGGCCGACGTCGTGCTGGCGCTCGGCACGCGGCTCGGTCCGTTCGGCACGCTGCCGCAATACGGGATCGAGTACTGGCCGAAGGACGCGAAGATCATCCAGGTCGACGCCGACGCGAAGATGCTGGGGCTCGTCAAGTCGATCTCCGTGGGCATCTGCGGCGATGCGCGGGCGGCGGCGCAGGCGCTCGTCGAACGGCTGTCGGGCAAGGCGCTCGCCTGCATCGCGAACAAGGACGCGCGCCTCGCCGAAATCGCCGCGACGAAGAAGGCGTGGGAGACCGAGCTCGACGGCTGGGCGCACGAGAAGGACGCGTGGTCGCTCGAGGTGTCGAAGAACTCGACGTACATGCATCCGCGGCAGATGCTGCGCGAGCTCGAGAAGGCGATGCCCGAAGGAGCGATGGTCTCGACCGACATCGGCAACATCTGCTCGGTGTCGAACTCGTACCTGCGCTTCAACCGGCCGCGCTCGATGCTCGCGGCGATGAGCTTCGGCAACTGCGGCTACGCGTTTCCGACGGTCGTCGGCGCGAAGGTCGCCGCGCCCGGATCGGCCGGCGATCGCCTACGTCGGCGACGGCGCGTGGGGCATGAGCTTCGGCGAGATCCAGACGTGCGTGCGCGAGAACATTCCGGTCACCGCCGTCGTCTTCAACAACGGCCAGTGGGGCGCGGAGAAGAAGAACCACGTCGACTTCTACGAGAACCGCTTCGTCGGCGTGAACCTCGACAAGCAGCCGTCGTGGGCCGACGGTCGCGCAAGGCGATGGGCGCCGAAGGTCAGACGATCGAGAAGCTCGCCGACGTCGGCCCGGCGTTGCGCGCGGCGGCGAAGGCGCAGGGCGAGGGCAAGACGACGATCCTCGAGATGATGGTGACGCGCGAGCTGGGCGACCCGTTCCGGCGCGACGCGCTGGCGCTGCCCACGCGGCATCTCGCGAAATACCAGTCGACCGCGGCCGCAGCGTCGCTGACGCGCGGATGTCCCGGCAACGACGTGATTCAACTCTACTACTACCCCGGCAACGCCAGCCTCGCGGTGCACATTCTGCTGGAGGAGCTCGGCGTGCCGTTCGAGCTCGCAGCTCGTCGACCGCGCCAACGCCGCGCACAAGTCGCCCGAGTACCTGAAGCTCAACCCGAACGGGCTGATACCGGTGCTGGTCGACGGCGATCTCGTGCTCTACGAGACGGTGGCGATCTGCCTGCATCTCGCCGACACGCACCCGGAGGCGAGTCTCGCGCCGCCGCGTCGCCACGCCCGACCGTGCGCATTTCTACAAGTGGTTCGTGTGGTGCAGCAACACGCTGCAGGCGATGCTGATGCACTATTTCTACGGCGAGCCGCATGGTGGACGAAGGCGACGCGGCGGCGGCGGCGCAGGTGAAGGCGCACGCCGAGGCGACGAATCGGCGGCATGCTCGATCAGCTCGATGCGCAGCTCGCGTCGCATCGGCGGCGATTGGCTGCTCGGCGTCGTCGTACACGGCGGTGGATCCGTTCGCGATGCTGATGTGCCGCTGGACCCGCGGGTTCGCGCGTCCGGCGCGGAGCCTGCCGCATCTCGGTCCTTACCTGCAGCGGGTGCTCGCGCGGGCGGCTGTGCAACGCGCGCGTTCGCGACCGAGAAGCTGCAGCCGCCGCTCGTCTAGCGTCGGCCGTCGCCGCGAGCGATCGGCAGCTCGCGCCCGGATTGGCGAGCGATCAGACACTGTCGCCTATTTGCGGCGGCTATAATCCATCGTTACCCTTCGCGTTCGGGAGGTGTCGAATGGTTGCGACTGCGTGGCAGGTTGAGGGACAGTACTACGAGAACTGCAATTGCGATTTCGTGTGCCCGTGCGTACCCGGCCAGATGACGGTCAAGCTCCACGAAGGATTCGTGCACCTTCGTGATGGCGTTCCTGGTCGAGCGCGGCCATTTCGGCGACACGAAGCTTGACGGCCTGGGTTCGTTATCGTCGGGGTGACTCCCGCGGAAATGGCCAAGGGGAACTGGTCGGTGGGAGTCATCGTCGACGAGCGCGCGAATGCGGATCAGCGCGATGCCATCGCCGGCATCGCCAGCGGCGGTGCCGGCGGCCCCATGGCTGCGCTGTCCGGCCTGGTCGGCAAGTTTCTCGGCGTGGAGTCGGCGCCGATTGCATTCCAGAGAAACGGAGATTCCTGGTCGGTGAAAGCGGCAAACAAGGTTCGCCTGGCTGGCCAGGCGGCGAAGGGCCTCAATCCGGACGCCCCTCCGTTGCAGCTCACGAACACCGGCCAATCCTGCGGCCGATACTTTCGCCCTGGCGCGCGCTTCCGACAGTCATCTCGCGGCCCTCGGCGTGACCTGGGCCGACGCGAGCGGCCGCAACAACGCCCAGTTCGCGCCCTTTGCGTGGCGCAGCGCGTAGGCGTTCGCAGGCAGTGCGCCGCCGGTTCGATCAGCAGGTCAATAGACCGCGAAGACCCACGCGGCGACGGCGAGCAAGGCGACTCCGCTTATTTTCGCCGTCCGCTCGCCGAACGGCGCAACTTTCTCGATGAGCACCCACAGGGTCAGCCCCGCGATGACGGCCAGATTCATGACGCCGCCCGCAAAGAGCAACAGCATCAGCGCCCAGCAGCAGCCGAGACAATAGGTGCCGTGGCGAGCTCCCAGCCGGAAGGCGGCGTACGTGCCGGGACCCCAGTGCTGCACCAGATAGGAAAGCGGAGAGCGGCAGACGGTGAGGCACGATCGCTTGAGCGGCGTCAATTGATAAACCCCGCGATGGCCACCAGCACCGCTGCGGCCCGTGCGGATGCAGGCTCCAACATCGGAGTCAGGATGAGCGCGGTGGAGAGGGCTCGCTGCAGCAGCGGTCGCCGCCACGCTGAACAGCACCCACACGAGGAGGTAACCCGCCGCCATCGCGTAGGCTTTCCGTCCCGCGGCGGCATCGCCGCGGGCGCGCAGCGCAGCAGCGTACAGCAGCAGAAGCGGTGAGGCCGACGGCAGCATCATCGCCGTCATCATCGCGATCCACATCGCGAACAGCAGCAAGAGGTGCGGAGCGTCCCAGTCGGCGGTCATCATCCACGCCGATGGCTCCCAGCATCGTGCCGTACATGTCACGCGCCATGAGCGCGATCCACGTCCAGCAGACGAGCGGGATGACGACGATCAGCGTGGCCGCGACGACGCGCTCGCGCTTCAACGCGGATTCGAGCAGCGTGCGCCCATCGGATGCGCGACTCGGCATCCGGGAATGCTACCGCAACTGCGGCGGCGAGGTTGGCACGTCGAATGTGTTCGGCATGCCGCCCGTCGGCTCTCGCTACATCTTGCCGGTGCCCTGCCACATGGCGATGACGGCGCCCGTCGGGTCCTTGAAGATCGTGAACTTGCCGAAGTCGGCGACCGGGATGTTTTCCATGATCATCGTGGCGCCGAGCTCCTTCGCATGCTTCGTCGATGCGGCGAGGTCGTCCACCGCCACGTAGGGAAGCCAGTGCGGCGGAATGCCGGGATCCGGAGCGGTCATCATTCCGCCGCCCGTGCCGTCCCCGACGTTGATCATCGTGTAAGTCTTGCCGTCGGGCATCGGCGTGTCCTGCAACTTCCAGCCGAACAGCGCCGAATAGAACTTCTTAGCCTTCGGCAGGTCGTGCGTTGTGAGCTCGACGTGAACGAATGGATTGGCCATGTGAATCTCCTCGGGTGAAAGCACGCGCCGACCGGCTTGGCGACGCGCACAAAGGATCGTAGCGGCGCCCTCGAGGAGCGCCACCGCGAGCAGTATCGGCCGCGCGCCGAACGCGGACTGTGCGCGAGGTCACCAATCCGGTCCGTTTCGGCTTAAAGTACGGGCGGCGCCGAACCAAAACGGACGGCTTTTCGACGCCGTATCCGAGCCTCGCCGGCGCAATCTTTCGTCCTCGGCGGTGCTCGACGACAAGAACAACATTCGAGGAGGGGGAAGTCCATGCGACTGCTGCAGTTGAAGGACGACTCCGGCCGGCGCCGCGTTGCGCGCGTCGGCGACGACAAGGCGACGCTCGACGTTCTTGCTGGCTACGACTCGATCCTGGAACTTGCCCGCGACGCGATGCGGCGCGGCTGCCGGCTCGACGATCTCGTGCGAGTGTCCAAGGTCGATCAGCGTCTCGATTACGACGACGTGGAGCGCGCCGGCCATGTGCGCGCGCCAATCGACCATCCCGATCCTGCGCACCTCGTCGTCTCGGGAACAGGGCTCACGCACCTCGGCAGTGCGAGCGCGCGCGACGCCATGCATCCCGGACGCACGGCGGGCAAGGAGCGCAACGGCGATTCCGATTCGATGCGGATGTTCCGGATGGGAGTGGAAGGCGGCAAGCCCGCCGCCGGCCTGATCGGGGTGCAGCCCGAATGGTTCTACAAGGGCAACGGCGGCATCATCGTTGCGCCCGGCGCCCCGCTAACGATGCCCTCGTTCGCGATCACCGCCGGCGAGGAAGCCGAAATCGTCGGCGTGTACGTGATCGACGATCGCGGAACACCGCGCCGGATCGGGTTCGTGCTCGGCAACGAATTCTCGGACCACGGCCTCGAAGAGCAGAACTACCTCTACGCCGCGCCATCGAAGCTCCGCGAATGCTCACTCGGGCCGGAGCTCCTGCTGGGCGACTTGCCGGCATCGGTGCGCGGCATCGCGCGCGTGCTGCGCGCAGGCGAAACGCTGTGGAAGGGCGATTTCCAGAGCGGCGAGGACCACATGTCGCATTCGGTCGCGAACCTCGAGCACCATCACTTCAAGCATCCCCAGTTCCGCCAACCGGGGTTCGTCCATTGCCACTTATGGCGCCGCCGTCTTCAGCTACGCAGCGGGCGTGCGCACGGCTCCGGACGACGTGTTCAAGCTCGACGTGCCGGTCTTCGGCCGGCCGCTGCGCAACACGCTGCGCCGCGCCGAACCCGGAAAGCATCGCGGTCGAGCCGCTGTAGGCTCGAGCGCGACGCCGCGGCCACGCCCATCGGTCTCGCCGTCGCCAACGCCGGCGTGGCAGAATGCGCCGAGGATTCCACGGCGCGCGGGTGTTCGTCGCGCCCCGGGAAAGATCACGGAGGATCGAAGCATGAATCGACGCCCGTCGCGCATCGCGCCTTCTCGTTGCCGCAGTCGTGCTCGCGGCCGCGATGCCGGCTCTCGCCCAGGACTACCCGAACCGCGCCGATTCGCTTCATCGTTCCGTATCCGCCCGGCGGCGGCACCGACGTGGTCGCGCGCATCATGAACGATGCGCTTGCCGCGGACCTGGGGCAGCCGATCATCATCGACAACCGCGGGCGGCGCGGCGGGCAACGTCGGGACCGGACATCGCGGCAAAGGCGCCGGCCGACGGCTACAACATCCTGTTCACCTTGTCGTCGCACACGATCAATCCGAAGCTCTACGACAAGCTGCCGTTCGATGTCGAGCGCGATTTCGTGCCGATCAGCCTTGCGGCGTCGATTCCGCAGATCCTCGTCGGCGCATCCGTCGGTTCCCGCCAACAACGTGACGGAGCTGATCGCGCTCGCGAAGGCCAATCCGGGCAAGCTCAACTACGCATCGGTCGGTACCGGCTCGCCCGGCCACATCGCGGGCGAGCTCTTCAAGATCAAGACCGGCGTCGACATCGTGCACATTCCGTACAAGGGTGGTGGTCCGGCGGTCGTCGTCGATACCATCGGCGGACAGGTGCAGCTGCTGTTCGTGTCGATGCCGGCGGCGTGGCAGCACGTCAAGGCGGGCAAGCTCAAGGCGATCGCCGTGGCGAGTGCGAAGCGCAGCGTCGCCGCGCCCGAGTTTGCCGACGATCGCCGAGTCGGGCGTGCCCGACTACGCCGTCGAGTCGTGGTACGGCGCGCTCGCGCCGGCCAAGACGCCGCCCGCGGCGGTGGCGCGTCTCAACGCGGCGTTTGCCAAAGTGCTGGCCAATCCCCAAATCAAGGAAAAGCTGCTGGCGCAAGGCGCCGAAGCGGCGCCGTCGACCCAGGCGGAAATGGATCGCGTGATCAAGGAGGAGCTCGAAAAGTGGGACCTCGTGATCAAGACTGCGAAGATCAAGCCCGATTGAGATGAACGACCCCCGCTGCGTTCGCTCCCCCAAGAGGGGCGCACCGTGCGCCGCAGTTGCCCTCAAGCGGCCGAGCGCGCCCTGATGATCCCGGCCGACAGCATGGCGGAAGGCGCCGTGGCCGCGCTCGTCGCGCGGGCGCGCGCCGCGCAGGCCGAGTTCGAGACGTGGACGCAGGAGCGCGTCGATGAGGCGGTCACCGCAGCGGCCTGGGCGATCGTCGAGCCGAGCCGCAATCGCGCGCTGGCCGAGCTTGCCGTGCGCGACACCGGGATGGGCGATGTCGCCGACAAGATGGCGAAGAACCGGCGCAAGACGATCGGCCTCCTGCGCGACCTCCGGGGTGCTGCGTCCGTCGGCGTCATCAGCGAAGATCGCGAGCGCGGCCTCATCGAGATCGCGCGTCCGGTCGGCGTGGTCGCAGCGATCACGCCGTCGACCAATCCCGGCGCGACGCCGGCGAACAACATCCTGAACGCGCTCAAAGGGCGCAACGCGATCATCCTCGCGCCTTCGCCCAAAGGGCAGTCGACGCTCGCGCTCCTGCTCCAGTACGTGCATGCCGAGCTCGACCGCGTCGGCGCGCCGCGCGATCTCGTGCTGCGGCTCGCTGCCCCGACCTCGCGCGCGCAAACGCATGCGCTGATGCGACAGGCGGATCTGGTGGTCGCGACAGGCTCGCAGAGCAACGTTCGAGCCGCGTACGAAAGCGGCACGCCCGCGATCGGCGTCGGCGCCGGCAACGTGACGGTGATCGTCGACGAGACCGCCGATGTGCCGGCGGCGGCGGCGCAAGATCGCCCGGTCGAAGACGTTCGATCACGCGACGTCGTGTTCCTCGGAGAACGCGGTGATCGCGCACGCAGCGATCCACGACGCTCTCGTCGCCGCGCTGGCGACCGAGGGTGGCGTGCTGCTCGATGCCGGCGAGGCGCAGCGTCTCGAAACGGCGATGTTCGCCGGCGGCAAGCTCGCGCCGGAGTTCATCGCACAGGCGGCCGGTGAGATCGCGGCGCGCGCAGGACTCGACCGCCTCGCCGTTCGCGCAGCCAGATTCCTGATCGTCGCCGAGCAAGGTGTGGGTCCTGACCATCCGTTCTCGGGCGAGAAGCTGTCGCCCGGTGCTGGCGCTGTATCGCGCCGACGATTTTGCCGCGGCCGCTGCGCTTGCCGAGCGGCTGTTGCGCTACCAGGGGCCGGCCACTCGATCGGCCTTCATTCGCGGAAGCCGGAACGTGCGCTGCAGCTGGGCCTCGAGCTGCCGGTGGCCCGCGTCATCGTCAATCAGGCGCACTGCTTCGCCACCGGCGGCAGCTTCGACAACGCTTTGCCATTCTCGCTCTCGATGGGATGCGGGACCTGGGGACGCAACAGCATTTCCGACAATCTCAACTACCGGCACTTCCTCAACATCACGCGCGTCGTGCATCCGTTGCCGCCGGAACGGGTCCACGAACCGACGGATATCGAGCTCTTCGGGGAATATCGCGCGAAGCACGGGTGCCCTAGCGGTCGATGGCGACGCTGCGCGAGGCCATCGACCGCGCATGCCGAAACGCAACCCGGATGCGCCGTTCCTGCTGGCGCCCGAGTCCGGGACGACGCTCACCTACGCCGCGTTGCGCACGACTGCGCGCTCGCTAGGCGCCGAGCTTGCCGCGCAGGGAATAGCTCCGGGCGAGGTCGTGTCGTACATGCTGCCCAACGGGTCGCAGCAGCGTCCGTTTTCCTTGGCGGGATGTACGGCGGGCTACGTCGTCTCGCCGGTGAGTCTCCTCGCGCAGGACGCGCTTCTCGAGCACACGCTCGCGCATTCCGAGACGCGGATCGTGTATGCGGCGCCGGAGTTCGTCGCGCGCCTCATGTCCATCATCGAGCGCGATCGGCAGCCGGGCGATCGTGCGGCCGGCGTCGCCCGATGACCTCGGCCTTTCCGAGTCCGCGGATCTCATCGCTTCCGCGCGCTCGTCCCGGGACGCCCGCGATGCTGATGTACACGTCGGGCACGACCGGCAAGCCCGAAGGGCGCGCTGCTGTCGCACGGCAACCTGATTCACGCCGGGCGCGTGGTGAGCGCCGCGCACGAGCTGACGCCGCCGGACCGCGTGCTGTCGCTCGCTGCCGCTCTATCACGTCAACGGCCAGTGCATCGCGACGGTCGCGCCGCTCGTGTCCGGCGGCAGCGTGGTGATGCCGCACCGGTTCAGCGTGTCGCAGTGGTGGCCGCTCGTCGAGCGCTATCGTCCGACGTGGCTCAACGTCGTGCCCACGATCATCGCGTATCTCACCAACGGTCCGGAACTTTCCGCGGCGCAGGCCGCGGCGTGCCGCGACGTCCGCTTCGCGCGCTCGGCGTCGGCACCGCTGCCGCCGGAGCATCACCGTGCGTTCGAAGCGCGCTTCGGCATTTCGGTGCTGGAGGCGATGGGACTCACCGAGTGCGCGTCGGTCGCGTTCGCGAATCCGCTCGATCCCGCGCAGCGCGAGACTCGGCTCGCCCGGCCGCCCGCTGGGGATGGAAGCGCGCGTCGTGGCGCCCGACGGCGCGATTCTAGGCGACGGCGAGCGCGGCGAGATCGAGCTTCGCGGCGAGAACGTGATGCTCGGCTATCACAAGGATCCCGATACCACGGCGCGCACGCTGCGACCCGGGGCTGGCTCGCGACCGGCGATTTGGGATACCGCGACGCCGATGGCTTCTACTTCATCACGGGCCGGATGAAGGAGCTCATCATCAAAGGCGGCGAGAACATCGCGCCGCGGGAGATCGACGAAGCGCTCCTCAAGCACCCGGCCGTGCTGGAGGCGGCCGCAGTCGGCATCCCCGACCGCGACTACGGGCAGGAGATCCTCGCCTGCGTCGTGCTGAAACCAGGCGCCGCGTGCTCGGAGGACGAGCTGCGCGCCCACTGTCTCGCGGAGCTCGGCCGCTACAAGACCCCGAAGCGGTTCCGCTTCGTCGCGGAGCTGCCGAAGGGACCCTCGGGAAAGGTGCAGCGCCTGAAGCTCGTCGACAGCCCCGGCTAGCGCTGCGCCAAGCCGTCACCCTTCGCTTGGCGGTAATCATCGTCCCATTGCGCGACCGATGTGCGGTTCGCTGCAGGGACGATGACGCGCGCCAGACCTGACCTTCGATGAACATGCTTTCCGTTCGCGTGTGGCGCGGCGGCGGGGCCCTCGACCCCGGCTTCGTCGCCTACGAGGTGCCGCGCCAGCCGGCGCAGACCGTCCTCGACGTCGTCACGCACATTCAGCGGTGCATCGATCCGACGCTCGCCTACCGTTTCGCGTGCCGCGTCGGCATGTGCGGCTCGTGCGCAATGACTGTCAACGGCCGCGCGCGCTGGACCTGCCGCACTCACGTCGAGGCGGTTGCGGGAGATGGGCGTCTCGAGATCGCGCCGCTCGCGAATCTGCCCGTGATTCGCGATCTCGTCACCGACATGCGCGAGTTCTTCGACAAATGGACCCGTGCGAAGGGGCAGTTCGTCCCCACCTCCACCCGACGCGATGAATTCGCGACCGTTGCACCGGCGGCGAAGGAGCGGCTCGCCGTCAGACGCGGCGATCGAGTGCATCGGCTGCGGCGTCTGCTTACGCGAGTTGCGATGTCGTCGGCTGGAATCGTGACTACCTCGGTCCCGCGGCGCTCAATCGCGCGTGGACGCTCGTCAACGACGTGCGCGACGGCGCTAACGCCGAGCGGCTCGCCGCGGTCGCCGGCGACGCAGGTTGCCACGCCTGCCACACGCATCAGAGCTGCACCGACCGTTGCCCGAAGCGGCCTCGCGCCGACCGCTTCGATCGCCGGCCTCAAGCGCAAGACGGCGCTCGCAGCGCTGACCGGAGCCGATGATCCAATGAGCACCGCGCGGACCCAATCGCTCCTGTGGCTCGCGCAGCGGGCGAGCGCCGGCGGTGCTTGCGCTTTGCGTCGTCGTGCATCTCGTCACGATGATCATCGCGGTGCGCGGAGGGCTCACGGCCGCCGAGATCCTCGGCACGCACGCGCGGCAGTTTCGCGTGGGCGGCGTTCTACGTCGTGTTCGTGCTCGCAGTCGCGATCCATGCGCCGATCGGCGCGCGGACCATTGTCGCCGAGCTGCGGGGCGCCCACGGGCGCGCCATTGACGCTGTGGCGGCGTTGTTCGCGTTGCTGCTGCTCGCACTGGGCTTGCGCGCCGTCGCGGCGGTGACGATGGGACCCGTCTCATGACCGTTGCTTCGATGCGTCGCGGCGGCTGGCGCGCACGCGGCCACGCGGGCTGGTGGGCGTTCGCGCTGCACCGCGTGTCCGGACTTGCTCTCGCGATCTTCCTGCCTGTGCATTTCCTCGTGCTGGGCGCGGCGCTGAACGGCGCGCCCGTTCTCGACGGCGCGCTCGAGTGGACCGAGCAGCCTTGGGTGAAGGCGAGCGAGATCGCGATCGTCTTCCTGCTGCGCCGCTCACCTGGCCGGTGGATTGCGGCTGCTGCTGGTCGAGTTTCGTCGGCTGGCGGGCGGCGTCGCAGCCGGCGCTGATCGCGGCCGCCGCTGGTTGCGCGACGCTGTGTGCGCTGCTGTTCGCGCTCAACCTCACGTGAGGCGCACGATGCTGATCGCGCCCGACAGGATCGAGGAAGCCGCGAAGGAGCTCTACCTGCGCGCGCTGCGCGACCTGCCGCCCGACATCAAGCGCGGGTTCGCCGCGCTCGCCGCGCGCGAGACCGGCGCCACCGCAAAGGCGGTGCTGGGAACGATGATCGAGAACATCGCGGTCGCCGAGCGCACGAACAACCTGCTGTGCCAGGACACCGGCATTCCGATCTACAACGTGACGATCGGCCGCGAGTGCTACGGTCGACGGCGTTGCGCTGACGGCGGCGATTCGCCGCGGCTGCGAGCGCGCGACCCGCGAAGCCCCGCTGCGCTCGTCGATCGTGCATCCGCTCACGCGGAAGAACGAGCACACGTCGTGCGGCATCGCGGTGCCGGTGATCCGAATCGAATTCTCCGATGCTTTCGACGGGCTCCGGATCGAGATGATTCCCAAGGGCAGCGGCTCCGAGAACAACTCGTGGCTCAAGATGGCGATCCCGGCCGAGGGCGTCGATGCGATCACGCACGTTCGTCATCGATTGCGTGCTCGGCGCCGGCGGGAAGACGTGCCCGCCGACGATCGTCGGTGTCGGCATCGGCGGCACCGCCGACCTCTGCGTGCACCTTGCGAAAGTCGCCGCGACCCGGCCCCTCGGCATCGCATTGCGCCGATCCCGACGGCGCGACGCTCGAAACGCAGCTCTCGGACGCGGTGAACCTGCTCGGCGTCGGACCGCAGGGACTGGGCGGCGACGCGACGGCCTTCGCCGTGCACGTCGAGATCGCGGCGACGCACATCACGATGAATCCCGTCGCCGTCAACATGCAATGCCATTCGGCGCGCCGCGCGAGCGCGCGTGCTCAGCGCCGAGGGCGTCGAGTACGGCTACTGATGACGAGCGCAACGGCAATGGCCCATCACGACTTCGCGATGCCCGTGACCGAAGCGCAGGTGCGCGCGCTCGCCGTCGACGACACCGTTACGCTCAACGGCACGCTCTTCGGCATTCGCGACGCGACGCAGATCGCGTTGTTCGATCACGGCCGGACGACGCGCTTCGATCTCGCCGGTCATGCGGTCATCCACACGGCACCCAACGTGAAGCAGGTCGACGCCGTCGCCCGAGAATCCCGCGGGCTACGCGCCGATCTGCGTCGGCACCACGACCAGCGCGAGGATGGAGCGCTTCACGCGGCCGCTGATGGCGAGCCACGGCGTGCGCATCGTCATCGGCAAGGGTGGCCTCGGGCGCCGACTCGGCGGCGGCGTTTCGGCGACCTGGGCGGCGTCTATCTCGCGATCATCGGCGGCGCGGCCGCGCTCGAGACGACGTGGGTCGAGGCGATCGACGATGTCGACCTCGACGATCTCAACCCGGAAAGCCTGTGGAAGTTTCGCGTTCGCGGCTTCGGCCCGCTGCGGGTTGCCGATGGACAGCCACGGCGGCAAGTCTCTATGCCGCCGTCGACGCCGAGGCCCGCGCGAAGCGGGCGGCGGCGCTCGCCGCACTCGGCGTCGGTTCGCGCCGGTGACGGTCGCCGCGCGCACGCGGCATCCGGAAGCTGCGCACCGATGTCCTGATTCTCGGCGCGGGCGGCGCCGGACTCTTCGCCGCGCTGCACGCCCACGCCGCAAATCCCGCGCTCGACATCACGATTGCGGTCAAGGGCCTGCTCGGCAAGTGCGGCTGCACGCGAATGGTCCAGGGCGGCTACAACGTCGCGCTCGCCGCGGGCGATTCGGTCGAGCGCCATTTCATGGACACGATCGAAGGCGGCAAGTGGCTGCCCGACCAGGATCTCGCGTGGACGCTCGTGACGGGCGCCATCGAGCGCGATCCACGAGCTCGAGAACGAGCTCGGCTGCTTCTTCGACCGCAATCCCGACGGCACGATCCACCAGAAGGCGTTCGCCGGCCAGACGTTCGACCGCACGGTGCACAAGGGCGACCTTACCGGCATCGAGATCATGAACCGGCTCGCCGAGCAGGTGTGGGCGCGCGGCATCGCGACGGCTGGAAGAGCATCGCGCGCTCGATTTCATCGCGGCGACCGGGAACGACGGCGGCGCTCGCCGGCGTGCTGCTCGTCGACATCCGCACCGGCGAGTATCGTGTTCGTGCAGGCGAAGGCGGTGCTGCTCGCCACCGGCGGCGGCCCCACGATGTACAGGTATCACACGCCGTCCGGCGACAAGAGCTGCGACGGCCTCGCGATGGCGCTGCGCTTCGGGCTTCCGCTGCGCGACATGGAGATGGTGCAGTTCCATCCGACCGGACTGCTCGCCGGGCCGCACACGCGGATGACCGGCACCGTGCTGGAGGAAGGGCTGCGCGGCGCCGGCGGCTACCTCCTCGACCGGCGACGGCGAGCGCTTCATGGACCGCTACGACGCCGCGCGGCGAGCGCGCGACGCGCGACATCGTCTCGCGCGCGATCGACGCCGAGATGCGCATCGGGACGCACGACGCCGAACGGCGGCGTCTACTCGAGCATGGGCCACCTCGGCCCGGACAACGTGCGCCGGCAGTTCAAGGGCATGGTCGAGCGCTGCGCCGATTGCGGCTTCGACCTCGCGGGCGGCCGCGTCGAGGTCGTGCCCACGGCGCACTACATGATGGGCGGCGTCGAGTTCGCCGCCGACTGCACGACGGCGATTGCCGGACTCTTCGTCGCCGGCGAGGATTCGGGCGGCGTGCACGGCGCGAACCGGCTGGGCGGCAACGGCGTTGCGAATTCGACGGTCTTCGGCGGCATCGCCGGCGACGAGATCGCGGCGTGGGTCGCGAAGGAGGGCGCCTGGCGCGAACCGGATGCCGCGGCGCTCGAAGCGGCGCTCATGCGCGCGCGAGGCTCCGTTGTCGGGCCGCCGCGGCGATCCCGTGCAACTGGGGTCGATTCGCGAGCGCCTGTACGACGCGATGTGGGACGATGCCGGCATCGTTCGCGATGGAGCGCAGGCTCGCTCGCGCTCGCCAAACGCTCGAATCGCTCGCCGGCGAGCTCTCGGACATCGGGGTTCCCGACGGCGAGCGCGCTCGTTCAACCTCACCTGGCACGACGCGCTCAACCTCGCGAATCTCATCGCCGTGTCGCGCGTGATCGTTCACGCGGCCGCGGCGCGGAAGAATTCCCGCGGTGCGCACTATCGGTCGGATTTCCCCGACGACGGCGACCTTGCCGCGTCGGAATTCGTCCGAGTCCGGCAGCGCGACGGTGCGCTCGCCGGAGGCCGTGCCGGTGCGCTTCACCCGCGTTGCGCCCGGAGGGACGCCTGCTCGAAGGTAGGGAGATTTGCCGGAATCCGCAGGCAAGACAGAATCACCGGCATGTCATCGATCCTCGGTGCTCCCGTTGCGCCACCGACAATCGGCCGGGAAGGCGCTTCTGCGCGCAATGCGGCGCGAACCTTCCCCGTGGCCTGTCCCAGCTGCGGATTCGCCAACGAGCCGGCCGAAAAGTTCTGCGGCTGCGGAGTGCAGCTCGCTGGCGCTGACACCGCGGCCGGCACAGCGGCTCCAGCTCTGGCCCTGGTCCGGCAGCCGGCAGGCTGCGAGCTCGAACCCGTCGCCGATGGCGAGCGGCGGCCCGTCACCGTCGTCTTTGCGGATCTCGTCGACTACACGCGGATGTCGCGCGCTCGACCGAAGACGTCCACGCGATGCTTGAACGTTTCTGCATACGGCCGACGAGATCGTCAGGCGGTTCTGGCAGAAGCATCGTTTTAAGCACATCGGCGATTCGGTAATGGCGGTGTTCGGCGCCCCGTCGCGCACGGCGATGACGCGGTGCGCGCCGTACGGGCGGCCGCCGAGTCCATCGATGCAGCCGTCGGTGGGTGGCGCGAAGGGTGAGACGCTCGCGAGTGCACATCCGGGATCGCATCCGGCGAGGTCGTGGCGAGCGGCCTTGGCGGCGCGCGGCACCACTTATGATGCGGCAACTCGTCAATCTCGCGGCGCGTATCTGCTGAAGCTCGCCGGCACCGGTAAGCGTGCTGGACGACGCGGTGCGGCAGTGCAGCACCTCGCTCGGTGCACGCCGATCCGGGGATGCGATCGTGAGGGCATCGATGCGCCACTCACGGCGTGGCGCTTCGACGAAGGTTCATCGACGCGCCAGATCACTTTGGGGCGCACCCGTTCGTCCGGACGTGCCGCGGAGCTCGGCGCAGCTGCGGCGACGCTCGCGAGTTGCGCCGCAGGGGGCACCGGAGGGACCGTTTTCGTCCGTGGCGATGCCGGCATCGGGATCGCGGCTCGTCGGCGGGTGCGCGAACGCGCGCTTGCCGCCAGCTTCACCCCTGTCATACCGGGCTCGTGCTGGACTTCGGCATGTAAGGCGCAGGTCGCCGGCGAAATCGTCATGAGCCTCATGCACCTGCCACCGGGATCCGGACGACGACGCCCGGCAAGATGCCGCTCCGCCGGCTGCTTACGCGCCATACCGAGCTCGCGCAAACCGAGCCATTCCTGCGCGGTATCGTCAGCCTGCCGCAGCCAGGGCGGCGGCGCGCGCTCTCAGGCCATGGATCATGTGGGGCCCGGCAGCGGCGGCTCCGCCGCTGTCGTGCGTCTGCTCGGCGTAATGCGCCGCTTCTCGATCCTGCTGATCGTCGAGGATCTGCACTGGGCGGACATGGGTGACGCTGGAGCACATTGCCCGCTGACGGGCGCTGCCGGCGCTTCCGGTAGTTCTCGCGCTCACCTCGCGCCCCTCAGGCGATCCGCTCGCACCGCCGCGTGGCGGGCATCCGGTGCGAGGAGTCCGCTGCTGACGATCGACCTCGGTCCGCTCGGAGCGAAGGACGCCCTGGCGCTCGCGGGCGGCTTCTTTTCGGCGCCGTCCGCGTTGCGCGAAAGTGTGTCCGAGCGCTCGGAGAACAACCCGCTGTTCCTCGAGCAGCTGATGCGCGCGGCCGACGAGGAAGGGGACGCGCTTCCGGCATCGCTTTCCAGTCGTGCTCGCGCGGATGGACCGTTCCACTTCAAGTGGCGGGCGGCATTGCGCGCGGCGGCAGTCGTTATTAGCGCTTTTCATGGCGCTGGTGCGAAACTCTCACAGCTGCAGGACTACTCCTGCGACGTGCTGATGGCGCATTTTCTCGTGCTCCGGTAGGCGACGAATTCCTGTTCGCGCATGCGCTGATCCGCGATGGCGTCTACGCGTCGCTGACGCGCGGCGCCGCCGTGCGGGCCATCGACTGCCGCCGAAGTGGTATGGCGAACGATCCCGCGCGCTTTGTGCCCGGCACCTCGACCGCGCGGAAGCACCCGAGGCTCCGCGTGCCTATTTCAATGCGGCGATGGCGCAGGCAACGTCGCTGCATCCCAGAAGCGCGCGCTCGCGCTGGCCCACGCGCCGGCGCAGCTCTCGCCAAAAATCCGGACGACATCGTCGCCCTCAACATGTTGTGCGGCCGTTTGCATTGCGAATCAGGTGCGGGCCAACCGGCCGATCGACGCCTACGAGCAGGCGCTCAGCGGCGATGCTGCAACGGAACTGATTACCGCAGCTGGTGATCACCGCCGGTCATCGCTTGATCGCGGGTATGGAGCCGGCGTTCGCGGCACTCGCGGAAGCCAAACATTGTCGCAGGTCTTGCGCCGCGAGTCCTGCGGCTCATTACCTCCGCGGCAATCTCGCCTTCGCGCAGGGCGACATCGCGACGTGCCGAACCTCGCATCAGGCGGCCCTTGCATTCGCGGGATCGCTCGGCGAGCCGTTGTGGGAGGTAAACGCGACGAGCCCAGGCTGGGCGACGCGGACTATTGCGGACGGACATCGTGAGCGCCCTTGCGCGGTTCCGGCGCTGCGTGGAGCTATGCGAGGCGCATGGACACCTCGCGCCGCGTCGCCAATCTCGGGATGGTCGCCTTCTGCCGGTTCTTCCTGCTGGAATTCAAAGAGTGCTTCGCCGACGTCGAATCGCGCGCGCTCTAGCGGTGAAGCTCGGCAATCGCTTTGCCGAGATGTTCACGTAGAAACCGGATCGCTCTGACCGCTGCGATCGTTGCGCCGAGGCCAACCGTTCCTCGAGCGCGGGCGCGAGCAGAACGATCGGTGCGAAGCGTTTCGAGGCGACGCTCTGACGGAGCTCGCCGAAATCGATTCAAAGATGGGGCGCACCACCGACGGGCGCGCGAGCGTATCGAACAGGCGCTTTGGTGCTGTTCCGCGATACCAGCGTGGCATTCACAGGGGCCCATCGCGCTCGCCCTGCGCGCACAACTTCAGGAGGACGGCTGCGGCACGGCGTAGGCGGGATCAGCGCAGGAAGCCGAGGCGATACTCGCGCAGGTTGCGCGCGAGCGGCCTATCGGATACCACGTTGCGGCATCGACGACACGCTCGCGCGCGGCGAATGGCCACGCGCTCTCGCGCCCGCGCTGCGGCGCTCGAGGCCCTACACCGCCGCCGAACCCTTGCCGTACTGCGATTTGCTGATTGCGCGCGCTCGCCGCGTGTGCTCGTTGGCCCTGGCGGAACGCCCAGGCGACCGCTCTGCGCGCCCAGGCTCGCGCGGTTGCGCGATGAAGCCGATCGCGTGCGCTGGCCGATCGGCTGGCCGAATCCAGCCTGAGCGGCGACGAGCCGCCACGGAAAAACCGAGGCTCGGCCCACTGCGCGCGTTCCTTCGCGAGCCAGGCCAGGTCACGGTCAGCCGGATGTTCGCCGGCAGGCCAGCGGCGCGAGATGCCGAAACGCGACGGCGCGCGCGAGCTTTCAGATCGTGATCCTCGGCACCGCGATCGCGGTCAGGCGCGCGTGATGGATGAGGACTCGCGATCCGCAGGGCCGCGCGCACGGCGGCGCTTGCGCGTCCTTGCGGGTCAGACTGCGATCGCGACTGCGCGAGCCCTTCGCCACGTCGGCTCGGCAAGGCGAGAACAAGTGCGGGGCGGCTCTGCTCGCCGGCGGCGCAGCCCGGCATGTCGGCGTTCTGCAGGATGTAGGCGCCATGCTTGTGGAAGCCGTCGTGCGAGATCGACATCCCGAGCTCGTGCAGCCGCGCCACGCCCATTCGACCAGCTTCGCCGAGCGTGCGTCAGGTGCGTGTCGACGGCGCGGCGGTAAAGCGTCGCCGCGAGCCCCGCCGACCACGCGGCGCTTGCGTTCGCGGTCGATGCCGTAGCGCGCGATGAAGCGCTCGACGGTCGACCGCTGCGGCGCGTCCTCGTCGAACGTACGGCCGAGCAAGTCGTAGAGGACACCCAGGCGCAGCGCGCCGCCCACCGGATCGATGCGCTCGATGCGCAGCTCCGCGACGGCGACGTTCATGATCGCGAGACCGCCGGCCAGCACCGGCGCGCGTTCGCCCTTGAGCGCGTTCGAGCCGCAGCCTGCGAAACGTGGCCGGCGCCGAGCATCCGCTGTCGCAGGCGGGCGAGTCCCGCCGGCGTGATGCCGCCAGGCGGAGAATGCGTTCTGCTCGAGAATGTCGGCGAGCGCCATCGCGGTGCCCGACGACGCGTAGGCCTCGCGCCGATGTCCGGCCCGAACGCCGCGCGCGACCGCCTCGATTTCGACGCGCGCCACGGTCTCCGGCCGCGCGCATCGCCGCGCGCGCTGATCGCGCCGTCGCGGAAGAAGCGCTGGGTCATCCCGACGCAGCCGATCGTCAGCGATTCGAGCCGCTCGGCCTGCGAGCCCGCGGCCGATGATGAGCTCGGTCGAGCCGCCGCCGATGTCGATGACGAGCCGCGGCTCGAGCGAGCGCGGCAACTCGTGCGCGACGCCGAAATAGGTGAGCCGCGCCTCCTCGTGGCCGCTGATGACGTCGATCGGGAGGCCGATCGTGCGCTCGGCGCGCGCCAGGAACTCGCGCGCGTTCGTCGCCACGCGGAACGTGTTGGTGGCGACGACCCGCACCGCCGACGGATGCAGCCCGGATAGCCGCTCGCGGAAGCGCGCCAGGCAGGCGAGCGCCGTCAGCATTGCGGCGCGGCTTCAGCCGGCCCTTGGCGTCGAGCGCCGGCGCCCAGGCGCAGCGTCTCGCGCCAGGTGTCGAGCTGATAGATCTGATCGCCCTCGACGCGGCCGATCTGCAACCGGAAGCTGTTCGAGCCGAGATCGACGACGGCCAGTAGTGGTCGGAGGCACGAATTGCCGGCGTGGCGGCGGTGGAGGGCCAGCGCCCAGCGGTAGCAGAAAGCGGTGTCCTTCGCGCGGCACCGGTAACTTCCCTGTAACATTGGTGCCACGCAGACTCCCCAAATCTCCCTGCCGCTCGGCGATGCCGTCGCGGCGCGACCGCCCGATGAGTCCATCCAGTCCGTCGCCCATCAATCGCGAGTTGTCGCAGCTCGGCGTTCAACCGGCGGCGTGCTCTCCCTGGCCCAGGACTCCGTCGTCCCGCGTGCTCTGGAGCGGCTGCGACTTCCTGTGCATCGTCGGCAGCAATCTCGACGAGTTCTTCGAGATCCGCGTCGCCGGGCTGAAGGAGCAGCTGCGCGCCAGGCTGCCGCCGCCGGGCATGACGCTGCCGGGCTGCGCGCGCTGCTCGGCGCGGTCGGCGACGAGGCGCACGCATGCTGGTCGACGAGCAATACCGGCGTGCTGAACGAGGCAGATGCTGCCCGGCGCTCGCGCACGCGGGCATCCGCCTGCTGCGGCGCGGCGACCTCAATCCGACGCAGCGCGCGTGGGTGGCCGATTACTTCCAGCGCGAGGTCAAGCCGCTGCTGACGCCGATCGGGCTCGATCCCGCGCATCCGTTTCCGCAGGTCGTCAACAAGAGCCTCAATTTCATCGTCGAGCTGTCGGGGCGCGACGCGTTCGGGCGCGAAACGAGCGATCGCGATCGTCAAGGCGCCGCGCGCTGCTGCCGCGCGTCATCGCGCTGCCGCAGCGAGGTCGCGGGCGCCGACAACACCTTCGTGCTGCTGTCGAGCGTCATCCACGCGCACGCTGCACGAGCTGTTCGGCGGGCGCGACATCGTCAGCCTACTCGCAGTTCCGGGTCACGCGCGACGCCGACCTGTGGTTCGACGAGGAAGAAGTGAAGAACCTGCGGCAGGCGCTGGAGGGCGAGCTGCCGCAGCGCCAGTTCGGGCTCGGCGGTGCGGCTCGAGGTCGCGGCGAGCTGTCCGCCGCAGCTCGCGCAGTTCCTGTTGCAGCAGTTCGAGCTCGCCGACGACGATCTCGTATCGCCGTCAACGGTCCGGTGAACCTCGCGCGGATGTCAGCGCTCGTCGACGCGGTCGATCGTCGACGCGCTCGAATACCGGCCGTTCGTGCCGGGCCTGCCCGATCGGCTGCGCGACTCGGCCGACATGCTCGCGACGATCCGCCAGCACGACGTCCTGCTGCACCATCCGTTCCAGTCGTTCGAGCCGGTCGATCGAGTTCATCCGCCAGGCCGCCGACGATCCGGACGTCGTCGCGATCAAGCAGACGGTCTACCGCACCGGCGCCAACTCGGTGCTGATGGAAGCGCTGATCGACGCGGCGCGCCGCGGCAAGGAAGTGACCGTCGTCGTCGAGCTGCTCGCGCGCTTCGACGAGGAAGCCAACATCAACTGGGCGCGAGCGGCTGGAGCAGGTCGGGCGCGCAGGTCGTCTACGGCGTGTTCGGCCTGAAGACGCACGCGAAGCTCGCGCTGCTGCTGCGCCGCGAGACGGACGCGGACGGCGACGCGGCTGCAGCCTACGCGCATCTCGGCACCGGCAACTACCATCCGCGCACCGCGCGGCTCTACACCGACTTCGGGCTGCTGACCGCGCGACGCGCGACATCTGCGCCGACGTCAACGAAGTGTTCCTGCACATCACGAGCCTCGCGCAGCGCGACGCAAGCTGCAAGCGCCTGTGGCTCGCGCCGTTCACGATGCACGCGCGGCTGCTCGACGCGATCCGGCGCGAGACGCAGCACGCGCGCGACGGCAAGCCGGCGCGCATCGTCGCCAAGATGAACGCGCTGCTCGAGGAAGGCGTGATCGCGGCGCTCTACGCGGCGTCGCAGGCCGGCGTGCGAGATCGACCTGATCGTGCGCGGCGCGTGCGCGCTGCGCCCGGCGTGCCGGGCGTCTCCGAGAACATCCGCGTGCGCTCGATCGTCGGCCGCTTTCTCGAGCACAGCCGCATCTGGTATTTTCGCAACGACGGCGCGAAGACGGTGTGGCTGCGCGAGCGCCGACTGGATGGGACGCAATCTCTTCCGCCGGATCGAGGTCGCGTTTCCCGTGCTCGATCCGGCGCTCAAGGCGCGGGTGATCAGACGAGGGCCTCGAAGCCGTATCTGGCCGACAACCAGCGACGCCTGGGAGCTCGCGGCCGACGGCGAGCTACGCACCGCGGCCGTAAGGGCCGGGCGCGACCCGTTCGTCCGCGCAGCAGGAGCTGCTCGAGCGGATGGCCGAGCAGATCGACAGCGGCCGACTCTGACATCGCACGGGCGAACATGGACCTGATCCTCTGGCGGCATGCGGAAGCCGAACCGGGCGAGCCGGACCTCGGCCGCCGGCTTGACCGCCAAGGGCATCCAGCAGGCCGAGCGCATGGCGGGATGGCTCGACCGCCATCTTCCCGGCCACGACGCGCGATTCTCGTCAGTCCCGCCGACCGCGCGCAACAGACCGCGCAGGCGCTGAAGCGCAAGTTTCGCGTCGTTCGCCGATCTGGTGCCCGGCGCGTCGGTGCCCGCCGTGCTTTGGCGGCGGCAGGCTGGCCCGACGCCCGCGGAGCCGTCCTCGTTGTCGGCCATCAGCCGACGCTTGGGGAGGTCGGCCGCCTATCTCGCTGACCGGTCAGGAACCGTCCTGGAGCGTCCGCAAGGGCCGCCGTGTGGTGGCTGTCCAATCGGGTTCGCGACGGCGTGCTGCGTCCACCGTGCTCAAGGTCGTCATCGGCCCGGACTTCGTCTGACGACTGCGACCGTGTACGAGCGTGGCGGGCGCGCTACGGCCGTCGACGGTCCTCGCGTCGACGCGCATCGGCCGTGCTGCGCGCGGCGATTCGTCAGGCTCGTCGCACGTCCTCGTACGGCTCACCTGAGGGAGCCGACGACGAGCGGCCAGCCGTTCCCATCGCCATCTGGTTGGGCTGCGGCGAGTCGGGATCCGCCATTGCGCTGCGCGCTGCACACCGCGGCGGGCGTCGCCGTCGTGCTGGTGGATGACGCCGACCCCGCGTGGCACCGGCGCGGTATGGCGTTCACCAACGCGTGGTACCTCGGCAACGCGGAACTCGAGCGGCGCCGGTGCGTGCTTCTGCGCGTCGCTGAAAGAGCATCCCTGTCCGTTCTCGCGCGAGGGATGATCGCGGCGACGACGTGGTCGTGGGGCCCAGCGTCGCTGAGGCGCTCCGACACCGCAGGTGCTGCTCGATGCCGAAGCGGCGCGGCGCGGGCCGGAAGTGCTGCGCGGACGCGTTCCGATCACGATCGGCATCGGCCGAGGATTCCATCGCTGGCGAGAACGTCGACGTCGCCCTTCAAGCCCTGCAACTCACCGCACGCCGGTGCGCCGCCCCCGCCAAAGCCGCGACGTACCGCCGCAATGGGACGCCTACGTCGTCGCTTCGACGCGCTACGGACGCTTCGCGACCGAGCGGCGGATCGGCGACAGCGGTACGCAGCGGCCGGAGTCGGTCGGCAGGCTGGGCAATGAAGCCGATCGCTGACGCCGGCTGCCGGCGTGTCCTGCTCGGGCTGTGCCGCGCGCGGCGCCCGGATCGAGCCGTGGCGACGAGCCTGGTCGAGGTCGATCCCGACCGGTGCTGCCTGCGACGCTGCCACGGCGTTGAAGATGCCGCGTCGCGGGCAGTCGCTCACAGCGTGCTGGCGAATTCGAAGCCAAGTGCATCCGGCGTCGCGCAGGCTGTCATCGCGCCGTAACACGACCGCTGTCGAGAATCCGACAGTCTCGTTCACCTCGAAGGAATACTCGGCAATGCGCAAGTACCTGGCCCGAGGTTTCGTCGGCCGCTGCGACGATCGCGTTCGGTCTTCCGCCGCGATCGGCGATCGACATCACCGGCGCCGGCGCGACGTTTCCCGTATCCGATCTACGCCAAGTGGGCGGAAGCCTACAAGCAGAAGACCGGTGTCGGCATGAACTACCAGTCGATCGGCTCCGGCGGCGGCATCGCGCAGATCAAGGCGAAGACCGTCGACTTCGGCGCGTCCGACATGCCGCTCAAGCCCGAGGACCTGCAGGCCGCGGGCCTCGATGCAGTTTCCGGCGATCATCGGCGGCGTCGTGCCCGGTCGTGAACATCGAAGGCGTCGCGCCGGGCGCGATGAAGTTCACCGGCCCCGTGCTCGCCGACATCTATCTCGGCAAGATCAAGAAATGGAACGAAAAGCCGATCGCCGACCTCAATCCGGGCGCTCAAGCTGCCGGACGAGCTGATCACCGTCGTGCGCCGCTCCGGACGGCTCGGGCACGACGTTCATCTGGACCGACTACCTGTCGAAGGTCAGCCCGGAATGGAAGCAGAAGGTCGGCTCCAGCACCGCGGTTGTCGTGGCCCGAAGGCGTGGGCGGCAAGGGCAACGAAGGCGTCGCCGCGTACGTGCAGCGGATCAAGGGCTCGATCGGCTACGTCGAATACGCCTACGCCAAGCGCAACAAGATGGCGCACGGCGCCGGTGCAGAACAGGGACGGCGCAGTTCGTGCAGCCCGACGACGACACGTTCCAGGCGGCCGCGGCGTTCGCCGACTGGAAGAACGCGCCGGGCTTCTACCAGATCCTGACCGACCAGCCGGGCAAGACGAGCTGGCCGATCACCGGCGCGAGCTTCATCCTGATGCACCAGAAGCAGGACAAGCCGCAGAACGCCGCCGAAGTGCTCGAAGTTCTTCGACTGGGCGTTGAAGAACGGCCAGAAGATGGCCGACCGAGCTCGATTACGTGCCGCATGCCCGAAGGCGTGCGTCAAGGTCATCGCCGACGCCTGGAAGACGCAGCTCAAGGACAGCGTCGGGCAAGCCGATCCTGTGAGCTGGCGCCGCAGCGACCCGCCTCACCTGCCTGCAACACCTTTCTTCTCCTCCGGAAGAAAGCTTCGTGGCCGCGAGCGTTCCCTCGCGGCCTTCTTTTGTGAGGGGTTATCATGTCGACCACCTCGGCCGCACTGCCACCCGCCATGACCGCCCCGATGGAGTCGCCGCACCGGCGCGAACCCACGCCGCCGGCGCGCGGCGCAGTGCGCCGCCGTGGCAGGACTGGCTGTTCGAGCGCACGACGATGTTCTTCGCGCTGTTCGTGCTGCTGCACGCTGCGTCGGCATCATCGGCGCGCTTGCCGTGGGCGGCGGTTCCGGCATTCCAGAAATTCGGCCTCGGGTTCTTCTTCACCAACGTCTGGGATCCGGTGAAGCTCAATTTCGGCGCGCTGGCGCCGATCTACGGCACGCTCGTCACCTCGGCGATCGCGCTGCTGATCGGCGTGCCCGTGAGCTTCGGCATCGCGCTATTCCTGACCGAGATGTGCCCGGTCGTTCTCAAGCGGCCGCTGGGCACGGCGGTCGAGTTGCTCGCGGCGATCCCGTCGATCATCTACGGCATGTGGGGACTGTTCGTCTTCGCGCCGGTGTTCGGCGACTACGTCCAGCCGGCTGCTCACCAAGGTGTTCGGCGACCTGTGGATCCTCGGGCCCGCTGTTCCAGGGCGCGCCGAACGGCATCGGCGTGCTGTCGGCGGGCATCATCCTGTCGATCATGGTGATTCCGTTCATCGCCTCGGTGATGCGCGACGTCTTCGAGATCGTGCCGCCGGTGCTCAAGGAATCGGCCTACGGCATCGGCGCGACGACGTGGGAAGTGGTCTGGAACATCGTGCTGCCCTACACCAAGGTCGGCGTCATCGGCGGCATCATGCTCGGCCTCGGCCGCGCGCTCGGCGAGACGATGGCGGTGACGTTCGTCATCGGCAACGCGTACCGGATCAGCGCCTCGCTGTTCGCGCCCGGCAATTCGATCGCGTCCGCGCTGGCCAACGAGTTCAACGAGGCCGCCGAGCCCGTGCACCGCGCGTCGCTGATCGCGCTCGGCCTCGTGCTGTTCCTGCTCACCGTTCATCGTGCTCGCCTGCTCGCGCTGGCTGCTCGCGCAGCTCGCCAAGCGGGAGGGCAGAACGACATGACGCGCCGTCTACCGCAAGCGGCTGCTCGTCAACCGGTTGAACCTCGTGATGTCGCTCGGCACGATGGCGTTCGGGCATGACGTTCCTGCTCTGGATCCTCTGGGTGCTGTTCGCGCAGGGATTCGCGGCGCTGTCGCCGACGCTGTTCACGCAGATGACGCCGCCGCCGGGGTCCGCGGGCGGGCTCGCCAACGCCATCTACGGCAGCGCTCATCATCGTCTGCGTCGCGACGTTCATCAGCACGCCGATCGGCATCCTCGCCGGCATCTATCTCGCCGAATACGGCAAGGACGGCTGGATCGCGCAGCCTCACGCGCTTCATCAACGACATCCTGCTCTCCGCGCCGTCGATCGTGATCGGGCTCTTCGTCTACACCGTGTACGTGATGCAGGTCGGGCACTTCTCGGGTTGGGCCGGGTCGTTCGCGCTCGCGCTGATCGCGATTCCCGTGGTGGTGCGCACGACCGAGAACATGCTGCACCTCGTGCCGAGCAGCTTGCGCGAAGCGGCGGTCGCGCTCGGCGCGCCGATGTGGAAGGTGATCCTGCAGGTCACGCTGAAGGCCGTCCGCGGCGGCGTCATCACCGGCATCCTGCTCGCCGTCGCGCGGATGTCGGGCGAAACCGCGCCGCTGCTTGTTCACGCGCGCTCAACAACCAGTTCTGGACGCACGGACATGAACGCGCCGATGGCGAATCTGCCGGTCGTGATCTTCCAGTTCGCGATGAGTCCGTTCGACGACTGGAAGTCGCTGGCGTGGGCGGCGGCGCTGCTGATCACGCTGACGGTGCTCGTCATCAACATCCTGGCGCGAACGGTGTTCCGCCAGTCCGCGGTCGCGCTGGCCATGGGAATTCCAAGGAGACAGCAATGAATTTCGAAGCCGTCGCGGCGCGGCCGGAGCCGCGGCCGACGGCGAGCACGCCGGCGCCGCCCAAGATATCGTGCCGCAACCTCGACTTCTTCTATGGCAAGTTCAGGCGCTCAAGAACGTCGACCTCGACATCGCCGAGCGCCGCGTCACGGCGTTCATCGGGCCGTCGGGTTGCGGCAAGTCGACGCTGCTGCGCACGCTCAACCGGATGTATTCGCTCTATCCGGGCCAGCGGGCGACCGGCGAGATCATCTTCAACGGCCAGAACATCCTCGATTCCGGGCGTCGACCTCAACATGCTGCGCGCGAAGGTCGGGATGGTGTTCCAGAAGCCGACGCCGTTCCCGATGTCGATCTACGACAACATCGCCTTCGGCGTCAGCCTGTACGAGAATCTCTCGCAGCGGGACATGGACGAGCGCGTCGAATGGGCGCTGACCAAGGCGGCGATGTGGGGCGAGGCGAAGGACAAGCTGAAGCAGAGCGGGATGGCGCTGTCCGGCGGGCAGCAGCAGCGGCTGTGCATCGCGCGCGCGGTCGCGGTCAAGCCCGAGGTGCTGCTGCTCGACGAGCCGACGCTCCGCGCTCGATCCCGATCTCGACGGCGAAGATCGAGGAGCTCATCACGGAGCTGCAAGGAGGACTACACGATCGCGATCGTCACGCACAACATGCAGCAGGCGGCGCGCGTGTCGGACTACACCGGCTACATGTACCTGGGCGAGCTGGTCGAATTCGGCGCGACCGACACGATCTTCCTCAAGCCGAAGCGGAAGGAAACCGAGGACTACATCACCGGGCGATTCGGCTGAAGCAGCCGCCGGCGGTCGCAGCGGCGCCGACGCCGAAGGGAAGGACGACGATGAACGTGCACACGCACAAGCAATTCGACGCCGAGATGGAGGCGATCCGCAGCGGCGTCCTCGCGATGGGCGGCCTCGTCGAAACGCCAGCTGCGCCGCGCGATCGCGCTGCTGGAGGCCGACGACCGACGACGCGATCGCCCAGGTCAAGACCGACGAGAAGCAGATCAACCAGATGCAGATCAACCTCGATCAGATGTGCAGCCAGATCATCGCCCGGCGGCAGCCGACGGCGATCGACCTGCGCTTCGTGCTGATGATCACCAAGATCGTCAACGAGCTCGAGCGCGTCGGCGACGAGGTGAAGAAGATCGCGTACAAGGCGGCGCGAGACCCGCGGCGCCGACCGCCTGAGCCACGTGCGTCGCTACGACGTCGTCCGCACCGTCGGAGCGCGCGCGCGAGATGCTGCAGATGGCGCTCGACGCGTTCGCGCGCCTCGACGCCGCCGCGGCGGCCGAGGTCATCGGCCGCGACGAGGAGATCGACGCCGCGTTCCTCGCGATCATGCGCCAGCTCATCAGCTACATGATGGAGGATCCGCGCACGATCACCGCGGCGCTCGAGATCGTGTTCATCGCGAAGTCGATCGAGCGCATCGGCGATCACGCGAAGAACATCGCCGAGGCGGTGGTCCAGGTGGTCAAGGGCATCGACGTCCGGCATGCGTCCGCCGACCAGATCCGCGCCGAGGTGGCGGGGGAATGAGCGTCGCCGGGCACGCAGCGACTGATGCACGACCATGACGTCGATCCTCGTCGTCGAAGACGAGCCCGCGATCCTGCGAGCTGCTCCGGGTCAACCTCGTCGACGCCGGGTACGAGGTCCGCGCGGCGGCCGATGCGGAATCCGCGCAACGGGAGCTCGCGGAGGCGCTGCCGAGCCTCGTCCTGCTCGACTGGATGCTGCCGGGCAAATCGGGCCTCGCGCTCGCGAAGGAGCTGCGCGGCGACGCGCGCACGCGCGAGCTGCCGATCATCATGGTGACGGCGCGCACCGACGAAGCGGACAAGGTCGCGGGCCTCGAGGCCTGGGTCGACGACTACGTGACGAAGCCGTTCTCGCCGCGCGAGTTGAAGGCGCGGATCAAGGCGGTGCTGCGGCGGCGACGCGCCCGAGGCGGCGCAGGAACCGCTTGCCGGCCGGCGCGCTCAAGCTCGATCCGACGACGCATCGCGTGACCGCCGACGGCGACGACGGTTCCGCTCGGCCCCACCGAATTCCGGCTGCTGCGCTTCCTGCTCGCGCGCCCGGAGCGCGTGCATTCGCGGACGCAGCTGCTGGACCACGTGTGGGGCGATCGACGCGTACATCGAGGAGCGCACGGTCGACGTCCACATCCGGCGGCTGCGGCAGGCGCTCGAGCCGTTCGGGCAGGACGCGCTGATCGAGACCGTGCGCGGCAGCGGCTACCGGCTCGCGGTGCCGCGCTGAGCGACTGACCGGCAGCGCTGGCATGAGCCCCGTCGTCGTCGCCGGCATCGGCGCTACCGCTCGCTGTCCTGGTCGCTGGCGGCGCTCGTCGGCGCTGACGTTCGGTGCGGCATGGGGTCGTCGCGGTGCTTGCCGTCGGGCTCGTGCGGCGCTCGTCGGCGCACCATCTGTGGCAGCTCCATCGGCTGGCGCGCTGGGCCGACACGCCGCTCGACGCTCCCGGTCCCGGAGGCAGAGGCGCATGGGCGCTCGCGTTCTCCGCGCTCTACCGGCGCACGCGCACGCGCACCGCGCGCCAGCGCGACCTCGCGACGACGATCGAGCGGTTTCAGCAGTGCCGTCGAAGCGCTGCCCGACGGCATGGTGATCCTCGACGCCGCGAACCGCATCCAGTGGGCCAATGCGCGGGCGCAGGCGCACCTCGGCATCGATCTCGCCAAGGACGCCGGCCGGCCGCTGCTCGAACTTCGTGCGCCAGCCGGAGGTCGTCCAGCTACCTCGAGGCGGCGAACTTCACCGACGCGCTGGTGGTCGATTCGCAGCGCGAGCCGGGAACGACGCTGTCGATTCAGGTCGTGCCGTTCGGCATCGAGGAGCGCCTGCTGATCAGCCGCAACATCACGCAGGTCGAAGCCGTCGCGCGCATGCGCCGCGATTTCATCGCCAACGTCTCGCACGAGCTCAAGACGCCGCTGACGGTCGTCACCGGATTTCTCGAGACGCTGCAGGACATGGAGCTCGAGCCGCGCCAGCGCACGCGCTACCTGCAGCTGATGACGGAGCAGGCGAACAGCATGCAGCGCCTCGTCGACGATCTGCTGACGCTGTCCGCGCTCGAAAGCGAGCAGAGCGCGCGCGCCGAAACGTCGTTCGCCGTGCTGCCGCTGCTGCTCGAATGTCGTCGGCCGACGCGAATGCGCTGTCGGGCCGACCGGCACAAGATCGTCGCTCGACGTCGCCGACCCCGCGATCGTGACGGGCAACCGCGACGAGCTCGCGAGCGCATTCGGCAATCTCGTCAGCAACGCGGTCCGCTACACGCCGGACGGCGGGACGATCACGCTCGGCTGGCACGTCGACGAGGAGGGCCGCGGCGCGTTCAGCGTCGCCGACACCGGCATCGGCATCGCGCCCGAGCACATTCCGCGGCTGACCGAGCGCTTCTACCGCGTCGATCGCAGCCGGTCGCGGGCGACGGGCGGCACCGGCCTCGGCCTCGCGATCGTCAAGCACGTGCTGCTGCGGCACCAGGCCGAGCTCGATGTGACGAGCGAGCTCGGCAGGGCAGCACGTTCACGGTGCTGCTGCCGGCGCGGCGCGTGGCGCGCGACCCGATCGCCGGAGCGCTGCGCCGGGACCGCGTGTCCGTCAGGCTACCAATAACTGAGCGCGGCGCGAAACAGCGCCTTCAGAGTCGTCGCGCCCGACGTCCTTCGGCGCGTTGCGGATCACGCGATATTGCGGCTCGGCGCCGGTCGCGAGCGCATCGAGATGCGACATGTCGAAGCCGAGCGCCGTCAGGCCGTTCGGCATGGCCGTCGCGCGCATCAGTTCGATCACGCGACCGCGCGAGCACGTCGCCGGCGTCGGTGCTCGCCGCGCCGCGCGTTTCGGCGCCGAGGCACTGCGCGCCGTGCAGGTGCCGCTCGGGACAGCGACGGCGCCGTGAAGCGCCAGACCGACGGATTGTTGAGCACGACCGCCATGCCGTGCGGAACGAGCGTCTTGCCTTCCGGATAGCCGTCGACGTGCCAGTCCTGCGTCTGGCGCCGAAACCGGCGTAGGACAATCCGTGCGGCAGATGGCAGCCGGCGGCGTTGAACGCGATGCCGGCGAGCATCGCCGCGTAGCATCATCTCGGTGCGCGCCTCGGTGTCCGACGCATCGTTGACCGCCCGCGCGAGCGAGCGGCCGACGATTCTGAGCGCCTCGGTCGCGAGCATGTCGGAAAACGGATTCGCGCCCTGCGACACGGGCCGGTTGACGCCTTTCGCCGGATTGAGGCGTCGCGGATACGCGCGCGCGGTGAGCGATTCGAGCGCGTGGCTCATGCAGTCGAAGCCGGTCGCGGCGACGGCGGTCACTCGGCAGGGTCGCGGTCACGGTCGGGTCGATCAGCGCGACATCGGGAATGAGGCGGCGCGAGATGATGCCGGTCTTGGCGTTGAGCGCGCGCAGGCTGAAGATCGCGATGCCCGTGGTTTCCGACCCGGTGCCCGACGTCGTCGGACAGGCGATGTGCGGCTTCACCGGCCCCGGCACCTTCTGCCCGCCGCCGATCGGCGCATTCACGTAGCTCATGAACTCCGCCGGCTGCGACGCATACAGGTTGGCCGCCTTGCAGGTATCCATGACCGAGCCGCCGCCCACGGACACGTAGCCGTCGAACTTGCCGTCCGCGGCGAAGCGCGCGGCCTCCTGGAACGACACGTCGGTCGGCTCGATCGGCGACGTCGCTGTAGACCGCGGCATCGACGCCGGCGGCGGCGAGCGACGCCTTCACGATCGCGACGTACTCGCTCGAGACGAGGCGCGGATCCGTGAACAGCGCGACGCGCTTGACCCCGAGCTCGCGCGCGCTGTCGCCGGCCTCGGCCAGCACGCCGGGGCCGAACGTGAACGTCGGCATTCCGACGGTGAATCCGCGGTCGCTGCCTTCGACGGCGGCGAAATCGGCGTGACAGCAGGACATGGTGGGCTCCTTCGGAGCGCGGATCAGGCGGTCATTATCGCAGCGCGGGCGCGAGCGCGTGCCATCCGCCAGGATTCGATCGGCGATCTTCTCGGCGATCATCACCGCCGGCGCGTTGGTGTTGCCGGAAACGAGCGTCGGCATGATGCCGCAATCGACGACGCGGATTCCGGTGAGGCCGTGCACTCCTGAGCTCGTGGTCGACGACCGCCAGCGGATCGGTGGCCGGCCCCATCTTGCACGTGCCTGACGGATGGAAGATGGTGCCGGCCGTGTTCCTGCGCGAATTCGAGCAGGTCATCGTCGCTCGTGGCGTCGGGTCCGGGACGGTATTCGCCGGCGACATAGGGCGCGAGCGCGCGGGTCGCGGCGAGCTTGCGCGCGAGCCGGATGCCGGCCACGAGCGTCGCGCGGTCCTGCGGCGTCGACAGATAGTTGGGCTGCATCGCGGGTGCCGCGAGCGGGTCCGGCGACTTGAGGCGCACATGGCCGCGCGATTCCGGCTGCAGCTGGCACACCGACATCGTGAATCCGGAGAAGCGTGCACGGGCGAGCCCGCCATGTCCGAGGACAACGTCGCGACGTGGAACTGGACGTCGGGGCGGCGAGCGACGGATCGGTGCGCGCGAAGATGCCGCCTTGGTTGATGCCGACCGCCATCGGGCCGGTGCGCGCGAAGGCGTACTGCACGCCCATCGCCAGCATGCGCCACCGGGAGTTGAGGATGTCGTTGGTCGTGATCGGTTTCGTGCAGCGGAACGATCACGCGCGCCTGCAGGTGGTCCTGCAGGTTCTCGCCGACGCCGGGTAGCGCGTTGACCACCGGAATGCCGAATCGCTGAAGCAGCGACCCGCGGCCCCACGCCGGAGAGTTGCAGCAATTGCGGCGACTGCAACGCGCCCGCCGCGAGAATCACCTCGCGCCGCGCGGTGACGGTAACGTCGCGCCCGCCCTGCCGATACGATGACGCCCGACGCCCTGCGGCCGTCGAAGAGGATCCGCGTCGCGTGGGCTTCGGTCTCGACGCGCGAGATTCCGCCGCGATCGCGCCGGACGCAGATACGCGACGGCCGTGGAGCAGCGCAACCCGCGCCGCGTCGTCAGCTGGTAGTAGCCGATCCCCTCCTGCGTCGCGCCGTTGAAGTCGTCGTTGCGCGGTATGCCGATCTCGCCGCCGGCCGCGATCGAGCGCTTCGATCAACTCGTGCTTCGCGCCGATGTCCGACGCCCATAGCGGTCCGTCCGCGCCGTGCCAAGTCGTTTGCGCCGCGGACGTTGTGCTCGAGCTTGCGGAAGTAGGGGAGGACGTCGTCGTAACCCCAGCCCGGATTGCCGAGCGCCGCCCAGTGGTCGTAGTCCTCGCGCTGCCCGCGGATGTAGATGAGGCCGTTGATCGCGCTCGATCCGCCGAGCGTGCGCCCGCGCGGCCAGTAGACCTCGCGCCCGTTCATCCCGGCTTCCGGCTCCGTCTTGAAGCACCAGTTGTAGACCGGATGAAACATCGTCTTCGCGTATCCGATCGGAATGTGGATCCACGGATAGCGGTCCGGCGGACCGGCTTCGAGCAGCAGCACGGAGTATCGGCCGTCGGCGGAAAGCCGGTTCGCGAGCACGCAGCCGGCGGAGCCCGCACCGACGATCACGTAGTCCCAGGTTGTCGGGGCGGCCTTTGGCATGGGAAAAGCTGTCGATCGATTTTGCAGTCCGTGGCCGCCGACTTCCGGAGGCTCCGGCAAGTATATGATCCTTGGCACTTGATTCTTGTGGATCAAGTTGTCGCGCGTCGCTTCTGAACGTTGCTCCGTAGCCGCAGGAGGCAGTCCAGTTGCGGCAGGGGTATTGCGCGATCGGTCGGCGGCCGGTTAATCTTGTCACGGTTTGCATCAACAATACATAAAAATAATTCTCTTCAACGATTCGGGGATCCCATTCCATGAAAATGTCTTTGCGCGATCGTCGTGCGTTGCGTCCTGTTGCCGCCCTTGCCTGGGCGGTTTTCGCTTTCTGTTGACCGCGGGCTCGGCGCTGGCCGGCCCGATTCCCGCGAATCTGGGTGCCGGGCTCTACGACTTGGTCACAAGTCGCATGCGGCGGCTCCAGGCGCGCTGCAGCAGCAGCAGTCGGTGCGGACGGAGATGTTGACGATCAGCAACGACGACATGCTCCGCGACGACGCCGATCGGGTGCTCGTCAACATCGTGGTCGACGGGAGAGTCTCGCTATGACGCGGTGCGCGCCGCCGTCAGCCGCCGTGCCGGGCGTCTCGATCACCGCCGAGGACTCGAAGTACCGTGCGGGGATCATCGAAGGCTTCGTGCCGGTCGATGTCGCTCGTCGCGCTGGCGAAGACACGCAGGCGTCTCGCGCGATGCATGCCGTCCACAGGCCGACGTACCAACGTGGGCTCGGCGACGACAGCAGGGGTATCGTCCAGCACCGCGTCGATCAGCTCCGCCGCAACCTCGACGGTACGGGAATCACCATCGGCATCATCTCCGACTCGTACAACACGGCGCGCAACTTCGTCGCCACGGGCGCGACGCTCGACCATCCACGAGGCGCAGGACATCGCGAGCTGCGACCTGCCCGGTATCGGCAACCCCTGCGGCAACACGCAGCCCGTGGTCGTGCTCAAGGACTTCGGCACGTTCCCGAACACCGCGGCGACGGACGAGGGACGCGGCATGGCGCAGCTGATTCACGACATGGTGCCCAAGGCGCGCCTCGGCTTTGCGACCGCGAATCGACGGCGAAGTCCAGTTTGCCCAATACATCCGCGCGCTGGCCGGTGTCCAGAGCCTCGCCGAATTGCGCGGCCCGGCTTCGCGGCGCAGATCATCGTCGACGACGTCCAGTACTTCGACGAAGGCATGTTCGCCGACACCGTCGGTCGCGCAGGCCGTCGACGACGTCACGGCGCTGGGCGTGTCAGCTATTTCTCCTCGGCCGGAAACACGCGCGCCGACGCAAGGCTACGCCTCGGATTTTCGCCTCGTGCCCGTCGGCGCGGCGCGACTGCCGGGACGAACATCAACCTGGCGGCCGTCCCCACCAGCCTGTACGCCGGCGGCTTCCACAACTTCCGCAGCGATGGCGGCCTGGACATCGCGCAGACCGTCAACCTGGGTACGGCCCGGCAGTTGCGGCTGACGATGCAATGGGACGACCCGTACGACGTCACGCCCGTGACGCTGGGCCGCGTCATCCTGCAAGCACCCGGGTTTCTCAGCGCCGCTCACCGGACGGACGACCACACGTTCACCGGCGTCGCGGGCAAGCGGCTACCAGATCGACGTGCAGGGGATCTCCAACGGTCTCGACCCGGGCGGATCGCTCGATGTGATCGTCGCGATCATCCAGCCGGATGGCACGACGCTGTCGACGATCGACACCGGAACCAGCGAGAACTTCGGCTTCTTCGCCACGCAATCGGGCACCTTCATCGTCCGGGTGACCGGGTTCAGCAATGACACGGGCACCTACACGCTCACGGTCAATGAGACCAGCACCGTCGTGAGCGTCACCACCGACCTGAATCTGCTCTTCTTCCGGGTCGACACCGGCGCTTACCTGGGCTGCGTCTGCGAGAACAACCTGGCGACCAACCGGCCGGTCGAGCTGCCCGGCACGCTGACGTTCCCGACCACCGCGCCCACCCAGGTGCAGATGGTGATCTCGCGCGCCAACACGCCCACGGCGCCGATTCCGGCGAGCCGGCTGCGCTACAAGATGATGGCGTCGAGCAATGGCACCACGGGCTCTCCGGCCGAGTACTTCTCGTACAGCACGCCCGTCACCTACGGCCACAATTCGGCCGCCGGCGCCAACGGCGTGGCGGCGTACAGCCCGTTCCAGCCGAACATTCCGGAGGACTTCACGTCGTCCGGGCCGGTGCGCATCGTCTGGGATCGCAACAATCAGCGCATCCCCGATGCCCTGCAGGTTCGCCAGAAGCCCAACCTCGCGGCGATGGACGGCGGCAACACGACGTTCTTCACGTCGGACACCGCGCGCGACCTCGACACGCTTCTCCAACTTCTTCGGGACGAGCGCGGCCGCACCTACCGCGGCGTCGATCGCGGCGCTGGTGCTGCAGGCCAAGGGCGGCCCTGGCTCGGTGACGCCGGCGCAGTTGCGGACGATGCTGCAGAACAGCGCGTTCCCGCATGACCTCGATCCGTACGCCGCCGGGGGCTATGCGCTCCTCGGGATCGCACGGCACGGTGAAGATCTCGGTTCAGGGCGACAATTCGACCACGGCGAAGGCCGACGCGAACGGCATGTCGGTCTCCTACGTCGGGCCGAGCAGCATCACCAGCATCACCTTCGACGTGACCAACGCCAATCCCAACGGCGGCAATGTGTCGGTCCCGAGCACACCGGGCCTCGTGTTCGATACGCGCGCGGCGCCCACCGGCCAACCGTTCGTCGTCGGATCGGGCAGCGTGGGTCTGACGGCAGCCAACGTCGCGGCCGCGATGCTCAACCCGGCGCCGGCACCGGCGGTTGCGGGCATGTTCTTCACGATGAGGCTCGACTTCACGCCGGGCTCGTTCACCGGCAACAAGACGCTGCGCTTCGGCGTCGGACGCGACGCTGTTCCGCTCGGCGTTCAACCCGCCGACCGGTGACTCGCGTGCTGCGCAATCGGCGGACCTCGCGGGTTCGAACGTGCGCCTTCCGGCGGGCACGACGGCCGTCGGCGGCATGACGTTTACGGGCACGCTCGCCGATGGCACGACGTTCAGCGGCACGGTGGCCAACCAAATCGGGACGGGCTATACGTTCCTGGACGGCTTCGGCTTCATCAACGCCCAGAGCGCGGTGGCCCAGCCGATTCCGTAAGCGAGAGCGACTGAAGGGCAGCGGGCAAGCCGCTGTTCGAGTCAAGCAGGCGGCGGGCGGTGGCAACACCGCCCGCCGCATTTCTTGGGGCCTGCGACCACTCAGGCTCGACGCAAGGTCGACGTTCGACGGCCGACCGGAGTCCTGAGTTGTCGTTCCGGCACAATGACTTGGCGCGCCGGGCGACGGCGGCGCCCCGCGCAAACTGCCCTTCAGGCGCCATTAGGCGACCTGTTTGACCATGGGAACGGAAATTGCTACCATTGCATGTTTCGTCGGAGGGGTTCCCGAGCGGTCAAAGGGAACAGACTGTAAATCTGTCGGCTCTGCCTTCGAAGGTTCGAATCCTTCCCCTCCACCAATCATGATCGGGGCTGAGGGAGACGGGAGATCGGATTCGGGCGTGTCGGCGCCGTACTGCGAAGTCGTCTCTGGCTCTGTCGTCCGATGCGCGGGTGTAGCTCAATGGTAGAGCAGAAGCCTTCCAAGCTTACGACGAGGGTTCGATTCCCTTCACCCGCTCCAAGGGACTTGGCAACGCAAAGGGAGTACGCGAACGCAGGGCTCGTCGTAGGGTCAGCTTGATTTCGCGAGCGACCGGAAGCTCACCTGGAAAGTCGAACCTGACCCTACTTTGCCCATGTAGCTCAGTGGTAGAGCACTCCCTTGGTAAGGGAGAGGTCGAGCGTTCAATCCGCTCCATGGGCACCACGAATTCGACGGCAATCTCGGAACAAACCGCATCTTTAGCATCGACGTCTGAAGGAGTCTTGAAAATGGGCAAGGCCAAATTTGAGCGGACGAAGCCGCACGTGAACGTGGGGACGATAGGCCACGTGGATCACGGGAAGACGACGTTGACGGCGGCGATGACGATGGTGCTGTCGAAGAAGTACGGTGGGGATGTGCAGGTCGTACGACCAGATCGACAACGCGCCGGAGGAGAAGGCGCGGGGGATCACGATCAACACGGCGCACGTGGAGTACCAGACGGAGAAGCGGCACTACGCGCACGTGGACTGTCCGGGGCATGCGGACTACATCAAGAACATGATCACGGGTGCGGCGCAGATGGACGGGGCGATTCTGGTGGTGAGCGCGGCGGACGGGCCGATGCCGCAGACGCGCGAGCACATTCTGCTGGCGCGGCAGGTGGGGGTGCCGTTCATCGTGGTTTACATGAACAAGGCGGACATGGTGGACGACAAGGAGCTCCTGGAGCTGGTGGAGCTCGAGGTGCGGGAGCTGTTGTCGAAGTACCAGTTTCCTGGGGACAAGACGCCGATCGTGATTGGCAGCGCGAAGATGGCGCTGGAAGGGGACACGAGCGAGCTGGGGGCGGGGTCGATCTTCAAGCTGGCGGAGGCGCTGGACAGCTACATTCCGCAGCCGACGCGGCTGATCGACGGGCCGTTTCTGATGCCGGTGGAGGACGTGTTCTCGATCTCGGGTCGGGGGACGGTGGTGACGGGGCGGGTGGAGCGGGGGATCGTGAAGGTGGGCGACGAGCTGGAGATCGTGGGCTTGAAGCCGACGCTTGAAGACGGTGTGCACGGGGGTGGAGATGTTCCGCAAGCTGCTGGACCAGGGGCAGGCGGGGGACAACGTTGGGGTGCTGCTGCGAGGGACGAAGCGGGAAGAGGTGGAGCGGGGCAGGTGCTGGCGAAGCCGGGCTCGATCACGCCGCACACCAAGTTCAGCTGCGAGGTGTACGTGCTGTCGCAAGGACGAGGGGGCCGGCACACGCCGTTCTTCCCTGGGTACCGGCCGCAGTTTTACTTCCGGACGACGGACGTGACGGGAGTTGCGTGCTGCCGGAGGGCACGGAGATGGTGATGCCTGGGGACAACATCGGGATGACGGTGACGTTGATTGCGCCGATTGCGATGGAAGAGGGCTTGCGCTTTGCCATTCGCGAGGGCGGGCGCACGGTCGGCGCCGGCGTCGTCGCCAAGATCATCGAGTAGTGGACGTAAAGATAGGCCAGTAGCTCAATTGGCAGAGCGACGGTCTCCAAAACCGTAGGTTGGGGGTTCGATTCCCTCCTGGCCTGCCAGCATCCGACGGCAGGCGGCAGCACTTCGAGAACCCGGGACATGGTCGACAAGTTAAAGATTCTTCTGGCGGTGGCGTGCGTGGTGGGCGGTGTCGCCGCGTACTACTACTTCGCCGACACGGCGCTCGTGCTGCGCGTGCTGATGGTCATGGGCGGGCTCATCGCCGCCGGCGGCGTCGCGTGGCTGTCGGCGCCGGGCAAGGAGTTCTTCGCCTTCGCGCAGGAAGCGTGGCAGGAAGCGGGCCGCGTGTCGTGGCCGACGCGCAAGGAAACGGTGCAGACCACGGCTGATCGTGTTCGGCTTTCGTGGTGATCATGGCGCTGATCCTGTTTTCGATCGACACGACGCTCGCATGGATCGTGAAGCTTCTGACCGGGCGGGGCGAGTGATGAGCACCGCAGGCAAGAAGTGGTTCGTCGTGCACGCCTACTCGGGTTTCGAGAAGAGCGTCCAGCGGGCGCTCGTCGATCGGATCAAGCGCTCGGACATCGCCGAGCAGTTCGGCAAGATCCTGGTGCCGGTCGAGGAAGTGGTCGAGATGAAGGCGGGGCAGAAGGCGATCAGCGAGCGCAAGTTCTTCCCGGGCTACGTGCTGGTCGAGATGGAGATGACCGACGACTCGTGGCATCTCGTGAAGAGCACGCCGAAGGTCACGGGTTTCGTGGGCGGCACGGCGAACAAGCCGACGCCGATCACGCAGAAGGAAGTGGACGCGATCCTGCGGCAGGTGCAGGAAGGCGTCGAGAAGCCGCGGCCCGAAGGTGCTCGTTCGAAATGGGCGAGGCCGTTCGCGTCAAGGAAGGACCGTTCACCGACTTCCACGGCAACGTGGAGGACGTGAACTACGAGAAGAGCAAGCTCCGCGTGTCGGTCACGATCTTCGGCCGCTCGACGCCGGTGGAGCTCGATTTTTCGCAGGTCGAGAAGGCTGTAGTCTTGAACCGGGGAGGATCTTACGGATCCGCTTGCGACCCAACAGGAGAATTGCAATGGCGAAGAAAGTCGTCGGCTACATCAAGCTGCAGGTGCCCGCGGGCAAGGCGAACCCGAGCCCGCCGATCGGTCCCGCGCTGGGACAGCGCGGCCTCAACATCATGGAATTCTGCAAGGCGTTCAACGCGCAGACGCAGAAGGTCGAGCCGGGCCTGCCGATTCCGGTCGTGATCACGGCGCTACGCCGACAAGAGCTTCACGTTCATCATGAAGACTCCGCCGGCCACCGTGCTCATCATGAAGGCCGCGAAGGTCGAGAAGGGCAGCCAGAAGCCGCATACCGACAAGGTCGGCAAGCTCACTCGCGCAGCAGGCCGAGGAAATCGCGAAAACCAAGATGCCCGACCTCACCGCCGCCGACATGGACGCCGCGGTGCGCACGATCGCGGGCAGCGCCCGCAGCATGGGCATCACCGTCGAAGGAGTGAAGTGATCATGGCCGCCGAACAGAAGACTCCGAAGCTGTCGAAGCGCATGCAGAACGTCCGCGGCAAGGTGGACCACGGCAAGGCCTACTCGGTCGACGAGGCGCTGAAGCTCGTCAAGGAAACCGCGGTCGCCAAGTTCGACGAATCGGTCGACGTCGCGGTCAACCTCGGCGTCGACGCGAAGAAGTCCGACCAGACCGTGCGCGGCTCGGTCGTGCTGCCCGCCGGCACCGGCAAGAAGGTGCGCATCGCCGTGTTCGCGCAGGGCGACAAGGCGAAGGCGGCGCAGGACGCCGGCGCGGACATCGTCGGCTTCGACGATCTCGCGGCCAAGGTCAAGGAAGGCTTCATGGACTTCGACGTCGTGATCGCGACGCCGGACGCGATGAAGGTCGTCGGCCAGCTGGGCCAGATCCTCGGGCCCGCGCGGATTGATGCCGAACCCGAAGGTCGGCACGGTGACGGCTGACGTGACCACCGCGCGTGAAGAACGCGCGCGCGGGCCAGGTTCAGTACCGTACGGACAAGGGCGGCATCGTCCAGTGCACGATCGGCCGCGCGTCGTTCGAGCCCGATGCAGCTGAAGACGAACCTGCTCGCGCTGATCGAGGCGCTGAACAAGGCGCGCCCGCAAGGCACGAAGGGCATCTATCTCAAGAAGATCAGCGTGTCGAGCACGATGGGCGCGGGTGTGCGCGTCGACACGTCGACGCTCGCGCAGCCGGCGCCGGCGTGACGCACTCGCATAGCAGCCGAGCGCGCGGCAGACTGAAAGCGAATTAGCAGCATTTGAGGGAGCGCGCAGCGAGCGGACGGATCTGGCAGCCGGAGGCATTTCCGACTCCGGCGTATCCGCCGCCCGCGATAGCGAGCCGTCAAAGACCGCAGGGGCGAAGGCTTAATCGAAAGTTGTCGTTGGAAGGCGCGGGCGGAGCATCGCCAGCGACTCCGCCGCCGACGGCCGAACCCGGCGCAGATGGTGTCCCTGAGGACAGGATTTTCCTGGCGTAAGGTCACCGAACTCGAGTCCCGCGAAGCGCGGGATAGCAGAAGAATGGAGGTAGACCTTGGGTCTTAAATCTGGAGCAGAAGCAAGCGGTCGTCGCGGAAATCGCGAAGCAGGTCGCGGGCGCCCAGGCCATCGTCATGGTCGGAGAACCGCGGCATGGCCGGTCGCCGACATGACGCAGCTTCGCGCGAAGGCGCGGGCGTCCGGCGTGTATTTCAGGGTGGTCAAGAACACCCTGGTGCGCCGGGCGGTCGAGAAGACGCCGTTCGCCGCGCTGGCCGACTCGATGGTCGGTCCGCTGGCGTACGGCATCGGTCCCGATCCTGTCGCGGTGGCGAAAGTGCTGAACGACTTCGCCAAGGGTCACGACAAGTTCGTGATCACGGGCGGCGCGAATGCCCGGCCAGACGATGTCGGCCGAAGCAGATCGCGGCGCTCGCGCGGACTGCCGTCGCGCGACGAGCTGATCGCGAAGCTGATGGGAACGATGCAGGCGCCGGTCGCGGCCAGTTCGTGCGCACGTTGAACGACGTGCCGTCGAAGCTCGTCCGCGCGCTCGCGGCGGTCCGCGACGCCAAAGGCAGGCGGCGCAGGCCCTCTGCCTGAACCATTCGCCAAACACCAATCCCAACGATTCAGGAGAAAGCAATGTCCGCAGTCAAACCGAAATTCTCGACAAGATCTCGTCGTTGACCGTCCTCGAGCTCTCGGAGCTCATCAAGGCGATGGAAGACAAGTTCGGCGTCTCCGCCGCGGCCGCCGTTGCCGTCGCGGGTCCCGCCGCTGCCGCTGCGCCGCCGCCGCCGCCGAGGAACAGACCGAGTTCACCGTCGTCCTCGCCTCGTTCGGCGAGAACAAGGTGAACGTGATCAAGGCCGTGCGCGAGCTGACGGGCCTCGGCCTCAAGGAAGCGAAGGACCTGGTCGACGGCGCGCCGAAGCCCGTCAAGGAAGGCATCTCGAAGGCGGACGCCGAAGCCGCGAAGAAGAAGCTCGAGGAAGCCGGCGCGAAGGTCGAAGTCAAGTAACGAGGCTCGCGATCGATGCATCAGCGTTGCAGGGCCGCAGAACTGCGCATCAGCGGTGCAGGGCCGCAGGCGGCGCAAGCCGTCGGGCTTCATACCCCAGGCGCCCGCCAGCTTGCGCCGCCCGCGGCCCTGCAACGCGACGTTTGTGCGCGGGTCGGCACTGGGACGTTCGGAATTGGCAGGATGTTCGGTGTGGCGCGAGGGCGGAGCCCGCGGGCGCCTGGGGTATGAAGCCCGCAGGGCTTTGCCCCGCGCCACACTGACAGCCGAGGTGAGCGCAGCGCTTGGCGTACCCGGACAGCAACTGAGCCGCAAGACGTTGATTTGAGAGAAGTAGCCCCAATCTTCGCGAAGGCGAAGAAGAGCGGATTGGCCGACAGTCTTCTCTTCTTTGTCTTCTGAAGCGACTGCAGAGGACGAGGCATGGTCGGACGTCGCCTGCATCACGAGAGTGGTGCGAGCGCCGTCGTCCGCCAGCGGTTGGTAGAGGCCAACCACCACGCCAGGGAGTGCAATGCTCCCGACCAGTCTTTCCGTGAATCGGAGAATTGAATGGCGACTGAAGTGACGACCGTGCAACCGTACTCGTTTACCGAGAAGAAGCGCATCCGCGAAGAGCTTCGCCAAGCGGGCGAGCGTGCTCGAAGGTGCCCTTCCTGCTCGAAACGCAACTTTCGTCCTACCGCGCGTTCCTGCAGGCGGATACCGCGCCCGACGCGCGCAAGAACGAGGGCCTGCAGGCCGCGTTCACGTCGATCTTCCCGATCTCGAGCCACTCCGGCAACGCCCGGCTCGAGTACGTCAGCTTCTCGCTGCTGGCGCCGGCGTTCGACGTCACGGAATGCCAGCAGCGCGGCCTCACCTACTGCTCCGCGCTCCGCGCGAAGGTGCGCCTCATCCTGATGGACAAGGAAGCGCCGAAGGACACGGTCAAGGAAGTGAAGGAGCAGGAAGTCTACATGGGCGAGATTCCGCTCATGACCGACAACGGCTCGTTCGTGATCAACGGCACCGAGCGCGTCATCGTCTCGCAGCTCCATCGCTCGCCGGGCGTGTTCTTCGAGCACGACCGCGGCAAGACGCACAGCTCGGGCAAGCTGCTCTTCTCGGCCCGCGTGATTCCGTACCGCGGCTCGTGGCTCGACTTCGAGTTCGACCCGAAGGATTTCCTGTTCTTCCGCGTCGACCGCCGGCGCAAGATGTCGGTGACGACGCTGCTCAAGGCGATCGGCCTCACCAACGAGGACATCCTCAAGCAGTTCTTCGTGTTCGACACGTTCCACCTGTCGACCAAGGGCGCGCAGCTCGAATTCGTGCCCGAGCGCCTCAAGGGCGAGATGGCGCGCTTCGACGTGCTCGGCAAGGACCACAAGGTCATCGTGCCGCGCGACAAGCGGATCACCGCCAAGCACATCCGCGAACTGGTGGAAGCCGGCGTCAAGAAGCTCGCCGGTGCCGAACGATTACATCCTGGGCCGGGCGCTCGCCACCAACATCGTCGACAAGACGACGGGCGAGGTGCTGGCCAAGGCGAACGACGAGATCACCGAAGAGCTTCTGCTGAAGCTGCAGGAAGCGGGCGTGGCGTCGATCGAGACGATCTACACGAACGACCTCGACCAGGGCGCCTACATTTCGCAGACGCTGCGCGCCGACGACACGCCGGACCAGACCGCCGCCCGCGTGGCGATCTACCGGATGATGCGTCCCGGCGAGCCGCCGACCGAGGATTCGGTCGAGTCGCTGTTCAACGGCCTCTTCTTCGCCCCGGAGCGCTACGACCTGTCGGCGGTCGGCCGGATGAAGTTCAACCGCCGCGTCGGGCGCACCGAGCTCACCGGGCCGCGCGACGCTGACCAACGACGACATCATCGCCGTCATCAAGATCCTGGTCGAGCTGCGCAACGGCCGCGGCGAGATCGACGACATCGACCATCTCGGCAACCGCCGTGTCCGTTCGGTGGGCGAGCTCGCCGAGAACCAGTTCCGCTCGGGCCTCGTGCGCGTCGAGCGCGCGGTGAAGGAGCGCCTCGGCCAGGCCGAGAGCGAGAACCTGCTGCCGCACGACCTCATCAACGCCAAGCCGATCTCGGCCGCGATCAAGGAGTTCTTCGGCAGCTCGCAGCTGTCGCAGTTCATGGACCAGACGAACCCGCTGTCCGAGATCACGCACAAGCGCCGCGTCTCCGCGCTGGGGCCGGGCGGCCTCACGCGCGAGCGCGCCGGCTTCGAAGTGCGCGACGTGCACCCGACGCACTACGGCCGCGTGTGCCCGATCGAGACGCCCGAAGGTCCGAACATCGGCCTCATCAACTCGCTCGCGCTGTACGCGCGGACCAACGAATACGGCTTCCTCGAGACGCCCTATCGCAAGGTCGTCGAAGGGCAAGGTCACCGACGAGATCCTCTACCTGTCGGCGATCGAGGAAGGCCAGTTCGTGATCGCGCAGGCGAACGCGCAGCTCGACAAGACCGGGCGGTCTGAAGGACGAGCTCGTCTCATGCCGCAGCAAGAACGAGTTCATGCTGTCGACGGCGGACAAGGTCGACTACATGGACGTCGCGCCGGCGCAGATCGTGTCGGTGGCGGCATCGCTGATTCCGTTCCTCGAGCACGACGACGCGAACCGCGCGCTGATGGGCTCGAACATGCAGCGGCAGGCGGTGCCTTGCCTGCGCGCCGAGAAGCCGCTCGTCGGCACCGGCGTCGAGCGCACGGCGGCGGTCGACTCGGGCACCGCGGTGCAGGCGCGCCGGGGCGGCAAGGTCGACTACATCGATGCCAACCGCATCGTCGTGCGCGCGCACGACACCGAGACCGCGGCCGGCGACGTCGGCGTCGACATCTACAACCTGACCAAGTACACGCGCAGCAACCAGAACACCAACATCAACCAGCGGCCGCTGGTCAACGTCGGCGACGTCATCGCCAAGGGCGACGTGATCGGCGACGGCGCGTCGACCGACCTGGGCGAGCTGGCGCTCGGCCAGAACATGCTGGTCGCGTTCATGCCGTGGAACGGCTACAACTACGAGGACTCGATCCTGATCAGCGAGCGCGTCGTCGCCGACGACCGCTACACGTCGATCCACATCGAGGAGCTCACCGTCGTCGCGCGCGACACCGAAGCTCGGCGCCGAGGAAATCACGCGCGACATCTCGAGCCTGGGCGAGGCGCAGCTGTCGCGCCTCGACGAATCGGGCATCGTCTACATCGGCGCCGAGGTCGAGGCCGCCGACGTGCTGGTCGGCAAGGTCACGCCGAAGGGCGAGACGCAGTTGACGCCGGAAGAGAAGCTGCTCCGCGCGATCTTCGGCGAGAAGGCGTCCGACGTGAAGGACACCTCGCTGCGCGTGCCGTCGGGCATTTCCGGCACCGTGATCGACGTCCAGGTGTTCACGCGCGAAGGCATCGAGCGCGACAAGCGCGCGGCGCAGATCATCGACGACGAGCTGAAGGGCTACCGCAAGGACCTGAACGACCAGCTGCGGATCGTCGAGAACGACGCGTTCGCGCGGATCGAGAAGCTGCTCGCCGGCAAGACGGTCAACGGCGGCCCGAAGCGCATCGCCAAGGGCACGAAGATCACGAAGGAATACCTGGACGGCGTGAGCCGCTACGACTGGTTCGACATCCGCCTCGCCGGCGAGGACTCGGCGCGCCAGCTCGAGGCGATGAAGGATTCGCTCGCGCAGCTTCGCGTCCAGTTCGACCAGATGTTCGAGCAGAAGAAGCGCAAGCTGACGCAGGGCGACGAGCTTCCGCCCGGCGTGCAGAAGATGGTCAAGGTGTACGTCGCGGTCAAGCGCCGCCTGCAGCCGGGCGACAAGATGGCCGGGCGCCACGGCAACAAGGGCGTCGTCTCGAAGATCGTGCCGGTCGAGGACATGCCGTACATGGCCGACGGCACGCCGGTCGACATCGTGCTCAATCCGCTCGGCGTGCCGTCGCGGATGAACGTCGGCCAGATCCTCGAAGTGCATCTGGGCTGGGCGGCCAAAGGCCTCGGCCGGAAGATCGACGAGATGCTGAAGGCGCAGGCGAAGGTGGCCGACGTCCGCAAGCTGCTCGAGCAGATCTACAACACGACGGGCAAGCAGGAGGACCTGGCGTCGTTCGACGACAACGAGATTCTGCTGCTCGCCGGCAACCTGACGCGGCGGCGTGCCGTTCGCCACGCCGGTGTTCGACGGCGCCAACGAGGAGGAGATCAAGGGCATGCTCGATCTCGCCGGCTTGCCGCGCTCGGGCCAGGTCGTGCTGCACGACGGCCGCACCGGCGAGGCGTTCGATCGCGCGGTCACCGTCGGCTACATGCACGTGCTGAAGCTCCACCACCTGGTCGACGACAAGATGCACGCGCGCTCGACGGGACCGTACAGCCTCGTCACGCAGCAGCCGCTCGGCGGCAAGGCGCAGTTCGGCGGCCAGCGTTTCGGCGAGATGGAAGTCTGGGCGCTCGAAGCCTACGGCGCCGCCTACACGCTGCAGGAGATGCTCACGGTCAAGTCCGACGACGTCAACGGCCGGACCAAGGTCTACGAGAACATCGTCAAGGGCGAGCACAAGATCGAAGCCGGGATGCCGGAATCGTTCAACGTGCTGGTGAAGGAAATCCGCTCGCTCGCGATCGACATCGACCTCGAGCGCTTCTGACGACGCCGACGCCAGACGCGACAACCGAAACCTGCAGCTCCGACACGAATCATTCGGGAGTACGCATGAAAGCACTGCTCGATCTTTTCAAGCAGGTAACGCAGGAACAGGAATTCGACGCGATCAAGACCGGCCTCGCCTCGCCGGAGAAGATCCGCTCGTGGTCGTACGGCGAAGTGAAGAAGCCGGAGACCATCAACTACCGCACGTTCAAGCCCGAGCGCGATGGCCTCTTCTGCGCCGAAGATCTTCGGGCCGGTCAAGGACTACGAGTGCCTGTGCGGCAAGTACAAGCGCCTGAAGCACCGCGGCGTCATCTGCGAGAAGTGCGGCGTCGAAGTGACGCTCGCCAAGGTCCGCCGCGAGCGGATGGGCCACATCGAGCTCGCCTCGCCCGGTCGCGCACATCTGGTTCCTGAAGAGCCTGCCGTCGCGGATGGGGATGGTGCTCGACATGACGCTCCGCGACATCGAGCGCGTGCTGTACTTCGAAGCGTACGTCGTGACCGACAACGGCCTGACGCCGCTCAACCGCGCGCAGCTGCTGACCGAGGACGACTATCTCGCGAAGCTCGAGCAGCACGGCGACGATTTCTCGGCGTCGATGGGCGCCGAGGGCATCCGCGAGCTCCTGAAGGCGCTCGACGTCCCGCACGAGATCGAGAAGCTGCGGAAGGAGCTCGAGACGACCGGCTCGGACACCAAGATCAAGAAGATCGCCAAGCGCCTGAAGGTGCTGGAAGCGTTCCACAAGTCGGGCATCAAGCCCGAGTGGATGATCCTCGAAGTGCTGCCGGTGCTGCCGCCGGAGCTGCGTCCGCTGGTGCCGCTGGACGGCGGCCGCTTCGCGACCTCCGACCTGAACGACCTCTATCGCCGCGTGATCAACCGCAACAACCGGTTGAAGCGCCTGCTCGAGCTGAAGGCGCCGGACATCATCGTGCGCAACGAGAAGCGGATGCTGCAGGAAGCCGTCGACTCGCTGCTCGACAACGGCCGCCGCGGCAAGGCGATGACCGGCGCCAACAAGCGGCCGCTGAAGTCGCTCGCCGACATGATCAAGGGCAAGGGCGGCCGTTTCCGCCAGAACCTGCTCGGCAAGCGCGTCGACTACTCGGGACGCTCGGTGATCGTCGTCGGTCCGCAGCTGAAGCTGCACCAGTGCGGGCTGCCGAAGCTGATGGCGCTCGAGCTCTTCAAGCCCTACATCTTCAACAAGCTGGAGACGATGGGCCTCGCCACGACGATCAAGGCGGCGAAGAAGATGGTCGAGACGCAGGAGCCCGTCGTCTGGGACATCCTGGAAGACGTGATCCGCGAGCACCCGGTGATGCTGAACCGCGCGCCGACGCTGCACCGCCTCGGCATCCAGGCGTTCGAGCCCGTGCTGATCGAAGGCAAGGCGATCCAGCTGCATCCGCTCGTCTGCACGGCGTTCAACGCCGACTTCGACGGCGACCAGATGGCCGTCCACGTGCCGCTGTCGCTCGAAGCGCAGATGGAGGCGCGCACGCTGATGCTGGCGTCGAACAACGTGCTGCTGCCGTCGAACGGCGAGCCCTGCATCGTGCCGTCGCAGGACATCGTGCTCGGCCTCTACTACGCGACGCGCGAGCAGATCAACGCGCAAGGGCGAAGGCATGCTGTTCGCCGACCTCGCCGGAGGTCCAGCGCGCCTACGAGTCGCGCCAGGTGGAGCTCCACGCGAAGATCCAGCGTGCGGCTGAAGCAGACCGAAACCGCCGCCGGCGGCGAGACGGTCGAGAAGATCGTCCGTTGTCGAGACGACCGTCGGCCGCGCGCTCCTGTCCGAGATCCTGCCGGCCGGCCTGCCGTTCGCGACGATCAACAAGCCGCTCAAGAAGAAGGAGATCTCGAAGATCATCAACGCGAGCTTCCGCCGCTGCGGCCTGCGCGAGACGGTGATCTTCGCCGACAAGCTGATGCAGGCGGGCTATGCGCTGGCCACGCGCGGCGGCATCTCGTTCGCCGCCGACGACATGCTGATCCCGGCGGAAAAGCACGCGATCATCGAGAAGTCCGAGCGCGAGGTGAAGGAGATCGAGGCGCAGTACACGTCCGGTCTCGTCACGCAGGGCGAGCGCTACAACAAGGTGGTCGACATCTGGGGCCGCGCCGGCGACGACATCGCCAAGGCGATGATGCAGCAGCTGGGCTCGATGGAGGTCGTCGACCGCGAAGGCAAGACGGTGAAGCAGGAGTCGTTCAACTCCATCTACATGATGGCGGACTCCGGCGCGCGCGGCTCGGCGGCGCAGATCCGGCAGCTCGCGGGCATGCGCGGCCTGATGGCCAAGCCGGACGGCTCGATCATCGAGACGCCGATCACCGCGAATTTCCGCGAAGGCCTGAACGTGCTGCAGTACTTCATCTCGACGCACGGCGCGCGCAAGGGTCTTGGCCGACACGGCGTTGAAGACGGCGAACTCGGGTTACCTGACGCGCCGCCTGGTCGACGTCACGCAGGATCTGGTGGTGACCGAGGACGATTGCAAGCACGACCAACGGCGTCGCGATGAAGGCGCTGGTCGAAGGCGGCGAGGTGATCGAGGCGCTGCGCGAGCGGATCCTCGGCCGCACGGTGGCCGCCGACGTCGTCAATCCGGAGACGCAGGAGACGCTGTATTACGCGGACGTCCTGCTGGGCGAGGACGAGGTCGAGCAGATCGAGCTGCTCGGCATCGACGAGGTCAAGGTGCGCACGCCGCTCACCTGCGACACGCGCTACGGCCTCTGCGCGCCGCTGCTACGGGCGCGATCTGGGTCGCGGCCACCTCGTCAACGTCGGCGAGGCGGTGGGCGTCATCGCCGCGCAGTCGATCGGCGAGCCGGGAACGCAGCTCACGATGCGCACGTTCCACATCGGCGGCGCGGCGTCGCGTACCGCGGCGGCCTCGCAGCTCGAAAGCAAGTCGGCGGGCACGATCCGCTTCTCGTCGCTGATGCGCTACGTCACCAACGCGCAGGAGCGAGCTCGTCGTCATCGCGCGCTCGGGCGAGAGTCACGATCCACGACGACAACGGCCGCGAGCGCGAGCGCCACAAGGTGCCGTACGGCGCGACGCTGCAGGTCAAGGACGGCGACGTGGTCAAGGCGGGCAAGGTGCTGGCCATGTGGGACGCGACGTCCCGCCCGATCGTCACCGAGTACGCCGGCCGCGTGAAGTTCGAGAACGTCGAGGAAGGCGTCACCGTCGCGAAGCAGGTCGACGAAGTGACGGGTCTGTCCACGCTCGTCGTCATCGATCCGAAGCGCGCGCGCCGGCGCGGCGGCCAAGGGCGTGCGGCCGCAGGTGAAGCTGCTCGACGAGAAGGGCGACGAGATCAAGCTCGCCGGGCTCGGACTTGCCGGTCAACATCACGTTCCAGCTGGGCTCGATCATCACCGTCAAGGACGGCCAGCAGGTGAGCGTCGGCGAAGTGCTGGCGCGCATCCCGCAGGAGACGTCGAAGACGCGCGACATCACGGGCGGCCTGCCGCGCGTGGCGGAGCTCTTCGAGGCGCGCTCGCCGAAGGACGCCGGCACTCCTGGCCGAAGTCACCGGCACGGTGTCGTTCGGCAAGGATACGAAGGGCAAGCAGCGGCTCGTCATCACCGATCTCGACGGCGTCGCGCACGAGTATCTGATCCCGAAGGACAAGCACGTGACCGCGCACGACGGGCAGGTGGTGAACAAGGGCGAGTCGATCGTCGACGGCCCGGCGGATCCGCACGACATCCTGCGGCTGCTCGGGTGTCGAGGCGCTCGCGCGCTACATCACCGACGAGGTGCAGGACGTCTACCGGCTGCAGGGCGTGAAGATCAACGACAAGCACATCGAGGTGATCGTGCGGCAGATGCTGCGCCGCGTGCAGGTGCAGGATGCCGGGCGACACGCGCTTCATCACCGGGCGAGCAGGCCGAGCGCTCGGATCTGCTGGACGAGAACGACAAGGTCGACGGCCGAGGAGGGCAAGCAGCGGCGCGACGTACGAGCACATGCTGCTCGGCATCACCAAGGCGTCGCTGTCGACCGACTCGTTCATCTCCGCGGCGTCGTTCCAGGAGACCACGCGCGTGCTGACCGAGGCGGCGATCATGGGCAAGAAGGACGATCTGCGCGGCCTGAAGGAGAACGTGATCGTCGGCCGGCTCATCCCGGCCGGGACGGGCCTCGCGTATCACAATGCCCGCAGAAGCAGAAGCTCCTCGGGCCGGACGCGGGATTCCTGCAGCCGGGCGAAGTCGAGCGCCTGCCGCCGATACGGCGGCCGCAGCAGCGCCGGAGGTCTCGGCAGACGCTGCCTGACGCAAGCCGTTGTTGGAAGTGACACTCGGGCCGGCAGGCAACTGCCGGCCCTTTTCCATGCGGACGCGCGGAGCGCCGCTTCGTCATCGCGAGGAGAAGCGCCGGATCGTCCCACGGCATGTCGCAAGGAAGCTCGCGCAGCCAGTGGCTCTCCGGCGCGCGATACCATTCCTGCGGAAACAGCGCGAGGCGCGGTCCCGGACCTTCCGGCAAGTCGCGGAGCCCGGTCCATGGCTCGCCTCGCGATGCCCGCAGCGAGCGCGGCCGCCAAGTCGATGCCGACGCGCGATCCGGAATGCGTTGCCGGAAGCATCCGCCGGTTGATTTCCACGAGCAGCGGTTGTCCCGATGCGGGATCGAGCAGGAACTGCGTCCCCGCGAAGCCGTGGATGCCCAGGCTGGCGCACAGCGCGCGCGTCGCGTCGGCGACGGCCGGGATGCCGACGAATTGGACGACCGATCCCGGACCCAACGGTCCAGGATGAGTGGCGAGCCGCGAACGCGCGGAAGCCGGCCACTTCGTGCCCGGTGCCACGCGAGCGAGGGCCGCGTGACGATCAGGCCGTCGATCCAGCGTTGGACGACAAAGCGCGGCGCACTCTGCGGAGCCCAGGCGGTGGAAGAGACGGCTTCGACATCGCCGCCCTGATCGCCGCGGCGTCGAGGCAAGCGCAACCCCGCGCCCCAAGCCGAAATCGCGGCGCGACGACACCGGATAGCCGACGCGCTCGGCGATGGCGATCCCTTCACTGGAATTCGTCGCCACGCCGCCTTCCGCCACCGCGATGCCGGCTGCAACCGCGTGTTCGTACAGACGCGTCTTGTCAGGTGCCTCGAGGCGGCGCGCGGCGTCGCCGAGCGAGGTCCCGATCAGCGCGCCGAGTCCGGCGTCGATCATCGAGGCGAAGCTCCGCGGGCGGGGCGAGCGCCAGTTGCAAGAGCGTGCGCACCGGTGAAGTCGTCGCCGGGGAGGATGAGGTCGGGAGCGACCGTTTCCACGGCACCCGCGATCGTTCGGGTCCAGTCGTGGAGCGAGAGGCCGTCGCGGAAGCGTCCGCGAAAATCGACGTGGCGGGTATGCGACGCCAGGGGCGTTCCCGGGCGCGATGAGGCCCACTCGGAATCCCGCCTGCTTGAGCTCGCGGGGCATGCGCGCCGGAGCGACATAGTCGATGCCCATCGTCACGGATCAGCACGGTGCCGCGCATGAGCGTTCAGCGCCTGCTAGGTCTGCAGTCGCGCGAACCCGACTGCGGCGCGCCGTCCGCCTTCTCCGCGGCAGCGAACGGGGTGAAGGTCGAGGTCGTTCACTTCAGGGCTGGCGGAGGCCCATCGGGCGGATCACTTCTCCCCAGCGCTGGTGATCGGCTTCGATCGTGCGCCCGAAGGCGGCGGGCGAGCTGCGCACGATCTCCAGTCCCTGGTCGCGCGCCCAGCGTGCCGTTTGCGGCGCCTGCAGCACCGCGTCGAGCTCCGCATGGAGCTTCTGCACGATCGCGGGCGGCGTCGCCGCCGGAGCGGCGAGGCCCATCCAAGCGTTGAGATCGAGATGATCGAACCCTTGCTCGGCCGCGGTGGGAACGTCCGGCATGAGCGGCGAGCGGGCTTCGCTGAGACCGCGAGCGCGCTTACCTGCCTGCGCGAGCGGCAGGCCGGTCGTGATCGACACGATCATCGTGTGCGCGTCGCCGCTCGCCACCGCGGAAATGCCTGCGCTCGGCCCGTTGTAGGGAACGTGGACGAGGTCGACGTTCGCCGCTTTGGCGAACAGCGCGGCATCGATGTGATTGGACGAACCTACGCCGCCGGTGGCGAAGTTGAGCGCTCCGGGGCGGAGGCGCTCGCGTAGCGGACGAAGTCACTGAGCGATGCCGCCGGCAGCGCGGCGGGCACCCATAGTGCCTTGACTGAGCGGAACAGGTTCGCGACCGGCTGAAATCGCGCACCGGGTCGTAGCGGGCCTCGCTGTTCGCGTGCGGCACGAGCGCGTGCGTGCTCAACGTCGCGAGCAGCAGCGTGCAGCCGTCGGGCGCGGCGCGGGACGCGCAAAGTCGACGCCGACGATGCCTCCGGCGCCGGGACGATTCTCGACCACCCGCGTGCCGAGCGCCTGGCGCAGAGGCTCCTGCGACGAACCGCGCCACGAGATCGGGAGGGCCGCCCGGCGCCTGGCTGACGACGTCAGATCGTCTGCGTCGGCCACGCGAGCTCCGCCGCCCGCGACGGAATCGACAATGCGGCGAGCGCGAAAACGCCGAGCTGGAGGATCAGGCGGCGTCCGGAGATTCGTTGATCCATGCTGCGAGCAACGTGTAGCTCACGGCGAGCACCACCCGGCCCACGAAGATTCCCAAAGGCCGAGCGACCGAAGCCCGCCGGTGACGCCAGCGAAGATGAGCAGGAGCGGCAGATCGGCGCCCTGCTTGATCAGCACCGGCCGCAGGAAGTTTGTCGAGCGTTCCCACGAACCGGGGTCCAGATCGCCAGGAGCGTTCCCCACACGTTGTCGCCGGTCCAGAAGAGGCCAGATCGTCGCCGGAATGAGCACGAGCGTCGGGCCACCTGCGCGAGGCAGAACATGAGACATCACTGCCGTCAGCACGCCGGCGAACGGAACTCCGGCGACCATGAGTCGAGCCCGCCGAGCAGCGCCTGGGCGAGCGCGGTGACGACGACGCCAAGGGCGACGCCGCGGATCGCGCGGGAAGCCAGCAGCACGACGTCCTCGCCGCGCTTGCCGGCGAACCGGGCGCCGAACCTGCGCACGCCGGATGCGGCGCTCTCGCCGCCCGCGTACCATCACCGCCGCGATGATGATCGTCAGCAGAAACTGGATCACCAGCGCACCGATGCCTCCGGCCTCGGCCGCGAGCCAACGGAGGGCCTGCCCGACGTAGGGCGCGACTTGGCCGCCAGTGCTTCCGGCGTCTGCGCGGCGTACTCCTCCATGTCGCCGCGATCCTGGGTCCGGCGAGCGGCAATCGCTCTATCAATCCGGCGGCATCGGCGGCTGGATTTCCTTGACGAGCGAGCCGCCCATTCCTGGATGTTGTCCGAATACTCGACGATCGTGCTGACGGCAACCCAGAACGGCACGACGAACACGAGCAGCATGGAAGCGGTCATCGCCAGCACGGCGAGCCACCGCCGGCGGCCGCACAAGGCCTCGATGCGAAGCATCAGCGGCCAGGTCGCGATGACAATCGTCGCCGCCCAGATGATGGGCACGATGAAGGCCCGCATGATCAGAGCGACGCGACGATCAGCGTGACCATGAACAGCACGCTCAAAGTGGTCTGCGCCAGGTCGCGTCGCATGGGGAATCTCCGGAGACGGTGCGTTTCATGAGGGATGTGCCCGCGCGAGTCCGATCATCGTCTTCTGAGCGGGTTCACGGGCGCTGCGCCGGTGCCCGGGCGAATGTCGTGCCAGGCAGAGCCTGCTGCCCCGGTCTTATAGCATAGACGGCCCGGTCGGCCGCGGCCTCGCCTGCCGCCGCCGGCGGGTTGTCGCGCTCGCAACACGGAGTTGACTTACCGCCCGTTATCCTCCTATAATCATGGTCTTTTCGCCCAGCGCCGGACGCACGAGGAAAACTGCGCTTCGGAGGTGGGCACGCGTACCAACCGCATGTGGAGCATAGCGTCGGCCGAGGCGCAGAAAGATGGCCCGGGCTACGGCGCGCGAGGCGCGAGCTTGGGCCACTTTAATTGTTGTTTCGCGAAGCTCGAGCCATGCGGCCGGATTCGTTTGTCTCGGCGGCACGAAACGGAAAATCAGGATGCCAACGATCAATCAGCTCGTACGGAAGGGCCGCGAGCCCGCCGTGTCGAAAAGCAAGGTGCCGGCGCTGCAGCAGAGCCCGCAGAAGCGCGGCGTGTGCACGCGCGTCTACACGACGACGCCGAAGAAGCCGAACTCGGCGCTGCGCAAGGTCGCGAAGGTGCGGCTCACCAACGGCTTCGAGGTGATCAGCTACATCGGCGGCGAAGGCCACAACCTGCAGGAGCACTCGGTGGTGCTGATCCGCGGCGGCCGCGTGAAGGACCTGCCGGGCGTGCGCTACCACATGGTGCGCGGCAGCCTCGACACCGCGGGTGTCAAGGACCGGAAGCAGAGCCGTTCGAAGTACGGCGCCGAAGACAAGGCCGCCAGAGGCCGCGAGCCAGTAAGGCCACGATCGCGAGCAACGCGTAGTTACGGAGGAGTATGATGCCAAGACGTCGAGAGATTCCCAAGCGCGAGATCCTGCCCGATCCCAAGTACGGCAGCAGCGATGTCGCGAAGTTCGTCAACGTGCTGATGACCGCCGGCAAGAAGTCGGTGGCCGAGCGCATCCTCTACGGCGCCTTCGAGTCGATCTCGAAGAAGGGCGGCAAGGATCCGCTCGAAGTGTTCAACCAGGCGCTGTCGAATTCGCGGCCGACCGTCGAGGTCAAGAGCCGCCGCGTGGGCGGCGCCAACTTCCAGGTCCCGGTCGAGGTGCGCCCGGTGCGCCGGATGGCGCTCGCGATGCGCTGGCTGCGCGAGGCGGCGCGCAAGCGCGGCGAGAAGTCGATGGGCCAGCGGCTCGCCGCGCGAGCTGCTCGAGGCGTCCGAAGGCCGCGGCGGCGCCGTGAAGAAGCGCGAGGAAGTCCACCGGATGGCCGAGGCCAACAAGGCGTTCTCGCACTTCCGGTTCTAGGCACGCGCGAAGCGCGAGGCTCTGGGTGCGACCGACCCTACGTCACGCCGAATCCGCCCCCATATCCATCGATCGCCGACACTCAACGTAAACGCCGGACCCAGACATCGTGGCACGCTCCACCCCAATCGACCGGTATCGCAACATCGGCATCAGTGCGCACATTGATGCCGGCAAGACCACGACCACCGAACGCATCCTTTTCTACACGGGCGTCTCGCACAAGATAGGCGAAGTCCACGACGGCGCGACCGTCATGGACTGGATGGAGCAGGAGCGCGAGCGCGGCATCACGATCACGTCGGCCGCGACGACCTGCTTCTGGAAGGGGATGGACAACAACTTCCCCGAGCACCGGATCAACATCATCGACACGCCCGGGCCACGTCGACTTCACGATCGAGGTCGAGCGCTCGATGCGCGTGCTCGACGGCGCGTGCATGGTCTATTGCGCCGTGGGCGGCGTGCAGCCGCAATCGGAAACCGTCTGGCGCCAGGCCAACAAGTACAAGGTGCCGCGGCTCGCGTTCGTCAACAAGATGGACCGCCAGGGCGCGAACTTCTTCAAGGTCTACGACCAGATGAAGGCGCGCCTCAAGGCCAACCCGGTTCCGATCCAGGTGCCGATCGGCGCCGAGGAGAAGTTCGAAGGCGTCGATCGATCTCGTCCGGATGAAGGCGATCTACTGGGACGAGTCGACGCAGGGGATGAAGTTCGAGATGCGCGAGATCCCGGCGGAGCTCCTCGCCGATCGCCCAGGAATGGCGCGAGAAGATGATCGAGAACGCCGCCGAAGCCAACGAGGAGCTGATGAACAAGTACCTCGAGGGCGGCGAGCTCTCGGTCGACGAGATCAAGGCCGGCCTGCGCCTGCGGACGATCGCGAGCGAGATCGTGCCGATGATGTGCGGCTCCGCGTTCAAGAACAAGGGCGTGCAGGCGATGCTCGACGCCGTGATCGACTACATGCCGGCGCCGACCGACATTCCGCCGGTCACGGGCGAGCTCGAGAACGGCAAGCAGCGGCGAGCGCACGTGCGGCCGACGACGAGCCGTTCGCCGGGTCTCGCCTTCAAGATCATGACCGACCCGTACGTCGGCCAGCTGATCTTCTTCCGCGTCTATTCGGGCACCATCAACTCGGGCGACACCGTCTACAACCCGATCAAGGGCCGGAAGGAGCGTCTGGGCCGCATCCTGCAGATGCACGCCAACCAGCGCGAAGAGATCAAGGAAGTGCGCGCGGGCGACATCGCGGCCGCCGTCGGGCTCAAGGAAGCGACCACCGGCGACACGCTGTGCGATCCGGAGCACCTGATCACGCTCGAGAAGATGGTCTTCCCGGAGCCGGTGATCCACGTCGCCGTCGAGCCGAAGACCAAGGCCGACCAGGAAAAGATGGGCATCGCGCTCAATCGCCTGGCGCAGGAAGACCCGTCGTTTCGCGTCCGCACGGACGACGAATCGGGGCAGACGATCATCTCCGGCATGGGCGAGCTGCACCTCGAGATCCTGGTCGACCGGATGAAGCGCGAATTCGGCGTCGAAGCGAACGTCGGTGCGCCGCAGGTCGCGTATCGCGAGGCGATCAAGAAGTCGGTGCAGGTCGAAGGCAAGTTCATCAAGCAGTCAGGCGGGCGCGGCCAGTACGGCCACGTCTGGCTCAAGATGGAACCGGATCCCGGCAAGGGCTTCGAGTTCGTCGACGCGATCAAGGGCGGCACCGTTCCGCGCGAGTTCATCCCCGCGGTCGAGAAGGGCCTGCGCGAAACGCTGCCGAACGGCGTGCTCGCCGGGCTTCCCGGTGGTCGATGTCAAGGTGACGCTGTTCGACGGCTCCTCGCACGACGTCGACTCGAACGAGAACGCGTTCAAGATGGCCGCGTCGATGGCGTTCAGGACGGCATGCGCCAGGCGAGTCCGGTGCTGCTCGAGCCGATGATGGCCGTCGAGGTCGAGACGCCCGAGGATTTCATGGGCAACGTCGTCGGCGACCTGTCGTCGCGGCGCGGGATGATCCAGGGCATGGACGACATGCCGACCGGCAAGGTCGATCAAGGCCGAGGTGCCGCTGGCCGAGATGTTCGGCTACTCGACGACGCTGCGCTCGCTGTCGCAGGGCCGCGCGACGTACACGATGGAATTCAAGCACTACACCGAGGCGCCGAAGAGCATCGCCGGATGGAATCATCAATCGCGATAATCCCGACAAGGGATCTAAAAGTAACAAGGAACCGACATGGGCAAAGGCTAAATTTGAGCGGACGAAGCCGCACGTGAACGTGGGGACGATCGGTCACGTGGATCACGGGAAGACGACGCTGACGGCGGCGATGACGCTGGTGCTGTCGAAGAAGTACGGTGGGGAGGTGAAGGCGTACGACCAGATCGACAACGCGCCGGAGGAGAAGGCGCGGGGGATCACGATCAACACGGCGCACGTGGAGTACGAGACGGAGAAGCGGCACTACGCGCACGTGGACTGTCCGGGGCACGCGGACTACATCAAGAACATGATCACGGGCGCGGCGCAGATGGACGGGGCGATTCTGGTGGTGTCGGCGGCGGACGGGCCGATGCCGCAGACGCGGGAGCACATTCTGCTGGCGCGGCAGGTGGGGGTGCCGTTCATCGTGGTTTACATGAACAAGGCGGACATGGTGGACGACAAGGAGCTCCTGGAGCTGGTGGAGCTCGAGGTGCGGGAGCTGTTGTCGAAGTACCAGTTTCCTGGGGACAAGACGCCGATCGTGATCGGCAGCGCGAAGATGGCGCTGGAAGGGGACACGAGCGAGATGGGGGCGGGGTCGATCTTCAAGCTGGCGGAGGCGCTGGACAGCTACATTCCGCAGCCGACGCGGTTGGTGGACGGGCCGTTCCTGATGCCGGTGGAAGACGTGTTCTCGATCTCGGGTCGGGGGACGGTGGTGACCGGGCGGGTGGAGCGGGGGATCGTGAAGGTGGGCGACGAGCTGGAGATCGTGGGCTTGAAGCCGACGCTGAAGACGGTGTGCACCGGGGTGGAGATGTTCCGCAAGCTGCTGGACCAGGGGCAGGCGGGGGACAACGTCGGGGTGCTGCTCAGAGGGACGAAGCGGGAAGAGGTCGAGCGGGGCCAGGTGCTGGCGAAGCCGGGCTCGATCACGCCGCACACCAAGTTCAGCTGCGAGGTGTACGTGCTGAGCAAGGAAGAGGGGGTCGGCACACGCCGTTCTTCCCGGGCTACCGGCCGCAGTTTTACTTCCGGACGACGGACGTGACGGGGAGTTGCGTGCTGCCGGAGGGCACGGAGATGGTGATGCCTGGGGACAACATCGGGATGACGGTGACGCTGATTGCGCCGATCGCGATGGAAGAGGGCTGCGCTTCGCGATTCGCGAGGGTGGCCGCACCGTCGGCGCCGGCGTCGTCGCCAAGATCATCGAGTAACACGAAGCGTAGGCCAAACAAGAGTCGCAACCATGCAGAACCAACGCATCAGAATTCGCTTGAAGGCGTTCGACTACAAGCTCATCGACCAGTCGGCGATGGAGATCGTGGACACCGCGAAGCGCTCCGGCGCCGTCGTGCGCGGTCCGGTTCCGCTGCCGACGAAGATCGAGCGCTACAACGTCCTGCGCTCGCCGCACGCGAACAAGACGTCGCGCGACCAGTTCGAAATCAGGACGCATCTGCGCCTGATGGACATCATCGACCCGACGGACAAGACGGTCGACCAGTTGATGAAGCTCGATCTGCCGGCCGGCGTGGACGTCGAGATCAAGCTGCAGTAACCGAAGGCCCGGAAGGATCCGGGGAAACTTGGAGAGCCGCCGGTCAATCGCAATCGGCGGCGTGGAAAGGAAAACGAAGATGACTCTCGGACTTGTCGGTCGCGAAGATCGGCATGACCCGCATCTTCACCGACGACGGCAGGGCCGTCCCGGTGACGGTGCTCGACGTGGCCAACAACCGCGTCACGCAGATCAAGACCCCGGAGACCGACGGCTACGCGGCCGTGCAGGTCACGTTCGGCAAGCGGCGCGCGTCGCGCGTGTCGAAGCCGCAAGCCGGCCACCTCGCGAAAGCGGGTGTGGAGGCGGGCGAGTTGCTGCGCGAGTTTCCGGTCGCCCCCGAGGCGCTCGCCGAGCTCAAGGTCGGCGCGACGATTCGGCGCCGCGACGTTCGCGGTCGGCGAGCTCGTCGACGTCACCGGCACGACCAAGGGCCGCGGCTTCTCGGGCGTCATCACGCCGCCACAATTTCAGCTCGAACCGCGCGTCGCACGGCAACTCGCGCTCGCACAACACGCCGGGCTCGATCGGCATGGCGCAGGATCCGGGCCGCGTGTTTCCGGGCAAGCGGATGGCGGGCCAGTACGGCAACGTCACGCGCACCGTGCAGACGCTGACCGTCATTCGCGTCGACGCCGAGCGCGGGCTGCTGCTCGTCAAGGGCTCGGTGCCCGGCGCCGACGGCGGTCACATCATCGTCCGGCGGGCGGCGAAGACTCCGGCCAAGAAGGGAGCCTGACGATGGACCTCAAAGTCATCGACGACAAGGGCCAGCCGGCGCCGACCGTCGCGGGCTCCGGACGCGCTGTTCGGCCGCGACTACAACGAGCCGCTGATCCATCAGCTCGTCACGGCGTACCAGGCGAATGCCCGGAGCGGCACGCGCAAGCAGAAGGGCCGCAGCCGACGTCAACAAGTCGCACAAGAAGCCCTGGGCGCAGAAGGGCACCGGGCGCGCGCGCGCGGGCCAGGCCAACAGCCCGCTGTGGCGCGGCGGCGGCAAGATCTTCCCGAGCTTGCCGGACGAGAATTTCTCGCAGAAGGTCAACCGCAAGATGTATCGCGCCGGCATCGCGTCGATCCTGTCGCAGCTCCATCGCGACGGACGGCTGTCGGTGATCGACGCGCTGGCGGTCGACGCGCCGAAGACGAAGCTCTTCGCGCAGAAGGTGAAGGCGCTCGGCTTGCCGGGCACGCTGCTCATCGTCATCGACAAGTTCGACGACAACGTCTTCCTGTCGTCGCGCAACCTGCGCGGACGTGCTGGTGCTGGAGACGCGGGAGATCGATCCGGTCAGCCTCGTGCGCTTCAACCACGTGCTGCTCACCAAGGCGCGCCGTTTCGCAATTCGAGGAGATGCTGGGATGACTACCGCCAAGCAATACAACCCCGAGCGCCTCGCGGTCGTGCTGCTCGCGCCGGTCGTCTCCGAGAAGGCGACGTTCCTCGCGGACAAGCACGAGCAGGTGATCTTCAAGGTCGCGCCGGACGCGACCAAGCCCGAAGTGAAGGCGGCCGTCGAAGCGATGTTCAAGGTCGAGGTGAAGAGCGTCCAGATCGCCAACGTCGGCGGCAAGGTGAAGCGCTTCGGGCGCTTCACGGGCCGGCGCCGCTCGTGGAAGAAGGCCTACGTCTGCCTCAAGGCGGGCCAGGAAATCAACTTCGCGGCGGAGAGCTGACATGCCACTGCAAAAGTCAAACCGACGTCGCCGGGCCGCCGCGCGCTCGTCAAGGTCGTCCATCCGCACCTCCACAAGGGGCGGCCGGTGGACGCGCTCACCGAGAGCAAGAAGCGCGGGTCGGGCCGCAACAACAACGGCCACATCACGATGCGGCACAAGGGCGGCGGCCACAAGCAGCACTACCGGATCGTCGACTACCAGCCGCAACAAGGACGGCATCGCCGCGAAGGTCGAGCGGCTCGAGTACGACCCGAACCGCAGCGCGCATCTCGGCGCTCCTGCTCTACGTCGACGGCGAGCGCCGCTACATCATCGCGCCGCGCGGCGTCGCCGTGGGCACGCAGCTCATGTCGGGCGCGGAAGCCCCGATCAAGCCGGGCAACTGCCTGCCGGTGCGCAACATCCCGGTCGGCACGACGATCCACTGCGTCGAGCTCTCGCCGGGCAAGGGCGCGCAGGTCGCGCGCTCGGCCGGCGCCGGCGTGCAGCTCCTCGCGCGCGAAGGCATCTACGCGCAGGTCCGGCTGCGCTCGGGCGAGATCCGCAAGGTGCACGTCGACTGCCGCGCGGTGATCGGCGAAGTCGGCAACGAGGAGCACAACCTGCGCTCGATCGGCAAGGCCGGCGCCAACCGCTGGCGCGGCATCCGCCCGACGGTGCGCGGCATCTCGATGAACCCGGTCGACCACCCGATGGGCGGGCGCACCAACGGCGGCGGCGGCCGGCACCATCCGATGTCGCCGTGGGGCACGCCGGCCAAGGGCTACAAGACGCGGCGCAACAAGCGCACCGATTCGATGATCGTGCGCCGCCGGCACGCGACCAAAGGCTAACCGAGGGCAAGCGATGGCACGTTCAATCAAGAAGGGTCCGTTCGTCGACGACCACCTGTCGAAGAAGGTGGATGCGGCGCGCGCGACCAACGACAAGCGGCCGATCAAGACGTGGTCGCGGCGCTCGACGATCACGCCCGAGTTCGTCGGGCTGACGATCGCCGTCCACAACGGCAAGCAGCACATTCCGGTCTACGTGTCCGAGAACATGGTCGGCCACAAGCTCGGCGAGTTCGCGCTGACGCGCACCTTCAAGGGCCACTCGGCCGACAAGAAGGTCGCGGCGCCGCCGCCGGCGAGGAAGTGAGGAAGACGCGATGGAAACCAAGGCAATCCTGAGAGGCGTGCGGCTGTCGGCGCAAAAGGGCCGGCTCGTCGCCGACCAGATCCGCGGCCTGCCCGTGGACAAGGCGCTCAACATCCTGAGCTTCAGCCCGAAGAAGGGCGCCGTCATCATCAAGAAGGTGCTGCTGTCGGCGATCGCCAATGCCGAGCACAACGACGGCGCCGACGTCGACGAGCTCAAGGTGAAGACCATCCTGCGTCGACAAGGCGGAGAGCCTGCGCCGCTTCACGGCGCGCGCGAAGGGCCGTGGCAACGTCATCCTGAAGCAGACGTGCCACATCCATGTCACCGTCGGTGACGGCAAATAAGGGGCGTCATGGGACAGAAAATACATCCGACGGGATTCCGCCTCGCGGTGACGAGGAACTGGACGTCCAAGTGGTTCGCGAACAGCAAGCATTTCGCGCCGACGCTGAAGGAAGACATCAAGATCCGCGAGTACCTGAAGAAGAAGCTCGGGCACGCGTCGGTGGGCAAGATCACGATCGAGCGCCCGGCGAAGAACGCCCGGATCACGATCTACAGCGCGCGCCCGGGCGTGGTCATCGGCAAGAAGGGCGAGGACATCGAGACGCTGCGCTCCGATCTGCGCAAGATGATGGGCGGCGACGTCGGCCTCAACATCGAGGAGATCCGGAAGCCCGAGATCGACGCCCAGCTCATCTCGGACTCCATCTCGCAGCAGCTCGAGAAGCGGATCATGTTCCGCCGCGCGATGAAGCGCGCGATGCAGAACGCGATGCGGCTCGGCGCGCAGGGCATCAAGATCATGTGCTCGGGCCGGTTGAACGGGATCGAAATCGCGCGGCCGCGAGTGGTATCGCGAGGGTCGCGTGCCGCTCCACACGCTGCGCGCCGACATCGACTACGGCTTCTCGGAAGCCAAGACGACCTACGGCGTCATCGGCATCAAGGTCTGGGTATTCAAGGGCGAAGTGCTCGCGCACAACGCCGAGCCGACGGCTGCGCCGGCCCCGGCGCCCGAGGCGCCGAAGCGTCCGCGGCGGTCGGCGGCACCAGGAGTGAAGAATGCTGCAGCCAGCTAGAAGGAAGTACCGCAAGGAGCAGAAGGGCCGCAACAAGGGCGTTGCGACCGTCGGCAACAAGGTGAGCTTCGGCGAGTACGGCCTGAAGGCCGATCGGCCGCGGCCGTCTGACCGCGCGCCAGATCGAGGCGGCGCGGCGGGCGATGACGCGCCACATCAAGCGCGGCGGCCGCGTCTGGATCCGCATCTTCCCGGACAAGCCGATGTCGAAGAAGCCGGCCGAAGTGCGGATGGGCAACGGCAAGGGCAATCCGGAGTTCTACGTCGCCGAGATCGTGCCCGGCAAGGTGCTCTACGAAATGGATGGCGTCGACGAGTCCGTCGCCCGCGAGGCGTTCGCGCTCGCTTCGGCGAAGCTGCCGATCCGGACGACGTTCGTCCACCGGCTCATCGGCGGCTGACGGAGATCGACGATGAAGCGTACCGACAACACGAAGGCGCTCGCCGCCAAGTCAGCCGGACGAGCTCAAGACCGAGCTCGCGGCGCTGCTGAAGGAGCAGTTCGGCCTGCGGATGCAGCGGGCGACCCAGCAGCTCACGAACACCGAAAAGCTGAAGCAGGTGCGGCGCAACATCGCCCGCGCGCGGACGCTGCATCCACCAGGCAAACGGAAACAGGCCAGTCATGAATGCACAGACGCAGACCGGAACGCCTGCCGAAGGCGCGGCGCCGGCGCCCCGGAAGACGATCATCCAGACGCTGACGGGCCGGGTCGTCGGCGACAAGATGAACAAGACGGTCACGGTGCTGGTCGAGCGGCGCGTCAAGCATCCGCTCTACGGCAAGTTCGTGACCAGGTCGAGCAAGTACCACGCGCACGACGAGAACAACGAGTACAAGACGGGCGACCTGGTCGAGATCGTCGCGTGCCGCAAGCTCGCCAAGACCAAGGCGTACCGCGTCAGCCGGCTGATCGAGAAGGCCAGGATCGTCTGAGGACGGGCCGGGATCCCGGGCAGTCCCGGAGCGCGATTGCAACGCATTGATTTGGAATAGAGGTTGCGGGATCGTCAAATCCCTGTCATAATCTTCGTATTTACCTGCCGCGGTCCTGGAGAGACGGCCCCGGAGCGGAAGTCCCGCCGGAGCGGAAGTCTCGCCCGACTTGGCCGCGGTCATTCCCCGAACGGGGTCCAAAACTGGACGCGGCACGTATGCCGCGACCGCAGCCGGTAGTCAAACCCGCTGCGGCGCGCGCCGCGGATTAAGTTGGAGAAGCAACAATGATCCAGATGCAGTCGGTACTGGACGTCGCCGACAACACCGGTGCCCGTCGCGTCATGTGCATCAAGGTGCTGGGCGGCTCGAAGCGCCGGTACGCGCACATCGGCGACGTCATCAAGGTGACGGTCAAGGATGCCGCGCCGCGCGGACGCGTCAAGAAGGGCGAGATCTACAACGCCGTCGTGGTGCGCACGCGCCACGGCGTGCGCCGCGACGACGGCGCCAAGGTGTGCTTCGACACCAACGCCGCCGTGCTGCTCAATCCCAAGCTCGAGCCGATCGGCACGCGCATCTTCGGGCCGGTCACGCGCGAGCTGCGCACCGAGCGATTCATGAAGATCGTCTCGCTCGCGCCGGAAGTCCTGTAGGGGAATTTAGCGATGCAGCAAGATCAAGAAGGGCGACAACGTCGTCGTGCTCGCCGGCCGCGACAAGGGCAAGCGCGGCGACGTGACGCGCGTGCTCGCCGACCACGTGCTGGTCGCCGGCGTGAACCAGGTGAAGAAGCACCAGCGGCCCAATCCGATGAAGGGCGAGCAGGGCGGCATCGTGACGAAGGAGATGCCGATCCACGTCTCGAACGTCGCGATCTGGAACCCGGTCACGAAGAAGGCGGACCGCATCGGACTGCGAATCGCTCGAGGACGGCCGCAAGGTGCGCTTCTTCAAGTCGAACGGCGAGCTGATCGGCGCCTGATCGAACCAACGCGAGAGAGATGACGATGGCCCGCCTCAGGGAAATCTACAAGAAGGAAATCGTGCCGGCGCTCACGCAAGCAGTTCGGCTACAAGTCGGTGATGCAAGTGCCGCGCGTGTCGAAGGTCGTGCTCAACATGGGCGTGGGCGAGGCCGATCGGCGACAAGAAGCTGCTCGAGAACGCCGCCGCCGACATGCAGAAGATCGCGCGGTCAGAAGCCCGTGATCACGAAGGCGAGGAAGGCGATCGCCGCGTTCAAGATCCGCGAGGGCTACCCGATCGGCTGCATGGTCACGCTGCGCGAGAACCGCATGTACGAGTTCCTCGACCGCCTGATCTCGGTCGCCCTGCCGCGCGTGCGCGACTTCCGCGGCGTGTCGGGCCGCTCGTTCGACGGCCGCGGCAACTTCAACATGGGCGTCAAGGAACAGATCATCTTCCCCGAGATCGAGTACGACAAGATCGACACGATGCGCGGCATGAACATCACGATCACCACGACCGCGAAGACCGACGCCGAGGCCAAGGCGCTGCTGGCCGCGTTCCGTTTTCCGTTCAAGAACTGAGGACGCCATGGCGAAACTGTCCCTGATCAACCGCGACCAGAAGCGGCGCGCGCTGGTGAAGAAATACGCGAAGAAGCGCGAGGCGCTCGTCGCGATCATCGACGACGCGAAGGCGTCGGACGAAACCCGCTTCGCGGCGCGGCTCAAGCTGCAGCAGCTGCCGCGCAACGCCAACCCGACGCGCCTGCGCAGCCGCTGCGCGCTGACGGGCCGCCCGCGCGGGTTCTTCCGCAAGTTCGGCCTCGGCCGCAGCAAGCTGCGCGAGTTCGCGATGCGCGGCGAGATCCCGGGCATCGTCAAGGCCAGCTGGTAAGAGGTAGACAGAATGAGCATGACTGATCCGATCGCCGACATGCTGACGCGCATCCGCAATGCGCAGATGGTGGAGCAGGCTGTCGTCGCGATGCCGTCGTCCAAGGTCAAGCTGGCGATCGCCAGGGTCCTGCAGGACGAAGGCTACATCGATGCGTTCAAGGTCTCCGGCGACGCGGTGAAGCCGGTGCTCGAGATCGCGCTCAAGTACCACGCCGGCCGCCCCGTGATCGAGAAGATCGAGCGCGTGTCGAAGCCCGGGCTGCGCATCTACAAGAGCAAGGACGACATTCCGCGCGTGATGAACGGCCTCGGCATCGCCATCGTCTCGACGTCGCACGGCGTGATGACGGACCGCAAGGCGCGCGCCACCGGCGTCGGCGGCGAAGTGCTCTGCATCGTCGCCTGACCACGAAGAGATTCCGACATGTCGCGCATAGGCAATCAACCCATTCCGCTGCCGCCCAAGGTCGAGGTCACGCTCGCGCCCGGCAGCATCACGGTCAAGGGCCCGCTGGGCTCGCTGTCCCGCACGTTCGGCAGCGCGCTCTCGATCGAACGCTCCGGCGACACGCTCGTCTGCAAGGCGGCGAACGTCGAAGCCGCGGCCGATGCACGGCACGCTGCGCGGCGCTGGTCGCGAACATGGTCAAGGGCGTGACCGTCGGCTACGAGAAGAAGCTGACGCTGGTCGGCGTGGGCTTCCGCGCGCAGGCCGCCGGCGACAAGGTCAACCTGTCGCTCGGCTTCTCGCATCCGGTCGTGCACGCGATGCCGAAGGGCGTCAAGGTCGAGACCCCGGTGCAGACCGAGATCGTCGTCAAGGGCATCGACAAGCAGCAGGTCGGCCAGGTGGCGGCGGAGATCCGCGCCTACCGGCCGCCGGAACCGTACAAGGGCAAGGGGTGCGGTACGCGAACGAGTACGTGAAGATCAAAGAAACGAAGAAGAAGTAGAATGCGTTGCCGACGACGTCAGAGGTATGCGATGAACAAGAACGAAGCCCGTGTCCGCCGCGCCCGCAAGACGCGGATCCGCATCGCGCTTCAGCGCGCGACGCGGCTGGTGGTGAACCGGTCGAACTGCCACATCTACGCGCAGATCATCGCGCCCGACGGGCGACCGCGTGCTCGCGAGCGCGTCGACGGTCGAGGCCGACGTGCGCAAGGACGTCGAAGAACGGCGGCAACAAGGCCGCCGCGGCGATCGTCGGCAAGCGCATCGGCGACCGCGCGAAGGCGCTCGGCATCGAGACGGTCGCGTTCGACCGCTCGGGCTACCGGTATCACGGCCGCGTGCAGGCGCTGGCCGACGCGGCTCGCGAAGCCGGCCTGAAGTTCTAACGCCGCTACGCGACGACGAACAGGGAAGATCGACATGGCGAGAATGCAGCAACGGCAGCAGCAGCAGGACGAGCGCGGCGACGGCCTGCGCGAGAAGATGATCAGCATCAACCGCGTCACCAAGGTGGTGAAGGGCGGGCGCATTCTGGGCTTCGCCGCGCTGACGGTCGTCGGCGACGGCGACGGCCGCGTGGGCATCGGCAAGGGCAAGGCCAAGGAAGTGCCGGTGGCCGTGCAGAAGGCGATGGAAGAGGCGCGCCGCCGGATGGTCAAGGTGCGCCTCAAGAACGGCACGCTGCATCACGCGGTCGAAGGCCGGCACGGCGCGACGAAGGTGTTCATGCAGCCCGCCGCGGATGGCACCGGCGTGATCGCCGGCGGCCCGATGCGCGCGGTGTTCGAGGTCGTGGGCGTGACGAACGTGCTGGCGAAGTGCCACGGCTCGACGAACCCGTACAACCTGGTCCGGGCGACGATCAACGCGCTCGAGAACTGCAGCGCGCCGGCGGACATCGCGCGCGAAGCGCGGGATGACCGTCGAACAGATGATGGAAGCGTGACGATGACGCGACGCGAAGAAAATCAGGGTGAAGCTCGTCAAGAGCACCGCCAGCGCGAAGGAGAGCCACCGCGCGACGGTGCGCGGGCTCGGCCTCAAGTGGACGAACCACTCGGTCGAGGTGATCGACACGCCGGCGACGCGCGGCATGATCGACAAGGTCAGCTACATGGTCAAGGTCGTCGAATAGGAAGACCGGAGCGAAGCGATGCGTCTCAATACGATCAAGCCTGCCGAAGGTTCGAACAAGGCCCGGCGCCGCGTCGGCCGCGGCATCGGCTCGGGCCTCGGCAAGACGGCCGGCCGCGGGCACAAGGGACAGAAGTCCCGCTCGGGCGGCTTTCACAAGGTCGGCTTCGAAGGCGGCCAGATGCCGCTGCAGCGCCGGCTGCCGAAGCGCGGCTTCGTCTCGACGACGCAGCAACGACACGCGCCGAAGTGCGCCTGTCGGACCTCGCGAAGCTGCCGGTCGCGGACATCGACTTCCTCGCGCTGCAGGGCGGCGGGTGTGGTGCCGACGCTCGCCAAGTCGGCGAAGGTGATCAAGTCCGGCGAATTGACGAAGGCGGTGAAGCTCACCGGCATCGCCGTCACCAAGGGCGCCAAGGCGGCGATCGAAGCCGCCGGCGGCAGCGTCGCCTGAGCGGCGGCGACGCATCTCAAGCACAGGACGAATCTTGGCCACGACCAACCCGGCTCTGAAGACAGGATCCAAGTACGCCGACCTGAAGCGGCGGCTGTGGTTCCTGCTGGGCGCGATGGTCGTCTACCGGATCGGCACGCACATCCCGGTGCCGGGGATCAACGCGTCCGCGCTGGACGAGCTCTTCCGCTCGCAGGAGGGCGGCATCCTCGGCCTCTTCAACGTGTTCTCGGGCGGCGCGCTGCAGCGCTTCTCGATCCTCGCGCTCGGCATCATGCCGTACATCTCGGCGTCGATCATCATGCAGCTCTGCACGGTGGTCGTCCCGTCGCTCGAGGCGATCAAGAAGGAAGGCGAAGCGGGCCGCCGCAAGATCACGCAGTACACGCGCTATGCGACGCTCGGGCTCGCGTTCTTCCAGGCGCTCGGCATCTCGATCGCGCTCGAGGCGCAGGCGGGGCTCGTGATCGCGCCGGGATTCTCGTTCCGCATGGTGACGCGCGGTCACGCTGGTGACGGGCACGATGTTCCTGATGTGGCTGGGCGAGCAGATCACCGGAGCGCGGCCTCGGCAACGGCATCTCGCTGCTGATCTTCGCCGGCATCGCCGCCGGGCTGCCGCGCGCGATCGGCCAGACGCTGGAGCAGCTCAACACCGGCGCCTATTCGATCCCGCTGGTGCTCGGCATCGCCGCGCTCGTGATCGTCGTCACGGCGTTCGTGGTGTTCGTCGAGCGCGCGCTGCGCAAGATCCTGGTCAACTACGCGAAGCGACAGGTCGGCAACAAGGTCTACCAGGGCCAGAGCTCGCACCTGCCGCTCAAGCTCAACATGGCCGGCGTGATTCCGCCGATCTTCGCGTCGTCGATCATCCTGTTCCCGGCGACGCTCGCGTCGTGGTTCGGCCAGGGCGACCACATGATCTGGCTGCGCGACCTCGCGGCGACGCTCGGCCCGGGCCAGCCGGTGCACGAGATCCTGTATGCGCGCGGCGATCATCTTCTTCTGCTTCTTCTACACGGCGCTGCAGTACAACCCGAAGGAGACCGCGGAGAACCTGAAGAAGAGCGGCGCGTTCATCCCGGGCTACCGGCCGGGCGACCAGACGGCGAAGTACATCGAGAAGATCACGCTGCGGCTCGACGCTGCTGGGCTCGCTCTACCTCGTGGTCGTGTGCTTCATCCCGAATTTCCTGATCGCGTGGAAGAACGTGCCCTTCTACTTCGGCGGCACGTCGCTCCTGATCATCGTCGTGGTCACGATGGACTTCATGACGCAGGTGCAGGCCTACATGATGTCGCAGCAGTACGAGAGCCTGCTGAAGAAGGCGAATTTCAAGGGTGGGCTGCCCACGCGCTGATGTCGAAGGAAGACACGATCCAGATGCAGGGCGAGATCCTGGAAATGCTGCCGAACGCAACGTTCCGGGTGAAGTTGGAGAACGGTCACGTGGTGCTGGGCCACATCTCCGGAAAGATGCGGATGCACTACATCAAGATATTGCCGGGCGACAAGGTGACGGTGGATCTGACGCCGTACGACCTGACCCGGGCGCGGATCATCTTCCGCGCGAAATGACAGCAGGAAGAGAACGGCAATGAAAGTACTGGCTTCGGTGAAGAAGATCTGCCGCAACTGCAAGATCATCCGGCGCAACGGCGTCGTGCGCGTCATTTGCACGGATCCGCGGCACAAGCAGCGGCAAGGCTGACGAGTCATTCGACTGAATCGACAGGGTAGACGACATGGCCCGTATTGCAGGCGTCAACATTCCCAACCACCAGCACGCCGAGATCGCGCTGACGGCGGTCTACGGCATCGGCCGTCCGCGCGCCAAGGCGATCTGCGTCGCCGCCGGCATCAAGCGGCTCGGCGAAGATCAAGGACCTGTCCGACGCGGACATGGACCGGCTGCGCGAGCAGGTGCAGAAGTTCACCGTCGAGGGCGACCTGCGCCGCGAGGTGACGATGAGCATCAAGCGGCTGATGGACCTCGGCTGCTACCGCGGCGTCCGGCACCGCCGCGGGCTGCCGGTGCGCGGCCAGCGCACGCGCACCAACGCCCGCACCCGCAAGGGTCCGAAGAAGTCGCGCTCAGGCATGCAGCAAGCCGCGCGCCGGCGACGCAAGTAACGGCGAAGGACAACGCAGAATGGCAACAGCACCGCAGAATCCGAAGGCCGGCGCCCGTGTGCGCAAGAAGGTCAAGAAGAACGTGGCCGAAGGCATCGCGCACATCCACGCGTCCTTCAACAACACGATCATCACGATCACCGACCGGCAGGGCAACGCGCTGTCGTGGGCGACGTCCGGCGGCGCCGGCTTCAAGGGCTCGCGCAAGTCGACGCCGTTCGCGGCGCAGGTCGCGGCCGAGACGCGCCGGCCGCGTCGCGGTCGAATGCGGCGTGAAGAACCTCGAAGTGCGGATCAAGGGCCCCGGCCCGGGCCGCGAATCGGCGGTGCGCGCGCTGAACGCGCTCGGCATCAAGATCACCAGCATCTCGGACGTGACGCCGATTCCGCACAACGGCTGCCGTCCGCCGAAACGGCGCCGTATATAACGGACACTCGGTCGACGCGAAAGCGATGTCGACCGAAACTTTGAACTATAGGACAGCAACGTGGCTCGATACACCGGACCCAAATGCAAGCTCGCGCGACGGGAAGGCACCGACCTTTTCCTGAAGAGCGCGCGTCGTTCGCTCGACTCCAAGTGCAAGCTCGACACCAAGCCCGGCCAGCACGGCGTGCGATCGGGCATGCGCATGTCGGACTACGGCAACCAGCTCCGCGAGAAGCAGAAGCTGCGCCGCACCTACGGCATCCTGGAGCGGCAGTTCCGCCGGTACTTCGGCGAAGCCGCCCGCCGCAAGGGCTCGACCGGCACGAACCTGCTGCAGCTGCTCGAGTCGCGGCTCGACAATGTCGTCTACCGGATGGGCCTCGGCTCGACGCGCGCCGAAGCGCGCCAGCTCGTCGACGCACGGCTCGATCACGGTCAACGGCAAGGTCCTCAACGTTCCGTCGGCGCTCGTCAAGGCCGCGCGACGTCGTCGGCGTCACCGAGAAGGCCAAGGGCCAGCTGCGCATCCAGGATGCGCTGCAGCTCGCCGAGAAGGTCGGCTTCCCGTCCTGGGTCGAAGTCGACGTGAAGAAGATGTCCGGCACGTTCAAGGGTGCGCCGGACCGCTCGGAGTTCGGCGCAGGACATCAACGAAAGCCTGGTCGTCGAGCTGTATTCGAAATAGCAGACCCCAGGCGCCGACGGGCCTCGGCGTGCGCCGTTATCTTCTAAGGTCCCGCATGCAGAGCAATGTCCTGTTGAAACCGCGCATCATCGACGTGCAGTCCAGCTCGCCGTTCCACGCCAAGGTGGTGATGGAGCCGTTCGAGCGCGGGTACGGCCATACGCTGGGCAACGCGCTGCGGCGCGTGCTGCTGTCGTCGATGCCGGGCTACGCGCCGACCGAGGTCAGGATCACCGGCGTGCTGCACGAGTACTCGGCGCTCGACGGCGTGCAGGAGGACGTCGTCGACATCCTGCTCAACCTGAAGGGCGTCGTGCTGAAGCTCCACAACCGCGACCACGTGCCTGCTGAAGCTCGCGAAGACCGGCGAGGGCCCGGTCACGGCGGCCGACATCGAGCCCAACCACGACGTCGAGATCATCAATCCCGAGCACCTGATCGCGCACCTGACGGCGGGCGGCAAGATCGAGATGGAGATCAAGGTCGAGAAGGGCCGCGGCTACCAGCCGGCGACCGCGCGCGTGAAGCCGGATGGCGGCCGCACGATCGGCAGCATCCTGCTCGACGCGTCGTTCAGCCCGGTCCGCCGCGTCAGCTACGCGGTCGAGAGCGCGCGCGTCGAGCAGCGCACCGACCTCGACAAGCTGGTGCTCGACATCGAGACCAACGGCGTCGTCGAGCCGGAGCAGGCGGTGCGCTACGCGGCGTCGGTGCTGGTCGAGCAGCTGTCGGTCTTCGCCGACCTGCAGGGCACCGACCAGCCGGCTGCCGAGCGCTCGTCGCCGCAGGTCGATCCGATCCTGCTGCGCCCGGTCGACGACCTCGAGCTCACGGTGCGCTCGGCGAATTGCCTCAAGGCCGAGAACATCTATTACATCGGCGATCTCGATCCAGCGCACCGAGACCGAGCTGCTGAAGACGCCGAACCTCGGCCGCAAGTCGCTGAACGAGATCAAGGAAGTGCTCGCCTCGCGCGGGCTGTCGCTCGGGATGAAGCTCGAGAACTGGCCGCCGGCCGGGCTCGACCGCCCGTAACCGTCACGCGACGCGCGCAAACCGAAGGAAGACGGAATCATGCGCCACCGTCACGGCCTGCGGAAACTGAACCGCACCAGCAGCCATCGCCTCGCGATGCTGCGCAACATGACCAACTCGCTGCTGACGCACGAGGTCATCAAGACCACGCTGCCCAAGGCGAAGGAGCTGCGTCGCGTCGCGGAACCGATGATCACGCTCGCGCAAGGACGCCGACGCTCGCCAATCGCCGCCTCGCGTTCGACCGGCTGCGCGACCGCGACGTCGTCGTCAAGCTCTTCAACGAGCTCGGCCCGCGCTACAAGGCGCGTCCGGGCGGCTACCTGCGCATCCTCAAGTTCGGCTTCCGCGTCAGGCGACAACGCGCCGATGGCGCTCAGTCGAGCTCGTCGACCGTCCTGCAGCCGGCCGAAGCAGCTGCGGCGCCCGAAGACCGAATAGCCGGACTCGCAGACGAAGCAAAGGCCGGGCGCGATCGCCCGGCTTTTCGTCAGCCGCGCTCGTACGTTGCGCGGTGGCACGCGCTTGCTACTCGCTTCGGTGCCGTGAAGCGCGTGCGACGTCTGATCGCTGCAGTCGCGCGCCGCGAGTGCGTCCGCGTTGCTTCTCGCTTCGGTGCCGCGACCGCGCGCTCGGCCGCTACGCGGTACCCGGTGCAGGCTGCGCCACGCGGCCGTGCAGCACGCGGACACGCGCATGGCGAGCGCGCAGTCGTGCACGGCGTGCGTCGCCGGAGGCCGTGACCGTCGCCTCGCGGCCACGCTCGGAACGCGCCGGCGGCAAGCCTCCGGCCGCGCCATGCGAACTCCACACATGTAGCTCGACACCGTGCGACGACATGTTCCGACAATGATCCCTTGCTACGGCGGGCGTCGCGGATAGACGAATTTGGCTGGCCGGGTCTTTGCACCCGGGTGCCGAGCGCGGTGGGCTGACGGCGACGGGGACAGGGATCATCACCTTGAGTACCGTAATCGAGAACAAGCCGGCGGCGCGCGGTGGCGTTGCGGACAAGCTCGCGCTTCTTCAACGGGCTGCAATCCGTCACCAACACGATCCACGCGACGACCCATCTCGACGAGATCATCCTCGATCTCGGCCGGGACATCTGCAGCCTGTTCGGCGCCGACCGCCTCACGATCTACGTCGCCTGCGACGGCGGCAAGTCGATCGTCACCAAGGTCAAGACCGGCCTCAATTCGTACAAGGACTTCAAGCTGCCGGTCACCGACCAGAGCGTCGCCGGCTATGTCGCGCTGCACAAGCGGATCATCAACATCCGCGACGTCTACGACGCGAAGGAGCTCGAGACCTACAGCCCGCATCTCAATTTCCTGCGCGTGGTCGACGCCAAGACCGGCTACCGCACGCAGGCAGATGCTGGTGGCGCCGGTGGTCGACGCGCAGACGAAGGAGCTGATCGGCGTCGTGCAGCTCATCAACACGCATGTCGGGCGAGCCGTTCCCGCCGGCGATGGAGGAGGGCGTCGTGCTGCTCGTGCGAGACGCTGGCGATCGCGCTGCGGCAGCGGCAGCGGCCGATGATGCCGATCAAGGGCAAAGTACGACGGCCTCGTCGCCGAACGCGGTGACCTCCGCCGAGGAGCTCGAGACTCGCGACGCGCTCGGCGCGGCGCAAGAACCTCGACATCGAGACGGTGCTGATCGACGAGTATCACGTCAAGCCCGAGCGCGATCGGCGAGGCGCTCGCCGCCTATTTCGGCGTTCCGTACGAGCCGTTCAAGGCGGATCGCGTCAAGCCGTTCGAGCTCCTCAAGAACCTGAACCGGGAGTTCCTCGAGAGCAGCCTCTGGGTGCCGATCGACGACACCAAGGACGGCATGGTCGTGCTGACGACCGATCCCGGAGAAGCTCAAGCGGCTCGCAGCGTCGTCAACAACGTCTACCCGAAGGGCAAGATCACCTACCGCGTCTGCTGCAATCACGAGTTCACGAAGACGCTCGACCAGCTGTTCGGCGGCGACGCACGGGCGGCGATGGACCGCGAATCGATCGGCGACCTCCTGTCCGACATGCAGGAGGACGGCAGCGAGCGGCGACGAGGCGCTCGAGGACATGAAGATCCGCGGCAGCACGACAACGAGGTCGTCAAGCTCGTCAACAAGATCATCGTCGACGCCTACCAGCAGGGCGCGTCGGACATTCACATCGAGCCGTATCCCGGCAAGGGCAAGACCGAGATCCGCTTCCGCAAGGACGGCCTCGCTGCAGCCGTACATCTCGGTGCCCGCATGGCTACCGCAACGCGATCGCGGCGCGCATCGAAGATCATGTGCGACCTCGACATCTCCGAGCGGCGCAAGCCGCAGGACGGCAAGATCAAGTTCAAGAAGTTCGGCCCGCTCGACATCGAGCTGCGCGTCGCCACCGTTCCGTCGCAGGGCGGCGCTCGAGGACATCGTGATGCGCATCCTCGGCGGCCGGCGAGCCGATGCCGCTCGACAAGCTGGCGCTGTCCAAGCACAACCTCGATCGGTGCAAGGACGTGGTCGCGAAGCCGTACGGGCTCTTCTTCGTGTGCGGTCCCGACGGGCTCCGGCAAGACCACGACGCTGCACTCGGTGCTCGGCTATCTCAATACGCCGGACACGAAGATCTGGACCGCGGAAGACCCGGTGGAGATCACGCAGCGCGGGCTTGCGCCAGGTGCAGATGAATCCCAAGGCGGGGCTCACCTTCGCCGTCGCGATGCAGGCGTTCCTGCGCTGCGATCCCGACATCATCATGGTCGGCGAGATGCGCGACAAGGAAACGGTCGGCGACGGGCATCGAGGCCTCGCTCACCGGCCACCTCGTGTTCGCGACGCTGCATACGAACAGCGCGCCGGAGTCCATCGTGCGACTGCTCGACATGGGCATGGATCCATTCAACTTCGCCGATGCGCTGCTCGGCATCCTGCGCAGCGCCTGGCGCGGCGCCTTTGCCCGAGCTGCAAGAAGCCGCATGTGGCTACCGAAGGCGAGCTGAAGGCGCTGCTGGACGGAATATTCGCTCGAGCTCGTCGGCCACCGAGACCTGGAAGAGGAACCTGGACCTGGCCCGCGCAGAACGCTCTACAAGGACTGGATCCGGGAGTTCGGCAACGAGAAGGGCGACGATCGACGCTCTATACCGCCGTCGGCTGTGAAGTTTGCAACGGCACCGGCTACAAGGGCCGCGTCGGGCTGCACGAGCTCCTGGTGGGCACCGATGCGATCAAGAAGAACATCCAGGAGCACGCGCGGGTCGCCGAGATGTTCGCCACGGCGGTCGAGGAGGGCATGCGCACGCTGAAGCAGGACGGCATCGAGAAAGTGCTCTTGGGGGTCACCGACATCCACCAGGTACGCTCGGTTTGCATCAAGTAGCGCGTGCCATGCAAGCGGCAAGCGCGCACCGAAGAAGCCAACGATCTGTTCCTGCGCCTCGACGCAGCTGAACGACGTCGGCGTCGCGCTCTCGCGGGAAACGCGACATCGACCGGCTCCTGGAGGCGATCCTGGTGGCGGCCAAGAACATCACCAACGCCGACGGCGGCACGCTGTACCGTGTGACCGACGAGCGCACGCTCGAGTTCGCGATCCTGCGCAACGACACCCTCGGCGTCGCGATGGGCGGCACTACCGGCGCGCCGGTCCCGTTCTATCCGATCGCGCTGTACGATCACGACGGCGCGCCGGTGACGAGCATGGTCGCGGCATACGCCGTGCACCACGGCCAGTCGGTCAACATCGCCGATGCCTACAGTCAGGAAGGCTTCGATTTCTCCGGGACGAAGAGCTTCGACCAGAAGACGGGCTACCGTTCGCGCTCGTTCCTGACGATGCCGATGAAGGATCACGAGAACGCGATCATCGGCGTGCTGCAGCTCCTGAATGCCAAGGACCGGGCGACCGGCACCGTCCGCGCGTTTTCGGACGCCGACCTGCACCTCGCCGGAGTCGCTCGCCTCGCAGGCGGCGATCGCGCTCACCAACCGGCTGCTGATCAACCGCCTCGAGGCGCTGTTCGAATCCTTCATCCGGCCTCATCAACGCGGCGATCGACGACAAGTCGCCGTACACGAGCGGCCATTGCCAGCGCGTGCCGATGCTGACGATGCTGCTGGCGGACGCCGTCGACAGCGTGCAAGGTCGGGCCCGCTCAAGGGCTTCACGATGTCCGACCGCGATCGGCACGAGCTCAAGATCGCGGGACTTCTGCACGACTGCGGAAAGATCACCACGCCGGTCCACGTCGTCGACAAGGCGACCAAGCTCCATACGCTGTTCGACCGCATCGAGCTCATCGACACGCGGTTCGAGGTCGTGAAGCGCGACGTGGAGCTCGAGCTCTGCCGGGCGCGGCCTCGCGGCGCGCGGGACGGCAACGCCGGCGGTGCTCGCCGCGCTCGAGACGCAATCGCGAGGGCCGCCTTGCCGAAATCGACGCCGACCGCGCGTTTCTGCGCCACTGCAACGTCGGCGCCGAATCCATGCGTCCGGAGGACCAGGAGCGGGTGCGGCAGATCTCGGCCAAGTACCGCTGGCGCGACAGCAACGGCAACGAGCGGCCGTTGCTGACCGACGACGAGATCGAGAACCTGACGATCCCCGCCGGCACGCTGACGCGGGAAGAGCGGCGGATCATCAATCACCACATCGACGTGACCATTCAGATGCTCGAGGCGCTGCCGTGGCCGCGGCACCTGACGCGCGTTCCGGAGTACGCCGGCGGACACCACGAGCGGATGGACGGCAAGGGCTATCCGCGCGGGCTCACCCGCGAGCAGATGTCGCTGCAGGCGCGCTGCATGGGGATCGCCGACATCTTCGAGGCGCTCACCGCGGCGGACCGCCCTACAAGAAGGGCAAGACGCTGTCCGAATCGCTGCGCATTCTCGGCAGGTTCAAGCTGAACGGGCACATCGACCCCGACCTCTTCGACGTCTTCATGTGGCAGAAGGTCTATCTCGCCTACGCGGCGCAGTGCATGGACCCGAGCCAGATCGATACGGTCGATCACGTCGAAGGTTCCCGGCTACATCGATCCACCGGCGCAGCTGAGCGCGGCCATCCGATGCCGTCGCGGCATAATCATCCTTGACCAGGAATTCCCGATGACCAGCCTCAACTGTGCGGAAATCCTCGCCGGACGCGCGCCAAAGGACGCGCCCGTCACGCTCAAGGGCTGGGTGCGCACGCGGCGCGACTCGAAGGCGGGCATTTCCTTCGTGCACGTCTCCGATGGGTCGTGCTTCCATCCGGTCCAGGTGGTCGCGCCCAACACGCTGCCCAACTATGCGGACGAAGTCACGCGACTCACGGCGGGCTGCGCGGTGGAAGCCACGGGAACGATCGTGCCGTCGCCGGCGAAGGGCCAGCCGTTCGAGATGCAGGCGGCGTCGCTGCGCGTCGTCGGCTGGGTCGACGATCCCGATACCTATCCGATCCAGCCCAAGCCGCACACCCTCGAATTCCTGCGCGAGGTCGCTCATCTGCGGCCGCGCACCAACGTCATCGGCGCGCTGACGCGCGTGCGCCACACGATCGCCAACTCGATCCACCGGTTCTTCCACACCAACGGCTTCTACTGGGTGAACACGCCGATCATCACGTCCTCCGACGCCGAAGGGGCGGGCGAGATGTTCCGCGTGTCGACGCTCGACCAGATGAACCTGCCGCGCGACGCCGCCGGCAAGGTCGACTACACGCAGGATTTCTTCGGCCGCGAGACCTTCCTCACGGTGTCGGGGCAGCTCAACGTCGAGGCCTATTGCCTCGCGCTGTCGAAGGTCTACACGTTCGGTCCGACGTTCCGCGCGGAGAACTCGAACACGAGCCGGCACCTGGCCGAGTTCTGGATGATCGAGCCGGAGATCGCCTTCGCCGACTCTGCCGACAACGCGACTCTCGCGGAGGCGCTGCTGAAGCACATCTTCACGACGGTGCTCGACGAGCGCGGCGACGACATGGCCTTCTTCGAGGAGCGCATCGAGAAGGGGTGATCGCGAAGCTCACGGGCATCGTCGATTCCGAATTCGTGCGCGATGGACTACACCGAGGCCATCCGCGTGCTCGAGCAGGCCAAGCAGAAGTTCGAGTTTCCGGTGAAGTGGGGCATCGACCTGCAATCGGAGCACGAGCGCTACATCTCCGAGAAGCACGCCGGCAAGCCGGTGGTGCTGATGAACTACCCGAAGGAGATCAAGGCGTTCTACATGCGCTTGAACGACGACGGCCGCACCGTCGCGGCGATGGACGTGCTCGCGCCCGGGATCGGCGAGATCATCGGCGGCAGCCAGCGCGAGGAACGGCTCGCCGTGCTGGATGCGCAGGATGACCGAGGCCGGGATGGACAAGGACCACTACGGCTGGTACCGCGACCTGCGGCGTTACGGCACCGTGCCGCACGCGGGGTTCGGCCTGGGCTTCGAGCGCACCGTCGCCTACGTGACCGGGCTCGCGAACGTGCGCGACGTCATCCCGTTCCCGCGGACGCCCGGGAACGCCCGCTACTAGGAAGCAGTGAACCTCACGGGCGCATCCATCGCGCCCGTGAGGGATTTACCGCAGGTTCCCGGTGGTCTCAGCGATCGCTCAGCGGTCGCTCAGTGATCATTCCGGTGCCAGTCGCCGCCCCTGCCATCGCGGCCCCCATGCTGCGAACCGCCGTGCCAGCGGTCGTTGCCGTGCCAGCCTGCGCCCGAATACCCATAGCGATACGGATACCGATACGTCGCGTACGGGAGCCACGTAGACCGGGCGAGGACGGTAGACCACGGCCGGCGGAGCATAGTAGACGGGTGCGCTCGGGTAATAGGCCGGCGGAGCGTCGTAGTACGAATAGCCGCCACCGTAGCCCGCCGTACCCCGGTCCGTAATAGCCGCCCGAGTTCGCGGCAATGCTGGCGCCAGCGACTGCGCCGATCGCGCCACCCACCCATGCGCCGTTGTGGTGATTGACGCTGTTGCCGATGGCTGCCCCGACGCCGGCGCCGAGAAGCGCACCCAGCGCCGGATCACCGGCCGAAGCCCGTTCGGAAAGCGTCGCGGTTGTCAGAGCCGCCGCTACGGCGGCAATCACCAAGGGTTTCCTGAGCATGTCGATCTCCAGCGTTTTGTCGCATTGACGGCAGGGGCTTGAGGCTCCCGCCGGCAGACGGGACATTCCGCCTGTCGCTGCCATTAACGTTTGCCGGCGCGAAAAGGACGCGCAATCTCACAATCTGTTACATGTTCGTCGGGCGTCGCGCTGCACTCCGAAATCCGTCCAATCGCCGCCGCCTGGAACCAAACCACGGGCCCCGGATCCAAGCCGCCGCGCAGTTCCATCCCGAAATTCGGGGATTTCGCGCCCTGACGCTACAATCTCGACCTGAACCGGGGGTTTTCCCCGGGGCATCGTCCGAGGCGCCGGCAGGACCGGCGACGCACCCTGCGGATGCCGGCCCCGGCCGATGGAGGAGGACCCTATGACCGCTTCTGGAAACGCCGCCCGGGCCGGGTGCGCGATGCTGCTGGCGCTGGCCGGCCCGCTCTTTCTGGCCGCCGGACTCGCCGCTGACGGGCTGCAGCGAGGTCTCGAACAATCCGCACCCGCTGGGCTCCGAGAAGACGAATACGATCTTCGCGCCGATCCTGTCGCGGTCGCCGAAATATCTCGATCCCGCGAGCTCCTATTCGAACGACGAGACGCCGTTCACGTACCAGATCTACGAGCCGCTGTACGGCTATCACTACCTGAAGCGCCCCTACGAGCTCGTCGGCCGCGCCGCCGAGGAGGTCGCGCATCCCGTCTACCTCGACAAGGACAGGCAAGGTGCTGGAGGGTGACGCGCCGGGCGAGGACGTCGCCGGAGACGCAGTTCATCATCAAGCTGAGGCCGGGCATCAAGTTCGCGCCGCACCCGGCGTTCGCCAGGAATGCGCAGGGCGAATACGCGTATCACAACATGAAGCGCGAGGACGTCGCCGACAAGCACAAGGTCACGGACTTCCCAGCAGACCGGCACGCGCGAGCTGACGGCCGACGACTATGTCTACGGCGATCCGGCGGCTGGCAACGCCGCGGATCAAGTCGCCGTCGTTCTCGACGATGTCCGACTACATCGTCGGCCTCGAAGGAATACGGCGACAAGGATCGTCGCAGACCGACAAGGCGATGCGCAAGGGCCTGGCGCCCACGGATCGCGACCTGCCGTTCCTCGACTTTCGGCAAGTATTCGTTCGCCGGCGCCGAGGCGCTCGACAAGCACACGCTCGAGATCCGCGTCATCGGCAAATATCCGCAGTTCAAGTATTGGCTGGCGATGACCTTCTTCTCGCCCATCCCGTGGGAGGCCGAGAAGTTCTATGCGCAGCCCGGGATGGCCGAGAAGAACCTGACGCTCAACTACTGGCCCGTGGGCACCGGCCCGTACATGCTCACCGAGTACATCGAGAACCGGCGCCACGTGCTCGAGCGCAATCCGAATTTCCACGGCGAGACGTATCCGTGCGAGGGCGAGCCCGGCGACAAGGAGAAGGGCTATCTGGTCGATTGCGGCAAGGCGCTTCCGTTCGTCGACAAGATCGTGTTCGACATGGAGAAGGAAGCCGTGCCGCAGCAGGCGAAGTTCCTGCAGGGCTACTACGACTCGCCCGGCCATCGAGCGGCTCGACTACGGCACGACGTATCGTCGTCGAAGTGGAGCGACGACAAGAAGAAGGACAAGGAATTCAGCGACAAGGGCATCAAGCTGCCGACGACGATCGAGGCCAACAACTGGTACATCGGCTTCAACTGGCTGGACCCGGTCGTCGGCAAGGGCGACAACGCCCGAGCAGGCCGAGCGCAATCGCAAGCTGCGGCAGGCGCTGTCGATCGCGATCGACTGGGAGGAACACATCGCGATCTTCGAGCGCGGCCAGGGCGTTGCCGCGCAGGGCCCGCTGCCGCCGTCGCTCTTCGGCTACCGGGACGATGGGCCGTCGGCCTTCAATCCCGTGGTCTACCGCAAGGGTCGCCGACGGCAAGCCGGTGCGCCGCTCGCTCGACGAGGCGAAGAAGCTGCTGGCCGAGGCGGGCTATCCGGACGGCCGCGACGCCAAGACCGGCAAGCCGCTGGTGCTCAACTTCGACTACCAGTCAGTCGGCGACGCCCGGCGTCAAGGCGCTGCTCGACTGGTACACGAAGCAGTTCGCCAAGATCGGCGTCCAGCTCGAGGTGCGCGCGACCGACTACAACCGCTTCCAGGACAAGATGAACAAGGGCTCGGTCCAGATCTTCTTCTGGGGCTGGCTCGCCGACTACCCGGACGCCGAGAACTTCCTGTTCCTGCTCTACGGGCCGAACTCCAAGGCGCTGACCAACGGCAACGGCGAGAACAACACGAACTACCAGAATCCGGAGTTCGACAAGCTGTTCGAGCAGATGAAGTATCCTCGACGACGGCCCGCAGAAGCAGAAGCTCATCGACCAGATGATCGAAATCGTGCAGAACGGACGCCGTCTGGAGCTTCGGCTACTTCCCGACGTCGGCCGCCGCCTATCCACCAGTGGATCAGCAACGGCAAGCCGACGCAGATCATCCGCAACCACATCGGCTACCTGCGGCTCGACCCGGAGTTGCGCACGCGCAAGCTCGCCGAGTGGAACCAGCCGGTGTGGTGGCCGATTCCGCTGCTCGCGATCGGCGTTGCTCGCCGCCATCGTGCCGGCGTGGTTCGCCTGGCGCCGCCGCGAGCGCGAAACCGCGGCGCGCACGCTGGCCGACGGCGCCGCGCACATGATCAACTACATCATCCGCCGCGTCGGCTACGGCGTGCTGATCCTGATCGGCGTCAACCTGTTCACGTTCATGCTGTTCTTCACGGTGAACACGCCGGACGACATGGCGCGGATGAACATCGGCGGCAAGCGCGTCACGCAGGATGCGATCGAGAAAGTGGAAGGTCGAGCGCGGCTACGACAAGCCGCTGTTCTGGAACGCGCAGAAGCCGGGCACGCGAGAAGGTCACGAACACGATCTTCGTACGAGCGCTCGGTCCAGCTCTTCGCCTTCGACTTCGGCGCGTCCGACAGCGGGCGCGACATCGGCTACGAGCTGAGGCAGCGGCGTCGGGCCGTCGATTGCGCTCGCCATTCCCACGTTCATCCTCGGCATCTTCGTCGTGATCGTGTTCTCGCTGCTGATGGTGTTCTTCCGCAATACCTACCTCGAGTTCTGGGGCGTCACGCTTCGCCGTGTTCCTGCTGTCGATCTCGGCGCTGTTCTACATCATCGTCGGGCAGTTCTTCTTCAGCAAGCGTCCTGAAGCTCGTTCCGATCTCCGGGCTTCGCGGGCGGCTGCGGATCTCGTTCGTGTTCCTCGCGCTGCCGATCATCATCGGCATCGTCGCGCGACTGGGCGGCGAGGCGCTGTTCTACCGCACGATGTTCCTCGAGGAGATCGGCAAGGACTACGTGCGCACGGCGCGCTCGAAGGGGCTGTCCGAGACCGTCGTGCTGTTCCGCCACGTGCTGCGCAACGCGCTGCTGCCGATCCTGACCAGCACCGTCGCCGTGCTGCCGCTGCTCTTCCTGGGCGCGCTCATCATGGAGTCGTTCTTCGGCATTCCGGGCCTCGGCAGCTACACGATCGACGCGATCAACGCGCAGGACTTCGCCGTCGTGCGCTCGATGGTGTTCGTCGGCTCGGCGCTCTACATCGTCGGCCTCATCCTGACCGACATTTCGTACACGGTCGCCGATCCGCGCATCCGGCTGAGTTAGGCAAGACAACGCCATGCCCAAGCTCGTCTTCCTCGCCACCGACATCGCGCTGTACGTGCTGCTCGTCGCGATCGTCTTCTACGTCTGGCACGCGCTGCGCACGCCGACGCTGCGCCAGACGTGGCGCAGCGTGCTGCACGACCCGGCGGCGATGTCGGCGCGGCGTCGTGCTCGACGATCTTCCTCGTGATCGCGATGCTCGACTCGTTCCACTTCCGGCCGCTGCTGCCGCCGGCGCCCGGCGCGGCGGCGGATGCGGCGCCGGCGTACTCGACGCGCACGCTGTCGGTGCTCGACGCGCTGCTGGCCGGACCGCGCGAAGCGCGCGAGAAGACCTACTCGATCCCGCTCGGCACGCATCAGTACTCGAAGGAATCGATGCTGGTCGACGGCAAGTCGGTCCGCGACTTTCCGCGGCTGCAGTTCGGCGGCGCGCACCTCAAGGATACCGACGCCGAATGGGTAGCGGACGTCGTGCGGCGCGTTCGGTCGCGGGACTCGCTGGGCGGCGCAGTCGCCGCAGCCTTGCTGTGGCTCGTCGTCGCCGTCGCTGCGCGCGCAGGTCGACGCAAGCCGGCGTCGCCGACGTCGCTGCGCGCCATCTGGCGGCGGACCACCGAAGTTCCGTGGCGCGCGATGCTGCGTCACCGCCTCGGTGGCTCGTGCTCTTTGCGGGCTGGGTCGTCGCGCTGTGGCCGTATTACCACGTGTTCGGCACGGACCAGACCGGCAACGACGTGCTGTTCCAGGCGATCAAGTCGATACGCACGGCGGTGGTCATCGGCTCGCTGGCCACGATCGCGACGCTGCCGTTCGCGATCGTCTTCGGCATCCTCGCCGGCTACTACAAGGGCCGCGTCGACGACGCGATCCAGTACCTGTACACGGTGCTGTCGTCGATTCCGTCGGTGCTGCTGATCGCCGCGTTCGTGCTGATGATCCAGGTGTTCATCGACAAGAATCCGCAGATGTTCGATACCGGGCTGCGAGCGCGCCGACATCCGCCTGTTCCTGCTGGCCGCGATCCTCGGGCATCACCGGCTGGGCCGGCGCTCGCGCGCCTGCTGCGGGCCGAAACGCTCAAGCTGGGCGAGCTCGACTACGTGCAGGCCGCGCGCGCGTTCGGCGTGTCGGACGCCGGCATCATGCGCCGCCACATCCTGCCCAACGTGACGCACGTCGTGCTGATCGTCGCGGTGCTCGATTTCTCGGGGCTCGTGCTCTACGAGGCGGTGCTCTCCTATGTCGGCGTCGGCGTCGATCCGACGACCAACAGCTTCGGCACGATGATCAACAGCGCGCGCAACGAGATGTCGCGCGATCCCGTCGTGTGGTGGACGCTGCTGGCGGCGTTCGCGTTCATGGTGACGCTCGTGCTGTCGATGACAGCTCTTCGCGAGCGCCGTGCGCGAAGCCTTCGACCCGCGCGCCCGCGCCTTCCGCGTCCGGCGCGCGCAAGCCCGCGCCCGGCACATCGCCGGTTCCGGCCGTCATCGTCGTCCGGCCGCGGCAGCCGACTAGGATACACGCATGCTCGCGATCGAAAACCTCACGACCGAAATCGATTCGGACAGCGGCCTCGTCCGCGCAGTCGACGCGCTGACGCTCACCATCGAGCGCGGCGAGACCTTCGCGCTGGTCGGCGAGTCGGGCTGCGGCAAGTCGATGACGGCGCTGTCGATCCTGCGCCTGCTTGCCGGACAGCGGCCGCGTCAGCTGCCGGCAGCGTCGAGCGTCGATGGCACCGACATCACGCAATTGCCGGAGAGCGAAGATGCGCGACATCCGCGGCCGCCGCATCAGCATCATCTTCCAGGAGCCGTCGACCAGCCTCAATCCGGTGATGACCGTCGGCCGGCAGATCACCGAAGTCATCGAGCGCCATACGCGCGCTCCGCGGCGACGCGGCCGTGGCCAAGGCGGTCGACTGGCTGAAGCGCGTCGGCATTCCGGAGCCCGAGCGTCGCGTCAACGACTATCCGTTCCAGATGTCCGGCGGGCAGAAGCAGCGCGTGATGATCGCCATCGCGCTGGCCGCGCGAGCCCGACGTCGTGATCGCCGACGAGCCGACCACCGCGCTCGACGTCACGATCCAGGCGCAGATCCTCGACCTGCTGAAGGAGCTGCAGCGCGTCGCAGAAGATGGCGATGCTGCTGATCACGCACGACCTCGCGATCGTCGCGCAGATGGCGCATCGCGTCGCGCTGATGTACGCGGGCCAGATCGTCGAAGTGGCGGAGGCGAAGGAGTTCTTCGCGCGCCCGCTGCATCCCTACGCGGTCAACCTGTTCGAGGCGCTGCCCGATACGGCCAAGCGCGGCCGCAGGCTCGCGTCGATCGCCGGCTCGGTGCCGCCGCTCAATCAGGAATTCGCCGGCTGCCGCTTTGCCGACCGCTGCGCCGACGTGATGGACCGGTGCCGCGTCGACGCCGCCGCAGCTGATCGAATTCCGGCCGGGCCACTCAGGTGCGCTGCTTCTCTACGACGGCACCGAGCGCATCCGAGCGCCGCGACGCGTGTCTGGGGCAAGGATCCGGTGCTGCCGGCCGATCCGCCGGAAGGCGACGACGGTGCTGGAAGTGCGCGACTACAAGGTCTGGTTTCCCGATCCGCAAGGGGCTCCTGAAGCGCACCGTCGGCCATGTGAAGGCGGTCGACGGCGTGTCGTTCCGCATTCCGGCCGGGCGCACGCTCGGCGCTGGTCGGCGAATCGGGCAGCGGCAAGACCACGGTCGGCAAGGCGGTGCTGCAGCTGCTCCGCAATACGGCGAAGATCAGCGGATCGGCGCTGCTGCACGGCCAGCCGCTGGAGCAGCTGAACGGCGAGGCGCTGCGCACCGCGCGGCGCGCGGCGCAGATCGTGTTCCAGGACCCGTTCGCGTCGCTCAATCCGCGGATGCGCGTCAGCGAGATTCTCGAGGAAGGCGTGGCGTCGCTGCGCCCGGATGTCACGCCCGCGCAGCGCACCGAGCGCGTCGCGGCATTGCTGGAGAAGGTCGGCCTGCGGCGCGATGCATTGACTGCGCTACCCGCACGAATTCTCCGGCGGCCAGCGGCAGCGGCTGGCGATCGCGCGTGCGCTGGCGGTGGAGCCGAGGCTGATCGTCGCCGACGAGCCGACTTCCGCGCTGGACGTTTCCGTGCAGGCGCAGATCCTCAACCTGCTGAAGCAGCTGCAGCAGGAGCTCGGCGTCGTCCTACCTCTTCATCACCCACAATTTCGGCGTCGTCGAATACCTGGCGCACGAGATCGCCGTCATGAAGAACGGCAAGCTGGTCGAGGCGGGCCCCGCCGAGTGCCGCTGCTTGCCCATCCGCAGCACGAATACGCGTACGTTGCTGGCGGCGGTGCCGCGACTTGCGCCCAGCTGCCCGATCTCACGAACGCTACACTTCGCTGGCGTGGCTCCCGGAGCCGCCGCCGTCGTCGAGCCAACACACCAAGGTAGACGCGCGACGGATGTGCGGTTGCGCCATCAGGGTCAGCGGGCGTGCCCTCGGCGACGATGCGGCCCTCCTCCAGCACGTACGCATTGTGTGCGAGGTCGAGCGCCATGCGCGACGTTCTGCTCGACCAGCAGCACGGCCACGCCGTCCGCGTTGATGCGGCGAATGCTGTCGAACACTTCGACGACGACGGTCGGGCGCGAGGCCCGAGCGACGGCTCGTCGAGCAGCAAGGAGGCGCGGGCGCGCCATGAGCGCACGCGCGATCGCCACCATCTGCTGCTGGCCGCCCGACAGCGTTTCCGCGCGCTGCTCGAGCTTGCCGGTCAGCATCGGAAACAGCGCGCACGACGTGCTCGAGCGACTCCTTGCCGCCGCGCCTTGGCACTGGCGAGATAGCTGCCGAGTTCGAGATTTTCGCGCACCGTCATCGTCGGCGAACAGGCGCGCGCCCTCCGGCACGATGGCAATGCCCTTCGGCGCAGAAGCGATGCGCCGGCAGCCGCGCGAGGTCGCATGCCCCCAATCGTCATCGAGCCGGAGGTGATCCGGTGAATTCCGGCGATCACGTTGATGAGCGTCGATTTGCCCGCGCCGTTCGGCCCCACGACGCAAACGAGCTCGCGCCGGCGCCGAGCGTGCAGCGAAACGTCCCACAGCGCCGTGGCAGCGCCGTAGTCGCGCTGCGACGACGTTCGAGCTCAAGCATGGGCGCCGGCCCAGATAGCGCGGTCACGACCTCGGGATGTGTCCATGACGTCGGCGCGCGACTCCCTCGGCGATGACCTGCCCGTAGTTGAGCACGACGATGCGATCGGCGAGCGCCATGACGGCGCGCATGACATGCTCGACGAAGACGATCGTGCGCGCCCTGGTCGCGGATCGCGCGGATCAGCAGCAACGGCGTCGTTGATCTCGGTGGGCGTCAGGCCCGACAGGACCTCGTCAAGCAGCACCAGTCGCGGCCGCGACGCCAGCGCCCGCGCGAGTTCGAGGAATTTGCGCTGATGCAGATTGAGATCGTCCGGCAACGCATCGGCCTCTCCGACCAGACCGGTGAAATCGAGCCAGCGCCGCGCTTCGTGTTCAGCAGCCGCCGCGCGACAGATTCGCGCTCGCCGAACATCGCCGCGATGGCGACGTTTTCGCGGACCGTGAGATGCGCGAAGGGACGCGGAATCTGGTAAGTGCGCGCGATGCCGCCGCGCGCGATCGCGTGCGCGTCGCAGTCCGCCAGCTCGCGCCCCTCGAACTCGATTGTCCCCGCATCGGGCGGTAGTGGCCGCTCACCAGATTGATGAAGCGTCGACTTTCCCGAGCCATTGGGTCCGCAGCAGTCCCAGGATTTCGCCGCGACGGACAGTCGATATCGATGCCGTCCAACGCCTGTACGCCGCGAAAGGCCTCTGCGCAGGCCGCGTGCAATCAGCATCGGCTCGCTCGTCGCCAGCAGCGGTCGCTTTGGGCGGCAGCGCATTCCTGCGGCAGAGCCCCGTTGCATCCGCGCACGCGTGCCGCTCGCCTGCGGCGACCGGCAAACCAGCCCAGCACGCCGTTGCGGCATGAAGAGAATGACCGCGATCAGCACGGCGCCGAACACAGCCTTGCCGGCGACGGCGTGATTGCCGGCGGTGAACGGCATAGAGCAGAGCTGTGATGACCGCCGCGCCTGACCGCCGGCCCCGCCCAGAACGCGCGTTCCGCCGAGCACGGACATCAGCACGACGGTCAGCGGAACGATGATCGAGAACGTCTCGCCCGCGGTCACGTAGGAGACAAACAGCGCATGGATGCCGCCCGCGACGCCGGCCAGGCCGCACGACACCGCGAATGCGGCGAGCTTGTACCGGAACGTCGGCACGCCCAGCACTTCGGCCACATCCTCGTCGTCGTGGATGGCGAAAAGCCCGGCGCCGAACTTCGAGTGAAAGATGCCGAACGCGGCAAGGATCGTCACGAGCGCGAGCGCCAGCCCCATGTAATAGAAGGACGACGCGCCCGACGGACCGATCGCGGGCACCGGCGACGCCGCTGAGATAGATCCCCGGCCCCCCGTCGATCGGCGTGTTCAGCACGATGGTCCCGACCACGAACGTGAAGGCCGAGCGTGACCAGCGCGAAGAGTTCGCCGCGAATCTCGCGGACGCGAAATACGATAGCACCCAACGTCGCGCCAAGAATCGCGGCAACGCCCGCAGCTGCCGGCAAGCGTCCACAGGAACGGCACGTCGAAGCGCGATGCGAGTACGGCGGTCGTGTACATGCCGGCGCCGAAAAACGCGCCGTGTCCGAAAGAGAAAGTAGCCGGAGTATCCGGAAAGGATGTTCCAGGACGTCGCCAGCACGATCCAGTGGAAGACCAGATACAGGAACGACTCGTAGAAGAGCGGAAGCCCGGCCAGCGGAATCAGCGCGAGCCCGGCGCCCGCGATGACGATCGCGCTCAACGCGCGCGCGATGTTACGCTTTGCCGGGACGTACAAGCAGCACGACGATCAGGAGCGAGAAGGACACGAGGGCGCCCACGATGGCGCGGTGATCGCCATGGTGACCGACTCGCTGACGCCGATGACGATGCCGGCGATGAGCGGCCCAAGCGCCCGCCCCAACCCGCCCAGCATCACCGCGGCAAACACGACGCCGATCCACGTGTAGATTTGCGACGGGGCCAGCGTGTAGCTCAACGCGATGCACACGCCCGCGACGCCGGCCAGGGCCGCGCACATGCCGGAACAGCAGCAGCGCGAGGGCCTTCTGGTTCACGCCGAACGCGGCGGCAATCGGACCATCCTCCGCGGCTGCACGCATCGCACGGCCAAGGTCCGTGTAGCGAAGCGCCGCCCAGATTGGCGAGCGACAGCGTCAGCGACAGTACAAACGTCAGCAGTTCCGGCATCGGCACGTACAGTGCGCCAACGCGGAACGTCGTGTCGCCGTAGACCGAAGGGAGCCGCCGGAAATCCGCGGTCCAGATGGACTGGATCACACTTTCGATGATCACCGTGAGGCCAAAGGTCACCAGCAGCGAATTGAACGCGCTGATCCGGAAGCGGGCGAAAAGCCACTGCACCGCGATGCCGATGGCGAAAAAGCACGGCACGATCACGAGCATGGTCGCCAGCGGATCCATGCCGCCCACGGCAGAGAGTTGATAACAGAGGTAGGCGCCCAGAAACGCCAGCGCGAAATGGGCCAGGTTGATCTGCCGCAGGATCCCCCACGACAGGCTGAGCCCCAGGCCGAGCAGTCCGTACAGCGCCCCGATGAAGATCCCCGACAGGATCGACTGCGCGAGGAGCGCGGCGCTCGGCAACGCCATCGCGCAACGCCGTCAGGGCAGTACGCGAGTGTCGCGCCCGGCGCCGCGTACGCCTTCGGCCAGACGGTCACCCAGCGGCCGTTCTGCACCTGCTTCACGCGCATCAAGTCATCGCCATAGTTGTTCGGCCCGTCGAAGCGCAGCTTGCCCTGGACGGTGTCGACGCGGTTCTTGCGCAGCCACTCGGCCAGCACCTTGTCGTCGAGGCTCTTGGTCGCCGTGACCGCCGCGTCCGAGGACCTGCCATGCGGAATACGACGCCGCGGCCTGGGTTTCAACGCCCGTGTACGGCAGCCCGGCCTTGGCCGCGCGCTCGTTGAAGATCTTCACGAATTCGGCCGCGCCCGGATTGCTGGTGAACGGCGGGTCCTGCTCGAAGATCGTCGCCGCGAGCGCGTTCTTCGCCTCGGCCGCCTGCACCATCGGCCCCGGCGCCGGATACATGTAGAAATGAAATTTCGGCGCGTAGTCGATCTTCTTCATCGCGTCGAGCAGCTGGTTGCCCTCCAGTCCGATCGCGCCGACCCAGACGAAGTCGGGATTCGCGTCCTTGATCCGCGCGGCGATCGGGCCGAAGTCGCGGTTGCCGAACTCCCATTCCAGGAACATGCACCTCCTGAAGGCCCCGCTTCTTGGCAATTTCGCGCGCCCGAGCGACATGAAGTGCACGGAAGGAAACTTGCTGGTGACGACGGCGATGGTCTTCGGCGGCTTCGGCGTCGCCGCCAGCGCATCGAAGAGCGTGTTCGGGAACGGTTGTCGCCGGATCGGGACCGAGCGACCACGTCGGAAACTGCCCGTCGTACTTCGCGAGGTTGGGAATGCCGAACGTGTGATGGACGAGCACCTTGTTGTAGCGCTGCGCGACGCCCATGGCCGAGAGGATTGCGCCGGTCGCATACGGCCCCAGCAGCAGATCGACCTTGTCGACGGTGATGAGCTGCTCGTAGAGCGTGCGCGCGAGGTCCGGCTTCGACTGGTCGTCCTTGACGATCCACTCGACCGGCCGGCCGAGCAGGCCGCCGCGCGCGATTCAGCTGCTCGACGTAGATCTCGCCGACGAGCTGGTGGACGAGCGCGGTCGCGGCGAGCGGCCCGGTGAGCGCGAGCGTGCTGCCGATGCGGATGGGAGGGTCGCCCGCAGCCGCTGCAGCGCCGGAGACTATGCCAACGATGAACGCGGCCGCGAGCGCGGCGATGCCCGCGGCGAGTTGCCTGACGATTTTCTTCAACGCTGTCTCCTCCGCTGCGCTTCAGGCGCTCTTGCGGCGCGATGCGCTTTCGTGATTGATGACGAAATCGTCCGGCACCGGCGGTCCCCAGACGTAGAACGAATCTTCGGGCGCATAGTCGCCCGCATTCCATTCCACGTCGGCGGGAATGAAGTCGATGTCGTAGGAGTATTCGGCGAAGCTGCCCCAGGGATCGCGCACGTAGCGAAAGTAATTCGAACCGATCACGTGGCGGCCCACGCCCCAGCCCTGAACGTGGCCACGCTCCGCCATCTGCTGCATGCCCAAGCCGACCTCGTCGATGCTCGCGACGTCCCAGCTCGAATGATGGAGGCCGGGACCGTCGGATTTTGCGAACGCCAGCATGTGGTGGTCGCTGGCATGCGCGCCGTGCAGAAACGCGATCGATGTCGCCCGAACGATCGGAGAGGCGCAAGCCCAAGCACCTCCGTGTAGAAACGCACGGACCGGAGCACATCGGAGCTGAAGAGCAGGATGTGCGATAGGCGACGCGGGCGGACGATACCGGTGGCGGAACGGGTGGGTGCCGCGCCGCGTGCCCGGAACGATAACCGGTGCGCTTCCAGTACTCTTTGCCGACGGCGACACCTTGGCTGCGACGACGATCTGCACCGGCGTTCCTTCCGGATCGCGTATCCACGTGCCCTGCTCGTCCGCCAATGCATGCGGCGTGATCGTCGCCACGCCCTTCTGTGCGAGCCGCTTCGCCAGCGCATCGACATCATCGGCGTAAATGCCGAAGCTCACATAATCGAGCTGCTTGGAACCCGGTCGCTGATAGATCGACGCCCAGCGCTGGGGGTGCCCCATGGTGTAGAGGTCGGCCCGGCCTTCGGCCTCGCGCACATCGAGTCCGAATGCGTCGTAGAAATCGATGGCCGCCTTGAGGTCGGGAACGCTGAAGACGAAGCGATGCAGCGAATGCACCGCCGTCGTGTCTTTCCGGCGCAGCGGAGCAGGCGTCGGTCCTTCCATCCAGTCCTCCTCATCCTCTTCTTGTCGCCTGCGCTGCGGGCAGTCAGTATGGGAGTCGGTCTACTGACTTGCCAAAGAAACGTTTGCACCCATATTACGACCTTCCAGACCGGGCGGCGCAATCGTGTTGCGCCGGCCCCTTCGCGGTGACTTCGCTTTCAGGCGCGGCAATTCGTGATCACGAATTCCGCCAGTTGCGCGATGCACGTGGCCTCGTCGGCATGCTGGGTGTCGATCACGAAATCGGGCGCTAGAGGCTCCTCGTACGGGCTGTCGATGCCGGTGAAGCCCTTGATTTCGCCGCGCCGCGCCTTGCCGTAGAGCCCTTTCGGATCGCGCGCCTCGCAGGTGGCGAGTTCCGATTTGACGTATATCTCGAAGAAGCGCCGCTGGCCGGCCGCGGCGCGCGCCCGCGAGCGGTCGTCGTGGAACGGCGAGATGAATGCCGTGATGCAGACGAGCCCCGCATCGGCGAAGAGCGCCGCGACCTCACCGACGCGGCGGATGTTCTCCTGCCGGTGCTCCGGTGAGAATCCGAGATCCGCGTTGAGGCCCCGGCGCACGTTGTCGCCATCGATTGTGTAGGCGGCCCAGCCGCGATCGAAGAGCGCGCGTTCGAGCGCCATCGCCAGCGTCGACTTGCCCGCGCCCGACAATCCCGGTCAGCCATACGATCGCGCCCGGCGTGGCCCGCTCGTGCACCTCGCTCCATCGCGGAAATGCGATGATCGACCGCGACCACGTTGCGGCTCGCCGGCCACAACGCATGTCGCTGGTCCGGATAGCGGCTGGCATCGACCAGGCCGCCGCCCACGATCACGCCCGCATCCGCCAGAACAAAGCGCCCGGTCTCGAAGCATTCCGCGGCATTGTCCAAGGCAACCGGCACGTCGCACCGCAGCGTGACGCGGCCCAAGCCGTTCGTCGCAATCTCGTGCGCCGGCCGCGGTGCCAGCCGGTCGACATCGAGCGCGTGAATGATCGACGCAATGCGCACCGCGACCGCGCGCGCGCCGACGCGCAATTCCAGTCGCTGCCCTTCGGCCAGCGGCTCGCGACCGAGCCAGAAAATGTCGGCGTCGAACACAGGTGTGAGGCGCGCCGGCGCGCCGGGCGCGCACAGCAGGTCGCCGCGCTCGACGATCACCGGCTCGGCGAAAGTAAATGCCGCGTTGTCGCCCGCCTGCGCCGAATCGGGTGGCCGCGGCCACCCGTCGAGCTCCGCGACATGCGCGCGCTGGCCCGAGGGCAGCACCATCACCTCGTCGCCGGGTCACAGCGATCCCTGCGCGATACGCCCGGCAACCACGCGCCGCGTGCCCGTGCGATAGACGTCCTGGACCGGCAGCCGCAGCGGCGCATCCGACGTCGCAGTGCGCTCGTCCGGACAGAGCCTCCAGCGCACTCACCAGCGTCGGTCCGCGCCACCAGGTTGCCTCGGCGGGGCGGCGATGTTGCCGCCGTCGCGCGCCGAGGTCGGGACGATTGCGTGAACGACGACGCCCAGCTGCGCGAGCGCCTGGGCGATCTCGTCGCGCCGCGCGTTGAACCGGGCCTCGCTCCAGCCGAGCGCATCCATCTTGTTCACCGCGACCACGAAGTTCTGGATGCCGAGGAGCCGCAGCAGCGCCGCGTGGGCGCGGGTTTGCGCTTCGGCGCCCGCCTGCGCGTCGACGACGAGCAGCGCGGCTGAAGTCCCGGCCGCACCGGTGACGAGATTGCGGACGAGTTCGCGGTGGCCCGGGCAATCGATGACGATCAGCTCGCGTTTTGGCGTGCGCACATGCACGCGCGTCGTATCGAGCGTCACCGCCTGGTCACGCTCGAGTTGCAGTGCGTCGAGCGCGAACGACCACTCCAGCGGGACGCCCCGGCTCGCGCTCGCCGCTTCCAGCTTGGCGACCTTGCCCTCAGGCAGCAGGTCGAGTTCGTGCAGCAGGCGCCCTAACAGCGACGACTTGCCGTGGTCGACGTGCCCGGCCAGGCAGACCGCGAGCGGGCGCCCCATCACATGTAGCCCGCGGCGCGCAGGCGCTCGAACGCATCCTCGCGCTCGTGGTCCATCGCGCGGCCGGCGCGTTCCTCGGTCTTCGTCGTCTCGAGTTCGCGGATGATCTCGGCCAGCGAGGCCGCCTGCGAAGGCACCGGGAACGTAATGTCGGCCTCGCCGAGCGAACGGTAGCGCATGCCGTCGCGCGCGAAGTAGAGCTCGCAGACGGGAATGGCTTCGCGCTCGACATAGCGCCAGACGTCGAGCTCGGTCCATTCGAGCAGCGGATGCACGCGCACGTGACCGCCCGGCGGCGCCAGCGCTCGCATAGTGGCCCCACAGTTCCGTCGGCTGCTCGCGCACGTGCCAGCCGCCTTGCGCATCGCGCGGGCTCATCCCGCGCTCCTTGCCCCGAATCGGCTGCTCGTCGCGGCGGATGCCGAGCAGGATGCCCGCGAAGCCGCGCTCGGCGATCAGCTGCTTCAGGCCTAGCGTCTTGCGCGCGGCGGCGCGCGCCTTGGGCGGCAGCGCCGGATCCGTCGTCTCCACGGCCGGGCATGGTGCGTTGATGTAATCGAGATTCCACTCGCGCACGTAGCGGTCGCGGAATGCGTAGACCTCGGCGAACTCGTTCCCCGTGTCGAGCAGGATGACTGGAAACGGGACTCGGCCCTGGAACGCCTTGCGCACGAGCCAGAGCAGCGTGTTGGAGTCCTTGCCCAGCGACCACAGCATGGCGAGCGGCTTCAGCCGCGCGTAGGCCTCGCGGATCAGGTGGATCGAGTGCTGTTCGAGGTGATGAATGTGATCGGACATGGCGGAGGCGGTGCTACGGTGATGCGCGGTGCCGACATCTTAGCCGCATCTGCCTCCCGCGACCGCACGGGCCTTAAGGCGGCACGCTCCAGCGTAGAATTTGACATCGAGCGACCGTGCCGCTGTGCCGCTCCTCGAACTCACGTTACGGAGATACTTCATGCCTTGCTCCCGCGCCGCGCTGCCGATGGTCATTGCCTTTGCCGCCGCCGCCGTTCTAGTGAGTCCCGGCTGTCGCGCAGGCCGATTGGCCGGACCACCCGATCAAATGGGTCGTGCCCTTCGGCCCGGGGGTGCCAACGACCTCATTGCGCGCGCCGCGGCCGAAGCGGTGGGCAAGCGCCTCGGGCAGCCTGTCGTCATCGACAACAAGCCGGGCGCGGGCGCGATCATCGGCGCTGATTTTGTCGCGAAGGCGAAGCCGGACGGCTACACGTGGCTCATCGGTGCCGCCGGCGTCGTGACGAACAGCATTCTTCGCGCGGACATGCCCTACGCCGACGGGGATCTGATACCGGTGGGCATGATCGCCGTAGCGCCCTCGGTCATCGTCGTGCACCCCAGCGTGCCGGCGAACAACCTCAAGGAGTTCGTCGCCTGGGCCAAGACCCAGAGCGGCGGCATCAATTGGGCCACCGCCGGCGGCGGCAGCACGCCGCATTTCGTTGCCGAGATGCTGCGCGAGTCCGGCATGAACATCACGATCGTTCCCTACAAGAGTGGCTCGGAGGGCATGACCGCCGTGCTGTCGAACAATGTCCACGCCACATCGGAGGCGAGCATCGTCGTGCTGCCCCAGGTGAAGGCGGGCAAGCTCAAGGCCCTCGCGACCACCTACAGCAAGCGCATCAGCGCCTACGACACGCTGCCGACGGCGCAGGAGCAAGGCTTTTCCGGCGTGCTGATCGGCCACTGGGCCGGGCTCTTCGCGCCGAAGGGCACGCCGCCCGCGATCGTCGAACGGATGAGCAAGGAGCTGGAAGCCGCGGTGAAGTCCCCCGAGTTCCGGGACAAGATGGTGCCGTCGGGGATCGAGCCGGAGCCGGGCACCACCGCGAGCTTTGTCGTGTTCGTCAGTGCGGAACGCGAACGCCTTCGCGCGCTCGCGAAGAAGGCGAACATGCAGGCCGACAAGTGAGCGGTAACGCTGGACCTACACCACCGCAGGCAGGCGGAGCAGGCGGCGCGCTTCTTCTGCCGTTGCCGGTCGGCGGCCGTATTCGCCGCACAGATCGACCGCCTGCTTGACCAGCGCGGCGTTCGATGGCGCCAAGGTGTCCTTGTCCAGCCGGACGTTGTCTTCCAGACCGGTTCGGCAATGGCCGCCGAGTTCAAGCGACCACCGAATCAGCGTCGCCTGGTCCCGCCCGGATGCCGGCGCCGGTCCACGTGGCGTCGGGGTCGAGCCGCTGCAACGTCCGTGACGTAGAACTCGAACACCTCGCGATCGACGGGCATGGCGTTCCTGACGCCCATGACGAACTGGACGTGGAGCGGGCCCCTGATCTTCCCGCGCGCTGCATCGCCGCCGCCTGGAAGATCATCGAGAGGTCGAACGCCTCGACTTCAGGCTTGATGTCGAAGCGGAGCATTTCCGCCGCGAGCCAATCGACCAATTCGGGTGAATTTTCGTAAACGCGCGTGGGAAAGTTGACCGAGCCCGTGGCGAGCGACGCCATGTCCGGCTTGAGCGACAGCATCGCACCACGTTCGTGGCCCGCACCCGAGCGCCCTCCGGTCGAAATCTGCGTAATGATTCCCGGGCAATGCTTGCGCAGGCCCCCGAGCAGCTGGGCGAACCGGTCCGGACTCGACGTCGGGGACTCGTCGTCGTTGCGGACGTGCAGATGAACCAGCGACGCGCCGGCCTCGAATGCCTGCTGGGTCGCCTCGACCTGCTCGGCAATCGATATGGGCACCGCGGGATTGTCCTTCTTGCGCGGCAACGAACCCGTGATCGCGACGGTGATAACGCAGGGTGTCGTCATTGGCAATCTCCTCCGAAACGGTGTCGCAGGCCCTTCAGTAGCGAATCTTCGCAACTTCACTGAACCTGGAGGCCGGCCTTTGCACGAGCTTCGCGTATTTGGCCATCTCGCTGCGGGAAGAACTGCGCCGCGTAGTCGGGCGTGCTGACGTTGATCGTGTTGCCCTGCTTTGCCATCGCCTCCTTCACCTCGGGCGACGCAAACGCCTCGGCGAACGCGGCATTGATGCGTTTGATGTCTTCGGCCGGCAACTTGGCCGGTCCGATGACCGCGAACCAGCCCTCGACAATGTAGCCCGGCAGCCCCTGCTCGACAAAGGTCGGAATCTCGGGAGCGGCAGGCGACGCGTTTCTCCGCGCCGACGCCAATGGCGCGCAGCCCGCCGCTTTTCAGGTGCTGCTGCACCGAAGGCAGCGACAGCGCGCCGAAGTCGACCTGTCCACCGAGGAGATCGGTCAGCATCGGACCCACGCCCTTGTAGGGAACGTGCGTTGCCTTCACGCCCGCCTCGTCCAGGAACATCTCGGCGGCCAGGTGCAGGATCGTGCCGTTGCCCGACGACCCGTAGTTGTACACGCCGGGCTTGGCCTTGAGGAGTGCAATGAATTCCTGCGCGTTCTTCGCGGGGATCCTCGAAGGGTTGACGACGAGCACGATTGGCGTCGAGCCGATGACCGCGATCGGCGTGATGTCGTTGATCGGATCGAACGGCAGCGATTTGTAGACGCTGGGGTAGATCACGTGATTGTTGGAGACGATGCTGAGCGTGTATCCGTCGGGCGCCGAGCGCGCGAGCGCCGTCGTCCCGACAATGCCGCCGGCGCCCGGCTGATTGTCGACGACGACCGGATGCCCCAGCGCCTTGGCCAGCGCCGGCGATGCGGCTCGGGTAATCGTATCCACACCCGAAGCGGTCGCCACGGGCAGGATGAATTTGATCGCGCGCTCGCCCACTTGCGCCTGCGCGAGCCCCACGGCGCCAATTGCTACGACGGCGAGCGTGAGGGCCGCGCAACGGGCAATGCCGAGCATCGTCGAGCGCCGCCGCTGAGACGTTGAGTTCGCGGGTCATGGTTCGCTCCTCGGAATCGTATGCGATGTCGGAACTTAGGCGACCGCCGTCTGCGCCAGCAGCGCGTCGATCTCGCCGGGTGTGTAGCCCAGGGTGCCCATCAATTCACGCGAGTGCTCGCCCATCTTGGGCGGGTCCAGCCGCACGCCGAGCCGCCGCCCGTCCAGTGTGATCGGGAAGAGCGTCGTCTTCACCGTCTGCCCCGCCTTCGCGCCGTCCGGGAGCCGGACGTCGGCGAGACCGCCGGTCGCCTTGAGATGCGGGTCGTCGTACAGGTCCTCGGGCTTCCTGATCGGTGCGAACGGCAGCCCGACCTTCTCGAACAGCGCGGCGAGTTCGTCGGCGGAGCGGTTCGCGAGCCGCGGCGCGAATGTCGGCCAGCAGCGCCGGACGCTTCTCGACACGCTGGTTGTTGGTCGCCAGCGTCGCGTCGGCCTTGAGGTCGGCGAAGCCCAGCGCATCGCAAAACGTCAGCCACTGCGCGTCGCTGACCGCGCACAGGAAAATCTGCTCGCCGTCGCTGAACCGTGAACACGTCGTAGATCGCCCACGGGTTGTCGCGCGCGGGCATCGGCGCCGGATGCTTGCCGGTCATCGCGAACTGCAGCATGTGCTGGCCCATCAGGAACACGTTGTTCTCGAACAGCGCCGACTGCACTTCCATGCCCGCGGCCGGTGATCCCGCGCTGGATGAGCGCGCCCAGCACGCCGATCGCGCCGAAGAGTCCGCCCATGATGTCGTTCACGCTCGTGCCGGCGCGCAGCGGATCGCCGGGCCGGCCGGTCATGTAGGCCAGGCCGCCCATCATCTGCACGACCTCGTCGAGCGCCGTGCGATGCTCGTAAGGTCCGGGCAGGAAGCCCTTGTGGCTGACATAGATCAGGCGCGGGTTCGCCTGCGCCAGCGCGGCGTAGTCGAGGCCGTACTTCGCCATCGTGCCGGGCTTGAAATTCTCGACGACGACATCGGCGCTGGCCGCGAGCCGGCGTGCGACCTCGGCGCCGGCGGCGCTGACGCAGGTCGATCGCGATGCTCTTCTTGTTGCGGTTGAACATCGGGAAGAAGCCCGCGCCCGCGCCGAGCAGCCGGCGCGTGCGGTCGCCGTCGATCGGCTCGACCTTGATCGACTTCCGCGCCCATGTCGGCGAGCATCATTCCGCACGTCGGGCCCATCACCATGTGCGTGAACTCGACGACGCGCAAGCCCGCGAGCGGTTGCGGCGGCGATGCCGGTTCGGGAAGGTTCATGGCGCCTGAGTCCATCCTCACGTGCCGGCGGACGCGGTCATCGTCTTCGGCAAGCCCGGCGCGCCACAGCGTGCCGTGGAGCGTTTCGCCATCGAGCCAGCCGGCGACTTTCGCGCGCAATGCCATCAACCGGCCGAAGTCCTGTCCCGTCGGCACGCCCATGCTCGCGAACAGGTAGGCGACGTCCTCGGTGGCGACGTTGCCGCTCGCACCGGGCGCGTGCGGGCAGCCGCCAATCCCGCCCAGGCACGCGTCGAAGCGCGAAATGCCGACCTGCCACGCGGAATACACGTTGGCGAGGCCGAGCCCGCGGGTATCGTGAAAGTGGGCGCACGCGACGCGATCGCCGGCTACGCGCAGCGCCTGTTCGAAGAGCGCGCGAACCATGGCCGGATCAGCATAGCCGACCGTGTCGGCGAGGCCAACGCGTTCGGCACCGGCATCCAACGCGGCCTGCAGCAGCCGCAAGCACTTCGGCCGGCTCGACGCGGCCCTGGATCGTGCAGCCAAACGCGGTGGAAAGCCCCACTTCGATTCGGCATTGCGATCCGGCGGCGTCGCGCGCGGCGCGAATGCGCGCGATTTCCGCGACAACGTCGTCGGGGGTCTTGCGCAGGTTGGCGAGACTGTGTGCATGGCTGGCGGACAGCGGCAGCAACATCAAGTCGGCGCCGCACTCGATCGCTCGCTCCGCACCCTTGAGGTTGGGAACGAGCACCGACACGCACAGATCGGGAAGCGTCTTGGCATACGCGACCAGCTGATCCGTGTCCGCGAGTTGCGGCAGCAGCCGCGCCGGCACGAACGAGCCAACTTCGATCTCCCGTTGTCCCGCCGCATAGGCGCTGCCGATCCACTCGATCTTCTGCGCCGTCGGGAGCGATGCGGCGCGATGCTCTGCAGCCCGTCGCGCAGGCCGACCTCGCGAATGATGACAGGGCGGCTGACATTGCTCATCGTATGCTTGCAGGCCGGCGGTCAATCGAACGCGACGATTTCGACCCAGTTGGCGCCTTTCCCGGCCGGATACCTGTTGAGCAGCTTGAGCGCGCCGCTGGCCTGATCGATGGCATAGACCGAAATCGTGTCCGATTTTTCGCCGGTCACGACCATGAAGCGCCCCTTCGGGTCGATGTTGAAGCCGCGCGGCTGGCGCTCGGTGGGCGTGCTCGACAGATAGGTGAGCTTGCCACTTGCGCCGTCGACGCTGAACGCGGAAATCGTACTGCTCGTGCGCTCGGATATGTACATGAATTTGCCATTGGGCGTCAGGTGGATGTCGGCGACCCAGATATCGTTGTCGAGATTGCGCGTCGTCGGCCCTGTGCGCGGCGCGCCGGGCCCCAGCTTGGTGTCCGGCGGCAACCCGGAGACGGAACTCACTTCCGTCAGCAGTCCCGTCTTGCCATCCACCGCGAAGGTCGTGACCGTCCCCACCATTTCGCTCAACAGGTACATGAACTTGTTGTCCCCGGACGTGACGAAGTGACGCGGACCTGTCACCGGCTTCGCCAGGTAAATCGCCGGCGTATTCGAGCTGAGTTTGCCGGTCTGCGCATCGAAGTTGAACATGAAGACCGCATCGCTGCCCAGCGACGCGACGTAAACGAACTTGTTGCTTTCGTCCACGCGGATCGAATGGGCGTTGCGGCCCACCGGAATCACCTGCAGCGGCTCGGCGGCAACGCGGCCATCCGCGCCCGACGGCATTGACACTGATGACATTACCGCCGAACGACGCGCCCAGCAGGAACCGTCCCGTCTTGTCGAGCGAGATATACGGAAAGCTTTCCGCGAGCGGCGAAGTCGACACAACGGTCAGCGCGCCCGTGTTGCGGTCAATGGCATAAACGTGCACCGTATACGGTTTGGATCGCGACGCGGCGTAGAGGAAGCGGCGGTCGGGGCTCACGACCATCGGCATGACCACGCTCGCCGCCTTGGCGCGCGTTCCCGGCTGGAGTTCGCCCGAATCGAGCATCCGGTAGCTGCCGATGTCTCCGTCTTCGGCATGCGAAACGTAGACAAAAGTTGCCGCAAGCGCCGGCGCGCCGCCGACAAACGCTGCCACAGTCGCCATGGCCATCCCCCTGGTCAATGCAGCCAATCCTTTCATGATTTCCTCCTTGCATTGTTTTGGTAAGCGAACCGCTCGGCATCTCGGGCGGTTGGCAACGACCCATGCTACGTCTTGAGCCGATAGCCCGTCCTGAAGATCCAGGCGACGATCGCGAGGGATATCGCCATGAAAACCACGGTCATGCCGAGGCTGACGCCGACGCCGACATCGGCGATGCCGTAGAAACTCCAGCGGAAGCCGCTGATCAGATAGACGACCGGATTGAACAAGCGTGACCGTCTGCCAGAACGGCGGCAGCATGTCGATCGAATAGAAGCTGCCGCCCAGGAATGTCAGCGGCGTGATGATCAGCAGCGGGACGAGCTGCAGCTTCTCGAAGCCGTCGGCCCAGATGCCGATGATGAAGCCGACCAGGCTGAACGTCACCGCCGTGAGCAGCAGGAACAGCAGCATCCACACGGGATGGACGATGTGAAGCGGCACGAACAGGCCCGCGGTCGCCAGGATGATGAGGCCGAGGACGATCGACTTGGTCGCGGCCGCCCCGACATAGCTGGTGACGATCTCGAGATACGAAACGGGCGCCGACAGCAGCTCGTAGATCGTTCCCGTGAACTTGGGAAAGTAGATGCCGAACGACGCATTGGCGATGCTCTGCGTCAGCAGCGACAGCATGATCAGTCCGGGCACGATGAAGGCGCCGTAGCTGATCCCGCCGACCTCCTGGATGCGTGAGCCGATGGCCGCGCCGAAGACCACGAAATACAGCGACGTCGAAATCACCGGGGAGATGATGCTCTGCATCAGCGTGCGCCGGGTGCGCGCCATCTCGAACTTGTAGATCGCGCGCATCGCGTGAACGTTCACTGTCCCTCCCGCACCAGGCTGACGAAGATGTCTTCCAGCGAACTCTGCGTGGTTTGAAGGTCCTTGAACCTGAGTCCCGCCTTGTCGAGGTCATTCGAGCAGCGCCGCGATGCTGGGCCGCTCGCCCTGCGTGTCGTACGTGTAGATCAACTCCTTGCCGTCGCCGGACAGCTCCAGGCCGTAGGCGGCAAGCTGAGGGGGAACTTGCGCCAACGCTTCCTGAAGCTGCAGCGTCATCTGTTTCTTGCCGAGCTTGTGCATGAGCTCGGCCTTGTTTTCGACCAGGATGATCTCGCCCTTGCTGATCACGCCGACCCTGTCGGCCATCTCTTCGGCCTCGTCGATGTAGTGAGTGGTCAGGATGATGGTTACGCCGTTGGCCTGAAGCGATCGCACCAGCTGCCACATGTCCTGCCGTAGCTCCACGTCGACGCCGGCTGTCGGCTCGTCGAGAAACAGGATCTTGCGGCTCGTGCGACAGCGCCTTGGCGATCAGGAGCGCGGCGCTTCATGCCGCCGGAGAGCGTGATGATCTTGTTGTCCTTCTTGTCCCACAGCGACAGGTCCTTCAATACCTTCTCGATGTGGGCGGGCTTCGCCGGCTTGCCGAACAAGCCGCGGCTGAAGGACACCGTGTTCCACACCGATTCGAATGCGTCGGTCGTCAATTCCTGCGGTACGAGACCGATCATCGAGCGCGCGGCGCGGTAGTCGGTGATGATGTCGTGACCATCGACCGTAATGGTTCCCTCGGTGGGATTGATGATGCCGCAGATGGTGCCGATCAGCGTCGTCTTGCCCGCGCCGTTGGGACCCAGCAATGCAAAGATCTCTCCGCGGCGAATGTCCAGGTTGATGTTCTTCAGCGCCTGGAAGCCGGAAGCGAAGGTCTTGGAAAGCTTTGCTACCGAGATGATTGATTGCATGAGTGCGATTAGTGTTGATGGCCGGCGAGTCGTCCACTGGATTGTCTCGCCGAAGAAGGGTTACAGTTTATCGCACGAGGCTGTACCGCGCATTCGACGCTATACTTACATTCCCCGATCAGGTTCGCATACATGAGCAAGACCCGCATCGCCGTAGCCGGCGCTGGTTCCATCGGCCTTGCACACATGGCCGTCGCGCAAAAGAGTCCGACGTGCGTGTTGACCGCCGTCGTCGATCCGGCGCCCGCTGCCGAGGCCGTTGCTGCCAAGGCCGGCGTACCGCTCTACAAATCGCTGGACGAACTCTTCGCCCAGAGCCGGCCGGACGGCGTGATCCTCGCGACGCCGAACCAGCTGCACGTCGAGCACGCGCTGAAATGCATCGCCGCTGCAGTGCCGATGCTGCTCGAAAAGCCGATCGCGCCCACGGTGGAGGAGGCCGAGCGGCTGGTCAAGGCGGCCGACGCGGCCGGCGCCAAAGATCCTGATCGGGCACCACCGCGCGCACAGCCCGATCATGGCCAAGGCGAAGGAAGTCGTCGAACGCGGAACGCTCGGGCCGCTGGTCGCCGTCATGGGCAGCGCGGTGTTCTTCAAGCCCGACGAATATTTCGCCGACGCACCGTGGCGCCGCGAGATCGGCGCCGGGCCCATTCTGCTCAACATGATCCACGAAGTGCACAACCTGCGCATGCTCTGCGGCGATATCGTCGCGGTGCAGGCATTCTCGTCACACGCAACGCGCGGCTTTGCGGTAGAGGACACCGTCGCGATCAACCTGCGCTTTGCGAACGGAGCGTTGGGTTCGTTCATGCTGTCGGACACCGCAGCGTGCGCGCGGAGCTGGGAACAAACGGCGCAGGAAAACAAGGCCTACGCGACATATCCCGACGAGGACTGCTACGTCGTGGTCGGCACGTTCGGCTCGCTGTCGGTGCCGACGATGCGGCTCAAGATCTACGACAAGGCGCGGAGGACCGCTCCTGGTGGAAGCCGTTTCGGACGAGCGTGGCCGAGATGGTGCGCGACGATCCGCTGGTGCATCAGCTGGAGCACTTCGGCGCGGTCGTTCGCGGCGAGGCGCAGCCCCTCGTTTCCGCGCGGGATGGCCTGGCCAACCTTCGCGTGACCGAGGCCATCGCGCACTCGGCAAAGACCGGGCAGACTGTCGACCTGTCCACTCACTGACCGACGCGAGGAAGATTCGACAGCAGGATCCTGATGCTCCACGGCATCAACCACAACATGTTCGGCAAGCGCGACCCGGTCCAGTACGGAACGATCACGCTGGAGGAAATCGACGCACGCCTGCAGGCGCTGGGCAAGGAACTCGGCGCCGAAGTCGTCGAGTTTCCAGACCAACGGCGAGAACGGAGATGTGCGAGCGGATTCACCAGGGCTTCACGGACAACGTCGACGCGGTACTCATCAACGCCGGCGCGTGGACGCATTACAGCTACGGCATCCGCGATGCGCTGGCCATCCTTACCGTGCCGATCGTCGAGATCCACATGTCGAACGTCCACGCACGCGAGGCCTTCCGGCACATCTCGGTTTTCTCGGAGGTCGTCAGGGGCCAGATCTGCGGCTTCGGCGTCGACAGTTACCTGCTGGGACTCCGTGCGGCGGTCTCGGCCGTTCAGGAAGCGAAGAAGCGCTAGCGAATCGGGGGCCTTTCCAGTACCTTTCGCGCCGCGACGATGGCCTGGCGCGACCATTCGTCAAATCCCATCGCCGGCGCCCGCACGTCGTTCGGAATTTCGACCGCAACGGGGCAGGTCCGCCGGCAGGCGATCGTAGAGGGCGCGCAGATCGATGCCGCCCTCGCCGGGCAACAGGCGTTCGCTACGCGCGGTGTGGATGAGTTCGGCGTCGGTGGGCGGTATGCCGGCCGGCGCGTCGCAGATCTGCGGATAATGCAGCCACGACCGCGGCAGTGCCGTCGATCTCCGGGAGGTGGCTTGCTCGAACGCGCGAAATGCAGCGCATCGACGAGGATTCCGGCGTTGGCCGGACGACCCGCACCATCCACGAGCCGTACCGCGCTGCTCAAGATTGGGCACGGCAGTCCACGGCATGAACTCGATGTCCGCCGCCATGCCGAAGGGCCGTGCTGCCTCGCAAAGCGCAGCGAATGATTGCGCGAGCCGAGCCTCGTCGCGATCGTCCCCGGCCACGAGCATCGCGCGCGCACCGAGCCTTCGGCCCACGTCCAGAAACGGCAGCAGCTTGCCCGCGTCGAAGCGTTCGTCCGAGACGGACGATCTCGAGGTCGAAGACGGCGATGCCGGTGTCCTTCATGCGCGCGAGCGTCTCGCGCAGCATCGGCCGCGTCGTCCATCAATGGATAGGCCCTGCCGCCGGGCGTCGCCGGCAACAAACGCAGGCCCACAAAGTCGCAGCCCGCGCGGCCGCCCGCGTCCACGAGGCCTGGCGGTGGCGGCAACGACAGCGCCGTGAGGTGGGCGAGCGAAAAGACGCGTGACATGAGTGGCGAAACGGCCGCCCGCGCAGCACGCTTCAGGCGCGCGCGCCGCAGCCGCAGGCTGTTGGGCAGCGGCACCGAGCGGCGCAGCACGTCCTCGCCGAGCCAGAGCGCGGAGCGGCGCGCGCGCGCCGCCACGGTCGGCAGCGGCATCTGCTGGTAGTCGTCGTTGAAGACCTCGAAGCTGTAGTCGCCGCGGTAGCCGATGCGGTCCAGCCGCGTCACCAGCTCGGCCAGCGCGTCGCTGTGCACGCCTTCGCCGGGAAAGACGCGGAAAGTGGCGGGCGGTCGCGATGCGCTCCTCGACGGTGCGCACCTCCTGCCACATGAAGTCGGCGAGCTGCACCAGAAAGATCTTGTCGGGGTCGAGCATGTCCAGGTCGTCGAGCGGCGTCTTGGTCGCGAAGATGTGATACGAGTCGATGCCGATGCCGAGGTTGGGCGCGTCGGCGCGGCGCACGATGTCCCATGCCGACGTGAACTCGTTGATCGTGCGGCCCCACGACAGGCCTTCGTAGGCGACCTTGATGCCGAGCGGCACGGCCAGCATGGCCAGCTTGCGCAGATCGCGCGCCAGGGCGTCGGCGTCGTCCGTGGCATGGGTGGACGTCGACGAGCACACCAGCAGCACCGTCGCGCCGAGCGCGTGGCACATCTCGAGCATCGATTTCGCGACGTCGATCTTGTACTCGTGCAGGTGCCCGGACAGGCCCTCGAAGTCGCGCAGCACCTGGAAGCCCGTGACGCGCAGCCCGCTGGCGCGCACGGCCTCGACCGCTGCGTCGATGCCCTCGGCGTGCCCGACGATGTCGCGCGCCGACAGCATGATCTGCGAGAAGCCGGCGCCTCGGACGGCGGCGAGCTTGGCCGGCAGCGTCCCGGCAAGCGAGATCGTGTCCATCCCGAAGTCGCGGATGTTGGGGAGCGGCGGCGTCCATCGGCGCGCTCGCTGCCGCGATCGTCATCGTTCATCGTGCACCAGCTCGAACATGACGCCGCCCAGAGATGGCTTTGCGTGAGCGCGCCGCGCGTCTCGGAATGCACGCCCTGCGACTCGACGAACTCCACGCCGCGCTTCCGCAGCGCCGCGACAGTCGGCAAGCACATCCGGGGTGCCGAGGCCGACGCGCTGCAGCATCTCCGTCGGCTCGGCCTCGAAGATGCCGGGCATCGGCTCGATCAGTTGCAGGTAGAAGCTGCCGCACGGGCTCTGCCAGGATGCGCCCCTTGGGCAGGATGCCGTAGCGCGTGCTCGTCGGGCAGGACACGGAAGCCGAAGAGCTCGGTGTAGAACTCGGTCCAATCGGCCATGCGGTCGTTGCCGATGTACTGGACGATGCCGAACCAATGCAAGCCGGTCAGCGCCGGCGGGTGCGGATCGACGCCGGGGTTGAGCGTGAAATCGACGTCGTAGATCGAAAACTCGCGGTAACGATCGACGAAGTAGATGCGGCTCGATCCGACGCCGTGGATCGCCGGGAATGTTGAGCTCCATCACTTCCACGTTGCGACGGCACGACCCACGCGCCGTGCGTCGATCGCATGCCGGTACGCGGCCGCGGCATCGCGCACGCGCAGCGCGATCGCCGCGATCATCGGCGTCTCCGCGGGCCGCACCGCGCGCGCCTGGTCGCCCGCATGCGCGTTGACGATGACGTTCATGTCGCCCTGGCGATAGAGCAGCACCTCGCGCGAGCGGTGCCGCGCGATGGGGCGAAAGCCCATCGTCTCGAGGACCTGGCCGAGCGCCTGCGGCTTGCTGGTCGAGTACTCGACGAACTCGATACCATCCATCGCGAGCGGGTTGCCCGGCTGCGGCGGTCAGCTCGCGGTCGGATTGCTGCGTCATTGTCCTCGTTCCTCGTGTCCACTCCCAGGCGGAATCGCGCTGGCACATATTGCCATATCGACCTCTCGTCGGAGCCGGTCCGCAGCATTATCCGGCGCCGTAAACCGGGATCTGAGGCGCCGTGGATGACCTCGGCATCGGCGCTGCACAGGAACAGGATGACGCGCGCGATCGCTTCGGGCTTCGGCCACTTGGCGAAGTCGGCCTTCGGCATCGCCTTGCGGTTGGCTTCCGTGTCGATGATGCTCGGCAAAACCGAGTTCACGCGCACGCCGGTTCCGCTGAGCTCCGCCGCCAGCGAATCCATCAAGGCCAGGGCCGCGGCCTTTGACGCAGCGTACGCGGCCGCGCCGGCCGGGTGATCGACGCCCGCCTTGGCGGCGATGTTCACGATCGAACCCTTTCCTGCTTCAGCATGACCGGCACCGCCGCACGTGCCAGCGCGTAGCCCGAACGCAGATTCATCGCCAGCATGCGCTCGAGCGCGCCGGCGTCGAGGTCCCACAACTTGGTCCCGCCGGTGTAACCGCCGACCGTGTTGACCAGGGCGTCCAGCCGTCCGCGCTGCGCGACGATTTCGCCGACGACGCCGGCGCGCTTCGCCTTCATCGGTAACGTCGACGCGCCGGCCCTCGAGCCGGCTGGACGTGAGCGGCTGCCGCCGCGGCCAACGCGTCGAACTCGGCCTGCGTCCGGTAGGTCACGATCACGGTGGCGCCTAGCGTCCAGAAACGCCAGACTCACCGCGCGCCCCAATCCTCCGGTGCCGCCCGCCACGATCGCCACTTGTCCCGCAATGTCGTTGCTCACGGCGCCGCCTCCGTTCATCAGGTGCCAGTCTGCTTGACTCTCGCTCGAGTCTCGGCGCGATTCCACGCCGCGAGCTTCGCCGCCGCGTCGTACGTGGATTCGACGAATTCGGTCAGCACCTTCTCCGGCGATGCCGCGACCCGCACGACCTCATAGGGAAGGATGAATATGGAGAGGTCGTTGCTGTAATACGCCCCGCGCGGCGATACGGCCGCGGTCTTCAATCCTGCCGGCTCCGGCGCCGCGTACGCATAGAAGGCCGGCTCCGCAATCGCGCCACTGCCCGCCCAGAAGCCGTGACTGATGACTTCGTGCGAATACGCCTCCTGGGTGATCGCGTCGGCGTCGGGCGCGCCGGCGCGCGCCGTCCCGGAGAAAGCGCGTCACCGCCAGGTCGAAGCTTCCCCAGAAAAAATGGACGGGACTGCACTTGCCGATGAAGCGGCAGCGAAATTGCTCGAGCACCGGCTTCATCGCGACGAGCGCCCGCCAATGCGCGTTCGCATAAACGGGATCATAGGACCGGTGCACGGTGTCCGCCTCGAAGCGAATCGGATTCGGCACTTCGGTCGGCATGGTCCGGATGCGCACGTCGATGCCCATCCGATGCAATGCGCGCATCACGGCTGCAGTAGAAGTCCGCGACCGTGCGCGGCTCGAGCGCAATGGCTTCCAGGCCACCATCCGAAGCACTGGATGAAAAGCTGGTGCGTCGATGAAGTCGAAGGCGATCGTGAGCGCGCGCTCGCCCGGCCATCAATGTCGGCGTGATGAAGCCTGCGCGATGTGACCTGAAACGCGACGTTCCAGCAAGTGATTGGTGCGCGGCGTCATGGCGAGGCACAGCTTGCCCACGACCTGCGTCCACATGTGCAGCGTCGCGTAGGTGTCCCGCCACGCCGCGAGAGGCAGCGCAGGCCAGGTATCGCTGGCGACGCTGGGGGCGTTAGCGTCATCGCCGCGCGCCGAGTTAGCGGTCGGCCCGCTCCATGGCTCGCTCGGCCCGGAGGCTATGGGCATCGCGGCCAATCGTCGCCACGGCCAGCGTACGCCTCCACGCGTGTAGGTGATGGCGCAATCGCGATCAGCCAGCGAACCATCGATCGCGACGGCGTCCCACTTCTCCGCGTGACCGACATAATTGATCGCCACGTCGTAGTGCTGGCTCCAGAAGAAGGGCACCGCCTCGAACGCGATTCGCTGGCCAAGGATGTTGCGCGCCGCCACCTGCCCCTGGCGCTCGCGCGACGACCCAGTGCTCGATGCGGATCCGCTCGCCGGAATGCGGATCGGGCCAGCGCGCGACGTCGCCGGCGGCGAAGATGCCCGCGCGCGCTGGTTTCAGGTACTCGTCGACCGCAATGCCGCGATCGATGGCCAGGCCCGCCTGCTCGGCGAGCGCGAGCGAGGGCCGCACGCCGACGCCCAGCACCACGAAATCCGCATCGAGGGTCGTGGCGTCGCTCAACGTCACCCGGTTGCCGTCGACGCGGCTTACCGTCGTCGCCCAGGTGGAACACGACACCGCGCGACTCGTGGAGCTCGCGGACGAAGCGGCCGACCTCGGTCCCAAGAACACTGCTCCAGCGGGCACGGCTTCCGGGCCGACGACATGCACATCGATGCCGCGCGCGCGCAGCGATGCGGCCACCTCGAGGCCGATGAAACTCGCGCCGACGACGACCACGCTCTTGGCCGTTGCGCTGCGGGCGACGATTGCGCGGCTGTCGGCGAAGGTGCGCAAATAATGAATCAGCGCATCCGCCGCGCCCGGAATTTCGAGCCGCACCGGGTCGGCGCCGGTCGCCAGCAGCAGCGCGCCGTATTCGTAGTGCTCGCCGTTCTCGAGATGCACGCGGCTAGCGTTCACGTCGATCGACGAGACCCGCGAGTTGAGTTCGAGTTCGATATGGCGCTCGGCATAGTATTCGGGCGGCCGCAGCGGAATCCAGTCGGCTGGCGCGGTCCCCGCCAGGAAGTCCTTGGACAGATTCGGCCGGTCGCACGGCGGCGGACTCGTCGGCGCTGATCATGGTCACGGCGCCATCGGTAGCCTTCGCGCCGCAGCATGTCCGCGGCGGCCAGCCCGGCAGCGCCGCCGCCGATGATGACGACCGACGCAGGCGTGTCGGCCGACTTTGCGGCCGGCGGCCGCCGCGCGTGCCCGGAACCGCAAGCTTCTCGCGGACGAAACACTCTGTCGCCAATCCGTTCCACGCGCCAGCAGGGAATCGGATCGAGCGCCGGTGCGCGCAATGCCTCGCCGGTGCGCAGACTGAAACACGCGTGGTGCCACGGGCACCGCACGGTGTCGTCGACGATCAGGCCCTCGGCCAGCGGCCCGTGGTAATGCGAACACTGCAGCGCCCACCGCGAAAATGTCTCGCCGTGGCGAACGAGAATCGCCTCCTCGGCGCCAATGCGTCCGGAGACCGTTGCACCGTCCGGCAAATCGCGAAGCGCAATTCCGCCGCTGAAATCCGTTGTGGGAGCGTCTGTCATGTCGTGATCGGCATCATTGTCCGGCACTAGGGAAGCGCGCGCAATGTGCTGGAGTGGAACCCCCACTTGGAACCCTCTCCCTGTCGAGCACATCGTCTTCGAGTGGTAGCAACAATTGCGCGCTGTCCTACCGGTGGTTCATCCGACGCCGACAGTGTTCCGCAGATGAGGGGCTTATCCTCGCCCTGTGCCCGATGGAGACGTCCCGCGGTCGCGAAACGTCCAGCGGTCGTCCGGCGCGGTGAATGATGCCTCAATAGATCACAGGAGACGCAAATGAACAGAACCGTTCTCGTTGTCGGTGTGCTGGGCGCCCTCTTGGGCGGTTGCGATAACAGGCCGGCTGCCTGTCGTCGTGCAGCCGCAAACATCGACGCCGCCACCGGCCGGTGGTTTTAGCTCCGTGCGATGATGCCAAGATGGCGGCACAATCAGGCTTCCAATCAGGCTGCGAATGCTGCGAACGACGCGGCACGCGCCGCGAGCGAGCACCGATCAGGCTGCGGCCGCTGCGGAAGGATGCGGCCCGCGCGGCAGAGAAGAGCAAGGACGCCGCGGCCGATGCAAAGGAAGCCGCCAAGGACGCAAAGCCCAAGTATTAACGCACATCGCCGCGCTTGAACCAACCCACGGCGAGTCGCCGCGCGATGACTCGCCGCGGAGGCGTGCGGCTTAGTCTCCTATCCAGCCGTCCCGGCGTACGCCGCCTTCAGTGCAGCGATGTCGAGCTTGCACCATCTTCAACATGGCGTCTGCGGCACGCTTGGCCTTGGCTCGATCAGGATCGGACATCATGTCGCCGAGAACGGTGGGAACGATCTGCCAGGAGAGGCCGAAGCGATCCTTCAGCCAGCCACACTGCTCGGCCGATCCCCCACGCAGGAGCGCGTTCCAGTAGCGGTCGATTTCGGTTTGGTCTTCGCAGTTGACGACGAACGAAACCGCGTGGTTGAACGGATCAAGCGGGCCTGCGGTCATCGCGACGAAGGACTGCCCGAACAAGACGAAATCGACGATCTTCACCGACCCAGGCGGACCGCTGGGTGATTCGCTTGGCAATGCGGTGACGCGGTTGACGCGCGAGTCGGGAAAAATCGATACGTAGAATGCGGCGGCCTCCTCGGCCTCCTTGGAGTACCAAAGGAAAGGGGTGATCTTTTGCACGGTGTTCTCCTCTGCGCCAAATGCTAAAAGCCTGCTCTGCGGCAAAGATGGGCAACGACACGCCTAACCCAAGGACAATTCCCTGACCGGGCGCACCTCGATGCTGCCCACGCGCGCCGGCGGGATTTTCGAGGCCAGCTGGATCGCCTCATTCAGGTCCTTGGCGTCGACCAGGTAAAACCCGGCGAGTTGTTCCTTCGTTTCGGCGAATGGCCCGTCCGTCACTGACATCTTTCCGTTGCGAACCCGAACGGTCGTCGCCGTATGGACGGATTGGAGCGCTTCCGCGGCGATGTGGTGGCCGCTCGTCCGTGAGCGCGTCGCCGCAGGCCTTGCATTCGCGGTCGGGAACCTCGCTCAGCCTTTTCTCGTCCAGGTATACAAGGCACAGGTACTTCATGACTCACTCCCGCTCGTGGTGAAGGCTGTCGGGGCGGGATCGAGCGTCTCGCCAAGCCCATAGAGAATGCCGGTCCAGCGCCCTTCGAGTGTGACTCGCGTGGTCTGCGGGCACGTTTTCGTGGGTCAAGCTGAGCTCGCACCCGTTCCTGATTGGAGCGATGTCGACGGTCACCCGCGTATCGACATGCGGGAGTTGCCTCAGCGAGAGCGTGAAGGCCAGACGCCTGTGCGCGACGATCTCGATGTATTTGCCGGCATACTCGATGCTCGCCGCCCCGTCCGCTCCACGAAACAGAACGCGCCTCCGACGCGCGCATCGATTTCGACACGCGCCATCGGGCGCAACGCCGTCGCGAACAACCAGTTTCCCGCGATCGCCGGGTCGAGCCACGCCTCGAATACGCGCGCGGGCGGCGCGCGGTAGCGGCGTTTGACATGTATTCCAGGCGGGACCGGCGAAGCGCCGACCTTTCTTCCGGCGCGTCGGCCCGGCTGATTGACTGGTCCGAAGTGTCCAGCCCGTCGGGCGCGCAGAGCCCAGGTTCGAGGCGTCGGCCATCTGTCTTCCTGGTCGATTCCGGTCTTCATCGGCTTCCCTTTCCTTATTTCGCGATGCCGCCGGTTCCCAACTGCCGGCGCTGATACAGGAACAGCAATAGCGCCAGCAGCGTCCCGCCAGGCATCAGGATTTCCAGCATGAGATAGGGGCCGACCCTCTGCCCGAATCGACGCAACAACCCCAAACCACTAATGATTGCATCCATTTGCCCGCTCCCGGTGGTCTCATCAGCCCGAAATTCGGGCGCTCACTGGATAGTCGAACGGGCATCTTCCAAATCGACAGCGCCGGACCGCCCACCCGGCTCTTTGGCTGATCTGACAAACGGTCGGGCCGCTGGCGCGCGAGCCCAAAGGCCGTGGGCTAGGCTTGCGCAGACGTGGGATGGGGACACCAGCCATCTTCCGCGACTCGCCCGCTCGACAACTGTCAGCCAAAACCTGACAACGAACCGCTACGGCGCTGACATACGCCTTCCCGGCATCCCGATGGAATACTCGGCTTTGTGCGAGACCATTTATGAGCCAGGGTGCCAGGAGCGTAGCGCGAAACGCCGGTCGGGTTTCCGGCCGCCGGGGCGCTGCTCGGCAAGCTAAGCCCCTGGGGCTTCATCGCGCTGGAAGCAGGCAGCCCGGTATGGGCAAACGCGCACGCCTGTGCGCTGGCGGGCTGCGCGGATCTCCCGAACTCACGCGCTGTTGGCGCAAGTTTGCCAGCGGGTGGGCGGATCCGGATGCGCTGCGCGCGCGCCGAGCCGGCTCGGCGGTATCGTCGATAAGACATCCGTCGGGCGTGCCGTGGCGTTCCGCTACGAAATCCACCCGATTCCCGACGCGCCCGGCAGCCAGCTGGTCGTTCTGAAGGACCGTCACGAATTCAGCGACCACGATGCTGCGATCGTGCTCGCGGGCGAGCGGCGGCTAGCGACGCTGTATGCGAGCCAGGTCGCGCACGACGTGCGCGGCGGCGCATCCGAGTCCCGGATGGCGCTGGCGGCGGTGGATGCCGTGCTGAAGGTCTCGGCGGCCCGTCTCGCCGACGACGTGCGGCAGAAGCTTGCGGACCGAATGGCGTCGGCAGTTGCGGGCTGCGCGCGGTCAACGACCGCGGTCGACGCGTGGTCTGCGGATTTGTACGGACGCGCCCTGCCCGACGGCGACGTCGATCTGCGCGAGATTGCCCGGCGCCTGTCCAGGATTCTGCTGCTGCCCTCCATGGTCAAACTGATCAGCTGCGACATCGAGCCGGGCGAGATCGCGCGCATGGCTACGGGCTCTGAGCGCGCGCTGCGTAACGGGTCTGCATGCCTGGGATTGCATCTGCTCGAGCGCGCGCTGGAGGACTCCCGGTTCACGCTCCGCTTCGAAAGCGCGGGAGCGCCCACGCAATACTCATGTCGGTAGACGCGCTCGAGGATCCCGGCGACCCGCTCGATCCCGACCGCGCGATGCTGTGGATCGAGGATCGCGCGCTGGTGCCCTTTTACGCAGGTCGTTTGCTGCTCGAGGCACAGGGCGCGACGCTGTCGCGCTACGAAGCGACCGATAGCGTTGGATTCCGCATCACGATTCCTGCCGCCTGCGCAGGGATTGGATCCAAGCCACCGGAATAAGAGCCGCCGCGTGGCAGATCAAGTGTGGCGGACACAAGGGGAGTTGCCGTGACCATGCAAGTCGTCGAGCGCACCAGCGTCCCGCAGGATGCGATGGTGATGATCCTGGGGGCGCTGAACGGCCTGAAACGCGGCGACGATAGCGTGCGCCTTCCCTCGATTGGCAGGGGACGGCCGGCCGCGTCGCGGAGGTGTTCAACGACGTCGTCGAACGCAACAATCGCATGGCGAACGAGCTGGAGCGGCTGTCGCGCGTCGTCGGCAAGGAGGGCAAGCTCGGCCAGCGGGGATCGCTCGGCGACGTGACCGGCTTCTGGCGCGACTCGATCGGCGCGGTCAATCATGCTGATCGACGACCTGGTGCATCCTACCAGCGAAACGGCGCGCGTGATCGGCGCGCGTCGCGCAGGGCGACCTGTCGCAGACGATGGCGCTCGAGGTCGATGGCGAGCCGCTGCAGGGCGAGTTCCTGCGCACCGCCAAGACCGTGAACAAGATGGTCGACCAGCTCGGCTCGTTCGCCGCCGAAGTGACGCGCGTCGCGCGCGAGGTCGGCACCGAGGGCAAGCTCGGCGGCCAGGCCGAAGGTCAAGGGCGTGGCCGGCACCTGGAAGGACCTGACCGACTCGCGTGAACTTCGATGGCCGAGCAACCTGACCGACCAGGTGCGCAACATCGCCGACGTGACGACGGCCGTCGCGACCGGCGACCTGTCGAAGAAGATCACCGTCGACGTCAAGGGCGAAATCCTCGAGCTCAAGAACACGATCAACACGATGGTCGACCAGCTGTCGTCGTTCGCGTCGGAAGTGACGCGCGGTCGCGCGCGAGGTCGGCACCGAAGGCACGTCTCGGCGGCCAGGCCGACGTGCAAGGGCGTGGCGGGTACGTGGAAGGACCTGACCGAGAGCGTCAACTCGATGGCGTCGCAACCTGACCGCGCCAGGTGCGCAACATCGCCGACGTGACCAAGGCGGTGGCCAGCGGCGACCTGTCGAAGAAGATCACCGTCGACGTCAAGGGCGAGATCCTCGAGCTCAAGAACACGATCAACACGATGGTCGACCAGCTGTCGTCGTTCGCATCCGAAGTGACGCGGGTGGCGCGCGAGGTCGGCACCGAAGGCACGCTCGGCGGCCAGGCCGACGTGCAGGGCGTCGCGGGAACGTGGAAGGACCTGACCGAGAGTCGGTGAACTCGATGGCGCCGCAACCTGACGGCGCCAGGTGCGCAACATCGCCGACGTGACGACGGCGGTGGCGACCGGCGACCTGTCGAAGAAGATCACCGTCGACGTCAAGGGCGAAATCCTCGAGCTCAAGAACACGATCAACACGATGGTCGACCAGCTGCGCTCGTTCGCGTCGGAAGTGACGCGCGTCGCGCGCGAGGTCGGCACCGAAGGCAAGTCTCGGCGGGCAGGCCGGACGTGCAGGGCGTGGCGGGCACCTGGAAGGACCTGACCGACAGCGTGAACTTCATGGCGTCAGCAACCTGACCGGCGCAGGTGCGCAACATCGCCGACGTGACGACCGCCGTGGCGACCGGCGACCTGTCGAAGAAGATCACCGTCGACGTCAAGGGCGAGATCCTCGAGCTCAAGAACACGATCAACACGATGGTCGACCAGCTGTCGCTCGTTCGCGTCGGAAGTGACGCGGGTCGCGCGCGAGGTCGGCACCGAAGGCAGCCTCGGCGGCCAGGCCGACGTGCAAGGCGTCGCCGGAACGTGGAAGGACCTGACCGAGTCGGTGAACTCGATGGCGTCGCAACCTGACCGGCCAGGTGCGCAACATCGCCGACGTGACCAAGGCGGTGGCGAGCGGCGACCTGTCGAAGAAGATCACCGTCGACGTCAAGGGCGAAATCCTCGAGCTCAAGAACACGATCAACACGATGGTCGATCAGCTGCGCTCGTTCGCTTCCGAAGTGACGCGGGTGGCGCGCGAGGTCGGCACCGAGGGCAGCCTCGGCGGCCAGGCCGACGTGCAGGGCGTCGCGGGCACCTGGAAGGACCTGACCGAGATCCGTCAACTCGATGGCCAGTCAACCTCACCGGCCAGGTGCGCAACATCGCCGACGTGACCAAGGCGGTGGCGAGCGGCGACCTGTCGAAGAAGATCACCGTCGACGTCAAGGGCGAAATCCTCGAGCTCAAGAACACGATCAACACCATGGTCGACCAGCTGCGCTCGTTCGCCTCGGAAGTGACGCGGGTCGCGCGCGAGGTCGGCACCGAAGGCAAGTCTGGGCGGCCAGGCCGACGTGCAGGGCGTGGCCGGCACTTGGAAGGACCTGACCGAGTCGCGTCAACTCGATGGCGTCAGCAACCTGACCGGCCAGGTGCGCAACATCGCCGACGTGACCAAGGCGGTCGCGAGCGGCGACCTGTCGAAGAAGATCACCGTCGACGTCAAGGGCGAGATCCTCGAGCTCAAGAACACGATCAACACGATGGTCGACCAGCTGTCGTCGTTCGCATCCGGAAGTGACGCGCGTCGCGCGCGAGGTCGGCACCGAGGGCATTCTCGGCGGCCAGGCCGACGTGCAAGAGCGTGGCCGGCACGTGGAAGGACCTGACCGACAGCGGTGAACTTCCATGGCCGGCAACCTGACGAGCCAGGTGCGCGGCATCGCGAAGGTGGTTACCGCGGTGGCAAACGGCGACCTGCATCAGAAGCTGACCGTCGAGGCCAAGGGCGAGATCGCGGCGCTGACCGAGACGATCAACAGCATGACCGACACGCTCGCGACGTTCGCCGACCAGGTGACGACGGTGGCGCGCGAGGTCGGCGTCGAGGGCCAGCTCGGCGGCCAGGCCAAGGTTCCGGGCGCCGCGGGCACGTGGAAGGGCCTGACCGAGAACGTGAACCAGCTTGCGGCCAACCTCACCACGCAGGTGCGCGCCATCGCGGAGGTCGCGACCGCGGTAACGCAGGGCGACCTGACGCGATCGATCACGGTAGAAGCGCGTGGCGAGGTGGCGGCGCTGAAGGATACGACCAACGAGATGATCCGCAACCTGCGCGACACCACGCGCAAGAACACCGAGCAGGACTGGCTCAAGACCAACCTCGCCAAGTTCAGCCGGATGCTGCAGGGTCAGAAGGATCTGAACACCGTTGGCGCGCCTGATCCTGTCCGAGCTCGCGCCGGTGGTGTCCGCACAGAATGCGCTGTTCTACGTGCTCGACTCCAGCAGGGCGACAGGCCGGCCTGACGTTGCTCGCGAGCTACGGCGGCGCCGGTCAAAGCACGCTCGGCAGCCATATCGAGTTGGGCGCAGGACTCGTCGGACAGTGCGCGATCGAGAAGGAGAAGATCCTGCTGTCGAACGTCCCGCTCGATTACATCACGGATCTTCTCGGGCTTCGGCTCCGCGCCGCCGCAGAACATCCTCGGTGCTGCCGGTGATCTTCGAAGGCCAGGTCAAAGGCGTGCTCGAGCTCGCGTCGTTCGAGCGCTTCAGCGAGACGCACGAAGCGTTCCTCGACCAGCTCGACGGAGAGCATCGGCGATCGTCATCAACACGATCGAGGCCAACACGCGCACCGAGGACCTGCTCACGCAGTCGCAGTCGCTTGCGCAGGAGCTGCAGAGCCGGCAGCAGGAACTGCAGCAGACCAACCAGGAACTGGAGGAGAAGGCGGGGCTGCTCGCGCACCAGAACCAGGAGGTCGAGCGCAAGAACCAGGAGGTCGAGCAGGCCCGCAAGGCGCTCGAGGAAAAGGCCGAGCAGCTCGCGCTGACGTCGAAGTACAAGTCCGAATTCCTCGCCAACATGTCGCACGAGCTGCGCACGCCGCTCAACTCGCCTGCTGATCCTGTCCGACCAGCTGTGGCGCAACCACGAGCGGCAACCTTCTGCCGAAGCAGGTCGAGTTCGCGAAGACGATCCACGCGTCGGGCAACGATCTCCTGACGCTGATCAACGACATCCTCGACCTGTCGAAGATCGAGTCCGGCACCGTCGTGGTGGACCCGAGCGACCTGCGGCTGGACGACCTGCATCGGTACGTCGAGCGCACGTTCCGCCACGTCGCGGAGGCGAAGAACGTCGACTTCTTCATCCGCCTCGACCGGCAGCCTGTCGCGCGAGTCGATGTTCACCGACGCGAAGCGGCTGCAGCAGGTGCTGAAGAATCTGCTGTCGAACGCGTTCAAGTTCACGCATCAGGGCAGCGTCATATTGACGATCGAGCCCGCCAATGTTGGGCTGGAACCCGCAGAACGAAGCCCTGAACCGGGCGAGCGACGTGATCGCGATCTCGGTCGCGGACACCGGCATCGGCATCTCGCCCGACAAGCAGCAGATCATCTTCGAGGCGTTCCAGCAGGCGGACGGCAGCACCAGCCGCAAATACGGCGGCACCGGACTGGGCCTTGCGATCAGCCGCGAGCTGTCGCGCCTGCTCGGCGGCGAGATCCGCCTGGTCAGCGCGCCGCGCGTCGGCAGCACGTTCACCTTGTACCTGCCGCTGATCTACATGCCGCCGCACTTGCCGCGCAAGGTCGCCACCGGACGCTTGACCGCCGAGGTCGCTCAAAGCGCGGCTGCGGCCACAGACCTCCCTCGCCTCTCCCCTGCCGGAGATCGAACCCTTGTTGCGCGCGCGCGCCGACTTGCCTCCGGCGGACCCGGGCGCTCCGGCAGGGCCGGTCGAGGGCGTTGGCCGTCAACGACGTCAGCGACGACCGCGGCTCGGTCACGATGGGCGCGCCCGTGCTGCTCATCGTCGAGAACGACACGGCCTTCGCGCGGTTCCTGCTCGACGCTGCACGCGAGCAGGGATTCAAGGGCATCGTCACCTCGCTCGGCGTCTCGGCCTTGGCGCTTGCCAACGAGTTCCAGCCTGCGGCGGTCACGCTCGACATCTTCCTGCCGGACATTTCGGGATGGCGCGTCCTCGACCGTCTCAAGCACGACCCGCTAACCCGTCACATCCCGGTTGCCGTCATCTCGACCGACGAGTCGCGCGAGCGTGCGCTGGACAACGGCGCCTATGCGTTCCTGGAGAAGCCGATCCAGAGCAAGGAGACGCTCGACCGGTTGCTCGCCTGCGTCAAGCATTTCGTGCAACGGCATGACAAGACGGTGCTCGCGGTGAGCAGCGACCCCGAGCGCCTCGCGTGGCTCGGGCCTTACCTGAAAGCCGATGACCTGACCGTGATCACCGCGGATCGGGGCGGAAAGCGCGCGCGCGGCACTGGAAGTGCAGGCGATCGATTGCGTGGTATGGGATGCGAATCTCCCGCGTCCGGGCGATGGAAGGCACGCAACCGAAGCCGACGTCGATTGCCGCAATCGAACGCCTGCCGATCATCCTGTATGGCGGGAGACGTCGAGCGGACACGCCGCGGAAGGCTGGGGCCTGCTTTCCCGCAGCGTGGTCGTGCGCGAGGTGCGCGAGCCGGAGCGCCTGCTCGAGCAGGTGAGTTCGTTCTTGCATCGATTCACCTGCAAACATGCCGGAGCCGCACCGGGCGACGCTGCGGCGCCTCGCCGAAGCCAACGAAGTGCTTAAGGGCAAGCGGGCGTTGATCGTCGACGACGACATGCGTAACATCTTCGCGCTGACTTCGCTGCTGGAGGACAAGGGGATGAACGTAGTCTCCACGACAATGGCCGCGCAGCGTATCGCGTCGTTGCAGAACGGCCAGGGCATCGACGTGATTCTGATGGACATCATGATGCCCGAGATGGACGGCATCGACACGATCCGCGCAATGCGCAGAATCCCCGCCTGCGAGGACGTCCCGATCATCGCGGTGACGGCGAAGGCCATGAAGGGCGATCGCGAAAAGTGCATGGAGGCAGGCGCGTGGGACTACCTGTCGAAGCCCGTGGACACGGGGCTCTTGATCGGTGTGATGCGGGCTTGGCTTGCGCGTTGAGAATTCCGGATCGGGCTCCATCGTGAACATGACCGCCGCACTGGACATCGTCGCCGCCCCGCCGGTCGAGCGCGATCGGGCGAGCATCCTCATCGTCGACGATCGTAACGACAAGCGGCTTGCATTGACATCGGTGCTCGAGGAGCTGCCGGCAGGACATCGTGACGGCAGCATCGGGCGAGGAGGCGTTGCGCCAGGTGCTCGAACGCGATTTCGCCGTAATCCTGCTCGACATCAACATGCCCGGAATGGACGGATTGGAAACAGCGGCGCTGATCCGCAAGCGAAAGAAGTCGGTGCACACGCCGATCATCTTCGTCACGGCGGACTATCACGACGAGCAGCACCAAGCCAAGGGCTACGCGCTCGGCGCGGTCGACTATATCGACTCGCCGGTCGTGCCGGAAATCCTGCGCGCGAAAGTAAAGGTGTTCGTCGACCTGCATCTCTTCGCGCGCCAAGCAAAGCGCCGCGCCGAAGAGCGCATCGCGCTCGCCGAGGAAAGGGCCGCTCGCGTGGCAGCCGAGAAGGCAACGCGGCGCCTGGCGTTCCTCGCGGAGGCGAGCGCCGCGTTGGGCAGGTCGCTCGACGCCGGCCCAGATCACGCAGGAACTGACGAAGCTGGTTGTTCCGGCGCTGGCCGATTTCATCTTCATCACGCTGCTGAGCAGCGAGGACGGCCGGACTCGACATGAAATCGGGCTACAGCGCAAGGAAGGTGGCGTCGTGCGGGAGATCGTCGACTGTTGCCCGAGACGCGGCAGCCGAAGCGGCAATCAGAGGGTGCTGCAGGGTGGCGAGGGGAATGGTGGTCGCTGGGGGCGACGACGGCCGTGCGGCTTGCCGGTCCGGTGGCACTCGCACCGGGGACCTCTTGCGACTCGCTGTTTGTCGTACCGTTGCATGCACGCGGGCGACGCCTTGGCGCGCTGGTGCTGGGACTGGGCCCGTCCGGCCGCACATTCGACGCCGATGCGATCTCGGTTGCGCGCGACCTCGCGAGCCGTGCCGGCCTCGCGCTCGACTGCGCTTGCGCTGTACCAGAAGATCCACGACGCCGACCAGCGCAAGAACGAATTCATCGCGATGCTCGCGCACGAGTTGCGCAATCCGCTGGCCCCGATCCGCAACGCGCGCTCCACCTACTGCGACATACCGACGGCGATCCACGCGCGCGACTTGGGCGCGCGATATCATCCATCGCCAGCTGCGGCAGCTCGTACGCCTTGTCGACGACCTCCTTGACCTTTCGCGCATCACACGGGGCAAGATCGATCTCAAGATCGAGACGATCGACGTGGCCGAAGTCGTCGCCGCGGCGGTGGAGACCAGCAAGCCGACCGTCGACGATCTCGGTCATACGATGACCCTGGCGCTGCCCGCCGAGCCGCTGCGGATCAGGGGCGATTTCGCACGCGTCGCGCAGGTACTGGGGAACATCATCAACAACGCCGCGAAATATACCGAGCGCGGCGGAAGGATCGAGGCTCGACGTGACGCGCGACGCTGGCGAGAGGTCGTGTTCCGCGTACTGCGACACGGGCGTCGGCATCGCGAAGGAATATCTCACGAGCATCTTCGAGACCCTTCACCAGCTCGCCCGAACAATCGACCGTTCGCAAGGAGGGCTCGGCATCGGGTTGACGCTCGTGCAACGCCTGGTCGAGATGCAGGGCGGCGGCGTGTCGGCCCACAGCGAGGGCGCGACCGCGGCAGCCCGAGTTCGTCGTGCGGCTGCCGGCCTCCTCGGAATCCCTGCCGGCGGTTGCGCCCGGCGAGGGCAGGCAACCGATAGTGCACGTCCGACACGCGCGGCCGATGTCCGTCCTTGTCGTCGACGACGGCGTGGACGTCGCGGAAAGCACGGCGATCGTGCTGCGCGTCACCGGGTGCGAGGTGCATCTCGCGCATGACGGAACGAGCGCGCTCGAATCAGTGCTGCGGCTCTCGCCCGATGTCGTCCTGCTGGACATCGGGTTGCCGGGCATGGACGGCTACCAGGTCGCCGAGCAAATCCGCGCGCGCGCCCGAGCACAACGGCACACTGCTGCTAGCGGTTTCGGGGGTACAGGCGGGAGGAGCACCGCGACCGATCGAAGAAGGCGGGATTTGACCACCACCCTGGTGAAACCCATCGATCCCATCGCATTGATGGAATTGATGCGGGCGCAGCATGGAATGGGGCACCGCAGCGGCTCCGTCCCACTGATTCAGGGCACGCGATACGCGGATTCAGTCGGGCAGCGGCAATCCGGCGCTCGGAACCGCCGCTCGGCGCCTGGCGCGACGAGTGCGATGGCGCGTTCGTAGGAAATGCGGGCTTCCCTGCCTTCCCCAGCCGCCGGCACAGGTCCGCGCGCGCCGCATGCGCCAGGTGATAGTCATTGAGATCGCCGCGCGCGAGGATGGCGTCGATGAGCGCGAAGCCCGGCCGCGGGGCCGTCGCGCATCGCCACCGCCACCGCGCGGTTCAGCTCGATCACCGGCGACGGATCGACGCGCAGCAGGACGTCGTAGAGCCCGACGATCTCGTCCCAGTCGGTGGCATCGGCGCTGACCGCATCGGCGTGTACCGCCGCGATCGCCGCCTGCAGCGTGTACGGGCCGAAGCGCCGCGACGCGAGCGCTCGTTCCACCAGCGTCGACCCCTCCGCGATCTGGTCGCGGTTCCAGAGCGAGCGGTCCTGGTCGTTCAGCAGGATCAGCTCGCCCGCGGGCGACGTGCGCGCGGCGCGCCGCGATTCCTGCAGCAGCATCAGCGCCAGCAATCCGATCGCCTCGGGCTCCGGCAGCAACTCGACCAGCAGCCGTCCGAGGCGGATCGCCTCGCCGGACAGATCGAGCCGCGTCAGCGACTGGCCGGACGACGCCGAGTAGCCCTCGTTGAACACCAGGTAGACCACGCGCAGCACGCTGTCCAGGCGCTCCGGCAGCTCGTCCGGCGCCGGCACCTGGTAGGGAATGCCGGCGTCGCGGATCTTCGCCTTGGCGCGCACGATGCGCTGCGCCAGCGTCGGCGCGGCGCTCAGGAACGCCTGCGCGATCTCCTCGGTCGTGAGGCCGCAGACCTCGCGCAGCGTGAGCGCCACCTGCGCGTCCGGCGACAGCGCGGGATGGCAGCAGGTGAAGATGAGCCGCAGCCGGTCGTCCTCGATGCCTTCGTCTGTCCCACGGCGGCGACTCGTCGGCGATCGCTTCGACTTGCTCGGCGACATCTCTTCCATCGAGTCGAACCGCGCGCGCCGGCGGATGCCGTCGATGGCCTTGAAGCGGCCGGCCGACACGAGCCACGCGCGCGGATTCGCCGGCACGCCGTCGCGCGGCCATTGCTCGAGCGCCGCGCGGAAGGCGTCGTGCAGCGCCTCCTCGGCGAGGTCGAAGTCGCCGAGCAGGCGGACCAGCGTGGCGAAGACGCGGCGCGATTCGGCGCGATAGATGGCGTCGGCCGTCGCGCGTACGCGCTCGGCCGCATCCGGGCTCATCGGCAACGTGTCCCTCCCGCCCGCTGGCGAAAGCCCCATAGTAGCCACACATGGGGCGCCCGCAATTACGGCCGTGATTTGCGCCTTTCTTCGGCACTCCGGGTACGCGGCTGGAGGTTCGCCGTCAATGTCGCGTTGAGTGCGGTCGCCAGCGCCGCCTCCCGCCGACCAAGTCAGCCCATTGGATGTCCGGGCCTTTGCGTCGGCCTTTGAGGGCCAGAGTAAACCCCTTCTGAGTCAGCGTGATCGTGTAGGCGTTATCGCCGATCACCAACTCGCGCTTCAGCGGCACGGTCAAGCTTGGTCGTCATTGGTTGGCCCTCCTCACGCCCGGACGGACGCGACTTGCCGGCTGCGTTCGAAGTTCGCATTGGGAGAGGATACGAGAATCTTGGGCGATCCGATGTCGGACGGCCTCCACAGCTAACAGTAGGCGCACGTCCGATTCGCATCTCCTACGCGGAATTTAGGAGGAAATCCTGCCCCGTTCGACGGGCCTTATCCGCGAGTGTACTGACAATCCCCCCGCTATCGGAGTCTCCGATAGTTCTCTGGGTCGAAATAGCTGCTGCCGGACGTGTCGGTAAAGCTTTCGATCGCGATGGGAAGCCGGATCGAACCGCAATCCCGTGTCCTCGCGAACCCTGCGCGATGGGGGTCACCGGTCAGGATCCGGCGCCGCTCGTCAATCCTCTTCCTACACGAAAATCCAAACTATGGCCGCTATCTGCGTTTGTCGCGGCCTGCGATAGTCCAGTCCGGTTGCGAGCGGCACCGCGCGCGCAGATTCATCGTGCCACTCGTACCGGGCGGTCTGGTCCCGGGGCTACATTGCGACGCCCCCAGTCCGTTTGGATGTCCGTTGCAGTCTTCGGTCCAACACGAAAAGGAACAACATCATGTCAATCGGAACGATCCTGCTCATCGTCCTCGTCCTCCCTGCTCATCGGCGCACTACCTACCTGGCCCTACAGCAGCGGCTGGGGCTACTACCCCAGCGGAACTGCCGGGTTAATCGTATTGGTGCTGTTGATCCTGCTCTTGATGGGCAGGCTGTAGTTGGCTAACCGGACGCTTTGATCGACCTTCGCCGCCGCCACCATTTGACGGCGAAGTACACGGCAATTGCGGCGGCAATTGCGGCGATTGCGGCCCTGCCTGATTGCGCCACGACGTCCAAGACCCGATCGATCTCCTTGCTGAAAACAGAGCCCGAGGCCCAAATAGACCGCGGTCCATAACGCGGCACCGAGCGCGCTGTAGAGCAAGAACGATGTGGCGGGACAGTTTCTCCGGGCGCCAGCCAGAGAAGGTGCAAGCGTTCTGACGCCGGTATGAACTCGGCGACGATCAACAGCACCGCGCCCCAGCGCTCGAAGTGCCGGTCGGCCTTGCCGATGCTGGTATTCAGGGTCACCGCCACGCGGCACACAGGCGCTCATCGCCTGCCTGCCGTAGCGTCCACCGACGACGTACCAGGATGACCTTGCCGAGCATGCTGGAGCCCCACGTTATGCCGGCAATCGCCGCCGTAGACACTCGCCCCTCGTTGGCCAGCGCTCCGGCGACGATCAGCAACGGACCCGACGGAAGCGGCGGACCCATCTGTTCCACGAATACCGCTCCGAATACGAGCAGCAATCCGTACTTCTCGAACAGCGCACTCAATAGTTCCACTGTCGACCGCGCCTAAACGGCGGCCGGTGGTCGCGGATGCAGGCCCGCAAGCGGCGCGCGACGCAGGAATGCCGAGTCGCGCCCGAGGATCAGGCGCACGAGATCTTCGAGGATCGGCTCTTCGATCGCATTGCTGTGGAATTCCAGCGTGACACGATCGAGGCGGTCGACGTTGACCAGCGCAACCGTCACCAGCCCGGTTTGATAGTCGGCGCGAAAGGCCACCGCGGCCGGGATCGCGGGCGGCACGGAAATCGCGCATTTCCGCACATTCCCGCCTGAATCCTCCACCCGGCGGCTGGTGTATTGCAGCCCGGCGTCGTCGAGAGCTTTTTCCGCTAGCGCGACGCTCGCCGGGAGCGACCTCGAGGGCAAGAGGTTTTGACGCCGAGATTTCGTAGTAGAGATTGATTTCGTCGAGAACGGAAACCCGACGATGCGGCGCTCGTGTTGCCCAACCGAGCCGTGGCCGAACCGCGGCGATTCGAACACGAGGCCGTGACCCAGATCGAAACGGTGATCGATTGGAGGCTTCAACCCATCCAGATAGGTGACAGCCTTCTCCAGCCAGCGAAACGCCTTGCGCAACCGCGCGTCGATGGCCTGGAAATCCTCGACGTCGGCGCGCTCATGCGTCGATTGCCGCGCCGCTTCGTATTGGGTGCGCAACTCGTCGAGCAACGACGCCGGCTTATTCATGTCTGTGCCAATGGCCACTTCGCACGCTCATTGAAGAAAGCGGGTGAGCGCCGCTATCGTCTCGTCTGGCCGCTCTTCCAGCATCCAGTGGCCCGTATCCTTGAGCACGACGACCGTCACATCGGAGGCGACAAGCTTCGTTTGTGCGCCCAACACATCGCCCAACGATTTCTCCCCGCCGAGCGATAGGACAGGGATGGCCAGTTTGGTCTTGGAGAGCTCTGCAAAATCCGTCGCCGTCTTGGGGAACGACGCGAAATACGCAAAGCCGGCGGCCATGCGGCCCGGGCGCGCATAAGACTGCGTGTACGCGCGCCGATCCGCCTCGGGGATCGAGCGATTCTTGTCGGCCGCGAAATTGTTCCAGAGGTCGCTCGAGGTAGATGCGTTCGCGACCCTTCGCCAGCGCCTCCGGCGCCGCACCATAGAAGCGGAAGTGCCAGATCCCGGGATTGTTGTAGACGGCTTCCCAGCCCCCGACGCCCGGGAAGGAATGCATCCATGAGCACGAGCTTCTCGACTTCCTGAGGATACATCGCGGCGTAGGCATACGCGACCATGAGCCCGATGTCGTGTCCGACGACGCGCACCTTCGAGTATCCGAGCGAGCGCACGGCGGCGTGGACGCGCTCGGCCGAGGTCTTCATGTCGATGCCGCTCCTTCGGTATCGACGAGTCGCCGATGCCTGGCAGGTCGGGCGCGATGACGGTGAAGCGCGGCGCCAGCACCTTCGCCAGCGGCTTCCACATCCGCGACGTTTCGGCGTAACCGTGGATCAGGACCACCGGAGGACCGCTGCCACCCACTGTTACGCTCACGACGCCGCCATCGACGGCCACCGCCTGTGTCTTGAACCCGGGTCCGAAGTCCGCCGCACACGTGACCCCGGCAGCAATTGCCGCAGTGAGGCAGCAAAGCGCGAGATACGACGAACGGAGATCCCTTCGAATCGGATGCATCAAATGCCCCTCAAGTTGGCGGATCGAAGACATGGTGTTCAGTCTGAATCAGGTGTCCGTCGGGTGCGCGTCGGCTTCGTGCCGCGCAGTCGGATTCCAATTCCCGTAGCGGCCAGCGCCAGGCAGCTGCCAGCAGCAGCGCCCCGCCACCTTCCAGCACGTCCTGCGCGAGCACCGGGAGGAAGCCGAAATCCCTATCAGAAAGCCCTCCAATGAAGCTGCGTGGGCGCCGAAGGTTCCCACTCAGTTGCTTCGCCCGCCTCGATGGCCGCGGCTCCGGTCGTCCGGTCGCGTGAAGTCCGGGTTGACCGGTAGGGAAACCGGCTTCGGTCGCGATATGCGCCGGTTTCGCGCCGGGGCGAGGCTCCTGCGCCCGTCGCGCTTTGCTCTGTCGGATGACGGAAAGGAATCCATGACAATCACTGGCCTACGCTACCTGCTAATTGTATTTCCGGCAACGCCGCCGCCGGTGAATTTTTCCGCGTCGTCGACCCAGCCACCGCCCATCGCCTTGTACAAATTCGCGTACGACTGGAAGAGCTGGGACTGCGTCGCGACGTACGCGAGCTGGGCGTTGAAGAGCGACTGTTCGGCGTTGGCGACCTCCAGATAGATGGTCGCCCCTTCGCGTGTAGCGCAGCACGGCCAAGTCGCGGAAGCGAAACAGCGCCAATACGTTCTTCGCCTGCTCCTCGCGTATCTGCCCGAACTTCGTCCGATCGACCAGCGCGTTCTCCACGTCCTGGAAAGCGCTGATGATCGACTTTTCGTAAGTGTAGAGGGCCTGTCGCTGCAACGCTTCGGCGCGCGCGACCTGACTGCCGATCCTGCCGGCATTGAAAATCGGTTGCAGCCAGGCCCGCCCCGAATGACCAGACTTTGGACGGGCCCTTGAACAGATCCGAGAGCTGGGCGCTTTCCAGGCCGAGTAGCCCGGTGAGGCTGATGTCGGGAAAGTACGCAGCCTTTGCCACGCCGATGTCGGCGTTGGCGGCGATGAGGTTCTCCTCGGCCTGACGGATGTCGGGCCGGCGCTCGAGCAGCGATGCCGGCAACCCGTCGGGCACCGCGGGGAAGAGCAGCGCATCGATGTCCTGTCCCCGCGGAATCGGGCCGGGATTGTGGCCGAGCAGCACGCTGATGAAATTCTCCTGCTGCGCGATCTGACGCTCGAGCTCGGGCACCCGGGCCAGCGGCCTCCTGGTATTGCGATTCGGCTTGCCGGTAGTCGCTCTCGGGCACAGCGCCCTCCTCGAAACGCACGCGCTGCAGCCGCGCGGCTTCACCCAGGCTCTGCGAGGTGCTGCTGCGCGATGTCGAGCTGCCGGTCGAGCGCCCGCAACTGGATGTAGCCGCTGGCGACCGTCGCGACGACCGTCAGCACCACGGTGCCCTTGCCTTGCTCACTGGCGAGCAGGCTCGCGCGCGCCGACTCCGACGCGCGGCGCAACCGGCCCCAGATGTCGAGCTCGAAGCTGGCCGAGAGATTCACGCCAAAGTCATTGAACTGCCCTCGGCCGGTCCCTCCGCCGAGGGCGGTGGTCTCGCTCAAGCGCTGACGCTCCGCGGTCGCGCCGCCGCTCAACTGCGGAAACTGCGCGGAGCGCACGATGCCGTATTGAGCCGCGGCCTGATCCACGTTGGCGGTCGCGATCGCGAGATCCTTGTTGTTGGCGAGCGCCGTTCGCACCAGGCTCGACAGGACCGGGTCCTGGAACTGATCCCACCAGGCGATGTTGGAGATCTCGGCTGCTTCGGCGGAACCGAGTCGCCAGGCGGCAGGGACGTCGACGTCGGGGCGCCGATAGTCGGGACCCACCATGCAGGCGGACAGCGGCATGGCGAGCAACAGCGCGACCGCACAGTTTCGCGCAGCTCGAGCGATTCAAGGTTTGAATTGAACATGCTCGAAGCCTCGGCGCTAGTCTCCGCGCGCAGGCGCTGGCGGCGTGCCTGCTCGCACTCCGCCGGAACTCGCGGACGTCGCCGACGTCTGCGCGCGCTTGAACGGCCACTGACGCTCGCTCACGCGCTGGAGCAGCACGTAGAACACCGGAATGAAGAACACGCCGACCAAGGTCGCGACGAGCATGCCGAACACGACGGCCGTGCCCAGCGCCTGCCGCCCGCCGGCGCCCGCGCCCAGCGCAACCGCGAGCGGAACGGTGCCCAGGATGAACGCGAACGAGGTCATCAGGATCGGGCGCAGCCTGAGCTTGGCGCCGTCCAACGCCGCTTGTTCGATGCGTTTCGCCCTGCTCGCGCTTGAGCTTGGCGAACTCGACGATGAGGATGGCGTTCTTGGCCGCCAGCCCGACCAGCATGATCAGCCCGATCTGCGTGTAGACGTTGTTGTCGAACGACCGGAGGAACAGACCCAGGAACGCGCCGAACACGCCAAACGGAATGACCAGCAGGATGGCCACCGGCATCGCCCAGCTTTCGTAGAGCGCGGCCAGCACCAGGATGACGAACAGCAGCGACACGGCGAAGATGTATCCGGTCTGGCCCCCGGTCTTCTTCTCCTGGTAGGTGGCCTCGCTCCACTCGTAGGCGAAGCCCGCGGGCAGCGCGCGGGCGAGCTCCTCCATGGCCGCGATGGCCTGGCCGGAGCTATAGCCAGGCGCATTCGTTCCGTTGATCGTGGCCGCGCTATAGACGTTGTAGCGCTCGAAATACTGCGGACCGTTGAGCGGCCGGCTGCTCACCAGCGTGGAGAGCGGCACCATCGTCCCGTTGTCGCTGCGCACGTAGAAACGATTGACGTCGTCCGGCTGGCCGCGCTGCGCGCCCTCCGCCTGGGCCTGGACCCGGTAGGTGCGGCCGAAGAGATTGAAGTCGTTGACGTAGTAACTGCCGAGGAACGTTTGCAGCGCGAAGAACACGTCGCTCAGTTGGATGCCCAGCGATTTGACCTTGTCGCGGTCGACCTGCGAACTCGATCTGTGGAATGCGCGGATCGAAGCCGCTGTACACGAAGCCGATCTCGGGACGCTTGCGCGCCTCGGCCAGAAGGCCCTGCAAGACCTGGGACAGCTGCGCGGTGTCCGCGCCGCCGCGGTTCTGCAGCACGAACGTGAAGCCGCCGGCCGTGCTCAAGCCCCGGATGGGCGGCGGATTGAGGACGAGCACTTGAGCGTCCTTGATTTGCGCATTGAGCCGTCCCATCAGCGTGCGCACCAGGCTGTCGACGGCCTCGGAACGCGCCTTGCGTTGATCCCAGGGCTTGAGGCGGATGAAGGCGGTTCCGTTGTAGGAGACCGCTTGACCGGTCAGCAGATTGAAACCGCTGATGTAGACGACGCCGTCGACGCCCGGGAACCTCGCGCGCGATACGGGTGAGCGCCGACATGGCGGCGTTGGTACGTTCCAGCGCCGCGGCGGGCGGGAGGCTCACCACCGCGAGCACGTAGCCCTGGTCCTCGGGCGGCACCAAACCGGTCGGACGCGTGGCAATCAGCCCCCAGACCGCAATCAGCAACGCGCCGAAGGTCAGCATGACGATGACGGCATGGCGCTCCATGACCGACACGGCTCTGACATAGCCGTCGCGTGAGCGCTCGAAGAGACGCGTTGAACTTGGCGAAGAACCAGCCGAGCGGCCCGTGGCGCGGATGGGCTTCTTCCACCGGCTTCAGCAGCAACGCGCACATCGCCGGGGTGAAGGTCAGCGCGCAGATGGCGGACAGGATCACCGACACGGCGAGGGTCAGCGCGAACTGCTTGTAGAGCTGCCCGGTGAGTCCGCCGAGAAAAGCCACCGGCACGAAGACCGCCGCGAGCACCAGCGCGATCGCGATCACCGGCCCGCCCACATCGGCCATCGCCGACTTGGCGGCTTCCATCGGCGACATGCCCCCGGCATCCAGACGCTGCTGCACCGCTTCCACCACGACGATCGCGTCATCGACCACGATGCCGATGGCGAGCACCAGGCCGAACAGCGTCAGCGTATTGATGGAAAAGCCCAGTGCGGCGAACGCTCCGAAGGTACCGATGAGCGAAATGGGCACGACCACGACGGGGATCAGCGTCGCGCGCCAGCTCTGCAGGAACAGGATAGACGACGAACACGACCAGCACGAAGGCGATGAGCAGCGTCTTGATCACCTCTTTCAGGGACTCGGTGACGAACGGCGTCGTGCTGTAGGGGATCGAGTACACCATGCCCGGCGGAAAGCGCGGCGCCTGGGCTTCCATCACCTGCTTGATCTGCTTGGCGACGTCGAGCGCATTGGCATCCGGCTGCAGGAAGATTCCGATCAGCGCGGCGGGAATGTCGTCGTTCGGCGCCGCTGATCGAGTAGTCGGCGGCGGCGAGCTCGACGCGGGCGACGTCCTTGAGGCGCACCACCTGGCCGTTCCCGGCTTCCCGGATGACGATGTTCTCGAATTCGGCGGCGCCGGCCAGACGGCCCTTGACGAACACCGTGTACTGCATCTGCTGCCCCTGCGGGAACGGGAGGCAGGCCGAGGCCGCCGGCGGGCGCGACGACGTTTTGCTCGCGGATGACGTTGGCAATGTCGGAGGCGGTGACGCCCAGCCGGGCCATGCGCTCCGGGTTGAGCCAGATGCGCATGCTGTAATCGCGCGCGCCGAAGATGCGAACCTGTCCGACGCCGGGCACCCGGCCCAGCGCGTCGTACAGGTTGAGCAGCGCGTAGTTGCTCAGGAATACGGCGTCGTAGCGGCGCTCCGGGGAGGTGAGCGAAATCACTTCGAGAAAGTCGGTGGTCGACTTGCGTACGGTGATGCCGTTGCGGATGACGTCCGCGGGAAGCTGGCTCTGCGCGATGGCGACGCGGTTCTGAACTTCGATCGCATCGATGTTCTTGTCGGTGCCGATGTCGAAGGTCACCGTCAGGCTGTAGGAGCCGTCGTTGCCGCTCTTCGAGCTCATGTAGAGCATGTCCTGCGAGCCGTTGACCTGCTGCTCGATCGGAGGCGGCCACCGACTGCGATACCACGTCCGCATTGGCGCCGGGGAAGCTGGTCGTCACCGTGACCTGCGGCGGAACCACCTGCGGGTACTGGGCAATCGGAAGGCCCACCGCCGCCAGCGCGCCCACCAGGATCATCGACGCAGCGCGATGACGGTCGAGAAGACCGGACGCTCGATGAAGAAGTTGAGCACGGTTCGGCCCTGGATGATTTAGGCGATCGCGCTCTGCAAGCAGGATCGATGGCGCAAACACGTCCGGCCTTACTTCTTGGGCGCCGCGGGTGGAGGGCCGGCACCGGGATGCGCTGGCGACGCTCGCCGTCGACGACCGGCTTTACCGGCGCGCCGGGTCGGAGCTTGCCGATCGCCTTCCGTCACGACTCGGTCCCCGGGGTCGAGGCCGCTGTCGACCACCCAGTCGTTGCCGAGGCGGTAGCTGGCAACGATTTGCCGGGGCTCCGCCTTGTCGTCGGCGCCGACGACGTAAACGGACTTCAGTCCCTGGAGTTCCTGGACGGCCTGTTGCGGAACGCGGATCGCGCTCGGATTTTCGAATGCGGCGACGATGACGCGCACGAACAGGCCCGGGCGCAAGCACGCGATCGGGATTGGGCACCGAGATGCGCACCTGCAGCGTCCCGCTCTTCTGATCGATCGTGGCGTCGACGAAGTTGAGCTTCCCGGTAAGCGCGTAGTCGGTGCCATCGGCAAGCCGGATATGAAATGGCGGCGCCAGATCGGGCCGCTCTCCCGGCGGACGTTTCAGTGTCTTCTGCAGCTCCGGACAGCTTGTCCTCGCTGATGCTGAAGTTCACCCACATCGGGTCGCTCGAGTAGAGCGTCGTGAGCAGCGTCTGCTGGGCGGTGATCAGCGAGCCCGGCTTGACCTGCGAGCTGCTCATGAAGCCGTCGCGCGACGCGCGCAGCGTGGCGAATTCCAGATTCAGCTCCACGTTGCGCAGAAGAGCCTTCTGAGCCTCCACCAGTGCGGCACTGGAACGCTCCTGCGCCACCGCCGTGTCGTAGTCCTGCTGGCTGACCGCCTTCTGCGCGATCAGCCGGGAGTTCCGCGCCAGATTCTGCTTGGCATTGACCAGATTCGCCTCGGCCTGGGCCAGGCTCGCCTTCGCCTGCGCGAGTTGGGCTTCGAAGGGCCGCTGATCGATGACATAGAGCACGTCCCCCTTCTTGACGCGTGCGCCGTCGGCAAATGCCTGACGCTCGAGCAGCCCGGTAACCTGGCTGCGGATTTCGATGGTGTCCGGCGCCTGCGTCTGCGCCACATACTCGTCGTAGACCGTCACCGGGCGCGGCTTGACCTCGATCACGGACACCTCCGGCGGAGGCGGCGCTTGCGGGCTGCGCATTGCCTTTGCAGCCACTCAAGACGAGTGAAGCAAACGCCGAGCGCGAGCGCCCATCGCGCAACCAGCCCGAGTCGGTAGGTGTCTGTCATGACGATCCGTCCCTTCGAAGACGCGGCGAGACGACACGCGGGCCGGCCTTCGTGAGCGCCAGTCTGGCGCGCTGCGTTGACCGATGTATGTCCGAGCCGACTGCGCTGTGTCATCTGGACACGGAATTTGTCCGCCACTCCTGACACACCAGAGAAATGGGCCTGCGCAGCGACACAGCGGCGCGGAGTTCGGCGGTCAGCGCACGGTCTCGACGGCCGCCGTGAAGACGTAGCCTGCGCCTCGTTCGGTGCGGATGAGCTGCGTGCGCGCGCCCTTCGCGCTCGATCTTCCTGCGAAGACGGCCGACCTGCACGTCGACCGAGCGGTCGTAGCACCTCGTCGTCGTGAAGGCGCGACAACGTCGAGCAGTTGCTCGCGCGAAAGCACGCGCTGAGGGGCCGCCAGGAAGGCGACCAGCAGATTGAACTCGCTGTTCGTCGTCGGAATCGTTTCCCCTGCGGCGACTTGAGCCGCCGCAGCCGGACGTTCAACTCCCAGCCGGCGAAGCGATAGGCGCGGATCTGGACAGGCCGTCCGCTACCGTCTCGCGCGCGCGCGAGCGTCGGAGCAGCGCGCGAATCCGCGCCAGAAGCTCGCGCGGAGAGAACGGCTTCGTCAGGTAGTCGTCTGCGCCGAGCTCGAGGCCCATCACCCGGTCGGCTTCGTCCTTGCGGCCCGGTCAACATGATGATCGGTACATCCGATTCAGCACGCAGACTGCGAGCGATCTGCATTCCGTCCTCGCCCGGCAACTTCAAGTCGAGGATGAGCAGATCGATCGTATGGCGCGCCATGACGTCGCCAATATCCTTGCCGCTTCCGAGCGCGGTGACCTGGATATCGTTATCGGTCAGGTAGTCGGCGATCATCTGCCGCACCGACGGATCGTCGTCGATCGCCAGAACGTGAACGGGCGCAGGGACGTCGCTTCCATCGCAAGGCATCGTTGGCACGGATTCGAGGTACTCGAGCCAGCATTGTGCCTCGACAGTGGCCGCGTCGGCACGACGGGAATTTGTCACCCGGCAGCCAATTGTGTCAGTTGTCATCCGGCAGCGCCGGCCGCGGGCATATTGGCGTATAGCCGCGCGGATCGAATGGAGGTTGGGCGGCGCCAGCCGTCGCGGGCGACGCGAGTTGCGCGCACGCTCAAGGAACCTCGTGAGCGCGCAGGGCTACATCGTCATCGTCGAACCCGACGACCTGATTCGCGAACTCCTCGAGCGCTGGCTCGGCGAAGCCGGTTACGGCGTCGTGCTGTCGGCGAAAGACCATGACAAATCCATGGTCATCCCGCAGCTCGTCATCGCGGACATTTCCGATCCTGGCAGCGCAGGCGCTACGATTGGGGCGCTGCGGGCCGCGTATTCTGCTCCTATCCTGGCGTTGTCCGGCGCGCTTCCGGCGCGGCCTCGGTGGTTCCAGCGAGGCGGCGCAGCGCTTGCATGTAGGGAAAGTCTTGCCGAAACCGTTCACGCGCGAAGAGTTGCTCGCCGCGGTCCGCGAAGTCGTGGAGGAGCGGTGACGCATCGTTTCGTAGCGAAGCTGGAAGGATCCGCGTTCTTCCGCTATGCGCTGGCGCCTGCTTGCATTGCAATCGCTGTATTGCTCCACCTTTCCGTCATCGGGCCATTTTCTTCATCCGACCGGGCTGTTCCTGGCTGCGATTGTCGCCGCAGCATGGTTCGGTCGGCGCGGGCCCAGGATTCCTCTCGGCGGTGCTCGCCACGTTCGCGCTGCCTCAGTTGATACCCATGAACTACCCGTTGGTCGCGGGTTTCTTCGACCTGCCCCGTTTTCTGCATTCGGAATCACCGGCGTAGCTGTTGGCTGCGGCACCACGTTTCGGCGGCGGGCCGAAAACGCCTTGCGCCAGCACGAACTGGAGCTTCGCGCGGCCCGTGAGGAGCTCGAAACGAGGGTCGCCAAGCGTACGGCCGACCTGAGGTTTTCGAGAGCGCTACGCGCGGGCGATGGACGCCTCGAACGACGGTCTCTGGGAGTGGAATCCGCTGACCGACGAACTGTTCGTCTCGCCACGCGCCAAACATCTGCTCGGCGTTCCGAATGGGGTGGAAATCCGGACGCACGCCGATGTGAAGGTGCATGGCGGCTTCCATCCGGAGGACCGGCGACGCATCAGCAAAACGTTCAGGTCGTCCCTCGCGCCGGGGTCCGGCGGATTCGATATCGAGTATCGCGTTATCGGTCCCGCCGGCGAGGTGTGGTGGGTGCGCTCGCGGGGAAAGGTGTTCCCGGGCTCGCTGGGGCAACCAATGCTGCTCACCGGTTCGTTGACCGACATCACGGAGCGCAAGCGCGCCGAGGCGGCGCTGTTGTTATCGGAAGGACGCTACGCCCGCGCGATGGAGGCCGCGGAAGATGGGCACTGGGAATGGGACGTGGTGGGCGACGCGATGTTCTTGTCGGCGCGCATGAAGGAAATTCTGGGGTTCGCACCGGATGCGCAATTCACGAGCCGCGCCGACTTCTTCAACCGGCAACCGATTCACCCGGATGACCGGCAACGCGTGAACACTGCGCGTGAGGCATGCCTATCCGGTACGGCGCCGCGGTACGAAATCGAATACCGGATCAATCCGCGTCCCGGTGAACTGCGCTGGGTGCGGCTGCGCGGCAAGGTGTTTCGCGACGAGCGCGGACAGCCGCTTTACATCAGCGCCTCGCTCACCGACATCACCGAGCGGAAATTGGCTCGGGAGGCGGTACGCAGAAGCGAAGAGCGCTACGCACTCGCGATGGAGGCGTCCGGCGAGGGTCACTGGGACTGGAACATCGCCAGCGACGAGTTCTACGCCGACCCGCAGATGCTCGCGCTGTACGGATTTCCGCCCGGAACGACCTTTGCTGGACGCGCCGACTTCCTGGCCCGGCTTCCGTTGCATCCGGAGGACCGTCCGAAGTGGGAGGCCGCGGCCGCCGCGCACTTCGCGGGCAACGACGACCCGCATCGACCGGGAGATCCGAATCCTGCGCGCACGGTGAAACGCGGTGGCTCCATCTGACCGGCCTGATCTCGCGCGACGCCGCCGGCGAGCCGACGCGCTGGACGGGCTCGGTCGCCGACGTCACGGATCGCAGGGCAGCCGAGGACGCGCTGCGTCTGTCCGAACATCGCTACGCGCTTGCGATGGAGGCCACCGGCGACGGCCATTGGGACTGGAATATCCCGGCCGACAAGATGTACGTCTCTCCCTTGTTGCTCGGACATCTGCGGGTTGCCTGCCGACATGACCTTTGCCAACCGGGCCGAATGGGTCAACCATTTCCCGTTTTATACCGGCGAACGTCCGAGGTATGCGCAGGCCGTCGCCGCGCATTTCGCCGGCAAGACGGACGCGGCTCGATGATGGAAATTCGCATCGTGCCGCGCGGCGAAACGCGCTGGGTCCACATGACCGGTCGCTGCTCGCGCGACGCCTCCGGTACGCCGATCCGCTGGGCCGGCGCGGTGACCGACATCACCGCCCGCAAGCGCGTCGAACAGGAACACCGGGCGCGCCAGGACATGCTCGACCTCGCGCAGAAGGCCGCACGGGCGGTGGCGTTCGAATGGCGAATCGGCGCGCGAGGGCGAAAATCGCTGGTCGCCCGACCTGGAGGCGATGTACGGGATCGCGCCAGGGTCCTACGACGGCACCTACGAATCCTGGAAAACGCTGGTGTATCCGGAAGACTGGCCGAACGTGCGAGCGGCGATCAAGGCCGCGCAGGAATCGGGCGATGTCGACGCCGAATACCGCGTCCATGCACAAGGCCGGCGCGATCCGGTGGTTGCATGCGAAGGGGCGGATGTTCTTCGATCCGGAAGGCAAGCCGACGCGCGTGGTCGGGTTCATGCTCGATGTCACCGATCGTCATGTTGCCGAGGAAGAGCTGCAGCGAATGGAGCACCAGCTTCGCCAGGCGCAACGTCTCGAAGCGATGGGCACGCTCGCCGGCGGCATCGCACACGACTTCAACAATCTGCTCGGCGCGATCCTGGGCTATGGGGAGATGGCGCTGCGCGACGTGCCGGCAGGGAGCCGGCTGCGCCGCGACCTCGAAAGCATCATGATCGCCGGCGAGCGCGGCCGGGCGCTGGTGGATCGAATTCTCGCCTTCAGTCGCAGCGGCGTGGGCGAGCGGGTCGCCGTGCACGTCGAGGACGTCGCGCGCGAGACGCTCGAGCTGTTCGCGGCAAAATTGCCGCCCGGCATCGTGATCGAGGATCGGCTGCACGCCGGCGCTGCTGCGGTCATGGGCGATGCAACGCAGATTCATCAGGTGCTGATGAACCTGGTGACCAACGCCGTGCAGGCCATGCCTTCCGGTGGCACGCTGCGCGTGTCGCTCGATCGCGTCCAGCGTCGAGGCGGCACGCGCTGCGACGACGGGAACCATCGCCGCGCGCGATTACGTGCTGCTGGAGGTCGCCGATACCGGCAGCGGGATCCCGACGGAGATCCTGGAGAGCATCTTCGATCCCTTCTTTACCACCAAGGAAGTCGGTGTCGGGACCGGGCTCGGCCTTTCGCTCGTCCACGGAATCGTAACCGGGCTTGGGCGGCGTGATCGACGTCGCGACCATCGTCGGCAAGGGAAGCGTCTTCACGGTGTATCTCCCGCTTGCCGGCGATGTCGCTGCCGCGAGCAGGCCGAGAAACGCGCGGAGCCCAGGACACGCGCGCGGCGGTCATGAGCGCATCCTCGTCGTGGATGACGAAGAGTCGCTGGTCAAGCTGGTCACGGAGACGTTGACGGAACTCGGGTACGCGACCACGGGATTCACCGCCAGCGCGTCGGCGCTCGCGGCGTTCCTCGCCGATTCCGAGCAGTTCGACGCGGTCATCACCGACGAAAGCATGCCGGGCACATCCGGGTCGGAACTGATACGCAAGATGCGGGCGATCAGGCCGACGATGCCGATCCTGCTCGTGAGCGGTTATCTCAGCACGGCGGTCGTCCGGGACGCGATGGAAGCAGGCGCGAGCGAGGTACTGAAGAAGCCGCTGTCCGGCCGCCTGCTCGCGGCAAGCCTCGACCGGGTACTGCATGACGGGGCGAGGACTCCGCGTGCCAAGGACATCGCTCCTTCCGCAACACCACATCCGGAAGCCAAACAGAGGCGGCGCGCAATGGCGCCGCCCTCACGAGGCACGACCGACTCGGCGTTGATAGCCAACTGAGGCCGGCTCCGTGTTGCATCCGCCATCGCTCTTTGTCCGCTGACATAGAGCAAGAACGTCCGGACATTCGCCGGACGCGCCCCGCCTAATACTCGCGGCACCAACAGGGGGACTGCTCTCGGCCCTCCCCTTCAACCCGAGCAAAGGAAAGCGCACCGTGAGCACGATCACCGACCAAGGACGGCACGCAGATCTATTACAACGACTGGGGCACGGGGCAGCCCGTTGTCTTCAGCCACGGCTGGCCGCTGTCGGCGGATGCCTTCGAAGACCAGATGTTCTTCCTGGCATCGCGCGGATACCGGTGCATCGCCCACGATCGCCGCGGCCACGGCCGCTCGAGCCAGCCCTGGAACGGCAACGACCTGGACACCTACGCCGACGACCTGGCAGCGCTGGTCGAAAAGCTGAACCTGACGAACGCGATCCACGTCGGCCACTCCACCGGCGGCGGCGAAGTTGCCCGCTACATCGGCCGCCACGGCACGAAGCGCGTTGCCAAGGCCGTGCTGATCGGCGCCATCCCGCCGCTGATGCTGAAGACGGCGGCGAATCCCGGCGGCCTGCCGATCGATGTGTTCGATCAGCTGCGCGCCGGCGTGCAGGCCGACCGCTCCCAGTTCTGGAAAGACCTGAGCCTGCCGTTCTACGGCTACAACCGGCCGGGCGCCAAGATCTCCGAGGGCGTGCGCGAATCATTCTGGCTCCAGGGAATGATGGCGGGATTTCCTGCGTCCTATTTCTGCATCAAGGCATTTTCCGAGACCGATCTCACCGAAGACCTCAAGAAGATCGACGTGCCGACGCTGGTACTCCACGGCGATGACGACCAGATCGTGCCGATCGCGGATTCCGCGCTGCTTTCCGCGAAGATCATCAAGAAAGCGACGCTCAAGGTCTACAAGGGTGCGCCGCACGGCATGTGCACGACCCTGAAGGACCGCGTCAACGACGATCTGCTCGCATTCATAAAGGGCTGAACGGCCGCACGACCGAAAGTCAACCGCACATTCGAGATCACAACATGCCCGACTACCTCAAGCTGTACACGCCGCAGGACAGTGCCGTCGTATTTATCGATCACCAGCCGCAGATGACCTTCGGTGTCGCCAATATCGACCGTGCGATGCTGATGAACAACGTCACGCTCCTGGCCAAGGTCGCCAAGGAGTTCAACGTGCCCGCGGTGCTCACGGCCGTGGAAACGGAGTCCTTCAGCGGCTACCTGTGGCCCCAGTTGCTTGACGTGTTCCCGGGCCAGCCGGTTGTTGAGCGCAGCAGCATGAACGCCTGGGACGACGCCGGTTTCCGCAAGGCGATCGAGGCTACCGGCCGCAAGAACATCATCCTGGCCGGCCTGTGGACGGAGGTTTGCGTCACCTGGCCGACGCTTTCGATGCTCGAAGCCGGCTACACCATCTATGTCGTCGAGGACTGTTGCGGCGCGACGTCCACTGCCGCGCAGGAGGCGTCCCTGTCCAGGATGGTGCAGGCCGGCGCGATCCGCCTCGACCGCCATCGCGGCACTGCTCGAATGGCAGCGCGACTGGACGCAGGCACGAGCATTACGACGCGCTAATGACCTTGCTCAAGCAGCACGCGGGCGCGTACGGCAGCGGCGTCGAGTACGCGTACACGATGGTCCACAAGGCGCCGCAATCGGCGAAGGTCCCGCAAGTCGTCACAAAGAAAGTTCAAGCAGCCGCGGTCGCCTAGCACCGAGGGAATCGTGCCAACACAAGGAGGCAGAACATGATTCTGGGAATGTCGACACCTGCGTTTACCATGCTGCACGTTGTCTTGAGCCTGGTCGGAATCCTGGCCGGATTCGTGGTCGTTGCGAACATGCTCGGCTCGAAGACGGTCAATGGCTGGACGGCGATCTTTCTCGGCGCCACGATCCTCACCAGCGCCACCGGATTCTTATTCCCAACCGACAAGGTCCTGCCTTCCCATATTGTCGGCGTCGTTTCGCTAGCCGTTCTGTGCGATAGCAGTCGTGGCATTTTATGGCAACCATCTCGCGCGATCGTGGCGCTGGATTTATGCGGTGGCCGCGATTATCTCCCCTTTATCTGAACGTGCTTTGTTCTGGTCGCGCAAGCCTTCCTGAAAGTCGGCTTCCTGAAAGCGCTTGCGCCAACGGGATCAGAACCGGCATTCATAATTGCCCAATTGATTGTCCTCGTCATTTTTGTAGTGCTCGGGTTCCAGGCGGTCAGGTACTTTCACCCAGAATCGAGTCCCGCGGCGTTGCGCCCGGCGTGACGTGGGATGTGTGGGATCGGATTACTGCTCGCGACTCATTGATCTTCAGCAGGAGGTTGCTCCATGAACGACAAGGCTTCCACCGGCCGGCGCAAGGCGCCTCTCGCCACGCCCACCGGCTTACGGGCGCAGGCGACCCGTGACATCTCCGGAGCGCTCAACGCGCTGCTTGCGGACTTCTTCGCGTTGTACCTGAAGACCAAGAATTTTCACTGGCACGTGTCCGGGCCCGCATTTCCGCGACTATCACCTGCTGCTGGATGAGCAGGCGGATCAACTCTTCGCCACGACCGACGTAATCGCCGAGCGCGTGCGCAAGATCGGCGGGACCACGGTGCGCTCGATAGGCCACATCGCGCAGCTGCAGCGGGTGCTCGACAACAATGCGGACTACGTCACGCCGCTCGACATGCTGGCCGAGTTGCGCGATGACAATGCACAGCTGGCGCAGCGACTGCGCGAGACGCACGGCGTATGCGACGAACATGGCGACGTCGCCACGGCCAGCTTCATCGAGATCTGGATCGACGAGGCCGAACGGCGCACGTGGTTCCTGTTCGAGGCGAGCCGCGCGGGCGAAGCGCCGGGTCGATAGGGGCATGCCCGACAAACAACCGCACACTGACGTCATCTTGTTCAACGGTCGCATTGCCACGCTCGATCCCGCGCATCCTTCGGCCAGCGCGGTGGCAATCGAGAGAGGCGTGTTTGCGGCCGTGGGTGCCGATCAGGAGATCATGCGGCGGCGCGAGCCGGCCACGCTCGTGATCGACCTCAACGGGCGGACCGTGATCCCGGGGCTCAACGATAGCCATACGCACCTGATTCGCGGCGGACTCAACTACAACATGGAGCTGCGCTGGGACGGTGTCGCCGTCGCTCGCCGATGCGCTGCGCATGCTGCGCGACCAAGCGCGGCGCACGCCAGCGCCGCAGTGGGTGCGCGTCGTCGGCGGCTGGAGCGAGTTCCAGTTCGCCGAACGGCGGCATGCCGACCCTGGCCGAGATCAACGCGGCCGCGCCCGACACGCCGGTCTTCGTCCTGCACCTGTACGCACCGCGCGATGCTCAACGCGCGCCGCGTTGCGCGCCGTCGGCTACACGAAGGACACGCCGGATCCGATCGGCGGCACGATCGAGCGCGACACGCGCGGGCAACCCGACCGGAATGCTCATCGCCAAGCCCGAATGCGATCGATTCTCTACGCGACGCTGGCCAAGGGCCCGAAGCTGCCCGATCGAGTATCAACTCAATTCGACGCGGCACTTCATGCGCGAGCTCAACCGCCTCGGGCATCACGAGCGTGATCGACGCGGGCGGCGGTTCCCAGAACTATCCCGACGACTACGAGGTCGTCGAGCGAGCTGCATCGCGACGGCGAACTGACCGTGCGCGTCGCCTACAACCTCTTCACGCAGAGGCCCAAGGGCGAGCTCGCCGACTTCCAGGCGCTGGACGGGCGACGTCGAAGCCCGGCGACGGCGATGCGATGTACCGCCACAACGGCGCCGGCGGAGATGCTCGTCTACTCGGCGGCCGATTTCGAGGACTTTCTCGAGCCGCGCCCCGAGCTGCCTGCCGACGATGGAGAAAGAGCTCTACCCCGTCGTGCGGCTGCTGGCGGAGAAGCGCTGGCCGTTCCGCATGCATGCGACCTACGACCAGACGATCGCGCGCGCACCTCGACGGTGTTCGAGCGCGTCAATCGCGAAGTCCCTCTCGATGGCCTGCACTGGTTCATCGACCACGCCGAGACGATCACTCCGCGCAGCATCGAGCGCATCGCGGCGCTCGGCGGCGGCATCGCCATCCAGCACCGGATGGCGTATCCAGGGTGAGTACTTCGTCGATCGCTACGGCGCCAAGGCGGCAGCAGAAGCGCCGCCGATTCGCCGGATGCTCGACATGGGCGTTGCCGGTCGGTGCGGGCACCGATGCCACGCGCGTGGCAAGCTACAACCCGTGGGTGGCGCTCTATTGGCTGGTGACTGGCAAGACGGTCGGCGGCCTGCGTCTCACCGCCGAGTGCCGCGCGTCTCGATCGCACTAGCGGCACTGCGGCTCTGGACCGAGGGCGGCGCCTGGTTCTCGAGCGAGCAGGGCAAGAAGGGCCGCATCGCCCCCGGCCAGCTCGCCGACCTCGCTGGCGCTCAGCGCCGACTACCTGTCACAGCCTGAAGAGACCATCAAATCCAACGTCTCGGTGCTGACGCTCGTTGGCGGCCGAGTCGTGCACGGCGACCAGGAGTTCAAGGACCTGGCGCCCTCGTTGCCACCAGTCATGCCGGAGTGGTCGCCGGTCCGCTCCCTACGGCGGCTACCATCAAGCGGCTGTCGCGAAGGCCTCCGCAACGCGCTGCTCCGTGCATCGCCGCGCGCAGGGTCCCGTCGCACACGCCCCGATCAGGTCCCAAGATGCGCACGGATTTCTGGGGTGCCCTCGGCTGCGGGTGCTTCGCCTTCTGAGGGCCCCAGATGGCCGCATCGACTTCGAGCCCAACGAGTGTCGTGGATCGCGACCGCTCGCTCCCACCGTTACTGTTCGTTCTCACGGTCGTCACCGGACTCGTGGACGCCGTCAGCTATCTCAAGCTGGGGCACACGTGTTCGTGGCGAATATGACCGGCAACGTCGTCTTCCTGCGGATCTGCCGTTGCCGGCGCGCCAGACTTTTCGATGTCGGCATCGCTCCTCGCGATCGGTGCCTTCATGGCCGGCGCACTCGCCGGCGGGCCGGCTCGGCTCCGCTATGACAGAGCACCGCACACGATTCTTTGCGATCGCGATGCTGGTGAAGCTCGGCCTCGTCGGCGCGGCGTTCGTCGTCGCGATCACAATGGTCGATAGCGATCTCTCATCCGGTACGGATTGATCGTGCTACTTGCCCTCGCGATGGGTCTGCAGAACGCGGCCGCGCACGCTCTCGCCATTCCCGATCTGACGACGACGGTGCTGACCTGACGCTGACCGGGCTCGCCGCCGACTCGTCATTGGCGGGCGGAAGCAATCCGCGCGCGGGTCGTCGGATGCTCGGCCACCGGCGCGATGTTCCTGGAAGCGCAGCCGTCGGCGGCATTTCTCAGTCCTTAACGTTGGAGTTGGTGCCGTCCTGGCACTGACTTCCATGCTGCTCGCCTGAATGCCATCGCGGCCTACCGCGTTTGGTCGCGAACTTCAGCATGAGCATACCGCGTTCGTTTCGTTGTTTTCATTCAGGGTGAGCAACAACCTGTGACGAGACTCCAACTCCAGAACCTGCGGAAGGCATGGCACCTTCCCCGCTGCGATCGCCAGTCGACGGCATCAGATGTTTCCGCAGCTGAGCGATGCGGATATCGCGCGCATTCGTCGGTTTGGCACGCTGCGGCGTTTCGCGCGCGGCGAGCGCTTGTTCGCGGCGGGCGAGCCGCGTCCGGGCATGTTCGTCGTGCTGAAGGGCACGGTGACCATCAGCCAGCGCGACGGCCTGGGCCATGTCGCGCCCATCGTCAGCTCAGCGGTCCGGGCCAGTTTCTCGCCGAAGTTGCCACACTCTCCGGCGGCCATGCCCTGGTCGACGCGCACGCCGAAGAAGACGTCGAGACGCTGCTGGTGCCGCCGGAACAACTGCGCGCGCTGATCATCGCCGAGGCGGATCTCGGCGAGCGCATCGTCCGCGCGCTGATCCTGCGCCGGGTCGGGCTCATCGAAGCCGGCGCGCAGCGGACCCGTGCTGATCGGCGAGCCGCAGTCGCCCGATGTGCTGCGCCTGCAGAACTTTCCTGAAGCGCAACGGCTACCCGCACCACGTCGTCGACGCCGAGCACGACGACGCCGCCGCGGTCACTGCTCGAGCAATATGGCGCGACGACGGCCGACGGTGCTGGCGATCTGTCCCAACGGCAGCGTGCTGCTCAACCCTTCCGAAGAAGCGCTGGCGCGCTGCCTGGGCATGCTCGATACCGCCGCGCACGACGAGCTCTTCGATGTCGTCGTCGTCGGCGCCGGACCGGCCGGGCTCGCGACCGCCGTCTACGCCGCCTCGGAAGGCTTGCGCGTCGTCGTGCTCGACTGCCGGTCGTTCGGCGGACAGGCGGGCGCGAGCGCGCGCATCGAGAACTACCTCGGCTTTCCGACCGGCATCTCCGGTCAGGCGCTTGCCGGCCGCGCGTTCGTGCAGGCGCAGAAATTCGGCGCGGAGATCCTGATTCCGGCGCAGGCGGCCGCGCTCGACTGCGCGCGGCGCGGGCCGCGACGGCGAGCTCGGCCTTGACGCTCACCGACGGACGCAAGCTTCAGATCGCGCACGGTCGTGATCGCCAGCGGCGCGCGCTATCGCCGGCCCGACGTGCCGCGCCTCGCGCGAGTTCGAAGGCCGCGGCGTTTGGTATTGGGCTTCGGCGCTCGAAGCGAAAATGTGTACGGGCAACCGAAGTCGTCGCTGGTCGGCGGCGGCAACTCGGCCGGCCAGGCCGCCGTCTTTCTGGCCGCAGCACGTCTGCAAAGGTCCATTTGCTGGTGCGAGGACCCGGCCTCGCCGCCACGCATGTCGCGCTACCTGATCGACCGCATCGATGCGCACGCCGAACATCGAGCTGCATGCCCACACCGAGCTCACACAGCTGCACGGCGACCTGCCCGGAGGACTTCGCGCGGTGACCTGGCGCGACAACCGGACGGGCGTCGAGGAGCAGCGTCCGATACGCCACGTGTTCCTGTTCGTCGGTGCCGATCCCGAGACCGATTGGCTCGAAGGCTGCGGCGTGGCGCGCGACGCGCACGGCTTCGTGCTCACCGGTCAGCGCGTGCGCAAGCGCTGCGCCGGGCGGCCTGTCCGCGCCGCTCGAGTCGAACGTGCCGGGCGTGTTCGCGGTCGGCGACGTGCGCTCGGGCTCGGTAAAGCGCGTAGGCGGCGCGATCGGCGAAGGCGCAGCCGTCGTCGCGTTGATCCACCAGTACCTGACCGTCGCCGCCCGCCCGCCCGGAGGTCGTCTTGGGATGATCAACAATCCCCGTTGCGCGCATGGGCGACGAAGCGGCTCGCCTCAGGGAAACGTTTTTAGCCAGGAGAGGTGTGATGCCTTCGCACTGCAGCCATCTGAACTTCGTAGTGACGGATAGCCCAAACACCGCCGGCTGCGAGGAATGCCTCGCCATGGGGGACACCTGGGTGCATCTGCGCCTGTGCCGCGACCTGCGGGCCACGTCGGCTGCTGCGACGATTCGAAGAACAAGCACGCGACGCAAGCATTTCCGATCGACGCAGCATCCGATCGTCACTTCGCTTGAACCCGGAGAGGACTGGAGCTGGTGCTACGTCGATGAGATCGACGATGGAGCTCGGTTGAACGACCCGCACCATCCACCGGAAATCTTCAGTTCGGCGCCATGCCTTTATCCGTGAGCTCTTTGATCGCCGTCGCGTTCTTTGACAGATGCGCGAGCCCCATACCGCGCAACACATTCGGCGCTTTGGTGAACTGAACGTTGTCGTAACCGACGATTTCTATGCGGTTGCCCCACGGGTCGAGAAAGTCGAGAAACGGCCCGGGCAGCGTCTCGAATGCCTGCGTCGGCCAACGCTTTGCGAGCCGCCTCCTTGTTATCGACGACAAGCCCGAAGTGACGTCCATCGTCAGCGGACTTGCGTACGGCCCTTCTGGAGCGCGAGAAACTGGTCTCCCAGATCGATGAAGGCCATGGAATCACTCTTGCTGCGAAGCTTGAAGTCGAACAACGCGCCCGTAGAAAGCCAGAGCCGCTTCGATGTCGCCGACTTCGAGAGCGACATGATTGAAACCGACCATCCGTACTTCTCTTTGCCTCGAGACATGGGGCCTCCCATTGGTTGCGATACGACCCGACTCGGCTCACGTTCCAGCAAATGCCGCAAGGCCGCATGCGCATCATAGCGTCGCGCGCTCAGTCCAGCGGCCAGGGCATTGACTTTGGCAGCGTCATCGCGGGCGGCGCAGCCGATGGCACCGTTGACGTGGGGTGTGTCGACGCGCGCGCCACCAAGGCATCGCTCCATCTCCGTGCGCGGGCTCGACAGGCTCGGCCAAGCGCGGCATGACGAGCTGCACGCCCTTTCTTCGGGCCGAGCGCAAGCAACACCTCGGCGGGCTGGTCCCAATCGTGCAGCGCCGAGGCTGAAGGTGCCCCAGTGCATCGGCAGGAACGGGCCTCCGCCCAGCAGCGCCAGCGCTTCGAGCGCGTTCTCGGCCCGAGGTGGATGTCGCCCCACGCCGGATGAAACGCGCCGACCTCGAGCATCACCAGATCGAACGGACCGAGCCGCTCGCGGATCGTCACTGTATTCGGTCGTCAGCCCGGTGTCGCCGCTGAAGAACACCGCATGCCGGCGGTGACCGGATGACCAGCGACGACCACAAGCGTCGCGTTGCGATCGTGCAGCGCCGCGGCCGGAGAAATGCTGCGACGGAGCGGCGGTCACCGTCAGGTCGGCATCTGGGCAGCGTGTGCGATTCCCACCAATCGAGCTCGGTGATGCGCTGCGGCGGCACGCCCCAGGCCTCGAGGTGCGCGCCGACGCCGAGCGAGGTCACGAAGGGCACCTCGCGCCTGCGCCAGCTCGCGGATCGTCGGGTAGTCGAGGTGGTCGTAGTGGTCGTGCGAAACGAGCACCAGGTCGATCGGCGGCAGCGCACGCAGCGCAACCGGCACGGGCTGGAAGCGCTTCGGGCCCAGCGAGCCGCGAGGGCGACGCGCGCGGGCCCCAGACCGGGTCGGTCAGTACGCGCAGGCCGTCGATCTCGATCGAGCACGGTGGAATGGCCGAGCCAGGTGGCGCGCAGTCCGGTGCCGGGGGCCTTCGCCCAAGCCGACGTCGGGTCCACCGACGGCAGCGGCCCTTGCGGGACGCCGCCGGTCGCCGCCACAAAGAAATTCCGAGACAGTCGGTCGAGGGGCGTCGGAGTTGCGCAGCGTCGGCAATACCGGGTGGATGTTGCGAAACGCCTCGCCCGCCCAAAGCGGCGAGGCTTTCATGCGCTCGAGGCGCAAGCCGTCGGGTCGCTTACCGAAAGACTTCATGAGTTCCCTCCCGTGGCGCATGCATACCCGGCCCGCCTCCAGCCGACAGGAGTTCACAGCTTGGCAGGGCCAGGAATGCTTTTCAATCATTACGAGCGCCGCACCGGCTGCGTCGTCTGACACAAAACGGGCGATTCCTGATATCGGCAGGACGCACGTGAGTCGGACACTGGCGACGTCCAGTTTCGGGGCATCCCCATGAGGAAGCCTAGCGCTATTACCGGGGCGGTCGTGATCCACATGCGCTGGACGCAATGGTGGCGCAGCGGCGCGTCACACGGGATTGCATTTCTCGCCGGTATCTCGCTCGCGATGGCGCTGGCCCCGCGCGCACCGCAGATGCATCACCCCAGTACGCGACGCTCCTCGCCCCGCCGCAACGAGCGAGTTCGACCGCGCGCTGCAGACCGTCATGGTCCAGATGGACGCTGGGATGTGCATCACACCCAGCGCGGACGCGGACCGCGACTTCGCGCGGGCAATGATTCCGCACCACCAGGGCGCGGTCGAGATGGCGAAGCTGGAGCTCCTCTACGGCCAGCGATCCGCGCCTGCGCCGGCTGGCGCAAGGCATCGTGGTCGAGCAGTCGCAGGAGATCGCGCTGATGCGCAGCATTCTGGCCAACCCGTCGACGGTGCCTGGCACGAATCTCAATCCCTGAACGGAAGGAGCACCTATGGCTACCCGTACGCTCGCATCGGCAATCGCGTTGTTTGCCGCCGTCGCGGGATCGGCGGACGCCGGCCAGGCGCCCGGCGCAGCATCGGCGCCGGACCAACCGGTCAGCTCGCGCGACCGCGTCTATCTCGGCGAGCAGTACTCGAACACGATTTCGGTCGTCGATCCCGCGAGCAACACGCTTGGTCGGGGCGATCCGTCTCGGCGACCCGCAGCCCGGCAACATGAGTCCGCTGTATCGCGGCCAGTTGCTCGTCCACGGGCTCGGCTTTTCGCCCGATCACCGCACGCTCGTCGCGGTATCGATCGGGTCGAACTCGGTGAGCTTCATCGACACCGCCACCAACGCGGTGAAGCACATCACCTACGTCGGTCGCGCGCCGCATGAGGCATTCTTCACGCCCGACGGCCGCGAGGTATGGGTCAGCGTGCGCGGCGAGGACTACGTCTCGGTGCTCGACGCCGAAGCGCTACGGCGAGATCGCTCGCATTCCGGTACCCAACGGTCCCGGCATGGTCATCTTTTCTCCGGACGGCCGTTATGGCTACGTGTGCTCGAGCTTCACTCCCGAGACGCTGGTCATTCGACGTGCGCACCCGGCGCGTGGCCGGTCGCGTGGCGCAGCCCGTCCCCGTTCTGCCCGAACATCGCCGCCGCGCCGCGCGGGGACCAGGTTTGGTTCACGCTCAAGGATGTCGGCAAGGTGGTCGTCTTCAACGCGCGTCCGCCGTTCAATGTGCTGCGCGAGATCGACACTGGGCCCATCACCAACCATGTGAATTTCGCGCTGACCGACCAGGGGCAGCTGGCCTACGTGACCGTCGGCGGATTGAATCAAGTTCAGGTATTCCGCACCGACACGTTCGAGCGGATCGCGACCATTCCCACCGGCCCGCTTCCCCACGGAATCTGGCCCTCGGGGGACGGCACGCGGATGTATGTCGGCATCGAGAACGGCGATGCGGTCAGCGCGATCGACACCAAGCTCCAGCAGGTGGTGGCAACGATCCCCACCGGCCAGGCCGCGCAGGCCGTGGTCTATGTCCCGAATGCGGTGCCACGAGGCGACGGGCGCGCCAATCTTCAGCCGCTCGGCGTGGCCACAATGGCGACGCACCTGAGGCTTTCTGCACCCGGCGCAGCGGACGATGCAACCAGCGTTGCCTTGTTCGATCAGGGATTGACGCAGATCCTGCAGGCCGGCGTTACCGGGCTCGCGCCCAAGGCCGCTTACGTACTCGCGCTCGCCGACAATCCGCAGGGTAACCCGCCGCTTGAGGAGCTGGCCGCCTTTTCGACCAATCCGGCCGGCGCGGCGGTCGTCGACTGCGGTCGGTCCGATCCGCCAGGTCGTCGCGCCCGACGCGCCGTCGCCGCGCCGCTATCTCGTGATCGCGCCCAGTGAAGGACGGCAAGCCCGGTGCGCCGGTTCAACTGCAACGGCCATGAGCGATTCGAGCACAAACGGAGGCATTCACGGTGTCTCAAGACGGCCCCGTCACCATCGCAAGTACGTTTTCGGGTCAAAGCGGCACTCTGATCGCGTCGAAGTCGAACCTGAGGGCAAAGGCGTCACGGTCTTTGCGCGGATTGACCATGCGGCGGGTGCGGCCTCGGTCGCGATGCGGCTGCGATCCAACGGAGTATGTGTTGATCTTCGGCAACCCGAAAGCCGGAACGCCCTTGATGCAAGACAACCAGACGACCGGAATCGATTTGCCTCTGAAAATTCTTGGCTGGCAAGACGCAGACCGGAAGGTGTTGGCTACGTATAACGATCCGGGCTGGCTTGGTCGGCGACATCACCTCGGCCGGACACGGACGCGAGCGTAAAGCCGCATTCGCAAGTGCGCTGGCGGACCTTGCCAACGCGGCCGCCGGGTGATCGCAGGCGCGACCATGGATCTCATGCTCCGCGACAAGCTCGCTCCTGTGACCGGTTCGACCAAGGGCATCGGCCTCGCCATCGCGACCGCCCTGGCAACCGAGGGCGCGCGAGTCATCGTCAACGGCCGCTCCGAGGCGTCCGTTACCCGCGGCGCTCGCGACAGATCAAGGAACGGGCCGCCGACGCCGCCCTCCAGGGCTTTCCGGCGACCTTGCCACCGCAGAGGCAGCCGCCCAGCTGGTGACGCGCTTCCCTGACCGTGGGACATTCTGGTGAACAGCCTGGGTATCTTCGAGCCGAAGCCGTTCGAGGAGATTCCGGACGAGGATTGGCGGCGCTTCTTCGACGTCAACGTGCTGAGCGGCATTCGCCTGTCCGCGCGCCTATCTCCCCGGCATGAAGCAAGCGCAACTGGGGCCGCATCGTCTTCATCAGCAGCGAGAGCGCGATTCAGATTCCCGCCGAGATGATTCATTACGGAATGACCAAGACGGCGCAGCTCGCCGTATCGCGCGGGATGGCCGAGACGTGCGCCGGCACCGGCGGTCACCGTGAACGCGGTGCTGCCCGGGCCCACGCGGTCCGCCGGCGTGGACGAGTTCGTCGCGAAGTTGAGCGGCGGCCGGGCGTTCGCGGAGTTCGAGAAGGAGTTCTTCCAGAGCGTGCGTCCCACCTCCCTGCTCAAGCGATTCGCCACGCCGGACGAGGTCGCGAGCCTCGTTGCATACGTGTGCAGTCCCTTGGCCTCCGCCACGAATGGTGCGGCACTGCGCGTGGATGGTGGTGTTGTGCGCGTGTGTTCTGATTGAAGGAGGAACGATGTCCATCGATCTCCCGCCCGCAATTGATCTCTACGTAAAGATAGAAAATTCAGGCGATGTCGAAATGCTGTCGGAATGCTTTGCTTCTAACGCCAGCGGTTCGCGATGAGAGTCGCACCTACCAGGATTGGACGCCATTAGAGAATGGAAGGCTGACACGAAGAAGAGTACAACCACGCCATCGCGCCGCTTGACGTGTTTCAGCGAGGCGGAAAGACTGTCCTCAAGGCCAAACTCACCGGCGACTTTCCGGGCAGCCCCGTCACGCTCGATTTCAGCTTTGTGTTGGAGGACGGGAAGATCGTGTCTCTGGAAATTCACTGATGAACCTTGACGCAGTGGCCTAATCCGGGCGTTTGCAGGACAAACAACTACGAGAAAATGCGACTGAGTCCTACCGATCATGCTGCAACGGGCTGCGATCGCACATGTCAGAACTAGTTACTGGTCGCGCCGAGGCGCGTGTCGCAGCAGCTGACCGTGGCAGAGCGCTCCTGCCAGCCACGGTTGTTCTGAATGGTTAACCATCTGGAGACAGGCAATGTATCGTTCAAACCTGAAGTACACCACGTTGGTCGCGACTGTCGCCGGCTGCGCTAGCCGCGGCGAGGGACGGCGCTTTGCCCAGGCGCAGCCTACGACGCCGGCTCAGCGAGGCGACGCCTGGCTATTCGAGTGCGCAAACGCAAATGGCGGCTACGACCCCGAGCAAATCGGAGACCGCCTCTTCGGCGTTCGATAAGCTCGACGCGTCGCACAGCGGATTGTGACGCGTGAGCAAGCGGCGAAACTCGATGGCTTCGACAAGGCGTTTGCTCAAGCGGACAAGAACCAGGACGGCAAGCTGAGTCAGGACGAGTTCAATGCCGCGTGGGCGATCTCATACCGGCAAGCCCCAAAGCTGATCGCGTACTGGGAAATCCAGGAACCTTCGGTTGCGCCGAGTGTTTCCAATCGGCGCGCCGAGAGGTTTCGGGGCAATAATTAGCCAACCTAAGCCGAAGGCGAACCCGGAACGGATCGAGGCAACTGGCGAAAGGCCGTTCCGGCCAAAGAGCCAAAGTTCAGTTCCTCAGATTCTTGTCGAAGAACACGATCGTGCGCGACCACGCGAGCTTGGCTGCCGCCTCGTCGTAGCGCGGCGTCGTGTCGTTGTGGAAGCCATGATTCGTGTTGGCGTACATGAACATCTCGTATTTGATCGCCGTTGGCCTTGAGCGCCGCTTCGTAGGCCGGCCAGCCGGCGTTGATCCGTTCGTCGAGTCCCGGCGTAATGGATCATCGAGCGGCGCCTTGATCTTGGCGACGTCGGCAGCGTTGGGCTGGCCGCCATAGAACGGCACCGCCGCCGCGAGATCGGGCAGGCGCACCGCGAACATGTTCACGGTGGTTCCGCCAAAGCAGAAATCCCACAGCGCCGACTTTGCCGGTGCACTCCGGCCGTGCCTTCAGGACGCGCGTAAGCGGCGAGCGAGGTCTTCGCCGCGCTTGGCCGCGTCGAGCTGGCCGAAACAGCTGCACCGCCTTCTCTTCATCGCCAGGGTAGCCGCCGAGCGGCGTGAGGGCGTCCGGTGCGAAGGCCACGGAAGTTCGCCAGCGCCAAGCCGGCGCGCGACGTCTTCGATGTACGGATTGAGGCCGCGGTTCTCGTGGATCACGACCACACCGGGCAATTTGCCGGCCAGATTCGCGGGCCGGGCGAAATACGCCGCGCATGGTTCCCGAGCCCTGCGGTGACGGATACGTCAGATACTCGGTCTTGATACGAGCGTCGTCTTTGGCAACCTGCTGGGCGAAACGCATAATTCGGCCGCAGGCTCTCCAGCATAGCCGCTGCCGTGAAACCGCCGATTGCATATTTTCCCGCGCCCGATCCAGAAAATCACGGCGGCTGATGGCGCCATGAACATAGCCATCGAACGGCGAGAACTTCGGGAGGAAAATCGTTGGCAGTTCGCCTTTCCATCGCGGTGACTCCTTCAGATGAAGTTGCGCGTGCGGAAATTGTAGCCCAGCAGGAGAGCGATGGTCAGCAAATCGGCCTCGCCGACAGTCGTTTGTCGCAAATGAGCCGGGCAATAAGAACGATTCGCGCTCGTTTTCGGAGACCGCATCCAAACCCGGATGGGCCGCGGGTCGCCGCCGGGCCGCCGCGCAATCGCGGCCCGGCGCGACTGAGCGGCTATGCTTTCAGCTGATCGCGAATCGGCAGCTGGCGGATGCAGCTTGCCTGTCGCCGCAAAGATCGCATTGCACAGCGCAGGCAGCACCGGCGGCACGCCCGGCTCGCCCACGCCGCCCATCGGCTTGCTGTAGTCGCCGGGCACGATGTGAACACGGATCTCGCGCGGCGCCGCCGGCATGCGCGTCACCTCGTAGCCGTTGAAATTGTCCTGCTGCGCACGGCCGTTCTTGAAGGTGATCTCGCCCAGCGTCGCCGCGCTCACGCCCATGACGCAGGCACCCTCCATCTGCGCGCGCACGCGGTCCGGGTTGACGGTCGCTCCGCAGTCGATCGCGATATCCACGCGTGGAATCGTCAACTCGCCCTTGGCGTCGACCGCGACCTCCACGACCGCGGCGACGTAGCTGACGAAACTGTAGTGCGCGGCGATGCCGAGCCCGCTGCCCTTGGGCAGCGATCTGCCCCAGCCTGCCTCTTTCGCGGCAAGCTCCGCGACGCGCCGCAGGCGGCCGGTATCCACCGGATAGCGCTCCGGCGACTCGCCGTGGTTCCACGTATCGGCCAGCATCTGCGGCGTCGACCACGCGCGCGGGGCCGATCACCTCGAGCAGGAAGTCCTTCGGGTCGCGCCCTGCCGCCGCGGCCAGCTCGGCGACGAACGACTGCACCGCGAATGCATGCGGAATATTCGATACCGAGCGGAACCAGCCGATGCGCGTGTGCGCGATCGCTTCCGGATTCTCGATGCGGATGTTGGGAATGGCGAAGGGCACGTTGATGACGCCCATGCCGAGCTCCCAATTCGCCTCCTGCTTCGCGCCCGCATCGAAGGTGGACACGATCGTCGGCGCGACGGTGCGATGCAGCCACGCCACCGGTAGTCCTTGTGCATCGACGCCGGCTTCGAGATGCTCGACGGATACGGTGTGGAAATAGTCGTTGTGCAGATCGTCGTCGCGCGTCCAGACGACCTTGACCGGTTTGCCGTCCATCGCCTTGGACAGCACGGCCGCCTCGATGCCGTAATCGGGCTTGGACTTGCGCCCAAATCCGCCGCCGAGCAACGTGACGTGCACGGTGACATTTTCGACCGGCATGCCGAGCCGTTTGGCGACCAGGTCGCGTGCGGCCTGCGGCGACTGGAAGCAGCCCCAGACCTCGCACTTGCCTTGCGTGATGCGAGCGCTCGCCGCCGGAGGTTCCATCGACGCATGCGCAAGATGCGGAAGGTAGTATTCCGCCGTGATGCGTTTCGCGGCAGCGGCCGCAGCGGCGGCGAAGTCCCCGTCGTTGCGGACGACCTTGCCCGGCTTGCGCGCGGCCTCCTCGAGCGTCGCCTTGTAGGCAACAGAGTCGTAGCTCGGCATTCGGGCCGTCGTCCCACACGATCTTCAGCGCCTTGCGCCCTTGCATCGCCGCCCAGGTGTTGCGCGCGATCACGGCAACGCCGCCCAGTGGATTGAACTGCGGTGCTCCCGGCGTCGCGTCGATTTGCACGACGCGCACCACGCCGGGGACCTTGAGCGCTGCGGCGGCGTCGAAGCTCGTGACCTTGCCGCCGTACACCTGCGGTCGCGCCACCACGGCGTAGAGCATGCCGGGCAGGCGCGTGTCCATGCCGTACTGCGCCTTGCCGGTGACGATGTCCTGAGCGTCGAGGAGCTTCAGCTTGCCGCTGCCGATGTAGCGAAATTGCGAGGGATCCTTGAGCCGAATCGCAGTCCGACGCCGGCAGCGGCATGCTCGCCGCCGCCTTGGCGAGCGCTCCGTAGCCGAGACGCCGGCCGGTGGGCGTGTGCACGACCTCGCTGTTCTTCGCCTGCACTTCGCTGACGGGCACCTTCCAGCGCGCGGCGGCCGCTGCTTCCGAGCATCTGGCGCGCCGCGGCGCCGCAGCGGCGCATGGGCATGAAGAAATGGCGCGTGCTGCGCGAGCCGTCGGTGTCCTGGTTGCCGTAACGCGCTTCGTCGCCCGTAGCCTGCACGACGCGCACGCGCGCCCAGTCGGCTTCGAGCTCGTCGGCGACGATCATCGGCATGCCGGTGCGCACACCCTGGCCCATCTCCGAGCGATGGCAGACGATGCTGACGATGCCGTCCTCGCCGATGGCGACAAACACCAGCGGGCTGTCGACCCAGCCGTGCGGCATGCCATCCGCGCCGTACTTGGGCGGGTCCGCGGCGCGCACGGACGTCGGGCAATCCGACGGCGAGCACCAACCCGCCGAGCGCCGAGGCGCCCTGGAGAAACTTCCGCCGGCTCACGTTGGCGATCACCAACGGTGTCTCGGGCGATGCTGCGTCCATAGCCATCAGTCCTGGTCGAGTCGAATGGCGCGTTCATGCCATCGCTCCTTTCTCACCCGCCGCCTGCTTGATCGCGGCGCGGATGCGTCCGTAGGTGCCGCAGCGGCAGATGTTGCCGGCCATGGCCGCCTCGATATCGGCGTCGGTAGGCTTGGGCTTCTGCTTGAGGAGCGCGGTCGCCGACATGATCTGCCCAGCCTGGCAATAGCCGCATTGCGGCACGCCCAGGTCGATCCACGCCGCCTGCACGGCCTTGCCGACCTTGTCCGCGCCGATCGCCTCGATGGTGACGACCTTCTTGTTGGCGAGCGACGAAATCGGGGTCACGCACGCGCGTCCCGGCTGGCCGTCGATATGTACTGTGCAGGCGCCACACAACGCCATGCCGCAGCCGAACTTGGTTCCGGTGAGACCCAGCTTCGTCGCGCAGCACCCACAGCAAAGGGGTATCCGCGGGCAGGTCGACGTCGTATTGCTTGCCGTTGATGTTGAGCTTGGTCATTCTCGTCCTCCTCATGGGTCCAAGATTCTAAACTCTGGACGGCGAGTGCATGCGCTCCCCATGCGCACCCGACCGCGGAAAGCGCCGGGGCTTGTCGACGGGCGGCGAATTGTAGGATACGACTCTATTACCGGCCGGTAAGCGCGTCAATATCGCCGCGAGACTGGTCTGCCTGGCCTTTGCCATCAGACCATCCCAACGGGAAGACGGTCAGTCCACGATTGCCAGCGCCATCGCCAATCCGGCACCGATCGCGGCCGGGATGCCGTAACGCTCCCACTTCGACATCGAGTCGCCCGCGATCACCTCGACCGGCACGGGAGTAAGTTCGATCACCCTGTCGGTGACGGAACTCTCCACCAGCCGCGTGAGGAGTTCTTGCGCGCGGTCGCCATCACGATCTCGTCGCAATGCAAGCGCCGAGCCAGTGTCCGTTATCATCTTCGCGCCGGTCGCCTACTTGCATGTGCGCCGCGTAGGGAATGGAGAACTTGTCCAGCATCTCTTTGACCGGGGCGAGCGCCTTCTCCGCCTGTTCGCGGTGATAGTCCTGGCGGGCTCTTGCGACTCGAGAAGCGCGCGATGTCCGCGGAGAAGCGGCCTCTGGACGTTGAGCGAGATGCACCTCCATCGCGGTGTCGTTCATGAACCGCTTGATGACGTGCTGCACGGCAAATCGGTCGTTGCGTGTGCCTCCGAGGGAAGCGAGGATCTTCAACATGGTCTGCCCTCCAGCGACTGGTTGCCGGGCCGGTGCAGCGCTTGGCGGCGTAACGACGGCGAAGCCTCCGCAGCGGCGATCAGCGTGCGCTTCATCTCCGACTGACGCCTTCCGGCTGCGGAAGTGGATCTTGAGGAGCTCCATGGCGACGGGCGATGCGAGAGAAACGGGAGCATCGAGGAGCCAGTCCGCTCCATGCCGAGCGGCACGGCGTCGAAGAACAGGGCGAGGAACGGTACGTACACCACCGCGAGGACCAGGACGAACGACAGCGCAACGGCCGCGACCATCCAACGATTGGAGAACAATCCGATCGAGAACATGCTGTGGTGCTCGGAACGGGCGGCGAACGCGCGGATGAGCTCGGAGGTGCAGAGCGTCACGAAAGCGATCGTCTGCGCGGCCTCCAGGTGGCCGGGGTAGCGCTGCAGGCGCGAGATAGAACACCGCGAGAGATCGCGATCATGTCCACGAGCGCCCACGACGCCGATACCCGACTGCCATGTCGCGGTTGATGACCGGCTCCTTCGGCGAACGTGCCGGCTGCTTCATGATGTCGTCGTCGCCCTTTTCCAGCCCGAGCGCCAACGCCGGCGCGCCGTCGCTCACGAGGTTCAACCAGCAGGAGCTGCACGGGCCGCAGCGGGCATCGGCATCCCGAACAGCATCGCGCCGAAGACGATGAGGACCTCGCCCACGTTGCAGGCGAGCAGGAAGTACACGAACTTGCGGATGTTCGAGTAGATGATCCGTCCCTGCTCGATGGCGGAGACGATGCTCGCGAAGTTGTCGTCGGTGAGCACCATGTCGGCCGTCTGCTTGGCGACGTCCGTGCCGGTGATGCCCATGGCGCACGCCGATGTTGGCCCGCTTGAGAGCCGGCGCGTCGTTCACGCCGTCGCCCGTCATCGCCACTACGTGGTCGCGCGCCTTGAAGGCCTCGACGATGCGCGTCTTGTGCTGCGGAGAGACGCGGCAGCACACGTCGAGCCGATCGACCCTGTGCCGCCAGCTCCCGCGTCGGAGAGGCGGTCGATCTCCGCGCCCGTGAGCACCAGCCCGCTGGGCGTGTGAAGACCGATGTCCCGCGCGATGGCTTCGCGCGGTGTCCTTGTAGTCGCCCGTGACCATCACGGTCCTGAGCCCGGCGCCCTTGGCCACCTTCAGCGCCTCGATCACCTCCGGGCCGCGGCGGGTCGATCATGCCCAGGAGCCCGACGAAGACGAGATCCGTTCTCGACGGTCTCGGAGCTTGCACCTGCGAGGGAACCTCGTCCAGCGGCCGAAACGCCACGCCCAGCACGCGGAGCGCACTGCTCGCGCCATGTCGCGGTTCTGGTCGAGGATGGCGCCGCGCATCGCATGCGTGAGCGTGACGACCTGCCGCCGTCCAGCATGGACCGCACAAAGCTCGAGCGACGACATCGGGCGCGCCCTTCGACGATGGCCACCAGCGGCGGATAGGCGAAGCCGAGGCTGCGCCAGCGCCGTGCCGTCGTTGCGGTGGATCGTGGTCATCCGCTTCCGCTCGAATCGAACGGAATCTCCTGCACGCGGGGCATCACCTTCGCCAACTCGTCGCTGCAGGTATCCGCTCTTCGCCGCGGCCGACGATCATCGCGCCCTCCGTGGGGTCGCCGATGATGTTCCACGAATGCCCGCCCGACTCGTCGGGGCGTTCCTCCAGCTTCGCATCGTTGCAGGCAATCGCCCCGTGCAGCAGCGCCGTCGCATCCGGATTCGTGCGCGGGTCGAAGCGTTCCTCGCCCAGAATGAACTCGCCCGCCGGGCTGTAACCTTCACCCGTGATCTTGAAGCGCCGTCCGCCCGGCCCACGCCTCAACGACCGTCATCTGGTTCTGCGTCAGGGTGCCCGTCTTGTCGGAGCAGGATGACGGTGGCGCAGCCCAGTGTCTCGACCGCCGGCAGCTTCCGGATGAGCGCGTGGTGCTTGATCATCCGCTGCATGCCGATGCGCGAGGCAGATGGTCACGATGGCGGGCAGCCCTTCGGGCACCGCGGCGATGGCGAGGCTCACTGCCGTCATGAAGAGGTTGATGATGTCCTTGCGCTCGGCCTGCAGATAGTTGAGCAGGCCGATCGTTCGACGCACGTCGGCGATGTGCGTATCGCGGAAGAGGCCATAGATGAAGACGATGGCGCAGATCGCGAGGCATGCGGTGCCGAGCACCTTGCCGAGGTGCTCGAGTTTCTTCTGCAGCGGCGTAGCTTCGTCCTCGAAGCGACTGGATCATCTCCGCGATGAGGCCGATCTGCGTGTTCATCCCCGTGCCGGCAACGAGGCCCCTGCCGCGCCCGTAGGTGACGAGCCGTGCCCATGAACGCGGTGTTCTTGCGGTCACCCAGCGGGATCTCCTGGTCGAGCACCGCCGCCGGGTCCTTGTCGACGGGCACCGATTCGCCCGTGAGCGAGGCTTCCTCGACCTTGAGGTTGAAGCTCTCGAACAGCCGAACGTCCGCCGGAACATAGTTGCCGGCTTCCAGCAGGACGATATCGCCGGTGACGATCTCGCCGGCCGGGAACCGTGACCTGATGGCCGTCGCGGATGACCTGCGCCTGCGGGGCGGCCATCTTCTTCGAGTGCCGCCAGTGCCTGCTCCGCCTTGGACTCCTGGATGACACCGACCACCGCGTTCAGCGCGACGATGATCATGATGGCGATCGAATCGACGTATTCGCCCGAGCGCCAGCGAGACCAGCGCCGCGATGATCAGGATGATCACGAGGTAGTTGTTGAACTGGTCCCACAGAAGTGACAAGAACCCCGGCGCGGGGGCGCTCACTAAGTTCGTTGCCGCCACAGCTTCGCGAGGCGGTCGCGGCGCCTCCCGCTGGGTCAGACCCTGTTCGAGGTGCGTCTCGAAGTCTGCGACGAGTTGTTCGATCGTTTTGCCGTGCGATTCCCGGTCTTGCATGGCCTTTGCCTCCCTGTACCCCGGAGTATTGCGCCACGCAATCCAGAAAGAAAATTTGAAGGTTGTGAAGTCATCCATTACGAAAGCGAAGGCTGCCAATCAAGTTCGTAATGGCAGAGATTGCGATGTTTTGATGGGTTCCGCCCTGGAATCCGGCGCGAGTTTGCCGTGCGGGTCTTGAAACGGGGTCCGAGTGGTGCTAGAAGTGGTCGCCTCCGGCACGTGGCCGGGGTCCCTCCAAAGGGGAGTAGCTTCGGTAGCCGAGTCGGCTGTCTGCGGTACGGCCGTCAACACGGGCGTTCGGCCCCGGTCGTGCCGGCATTGATAATATGCAAGCGAGACCTTTGCCCAGCGGGTGAAGGTGCGTCCTGGCGGCGGCCTTCATCGGCGAGGTGAAGGCCGCTGTGCATTTGCGGGCACGGCGGCATGGCACGACAACAGAAGGAGTAGCCATGTCACAGCCGGACATCCGCCGCTATCTCAGGCACGGAACGCTGCCGCAACTTCGCCTTTTCGAGGCGGCCGCGCGCCTGGGCAGCTTCACGCGAGCCGCGCAGGAACTGCACATGGCGCAACCCACGGCCTCCGTGCAGATCAAGAAACTCTCCGAGACGGTCGGTGTCGCGCTCTTCGAGCAAGGTGGGCAGGCGCCTGTATCTCACGGACGCGGGCCGCCGACTCTACGAAAGTTGCCAGGAGGTGTTCCGCGCGTTCACGACCCTCGAGGAATCGCTGGCCGGCATGCGGGCGCTGGAATCCGGGCGGCTGCGGCTGGCCGTAAGCACGACAGGCATGTGCTTTGCTCCGCGGCTGCTCGGCGCCTTCGTCGAGTCGCACCCTGGCATCGAGACCTCGATGCAGGCCCACAACCGGCAGATGCTGGTCGAGAGACTCGCGAACAACGAGGACGACCTGTATCTCTTCGCCGACGCGCCGGAGATGGAGGACGTCGTGGCGCAGGAGCTGCTGCCCAATCCTCGTCGTGCTGGCGCGCGACGACCATCCGCTCGCCGGGGAAAGGACATCCCCTTTGAACATCTCGTCGCCAGCGAACCCTTTCTCATCCGCGAGGCAGGCTCGGGCGCGCGGCGGATCGCGATGCGGCTATTCGGCGAGCATCGGCTTGACACCGAGGATCCGGATGGAACTCGGCACCGAACGAGGCGATCAAGGAGGCGATCCTCGCGGGCCTCGGCGTCACCATCATGTCACGCCACACCTTCGGCCTCGATCCGGAATCGTCGCGATTCCTGTGTCTGGACGTCGAGGGCTTCCCGCTCGAGAACCATTGGTATTTGGCGTATTCCGGAGGCAAGCAGCTGTCCTCCGGTTGCGCGGGCCTTCCTGGATTTCTCGCGTGCGGAAGCGAAAGGCGGCTCGTACTGGGTTCTCTTGGGCGACGTTGAATGCGCCACCGATTAAACTGGTTAGGCTCGCCGCTCGGCTGACCGCGGTGCATCCGCGCTAGAATCACCGGATGCGCCGCACGCTCTTCCTCGTCCTCGCCGGGGCGGTTGGCCTCGTCGCCCCTGCTGCTCATCGCCCTCGCCATCGTGGTCTGGCGGGTGATCCCAACGAGTTCGTCGCGCCGCTCCAGGCGCGCATCGAGTTAGCCACCGGGCGCGACGTCTCGATCGGTAGCGGCATCGAGCTCAAGGTCTCGCTGACGCCACGGCTCGTCGTCCACGAGTTCGCGCTCGCCAACGCGCCGTGGGGCATGCGCCGCAGATGGTCACCGCAAAGGAACTCGACATCCAGGTCGCGCTGCTGCCGCTGCTGCACGAGCGCTTCCGAAGTGATCCGCGTCAACCTCGTCGAGCCGTCGATGTGCGCTCGAGACCGATGCTCAAGGGCGCACAAATCCGGGACTTCGGCGGCGGGCCCCGCAGAGCGCGCGCGGGCGGGTGACACGCCCTCGCCGGCAGCGTTTGGCGTCGGCAACGTCGCCGTCACCAACGGCGTGCGTCACGTACCGAGACGGCAAGTCGGGGTCGGTGACGAGTCGCGATCGAAACGCTTGCGCTGTCGGCGGGCGACGGCGCAAGCGCCGGTCAGCGTCGAATTCGGGAAAGCTGACGACGGGCCGTGGCCTGACCGGCGAGCTCAGTCCACTCGAGTCTCTTCGTCCAGCACCGCTGGCCCTATCCGGTCGCGCTCGTCCGGCGAAATCGGCGGGCAGGAAGGCGAGCCTGCGGCCAAGCTGCGCAGCGGGAGCACGAGGTGCGTGTCGAGGAACTGGAAGTCGCGCTCGGCCCGAACACGGTCAAAGGCGAGAGTGACGGTGACAACCGGCGGCGCACGTCCGCGCTACGCGGTCAAACCTGACCGCAGCGGTCCCGACATTGGCCGATGCGGCGAGGATCGCAGTTGCTCCGGTGAAAGCAACCGCAGCCGCGCGCGCATCCGCACCGTCCCGGTACGTTTTCTCCGACGCCTCGCTGCCGCTCGCGATGCTGCGCACAGCCGACGCGGCGGGGGATGTCGAGGTCGGGCGCTTGGTCGTGTCGCCAACGCGCCGAGTTCGATGCGGTCAGAAATCCGCTTCACGCTGCAGGATGGGCGGCTCGACGTTCCCATGCTGAAGGCGGCAACTTTCGGCGGCCATGTCGATGCGCATGCGTCTCTCGGCGTTCCCGCGAGCGGTGCGCCGGTACTCGCAGTCGTGATCGATGCGCGCAACCTCGATTTGGGTGCCGAACTCGCCGCGCTTCGACGTGCGGCGCGACGTGAGGGGGCAAGACGTCGCTGAAGGCCGACCTGCATGCCCACGGTACCTCGCTGCACGACTGGGCGGCTTCCGCGAGTGGCAACGTCACGCGGCGATTGCAGGCCCGGCGACAATCGCCAATGCGAAGCTCAATCTTGACACCGCCTTCGACCAGCTCGCAAAGGTGACCAATCCGTTCCACGACAAGGACCCGACGACCGAGCTCAAGTGCGCGGTGATCCGGCTGCCGCTCGCGGACGGCATCGCCCGCATCGACCGCTCGGTAGCGGCAGAGACGCAGAAGCTCGGCCTCTCTGTCAGCGGCACACTCGACTTGCGCAACGAGTCGGTCGATCTCACGTTCCGACCGCGTTTGCGCGAAGGATCCCTATCGACATTCCGCAGATCGCCGAGCTCGTCCGTTTGCGCGGTCCTATCCAGCATCCGCAGGTGACCATCGACGCGACGGCCTCTGTCGCGACGGTCGCCTCGAATCGGCGCGGGATTCAGTACCGGCGGGCTGTCGGAGATCGGCGTGGCCGTGTTCGGCGCGGCGAGCCGCGGGGCGGTCCCTGTCGCCAGTGGCGCTGGGCGCTTCAAGCCGGCGGATGCCGCAGGGCCGACCGCGAAGCCCGGCGCCGATCCGGTCAACAAGGCGCTGGGCAAGCTGTTCGGACGCTGACGCCGAATCGGACAATCAACTGCCGTCGCGACGCCATCTACTCCGGGAGAGTGTCGCCTGACCCGCCCATCTCCTTGGGTAAGTCTTTCATTTTGGGAGCCCGTCCTTCATACGCAGGACGGTTTCCTGATAGTTGACGTGAAGCTTCGGCTCGTGGCGATAGGCTCGGGATCGTGGCGGCATACACATCGACCAGTCCCCACAGCGGATGATCCGTCAGCAGGTGTCCGCCGCAGACCTTGCAGAATTTGCGGTAGCTCCTCTCCGTCTTGTGGTAGACGCCGATGTTCCCGTCGCCCTTGGTGATCTTCACCGCCTCGGGCTTCCAGAGGCTGAAGGCATTGACCGGCGCGGCCGACCAGCTCCGGCACGACGTGCAGTGACAGAAACCCGGCCGCGACCGGGTCGCCGGTGACGGTGAGCTCCACGGCACCGCAGAAACAGCTTCCTTTGTAAGTTTGGCTCAAGGTGTTTCCTCCCGTCACATTATGAGTCTGAGTGCGTCGCCGATGCGTTTGGCCTGGCTCCCGGTAATCATGCCGTTGAGCGCCTGGCTGAAGCGCGGTTCGCGGACGCCAGAGACGATATATTGCCACCTGTAGGCCGCGAGCACACCGGCAAGAATCCGCTTCGCTTCGTCCTCAGAAATCGAGCCCTCGCACACGCGAATGAAATGGTCCGCGTCGGCACGGGCCTGCAACTGCGGCAAGCCATCCGCCGCGCCGACGAGCTCGATCAAGTCGGTCACGGCCTGGTCGAGTTGCGCGGGCGGGAAAGGCTTGGCATGCTCGCGGCGCCACTCCATCTCGTCGATGATCGCGTGCTGCGCTTCTTCCCTCCAATGAAAGAGACACATCCTTCCAGGAGTTCCAGACACTTCGGCGTCCTTGTCGATGCTCGCGGTAGTGCGCCAGCACGAAGAGCTCGATAGTGACAGGTCGAGCGCCAGCACGGCCCAGGTGGACTTCGCGAGCACGGGCCGACGCGACCGCATTCCGGCTCCGGGACGAGATGTGTAACCTTCGGGCATGCCCTCCGCGCACATGCGCTCGATGCGGCGAAACAGTTCCTGGTGCTTGATTTCCCTCGTCCGCGAAGCGAACCAGCGCCTCCAGCGCGTTTCTGGTCCCCCAGCACGTGCTCGTGGCTCACGTCGAGCACCTTGGCCGCGATGAAGCGCTCCACCAGCCCGAACATGTTCGCGTAGGTCCGGCCCTGGATCTGACTGAGCAGGCGCCGGTCGTTCGCGCTGGGAAGTCCAGCCGATCGACCTTGGACAGCCCGTCGGGCAGGGAACCGCTTCGCGAAATCGAAGCGCCGGCCGCGAATGACGTCGCGATCGATATCAAAGCGCATCCGCTTCGAATTCGCGATGCACTTCGCATAGCGATTTGTATCCATCCCTTGTTCGACGGCTTGGGTGTGCATTGAAATCTCCCCTGCTATGTGGTTTGCCGCGCGACTTTGGCGCGAGCGGGTTCCTGGGGCTGCGACGGCTGCGCCGCTGCGTGCCCAACCGGCCCCACGGCAGCTTTTTCCGCGGCCAGCGGGGGCGAGCCGATGCCTTGAGACTCGAGTTTCGCAGGCAGCGGCTACCAGCGAAGACCATCGTGATTGTGGTCATTGCGGCCGCGGCCAATCCAAGCGCGGCGCGAGGTACCGGAAGGTTCATAGCGTTTCATGTTCGGCCTCGTTGAATTCGCGTTTACGGCCATCGCGATGTCCGGCGTTATCGCGTTGGACATGCTGGGACAATCGCATTCTAGGAAGGAGGCGCTGCAGCGGAACTTCACCGCAAGGGCTTTTTTGTTTCGTTTGTTGCTTGCGCCCCGGTGAATTCCAAGCTTACGTCGCCAAGCGGGCGTTCCCAGCGGTCCACGCCCGTGCATTGAGCCATTGATTGAAGGCCGCTCGCGGGCTTGCGCAAGGCCCGCTCGGCCGCCAGCCGTACGGGCAAGAGGCCTCCGCTGCGCGCGCAGCGCCGCCTCGAGAAGAGTGAGATGAATGAGGTCGCACTGCGCAACGCTGCCGCCGCAGCGATCAACCGCGGCCCGCACCGCCGAAATCGACGCGACGGCGCCGTCATAGTCGCCGCGGCAGAATGCGATGATGGCCGCACAGAGCGGTCTCGGCCGAGTTCCAGTTCCTCCGTCCCGCTGCGGGCGCGGAGCATTGCGTCGGCCTCCAGCCGCCTCGCCAATCGGCAGGCGCTCGCGAGCTGATTAGACGAAGCCAGTGCCATGACCGCATGCACGACGTCGAAGGCCCGGTTGCCGATGGTGCGCTGGCGCATCCAGAGTTCCGTGACTTCGCGCCACCGCCTCTGCGAGCCGGATCCGCGAAGCTGCAGCCGCCACAGCAGCGCCGAGGCATCGACGAGTCCGTTGTTGCCGCCATCAGAGTTGCGGTGCAATCAGATCATCGTAAGTGGAGAGTGCGTCCGCGGTGGCGGAGATGTCGAGCTGAAAGAGCGCGAGGTGCCACGCGAGGTGAATGCGGAAGCCGGCATTGTGCCGACCAGACCGGCTGCGTCGCCCGCAGCCAGGCGATGCCTTTGTCGGCGGATCCTCTCATCTCGAGAACGTGGGCGATCACGTGGATATGCGGACACGTTGTCGGGAATGAGCTCGAGAGACCTGTGCGCCGCCGCCAACGCCAGATCGTAGCTTCCGGTCTCCTCCAGTGCGAACGCATGCATGCCGACCACGTATCCATACTCGGGATCGCTCGCGCCCCAATGCGGCAGGACCCTGGCGACGCGATCACGCAGCTCGTCACGCCGACCAAGGCGGAAGTCCGAGGCCATGGGCAACGAGCAGCGCCAGCCGGTCGCGCGGAAAGTCGCTGAGGAGGTCGCCATAGATGTCGGGCCGCGCGCGCCACGTTGCCGCCGAGCCAGCGCCGTGCGCCGGCGGCATGCCGGCGTTCGCGCTCGTTCGCGCCTGCATTGCGCTCGATTGCGGCAAACCGAGGCTGGCCAGTGCTCCAGCTGGCGTGTCGCTCGCCGCTCAGCACGAGCGCCCCCGCGCGCAAGCAGTGGCCGAGGACAAACGTCGGATCGCGCTCCAGCCCAAGCTCGATTGCGGGCACCGCGCTTCCGTCGGAGCGGAAAAGGCCTCGCAGCGCGTTCTCGAGCTCGCGACCGAGAACGGGTTGTCGGTGGACGTAGTCAGTCCAAGGGAATCGGTCAACATGGCCATTGCAGTGTGGGAAATAGTCGCACCGCTGCAGTCTAGCGCCGAGCGGACACGACGGCGGCATTTCGCGGTGCCGCCCGTTTGGTTTCTTCGTTGTTTCACGGCGACGCCGGATGCGGTCGCCGGAACCCCGAAGCGGCGCCGCCGGGCGCGCAGGCGCCTTGCGAACGATCCTCAGTCGGCAGCCGCTGCATTGCCGTTCGCCGCCAATTCGGCGACGAGCGGCGTACTTCGCTGGGCAGGAATGGCTTCCTCGATCACCGGACGGCCGCTGTCGGAAACAAACTCACGCGATGCCGAGGCCAGGGTGTCGCCGGTTACGAAGACGACGCGCCGGCCAAGGCCGGGCCATCGCCGTTCGATTTCCTGGTACAAGGCGCGGCCGTCGAGATCGGGCATGCGGATATCCGTGAGGATCACATCGTAGTGCTCCGCCGCCATCCGCTCCAACGCTTCGCGCCCGGAACTGGCGGTGACCACCCGATGCTGCGCGCCGGTCAGGATCTCGGCCAGCGCTTCGCGAATTTCCGCCTCGTCATCGACGACGAGTATCGTGCGCTGGTTCGCGCTCGCCTTCGCAGGCGGCTCGGCATCGGCGCCGGACGCTTCCACGGCGCCGACGGGTAGCGTAATCGTAAACACGGCGCCCCCGTCGACCGGACAATCGACCGTGAGCGTGCCGCCATGGGCTTCGACGATGCCAAGACTCACCGCCAATCCGACGCCCAGTGCCGATTCCGGTGGGCTTGGTGGTGAAATAGGGCTCGAATACCCGCGCGCGAAGATGTTCCGGAATGCCGGGCCCGTTGTCGGCGACCGTGATGCAGACCACGTCGGCGAGGCAGTCGAAACAGGTGGTCACGCGTATCCGGCGCGGTGCGGGCCGGTCCTGCAAGCGACTGCTGCGCGTTGATGATCAGGTTGAGCAACACCTGATGGAGCTGGTCGGCGTCGGCGAGGATGAGCGGAATGTCCTTGCCGAGATCCAGCGCGACCTCGATGCTGCTCGTGCGAATGGCATAGCTCGTGATGTCGAGCGCCGCCGACACGACGTCGTTGATCGCCACCGGACCGCGTTCGGGTTGCTGCTGCCGAGCCATGGCGAGGAAGGTGCGCACGATGCGCGCGCAGCGCTCGGCGGCGGTGCGGATCTTCAGCGCCGCGGCCTGGGTAGCCGAGTCGCCTTGTTCCTCGAGCAACACCGCCCGGGCCACGACGACGGAAAGCGGATTGTTGAGCTCGTGGGCGACGCCGGCCAGCAGCGAACCGAGCGCGGCGAGCTTTTCGCGCTGGTACAACGATTCGCGCTGGCGCGCCAGCTCTTCCGCGGAGCGCTTCTTCTCGGTGATGTCGCGAGCGATGGTCAGCACGTGAGGCTTGCCCTGGTACTGCATCGGGATCCCGTGCACTTCGAGTTCCAGCGCGGAGCCATCCTTGCGCTGCTCCGTCACCTCCGAGTGAAGCGACTCGCCGGCGGCGACCGCTCGCAGAAACTCTGGGCGATACGACGGGCCCGTCCAGCTGCCGGGCGGCAATGCGGAGAACTCGTCGTCGCTGTAGCCGTACATCCGCCACAGCGCGGGATTGGTATCGACGATCTCGCCGGCGGCGTTCCACAGCGCCAGTCCATCGATCGATGCATTGAACATGGAGCGATACTGCTCTTCGCTCGCGCGCAGCGCCTCCTCGGCCATCTTGCGGTCGGTGATGTCGCGCGCGAGCGCCAGTATTCGATCCTGTCCGCCGATGGTCACGCGCTTGCCGAACACTTCCTGCCAGCGCAGACTGCCATCCTTGTTCTTGCCATGCCATTCGACGCGCAGCTGCTCCCCGGAAACCGCGCGCGCGAACAGCTCCATCGCGTCCCTGCTGGTATAAGGGTGCACGCCGGAACCGAGCGCGCCGAGATCGAGCTGCCGGAACTCCTCGCGACTGTAGCCAAACGCGGCGCAGGCTCTGGGATTGGCATCCACGATGGCGGCGGTTTCGATGTCGATGACGAAAATGGCGTCCTCGGCGGCGTCGAAAATCGCCCGGTAGCTGGCCTCCGACACCCGCAGCGCCTCGTCCGGAGCGCTTGCGCTCGGTGATGTCGGTGGCAATGGCGAGCGCCATGGCATCGAAGGCGCGGCTCAGCCGGCCGAGTTCATCGCGTCCCCTCGAGACCGCTGCGGGCGGCGAGATTTCCGGCTGCGAGCTGTTCGGCCGCGCTGCACCAGTCGCGCGGTGCGCCGAGTCAGGAGGAAATGAAACACCAGCCACATGGCCAGCGCAAGCGCCGTCACCCATCCCGCCCAGTAGAGCGATTGTTGCAGAACCTGTGCGCGAGCTTCCGCCTTGTACCGCTTGAGATCGTAGGCCAGGAACACGCTGCCGGTTCGAGAGGGACGCAGTTCCTCGCGCTCACTGCCCATCAGGATGCCGGCATGACCGAGCAATTCGTCGCCGTTCGAGTCGATGGTCATTCCGGCACGACGCTCGCGAATGGCCTCGGCCGCCGTCGTTCGCGGATCGAATTGCGGCAACACGTCCGCGATTTGCCGTCCCAGCCAGGCGCGTCGCGTCGCGGCGATGACTGCGTTCCGGTCATCCGTCAGCGCGGCGAGCGTGACGTCGTGGTTGTGCGCCAGCACCGCGATCTCGTGTTGCGCAGCCGCCAGATCGCCCTTGAGCAGCAGGTACTCCAGCGTGCTTTGCAGGCGGGACATCTCCTGGGCCAGCCGCTTGCGGTTGTCCTCCTCCGCCGCACGCTCGGCCTGAGGCACGTGATAGAGGAGGTTCACCGCGCTCAGCGATCGCGGCGAAGCCCAGCAGAATGAGCGGGACCGTGAGCTTGAGCGACACCGGAACGCGGCATGGCTCATGGACCCCACGCTTCGGCGGTGCTCACTTCGGCAGGTCCGCCAGCGGTCCGGCGCGAGCACGCCTTCGATTTCCAGTCCGGTGCGCAGCAGCTTCGCGTCCACCATCAGGGCCATGAGCCGGCGTCCGGTTACCGCCAGCTCCGGTGTCGCGCCGCCGAGCATCCTGAGATTTTCCTCGCGGGACGGAACATGGAGGCCCTTGCTGGGCCTCCAGGAACTGCTCGCCGGTCGTCTGCTGGCGAATTCCCATGCGTCGCGCCGCGTCCTTGGGATCGCTCTTCATGTAGTCGATCGCACCGAACCAGCCGGCGAGCAGCGCCTGTACTCGCCTTGGGCTGCTTTTCGAGGACGCTCGCGCGCACCGCCACGAGATCGACGATCTCGCCCGGAATCTGCGTGCTGTCGAACAGCGTCGTGGCGCCGGCCCGAAGGAACTGGGCGCGATACGGGTCGAACGTGACGGCGCCATCCACCTGACCCTTCTCGAACGCGCTCGGCTGCTCGTTCGACTCGAGGTGCACGACGTTGACATCGCTCGCCTGCATCCCGTTGAGCGCCAGAGCCCGGCTCAACACGAAGGCGCCGAGCGCGCCGCTTTCCACCGCGACCGATTTGCCTTTGAGGTCGCGCATCGTCTGCATGCCACGACGGCCGACGACCACGTCGGCCCCGTGCGACACGTCCACCACCAGGATGATCCGCGGCTGCAACCCGTCCACGGCGAGTCCGAACAACTCGTCCAGGCTGATGACCATGCCGTCGATGGCCTGGTTGCGATAAGCGCGAAGGACTTCGCTCGCCGACGGATACTCCACGAGTTGCACGGCCGCAGGATCCAGGCGACCCAGCTCCCGCGCCAGGTAGAGCGGCTCGCTCCCTATCCAGACATTGGTGCCGATACGCAGCGCGGCTTCCGGTTCGCGCGCGCAACCGCAGCGAGCGGCAGCAGGAGCGCGACGCATGCGAGAACGCACAGACGTCTTGCTCGTGCGCAGTGCATCGTGTTCATTCGATCCTCACGCTCCGTCCGGCACGAAGATGTAGCCCTCGTTGCGTATCGGTCCTGATGAACCGCGGATGCTCGGGATCGGGCTCGATCTTCTTGCGCAGCCGCATGATGCGCAGATCCACGCTGCGGTCGAACGGGTCCCAATCGCGTTGCTGGCTGCAGATTCAGGATGCGCTCGCGCGAGAGCGGCCGGTTGGGGTGTTCCGCAAGCGCCTTGAGCAGATCGAACTCCGAGCGGGGACATCGCCACCTCCTCGCCCTTCTCATCCGTGAGCCGGTGGGCGGCGAGGTCGAGCACGCATCGTCCGATGCGCACCCGCTCGGCGCCGATGTCGGCACGGCCCGCGGACGACGTGCGGCGCAGCACGCTCTTGACGCGGGCCAGCAGCTCGCGCGGGTCGAAGGGCTTGGGAACGTAGTCGTCGGCGCCCATCTCGAGGCCCACGATCCGATCCGACGACCGTGCCGGCGGAAGTCAGCATGACGATCGCGATCTTCGCGTAGCGCTCGCGCAGGTGCCGCGCGAGGCTCAGGCCATCCTCGCCGGGCATGTGGATGTCCACCAGCGCGAGGTCGATGGGATGCTCGGCGGCCATCGCCTGCGCGGCGCTGGCGCTCTCGGCGCCGATGACCGCGTAGCCGTGGGCGACGAAGTACTCCTCCAGCACCTCGCGCACCTCCGGCTCGTCATCGACTCATCAGGATCGTAGCTTTTGGGTCCACAGGCGCTGTTTGACTCCGGCGAGCGTTAGCCGAGGGCGAACCAGGTCGCCGGGCTGGAACTCCGGCAATCGTACCAGCTATCGAATCGCGATGGGAGGTCAAGGAACTCACCTTGCAAAGTTGGCCACAGAAAGTGACGCCGGTCCGGCCAGTCAGGCCCGAAGGATAGATCCATTCGCTTCCGATTCCGCACCTGTGGGGCCGCGTGAAACAAATGAAACAAAAGGGCTCCTCCGATGAAGTTCCCGCGCCATAGCTGCCCAATAGACTGCAATCCAATCCTGGCTTCCAGGCGATCCCTTTGCGAAGTACCTGATGATCATGTACCAGACTCAACACCGCTCGGCAGCGGCATTGTTCCTGGCTGCCGCCACGCCATACAGGCCGCGGCCCGACACGTGCACGGCGCGGCGAAGGGGCCTGCACGCCTGGCTCGAGAAGCGGCGGGTGGCAGCGGCTGCGCTCGACGATTTCGCGATGATGAGCGAGCGTGGAGTTGCTCGACATCGGACTCACGCGGAGCTGACGTGCGCCGAGTGGCTTGGGGTGCGTCCGATCGATACCGCTGTGAGCATCCGCTCGATGGCACAAATGCAGCGCAACCCTTTCCGCACGCTCGTCGTATGCGGCCTGTGGCTGCTTCTCGGGTTCATCGGGGCGACCGCGCTGGCCGCCGGGCTGCTTCAATTGTTCGAGGGTGGACCGAGGTGGATGTGGGCGTCCGCCCTGGCGGCTTCCGGGGGCGCTGGCGTACACCGGTTCGGCGCCGTGGCTGGATCAATCTCGAACCTGCCGGGTCGGTGCCGGCCAGCTCCCGGACGTATCAGGCGAGCCGACCTCGCGCGCACGTTCCACCCGACTCAGCGCGTTCCCCGTGACCTCCGCCATTTTGCCGCAATCCAACCGTAGGCACGATCATGCTGTTGACCATCCAGCGCCTGAGTGAGGGCAACCGCCTCATGCTCGTGGCGCATTTTCTCGCGTTATCTGATGCGAGACCGGTACCTGCGCTTCCGGCACGCCGTTCGGGGCCACAGCCTCATCGCCTCCTACGTCGACCGAATTGATTTCGATCACGACGCGGTCTTTGGCGCCCATGACGATCAGCTCGCGCTCGTCGGCGCGGCGCACATCGCTTTCGAGCAGGATCTCGCCGCGAGATCGCGCTCTCCGTCCTTCCCGCGCACCGGGGCCGGGGCGTTGCCAGTGCGCTGTTCGCACGCGCCGTTGTGCATGCGCGGAATCGCCGCATACCGAGGCTCTTCATGCATTTTCTCTCGGAAGATACGCCGATCATGCGTCTAGCGCGGAAGTTCAGCATGGACATTGCTCCGGGCGCTGGTGACGCCGACGCCTACCTCAACCTTCAGTCGACGCCGCCCGAAACACAGGAAACAAAACTGCCCGTTATCTGAAATGTCCCTACCGCATTTGCTCGATAAACTTTCTCACCGTAACTCAATTCGTTGGAGATTCAAAATGCAACAACCCGACACGACCGGTATCTCCGACACTCATTGAGTCGGATCCTCCAGTTACGACCTCTTCGAAGACCCGCCGGGTCGAAGACCGCCAGGTCATTTCCTTGGCAGAAGAGCGCTCACGGCGACATGCGGCTGCTCCCCGTGGGAGATCTGCGGCCCAGGCAGCGACGACCCGGCTCGCCATCTTCATTGGGATCTATACGGCCGTCGCGGGCGCTGTTCATTTCTTGTTCTGGCCGGACGCCGCAGCCGTTGTACCAGCCAGTTCACCGACACACGCGTCCGCGGCAAATGTGTTGATGATGCCGCCCATCGCTCGCCCATTGCCACCCGGTCATTCAATCGACCAGGACGCCCAACGCGTAGCCAGTCCGCTTGAATGACAGCCCCGCGCGGGTCGAATCCATGGTGACGTACGACTGACGCGGTTTCCCGAAACGACGCGACCCATGTGAAGGAGCACTGATGCGCCAAGCAACGACCTTCGATAGCTTGACCGCCCTGAAAGAGCCGCGCCCCATGGCGGCGTCGGGTGTCGTAACTGCACGATCACGATCTCGCGATGCTGGTCGTCCGGCGACGAAATGACACCTGGAAGGACCCGGCGATATTCGATGATGACGTCGGGTCGCGCCGGCAGACACGTTCGGCGAGATACAGCTCTGGCCGTGTCGCGACCAAAACAGCGCCTTCCACGCGACCGAGAGTTACGAGTTGTATCAGGCTGCGCGCGCCCGACGCTCAGCTCGTTCTCGGCGATCTCGTTGTCTCGATGATCCGCTCGCTCGGTTCCCATTGCCCGCCGAGCGCGCGCGCGTTATCGGCAACGCCGGGAAGCGCGGGAACTCTACGACGCACTTCGCCACACTCGACGATCATTTGCTGCGCGATCTTGGATTTCATCGCGCTGCGAAATTACGTCGGTCGCGCAGAAGTGACCGGCGCAGCAGGCGCACCGCGTGCGCGTGTCCTGTTGATGTCGCGCAGTTCCCCTGAACCGCAGAGTCCGAATGACACTATCTATCCACATCACCAGGAGTACAGCCATGTCCACAGTCATTTCCGCTTCCCGCCCGCCATCGATCTCGCCGCGGTCAAGGCCCGCCAGCAAGCCGCCTGGTCCACGGGCAACTATGCCGTCGTGGGCACCACGCTGCAGATCGTCGGCGAGAACCTGTGCGAAGCGCTCGACCTGCGCTCCGGCGCACGCGTGCTCGACGTCGCCGCCGGCAACGGCAATGCCACGCTCGCGGCCGCGCGCCGCTGGTGCGACGTGACCTCCACCGACTACGTGTCCTCGCTGCTCGAGTCCGGACGGCGCGCGCGCAGGCCGAAGGCCACACGATCCGGTTCCAGGAAGCCGACGCCGAGAACCTGCCGTTCCCCGACGCGTCGTTCGACGCGGTGATGTCCACCTTCGGCGTGATGTTCACCCCGAACCAGGACAAGGCGGCGAGCGAGCTCGCGCGCGTCTGCAAGCCCGGCGGCAGGATCGGCCTGGCGAACTGGACGCCCGAGAGCTTCATCGGACAACTGTTCAAGACGATCGGCAAGTACATCCCGCCCGCGCCGGGCGTCAAATCGCCGGCACTGTGGGGCACGAAGGCAAGGCTCGAGGAGCTCTTCGGCAAGACCGCGCAGGAGATCCGCACGACCAGCCGCGAGTTCGTCTTCCGCTACCGCTCGCCGACGCACTGGATCGAAGTGTTCCGCACCTACTACGGCCCGATGAACAAGACTTTCGGCGCGCTCGATGCCGAGAAGCAGGCGGCCTTCACCAGGACTTGCTGGCCCTCATGGCGAGCCGCAACCGCTCGGGCGACCGCACGCTGGTGCTGCCGAGCGAGTACCTCGAAGTCGTGATCGAGCGGAAGTGATGACCTTCCGCAACAATATCGAAGAGGCCAGCTCATGAAAGCGCGCGGTACCACGGCAATTGTGCGGGCATCACTGTTGGCACTCTATCAGGCTGCGCAACCGCCCAGGTTGGAACAGTTCCGGTGATGCCCGACAGCCTGAAGGTCCCAGCGACCCAGACGTTATCGCTTGAGACGCGCGCTATCGGGGTGCAGATTTACGACTGCAAGCCCAGCAGGACGACCAGGCACGTTTCAGTGGGTATTCAGGGCTCCGGAAGCTGACCTTTCGATGCGGCCGGAAACAAGATTGGCAAGCACTATGTCGGTCCGACTTGGGAATCAAGTGATGGAAGCAAGGTGGTGGGCGAAATCAGGGCGCGAGACGACGGTCAGACCTAAACGCGATCCCGTGGTTACTGCTGAGCGCCAAATCGACCTCGGGTGCTGGTGCCTTTGGCCGGATCGCAAGTATCCAGCGCGTACAGACTGTCGGTGGCAGAGCGCCGGCGGGCGGATGCCAACCCAGCGCAAGCGTGGCATGAGGCGGCGATACCCTACAGGGCGACCTACTACTTCTATGCCGCTGCGTCGTGAGCGGGCCGCGAACTTCAAGGAACAGAGTCATGAAACGCATTCTGCTGCTCGCGGCGATGACGCTTGCTGCCGCTGCCCTGGCACGACCGGCAATCGACCCAAATGAATCTGCGGATACGCGCGGCCACGCCCAACGCGTTGCCCTGGTTGCCGCATCTTTCACCGAGCGACGTGCGCGTCGAAAGCACGGCGACCGAATTTGGGTGCACGCACAATCCGACGTCGACGCTGACCGCTCCACCATCTGGTCGACCCTGTCCGACTATGACCACCTGGCCCAATTCATTCCAAATATGTCGTCGAGCCGCATGATCTCGCGCAACGGTGCGGACGTGGTCGTCGAGCAAAGGGGCACTGCAGGCTTCGGTCCGATTCGGCAGAAGTTCACCGTGCTGCTCACAGTGCGAGAAGAGCTCAATGAATCGATTACCGTCGCTGGAGTCGGCGGCGATTTTCGATACTTCGACGCGCGATACGATATTGTCCCATTGACACCGCACCGCTCGCGCATTGTCTACGAAGCGACAATGGCCCCAAGTACGCCGATGCCCTCGATTGTGAGCCTGCCCGTGATGCGCTCGCTGATCAGCAGTCAGTTCGGCGCGCTTGTGCAGGAAGTGTCGCGTCGCGCCGCTTGAGGTATATCCCGGCCGGGACCATTGTCATCGACTAGTGACGGAGAGAAGTCATGCAAGCGATCGCACAAGCAATAGACGTCAATCCTTACACCAAGCGCAGCGAGAATTCCATACGCATACGCTGGGATATCGACCGCGATGTCATCCGCGGCCGCACATTCGACTTCGGTCAGAAATTCCTGCCCGATGACATGTCGCTGGTCGATCGGCTGGAGTTCCTTACCGCGGACGAGCGCAAGCTCCTGAGCCGAGATCCAGGGCCGGACGTACGCCAACATGTTCGGTCTTGTCGAACGCGTCGGCGGCGGCAAGATTCTGGCATTGCGCCGGGCGCGCTCAAAAGCATGACGGGGCGCTCGCGGCACCTGTCAGATTCGCCAACGAAAGTTGAAGCGTCGGGAAATGTTCCGCCGCATCGAATGGCTCATCGGGGGAGGCATGCCAGCTGGCTATCGCTTTGTGCCCCAGACCGACGAGGTGACGGAATTCGTCCTCGGGAAATCGACCTGGGCAGTCTTGGCACTGATTTGCCACTTCGAAATAGTCAAGCAGGTGCATTTCGACAACGGCATCGCCCGTGACGGCCAGATGTCCGACCTTTTCAAAGACGTACTTTTTTTCCATTGGAACGAAGAGTCGCACTACCCTTCCCTCGCCGAGCTGGAATGGCTACGCGAAGACTCGCGCTTGGGCGCGGCCGAGCGCGACGACGCGAGTCAACGACCTGATCGAGCTCATCCGAGGCGTCGATGTGCTGCTTCTGTTCCAGGCGCCCGAAGATGTCGATTACCTTGTCGCGACCTGCGACCGCGCGTTCCCACCGGCTGAACAGATTGACCGCTTGCGCGCAGCCATGCTGAGTGCCTATCGCCGTCAATACATTGGGTCGGGCACGCAGAGGCCCATTTCGGCGAAGTGCTCGGAAGGCTGGTCAGCGGGGATCAGGCGGCCCGAATCGGTACCGAACTTGCGCCCGATCATGCAATAGCACACGCAATTGGTGAGATTTGCGGGATCGTAAGTTGTCGTGCGAGCGTCGGGATCCGTCCGCTCAATTCTTCGTGATCACGATGCGTTGCAATACTTCGGGACAGTACTACCGTGCACGGATCTCGTTGTCTGTGGCCTAGGGTCTTTCACCTTTTCTTTGGCCGCCAGCTCTTTTTCACGCCCTGCTTAAGACAACGTAATGGGTTCGACCGCCGACTGCAACGGCTCGCCTAGCGATGTGTCGGTCCCGCGGGGTTGAACGCGGTGCTTCCGCCCCGGGCGGATGGGATTTCCGAACCATTCGAACGCGACGTCGAATGTTCTCCCCCGCGCCCTTAAAGTCGTTCGGCGAGGCTGTCCTCGTCGTGCGGGGTACCAGGAAGGCGTCGAGTCCGAAAGTACCGCTCGCGCTGCGGCGGGCTTGGCCCAGGAGATTCTTCGCCGCCTTCCGGGGTCCGTCCGCACCCGAGGGGGCGGGGTCGAGGGCATCGAAGCGTGCGTGTGTACCGTCGCATCGTCCACGCGCACGCCCTGATCCAAACCCCAAGCCTCGACGATATCGACAAGATCAGTGCCGTGAGGACGGCACTCTCGATTTCTAGGTGCGCGATCCCGGTGAGCGCGAAGCTCGCGGGTCGGGCTGGTTGGAACCGCCGACGTATTTCATCTCGCCGTGGGAGGGATCCACGACGTTAGCCAACTTCCCGTCGCACTCGGCGGTGAACACACCAGGTGCTTGACGGGCTTGCCGGCCGTTGCCTTCGCCTGGTTGACTTTGGTCAGGAATTGGTCGGCGTCGGTCAGCGCAACGACGAGGCCGTCACCGCCGTAGACGGCCTTCGTCCAGTTCTTTACGTTCGCTTCGTCCTTCTTTCCACAGACGACGATCGTGCGCTCCGTCGACGGCAGCGGCCGCCTGACGAGCAAATGGAGCAAGCAGGCGCGATGACAGCGAGGCTCATGCCGGCCCCTTTTCGCGGCCCGTCGCTCTTCGACGTCTGAAAGTGTTGCGCCGCCTGGCGATCGATGAATTGCCGCGCGACGTTCAATTGCTGGCCGACAGCCTTGGCGTTGAAGTGCGCGGCAATCCCTGTGGCGCGGCGGCGGGTTTGCCGCTCGGCGCCCCAAGGCGGATGCTCAAAGCACAGGCGCGCCGCTGTCGGCTTGCCGGGCGCTACGACGCCGAAGCTCACCACCTGCTGATAGCGCTGGCCGCCGGGATCGATCGACGACCGCGAGCGTGGTAGTCCCCGCGAGCAGCTTATCGAGCAAAACATGAAAGTCGAGTGTGATGCGGGATCGAGCGCAACGTTCGCGATCTTGGTCGGCGTCATCCGTCGTCAGGCAACACGTTGCGCAGCGCATTCGTCACGACGGGCGGGCCATTGTGGGCATGCGCAGCTGCCGCGACGCAAGCGGTCGCGACAAGGCCGCCACGCGTGCGCGCCCTACTGTGCGCAATGTCGCGCGCAGCGGAGGGAAGGCGCGATAATGATGGCGCAAGCGCAGGCGACGCCTGCATGCGCGTGACCGCGGTGGTGGGCGCGTTGGCTGGCGCCGACGGCGTGGCGGCCCGCAGTTTTGCTGCTCGCGAACCTCCCACCAACGCGCCCTCAACCGGGCGGGAAACGCCGGCAAGCGCGTCGTCGATCGGCGCGTGCAGCGTACCCGCATCGAGGTTCGCAAGCGGGTCGTCGAGTGCCAGCGCCGTAGCGGGAACAAGCCTCCCGTTCAGAAAGATCAGCACGCGGGCTTGCTCGTCCTTCGCAAGTCCCAAGTACGAGCGGAACCCCGCCCAGAAGATGGATCTTGACGTCGAGATCGTCGTCGTACACCAGTGACTGCACGCAGGTTGACGATGGTCACGCTCTTCGTGGCGGCAATAAAGTCACCGCGGATCGCTTCCAGGCGAGCGCGGTCCGCAGCGGCGTCGTCGGTCTGCGTCTGCTTGTCCTCGACGCGATCGACTTCGCGAAGGCCGTCATAAGCGCCGACGGCGCCGTTGAGTTCGCTTTCATAAAAGCCCAGGGCGCCGATAGCGTCGCGCAGCACCGAGAATACCTTCGAGAACGGCAGCACGACGCTGCCGAGACTCACGTGTCGAGAAGCCGAATGCCCGCGCAGTGAAGCCGATGTCCGAAACGCGGGTTCGCGCCGCCGAACGCATCGCGGGCCATGGTCTTCGATGCGGTCGATCAGCAGGTCGAAGCTGCGGCGCGAGCGGCGAATGCGGGCTGAGGCCGCAGACGTCGGTGATACGCCGTCGAGGTCACCCGCGATCCCGCCGATCGCGTCGAAAAGCGGATCGAGCACCGGGCCTTCGATCGCATCGTCGGTGCGTCGCGCAATGCGGATCTGACGACCTTGCGCAGCTCGCGCGGCAACGCCCGTGGGATGTCGGCGAGAACACCCTTTGCCTTGTGATAGAACGCATCAGCCATGTCCTGCCGCGGTGTGGCGCAGGCTGCTCGACGAGAACGCGCGCAGGAGGCGCATCCAGCGCATCCGGCGGCCTGTTCGAACGCATGTTCCGCCTGCGCAGCCGGGGCTACACCGCGTGTTCCAGCGCCGCAAGCTGCCGCCGCACGTCGTCGATCGCCTTCTCGAGGTCGCGCACCCAGCCTCGATCGTCGCTACCGCACTGCGCGACGAACGCTTCCGAGCTGCGCGAGGATCAACTGCGCACCTGCCTCAGGACTCGCTCGACGAAGGCTCAACGAAGCGCCCGCGCGAAATCGATGAAGTATTTGCGAAAGCTCATCGAGGCTGTCCTGGTTGGGAATGAAGAACTGGTCCTTGAGGTTCGTCACGAAGTCCGCCTGGGCCGCCTGCGTCCGGGGCAGCGTTTCCATGACGTCGTACAGCACCGCGCGGAGGTCTCGCCGCGTGTCCTCCGGAAGCGGGACCGAAGACCTCGCCGCCGATGCGGCGTGTCGGAGAAGAGCGCTGAGCTCGGGACTCGGCGTGCCGATCGGTGAACGGATTCTTGGGGCTGTCTGAGCTTGTCGGCGGCATGCCGGCAGGCGCGTTGCATGTTGTCCTGCAGCGCCGCCAGTAGAGCCTTCGCCGACGAGCACGAGGCTTCGTCAGTAACATCGTCATCGCGGCGGCAAGCGCCTCGGTAAACGCCGACTGATCAGTCCCTTGCACCTGGTCCCAGTCGATCACCGTCTTGAAGGCGACGCGTCTTTCGTATAGGACGGCGTTTCCACGAGCACTTCGTTTGAAGAACAGCTTTAGCATTGCCGTCGGCGATCTGCTGATTTACCGCCGGGACGAGCACCGCCTGCACCTGGTCGGTGATGAACGTATCGATGCAACCGACGAGCACGCGCAGCGTCGTCGCAGGTCCGGCTGCCCCACACCCGGCCCGGTGACGAACGAGTCGCGATTCGCGAGCAGCGCACGCAGGACCTCGTCGAGCCGCGCGACCGCTGGATCCTGGAACGCTGCGGATACTAAAGGCGTCGGTACGGCGGCACGCAGTGCAGCAATCGCCGTATCGTCGATCAGATACTTGAGCAGGTCCGGGCAGTCTATAGCGCGCGTGGGCGCGTGGCCGATGACCTGATTGATGTGACGCTTGATGGGATCCGCGGGGCGCGCGGCGAGCGGTCGCCGAAGCGCGGTTGCGTCGGCCACCGACCCTGCGCCGATCGAGGAGACGCATACGCCTTGCCTCCTGGTTGACGCGCGTTCTCACTGCACTCCGTCAGCAACTCGGTCGCCGCGAATACGATGGCGCATCCCGCGAATGAGGTCGCCCTGATTCGCGCTGGGCAGCCCTGCCACCAGGTTCGCCGTGTTGCGGATCAGTTCGGACCAGTAGCCGACACGATGGCATCGATGGAGTTGAAACGGCTCCTCCGGCATGCGGAACCCAGCACGTCCCGCAAGTACCTCGCGTTGCGGCAACAAGCCATCCCAGACATTTGTAGCAATGCTGCGACGTCCTGCGTGGTGACGAAAGTGTCTCAAGCTCGCGAGCCCGGCTTCCAGGAACCGTCCGAACGGGAACCGCTGCGCTTCTCGAGGATGATGCCGACGCACTGATTCGACAGGTTCGCGGTGTCCTGGGGCGTGTCCAGTGGGATTGTTCTGAGAAAGTCGCCGATCATCCTCGTAAGCGGCGCGCAACGCGGTGGACGCAAGGGGCGTGAGCACGCGCAATAGCCGGAACGATGGTCTCGGCGTCGTCGCGTACCAGCTTGGCAACGTCGTCGACCACCGATTCCATCGTGCGATCGACCGCACGTCCGTAGAAGCGCCGAAATCGCGGATGGGAGGTTGAGGCCGCCGCTAAACCCGACGCCGGCCGCAAGACCCAGACCCGCGTCGACAGTCACCTGGAACCGGGATCTTTCACCACCTGGCCCGCGATGACGATTTCCACATACGCCATCGCCGCCGCAGCGACGTGCACCTCGAAGATGCCGCCCGATCGCCTCGTCGGCAGCAGTTTCACGATCTCGAAGAGAAAGGAGTTCCCTCGGCATGCGGCCCTGAACGATAAAGGTTAAGCAGGTCGCCAACCGACAGGCCGGAGGATTTCGGTTTCCCTCGATGCCTGCCGCCGCCTGCGCCACCGCCTGCTGCGCCGACCGTTACACCGAACTTGTCCGGGCCGATTGAGCGGCAGCCGGATTTACCAGACCCGCCTTGGCCTCGGCGAACGCGTTGCCGCGGACAGTCACGCATCGACGAAGCGCGAGCCCGCGTCGGCGCTCGCGAGCGCCCCAAGCCGATCTCGACGTCGAGGCCGCGGCGAAACTGGGCCTCGCCGGTGAAGCTGAGAACGTCGCCGCCGACGCGCATGCGCCCAGTCATTCTTCGCGGACGCGCTGCGCCCAAGAAGTGGTTCGAGATGCTCGCCATGGCGGTGCTCCCTAACGCAGACACATCCGGCATCTTCGTGCGGCTCGTCTACCGGAATGTCCCCGGTAACCGCGCGCATTTCAATGATGCGGATTGCCCGGATCACCCCGCCAATGCGGTACCTGCGCCCCTGTGGCCTTCGCGGAATCGGTTGCGTTTGCACGCGCCACCCAGCAATCCGGTCGCATGCAGGACAAACATCTGCGAAAAATGCGAACGAGTCCCTAGACATCGCTCGGCAACTGGCCCGCCGTTGTGGCAGGTTTTCAGGCGAGGTGTGGTGTGGAAGGGAAGATAGCGTTGTCGCACCGGGTGACGTAGACAGCGCGGGTCGCGAGGTCCCTGTCCGGGCCCGGAGCAATACGTAACTA